>Ga0160467_100037_pt1 | contig 211064 bp, 185 predicted proteins | sample HID1972I_E11MG_FD_108221 | JGI IMG/M metagenome (GOLD analysis project Ga0160467, IMG submission 108221) | Enriched pill bug-associated microbial communities from UW Madison campus, WI, USA - HID1972I_E11 MG | ecosystem: Host-associated > Arthropoda: Insects > Digestive system > Unclassified ... | reverse complement strand
GTCATATTCAACGTGGGAAGTGTTGATGGTGATACCACGAGCTTTTTCTTCTGGTGCGTTATCGATCTGGTCGAATGCGCGAGCAGAACCGCCGTAGGTCTTAGCCAGTACGGAGGTGATTGCTGCAGTCAGAGTAGTTTTACCATGGTCGACGTGGCCGATAGTACCAACGTTGACGTGCGGTTTTGTACGTTCAAATTTTTCTTTAGACACGGCTATATTCCTTACTATAGTGCTCTCCCCTCAAGGAGAGAGCACGGGACATTAGTTTTAACCTTGCGGCTTATTTGCCACGAGCTTCGATAACGGCCTGAGCAACGTTGTTCGGCGCGTCGTCGTACTTCAGGAACTCCATGGAGTAAGAAGCACGACCTTTGGTCAGAGAACGCAGCTGAGTTGCGTATCCGAACATTTCAGACAGCGGAACTTCAGCGTGAATCTGAACGCCGGTAGCGTTAGATTCCTGACCTTTCAGCTGACCACGACGACGGCTAAGGTCACCGATAACATCACCGGTGTTCTCTTCTGGAGTTTCAACTTCAACCTTCATGATAGGCTCAAGCAGAACTGGTTTTGCTTTCTTAAAGCCATCTTTGAAGGCGATAGAAGCAGCCAGTTTAAACGCCAGCTCAGAGGAGTCAACGTCATGGTATGAACCGAAGTGCAGACGCACGCCGAGATCAACAACCGGGTAACCAGCCAGTGGACCAGCTTTCAGCTGCTCCTGGATGCCTTTATCAACGGCAGGGATGAATTCACCAGGAATTACACCACCTTTGATGTCGTTGATGAACTCGTAACCTTTCGGATTTGAGCCCGGCTCCAGTGGGTACATGTCGATAACAACATGACCGTACTGACCACGACCACCAGACTGCTTGGCGTGTTTACCTTCGATATCGGTAACTTTCGCACGAATCGCTTCGCGGTAAGCAACCTGAGGTTTACCGACGTTCGCTTCAACGTTGAATTCACGCTTCATGCGGTCAACGATGATGTCGAGGTGCAGTTCACCCATACCAGCGATGATGGTCTGGTTAGACTCTTCGTCAGTCCATACACGGAATGACGGGTCTTCTTTAGCCAGACGACCCAGAGCCAGACCCATTTTTTCCTGGTCAGCTTTGGTTTTCGGCTCAACGGCGATGGAGATTACCGGTTCTGGGAATTCCATACGCTCCAGAATGATCACGTTGTCCGGATCACAGATGGTATCACCTGTGGTCACGTCTTTCAGACCGATTGCTGCAGCGATGTCGCCTGCGCGAACTTCTTTGATCTCTTCACGTTTGTTAGCGTGCATCTGAACGATACGACCGAAACGCTCACGAGCCGATTTCACTGGGTTATAAACAGTGTCACCGGAGTTAACCACGCCTGAATACACGCGGAAGAACGTCAGGTTACCCACGAATGGGTCGGTTGCGATTTTGAACGCCAGAGCAGAGAACGGCTCTTCATCACTTGCGTGACGCTCAGCCGGGGTATCTTTACCGTCGTCCAGCAGACCGTTGATCGCAGGTACGTCAACTGGGGATGGCAGGTAATCAATTACCGCATCCAGCATCGCCTGAACACCTTTGTTCTTAAATGCAGAACCACAGGTAACAAGGATGATTTCGTTGTTCAGAACGCGCTGACGCAGAGCAATCTTGATTTCTTCCTCGGTCAGCTCTTCGCCGCCCAGGTATTTTTCCATCAGCTCTTCGGAAGCTTCCGCAGCGGATTCGATCAGGTTCTGGTGCCATTCGTCAGCCAGGTCCTGCATTTCTGCTGGGATATCTTCGTAGGTGAAAGTTACACCCGCGTCTTCTTCGTTCCAGTTGATGGCTTTCATTTTCACCAGGTCAACAACACCGGTGAAACCTTCTTCAGCACCAATCGCCAGCTGCAGCGGAACAGGGTTCGCGCCCAGACGGGATTTGATCTGACCAACAACTTTCAGGAAGTTAGCACCCATACGGTCCATTTTGTTAACGAACGCGATGCGTGGAACTTTGTATTTGTTCGCCTGACGCCATACGGTTTCAGACTGCGGCTGAACACCACCAACTGCGCAGTAAACCATTACCGCACCGTCAAGAACACGCATGGAACGTTCAACTTCGATGGTGAAGTCAACGTGGCCCGGGGTGTCGATGATGTTTACGCGATGCGGTTCATACTGCTTCGCCATACCAGACCAGAATGCAGTAGTTGCTGCGGAGGTAATGGTAATACCACGCTCCTGCTCCTGCTCCATCCAGTCCATGGTTGCGGCGCCGTCGTGTACTTCACCGATTTTATGGTTTACACCGGTGTAGAACAGGATACGTTCGGTAGTAGTGGTTTTACCGGCGTCGATGTGCGCACTGATACCAATGTTACGGTAGCGTGCGATGGGTGTTGTACGAGCCATTTGATTCCTCGTTTATTTCTTTAGACGTTCTGATTAAGTAACCCAAAGCGAGCAACTTACCTGAAGCGCTCGCCTGGGGACTAACACTCCGAAGGGATTACCAACGGTAGTGAGCGAACGCCTTGTTGGCTTCTGCCATACGGTGAACGTCTTCACGTTTCTTAACTGCAGTACCTTTGTTGTCTGCAGCATCAGTGAGTTCGTTCGCCAGACGCAGGGCCATTGATTTATCACCGCGTTTACGAGCAGCTTCTACGATCCAACGCATTGCCAGGGCATTACGACGAACCGGACGAACTTCAACTGGAACCTGATAAGTAGAACCACCAACGCGGCGAGACTTAACTTCTACAGTCGGGCGCACGTTGTCGAGAGCGACTTCGAAAGCTTCCAGTTCATTTTTTCCAGAGCGCTGAGCCAGGGTCTCCAGCGCGCTGTATACGATTGATTCTGCAGTAGATTTTTTACCATCTACCATCAGGATGTTGACAAATTTAGCCAGCAGTTCTGATCCGAACTTAGGATCCGGCAGGATTTTACGCTGACCAATGACGCGACGACGTGGCATGGAAATACTCCGTTGTTAATTCAGGATTGTCCAAAACTCAAAGAGTTTAGTTTGACATTAATATAAAACGTTTGGCCTTACTTAACGGAATCCATTAAGCCTTAGGACGCTTCACACCATACTTGGAACGAGCTTGCTTACGGTCTTTAACACCGGAGCAGTCAAGTGCACCACGAACGGTGTGGTAACGAACACCCGGAAGGTCTTTTACACGACCGCCACGGATCAGGATCACGGAGTGTTCCTGCAGGTTGTGACCTTCACCGCCGATGTAGGAGGTGACTTCGAAACCGTTAGTCAGACGCACACGGCAAACTTTACGCAGTGCGGAGTTAGGTTTCTTAGGAGTGGTGGTATATACACGAGTACATACGCCACGTTTCTGCGGGCAGGCTTCCAGCGCAGGCACGTTGCTTTTAGCAACTTTGCGAGTGCGTGGTTTGCGAACCAGCTGATTTACTGTTGCCATTAAATAGCTCCTGGTTTTAGCTTTTGCTTCGTAAACACGTAATAAATCGCCTCATATAATATGAGGACGCGAAATTTTAGGGCCACGCCGAAAAGGTGTCAAGAAATATACAACGATCTCTGTTACCAGGTGAGTTGCCCGGCATGTTGGATCGTGAGTCTGACGAAGTCATTATAGCTAACCCTGACGACACCGCTCGAAATTTGACCAGTGAGGCCGCGGGCCTCAATGTCCTCTTCTAGCGCATACAGAGTTATGGGGGCAGCGGTGAGAATATCAAGGAAGCGGCTACCGTCCAGGGCAGCAATGACGCCGTCTGACAGTAGAAGAAGGTCATCGCCCGGGCTGACTAAACGAAGCTGGGCGCTGATATCATGTTGCCAGGGAGAGTGGCTAAGGGTATGCAGCATCGTTACCTCAGAATCGCAAAATCACATCGTAATCATCGAGTCGCTGACGGAGCAAAACGGGCTCAAGAATTTCTGACTCAATAATAAAAGAAGACTCACTCAAACCACGCTCGCGCAGTGAAGCGGCGCATAGCCAGCAGTTTTCGATGTCATAGAGCGCCATCAGCTTAAAAGTGGGAATGTAGTCGCGTGCCAGAATGTTTGCAGGATGTTGGTTGCTGAGAAGCTGGAACACACCGTCACCGACAAAAAAAACGCCAATTTCTTCTGTCAGCGCAGAAGTTGCCAGCAACGCATCAAGTCCTTCCCTTCCGGCACTGCTACCGTGCGGGGCGGTCATAAAGACATAGGCTACGCGTTTCATCAGAATTGCACCATTCGATCGCAGGTCAGGGAGGCCTCTGCCAGCGCACCCAGCCCACTTAACGTGAAGCCTGGCTGCAGGTTGAAACCAGTCAAACCGAGCTGTTTTGCTTCGGTTTCATCGGTCACTCCCCGACGTAACGCCGCGGCGACACAGATATGCAGCGCCACTCCATGCTTTTCATGCAGAGACTGCCAGGCCCGCACCACATCAAACTCATCATTTGCCGGCGCGGTAAACTGGTTGGCGTTATAAACCCCTTCACGATAGAAGAACACGCTCACGAGTTCATGCCCTTCAGCCAGCACCGCGTTCGCAAACTGCCACGCACTGCTGGACTGCTGGGTACCGTAGGCTGGGCCCGTCACCATCAGGGCAAAACGCATTACTTATCTTGTCCCTGGAAATCGCCACTCTTGAACTGGCGGATATAGAGATAGACGGTGTGTTTGGAGATATTCAAACGATCGGCCACCTGGTTGATAGCGTCTTTGATGTCGAAGATCCCTTTCTCATAAAGGTTAAGCACTATCTGGCGATTTTTGGCGTTGTTAGAAACGTTGCGATCGGCGTTGACTTCTTCGATGGTAAATTCCAGCGTCTGAGTCACGAGGTCTTCCACGGAGGAAGCAAAGTTCACCTGGGAGTTCACTTCCGGGATTTCCGGCGGAATAAAGGTGCCCATGATTTGCGAGAACGGAACATCAAGGTTCATATTGATACACAGCAGCCCAATCACTCGCTGTTCACGATTGCGGATAGCGATAGTGACAGACTTCATCAGCACACCGCTTTTCGCGCGAGTGAAATAGCATTTGGATACGCTACTGTCCGCACCGGTCATGTCATGAAGCATGCGCAGCGCTAAATCAGTAATAGGAGAGCCGATTTTACGGCCGGTGTGTTCACCGTTGGCAATACGGATGGCGGAACATTTGAGATCCTGCAAAGAGTGCAGCACGATTTCGCAATGGGAGCCAATGAGCATCGCTAACCCGTCCACAACCGCTTCGTAAGATTTCAGAATATCAAAATCGGTCTGGTCGAAAGGACGTTGATCCAGTAAATCAAGCTCACTGGTTTCGTTGGTTAAAAGCGACCTGGACATGAAAAAAAGCACTCCTTTTCAGGAGCCTGTCGTTAGTTGTCAGGGCAGGCTCATTATCATCATCAAAATTGAGGCATCTAAAGTAATACGCACACCTGGCGCTTTCCAGTCTTTATTATACTCGTCATACCTCAAGTTGCATGTGCGTTGGCTTCACTCCTTCGGGGTCAGCGCAAGCACTGTCCAACATGCCACAGGCATATTGCCCTGCAACGCGAGTTATTTAGAGTAATTATTGCGCCCAATAAAAAACCGCCGCCCTTTCGGACGGCGGCTTTCAAACACTTATTTCTTACTGGTGTCAGCTGCAGCTTTGTCGTCTGCGGCAGCAGCCGGAGCGGCTTCTGCTTTCGGTGCTGGTTTGATGTCGAGCAGTTCAACATCGAAGACCAGAGTGGAGTTAGCCGGAATACCCGGAACGCCAGTTTTGCCATAAGCCAGATCCGGTGGAATGACCAGCTTGATCTTGCCGCCTTTCTTGATGTTTTTCAGGCCTTCAGTCCAGCCAGGGATAACACCATCCAGACGGAATGACAGCGGTTCACCACGGGTGTAAGAGTTATCAAACTCTTTACCGTCGATAAGCGTACCTTTGTAGTTCACTACTACGGTGTCGCTGTCTTTCGGCGCGTCGCCGGTCCCTTCTTTCTCTACTTTATACATCAGACCCGTAGAAGAGGTTTTCACGCCTTTTTCTTTGGCGAAGGTGTCGCGGAAGGTTTTGCCTTTCGCTTCGTTATCCGTCGCGTCTTTTTCCATTTTCTGCTGTGCAGCAGTTTTTACGCGAGTCTCGAAAGTCTGCAGAGTCTGCTCGATTTCCTGATCGGACAGTTTGCTCTTATCTGCAAACGCATCCTGAACACCTGCGATCAGCTGAGCTTTATCCAGTTTGATGCCCAGTTTTTCCTGTTCTTTCAGAGAATTTTCCATGTAACGACCGAGCGATGCACCCAGTGCATATGCGGATTGCTGGTCGTCGTTTTTGAATGCAGCGTTGAGGCCAGCCGGTGCGGCTTTAGCGGCGTCAGCAGCTGGAGCTGTTTTTGCAGCGGCAGCATCTGCGGCAAAAGTCAGCGGTGCATTCAGGGCAACGGCCATCGTTGTCGCCAGAAGCGTTACTTTAAACAGTGATTTCATCCATTTCTCCAGGGCCGGGGCATCTCACCCCAGGGTTTATTAAATGAGTAGCGTACTATAAATCGTTGTCGAACAAATCAACATACGAACGCTCTGTAATCTCGAATCTTTTAAGACTATTTTTGTGTAAATAAGTTTCGTTAGACTCGTTATGTGGCTGCACCTGCGGGAAAAGTCCAGTAGAATCCGCCGCAGAATGACATATGAGGTGAATCATGAGCGAGATAACATTAGAAGCGCGCCTGGCAGAGCTTGAGAGCCGACTGGCGTTTCAGGAAATCACCATTGAAGACCTCAACCAGACGGTGACCTCTCACGAAATGGAAATGGCCAAAATGCGTGACAACATGCGCCTGATGGTCGAAAAACTGAAATCCAGCCAACCGTCACACATGGCGTCACAGTCAGAAGAAACCCCGCCGCCACATTACTGACATAAAATAGCGGATGAAAAAAAAGCGTGCCATGCACGCTTTTTTAGTATCACCCCAGGTGGATGATCAGTGGCAACCGCAGCCGCCGTTACCGCCACAACCGCCTTTACCATGTTCATGGTCGCCGTGATCGTGACCGTGGCCGCCGCAGCAACCGCCTTCATGGTCGTGATCGTGGTGATGGTCGTGTGCACCGTGAACGTGGCCATGAGCCAGTTCTTCTTCAGTTGCTTCACGCAGCGCAATAACTTCAACATGGAATTTCAGGTTCTGACCAGCCAGCATGTGGTTACCGTCGACAACGACATGGTCGTCTTCAACTTCGGTGATTTCAACCGGAACCGGACCCTGGTCTGTTTCAGCCAGGAAACGCATGCCAACCTGCAGCTCTTCAACGCCCATGAAGACGTCTTTCGGTACGCGCTGTACCAGGTTTTCATCATACTGACCGTAAGCGTCGTTCGCGCCAACTTCAACGTCAAACTTATCGCCTACTTCGTGATCTTCCAGCGCTTTTTCCAGGCCAGAGATCAGGGAACCGTGACCATGCAGGTAGTCGAGCGGCGCACTTACCGGAGACTCATCAACCAATACACCGTCTTCTGTACGTACCTGATAGGCCAGGCTAACCACCAGGTCTTTTGCTACTTTCATGATATCTCCTGAGCATGGGAAGAATAGTGGCGCAGATTGTAGCGGAATTCTGCACCCGTGTACCCCTTAGCTTAAAAAAAGACAGCGGAGATCGCTACTCTGGATGAAAAATACCAATCACCTGTTCGTCTTTGCGAACGTGCTCGCGCGCTTGCTTGTCCGCCTCTCGCATTTGGTGACCGCACTTAACACATTCAACAATATCGACATTGTTCTCGCGCCAGATTGCCAGTGAATCCTGCGCCTGACATGCCGGACATTTTGCCCCGGCGATAAAACGTTTACGGACTGCCATTTTTCACCTTCTATTCAAATTCGTCCCAGCCATCCAGCTGGCGTCGTTCCTGCTGCATTTCGCGTTGGAAAATCTCCTCCAGCTCGCGCCGGGCTTCCCGCACGCGGGAAATTTGCTGGATATCGCTATGGACTGGCATCAGTTCGCGCAGCATGCGCATGTCCAGACGTCGGAAGTGAAGCTGTGCACGATGCGCCTGATGCGGATGCATCCCGAGTGTAATAAGCGCTTTGCGCCCCAGTTCCAGCGCACTGGAAAACGTCTCACGGGAAAACTGCTTCACGCCCGCCTGTAAAAGTTCATGCGCTTCCACACGGCCACGAGCACGGGCCAAAATATGCAGATGAGGGAAGTGCTGCTGGCAAATTTCCACCAGCTTCATGGTGTCTTCTGGTCCGTTACAGGTGATAACGATAGACTCCGCCTCTTCCGCGCCTGCCGAACGCAGAAGCTCAATCTGAGTGGCATCGCCGTAATACACTTTATACCCGTATTTGCGCATCAGGTTAACCGCACTGATGTCGCGCTCCAGCACGGTGATACGCATCTTATTGGCCATCAACAAACGGCCAATCACCTGACCAAAACGGCCAAAGCCAACCACAATTACCTGCGGTTTATCATCTTCCACCCACGGCGTTTCGTCTTCTTCTTCCGGACTATTGATACGGCGAGAAAGCACCTTATCGACGATTTTCATCAGTAGCGGCGTGGTCATCATCGACATCGTCACCGTCACCAACAGCAGTGCCATCTGGTCATGCTGGAACAGCCGCTGCGATGATGCGGCAGAGAACAACACAAAGGCAAACTCCCCGCCCTGACTCAGCACCACGGCAAACTGCATGCGCTCGGAATTGCGCAGGCCGTAGATCCGAGCCAGCGCGTAAAGCACCAGTGACTTCACTGCCACCAGCACAATCACACCAACCAGTACCTGCAAGATATGGGTATACAAAATCCCAATATTCAACGCCATGCCGACGGAGATAAAGAACAGTCCCAGCAGCAGGCCCTTGAACGGCTCAATGGCGATTTCCAGCTCGTGACGGTACTCACTTTCCGCCAACAGAACACCCGCGAGAAACGTGCCAAGCGCCATCGACAGACCCAGAGCATCCATAAACAGGGCCGAGCCGAGCACCAGCAGCAGCGTAGCCGCGGTAAACACTTCACGTACGCCGGAGCCTGCGATATAGCGGAACACCGGGCGAAGCAAATAACGTCCGCCAATTAACATGCCGACAAACGCCAGCACCTTCATGCCGATTTTGATCCAGTCCGGGTGTTCGTCACCGGCCCCCGCCAACAGCGGCACCAGCGCCAACGCCGGGATCACCGCTAAGTCCTGGAAAAGCAGCACCGAGAAGCCCAGTTGACCCGCCTCGTTGCGGTTCATGCCTTTCTCGCGCATTAGCTGCAACGCCATCGCCGTCGAAGACATCGCCAGCCCTATCCCGCCGATCACCGCCGCCTGCCAGGAGAAGTTGGTCAGCATCAGCAAGCCGGTGAGGATCGCCGCACTCAACAGAACCTGCGCCGCGCCCACGCCAAAAATGGATTGTCGCAGCTGCCAAAGCTTAGACGGATTCAGCTCCAGCCCAATAATGAACATCAGGAACACCACGCCGAGTTCGGAGAAGTGCAGAATTTCATCCACATCGCTGATGAAGCCCAGGCCCCACGGGCCGATGGCGATCCCCGCCAACAGATAGCCCAGAACCGGGCCGATACCTAAACGTGAGGCCAGTGGCACCGCGGCAACTGCGGCGAACAGGAACAGCACGCCCGCCAGCAGCAAATCCGTTCCTTCCATTAGCGACCTCCCGGAGTAACAGGATTCGCCAGCCAGTCACCGTAAGCTCTGGCATGGCTCGCCAATGCTTCCGGCGGCTGCCGACGCGCCCAGTAAACAATAATCGGATTCATCCAATGCATACGACACATCGCAGCCGTCAGCTCAAAGGGGCGCAAAACGTCGCTCATCGAATAGCGATTGAGGGAGTCGTGGCGATACGCACTTTCCGGTTCGCCGGTGGTTATCACGCTACGCCAGTACTTTCCCGCCAGTTGATTCCCTCCAGGGCCGCTGGCGAAACCGCGGCTAAGAACGCGATCGAGCCACTCTTTCAACAGAGCCGGACAGCTATAGGTATAAAGCGGGTGCTGGAACACGATAACGTCATGCTCCTGGAGCAGCTTTTGCTCGCGCGGTATGTCGATAAAAAAATCAGGATAGTGCGCGTACAAATCATGTACGGTCACGTTTTCAAGCTGTTGAGCCGGCTTAAGCAAAACCCGGTTGGCCACCGAGTCCTGAGATTCCGGATGGGCATACAGCAGCAAAACTTTTGCTGTCTCTGACATCATTCCCCTCCCGGTCAATGAGCAGACAGGTCTTTTCACACCCCATGTTACGAGATGCGCCTGAATGCTTTTGTCTATCGTTGTTGTTTTGGGCTACCATTGCCGCCCGGTGTAGCGTTGGGTTCACCACACTACATTATCATAATGACAATTTAACATAGTCTGAACATACGGCGCCTTATGATTGTTTTCTCCTCGTTACAAATTCGTCGCGGCGTGCGTGTCCTGCTGGATAACGCCACAGCCACTATTAACCCTGGGCAAAAAGTTGGTCTGGTGGGGAAAAACGGCTGCGGCAAATCCACGCTGCTGTCGCTGCTAAAAAACGAGATCAGCGCCGATGGCGGCAGTTTCACCTATCCGGGAAACTGGCAGCTGGCGTGGGTGAATCAGGAAACGCCTGCCCTCCCTCAGCCCGCTCTCGACTATGTGATTGATGGCGACCGCGAATATCGTCAGCTTGAAGCCGAACTGAATGCAGCCAACGAGCGCAACGACGGTCACGCCATCGCCACCGTACACGGCAAACTGGACGCCATTGATGCCTGGACCATTCGTGCCCGCGCCTCCAGCCTGTTGCACGGTCTGGGCTTTAGCAATGAACAGCTCGAGCGTCCAACCAGCTCCTTCTCCGGCGGCTGGCGTATGCGCCTCAACCTGGCGCAGGCGCTGATTTGTCGTTCTGATCTGCTGCTGCTCGATGAACCGACTAACCACCTCGATCTCGACGCTGTAATCTGGCTGGAAAAATGGCTGAAAAGCTATCAGGGCACGCTAATCCTGATTTCTCACGACCGCGATTTCCTCGACCCGGTGGTCGGCAAAATCATTCATATCGAACAACAGGCGATGTTTGAGTACACCGGCAACTACTCCTCGTTTGAGATCCAGCGCGCAACTCGCCTGTCTCAGCAGCAGTCTATGTACGAAAGCCAACAGCAAAAAGTGGCGCACCTGCAGAGCTTTATTGACCGCTTTAAAGCGAAAGCGTCTAAAGCTAAACAGGCGCAAAGCCGCGTGAAGATGCTGGAACGCATGGAGCTGATTGCTCCGGCGCACGTCGATAACCCGTTCCAGTTCAGCTTCCGCGAACCGGAAAGCCTGCCAAATCCATTACTGAAAATGGAAAAAGTCAGCGCGGGCTATGGCGATCGTACCATTCTGGATTCGATTAAACTCAATCTCGTACCCGGCTCGCGCATAGGCCTTTTAGGTCGCAACGGCGCGGGTAAATCGACGCTGATTAAACTTCTGGCCGGTGAGCTGGAAGCCCAGAGCGGTGAGATGGGTCTGGCGAAGGGGATTAAACTCGGCTACTTCGCCCAGCATCAGCTGGAATTTTTACGCGCCGACGAATCGCCGCTGCAGCATCTGGTGCGTCTTGCCCCGCAAGTGCTGGAACAACAGCTGCGCGATTATCTCGGCGGCTTTGGTTTCCAGGGCGATAAAGTCAGCGAAGAAACGCGTCGCTTCTCCGGTGGTGAAAAAGCCCGTCTGGTGCTGGCACTGGTCGTCTGGCAGCGCCCAAACCTGCTGCTGCTCGATGAACCGACGAACCACCTGGATCTCGACATGCGTCAGGCACTGACCGAAGCGCTGATTGAATTCGAAGGCGCGCTGGTTGTTGTCTCGCACGACCGTCACCTGTTGCGCTCCACCACCGACGATCTGTATCTGGTTCACGATGCGAAAGTGGAACCTTTCGATGGCGACCTGGAAGATTATCAGCAGTGGCTGAGCGATGTTCAGAAGCAGGAAAGTCAGACTGACGACGCGCCAAAAGACAACGCCAACAGCGCTCAGGCACGTAAAGATCAGAAACGTCGTGATGCGGAACTGCGCACCCTGACGCAGCCGCTGCGTAAAGAGATTACCCGTCTGGAAAAAGAGATGGAAAAGCTCAATACCCGGCTTGCGGCGGCAGAAGAAAAACTCGGCGACAGCGGGCTGTACGATCAGGCACGCAAAGCAGAACTCACCGAGTGTCTGCAACAGCAGGCCACGGCGAAATCAGGGCTGGAAGAGTGCGAAATGGCGTGGCTGGATGCGCACGAGCAGCTGGAACAGATGCTTCAGGAAGAGTGATTTAACTCAACGAAAGCGCACTGCGGCTCATTTTCATAAACACATATCCGTCATGACGGTATAGTAGAGCGTTTTTTCACGATAGCAGCGTAAAGGTATGGCTCAGGTAACCCCAGTAGACTTTGAAGTACCTCCAGAAGAGAACGACACCTTTGTGCCGATGAAAGGCGTGCGCAACTGCCATTTGCAGACCATGCTGCCGCGCCTCATCCGTCGTAAAGTGTTGTTCACCCCGCACTGGCAGCGTCTTGAACTTCCGGACGGGGATTTTGTCGATCTGGCATGGAGTGAAGATCCGAATCAGGCACGGCATAAGCCTCGCCTGGTGGTGTTTCACGGCCTGGAAGGCAGCCTGTACAGCCCTTACGCTCACGGTCTGATTCACGCGGCGCAGCAGCGCGGCTGGCTCGGGGTGGTGATGCATTTCCGCGGCTGTAGCGGTGAACCGAACCGCGCTCAGCGCATCTACCACTCGGGTGAAACCGAAGACGGCACCTGGTTCCTCTCCTGGCTGCGCCGTGAATTTGGCGACGTCCCAACGGCCGCAGTGGGCTATTCGCTGGGTGGCAACATGCTGGGCTGTCTGCTGGCCAAAGAGGGCGACAATACGCCACTTGATGCCGCGGTTATCGTCTCCGCGCCATTCATGCTGGAAGCCTGTAGCTATCATATGGATAAAGGCTTCTCCCGCGTGTATCAGCGCTATTTGCTGAACCTGCTGAAAGCCAATGCGTCTCGCAAACTGAAGGCTTATCCTGGAACATTGCCGGTGGATTTGAAGCGCCTGAAAAGCGTGCGCCGTATTCGCGAGTTTGACGATCTGATTACCTCAAAAATCCACGGTTATGCTGACGCGATTGATTACTACCGCCAGTGCAGTGCGATGCCGGTGCTGAGTCAGATAACCAAACCGACGTTAATCATTCACGCCAAAGATGACCCGTTTATGGATCATCACTCGATTCCGTCTCAGGAAGAGCTTCCGGCCAATATTCAGTACCAGCTGACGGAGTATGGCGGTCACGTTGGATTTGTCGGCGGTACGCTACGCCATCCTGAAATGTGGCTGGAGAAACGCATTCCCGCCTGGCTCACTCGCTGGTTAGGAACCCCGTTATGATTATTCCCTGGCAAGATCTGGCTCCCGAAACGCTCGATAGCCTGATTGAAAGCTTTGTATTGCGCGAGGGCACCGATTATGGTGAACATGAACGTTCGCTTGAAGACAAGGTCGCCGACGTAAAACAACAATTGAAAAGCGGGGATGTCGTTCTGGTGTGGTCTGAACTGCACGAGACGGTCAACATCATGCCCCGTACCCAATTCCACGGCTGACTATAATAAAAACCATTGCTTATGCAGGGAGTTGTTAGCTATGTCTGCCAAACATCCGGTGATCGCCGTAACCGGCTCCAGCGGGGCGGGAACCACTACCACCAGCCTCGCCTTCCGTAAAATCTTTGCTCAACTCAATCTCACTGCCGCCGAAGTAGAAGGCGACAGCTTCCACCGTTACACGCGTCCTGAAATGGACATGGCTATCCGCAAAGCGCGCGATATGGGCCGTCACATCAGCTATTTTGGGCCTGATGCCAACGACTTTGGTCTGCTGGAAAATACGTTTATGACCTACGGTCAGAACGGAACCGGACAGTCACGAAAATATTTGCACACCTACGATGAAGCCGTTCCGTGGAATCAGGTTCCAGGCACCTTCACGCCGTGGCAGCCGTTGCCGGAACCCACCGACGTGCTGTTTTATGAAGGCCTGCACGGCGGCGTGGTGACCCCACAAAATGATGTCGCCAAACACGTCGATTTACTGGTGGGCGTGGTGCCGATTGTTAACCTTGAGTGGATCCAGAAGCTGACCCGCGATACCAGCGAGCGCGGTCACTCACGTGAAGCGGTGATGGATTCAGTGGTGCGATCGATGGAAGATTACATCAACTACATTACGCCTCAATTCTCCCGGACGCATATCAACTTCCAGCGCGTGCCAACCGTCGACACCTCCAACCCCTTTGCGGCAAAGGGCATTCCGTCACTGGATGAGAGCTTTGTGGTTATCCATTTCCAGAATCTGGGCGATATAGATTTCCCCTGGCTGCTGGCGATGTTGCAGGGTTCTTTCATTTCTCACATGAACACCTTGGTGGTGCCGGGCGGGAAAATGGGGCTGGCAATGGAATTGATTATGTCACCGCTGGTCGAGCGGTTGATGGAAGGCAAAAAGATCGGTTAACGTTTTTGCCGGATGGCGCTTTGCTTATCCGGCTTACTGCAGGCCCGGTCAGCGCAGCGCCACCGGGCAGTGCTCTTACCCTTCGACCACTTCAAACGAGTGTGTAATCTTCGCCGCTTTTTCCAGCATCAACGCTACAGAGCAGTATTTCTCCGCAGACAAATCCACCGCACGCGACACCGCGGCTTCTTTCAGGTCATTACCGGTCACAATGAAGTGCAGATTGATGTGGGTGAACAAACGCGGCGCTTCTTCACGACGCTCGGAAGTCAGCTTCACTTCGCAGTCAGTCACGTCATGACGGCCTTTCTGCAAAATGGACACCACGTCAATCGCGCTGCAACCGCCCGCGGCCATCAGCACCATTTCCATCGGGCTTGGGGCTTTATCGCCAGAGTTACCATCCATCATAATCTGGTGGCCAGAAGCTGACTCGCCCAGGAAGGTTAACCCCTCAACCCATTTCACACGCGCTTGCATATTTGTTAACTCCAGAGTAGCAATTTTCCTGACAGATTACGCGCACATAACAATTCTCGCAACGGAAGGCGACGCGCATCATGCTGAAGCGAGACACCAGGAGACAGGCGACAAAAGCTATGCTAAAACAGTCGGGCTGCTACAGTAATACATTGAAGTAATGCGTGTATGCAGAGAACATCACATTACAGGCTGCAGTAAAATCCGACAGCCGACTTCCCAGGCACAGGGAAGGATACGATTGCAAAGCCAGTGGCAGTGTCGTGTCTGCCATTGGAGACAGCTTATAACAGAGGATAACCGCGCATGGTGCTTGGCAAACCGCAAACAGACCCTACCCTTGAATGGTTCTTGTCTCATTGCCACATTCATAAGTACCCATCGAAGAGCACGCTGATTCACCAGGGTGAAAAAGCAGAAACGCTGTACTACATCGTGAAAGGCTCTGTTGCAGTACTCATCAAGGATGAAGAAGGTAAAGAGATGATCCTCTCTTACCTCAACCAGGGCGATTTCATCGGTGAGCTTGGCCTGTTCGAAGAAGGTCAGGAGCGTAGTGCCTGGGTTCGGGCGAAAACCGCTTGTGAAGTGGCAGAAATTTCTTATAAAAAATTCCGTCAGCTTATCCAGGTGAACCCGGACATCCTGATGCGTCTCTCTTCTCAGATGGCTCGTCGTCTGCAGGTCACCTCTGAAAAAGTAGGTAACCTGGCATTCCTCGACGTAACCGGCCGTATCGCACAGACTCTGCTGAATCTGGCGAAACAACCTGATGCAATGACCCACCCGGACGGTATGCAAATTAAAATTACCCGTCAGGAAATCGGTCAGATCGTCGGCTGCTCCCGCGAAACCGTTGGCCGTATTCTAAAAATGCTCGAAGATCAGAATCTGATCTCCGCCCACGGTAAAACTATCGTGGTTTACGGTACCCGCTAAGCTAGCTGAACGGCGTATTGCCCCTGCAGTACGCCGTTTTTGTCTCTTCCTGATGTGGCGCAGGCTGATTTATCACCCGGAAATTAACTATGCACTGCGGCAAACGCTGGTGTTATGTACCCCCGTGGCTATCGGTCTGGTGCTCGGTTACCTCAAGTACGGTCTGCTGTTCTCGTTAGTCCCCGCCTGCTGCAACATCGCCGGGCTGGACACACCGCATAAACGTTTCTTCAAACGCCTGATTATTGGCGGCTCGCTGTTTGCGGGCTGCAGCCTCGCGGTTCAACTGCTGCTGGCGCACACCGTACCTTTACCGCTGATCCTGACCGGGCTGGCACTGCTCCTCGGCGTCACCGCAGAAATCAGTTCGCTTCACGCCCGTTTACTGCCCGCCTCCCTCATTGCGGCCATCTTTACGCTCAGCCTTGCGGGGAATATGCCAGTCTGGGAACCGCTGCTCATCTACGCCCTCGGCACGCTATGGTATGGCTTGTTCAACTGGTTCTGGTTCTGGCTGTGGCGCGAACAGCCGTTACGTGAATCCCTGAGCCTACTGTATCGGCAGCTGGCCGATTACTGTGAAGCCAAATACAGCCTGCTGACTCAGCACACCGATCCGGAAAAGGCGCTGCCGCCGTTGCTCAGCCGCCAGCAGAAAGCAGTTGATCTGATTACCCAGTGCTATCAGCAAATGCACATGCTGGCCGCCAATCAGAATCACGAATATAAGCGCCTGCTGCGCGCCTTCCAGATTGGCCTCGATTTGCAGGAGCACATTTCCGTCAGCCTGCACCAACCCGCCGAAGTCCAAAAACTGGTTGAACGCAGCCACGCCGAAGCGGTGATCCGCTGGAATGCACAGACCATTGCGGCGCGCCTGCGTGTGATGGCGGATGACATTCTCTACCACCGATTTCCGCAGCGTTTCAGCATGGACAAGCAGATTGGCGCGCTGGAAAAAATCGCACGTCAGCATCCGGATAACCCGGTCGGGCAGTTCTGTGCCTGGCATTTCAGCCGAATCGCCCGCGTGCTGCGCCTTCAGCGACCGCTCTATCCACGCAACCTGATGGCCGATAACGAGCGTCGCCTGCCGCTGTTTGCCGCGCTGAAAAGCTATCTGTCGCTAAAATCCCCGGCGTTGCGCAGTGCGGCGCGAATCAGCGTCATGCTGAGTATCGCCAGCCTGATGGGTGCGGCGCTGCATCTGCCGAAACCGTACTGGATCCTGATGACCGTCCTGCTGGTGACGCAAAACGGCTACGGCGCAACGCGGGTCAGGATTTTCCACCGGGCCGCGGGCACGCTGGCCGGGCTGGTGATAGCCGCAGGCACGCTGCACTTTCACGTGCCAGAAGGCTACACGCTGGCGTCAATGTTAATCATCACCCTGGCGAGCTATCTGATCATTCGCAAGAGCTACGGCTGGGCAACGGTAGGCTTTACGGTTACCGCGGTGTACACCATCCAGCTGCTGACCCTGAACGGCGAACATTTCATACTGGCCCGTTTTGTCGACACGGTGATTGGCTGTCTGATCGCCTTTGGCGGGATGGTCTGGCTGTGGCCACAGTGGCAAAGCGGACTGTTACGCAAAAATGCCCAGCAGGCGCTGGAGGCGGATCAGGAGGCTATCCGACTGATTCTCAGCAACGATCCTCAGGCTCCGACGCTGGCCTATCAGCGGATGCGGGTGAATCAGGCGCACAACGCGCTGTTCAACTCGCTGAACCAGGCGATGCAGGAGCCCGGCTTTAACTCGCATTATCTGGCAGACATGAAGCTGTGGGTCACGCACAGCCAGTTTATCGTCGAACATATCAACGCGATGACGACGCTGGCGCGCGAGCACAACATGCTGACTGAAGATTTGGCCGAACGTTATTTGCAGTCCTGCGAGATTGCTCTGCAGCGCTGCCAACAGCGACTGGAATATGACGAACCGGGGGGAAGCGGCGATGCAAATATCATGGAATCGCCGGAGGCACTCTCCCACGGGCCGTTAAGCACCGTGGAACAGCATTTACAACGCATTCTGGGCCATCTGAATTCGATGCACACCATCTCGTCAGTGGCCTGGCGCCAGCGCCCACATCACGGCAGCTGGCTTAAACGTCGGGCATAAACCGTCAGCCGACTATCTTCTTCACGGCTGTCGCAAAGCGTGCCATCCCTTCATCGATATCCGCATCTTCAACCACCAGTGACGGCGCGAAGCGTACTACGTCAGGCCCGGCGTTAAGCACCATTACGCCCTCATGAGCAGCGGCGTGCAGGAAATCACGAGCGCGGCCCTTATACTGCGGTTTCAGTTCAGCCCCAATTAGCAGCCCCATACCGCGAACATCGCTGAACACGTCGTATTCAGCGTCAATATTCTGCAAATGCTTCACAAAACGTTCGCGTCTGGCGTTCACGCCACCCAGAACTTCAGGCGTATTGATGATATCAAACGCCGCACCGGCCACCGCACACGCCAGCGGATTTCCACCGTAGGTAGAGCCGTGAGAACCGACGTGAAACGCGCTGGCAATCTCTTCAGTGGTCAGTACCACGCTCACCGGGAAACCGCCGCCCAGCGCTTTGGCACTGGTCAGGATATCCGGCGTCACGCCGAAATGCTGGTAGGCGAACAGCGAACCGGTACGCCCCATGCCGCTCTGTACTTCGTCAAAGACCAGCAGCGCCTGGTGTTCATCACACAGTTCACGCAGACCTTTGAGGAATTCCGGCGTCGCCGCCAGCACGCCGCCTTCACCCTGAATGGGCTCAACCACTACCGCACAGGTGTGATCGTCCATCACGGCTTTCACCGCATGCAGATCGTTAAACGGAACGTGGATGATATCCGCCGGTTTTGGCCCAAAGCCGTCGGAGTATTTTGCCTGTCCACCCACCGAAACCGTGAAGAATGAGCGGCCGTGGAACGCATTATTGAAGGCAATGATTTTGGTTTTATACGGACTGTGGCGCGTGGAAGCGTAATAACGCGCCAGTTTGAACGCGGTTTCGTTGGCTTCGGTACCGGAGTTCATGAACACCACACGCTCGGCAAACGTCGAAGCCACCAGCTTACGCCCCAGCTTCAACGCCGGTTCGTTGGTAAACACATTGCTGGTGTGCCACAGGGTTTCGCCCTGGACTTTCAGCGCTTCGACCAGCGCCGGGTGACAATGCCCCAGCGCGGTGACCGCAATTCCCCCGGCGAAATCAACGTACTCGTTGCCCTGCTGATCCCACACTCGGCTGCCCTTCCCCTTCACCGGAATAAATTCCGCCGGAGCATAAATGGGCAGGATCACTTCATCAAATGTGGCACGGGTAATTGCAGCCTGTTCAGTCGCCATGACAATCCTCTTACGCAGCAATGATTAATGAAATTATAATCACGAAATATGCATAATAAATCACATCATGGCAAGGTGAATTATCGCTTGAGGAAGTTTTCCAGCAGCTGATGCCCCTGTTCGCTGAGGATACTTTCCGGGTGAAACTGTACCCCTTCCAGGTCCCATTCGCGATGGCGAATCCCCATAATTTCGCCCGTTTCGCTCAGCGCGGTGATATCAAATTCCGCAGGTAGCGTAGGCGGGTCAATAACCAGCGAGTGATAGCGCGTAACGGTGAGAGGATTATTCAGTCCGGCGAATACGCCAGCGCCGGAGTGCGTCACCGGGGAGGTTTTGCCGTGCATGACTTTTGCCGCCCGCACGATAGTGGCGCCAAAAACCTGGGCGATGGCCTGATGACCGAGGCAAACGCCGAGGATTGGGATTTTGCCCGCGTAAAGACGAATCACATCGAGTGAAATCCCGGACTCATCCGGCGTACAGGGGCCAGGGGAAATCACGATTTTAGCAGGAGACAACCGGGCGACGTGATCCAGGGTGATGTCATCGTTACGCCTGACCTGTACCTCGGCACCCAGCTCGCAAAAATACTGGTAAAGGTTCCAGGTGAACGAATCGTAGTTATCAATAAGCAGGATCATAGCGGCTCCGGTGACAGCAAACCGCGCTATTCTACTCAGTTTCCTGCGCTTCGCTCACCACTTTAGTGAACAGAGTCGTCAGCGGCTGTAAATCACCCATCGTCCCGCTCTGGTTTGCCTGACTCCACGCTTGCGGGTCGACTACGCCCCAGTCCAGCACGTAGCCCGCGTGGATCGCCAGCTGCTCGAAGAACACGCGCTGCGCCCGGCCACTGCCGACGAAGAACGGATGCAACACATTAATTTCACAGTAATAGTGCGCCAGGCGCTTAATGAACTCTTCTTTGGGAAGTGCGACGAGGTAATGCTCATCTTCCAGCGCCTGCATCAGGTCGTTGCCTTCGTTTTCGATGTACTCGAAATGGCAGAAACGGGTATCACCCTTGGAAATATCAACCTCACGCAGTTCTCCTGCCCAATCCCAGGCATCCTGGAAAAGCTGCTGGTGAATGGCGCATAACCACGGCAAACCGCGATGCAGTGGACCAAGCTCAAGCGTGGCGACTCGCTGTGCAAAGAGCGCATCCTGCGCGTGGGGTTCGGGCACGTCCAGCCGACAGCTGGCCTCAAACGAGCGACCACGCCGCTGTTCCCACAGACGGATTTTTTGCTTATCGGTGAGCTTTTTCATCTGGACCTCCCTGACGGTTCCCCTTTTGCCACAAGTATAAGCAGCAATTTCGGGTTACGCAGGAAGGCCAGCATAACGCGGGCTGAGCGGCCCGCGTCTGGAAGGATTACGGCAGGACTTTCGCAGAGAGGATAACTACCGGTTTTGTCGGCACATTCTGGTAAGGACCGACGTCATGGGAAGCCACCTGGGAAATTTTGTCGGCAACGTCCATGCCTTTCACAACTTTACCAAACACCGCATACCCAAAATCACGCTGGCCGTGGTCGAGGAACGCATTGTCTGCGACGTTGATGAAGAACTGGCTGGTTGCGCTGTCTTTGTCGGCAGTACGCGCCATGGAAACGGTGCCGCGGGTGTTACGCAGGCCGTTGTCGCCTTCATTTTTGATAGGTGGATTAGGCTGTTTCTGCTGCATCTGCTCGGTGAAACCGCCGCCCTGAATCATAAAGCCCGGGATAACACGGTGAAACGTTGTGTTGTTATAGAAACCACTGTTCACGTAGCTCACGAAGTTCTCAACGGAAATCGGGGCTTTCTGGCTGTTCAGCTCCAGCTCAATATTACCGGCGGAGGTGGTCAGCAATACGTGCGGATCTGCTTTTGCCGCCATGGCTGCAGGTGAGATTGCCGAAATTGCAAGTACAGCCGCGACGGCAGCCAGAGTAGATTTGAGCATGTGAATTCCTTAAACGGGAACGAGAGAGCCTGCGAATCGCTTGATTCTAAAAGGCTCTCGACTCGCAGACCAGCCTTTTACTAAAGTTTACTCAACAGAAACAGTTGTAACCTGGTGGGGAGTGTAAGAGGCATTGCAAAAGTGTGACAAATATCACCATTCATTATTAATTATTTCATCGTTTTCAGAATAAACATTTGCCTCGGTCACTGTAATGCATAAAATCTGTCCACCCCTCGCATTGTCAATGCGTTTTACCGTTCTATTCACAGGCCAGTCATGACTAACAGCAATCGCATCAAGCTCACATGGATCAGCTTTTTCTCCTACGCGCTTACCGGCGCGTTGGTGATCGTCACCGGAATGGTGATGGGAAATATCGCCGATTATTTCCACCTGCCGGTTTCCAGCATGAGCAACACCTTCACCTTCCTGAACGCCGGGATCCTGATTTCTATCTTCCTGAACGCCTGGCTGATGGAAATCGTACCGCTGAAAACGCAGCTGCGCTTCGGCTTTATCCTGATGGTGCTTGCCGTCGCCGGTCTGATGACCAGCCATAGCCTCGCATTGTTCTCTGCCTCAATGTTCGTTCTGGGGCTGGTCAGCGGGATTACTATGTCGATCGGTACATTCCTCATCACTCACATGTACGAAGGCCGTCAGCGCGGCGCACGCCTGCTGTTTACCGACTCCTTCTTCAGCATGGCGGGGATGATTTTCCCGATGGTTGCTGCATGGCTGCTGGCGCGTAGCATTGAATGGTATTGGGTGTACGCCTGCATCGGTCTGGTGTACGTCGCGATTTTCGTCCTGACTTTCGGCTGTGACTTCCCGGTTCTGGGCAAAAAAGCCGAGCAGAGCGCGCAGCCGGTCGCTAAAGAAAAATGGGGCATTGGCGTTCTGTTCCTGTCCGTGGCGGCGCTGTGCTACATCCTCGGCCAACTGGGCTTTATCTCCTGGGTGCCGGAATACGCGAAAAGCCTGGGCATGAGTCTGAGTGATGCGGGCCAGCTGGTGAGTGATTTCTGGATGTCTTACATGTTCGGCATGTGGGCGTTTAGCTTCATCCTGCGTTTCTTCGACCTGCAACGCATTCTGATGGTGCTGGCTGGCATGGCAACCGTGCTGATGTATCTGTTCATTAACGGTTCCCCGGAGCACATGCCGTGGTTCATTCTGACCCTGGGCTTCTTCTCCAGCGCCATTTACACCTCAATTATTACCCTCGGTTCGCAGCAAACCAAAGTGGCGTCACCGAAGCTGGTGAACTTCGTCCTGACCTGCGGCACTATCGGCACCATGCTGACCTTCGTGGTCACCGGCCCGATTGTGGCACACAGCGGCCCTCTGGCTGCGCTGCACACCGCAAACGGCCTGTATGCAGTGGTGTTCGTGATGTGTGTGATTCTGGGCTTTGTCAGCCGCCACCGTCAGCACAACACGACGGCAGCCAGCCACTAAGCTCTGTCATTACGCCCCTTTGCGCTCAGCGAAGGGGCTATTTTTCGTAAAAGACAACTCCTCACCACCGATATCGGTCTGTACCCAGGTTTGTGCCAGTTGCGTCGTCGCAATGACTCTGCCCTGACGAATGGACCAGCGCACCGGCACCTGACAACGCACCGCCTCAAAGCCGTTCTCGGCAGGCAGAATAATCAGATTCGCCACCTTGCCTACGTCGATACCATAATCCGCCACACCGAAAGTACGAGCGCTATTATGAGTAATCAAATTCAGCCCGTCGTTAATCTGCTGGTAGCCCATCATCTGACACACATGCAGGCCCATATGCAGAACCTGCAGCATGTTGCCGGTGCCGAGCGGATACCACGGGTCAAACACATCATCATGGCCAAAGCAGACATTGATGCCCGCCCCGAGCAGCTCTTTCACTCGCGTGATGCCGCGACGTTTCGGATAGTCGTCGAAACGGCCTTGCAGATGAATGTTCACCAGCGGGTTAGCCACAAAGTTAATGCCTGACAACTTCAGCAAACGGAACAGCCGCGAGGTATACGCCCCGTTATACGAATGCATCGCCGTGGTATGACTGGCGGTAACGCGTGGGCCGATCCCCTCTTTCAACGCCAGCGCCGCCACGGTTTCGACAAAGCGGGACTGTTCGTCGTCGATTTCATCACAGTGAATATCCAGCGGTCGATCGTATTTCTTCGCCAGCGCGAAGGCGATGTGCAGTGACTCCACGCCGTATTCGCGGGTAAATTCAAAATGCGGGATGGCGCCGACCACATCCGCCCCAAGCTGCAAGGCTTTCTCCAGCAGCGCCGCGCCGTCGGGATAGGACAAAATCCCTTCCTGCGGAAACGCAACAATCTGCAACTCAACCCACGGCGCGACTTCTTTCTTCACTTCCAGCATCGCTTTCAGCGCGGTCAACGTCGGGTCGGAGACATCAACATGAGTGCGCACGAACTGGATCCCGTTGGCGATTTGCCATTTCAACGTCTTCCACGCCCGGGTTTTTACGTCGTCGTGGGTGAGCATCGCCTTGCGTTCGGCCCAGCGTTCAATGCCTTCAAACAGCGTGCCGGACTGATTCCAGCCTGGCTCCCCGGCAGTTTGGGTGGTATCCAGATGAATATGCGGTTCGATAAACGGCGGGAGAGCCAGACCACCGCGCGCATTGAGGACTTCGATACTGTCGTGACGGGATTCACCCATAGGGGTAATCGCCTGGAAACGTCCATCCTCGATACTCAGTTGCCACAATCCTTCGCGCTCTGGCAAACGCACGTTCTCAATCAGCCATAACGGTGTCGTGCCCATCTTCATTCTCCCGAATCGGCGCGGTGAACGCCCTGATTCATTTTTAGGTTAAAACCCGCATTTTTTGTACATTATTTCAGCAACCGAGAAAACTCTGTCATTTCCGTTACTTATAAAAATCCTGACAAATCAATCGACTACCCATTAAGGGGTAGGTAAAGGCGTATTTGATTCACATCAATAAGTAACCATGCTGAATCGTTAAGGTAGGCGGTAATAGAAAAGAAATCGAGGCAAAAATGAGCAAAGTCAGACTCGCTATTATCGGTAACGGCATGGTCGGTCACCGCTTTATTGAGGATCTTCTCGATAAAGCCCCGGCGGACCAGTTTGAGATTACCGTCTTCTGTGAAGAACCCCGTATCGCCTACGACCGCGTCCATCTTTCATCTTACTTCTCTCACCATACTGCGGAAGAACTTTCGCTGGTACGTGAAGGATATTATGAGAAACATGGCGTTAACGTTCTGCTTGGCGAACGCGCTATCACCATAAACCGTCAGGAAAAGGTGATTCACTCAAGTGCGGGTCGTTCGGTGTTTTACGACAAACTGATCATGGCGACGGGTTCTTACCCGTGGATCCCACCGATCAAAGGCTCTGAAACGCAGGATTGCTTTGTTTACCGCACCATCGAAGACCTCAACGCCATCGAAGCCTGCGCCCGTCGCAGCAAGCGTGGCGCAGTGGTCGGCGGCGGCCTGCTTGGTCTGGAAGCCGCTGGCGCACTGAAAAATCTCGGCGTCGAAACCCACGTTATCGAATTTGCCCCAATGCTGATGGCGGAACAGCTTGACCCAATGGGCGGCGACCAGCTGAAGCGCAAAATCGAAAGCCTCGGCGTAAAAGTTCACACCAGCAAAAATACCAAAGAGATCGTGCAGGAAGGCACCGAAGGGCGTAAGACCATGCGCTTCGCCGATGGTAGCGAGCTCGAAATCGATTTCATCGTCTTCTCCACCGGTATTCGTCCACGCGACAAACTGGCGACGCAATGCGGCCTGGCAACCGGCCAGCGCGGCGGGATTATGGTGAATGACACCTGTCAAACGTCCGACCCGGATATCTACGCTATCGGCGAATGCGCCAGCTGGAACAACCGCGTCTATGGTCTGGTTGCACCGGGCTACAAAATGGCTCAGGTCGCCGTCGATCACATCCTCGGCAAAGATAATGTCTTTGAAGGTGCGGACCTCAGCGCCAAGCTGAAACTGCTCGGCGTAGACGTCGGCGGGATCGGTGACGCACACGGCCGTACACCGGGTGCACGTAGCTACGTTTATCTCGACGAAAGCAAAGAAGTCTACAAACGCCTGATCGTCAGTCCTGATAACAAAACCTTGCTCGGCGCGGTACTGGTCGGTGATACCAGCGACTTTGGCAACCTGCTGCAGCTGGTACTGAACGCCATCGAACTGCCGGAAAATCCGGACGCGCTGATCCTGCCAGCCCACGCGGCGAACGGCAAACCGGCTATTGGTGTCGACAAACTCCCGGACAGCGCACAGATTTGTTCCTGCTTCGACGTCACCAAAGGTGACCTGGTCAGCGCCATCAATAAAGGCTGCCACACCGTTGCCGCCCTGAAGGCAGAAACCAAAGCCGGTACCGGCTGCGGCGGCTGTATTCCGCTGGTGACCCAGGTCCTGAACGCTGAACTGGCGAAACAGGGCATCGAGGTAAACAACAACCTCTGCGAACACTTCGCTTTCTCCCGTCAGGAGCTGTACCACCTGATCCGCGTGGAAGGCATTAAAACCTTCGACGAACTGCTGAAAAAATACGGCAAAGGCTACGGCTGCGAAGTGTGTAAGCCAACCGTCGGTTCCCTGCTGGCTTCCTGCTGGAATGAGTACATCCTCAAGCCGCAGCACACGCCGTTGCAGGACACCAACGACAACTTCCTCGCCAATATTCAGAAAGACGGCACCTACTCGGTGATCCCACGTTCTGCTGGCGGCGAAATCACCCCGGACGGACTGATGGCGGTCGGCCGTATCGCGCAGGAATTTAATCTCTACACCAAAATCACCGGCTCCCAGCGTATCGGCCTTTTCGGTGCGCAGAAAGATGACCTGCCGGAAATCTGGCGTCAGCTGATTGATGCAGGCTTTGAAACCGGCCACGCCTATGCGAAGGCGCTGCGTATGGCGAAAACCTGCGTCGGCAGCACCTGGTGTCGTTATGGCGTGGGCGATAGCGTTGGCTTCGGCGTTCAACTGGAAAACCGTTACAAAGGCATCCGCACCCCGCACAAAATGAAGTTTGGCGTTTCCGGCTGTACCCGTGAATGTGCCGAAGCCCAGGGTAAAGACGTCGGCATCATCGCAACCGAAAAAGGCTGGAACCTGTACGTCTGTGGTAACGGCGGGATGAAACCCCGCCACGCCGATCTGCTGGCAGCCGATCTCGATGCTGAAACGCTGGTGAAATACCTCGACCGTTTCATGATGTTCTACATCCGCACCGCAGACAAACTGACCCGTACTGCGCCGTGGCTGGATAACCTCGAAGGGGGTATCGACTACCTGAAAGCGGTGATCATCGACGATAAACTCGGTCTGAACGCTCATCTGGAAGAAGAGATGAGCCGCCTGCGCGCAATGTTCGCCTGCGAATGGACTGAAACCGTCAACGACCCGGCAGCACAGGGCCGCTTCAAACACTTCGTGAACAGCGCGCAGCGCGATCCGAATGTGCAGATTGTCCCTGAACGTGAACAGCATCGTCCGGCCACGCCGTACGAGCGCATCCCGGTAACTCTGGTGGAGGAAAACGTATGAGCCAGTGGGTAAATATCTGCAACATCGACGCCATCCTGCCTGCCACCGGCGTCTGCGCCTTATTAGGCCAGGAGCAGGTCGCGATTTTCCGTCCGCATCATGACCAGCAGGTTTTCGCTATCAGCAACATCGACCCGTTTTTCGGTTCAAGCGTCCTGTCTCGCGGTCTTATCGCGGAACACAACGGTGAGCTGTGGGTCGCCAGCCCGCTGAAAAAACAGCGCTTCCGTCTCAGTGACGGCCTGTGCATGGAAGATGAAAGCCACTCCATTGCACATTTTGAGGTGCGCGTGAAAGACGGTCAGGTACAATTGAAAGCCTGATGACCCTTCCGGCGGCGCTCTGCCGCCGGATTTGTTTCCCCTGTACTTAGCGAGACGCCCATGGATCACTTACCCATTTTCTGCCAGCTGCGTGGCCGTGACTGTCTGTTAGTCGGCGGCGGCGATGTAGCCGAGCGTAAAGCCCGCCTGCTGCTCGACGCGGGCGCACGCCTGACCGTTAACGCCCTCGACTTCGAACCCCAGTTCCACGTGTGGGCCGAAGCCGGCATGTTGACGCTGGTAGAAGGTGAATTTGATTCAGTGCTGCTCGACACCTGCTGGCTGGCGATTGCTGCCACCGATAACGATGCGGTTAATGCGCACGTCAGTACAGAAGCTGAACAACGCCGTATTTTCTGTAACGTGGTCGATGCACCGAAACAGGCCAGCTTCATCATGCCATCGATTATCGATCGCTCGCCGCTGATGGTCGCCGTCTCTTCCGGTGGCACGTCGCCGGTGCTGGCGCGCCTGCTGCGTGAAAAGCTGGAATCTCTGTTGCCGCAGCATCTCGGCCAGGTTGCCCGGTTTGCGGGCCAGCTTCGTGGGCGGGTGAAAAAGCAGTTTGCCAGCGTCGGCGAGCGTCGCCGTTTCTGGGAAAAACTGTTTGTGAACGACCGTCTGGCGCAGTCACTGGCGAATCAGGATGAAAAAGCGGTCGCGGAGACCACCGAACGCCTGCTGAGTGAGCCGCTGGATAACCGCGGTGAAGTGGTACTGGTCGGTGCCGGGCCGGGTGATGCCGGGCTGCTGACGCTGAAAGGCCTGCAACAGATTCAGCAGGCTGACATCGTGGTCTATGACCGTCTGGTATCGGACGACATCATGAATCTGGTGCGCCGCGATGCCGATCGTGTTTTCGTCGGTAAACGCGCGGGATATCACTGCGTGCCGCAGGAAGAGATTAATCAAATTCTGCTGCGTGAAGCGCAAAAGGGTAAACGCGTGGTGCGACTGAAAGGCGGCGATCCGTTTATCTTTGGTCGCGGTGGCGAAGAGCTGGAAACCCTGTGTAACGCCGGGATCCCGTTCTCTGTGGTTCCAGGTATTACGGCAGCCTCAGGTTGTTCTGCCTATGCGGGCATTCCGCTGACCCATCGTGATTACGCTCAAAGTGTGCGCCTGGTGACGGGCCATCTCAAAACCGGAAGCGAACTCGACTGGCATAATCTGGCGGCGGAGAAACAAACGCTAGTGTTTTATATGGGACTAAACCAGGCGGCAACCATTCAAGCGAAACTCACCGAACACGGAATGCCGCTCAATATGCCTGTTGCGCTGGTAGAAAACGGTACCGCCGTGAACCAGCGCGTGGTCAGCGGTGACCTGGCGCAGTTGAGCGAATTGGCACAGCAGGTTGCCAGTCCGGCGCTGATCATCGTCGGCCGGGTTGTGGAACTGCGTGAAAAATTAAACTGGTATTCGAATCACTAAATAGCCTGCCGGATGCCGAATATTTCAAACACAAAAGATTATTCGGCACCCTGAACACCTTTATTAAAATGATACTTTCCACCCATGATATTCACAGTAATATTATGTCCAGATACAGACCCATCAAAATAACAATAATCGTTGTCGCCACCCGCATAATTCCTTAAATTCACTCGCTGCCGATGATAATAGACGCGCCTCGTTTAAGCATCATCACGCTGCAACTCACTTTGTATAGTTAAGGGATTAATTCATGAAAAGAATGATAAAAATTGTAGCCTTACTGGCCGCAGTCGGTACGCTTACCGCCTGCTCCGGGCACGTTGAAAACAAAAGTAAAAGCTGTGGCTATGATTATCTTCTGCATCCTGCCATTTCTATTTCACGCATTATTGGCGGCTGTGGCCCGGCAGAATATTAATCATCAACACTGTCCGTAAAATAAAAACCGGGAAATTTACCCCGGTTTTTATTATTTTCTAATACGCTTACGGTCTGGCAACAAATCCAATGGCTTCGTACACCGCTTTTAATGTTTCAGCCGCCTGAGCGCTAGCCTTCTGCGCACCTTCACGCATAATCTTCTGCAACAGCGCTTCGTCGTTACGGAAGCGGTTATAACGCTCCTGCAGGTCGGTCAACATGCCAGACACCGCCTCGGCCACTTCGCCCTTCAGGTGACCATACATTTTGCCTTCGAAGTGCTGTTCCAGCTCCTGAACGCTCTGACCGGTCACACCGGAGAGGATATCCAGCAGGTTGGAGACGCCCGCTTTGTTCTGCACGTCATAGCGGATGACCGGTGGCTCTTCGGAGTCGGTCATCGCACGTTTGATTTTCTTCACAACCGATTTCGGATCTTCCAGCAGGCCGATAACGTTGTTGCGGTTATCGTCAGACTTGGACATCTTCTTGGTCGGCTCCAGCAGCGACATAACACGCGCCCCGGATTTCGGAATGAACGGCTCAGGCACTTTGAATACATCACCGTAAATCGCGTTAAAGCGCTGGGCGATATCGCGACTCAGTTCCAGATGCTGTTTCTGATCTTCACCCACCGGCACCTGATTAGTCTGATACAGCAGAATGTCTGCCGCCATCAGCACCGGGTAATCGAATAAACCGGCATTGATGTTCTCAGCGTAGCGCGCTGACTTGTCTTTAAACTGGGTCATGCGGCTCAGTTCGCCGAAATAGGTGTAGCAGTTCAACGCCCAACCGAGCTGGGCATGTTCTGGCACGTGAGACTGCACGAAGATGGTACTTTTCTCCGGATCGATACCGCAGGCGAGGTAAAGCGCCAGGGTGTCGAGGGTGGCTTTACGCAGTTTCTCAGGGTCCTGGCGGGCAGTAATGGCGTGCAGGTCAACAATGCAGTAGATGCAATGGTAATCGTCCTGCATGTTCACCCACTGACGCAGCGCACCCATATAGTTGCCAATGGTCAGTTCACCTGAGGGCTGTGCGCCACTAAATACGATGGGCTTAGTCATTTTTCACTTCCTGAATTTCACTGTGCGGGAGCCCGAGCGCGGGCAACAAATCGTTAAAGTTGTCAAAAACAAAATCGGGATTGCTGTCGGCAATGGCTTCGCCATAGTTGTAACCATAGGTCAGGCCAATGGAACAGCAACCAGCGGCCTGAGCCGCGAGAATATCATTGCGGGAATCGCCAACAAACAGCAGCGCTTCCGGGGCCACGCCCAATTTCTTCGCCACCAGCAGCAGCGGATCGGGGTGCGGTTTTTTGTTTTCTACGTCATCCCCACCGATCACGACGGAGAAATATTTGGCGATATCTAACGCGTCAAGGATTGGCGCGACGAACGGCGAAGGCTTGTTGGTTACCAGCCCCAACGGGAGGCCTTTGGCATGCAGCGCGCTTAACGTTTCCGCCACCGCCGGGAACAGATAGCTGCCCTCTTCGGCGAATTCAGCGTAGTAACGGTCGAAGAGTTTGCGCAGCACGCGTAGCTGCTCTTCTTGCGGAATATCGCTATGGTCAACCGACGGTTTGCCCTGCGTTTTACGCAGGCTGGCACGCTCCTGGCGCGCCCAGGTCAGCGCGCGTTCCATCAGCACATCGGCGCCGTTACCAATCCAGGTTATCACTCGCTCTTCGCCAGCGGTCGGCAATTCCAGGGCATACAGCGCGTTGTCTACCGCTGCCGTTAAGCCTGGCGCGCTATCCACTAACGTGCCGTCGAGATCAAACGCAACGCCCTGAATGGTTTCTAATTTACTCATGACTTACCTTTGCCAGTTCACTGCGCATTTCATCAATCACTTTTTTGTAGTCCGGCTGGTCGAAAATGGCCGAGCCGGCGACAAACATATCGGCACCTGCCGCAGCAATCTCACCAATGTTATTGGCTTTCACGCCACCGTCGACTTCCAGGCGAATGTCGAAACCGGAGACGTCAATCCGACGGCGTACTTCACGCAGCTTCTCAAGCGTGTGCGGAATAAAGGACTGGCCGCCGAAGCCCGGGTTAACGGACATCAGCAGGATAACATCAAGCTTATCCATCACGTGGTCGAGGTAGCTCAGCGGCGTCGCCGGGTTGAGCACCAGGCCCGCTTTACAGCCATGCTCTTTAATCAGCTGCAAAGAACGATCGACGTGTTCAGAGGCTTCCGGATGGAAAGTGATAATGCTGGCGCCTGCAGCAGCGAAATCAGGAATGATGCGGTCGACGGGTTTGACCATCAGATGCACGTCAATCGGAGCGGTGATGCCGTATTTGCGCAGGGCTTTGAGCACCATCGGGCCCATCGTCAGATTGGGTACGTAATGGTTGTCCATCACGTCGAAGTGAACAACATCGCCACCTGCCGCCAGAGCCTTCGCGGTATCTTCACCCAGACGGGCAAAGTCGGCCGACAGAATCGAAGGGGCAATCAAATACTGTTTCATCCGCATCTCCTTGAAAACGATTATGGTTTTGCTGGGCGATACAGCGCCAGCAGTTCATCCACCTTTTTGCGCGTGCCACCGTTGCTGCTGATGCTGCGCCGGACTTTAACCTGAAATTGTTTTGCTGCTTTGTACCACTCACGCGTATCGGGCGTGTCATGGTTCGAAATTAACACCGGAATTTGGTTACTGACCAGTTTTTCCGCCATTTCGGCCAGGTGCGCTTGCTGCGCCGGGCTGAAGCTATTGGTGTGGTAGGCGGTAAAATTGGCGGTCGCGGACAGCGGCGCGTACGGCGGATCGCAGTACACCACGGAGTCTTTGTCCGCCATCGCCATGCAGTCCTCGTAGGACATGCAGTGGAATTCTGCGTTCTGCGCCTTGTGCGCAAAATGGTTTAACTCGGCTTCCGGGAAGTACGGCTTTTTATAACGCCCAAACGGCACGTTGAACTCGCCCTTCATGTTATAGCGGCATAAGCCGTTGTAGCCATGACGGTTCAGATACAAAAAGAGCACTGCACGACGCAGCGGCTCCCGGCATTGATTGAACTCGGTCCGCAGCTGGTAATAGATTTCAGCATTGTTATTGGCTGGGACAAACATCGCCTGTGCGGCAGAGATGTACTCAGCGGTCCGCGTTTTGACAATGTTATAGAGATCAATCAGATCGCTGTTGATATCAGCAAGAATATAGCGGGAATAGCGTGTATTCAGGAATACGGAACCGGCCCCGACGAAGGGCTCGATCAAACATTCGCCTTGTGGCAGATGTTTTTCAATATCGTTCAGCAGAGGATATTTACCCCCTGCCCATTTCAAAAAAGCGCGATTTTTTTTCATGCTGTCTGGCTACTTACACTTTCTCCGGCTGAGGAGAAAAGCTCCTGCAGCATCCTGCGCTTAAAAACACATTCGCCTTCAGCCCGCAAATGCAGACTGAAGGCGCTGTGTCATGTACTGCTATTGTTTCAGGTCGGACTGTACCTGATGCAACGGTTTCGCCCATGGGTTTTTCGCCTGGACATTGGCAGGCAGCGCAGCAACGGCACGTTTCGCATCGTCTTTTGTCGCATACATACCACTGACCAGCACATACCAGGGCTGACCATTACGGGTCGTCTGGTAGACCACGTACTTCTGGATGTTCTCTTTCTTCGCCCAGTTGTTCAGGTTGTCATAGTTTGACGAGCTGCTGAGCTGCAGGGTGTACTGCGAACCCGGAGCGGTTTTGAGCGAGCCAACATCACCGGTTTCTTTACCCGCTGCTGTCGCAGTCGCTGCCGTCGCTGCTGCGGCTGGCGCTGCAGTCGTTGCAGCCGGTTTTGCGGTGCTGGTAGCAGCAGGCTTAGCCGGCTCTGCCGCTGGTGCGGTAGATTTTGCTGGCGTGCTGGTCGCCGCAGTTTCAGTGTGCTTAGGCTGCGCAACCGGCTTAGGTTCCACGGCTTTCGCTGTCGCCTGCGGTTTGCTCTGCGGCTTCGGCTCGATCACAGCGTGTTTACGCTCTGGACGGGTCGTGGCAGCAGGTGCAGTTTCTGCGGTGTTGGTTGGCTGACGTGAAGCATTACCATTACGCACTGGCGCCACGGTTGCAGGTTCTGTCGGCAGCGTGGAGTTTGCAACGGCACCGTCAATCTGGCCCTGCTGTTGAGTCAGCGCGTTGTTCAGGTCACCCTGCACTTCGACACGCTGTTGGCCTTGCGGCGCAGCAGTATTCTGACCCTGAGTTGGGGTAGAAGAGATTGGCGGCAGGGAAACGTCCTGCTGAGAATTCGCGGCATTCGGATCCACTGGCGCAGTGCCAGGGGCAGGCTGCGCGCCATTAGCCTGGTCGGCTGGTGCTCCGTTGTTCGCATTCAGATCAATGCTCTTCGCATCAGTAGAAGCCTGCTCACTGGAAGATGACGGCGCTTTCAGCGCAGAGCCTATCCCAACAATCAGCAGCAGCAGAACCAGAATACCCACACCCATCATGATGTACTGTCGGGAAGCCGGTTTACTGGCTGGCTTTTTTTTGCGTTTACGCGGGCGTTGCTCTACAGGCTCTTCCGCGTCGAGATCTTCTTCAGACTCGTCGTAATACGCTTCTTCATCTTGTTCCTCGCGCTCTTCACGTACCTTACGGGTACGCGACGGGCGGCGTTCGTCGGCGTCGAGATCGACGTCATCGAAGTTAATCTGCTGATCGTTTTCACGATCGGAAGATTGACGGGAACGACCAGCACGACGATCGCTGGGATCGGGCTTCAGATCGTCTTCTGGTTTGAATTCATCCATTTAACACCCCACTAAAAGGCTTATGCCAACGACACTTGCACATCACCTGAAGTTAAACGCCGCTATTGCGGCATGACCTTTCTTATTAGTTACGCCTGCTGGCAATCAGCAATGGCGCCAAGAACTACATCGTGCGCAACACCGCCACGCACCTCACTTTTGCCAATCGAAAGCGGCAAAACCAAACGCATCTCGCCGGCGAGTACCTTTTTATCCCGCATCATGTGCGGAAGGTACGCGTCGGGAGACATTTCACGCGGGCCGGAGACCGGCAACTTTGCCCGTTCGAGCAGGGCAATAATCCGCTGTGTATCTTTTGCCTCAAACTGACCGAGGCGCTCCGAAGCGTGTGCCGCCATGACCATTCCGGCCGCGACCGCCTCACCGTGAAGCCAGTTACCGTAACCCATTTCGGCTTCGATAGCGTGACCAAAGGTGTGCCCCAGATTGAGTAAAGCACGTAAGCCGGTTTCGCGCTCGTCTGCGGCAACAACTTCGGCTTTCAGCTCACAACAGCGACGAATACAGTAGGCCATTGCTTTTTCATCAAGGGCCATCACTGCATCGATGTTGTTTTCGAGCCAGGAGAAGAATTCTGCATCCAGAATGATGCCGTACTTGATAACCTCGGCCAGGCCGGAGGAAAGTTCACGCGCAGGGAGCGTTTTCAGGCAATCAAGATCGATAACTACATTCACCGGCTGCCAGAAGGCGCCAATCATGTTTTTACCGAGGGGATGGTTAACGGCAGTTTTTCCGCCAACAGAAGAATCGACCTGTGACAATAACGTGGTCGGCACCTGGATAAAGCGCACGCCGCGCTGATAGCTTGCGGCCGCAAATCCGGTGAGATCGCCTACCACGCCGCCACCGAGGGCAATCAGTGTGGTATCACGACCGTGAGGCTTTTGCAGTAACGCGGTGAAGACCGTTTCCATCACTTCCAGCGTCTTGTACTTCTCGCCGTCAGGAATGATAACGCTGTCGACTTTCACGCCAGCCTGTTCAAGCACTGAACGTACCTTGTCCAGATAGACAGGTGCCAGCGTTTCGTTGGTGACCAGCATTGCCTGATCGCCCGACTTCAGTGGCAGGAAAGAAGCTGGATCGTTAAACAAACCAGCCGCGATGGTAATCGGGTAACTACGTTCCCCGAGAGTTACTGTGATCCTCTCCATAACGCGACGTCCACCTTGGTTACTAGCATTTACTGGCTATCTACACGTAATCCTTCAGGCTGCTCGCTGGTCGGTTGCTTTCGCTCCCCGATTGCTGACAGATGTCAGCAAGAGTTCACGCCGTTGCCGCCATGATGCAGCTTGAACGATTTCGTATAGCGTTGACCAGAATCAGTTACTTTCCAGCATGTTAATAATCTGGTTTGCCACCACTTTCGCGCTCTGATCGTCAGTGCGGATAGTGACATCGGCAATTTCTTCGTATAAAGGATTACGCTCGCCTGCTAATGCTTCCAGGACTTCACGCGGTGGCGTTTCAACCTGCAGCAGCGGACGCTTTTTATCACGTTGCGTACGCGCCAATTGCTTCTCAATTGTGGTTTCGAGGTACACCACAACGCCGCGAGCGGAGAGACGATTGCGCGTTTCACGGGATTTCACAGAGCCGCCGCCAGTTGCCAGCACAATTCCCTGCTTTTCCGTCAATTCATTGATGATTTTTTCTTCGCGGTCACGGAAACCGTCTTCGCCTTCGACATCAAAGACCCAGCCCACGTCAGCGCCAGTGCGTTTCTCAATCTCTTGATCAGAATCGTAAAATTCCATATTGAGCTGTTGAGCTAACTGGCGCCCAATAGTGCTTTTGCCGGCACCCATAGGCCCAACCAGAAAGATATTGCGTTTCTCTGCCATTTTTTCGGTACTACTAAGACTATTTCGTTAATAATAAACCCGCGACGCGAACCACAACGGCGACGCCAGGCATGAACTGAAACCTCATATGCGATAGTGCGAGAGTCAGACCGAAAATTATCTCAATATACCGGCAGGTTTGGCAACTCTAATAATTACCAGATTTTGCAGGGCACCGACTCTCAAATCGGTACTCCTTGTATGCTAAATCCGGTCTCACGTCAAACACCTGAAACGTGTTCAGTACGAAAAGAATGTCAGTAAATCCTTTATTGCACAGAAATAATACGCGGTGTGATGAACACAACCAGCTCTCGCCGTTCGCTGTCTTTTCCATCATGACGGAACAACTGACCCAGCCAGGGGATGTCGCCCAGTACCGGGATACTGTCTCGCGCAGTCTTATTCTTTTGCGAAAAAATCCCACCCAGTGCCAGCGTTTCACCACTTTTCACCTCAACCTGCGTTTCGATCTCTTGCTTATCTATCGCCAGTACTTCCCCATCCGCTTGCTGTAAAACTTGCCCGGGCATGTCTTCGGTGATTTTCAGTTTGAGCCGCACGCGGTTATTTTGCAGCACCGTTGGCGTCACTTCCATGCCCAGAACCGCTTCTTTAAATTCCACCGACGTCGCACCGCTTTCCCCGCTGGAGACCTGATACGGGATTTCCGTACCCTGCTTGATACTCGCCGGTTGCAAGTGAGACGCCAGCAGATGCGGGCTGGCGATAATCTCCAGCTGCTGTTTTTGTTCCAGCGCTGAGAGCTCAAGCTCCAGCAGCCTTCCGCTGATTTTGCCGATGTTAAACCCGGCATGGGTGGTCGCGTTTGCCACCGAAAGGTCACTGCCCAACGTGGTTATCTTGCCCAGGCCTACGCTGCCGTCGGCATCGGCCAGACTCCATTTCACGCCCAGTTCACGCAGGCTCTTCTCATTGATTGTTACGATATGAGCAGTTAATTCAATCTGCCCAATCGGCAAATCCATCTCGTTAACCCAGGCGAGCAAATCGGTAAGGTGCTGTGTGTCATCGCGAATAAGCAAACGATTAGAGCGCTTATCAACGGTCATCGCTCCACGACTGCTCAGTAGTTTCTCCCCGGCTTTCGCAAGCTCTGCGGCATCGGCATATTGCAGAGAGACGCTTTGGCCTTTCAACGGTACCGTCGATAAGCGCCGTTGGGTCTCAGCTTCGCGTTGGGCCTGCTTTTCGGCCAGCCATGATTTGGTATGCACAAACAACACGCTGCCCTGCCTTTCCAGCGCCAACCCCGCACTGCTCACCACCGTCTGTAGAGCCTGCATCCAGGGCAGATTATTGAACTGGAGCGATATTTGCCCGCTGACATCGGGAGCGATAACGATATTCCGCTCGCCCAACCCGGCAATGGCCTGTAAAACCTGCGCAACGGGCACCTCATCCACCGTCAGGGAAACCGCCTTTTCCTTGCCCGACACCGCGAAGGCCATCAGCAATAAGCTCAGAAGCATCCTTCGAATCATGTTTCGTTCCCTCTTTTACCCAGCGCCACTGCGACGGTTCGCAATCCAGGCCGCCAGTGATGTCCATGTAGCCGGACTGAACGTCTGTGACCGTCCAGCCATTTTCCAGCCGCTGCCCTTGATTCAGGCGTCTCCATTTACCGCCGGGTACCTGCACGATGCCCGTTCGCCGCGCGCCGTGGCTAACCGAGCCGCGGTAATGCCAGAGCGTCTGCTGCGACGTGGCGCATGGGTCTTCTACCCGCTGGAACGGGTCGCGCATGCCGAGCAGGTACGGCAGCGAAAACATTAATAGCACCCGCCAGTCAGTCATCGCCGTTAGCCTCAATCAGCAGCGTCAGCCGCAAATGCTGCTGTTCCGGCTGGATACTAAACCCCCGAACGGCGCGACCCCGCTCGGCCAACTGATTAAAAAGAGGAGGAATGCCCGGCCAGTTCGCCTCCAGCGTGAGCTCTCCTCCGCTGCCCGCCGGTTGCCAGCTCACAACACGGCTGCCAGGGCTATCCATATCGAGCGCCGAAAAGGGTTTCGACAGCACGGGCAATTCGCGAGGAGTGACAGTCAACAGCGGCATAATTTTCTGCCACAGCGCGTTGAGTGGAGGCAGGTCTGGCTCAATGAACGGTTCACGGCTGCAAAAACGCCCGACAACCACCAGCCCTGCCAGCATCATTAACCCGATGCCGAGTCGCACCTTCGGTGAAAAATCACACCAGCGGTCAGCGAACCTCTGCATCAACGGCCTCCGTCTGCAGCTGATAGCTAAACTGCCAGCGGCCTTGTTCATCACGACGCGTGGCACCCGGCGTGACTGTGCCAAAGCCCGGCAGGCTTCGTGCCACGAGCTCAACCTGAGTCAATGTGGGGAAACGGTTTGCCAGCCCCGTGAAGCGTAATGCATCGCCCTGCCACTCCAGCGCGGTGAGCCACGCCTGTGCGGGCATTTTTTCCGCCAGTGTCAGTAGCGTTGTTTGCCAGCGAAGCGTCAACATCCGCTGCTGCTCACGTCGTTTTACGACCCGTGCACGCGCGTGCTCCACGTGAAGCCGCCGCTCCTGTTGAATCAGCATCTGGCGCACCGCCTGGTCGCTCTCCCGTCGCAAAGCCAGCCAGGTATGCTGCTGCGACTGCCGGGCGCGACCGGCAATAATCAGCGCCAGTGCTATCAACAAAACGCCGATAAACAGCGCGCCCCATAAGCGCAAACACTCACGTCGGCGCTGTTCGCGCCAGCACAGTAAGTTCACCTGTCGGCGCATCTCAGTTCACTCCCAGAGCGAGCGCCAGGGCAATGGCGAACGCGTCACCGCATTCCGGCAGCGGAGGCTGGAGCTGGTTTAAGGGAAACCACGGATTAAAACATTGCCCGCCAGCGGACTGCGTGCTGCACGCCATCAATCCGTCGGGCTGTTCTGCATTGCAGCCCCAGGCGGTGCGCGTTGCCCATAGCCATTGGTCTTTGTCGCGCCAGCAAATCCCCGGGATGTCGCTGTCCATCCACGGCAGAAAATGTTGCAAGGCGCTGGCATCCGGAGTGATCGAGGAGAGATTCAGGCCTGCCACGCGCAGGCGCTGCTGCAACTGCTCAATATCGCGCTTTCTGGCGGCAGTCACGCTGTAACTATTCGTGTCAGCGTTTTGGTAGTCGAAGATGAGACTTTCAGCCGGCATCTCGAGCTGTTTTGCCACCGTGCTGGCCACCCACTGCGCCAGCTCACTTTCACGCAGCGTCATCTGCGGCGGTGGCAGCTGAATTTGTAGCGTATCTGAGGCGGGAAGTGCGACCGCAACACGATGAAAGCGGGGCATTTCACGCTGAATTCGGCGCAGCGCCGCCGCCATACTTTTATCGCAACGTTCATCCTCCATCGGCAGTTGCCACCAGCGGCGTAATGCGCGCCCTAAACGTGTTTTCTGTAGCGCGACGCAGACGATGCTATCCTGCTGAAAGTGCAATCCTGCCTGCCATTGACTGTAAGCCATTCTTACGATCTCCTTATCCATCAACCCATTCGAGCGATTCCCTAAATAGTTCGAACTGTAGGAAGGCGGCAAGTCAGTGAGTCCCCAGGAACTTACTTGAGGGTGAACGAATGCAGCCAACGCCCATACAGTTTGAAATATGACGGGTATATCAATGCTTCAGGCTTGCCTTTATACTACCGCGCGTTTGTTTATAAACTGCCCAATTACCTCTAAATGGGAAATCTCCGGTGAAGTTCGTAAAGTATTTATTCATCCTTGCAGTCTGTTGCATTCTGCTGGGAGCAGGCTCGATATATGGCCTCTACAAATTTATTGAGCCACAGCTACCCGACGTAGCCACGCTAAGGGATGTGCGCCTGCAGATCCCCATGCAAGTCTTCAGCGCCGATGGCGAGCTTATTGCCCAGTACGGTGAAAAGCGTCGTATTCCGGTCACCCTGAGCCAAATGCCGCCAGAGCTGACGAAAGCCTTTATTGCGACAGAAGACAGCCGTTTCTACGAGCATCACGGGATTGACCCTGTGGGGATTTTCCGTGCGGCAAGCGTGGCGCTGTTCTCCGGCCACGCCTCTCAGGGTGCGAGTACCATTACTCAGCAGCTGGCGCGTAACTTCTTCCTCAGCCCGGAAAAAACGCTGACGCGTAAAATTAAAGAAGCGTTCCTGGCGATCCGCATTGAGCAGTTGCTCAGTAAAGATGAAATTCTTGAGCTGTACCTGAACAAGATTTATCTCGGCTATCGCGCTTATGGCGTCGGTGCTGCCGCGCAGGTCTATTTTGGCAAGTCGATTGATCAGCTGACGCTGAGCGAAATGGCGGTAATTGCCGGTCTGCCGAAGGCGCCGTCAACCTTTAACCCGCTGTATTCGATGAACAGAGCGACCGCCCGCCGTAACGTGGTGCTGTCGCGTATGCTGAGTGAAAACTACATCACCCAGGCGCAGTACGATTCAGCGGTCCGCGAACCAATTGATGCCAGCTATCATGCGCCGGAAATTGCTTTCTCCGCGCCGTACCTGACAGAAATGGTGCGCCAGGAAATGGTCAGCCGTTACGGCGACCAGGCCTACGAAGACGGTTATCGCGTTTACACGACTATCGGTCGTAAAGATCAGCTGGCGGCGCAGAACGCATTGCGTACCAACGTGATGGATTACGATATGCGTCACGGCTATCGCGGCCCGGCCAACGTGCTGTGGAAAGTGGGCGAAACCCCGTGGGACAGCAAAAAAATCACCGATACGCTGAAGAGTTTGCCGACCTACGGGCCACTTGAGCCAGCAGTGGTCACATCGGCAGATCCTCAGCAAGCCATGGCGTTGACCGCCGACGGCACATCGGTGCAGCTGAACATGGACGGAATGCGTTGGGCGCGTCCGTACCGCTCCGACACCCAGCAGGGTTCAACGCCGCGTAAAGTCACCGACGTTGTCCAGACCGGCCAGCAAATCTGGGTTCGCCAGGTGAATGAAAGTTGGTGGCTGGCGCAGGTTCCCGACGTGAACTCCGCGCTGGTGTCTATCAATCCGCAAAACGGCGCCATTATTGCGCTGGTTGGTGGCTTTGATTTCAACCAGAGCAAATTCAACCGTGCCACCCAGGCGCTGCGCCAGGTCGGTTCCAACATCAAACCGTTCCTTTATACCGCGGCGATGGACAAAGGTCTGACGCTGGCGAGCATTCTGAACGACGTGCCAATTTCCCGTTGGGATGCCGGGGCAGGTTCCGACTGGAGTCCGAAAAACTCACCGCCGCAGTACGCCGGTCCGATTCGTCTGCGCCAGGGTCTCGGTCAGTCGAAAAACGTGGTGATGGTACGCGCAATGCGTGCGATGGGCGTGGACTACGCCGCAGAATATCTGCAGCGCTTTGGTTTCCCGGCCAATAACATTGTGCGGACAGAATCGTTAGCGCTCGGTTCCGCCTCCTTTACACCGCTTCAGGTGGCGCGCGGTTACTCGGTGATGGCCAACGGCGGCTTCCTGATTGACCCGTACTTCATCAGTAAAATTGAGAACGACGCGGCCGGGACGCTTTTCGAAGCCAAACCGAAAATTGCCTGTGCCGATTGCGATATTCCGGTGATTTACGGGGATACGCCGAAGTCCGACGTGCTGGAAAACAAAGACGTTGAAGACGTGGCCACGTCCCTGGAACCTAAAAACTCCACGGTACCGATGCCTAGCCTTGAACAAGCGAACCAGGCGCTGGTCGCGCGTAGCGGCGGTCAGGAATATGCCCCACACGTTATCAGCACGCCGCTCTCCTTCCTGATCAAGAGCGCGCTGAATACCAACATCTTCGGCGAACCAGGCTGGCAGGGCACAGGCTGGCGTGCAGGGCGTGACCTGAAGCGCCATGATATCGGCGGTAAAACCGGGACCACCAACAGCTCGAAAGATGCGTGGTTCTCAGGTTACGGTCCGGGGGTGGTGACATCGGTGTGGATTGGCTTTGACGATCATCGCCGCGACCTCGGCCGCACGACCGCTTCCGGCGCGATTAAAGATCAGATTTCCGGCTACGAAGGCGGCGCGAAGAGCGCACAGCCAGCCTGGGATCTGTACATGAAAGCGGCGCTGGAAGGCGTACCTGAACAGCCATTTACGCCGCCAGCGGGCGTGGTGACGGTCAATATCGACCGTAGCACCGGCCAGTTGGCAAGCGGGGGCAGCAGTCGCGAAGAGTACTTTATCGAGGGTACGCAACCGACCCAACAGGCGGTGCGCGAAGTGGGCACCACGCTGATGGATAACGGCGAAACCCACGAACTGTTCTGACAAAAAAGGCGCCTCTGGCGCCTTTTTGCTGCTCTAAATAAAGCTCATGAGGCTTTTGCCCGATGGCGCTACGCTTACCAGGCCTACTCGCCCAAACGGCCCTGCGCTTTCAGCCATTCACGCACCAGGAACAGCGCGCTCACGTTACGGGCTTCGTTGAAATCGGGGTCTTCCAGCAGCGTCAGCATCTGAGCCAGCGGCCAGCGCACCTGCGGCAACGGTTCAGGTTCATCACCCGGCAATGATTCCGGATAAAGACCTTCCGCTACCACAATATTCATTTTGCTGGAGAAGTACGACGGCGCCATCCCGAGTTTCTTCAGAAACGTCAGGTTATTGGCACCGAATCCCACTTCCTCTTTCAGCTCGCGGTTGGCGGCTTCAAACACGGTTTCACCCGCATCGATAAGCCCTTTCGAAAACCCGAGCTCATACGATTCCGTTCCCACGGCGTATTCGCGGATCAGAATAAGATGGTCGTCAACAATGGGGACTATCATCACCGCTTCACGCGTGGAAGGACGCATCCGTTCATACACGCGGCGCTCGCCGTTGCTGAATTCCAGGTCCACGCTCTCCACGCTAAACAGTCGAGAACGCGCTACCGTTTCAACTTTATGGATGGTGGGTTTTGTTAAGGGTTTATCCATGGTGACCTGTGTTTGCTGTGATAACAGGGTAATTGTGCGACATGCCGCACAGTTTAGGCAATTCCCGACTTCACATATTTACATTTGTGTAACTTTCAGCGTGAGTCACTTTTTTAAACAAAAAGTCAAGACCTTGCAATGGATTTGAGAATTTGCTGATATTCGCTTGCGTTGACCTCTGATATGCTCAAAAGTTGCGTCAGAACGTAATAAATCTTTCAAGTTCTGGGTGATACGTGCCGATAGCTAACTACGGGCTCACGTTCTGTGTTAATGGGCAACCGACGAAACCTGTAAGAATAAGTATGATGGGAAAAGCATGGGCACCTTTTTGATTCTTTTCGCTGCTATGCTGGCCTGCGCATTGCTTGCAGGGTGGTTCTATCGACAGCGCTCACAGCACCGGCGTATTCCCCGGCTGCATGCGTTTACTGGCGCGACTACGCGCAAGCTGTCCAGCGAAGAACGTAGTGCCGTCGAAAGTTATGTCGAAGGCCTGAGCCGAACGCTGGAAGTTCCTGCATCCGGTGCCACCGTGGCGCCGTCCGTGCTGACGCTTAATGCCCAGAGCAACACCGTCTATATCGTCACTCAGTCGATCACCCGCTACGGCATCACCACGGAAGATCCGAACAAGTGGCGCTACTTCCTCGACTCCCTTGAAATCCATCTGCCGCCTTTTTGGGAGCAGTACATCAATGACGAGAACGAAGTTGAACTGATTCACACCGATTCCCTGCCACTGGTCATTTCCCTCAACGGCCATACGCTGCGCGACCATAAGCAGGAAGCGCGAGGCTACGCGCTGGAGCAAGTACCCTCGACCCAGGCATCCATTCGCGGGGAAGAAAGCGAGCAGATTGAACTGCTGAATATTCGCCAGGAAAGCCACGAGGAATATGCCCTGAGTCGCCCGGACGGCCTGCGTGAAGCGCTGCTGATTGTCGGCTCATTCCTGCTGTTTTTCTGCGCCCTGATGGTGCCGGAAGTGTTTGTCCCGTGGGTCACCGGTGGTGCGATATTGCTGCTGGCGTTTGGCCTGTGGGGCCTGTTTGCTCCGCCGTCGAAAACCGCGCTGCGCGAAATTCACTGCCTGCGAGGCACGCCGAAACGCTGGGGTCTGTTCGGTGAAAACGACCAGGAACACATCAACAACATTTCGCTCGGCATTATCGACCTGATTTACCCGCGCCATTGGCAGCCGTTTATCACGCAGGATCTCGGCCAGCAAACCGATATCGACATTTACCTCGACCGCCACGTTGTGCGTCAGGGACGCTTTTTGTCGCTGCATAATGAAGTGAAACACTTCCCGCTCCAGCACTGGCTTCGCAGCGCCATTATTGCCGGTGGCGCGCTGCTGATTGTGGTGATGCTGTGGATGAGCGTTCCGCTCGGGATGCCGTTTAAGTTTACGATATCGTGGTTGAAAGGCGCGCAAACTATTGAGGCCACCACCGTTAACCAGCTCGATCAGGCTGGCGTGCGTGTTGGCGATACGCTGCATATTTCCGGCACCGGCATGTGCAATATCCATTCGCAGGGCACGTGGACCGCGCAGGATAACTCGCCGTTTATGCCTTTTGACTGCTCGCAAATTATCTGGAATGACGCCCCGCCGCTGCCGCTGCCGGAATCCGATATCGTCACCAAAGCCACGGCGCTGATACAGGCGGTAAATCGCCAACTGCATCCCAGCCCGGATGACAGCTCTCGCGTCAGCCCGGCTCTGCGATCGGCCATTCAGAAATCCGGGATGGTATTGTTAGATGACTTCGCCGATATCGTGCTGAAAACGCAAGATTTGTGCTCTGCCGAAGATGACTGTGCGCGCCTGAAGAATGCGCTGGTCAACCTCGGTAATACCCGCGACTGGGAAACCCTGACTAAGCGGGCCAGCGCCGGAAAACTGGATGGCGTCAACGTGCTGTTGCGCCCGGTCAGCGCGGAATCACTGGATAACCTGGTTACAACCTCAACCGCACCGTTTGTGATGCGTGAAACCTCACGCGCGGCGCAGGCCTTAAACAGCCCGGCGCCTGGCGGCTTCCTGATTGCCAGTGATGAAGGCAGCGATCTGGTATCGCAGCCGTGGCCGTCGGTCAGTCTGTACGACTACCCGGCACACGAACAGTGGACCGAATTCCAGCGCCTCGCCGGTATGCTGATGCATACGCCGTTCAACGCCGAAGGGATTGTCACCAATCTCTACACCGACGCCAATGGCACCAAACACATCAATCTTCACCGTATACCGGACAGCTCAGGCCTGTGGCGCTACGTCAGCATTACGCTGCTGATGCTGGCGATGATGGCGTGCTTTGTCTGGAACGGGATTCAGGCCATTCGCCGCTATCATCGTCACGGCATGCGCATGGCGGAAATTCATAAATACTACGAAAGCAGCCTTAACCCCGTGCTGCTGACCTCGCCTGACCTGCTGAGTCAGGATCCCACTGACAGCTAAACCGCCCTGCTCCCGCTTGCGCGACCGGTGTGATAACCTGTCGCGCATTCTTCCGGCTGGAGACGCAACATGCATTTTGATATCGACTGGAACGAGGTCGACACCGTTCTGCTGGATATGGACGGTACGCTTCTCGATCTCGCATTCGACAATTATTTCTGGCAGCAGCTGGTCCCGGAAACCTACGGCGCGCAAAACGGCATCAGCCCGCAGGAAGCGCGGGAACGTATCAGCCAGGAATATCACGCCGTGCAGCATACGCTAAACTGGTACTGTCTGGATTACTGGAGCGAGCGTCTGGGGCTGGATATCTGCGCCATGACGACCGCGCAAGGTCCACACGCCGTGCTGCGTGAAGACACCGTGCCGTTCCTGGATGCCCTGAAAGCCAGCGGCAAGCGCCGCATATTGCTGACCAACGCGCATCCGCATAACCTGGCGGTGAAGCTGGAACATACCGGTCTGGCGTCACACCTTGATTTATTACTTTCCACCCACACATTTGGTTATCCGAAAGAAGATCAGCGTTTGTGGCAGGCTGTTGCCGAAGAAACCACACTGGATGCGCATAAGACGCTGTTCATTGACGACAGCGAACCCATCCTTGATGCCGCCGCGTTATTCGGTATTCGCTACTGCCTGGGTGTCACCAATCCCGACTCCGGCATTGCGGAAAAACAGTACCAGCGTCACCCGGCATTGAATGATTATCGTCGCCTGATCCCCGGGATCCGGTGAAGGAGAAGCCATGAAAGAGAAACCCACCGAAGCCGCCGTCCGGCTGGATAAGTGGCTCTGGGCGGCCCGCTTCTACAAAACCCGCGCGGTTGCGCGCGAAATGGTAGAAGGCGGTAAAGTGCATTACAACGGACAACGCAGCAAACCCAGCAAAGTGGTAGAGATGAACGCCATGCTGACGCTGCGCCAGGGCAATGACGAACGGACGGTGATGATTAAAGGCATCACCGAGCAGCGACGCCCGGCCACCGAAGCCACGCTGCTGTACGAAGAAACTGCCGAAAGTATCGAAAAACGGGAAAAAATGGCCGTGGCCCGCAAGCTCAACGCGTTGACCATGCCGCACCCGGACCGTCGCCCTGATAAAAAAGAGCGCCGCGACCTGATGAGATTTAAACATGGGAACAGTGAGTAGCCGTTCCCTTAAGAGAGAAAATGATGATTCAACACGATCAATTACATCGCTATCTGTTTGAAAACGTGGCCGTACGCGGCGAACTGGTCACCGTCTCCGAAACGCTGGAGCAGGTTCTCGCTAACCACAGTTATCCACAGCCGGTAAAAAACGTGCTGGCCGAGCTGCTGGTGGCAACCAGTCTGCTGACCGCGACGCTGAAGTTTGCCGGTGATATCACCGTGCAGCTGCAGGGCGATGGTCCCATGTCGCTGGCGGTGATTAACGGCAACAACAATCAACAGCTACGCGGTGTGGCGCGTGTTCAGGGCGATATCCCGGAAAACGCGGATCTGAAAACGCTGGTCGGGAATGGTTATCTGGTTATCACCATTGCGCCGGAAGAAGGCGAGCGCTATCAGGGCGTGGTGGGTCTGGAAGGCGATACGCTGGCGGCGTGTCTGGAAGACTACTTCCTGCGCTCCGAACAGCTGCCAACGCGTCTTATCATCCGTACCGGTGAGCACGATGGCAAAATGGCAGCAGGCGGTATTCTGCTGCAGGTGATGCCAGCGCAAAACGCACAGACTGCTGATTTCGAACACCTGGCGACGCTGACCGACACCATCAAAGCGGAAGAGCTGTTTGGCCTGCCAGCGAACGACGTGCTGTGGCGTCTGTATCACGAAGAAGAAGTGACGGTTTACGACCCACAAACGGTCGAATTCAAGTGCACCTGTTCCCGTGAGCGCTGCGCCGATGCGCTGAGAACGCTGCCTGATGAAGAAGTTGACAGCATTCTGGCCGATGACGGTGAAATCGATATGAACTGCGATTACTGCGGTAGCCATTACGTGTTCAATTCGATGGACATTGCTGAGATCCGCAACAACGCCTCCCCGGCAGATCCGCAGGTTCATTGATAGCAAAAGCAAAAGCTCCCTTCTGGGGAGCTTTTAAACACTAATGCCCGGCCGTGTCGTAATAATCAATCTTAACCCGCTCGCCAAAGATGGCGATATCATCCCACTCTTTTTTCACCGTTATCACTTTCTTCTGAGCCAACGCTTGAAGCAGTTCCTCCCGGGTTAACCTCTGGGGAAAACGCCGGGATTGTCCCGCCATGACCCATCCCTGATCCTTACGCCCATAAACAATCGCCGTTCCCTCAGAAAATTGATAGAGGACCCATTCCGGCTGCCCATCGTGATTGAGGTCCTGGCTGACAAGCAGGCAATCCTCCTTATTCCCCAGGCAGGACGTAGCCAGATAACGCTCGTTACCGATAGCGCTCCACAGCTGCGCCTCCGGCTGTAAATCCGCGGGCACTACCGTAATGCTTTCCTTCAGCCTCGCTTGCGTCACTGGCGCATCGAGTTTTTCTCGCGGCGTCAACAGCAGGGTCAGCTCTCGCCTGCGCTGAGGGTCTGCCATAAATTTCTCGTCCTGCTGTAACGTGCGCAGGGCCTGCTGCCCCCGATGACCCGCCTGACTCAAAATGTTGAGACTCACCTGCTCCGCCGTTATTTTTCCTGACTGATAACGGGACATCTGGTCATTCACGCTAATTTTCCACACATCCAGGAGCGGAGTGCGCAACAGAATGAGGAGAATCAACATCAGCAGGAAGACGGCAGGCACCACGATATCCTGCAATTTGAGAGGATCGCGTCGGCTAAACAGCAGGCTGGCACAGTAGCCACATGCCCAGATAACCGTGATGCTGGTGACCAGCACCGCATAAAGGCGATCGGGCGTCCACCCGTATTGATGGATGCGCAGCCAAAGCGCCCATGAAGCCAGAAGCGCATAGAGCGGCAACGCCAGCACAGAAGCATAAATCAGATAGCGCAGTCCTGAAGGGTAGCGCTGTACATTGCGCTCTGGACCGAAAACGACGGTGACCAGTACCAGAGAAATCAGCGCCAAACAGTTCAGTAACCCGGCGGCTGAAAGCTGATGTGAAAGCGCCTCGAGCCCCACAAACGGCAGAACCATAATGAACGATAGGGTGAGCAGAGACACCAACGGCAACAGCCAACTGGCAATAAGCGTCAACAGATTTTGTATCGCCTCGAACCGCTTTGTCAGGCGCTGAGTCAATACCACCACCAGTGCAGAGACCGCCCCCGTCACCAGTGAAAAAAACCATCCGGAATCAAAAAACACCCTGTAAAACAGGGTGATATTAACCATCTCGAACAATTTTGCCCACAAAAGCAAAATCAACCACAAGAGGCCGCTTGCCATCATCACGACCAGCAACGTCAGTACGTTATTACCGTATCGGCGATAAAATGCGGTGTAAAACGTCTGCCCTTCGGACGGTTCAAAGCGCCATTGCAGCCAGGGGAGTAATAGCAGGCCGATGAACAGCAGTTGCACGCTGAACGCCAGAAACCACTCCCGACGCTCCCACATATCCAGGCCGGAAAACGCATCCTGCCGAGCGGCAGCGATACCCAACAGCGCCAGTAATCCCCAGATCACGACCAGGGTGATAAGCCTCAGGTGTAGAGAGAGTCGGGATGAGGTCAATGTTGAAGTCACCATGACGGTGGCAGGGACCGCCATCATGATGATGCCCAGCGACCACAGATTGTCATCCGTCTGTACCCTCAACTGATAATGGCGTCCCAACAGGTAGCATAGGCCCCCTAGCACAGCGCCTACCAGCAAGACCGCCGTCCGGCCTCCTGGGGAATATCCGCTTTCATTTTTCATCGCAACAACCCTGTTAATAAAAGCTGCATTTTCATACAGAGCAGATGAGTACGCACATCTTTTCGCCGGTTTTCAGATAAGTGACCGAGAAGTGAATCGATTTTTTCTGTAACTCTTCCGTAACTTATTTTCAGAAATGCGATTACATTCACATTCCATCAGTTCATAAAACCATTTGTTAACGGTTTAGGAACATTTCCCCCCACTAAAAAACGTTTCCTGCCATAATCTGTGTCGCCTCGTGACAGGAGTCACCGTGTTTTCCGTTAGTTTGACGAGAGTCCGGATACGCAAATCTATGAGCCTGGTCGCGGTCAATAACCCTCAAACAACCCTACAATCATTGGCAGTACATATTGGCTAAGGAGCAGTGACATGCGTGTTAAAGGTATAACCCCGCAGGATCTCAAGGCTTATGGAATCAACGACGTCCAGGATATCGTCTACAACCCCGATTACGACACGTTATTTGAGGAAGAGCTCAACCCCAATCTGGAAGGGTACGAGCGTGGCGTTCTGACGAATCTCGGTGCTATCGCCGTCGACACCGGTATCTTTACCGGCCGTTCGCCGAAAGATAAATACATTGTCCGTGATGACACCACCCGCGATACCGTGTGGTGGGCAGATAAAGGCAAAGGCAAGAACGACAACAAACCGCTCTCCCCGGAAACCTGGCAGCAACTCAAAGGACTCGTCACCCAACAACTTTCTGGTAAGCGTCTGTTTATCATCGATGCTTACTGTGGCGCTAACGCCGACACTCGCCTGTGCGTACGCTTTATTACCGAAGTAGCCTGGCAGGCGCACTTCGTGAAAAACATGTTTATCCGCCCAACGGACGACGAGCTGGCGACCTTTAAGCCTGACTTCGTGGTGATGAACGGCGCGAAATGCACCAATCCGAACTGGAAACAGCAGGGTCTGAACTCCGAAAACTTCGTGGCCTTCAACCTGACCGAACGCGTGCAGCTGATTGGCGGCACCTGGTACGGCGGCGAAATGAAGAAAGGGATGTTCTCTATCATGAACTACCTGCTGCCGCTGAAGGGTATTGCCTCAATGCACTGTTCAGCGAACGTCGGCGAAAAAGGCGATGTGGCGGTGTTCTTTGGCCTGTCCGGTACAGGAAAAACCACGCTCTCCACCGATCCGAAACGCCGCCTGATTGGCGATGACGAGCACGGCTGGGACGACGACGGCGTGTTTAACTTTGAGGGCGGCTGCTACGCGAAAACCATTCGCCTGTCAGAAGAAGCCGAGCCGGATATCTATCACGCCATTCGCCGCGACGCCCTGCTGGAAAACGTCAGCGTGCTGGCCGACGGCACCATCGATTTCAACGATGCGTCGAAAACCGAAAACACCCGCGTCTCCTACCCGATTTACCACATCGACAATATCGTAAAACCGGTATCGAAAGCGGGCCATGCAACCAAAGTTATCTTCCTGACCGCCGACGCTTTCGGCGTGCTGCCGCCAGTTTCACGCCTGACGGCTAACCAGACGCAGTACCACTTCCTGTCTGGCTTTACCGCCAAACTGGCGGGTACCGAGCGTGGCGTGACCGAACCAACGCCAACCTTCTCCGCCTGCTTTGGAGCAGCATTCCTTTCGCTGCACCCGACGCAGTACGCAGAAGTGCTGGTGAAACGTATGCAGGCTTCCGGCGCGCAGGCGTATCTGGTTAATACTGGCTGGAACGGCACTGGCAAACGTATCTCGATTAAAGATACGCGCGCCATTATCGACGCCATTCTCGACGGCACGCTGGATAACACTGAAACCTTCACGCTGCCGATGTTCAGCCTGCAGATCCCAACTGAACTGCCTGGTGTGGATACGCATATTCTGGACCCACGTAATACCTACGCATCACCTGAGCAGTGGCAGGAAAAAGCCAAAGCGCTGGCGAACCTGTTCGTGGAAAACTTTGAGAAGTACACCGACACCCCTGCGGGTGCGGCGCTGGTTGAGGCAGGTCCGAAGCTGTAACAGACTGCTGGGTGGCGCTACGCCGCCCTTCATCCAAAGTAAAAGGCCCGACACATCATCGTGTCGGGCCTTTTTTTAGCTTTCTTTGGTACTGGACGTTCGCACGACCGGCACTGGCAGCCACGCCCGAATCAACAATCCGCCCTTCTCACTGGTATCAATCTCCAGCAAGCCGTTATGGTTGTCGATGATACGCTGCACGATGGCCAGACCCAGCCCGGTGCCGCTGGTGCTGCGCGCGCTGTCACCTCGAACAAACGGCTGGAACAGATGCTTACGTTGCTCAGGTTTGATACCCGGGCCATTATCTTCCACCTGGAACCAGACGCGGTTTGGCTCGCTGCCACTGCTGACTTTGATCCAACCATTTCCGTAGCGCGCGGCGTTAACCACCATATTGGCCAGTGCGCGCTTAATCGACAGCGGGTGCATCCGCACCGGGATTTCTCCGGCCTGCATGTCCGTTTCAATTTCACGCTCGTAGCCGCTTTCTGCCGCCACGACTTCGCCGAGCACCGAATTCAGGTCGCCGAGCTCCATCGGCATTTCCTGGCCTGTACGCAGGTAGTCGATGAACTGCTCGATGATGGCGTTACACTCTTCGATATCCTTGTTGATGGATTCGGCAAGGTAACCGTCTTCTTCGCCCATCATCTCCGTCGCCAGACGGATACGCGTCAACGGCGTACGTAAATCGTGACTCACACCCGCCATCAGCAGCGTACGGTCGTCAGCGAGCTGCTTAACCCCTGCCGCCATATGGTTAAAGGCTCGGGTCACGGATCGCACTTCCGACGCGCCATACTCGCGCAGAGGAGGCGGAATGATCCCTTTACCGACCTGCAAAGCCGCGTGTTCAAGATCGACCAAGGGTCGGTTCTGAATACGAATAAACAGCCATGCACCGCCTATCGCCAGCAACATTATGGCCAGGGTATAGCGGAACAGCGGCGAGAAGTCGCCCTGATGGATTTCAGTCAGCGGCACGCGCACCCAAATGTTGGGCGACAGCCAGGTTTTCAGCCACACAACCGGCGAGCTTTTGTTGACCTCAACGCGAACTTCCGTCGGGCCACCCAGCTGCTGCGCCATCTGCTGACTTAAGAATTCATAATGCTGCGCCCAGCGTAGCCCGGCATCTTCCGCCGCTTCATCGGAATAGAGCGAAATGCCAAGCTCGCGGTAAATCTCACGTCGAAATGCCGGAGGCACCACCAGTTGGGTGCCATCCTCAAGCTGCAGTTTATCGGTCATTAGCATACGGACTTCGTAGGCCAGTACCTTATTGAACTGCTGAAGGCTCGGCAAAATCGCGAAGTTCAGGACCACAAGATAGGTCGTCACCAGGCTGACGAACAGCAAGGTGACGATGAGAAGCAGCGTGCGGGCAAATGAACTTCGTGGTGAGAAGCGCATTCGCCTCATGCTTTAGAACCGTCCGGCACAAACACGTAGCCCAGGCCCCACACGGTCTGAATGTAGCGCGGGTGCGCCGGATCTTCTTCCACCATACGGCGCAGACGGGAAATCTGCACGTCGATGGAACGCTCCATCGCGGAATATTCACGGCCACGCGCCAGGTTCATCAGCTTGTCACGGGACAGCGGCTCACGCGGATGGCTCACCAGCGCTTTAAGGACCGCAAATTCACCGCTGGTCAGTGGCATAGGTTCGTCTTCGCGGAACATTTCGCGCGTACCGAGGTTCAGCTTGAACTTACCGAATGCGATAACCGCTTCTTCCTGCGACGGTGCGCCTGGCAGTTCGTTGGCCTGACGACGCAGCACGGCACGGATACGGGCCAGCAGCTCACGCGGGTTAAACGGTTTCGGAATGTAGTCGTCGGCACCAATTTCCAGGCCCACGATACGGTCAACCTCTTCGCCTTTCGCCGTCACCATGATGATTGGCATCGGGTTACTTTGGCTGCGCAGGCGACGACAAATGGAGAGTCCATCTTCGCCAGGCAGCATTAAATCCAGCACCATCAGGTGGAAGGATTCACGGGTCAGCAGGCGATCCATCTGTTCGGCGTTGGCGACGCTTCGAACCTGGAAGCCTTGCTCGGTCAGATAACGCTCAAGAAGCGCACGCAGGCGCATGTCGTCATCCACAACAAGAATCTTATAATTCTCTTGCATTGTTTTTACTCCCAGAAGGTTCGTAACAATTATGAGTACGTATTCTCAAAAAAGCGTACGCCAGGCTCCAGCTAAATCTGGTATAAATTCTAGCCGAAATTGTTACAAAGCATATTTTACAGCAGCTTATCTGTACAATTCATCACAGAAAACTATTTTTTAACCAATTGACGTAATCTATGAGGCAAAATGTGCGCAAGTACAAGTAGTCACAAGGTAGCACCACAATGAAAACGCCGCTAATCACCCGTGAAGGGTATGAGAAGTTGAAGAAAGAGCTGGATTATCTTTGGCGCGAAGACCGCCCAGAGGTGACGAAAAAGGTCACCTGGGCCGCAAGCCTTGGAGATCGCAGCGAAAACGCCGATTATCAGTACAACAAAAAGCGTCTGCGTGAAATTGATCGCCGGGTTCGCTATCTGACCAAATGTCTGGAAAATTTAAAAATCGTCGATTACTCCCCGCAGCAGGAAGGCAAAGTCTTCTTCGGCGCCTGGGTGGAAATCGAAAATGACGATGGCGATACCAAACGCTTTCGTATTGTCGGCTATGACGAAATTTTCGGGCGCAAAGATTACATCTCCATCGATTCACCGATGGCCCGCGCGCTACTGAAAAAAGAGGTCGGCGACCTCGCCATTGTCCAGACTCCGGCGGGTGATGCCAGTTGGTATGTCAATGAGATTGAGTATGTGAAATAACGCACCTGGAACACTCTGATTACGGATAGGTCCGGCTGGTATTTTGGCTGGCCAATCCGTATAACTATCCCCTGTTTTTCGATCCTACAGATGAAATAAAGCCATGATGAATGATTCGCTCTGCCGCATTATTGCGGGTGAACTTCAGGCCAGAAACGAACAGGTTACTGCTGCCGTTCGTCTGCTTGATGAAGGGAACACCGTGCCGTTTATTGCACGTTATCGTAAGGAAGTCACCGGCGGTCTGGACGACACCCAGCTGCGTAACCTGGAAACCCGTCTTGGCTATTTGCGTGAGCTGGAAGACCGTCGTCAGTCGATTCTCAAGTCTATCGACGATCAGGGCAAACTGAGCGACGAACTGGCGAAAGCCATCAACGGCACGCTGAGCAAAACCGAGCTCGAAGATTTGTACCTTCCGTATAAACCGAAGCGCCGTACCCGCGGGCAAATCGCGATTGAAGCAGGCCTCGAGCCGCTGGCCGATTTGCTGTGGAACGAACCATCGCACGTACCGGAAGACGAAGCCGCGAAATACATCAACGCTGATAACGGCGTAGCCGACACGAAAGCGGCCCTCGATGGCGCACGCTATATCCTGATGGAACGCTTCGCCGAAGACGCCCAACTGCTGGCAAAAGTGCGTAACTATCTGTGGAAAAACGCCCATCTCGTCGCCGTTGTGGTCAGCGGCAAAGAGCAGGAAGGCGCGAAATTCCGTGATTACTTCGATCACCACGAGCCGATTGCTACCGCGCCATCTCACCGTGCGCTGGCGATGTTCCGTGGCCGCAACGAAGGCATTTTGCAACTCTCCCTGAACGCCGATCCGCAGTTCGATGAGCCGCCAAAAGAGAGCCATTGCGAACAAATCATCATCGACCATCTCAATCTGCGTCTGAATAACGCCCCGGCAGATAGCTGGCGTAAAGGCGTGGTGAGCTGGACGTGGCGCATCAAAGTGCTGATGCACCTTGAAACCGAACTGATGGGCACCGTGCGCGAACGTGCAGAAGACGAAGCGATTAACGTCTTCGCCCGCAACCTGCACGATCTGCTGATGGCCGCTCCGGCAGGCCTGCGTGCGACCATGGGTCTCGATCCAGGCCTGCGTACCGGCGTGAAAGTGGCGGTGGTTGATGGCACCGGCAAGCTGGTCGCCACCGACACCATTTACCCTCACACCGGCCAGGCTGCAAAATCGGCGGTTGTCGTGGCAGCGCTGTGCGAAAAGTACAACGTCGAACTGGTGGCGATTGGCAACGGTACCGCCTCGCGCGAAACCGAGCGTTTCTACCTCGACGTGCAGAAGCAGTTCCCAAAAGTAACGGCAGAAAAAGTGATCGTCAGCGAAGCCGGGGCGTCGGTGTATTCCGCCTCCGAACTCGCGGCGCTCGAATTCCCGGATCTCGACGTGTCTATTCGTGGTGCGGTGTCTATCGCCCGTCGCTTGCAGGATCCGCTGGCGGAGCTGGTGAAAATCGACCCGAAATCTATCGGTGTCGGCCAATACCAGCACGACGTTAGCCAGAGCCAGCTGGCGCGCAAACTGGACGCGGTAGTAGAAGACTGTGTGAACGCCGTCGGGGTTGACCTCAATACCGCCTCCGTTCCGCTGCTGACCCGCGTCGCGGGCCTGACGCGCATGATGGCACAGAATATCGTGACCTGGCGTGATGAGAACGGTCAGTTCCAGAACCGCCAACAGCTGCTTAAAGTGAGCCGTCTGGGACCGAAAGCCTTCGAACAGTGCGCGGGCTTCCTGCGAATCAACCACGGCGACAACCCGCTTGATGCCTCGACCGTACACCCGGAAGCGTACCCGGTCGTGGAACGCATTCTGGCGGTGACCCAGCAGGCGCTGAAAGCGCTGATGGGCAACAGCAGTGAACTGCGTAACGTGAAAGCGGTCGATTTTACCGATGAACGTTTTGGTCTTCCGACGGTGACTGACATCATCAAAGAGCTTGAAAAACCGGGCCGTGACCCGCGTCCTGAGTTCAAAACCGCGAAGTTCGCCGACGGCGTGGAAACCATGAACGACCTGCTACCAGGCATGGTACTGGAAGGTGCGGTAACCAACGTCACCAACTTCGGCGCGTTCGTGGATATCGGCGTGCACCAGGATGGCCTGGTTCACATCTCGTCCCTTGCCGATAAATTCGTCGAAGATCCACACACCGTGGTGAAAGCGGGCGATATCGTGAAGGTCAAAGTGCTGGAAGTGGATATGCAGCGTAAGCGTATCGCGCTGACCATGCGTCTGGACGAGCAGCCTGGCGACACCAACAGCCGTCGTGGCGGTGGAGGCGGTCGCGAGCAGAATGCGCGCCCGGCAGCCAAAGCGGCAAAACCGCGCGGTCGTGAGGCCACGCCTGCCGGAAATAGCGCCATGATGGATGCGCTGGCCGCGGCGATGAAGAAAAAATAAGACTGTGCCCATCAGGCCCGTTTATTTATAAGCGGGCCTGATGTATCGCGACATTATTCAGACACGCCTTTTTACCTTTCGTTAATTATTCGCATTATTATTTTCACCTTGATAACAACTCTGCTATTTCGCAAACATCCTTTCCTGTAATAAATATTGAGCCACATCAAATTTGCGTCAATTATTCGGTAAATGAACATCCGTTCACATTTTATGGATTGAAGACAGAAACCATTCTCATTATCATCGTCACTGTTGATATTTTATCCTTTCCTGTTGGCACCATCCTTGGTTTCGTACGTCATTGCACGCGTATGAAGGGATTTTCAATTAGCGACTCAAGCAGGTCTTATGCAATTCACTCCTGACAGTACGTGGAAGATAACCGGGTTCTCACGCGAAATTAGCCCGGCTTATCGGCAGAAATTACTTTCGCTTGGCATGTTGCCTGGCTCTTCTTTTCATGTCGTGCGCGTCGCCCCCCTCGGCGATCCGGTTCATATTGAAACCCGTCGCGTCAGCCTGGTATTACGCAAGAAAGACCTGGCGTTAATTGAAATCGAAGCGCTTATCCGTTAATTCCTGCCAGACACAGCGAGTCCAGTAAAATGAAGAAATTAACCATTGGCTTAATTGGCAACCCTAATTCCGGGAAGACGACGTTATTTAATCAGTTAACTGGCGCGCGTCAGCGCGTGGGCAACTGGTCCGGCGTAACGGTTGAGCGTAAAGAAGGCCAGTTCACCACCACCGATAATCAGGTGACGCTGGTGGACCTGCCAGGCACCTATTCGCTGACCACTATCTCCTCGCAAACGTCGCTTGATGAGCAGATTGCCTGCCACTATATTCTGAGCGGCGATGCCGACCTGTTGATCAACGTGGTCGATGCCTCCAACCTTGAGCGCAACCTGTATCTGACGCTGCAATTACTGGAGCTCGGCATTCCGTGCGTCGTAGCGCTGAACATGCTGGATATCGCGGAAAAGCAGCAAATTCGCATCGAAGTCGACGCGCTGGCAAAACGCCTCGGCTGCCCGGTCATCCCGCTGGTCTCTACGCGTGGACGCGGAATCGAAGCGCTGAAAATGTCCATCGACCGCCATCAGGCCAATGACGATTTAGAGCTGGTGCATTACGCGCAGCCGTTGTTGCGTGAAGCCGATTCGCTGGCGCAGGTGATGCCGCAAGCGATGCCGCTCAAACAGCGTCGCTGGCTGGGCCTGCAAATGCTTGAAGGTGATATTTACAGCCTCGGCTTTGCCGGGGAACACGCCCAACAGCAGCTCGATTCCACCTTGCAACGCCTGCAAACTGAAATGGATGACCCGGCCCTGCACATCGCCGATGCGCGATATCAGTCCATCGCCGCCGTGTGTGATGTGGTGAGTAACACCCTGACCGCAGAACCGAGCCGTTTCACCGCCGCGGTGGACCGAATTATCCTCAACCGTTTCCTCGGCCTGCCGGTATTCCTGTTCGTGATGTACCTGATGTTCCTGCTGGCGATTAACATCGGCGGCGCACTGCAGCCGATTTTCGATGCGGGTTCAGTGGCTATCTTTATTCACGGCATTCAGTGGGTTGGTGCCACCCTGCACTTCCCCGAATGGCTGACTATTTTCCTCGCCCAGGGGATTGGCGGCGGGATCAACACCGTGCTGCCGCTGGTACCGCAGATTGGCATGATGTACCTGTTCCTGTCGTTCCTCGAAGACTCCGGTTACATGGCCCGCGCGGCGTTTGTGATGGACCGCCTGATGCAATCCCTCGGGCTGCCGGGGAAATCGTTCGTGCCGCTGATTGTCGGCTTCGGCTGCAACGTGCCGTCGGTAATGGGCGCGCGTACGCTGGACGCCCCGCGTGAACGTCTGATGACTATCATGATGGCGCCATTTATGTCCTGCGGTGCGCGACTGGCGATTTTCGCGGTCTTTGCCGCCGCATTCTTCGGTCAGGAAGGCGCGCTGGCGGTGTTCTCGCTGTACGTACTCGGTATCGTGATGGCTATTCTCACCGGCCTGATGCTCAAACACACCATCATGCGTGGCGAAGCATCGCCGTTCGTGATGGAGCTGCCGGTGTATCACGTGCCGCATCTGAAAAGTTTGATTATCCAGACCTGGCAGCGCCTGAAAGGCTTCGTTCTCCGTGCCGGTAAAGTCATTGTGATCGTCAGTATTTTCCTCAGCGCGCTGAACAGCTTCACCCTGAGCGGCCAGGCGGCGGACAACATTAACGATTCGGCGTTGGCGTCCGTCAGCCGCGTAATCACTCCGCTGTTCAAACCAATTGGCGTGCATGAAGATAACTGGCAGGCCACCGTGGGCCTGTTCACCGGTGCAATGGCAAAAGAAGTGGTGGTTGGTACGCTCAACACCCTCTACACCGCAGAAGATATTCAACAGGAAGCGTTCAACCCGGCTGATTTCAATCTTCTGGATGAGCTGGGCGCGGCCGCCGGGGAAACCTGGCAGAGCCTGCAAGACACCTTCAGCCTGAGCGTGCTGGCTAACCCGATCGAAGCCAGCAAAGGCGACGGTGAAATGGCAACCGGCGCGATGGGCGTAATGAGCAGCAAATTCGGCAGCGCGGCCGCCGCATACAGCTACCTGATTTTCGTCCTGCTCTATATCCCATGCATCTCGGTGATGGGCGCCATCGCCCGCGAATCAAGCCGCGGCTGGATGGGCTTCTCGGTACTGTGGGGGCTGAACATCGCCTGGTCGCTGTCAACGCTGTTCTATCAGGTTGCCAGCTACAGCCAGCATCCACGCTACAGCCTGACCTGCATTCTGTCCGTGGTCCTGTTTAACGTGGTGGTGCTGGGGCTGTTACGCCGCGCTCGCAGCCGGGTCAACGTCAACCTGCTGGCGACCAGGAAAACCGTCGACAGCTGTTGCAGCAGCCCGGCAAGCGACTGTCACTAAGGACGAAGTCATGGCCTCGATGATTGAACTGCGAAACATGCTGGCATTGCAGGGCCGAATGGAGGCTCAGCAGCTGAGCCGGGCGCTGCATACGCCGCAGCCGATGGTTGACGCGATGCTGATGCGGATGGAAGCGATGGGCAAAGCGAAGCGCATTGCGGAGGAACCGTCGGATTGTCTGAGTGGAAGCTGTAAGAGCTGCCCGGAAGGGAAAGCCTGTTTGCGCGAATGGTGGATTTTACAGTAACGACTTATTGATGCATTAAACGAAGAAGCGGGCCACTGGCCCGCTTTTTACTTATTTGTAGATATCGGCGTTGGCATGAACGGTTTTCTCGTTCTTCTGGCCTGCAATCACGACGAAGTAAGTAGCGCCTTTTTCATCGGCTTTTTTCGACAGATCCTGTTTAGCATCCATTGGCGATGTGGTGCGCGAGGTGGTCACCGTGCCAATCTTGGTGAGGTTCATTTTTGCCACGTCCTCTTTCTGAATTTCTTTGGCCGCAAACGCGCCGAAAGACAGAGAACCCAGTACCAGTGCCGTAACCATACCCGTAACATATTTCATAGCCGTACTCTCCTTAGGACCATTTTATGTGGGCACTGCGCGCGTAAAGGCAATGCGCTGACGCAGCGACCTTCTAAGTATTGTCGCTGATATAAATTTCGCCAGTTTGCCTTAAAAATCAGACTATCACCTACTTAAGTGCCACCAACTGCTGACAAAACTCCGTCGGATGAGAGATAAACGGCGCATGTGCCGCTTTGCTGAAAACATGTGACAGGCTGTTCGGCCAGCGCGCATCCAGCAGCGGGACCACCTTACGCGGTACCAGCCCGTCGAGGTGGCCGTAAAGCCGCAGGAACGGCATCTCAAGTGAAGCAAGCGGCTCGCGCAAATCCGCAGTTTTGAGGATTTCCAGCCCACCGTTAAGCACTTCGGTCGTCGGCATGGGCAGCGCCAGCACTGTGCTTTTCAGTCGCCGCGCATCCTGCCGCGCGCTCTCAGTACCGAGCGTCTGAAGTGCGAGAAAACGTTCCACCGTGCGCTGAAAATCTTCGCTCAGCTGCTGCTGAAAACCGGACAACACTTCAGGTTTGATGCCCGGCCAGTCGGCCTGCGCGGAAAAACACGGCGAAGACGCGACGGTTACCAGCGCCTGCACGCGTTCCGGGGCGGTCAGCGCCGCCAGGCTTGCAACCAGCCCGCCCAGACTCCAGCCGAGCCAAATCGCTTTTTCCGGTGCTTTCGTCAGTACCAGACGGGTCATCTCGTGCAGCGAAAGTGCACCAAAACCCGCGCTGCGTCCAAAGCCCGGCAGGTCCACCAAATGAAGAGTGAATTGCGAGCTCAGTTCCGGCGTAATGCAATCCCAGACCTCCGCGTTCAGCCCCCATCCGTGCAGCAGCACAAGATGACAATTTCCTTCGCCTTTGGTTTGCCACCAGATGTCGTTCATCAGTTATCGTTCTCAGTCTTCGAATTGGGAGGGGAATGATGCTAACAGCCCACGGCTTGTGCTGGCTATGCCAAATGCCGCTGGCGATGGCCCACTGGGGCGTTTGCTCGCGCTGCGCCCGCGCCGTGAGCTCTCGTCTGCCCGTCTGTCCACGCTGTGGTTTGCCTGCCGCTGGCGGGCAAACCGACTGCGGCCGATGCTTGCAAAAAGCGCCGCCGTGGCAAAGCCTGGTCGCGGTGAATGACTACGGGCCGCCGCTATCAACGCTGGTGAAAACATGGAAGTTCAACGCCAGGCCGGAACTGGCCCGCGCGCTGGGGCGACTGCTTCTGCTCCGCCTGCGGCAGTGTAACGGGAGGCAAAAACCGGACCGGCTGCTCGCGGTTCCGCTCTGGCAACGCCGCCATTGGCGACGCGGATACAATCAGGCGGATTTACTCTGTCGTCCGCTCGCCCGCTGGCTGGGGATTAGCTATCAGCCCGAGGCGATTCGCCGAGTCATGCCAACGGCCACGCAGCATCAGCTTTCGGCTCGATTGCGCAAACAGAACCTGAAAAACGCGTTTCGTCTTGAATTCCCGGTACAAGGACTCCATATCGCCCTTGTGGACGATGTCGTCACGACCGGCAGCACCGTGGCCGAACTTTCCCGCCTGCTTTTGCAAAACGGCGCCGCGTCAGTTCAGGTATGGTGCCTGTGTCGCACCTTGTAGACCCTTTGTGATGGGCGTATTATAACCGACTAAAGTAGTCAACTATTAGGCCAAAGCTATGATCCGTATTTCCGATGCTGCACAAGCGCACTTTGCCAAACTGCTGGCAAATCAGGAAGAAGGGACACAAATCCGCGTATTTGTGATTAACCCAGGCACCCCGAATGCTGAATGTGGTGTTTCTTATTGCCCGCCGGATGCGGTGGAAGCCAGTGACACTGCCCTCAAATTTGACCTGCTGACCGCGTATGTCGATGAGCTGAGCGCGCCATATCTGGACGATGCGGACATCGACTTCGTGACCGACCAGTTAGGCTCCCAGCTGACGCTGAAAGCGCCGAACGCCAAAATGCGAAAAGTGTCTGACGATGCGCCGCTGATGGAGCGCGTAGAGTACATGATTCAGTCGCAGGTTAACCCGCAGCTCGCCGGTCACGGCGGTCGCGTGTCGCTGATGGAAATCACCGACGAAGGTTTCGCCATTCTGCAGTTTGGCGGCGGCTGTAACGGTTGTTCGATGGTCGATGTGACCCTGAAAGAAGGGATCGAGAAGCAGCTGCTGAACGAATTCCCGGAGCTGAAAGGCGTTCGCGATTTGACCGAACACCAGCGCGGTGAACACTCTTACTACTGATTTACGTTCAGGCCCGCAGCCCTGCAGGCCTGATAAGCAAAGCACCATCAGGCATTTTCACCCGGCGGCGCCTCGCTTACGCGGGCCTACAAGAATCTTGTGGCCCGCAAATCCATTATTTCCCCACCGCTTTCCTGCGCTTATCCAGGTCCTTAATCAGCTTATTCACCGTCTCATCAGCAAACATCGCTTCAATGGTGGTGGACAGCTTGCGACGCCAGTTTTTGTACTGGTAACTGGTGCCCGGAATATTCACCGGCCCCGCCATATCCAGCCAGTCTTCCGGCTGAAGCCCCAGCAACGCACTATTACTGTCGGCGATATAACGCTGCATTCCGCGATTCAGGGTGGTGCTCATGTTCATCAGCGACGCCTTATGCCCAGCGCGTTTTGGCAGACAGCCGTACTGATGTAACGCGTCTAACAGCCCCTGCTTCGCCCGTTCACGATCCTGGTACAGTCCGCGCAAAATCACCTCGTCCGGATATAACCCCAGGGTTTTGCCGAGCGTCAAATCACCGCTTTCCCAGTAGCCACGCAGCGTCGGCAAATCATGAGTGGTCGCCACCGCCATAGACTGCTCCGGATAGGCTTTTGGCGAACGCCAGGTCTTTTCGTGGTCGCTTTCGAAATAGAGCACTTTGTAGGAATAGACGCCGCTTTTACGCAGTTTTCCGACGATTTCCACCGGCACGGTGCCAAGATCTTCGCCAATGACCATGCACTGATGACGTTTACTTTCCAGTGCCAGAATCGACAGCAGAGAGTCCACCGGGTAATGCACGTACGCACCGTGATCCGCCGTTTCACCGTACGGGATCCACCACAAGCGCAGGACCGACATCACGTGGTCGATGCGCAGCGCGCCACAGTTCTGCATATTCGCACGCAGCAAATCGATAAACGGTTCATAGGCACGCGCGGCGATGATATGCGGATCCATCGGCGGCAGGCCCCAGTTTTGCCCGAGCGGCCCGAGAATATCCGGCGGCGCGCCCACGGAGGCTTTCAGGCAATACAGCTCGCGGTCACACCAGGTTTCCGCCCCTCCCTCCGCCACGCCCACAGCAAGGTCGCGATACAAGCCAATCGGCATATCATGCGCCTGGCATTCATTCCAGCAGGCGGCAAACTGGCAGTACGCCAGCCATTGCAGCCAGAGGAAGAAATCAACTTCATCGGCGTGTTGGCGACAAAACGCCTTCACTTCCGGGCTGTCGATGTCCTGATACGCGGCAGGCCAGGCAGGCCAGCCCCAGCGCAGTTCATCTTCTTTAACCTGATACGCATGCAGCGCGTCGAAAGCCGCCTGCCAGTAAAGGCTTTCGCCTTCATTCAGGGCAAACTGGCGGAACGCCGCCATTTGATCGTCGCTGCGCACGGAGAAGCGTTTCCACGCCATCCTCAACGCGGTAATTTTCAGCGCGGTGACGGTAGAATAATCGACCCATTCGGCATCCCGCGCGGATTGCAGCGCCTGCTGCGTGGTCGGTAATGCCCACCATGCCTGCGCCTCTTTGCTGTCACGGAAATCGTCGACCGCATTCACGTCGATATAAATCACGTTCAGCCAGCGGCGCGAAGAAGGACTATACGGACTGGCGCTTTCCGGGTTCGCCGGGTAAAGCGCATGAATCGGGTTCAGGCCGATGAACGACCCGCCACGACGGGCGATTTCCGGCAGCATCACTTTTAAATCGCCAAAATCACCGATACCCCAGTTACGCTCAGAACGCAGGGTGTAGAGCTGCACGCAGCTGCCCCACAGCTTTTTGCCCTGCTTCAGTGCCTGCGGCTCATAGCAACGCTCCGGGGCGACAATCACCCGGCAGTGCCAGCGATGGTCGCTCTGGGTCAGCGTCAGAGTGTGATACCCCTCCGGCAAACGCGTCGGCAAGTTCAGCGCTTTCGCTGCCGTCGCTTTGCCCTGATGCTGCTCCCCCTCTTCGGTGGTCAGCATCCAGTGGTACTCGCCGCTGCCTTCCACTGGCAGCGACATTTTCTTACCGTGGGTAAACACCTGCACGTTGGGAACCGGCGTCACCGCCACTGTCGTGGCCGCGACCCCGTGATGCATTGCGTCGAGCAAACGTCGCTTGGTTTCTGCACCAATTGACTGCGGTTTGCCGTGGGCATTGATGTAACTTGGGCTAATGCCCGCCGCCTGCGCGGCATTGTCCAGACGTTTGCTCTCCATTGCGTTCCCTTAACGTTTTGCCTGCCAGATACGGCTCTGATAATCACGGATTGAACGGTCGGAACTGAACATCCCACAGCGGGCAGAGTTGAGAATCGCCGCGCGTGTCCAGGCTTCCTGATCACGGTACAGCACATCCACCTGCTTCTGAGCGTCAACGTACGCCGTGAAATCAGCCATCACCAGATACGGGTCACCGCCCTGTTTGCCCATGCTGTGCAGCATCTGGTCAAACGCGTGCTTGTCGCCGTCGCTGTATTTGCCGCTTTCTAACTCTTTCAGCACCGCATCCAGCACTTTGTCTTTCTTACGCCATTTCAGCGGGTCATAACCTTTTGCCTTCAGCGCTTTCACTTGTTCGACGGTGTGGCCGAAGATGAAGATATTTTCGTCGCCCACCTGCTCGGCAATTTCAACATTCGCACCATCGAGAGTGCCGACGGTCAGCGCGCCGTTCAGCGCCAGCTTCATGTTGCCGGTGCCGGAAGCCTCTTTGCCTGCGGTAGAAATTTGTTCAGACACGTCCGCCGCCGGGATCATCACTTCTGCCGCCGATACGCAGTAGTCCGGCAGGAATACCACTTTCAGCTTGTCGCCGACTTTCGGGTCGTTGTTCACCACTTCGGCCACTTTGTTGATAGCAAAAATGATGTTCTTCGCCAGGTAGTAACCCGGTGCAGCTTTTGCCCCGAACAGGAACACGCGCGGGACGCGGTCTGCCTGCGGGTTTTCACGGATTTCTTTGTACAGCGCTAAAATGTGCAGCAGGTTCAGGTGCTGACGTTTGTATTCGTGCAGCCGCTTAATCTGAATATCGAAGATCGCCGCCGGATTGATGTCAATCCCGGTACGGTGCTTCACAAATTCCGCCAGACGCTGTTTGTTGGCGAGCTTGATATCACGCCAGGTTTTGCGGAATTTGGCGTCGTCGGCGTATTTTTCCAGGTTGATCAGCTGGTCGAGATCGTTGGCCCACTCTTTCTTCAGATGCTTATCGAACAGCGCCGCCAGCGCCGGGTTGCACTGCTTGATCCAGCGACGTGGCGTAATGCCGTTGGTGACGTTGTGGAATTTGTTCGGCCACAGCTGGTGATATTCCGGGAACAGGTCCTTCACCACCAAATCAGAGTGCAGCGCCGCGACGCCGTTGACCGCAAAGCCGCTCACCACGCACATGTTGGCCATGCGCACCTGCTTGTCGTGTACCACCGCGAGTTTGGCCCACACCGCAGCGTCGCCCGGCCAGGTGCTGTCGACCAGCGTTTTGAAACGGGTGTTGATCTCATTGATGATTTGCATGTGACGCGGCAGCAGCGCTTTCACCAGTTTCTCATCCCAGCATTCGAGCGCTTCTGGCATCAACGTGTGGTTGGTGTAGGCGAAGGTTTTGCTGGTGATGGCCCAGGCATCGTCCCAGCTCATCTGATGCTCGTCGAGAAGCACGCGCAGCAGTTCAGGAATGGCAATTGTCGGGTGCGTGTCGTTGAGCTGAATCACCTCAAACTTCGGCAGGTCGGCAATTTTACGGCCCGCCAGATGGTGACGACGCAGAATATCCGCCACCGAACAGGCGCACTGGAAATACTGCTGCATCAGGCGCAGCTTTTTACCCGCCAGATGGTTGTCGTTGGGGTACAGCACTTTAGTCAGCTTTTCGGCGTCGATCCCCTGCTGCTCTGCACGCAGGAAATCGCCGTCGTTGAATTTGGTCAGGTTGAACGGGTGCGCGTGGGTCGCCTGCCATAAACGCAGCGGTTGTGCCACGCCGTTCCGGTAACCGAGCACCGGCAGATCCCACGCCTGACCGACCAGCGTGAACGCTGGCTGCCAGTCGCCTTTCACCACTTTGCCGCCAATCCCAACCTGCACGTCCAGCGCAGCATTGTGGCGGAACCATGGATAGCTGTTGCGATGCCAGTCATCCGGGGCTTCCATCTGCTGGCCGTCGGCAAACGACTGACGGAACAGACCGTATTGATAGTTCAGGCCGTAACCCGTCGCCGACTGGCCAACGGTCGCCATGGAATCGAGGAAACAGGCCGCCAGACGCCCCAGTCCCCCGTTACCCAACGCCGGGTCCGTCTCTTCTTCCAGCAGGTCCGTCAGCGTGATGTCGTGATCTTTCAGCACGGCGCTCACGTCCTGATACCAGCCGAGGTTCAGCAGGTTGTTACCGGTCAGGCGACCAATCAGAAACTCCATCGAGATATAGTTAACGTGACGCTGTTTTTTTTCTGGCTTCGCCGCAGGCTGAGCCGCCAGCAGTTCTGCCAGCGCGCCGCTCACCGCTTGCCACCACTGATGTTGAGTCATTTCGCTTGCGGCCTGCAAACCGTATCGCTGCCACTGACGTGTCAGTGCAGCCTGAAACTGTGCTTTATCGAAGGTCGGCTGTGACATAAGGATCCAATCCTGTTAGCTAAAACGTTGGCGCTAGTGTGCCTGGCTACCTGTTTAACGTCCTCATCCCGGCGGGCATTAGCCAGGGAGGAGTAGCAGGGATGAGCGAAAAGTGTGATCTTCGCCACTATAACGGTAGCCGTTTACGGCGGTTCTGCTCAGTTTTACACCGTTGAGACCAGGAAAGTGAAAAGACGTTTTGCAAATTATATGTAAGGGTGGAAATGATTACTTACGTGTAATAATAACTCCGCAAACCCCCTTCATTCGAAATGCAAATTTAACGATCGAACGTAACTTTAAATTTATCTGGATGAGGAAAAACGCATTCACACAAATTAGTTTTAGCCTCTTTTTAACAAACTGCGGAACCCAGTCTCCACGCGCACTGGCACCGGTTTCAGTCGATATAATTATTCTTCATTAAGATTTGTGACACAGTGCAAAATCATAAGCATTAAAATCGGACATAACTTGCAATAATTAAGCATATGTCCGAATTTAATAGACATTAATTACGAAGCGCGAAAAAAAACAAACTCTTACTCTCACAGTGAAGTGATATACCTATGTTGATTCCGTCCAAATTAAGTCGTCCCGTCCGTCTTGAACACACCGTGGTTCGCGACCGGCTACTGACGAAACTTTCCGGCGCGAACAATTACCGTCTTGCGCTGGTAACAAGCCCAGCTGGTTACGGGAAAACCACTCTCATTTCACAGTGGGCAGCAGGGAAAAGCGATCTGGGTTGGTTTTCTCTGGATGACGGAGATAACCAGCAGGAACGTTTTGCAAGCTATCTGATTGCCGCCGTTCAGCAGGCGACAGGCGGTCATTGCACGGCCAGCGAAACCATGGTGCAGAAGCGGCAATATGCCAGTCTGACCTCGCTGTTCGCCCAGCTGTTTATCGAACTCAACGCCTGGCAGCGTCCGCTGCTGCTGGTCATTGATGATTATCATCTGATAAGCAACCCGGTTATCCACGACGCGATGCGATTTTTCCTGCGCCATCAGCCGGAAAACATGACTCTGGTGGTGCTGTCGCGCAATTTACCGCAGCTCGGCATTGCCAATCTGCGCGTGCGCGATCAGCTGCTGGAGATTGGCAGCCAGCAACTGGCGTTCAATCATCAGGAAGCGAAGCAGTTTTTCGACTGTCGCCTGACCTCGCCGATTGAAGCCACAGAAAGCAGCCGCATGTGTGACGACGTTGCCGGATGGGCCACGGCGTTGCAGCTTATCGCCCTCTCTGCACGACAAAATAACAGTGCCGCGCACCATTCCGCGCGCCGTCTGGCCGGAATTAACGCCAGCCATTTGTCCGATTATCTGGTGGATGAAGTGCTGGATAACGTCGACATCTCCACCCGTCATTTTCTGCTGAAAAGCTCGCTGCTGCGTTCAATGAACGATGCGCTGATCGTGCGCGTGACCGGCGAAGAAAACGGCCAGATGCGGCTGGAAGAAATTGAGCGTCAGGGCTTGTTCCTGCAACGCATGGACAATACCGGCGAATGGTTTAGCTTCCACCCACTGTTCGGCAGTTTCCTGCGTCAGCGCTGCCAGTGGGAGCTCGCCACCGAATTGCCTGATATTCACCGTAGTGCAGCAGAAAGCTGGATGGCGCAAGGCTTCCCGAGCGAAGCCATTCACCATGCGCTGTCGGCGGGTGATGCCAATATGCTGCGCGATATTCTGCTTAATCACGCGTGGGGCTTGTTCCATCACAGTGAACTGGCGCTGCTGGAAGAATCCCTGGCCGCTCTGCCGTGGGACAGTCTGTTGGAAAATCCGCGCCTGGTGCTGTTGCAGGCGTGGCTGATGCAGAGCCAACATCGCTACAGCGAAGTAAACACCCTGCTCGCCCGAGCCGAAGAAGAGATGAGCGCCGAAATGGACGCCACGCTGCACGCGGATTTCAACGCGCTGCGTGCGCAAGTAGCGATCAACGACGGTGACCCGGACGAAGCCGAACGCCTGGCAATGGTAGCGCTCGACGAATTGCCTCTGGCGAGCTTCTACAGCCGTATCGTAGCGACCTCCGTTCACGGGGAAGTGCTGCACTGTCAGGGCAAACTCAGTAAATCGCTGGCAGTGATGCAGCAAACCGAACAAATGGCGCGTCGCCACGAAGTTTGGCATTACGCACTTTGGAGCCTGATCCAGCAAAGTGAGATTCTGTTTGCGCAGGGCTTTTTACAAGCCGCCTGGGAAACTCAGGAAAAAGCGTTCCAGCTAATCCGCGAACAGCATCTGGAACAGCTGCCGATGCACGAATTCCTGTTGCGCATTCGCGCGCAGCTGCTGTGGGCCTGGGCGCGTCTCGATGAAGCCGAGCAGAGCGCTCGTCACGGAATGGATGTGCTGGCGACCTATCAGCCACAACAACAGTTACAGTGCCTCGCGCTGCTGGTGCAAAGTTCGCTGGCGCGCGGTGATTTGGACAATGCACGGAATCACCTGAATCGCCTTGAAAACCTGCTCGGCAACGGGCAGTACCACAGCGACTGGGTATCGAACGCCGATAAAGTACGGGTGATTTACTGGCAGATGATTGGCGATAAAAAATCGGCGGCCAACTGGCTGCGCCATACGCCAAAGCCAGCCTTTGCCAATAACCATTTCCTGCAAAGCCAATGGCGCAACATCGCCCGGGCGCAAATCCTGCTTGGCGAATTCGACTCGGCGGAAATGGTGCTGGAAGAACTCAACGAGAACGCGCGGGCTCTGCGTCTGATGAGCGATCTCAACCGCAACCTGCTGTTGCTCAACCAGCTGTACTGGCAGTCGAATAAGAAAAATGACGCCCAGCGCGTGTTGATGGAAGCGCTGACGCTGTCCAACCGCACCGGGTTTATCAGTCATTTCGTGATTGAAGGTGAAGCGATGGCGCAACAGCTGCGTCAGTTGCTGCAACTCAATATGCTGCCGGAGCTTGAACAGCATCGCGCTCAGCGTATTTTGCGTGAGATTAATCAGCACCATCGCCACAAGTTTGCGCATTTTGATGAGAACTTCGTGGAACGTTTGCTGACTCATCCGGAAGTGCCGGAGCTTATTCGTACCAGCCCGCTGACCCAGCGCGAATGGCAGGTGTTAGGGCTGATTTATTCAGGTTACAGCAATGACCAGATAGCCGGTGAGCTTGACGTGGCGGCGACGACGATTAAGACGCATATTCGTAATTTGTATCAGAAGCTTGGCGTGGCGCATCGCCAGGACGCGGTGCAACATGCGCAGAAACTATTGAAAATGATGGGTTATATTTCTGCGGCATAATGTGCTATCCCTCGCCCCTCTCCCTGAAGGGGCCACGGGTATTGATAAGGGGAACGTGGTGTTCCCCTTATCCCGTTCACGTTCGGCTCGGGTTGTGGAACCTGCTGAACATCTGGTGAACGGAACAATACCATCGTAATTTTTAGGGAACAGGGAACTCCCGCTAAAATCAGCACAGCTCCAGCTGAATATTATTATCCACAATCACTTGCATCACACCCGCTGGCGGCATTACGTCGGTGTAGACCGCATCGACCAGACTGATGCTACCCATATTCACCATCGCATTACGGCCAAACTTCGAGTGATCCACCACCAGCATCACATGACGCGAGTTCTCAATGATCGCGCGCTTGGTGCGCACTTCATGATAATCAAACTCCAGCAGTGAACCGTCGCTGTCGATCCCGCTGATGCCGAGAATGCCGTAATCCAGGCGGAACTGGGAGATGAAATCGAGGGTCGCTTCACCAATGATACCGCCGTCGCGGCTGCGTAATTCACCGCCGGCCAGGATCACGCGGAAATCCTCTTTCACCATCAACGTATTCGCGACGTTAAGGTTGTTGGTCACGATGCGCAGGTCGGAATGTTCCATCAGCGCATGGGCCACCGCTTCTGGCGTCGTGCCGATATCAATAAACAGCGCCGCGCCGTTAGGGATTTGGCTCGCCACTTTGCGGGCAATACGCTCTTTTTCCTCCGCCTGCGTGGCACGTCGGTCCTGCCATGAGGTGTTCACCGCGCTGGACGGCAAGGCCGCCCCACCGTGGTGACGCAGGATCATCTTCTGCTCCGCCAGGTCATTGAGATCGCGACGAATCGTCTGCGGGCTGACGGCAAACTGCTCCACCAACTCTTCCGTACTGACATAACCCTGTTTCTTTACCAGCTCGATAATCGCGTCATGACGTTGTGTTTGTTTCATGCAAGATCCCAGGAATTATTATGTTCATTTTCGCACATTCTGCGTATCGGCAAACGCCATCGCCAGCCCAACAGCCAGGCCCGTTACGTGCGCGCCATTGGCAATCGACATACCGAAAAGATCCAGCCAGCCCACGACCAGCCACAGAACCGAAAAGATAATCAGCCCGCGTTGAAGGTAAATCCCGCTTTCCGGGTCACGCTCACCGCGCAGCCAGGCATACCCCATCAGCGCATACACCACGCCGGATAAACCGCCGAACCACGGGCCGCTGAATTTATGCTGAATAAAGCCGCTTAACAGGGCGCTGATTACCGTTATCACCAGCAGTTTTCCACTGCCGATGCGCTTTTCCACCATCCCGCCGAGATACCACCACCATAGCAGGTTGAAGAGGATATGCATCACTGAGAAGTGCATAAACGCGTGGGTAAAATAGCGCCACAGTTCGAACTGCTGTGAGGGATCGTACGGCCACGCCAGCCACAGCATGACCGCCTGGTCGCCCACCACATTCATCACAATAAACACCAGAATGCAGGCGCACATAATGAGCCAGGTCAACGGCCCGGCATTGCTTTTCAGGGTGGCGATAAAAGGAAAGCGATTGTAGTGCAGTCCGCTGTTGGTATGCCCGGATTCCCAGCTTGCCGCCAGATAACGGGGGTCAGCTGGGTTTTCCAGAAAGCGAGCCAGTTCGTTTTGCACCCGCGCAGCCTGGCTTTCGTCAGCCAGCCAGACGTCAGTTTGGGTGTGCTGTTGGATTGTCAGCACAATCCCCTGGGTAGCCATGTAGTCCACAAACGCCTGGGCGACGCGCGGGTTAGTAAAGGAGGTGATCATCAACATACGGGGCGTCGCTTATTCCACACAAAAGGGGACAGTATACCCGCTCAGTTACCGTGCGCCACTTCCGCCGGAAAATGGCGGTGCCAGGCGTCAAAGCCGCCGTCCACGCTGTAGACCTGGTCAAAGCCCTGTTGCAGCAGATACTGCGCCGCGCCTTTGCTGCTGTTGCCGTGATAGCACATCACCATCACCGACGTTTCGAAATCGTTATCCTGCATAAACGCGCCGAGCGTGTCGTTGGTCAGATGAAACGCGCCCGGGGTATGGCCCATCGCGTAGCTCTGCGGATCGCGAATATCCACCATCACCGCCAGTCCCTGATGCAGCTTCTGATGGGCTTCTTCTACGTTAATACATTCAAATTGATCCATGGTGCTCTCTTTCATTTCATTCCGGGAGGAGAAGTTTACCGCCAAGTGTACTTTGTGACGGCAGGGAAACGCTAATTTGTTACATGCATCACTCTGAAATGTTTTTTTGATGTTACCAATTGCGCGTTTGTTTGCTAGTATGAGCGATAACGAACATTAATGAACTTTAACGAAAGTGCACGAGGGCGCAGCATGGAAACCAAAGATCTGATTGTGATAGGCGGTGGCATCAACGGTGCCGGTATCGCGGCAGACGCCGCAGGGCGTGGTTTGTCCGTGCTGATGCTGGAAGCGCAGGATTTAGCCTGTGCCACCTCGAGTGCCAGCTCCAAATTGATTCATGGCGGGCTGCGCTACCTGGAACACTACGAATTCCGCCTGGTGAGCGAAGCGCTGGCCGAACGTGAAGTGCTGCTGAAAATGGCCCCGCACATCGCCTTCCCAATGCGTTTTCGTTTACCACACCGCCCGCACCTGCGTCCGGCGTGGATGATCCGTATCGGCCTGTTTATGTACGATCACCTCGGTAAACGCACTAGCCTGCCGAGCTCAACCGGGTTGCGTTTTGGCGCAGAATCGGTGTTAAAGCCGGAAATCGTGCGCGGTTTCGAATATTCCGACTGCTGGGTCGACGATGCGCGCCTGGTGCTCGCCAATGCCCAGATGGTGGTCAAGAAAGGCGGCGAAGTGCTGACCCGCACCCGCGCCACGTCTGCGCGCCGTGAAAACGGTCTGTGGATTGTCGAAGCGGAAGATATCGATACCGGCGAGACATTCAGCTGGCAGGCACGCGGCCTGGTGAATGCCACCGGCCCGTGGGTGAAACAGTTCTTTGATGACGGGATGCATCTGCCGTCGCCGTACGGCATTCGCCTGATTAAAGGCAGCCACATCGTGGTGCCGCGCGTGCATACCCAGAAGCAGGCCTACATCCTGCAAAACGAAGATAAGCGCATCGTGTTTGTGATCCCGTGGATGGACGAGTTTTCCATCATCGGCACCACCGACGTGGAGTACAAAGGCGATCCGAAAAACGTTGAAATCGAAGAGAGCGAAATCAACTATCTGCTGAAAGTGCACAATGCGCACTTTAAGAAACAGCTCAGCCGGGACGATATTGCCTGGACCTATTCCGGCGTGCGCCCGCTTTGCGACGATGAGTCAGATTCTCCGCAGGCAATCACCCGCGATTACACGCTCGATATTCATGATGTGAATGGCCAGGCGCCGCTGCTGTCGGTGTTCGGCGGCAAACTGACGACCTATCGTAAGCTGGCAGAGCACGCGCTGGAAAAACTGACACCGTACTACAAAGGCATCGGCCCGGCGTGGACCAAAGGCTCCATTCTGCCCGGCGGTGAGATTGGCGATGACCGGGACGATTACGCCGCGAAGCTGCGCCGTCGTTATCCGTTTATCAGTGAAGGGATGGCGCGTCATTTCGCGCGCACCTATGGCAGCAACAGCGAGTGGATCCTCGGCGAGGCAAAAGAGATTGCCGATTTAGGCGAGCACTTCGGGCATGAGTTTTACGAAGCTGAACTGCACTATCTGGTGGAGCACGAGTGGGTCCGCCGCCTGGACGACGCCATCTGGCGCCGCACCAAACAGGGCATGTGGCTCAATGCTGAAGAACAATCTCGCGTCGCACAGTGGTTGGTACAGCACGCGGGAAAGCCTGAACTGTCGTTAGCCTCGTAGGTAACGACGCCCTTCATTCTGACATCTCCCCTTCCCCTTAACCCTCTCCCGTCAGGAGAGGGCCGGGGTGAGAGTGAACGCTACAACCGCACCGGATCGATGTGCCAGATGTGTTCCGCGTACTCCTGAATCGTTCTGTCTGACGAGAAGTAGCCCATGTTGGCGATGTTGCGCATCGCTTTGTTGGTCCACTCTTCCGGTTTGCGATACAGCTCATCCACGCTGTCCTGACAGTCAACGTAGCTGCGGTAATCCGCCAGCACCTGGTAGTGATCACCAAAGTTAATCAGCGAATCCACCAGATCACGGTAACGTCCCGGCTCTTCAGGGCTGAACAAGCCGGTGGCGATTTGCGTCAGCACCTGATGCAACTCTTCGTCTTTGTCGTAGTAATCACGCGGCTTATAGCCTTTGGCGCGTAGCGCTTCGACTTCTTCGGCGGTATTGCCAAAGATGAAGATATTCTCTGCACCCACGTGCTCCAGCATTTCGACGTTGGCCCCGTCCAGCGTGCCGATGGTCAGTGCGCCGTTGAGAGCAAACTTCATGTTACTGGTGCCCGAAGCCTCAGTTCCGGCCAGTGAAATCTGTTCAGAAAGATCTGCCGCCGGGATGATCACCTGCGCCAGGCTGACGCTGTAGTTCGGGATAAACACGATTTTCAGTTTGTCGCCAATCGGCGGATCGTTGTTGATCACCTTCGCCACATCGTTAATGAGATGAATGATGTGCTTCGCCATGTAATACGCCGATGCGGCCTTCCCGGCGAAGATATTCACGCGAGGCACCCACTCTGCGCTCGGATCGGCCTTGATACGGTTGTAACGGGTTATCACATGCATCACGTTCATCAACTGACGCTTGTACTCGTGAATGCGCTTAATCTGTACGTCAAACAATGCCTTAGGATTGACCACCACGTTCAGCTGCTGAGCGATAACTTCCGCCAGCCGTTTTTTGTTCTCAAGCTTGGCGTGATGCACCGCCTGATTCACCAGCGGATAATCCAGATGCTGTTCCAGCTCGCTGAGCTGGCTGAGATCGGTGCGCCAGGTGCGTCCAATGTTTTCATCCAGCACTTCGGATAGCGGCGGGTTCGCTAGCGCCAGCCAGCGTCGCGGCGTGACGCCGTTGGTAACGTTAGTAAAGCGCATCGGGAAAATACTGGCGAAATCAGCAAACAGTGACTGCACCATCAGGTTAGAGTGCAACTCCGACACGCCGTTGACCTTGTGGCTGATAACTACCGCCAGCCACGCCATGCGCACGCGGCGACCATCGGATTCGTCGATGATAGAAGTGCGGCTTAGCAAGCCGGTGTCGTTCGGATACTGTTCCTGCAATGTTTTCAGGAAGTAGTCGTTAATCTCGAAGATGATTTGCAGATGACGCGGCAGAATTTTGCCGAGCATATCCACAGGCCAGGTTTCCAGCGCTTCGCTCATCAGCGTGTGGTTGGTGTAAGAGAAGACCTGGCAGGTCACCTCGAACGCTTCATCCCACGTGAATTTGTGTTCGTCGATAAGCAGGCGCATCAGCTCGGGGATCGACAGCACCGGGTGCGTGTCGTTCAGGTGAATCGCAATTTTGCCCGCCAGATTGCTGTACGTTTTATGCAGCTGATAGTGACGGCTCAGAATGTCCTGCACCGTTGCCGAGACGAGGAAATACTCCTGTCGCAGACGCAGCTCGCGCCCGGAATAGGTGGAGTCATCCGGGTACAAAACACGGGATACGTTCTCGGAATGGTTTTTATCTTCCACCGCCGCGAAGTAGTCGCCCTGGTTGAATTTACCGAGGTTAATTTCACTGCTGGCCTGCGCATTCCATAGACGCAGCGTATTGGTGGCGTCGGTGTCATAGCCTGGAATAATTTGATCGTACGCGACCGCGAGGATTTCTTCGGTTTCGACCCAGCGCGATTTTTTACCTTCCTGCTGAATGCGGCCGCCGAAACGCACCGCATAACGGGTGTTGTGGCGCTTGAATTCCCACGGGTTGCCGTATTCCAGCCAGTAGTCCGGGGACTCTTTTTGCCGCCCGTCGACAATGTTTTGTTTGAACATCCCGTAGTCGTAGCGAATGCCGTAGCCGCGGCCCGGCAGGCCGAGCGTTGCCAGCGAATCGAGGAAACAGGCCGCCAGTCGGCCAAGACCGCCGTTACCGAGGCCGGGGTCATTCTCTTCGCCAATCAGCTCTTCGAGGTCAAGCCCCATCCCTTCCAGCGCGTTTTTGACGTCGTCATAAATACCGAGCGATAACAGCGCATTGGAAAGGGTGCGGCCAATCAAAAATTCCATCGACAGGTAGTAAACCTGCTTCACTTCCTGGGACAGCTGCGCGCGGTTGGAGCGCAGCCAGCGTTCGACAAGGCGGTCACGCACGGCAAACAGCGTCGCGTTCAGCCATTCGTGTTTATTGGCGATAGCCGGATCTTTCCCGACGGTGAACATCAGCTTGTAGGCAATCGAGTGTTTCAGTGCCTCAACGCTGAGTGTGGGGGAAGCATAGGTAATCGGTGCATTCATAGCGATGGTTCCTGTGATTACATCAAGCGTTGATAAAGCTCGCGGTAAGACGTCGCCGCGACTTGCCAGCTAAAATCCATGCTCATCGCCTGACGCTGAACGTATCGCCAGAGCGAAGGGCGCGACCACAACACGAAAGCACGCCGGATAGCCCTTAGCAGCGACCAGGCATTACTGTCTTCAAAAACGAAACCGCTGGCGATACCGTCCGCCAGGTTTTCCAGCGAGCTGTCGGACACGGTGTCTGCCAGGCCCCCGGTGCGTCTGACCAACGGCAGCGTGCCGTATTTCAGGCCATAAAGCTGCGTTAACCCGCAGGGCTCAAAGCGGCTCGGTACCAGAATCACATCCGCCCCGCCCATGATGCGGTGCGAGAACGCTTCGTGATAACCAATCTGCACGCCCACCTGCCCGGGATGCTCGGCGGCGGCGGCGAGAAAACCTTCCTGCAATACCGGATCGCCCGCGCCCAGCAGCGCCAACTGGCCGCCCTGTTCGAGCAAGCCTGGCAGCGCTTCCAGCACCAAATCCAGCCCTTTCTGACTGGTCAGGCGGCTGACCACCGCGAACAGCGGCACCTTGTCATTCACTTTTAGACCCATCGCAATTTGCAGCTGGCGCTTGTTCTCTGCTTTTTCCTCGATCTGATCGCGGTTGTAACGCGCCGTCAGCAGCAAGTCGTTTTCCGGGCTCCATATTTTCGGGTCGACGCCGTTCAGAATGCCGGACAGCCGGCCTTCCTGATGACGCTGACGCAGCAGCCCTTCCATGCCGTAAGCAAACTGCGGCTCGGTAATTTCGCGCGCATAGGTCGGGCTCACCGCCGTGATGTGATCGGCGTAGAACAGCCCGGCTTTCAGGAACGAAATTTGGCCGTTAAACTCCAGCCCGTGCATGTTGTAGAACGACCACGGCAGGTCAATTTCATTCATATGATGCGCGTAGAACATCCCCTGGTAGGCCAGGTTGTGCACCGTAAAGACGGACTTTGCTGGATGGCCCCGCGCGGCCAGATATGCCGGAGCCAGCCCCGCATGCCAGTCGTGCGCATGGACAATTTCCGCCCGCCAGAACGGATCCAGCCCACAGGCCATTTCGCAGCCCACCCACCCGAGCAGCGCAAAGCGCAGCACGTTGTCGGTGTAGGCAAACTGGTTGGTGTCGTGGTACGGACTCCCTGGACGTGCGTAAAGGTGCGGGGCGTCAATCAGATAGACGCCCACACCGTTATAGTGACCGAACAACAGCGAAATCGGTCCGGCAAAGGTATCGCGACGCGCCACAACCTGGGCATCCGTCACGCCGCGCAGAAGATCCGGAAAGGCTGGCAGCAAAACGCGCGTATCCACGCCATCAGCAATTTGGGCCGCCGGTAACGCGCCAATCACATCCGCCAGACCGCCGGTTTTCAACAGCGGGAACATCTCTGAACATACATGTAAAACCTGCATTATCGCTCCTGTCAGCCCTGCAGTTTGCGCAGCATTTCACGCGTGACCAGCACAATACCTTCCTCGGAACGGTAGAAACGACGCGCGTCTTCTTCCGCATTCTCTCCAATGACCATACCTTCGGGTATCACGCAGGCACGATCGATAACGCAGCGGCGCAGGCGACACGAGCGCCCAACCCAGACATCCGGCAATAACACTGCCGAATCAATATTACAAAACGAGTTGATCCGAACGCGTGGGAATAGCACCGACTGCACCACCACCGAACCGGAGATAATGCAGCCGCCCGACACCAGCGAGTTCAGCGTCATTCCGTGGCTGCCGGAACGGTCCTGCACGAATTTCGCCGGCGGCAGAGATTCCATGTGAGTGCGAATCGGCCAGTTCTGGTCGTACATATCGAGTTCAGGCGTCACCGACGCGAGGTCGAGGTTGGCTTTCCAGTACGCTTCCAGGGTCCCTACATCGCGCCAGTACGGTTCGGCATCAGGGTCTGATTGCACGCATGACAACGGGAAAGGATGTGCATATGCCATGCCAGCTTTGACAATTTTCGGGATGATATCTTTGCCGAAGTCATGGCTGGAGTTGGCTTCTTTGTCGTCATCTTCCAGCAGCTCATAAAGGTAATCCGCATCAAAGATATAGATGCCCATGCTGGCCAGAGCTTTGGTGTCATCACCCGGCATGGTCGGCGGTTTAGCGGGTTTTTCAACGAAGTCGATAATCTTGTCTTCGTTATCCACCGCCATCACGCCAAACGCCGTTGCCTCAACAACGGGCACCGGCATACAGCCTACGGTGCAACGTGCGCCTTTTTCGACATGGTCGATGAGCATTCGCGAGTAGTCCTGCTTGTAGATATGGTCGCCCGCGAGGATGACGATGTATTCGGCTTTGTAGCGGCGAATGACGTCGAGGTTTTGGGTGACCGCATCTGCCGTACCGCGATACCAGTTTTCACCGCTGACGCGCTGTTGAGCAGGAAGCAGGTCGACAAACTCGTTCATTTCTTCGCTGAAAAACGACCAGCCGCGCTGAATATGCTGCACCAGCGTGTGCGACTGGTATTGAGTAATCACGCCGATGCGGCGGATCCCCGAGTTAATACAGTTAGAGAGGGCAAAGTCGATGATGCGGAACTTACCGCCGAAATGCACCGCGGGTTTGGCGCGGGTCGTCGTCAGGTCTTTGAGTCGGGTTCCGCGCCCACCGGCGAGGATCAGCGCCACCGATTTGATCGGTAATTGACGCGCCAACATCAGAGGATCGTTATTTTCAAGTCTAACCATGATTAACTCCTTTTCTCGCTCGCTACACGTCCGAGCGGACCTTTTCGAATACGCACACTCCGTGCGCGGGCCCATGCCAGACAGCCAGGATGACCGGATTATCCTCTCCGGCGAATGGAGGAATGGCGCGCCACTCCCCTGTCGGTAATGCAATATCTGCAACGTCCTGCGACGCGTTGAGCGTAATCAGCCAGTTCTGAGAAAGCAGGATTTGCATCCGCGGAATACCGTGTTGCCACTCGTCCGCACTCAGCGGCTGCGCGTCCTTGTTAAGCCAGCGAACGCTGCCATCGCCCTCCTGCCACCAACGATCGTCGGTCAGCGCCGGGATTTTCTGACGCAGGTGAATGAGTGCAGCCGTGAATTTCGTCATGCCAGCGTTAGCCTTTTCCCAGTCGAGCCAGGTTAAGGCGTTGTCCTGACAGTACGCGTTGTTGTTACCGTGCTGGCTATGACCGTGTTCATCCCCGGCCAGTATCATCGGCGTCCCTTGTGATAAGAGCAGTGAGGCCATCAGGGCATGGACGCTGGCGCGTCGCCGCTCAATCACATCGAGACTGCCGTCTAACCCTTCTATACCATGGTTAAAGCTATGGTTATTGTTGGTCCCGTCGCGGTTTTCTTCACCATTTGCCTCATTGTGTTTCTGATTGAAACAGACGCAGTCGCGCAGGGTGAAACCGTCATGCGCCGTCACCAGGTTGACCGAAGCAGACGGCAAACGCCCATTACGCTGGAACACGTCGCTGGAGGCGGCAAAGCGGCTGGCGAACTCGCCAAGCGACAGGCTTTGCTGTAACCAAAAGCGCCGGGTCGCATCCCGGAAATGATCGTTCCATTCGGCAAACAGCGGAGGGAAGTTGCCCACCTGATAACCGCCGTCACCGATATCCCACGGCTCAGCAATCAGCTTCACCGTGCTCAAATGGGGATCGTTTTTAATCGCCTCAAACAGCGGCGCATCCTGTCGAAACTCGGGCGTTCTGCCCATCACCGAGGCGAGATCGAAACGGAAACCGTCGACGTGACACTCATCGACCCAAAAACGCAGGCACTGGCGCGCATATTCCACCGAACCCGGCGTGCTGAGATTCAGGGTATTTCCGCAGCCGGTCCAGTTGTGGTAATCGCCGTCGTCCCTTATCCAATAATAGCTACGGTTGTCGATTCCGCGCAGGGAGAAGGTCGGGCCGTCGAGATCGATTTCCGCGCTGTGGTTCAGCACAATATCGAGAATCACTTCAATGCCCGCAGCGTGCAGCGCTTTAACCGCATCACGAAATTCGTTCAGGGCGTTCTTCGCCGACATCGCATAGCGTGGGTCAACGGCGAACATCGCCAACGGGTTGTAGCCCCAGTAATTCGACAGCCCCAGCCGTTGCAGACGCGGTTCGCTGGCGAAATGCGCCACCGGCAGCAGCTCCAGCGCGGTGATACCGAGCTTTTTGAAGTAGGCAATCATCAGCGGATGGGCGAGCGCACCGTAGGTTCCGGCCAGTTCTTTCGGAATACCGGGATGTAAATACGTCAGCCCTTTGACGTGCGCTTCGTAGATAACGGTTTTGCCCCACGGCGTATGCGGGAGAGCGTCGTGACCCCAGTCGTAGTGCAAATCCACCACCACCGATCGCGGCGCAACCGCGGCGCTGTCTCTGCTGTCCGGGCTGTCGTGTCCGCCGTGTAACAGCGGATCGTCCGTGGCTTCACCGTCAACGCGATGCGCACACGGATCCAGCAGCAGCTTCGCCGGGTTAAAACGGTGCCCCTGCAACGGCTCCCACGGCCCGTGAACGCGGAAACCGTAACGCAGCCCCGGATGCCCGTCGGCCAGGTAACCGTGCCACACGTCGCCATCACGGCCCGGTAAATCCTCACGCCGCTCGTTGCCGTCCTCGTCAAACACACAGAGCTCAACCCGCTGTGCATGCGCGGAGAAAAGCGTGAAGTTCACGCCTTTGCCGTCGTAACGTGCCCCAAGCGGCGCCGGTTTCCCCGCCGTGAGTTTGGTCATTCCCCCTCCCGCACCAGCCAGATAGTCGACAGCGGCGGCAGCGTCAGTGACAGCGAGTGCTGACGGTTATGGCTGGTAATCTCATCGCTATGAACGCCGCCCGCATTCCCTGCATTGCTGCCGTGATAGTGCATCGAATCGGTGTTCATCACTTCGCGCCAGCGCCCTGGCTGGTTGATGCCAAACCGGTATTCGTGGCGTGGAACCGGGGTGAAGTTGCTGGCGACGATGATTTCGTTGCCCTGTCGGTCGCGGCGTACGAACACAAACACCGAGCGCTCGTGGTCGTCCACCACCAACCATTCAAAACCGTAGCTGTCGTAATCCAGTTCATGCATCGCCTTGTGATGGCGATAGGTCAGGTTCAGGTCGCGCACCAGCCGCTGCACGCCGTGGTGCCAGTTGTCGCCGCCGTTCAGCAGATGCCAGTCGAGACTGGCGTCGTGATTCCATTCGCGGCCCTGAGCAAACTCATTGCCCATAAACAGCAGCTTTTTGCCCGGAAAAGCGTACAGCCAGCCGTAGTAGGCGCGCAGGTTGGCGAACTTCTGCCACGCGTCGCCCGGCATGCGGTCGAGAATCGATTTTTTGCCGTGGACCACTTCGTCGTGCGACAGCGGCAGCACGAAGTTTTCGGTGCCGTTGTACAACATGCCGAAGGTCAGTTTGTCGTGATGATGTTTGCGGTACACCGGGTCGAGCTTCATGTAGTCGAGGGTGTCGTGCATCCAGCCCAGATTCCATTTGTACCAGAAGCCCAGCCCGCCCATGTCCGGTGGACGTGAAACGCCAGCAAAGTCGGTGGACTCTTCTGCCATGCTCACCGCGCCCGGCACCTGTTCACCAAGAATGCGGTTGGTGCTGCGCAAGAACTCAATGGCTTCGAGGTTTTCGCGCCCGCCGTGTTCGTTCGGCACCCATTCGCCCGCTTTTCGGCTGTAGTCGCGATAAATCATCGAGGCGACGGCGTCCACGCGCAGGGCATCAATGCCGAAACGCTCAATCCAGTACAGCGCGTTGCCGACCAGGAAATTCTGCACTTCGCGACGGCCATAGTTATAAATCAGGGTGTTCCAGTCCTGATGGTAGCCTTCACGCGGATCGCTGTGCTCGTACAGCTCGGTGCCGTCAAATTTCGCCAGCGCAAAATCATCGGATGGGAAATGGCCCGGCACCCAGTCAAGAATGACGTTCAGCCCGGCGTTGTGCGCCGCGTTGATGAAGTAGCGGAAATCTTCCCGCGTGCCGAATCGACGCGTGGGCGCATACAACCCGGTAGGCTGATAACCCCAGCTGCCGTCGAACGGATGCTCGTTAATCGGTAACAGTTCCAGATGGGTGAAGCCCATCCATTTGGCGTATGGCACCAGCTGGTCCGCCAGCTCGCGGTAGCTCAGCCAGAAGTTGTTGTCGGTGTGACGACGCCAGGAACCGAGGTGCACTTCATAAATGGCAATCGGCGCATCAAAATTATTCGCATTCCGACGGGATTCCGGCTGCTCAATTTTTTCTGGCAGCCCACATATCAGAGACGCTGTTTCCGGGCGCATTTGCGCTTCGAAGGCGTACGGGTCGGCTTTGATCCGCAGCTCGCCGTGGACATCGATCATTTCGAATTTATACAGCTGGCCGTTATGCGCCCCGGGAATGAACAGCTCCCAGATGCCCGACTCCGCCCGCAGGCGCATCGGATGGCGGCGACCGTCCCAGTAGTTGAACTGCCCGACCACCGACACACGCCGTGCATTCGGTGCCCAGACGGAAAAACGCGTACCGGTTACGCCGTCCATCGTCGCGGCATGCGCTCCCAATGTTTCGTAGGGTCGCAGGTGCGTGCCTTCCGACAGCAGCCAGGCATCCATCTCCTGCAGCAGCGGGCCGAAACTGTACGGGTCATCAATGAGATTTTGCTGCCCGTGCCAAAGCACAGCCAGCTGGTAGCGGAAGATGTTTTTACGGCGCGGCATGACGCCGCAGAAGAAACCGCGCGAATCGAGGCAGTCGAGCTGCCCTATCTTGCGTCCGGTTTTCGGTTCGACGACCCACACCTCGGTGGCGTCAGGTAACAGGGCGCGGACTTCCAGTCCCGCATCGGTGCAATGCATGCCAAGCACGGAAAACGGATCCGCAAAATGGCCAGCAATAAGGGCATTAATCACGTCTTTCTCAATACGATCGGACATGCTATTCATCCTGTTATAGGTGCCGCTGTTTCCAGTACCTGTAGCGACTTTTTTTGACCTGAACAACGCAGCCCATAAGCTTCCTCTTCTGCGCCATCCCACCCTCAGGGAAAAACCTCTCCCTTAAAGCATAGCCAAGGCTTTATCTGACTCCCGGTAAAAATGAAGGAAATACGTAATACGTATAAAGCGACAGGCACAAAAAAGGGGTGACTCAGCACCCCTTTTTTCATTTCGTTACGCTAATTGCCTCAACATGCGGCGTAGCGGCTCGGCGGCGCCCCAGAGGAGCTGATCGCCAACGGTGAAAGCGGAGAGATACTCCGGCCCCATATTCAGTTTACGCAACCGCCCGACCGGCGTGCTCAATGTGCCGGTGACCGCCGCTGGAGTCAGTTCGCGCATGGTGATGTCGCGATCGTTTGGCACCACTTTGGCCCACGGATTGTGCGCCGCCAGCAGTTCTTCCACGGTCGGGATCGACACGTCTTTCTTCAGTTTGAGAGTGAAAGCCTGGCTGTGGCAGCGCAGCGCGCCGATGCGCACGCACAGACCGTCAACCGGAATCACGTTCTGGGTCGCAAGAATTTTGTTAGTCTCAGCCTGCCCTTTCCACTCTTCGCGGCTCTGGCCGTTATCGAGCTGTTTGTCGATCCACGGGATCAGGCTCCCGGCCAGCGGTACGCCGAAGTTGTCGACGGGCAGTTCACCGCTGCGTGAAAGTGCAGTGACTTTGCGTTCGATATCCAGAATGGCCGACGCCGGGTTAGCCAGTTCATCCGCAACGTAGTGGTGCAGTGCGCCCATTTGGCTCAGCAGTTCACGCATATGGCGCGCGCCGCCGCCGGAGGCTGCCTGATAGGTGGCGACAGACGCCCACTCCACCAGGTCTTCTGCGAACAGGCCGCCGAGGGACATCAGCATCAGGCTGACGGTACAGTTTCCGCCAACAAACGTTTTTACGCCGTTATTGAGGCCGTCGGTAATGACAGCCTGGTTAACCGGATCCAGAATAATAATGGCGTCGTCATTCATGCGCAGCGAAGAGGCCGCATCAATCCAGTAACCCTGCCAGCCGCTTTCACGCAGCTTTGGATAGATTTCGTTGGTATAATCGCCGCCCTGGCAGGTGACAATGATGTCGAGCGCCTTCAGTGCCTCCAGGTCGAAAGCATCCTGCAGCGTGCCGGCAGGCTGAGTGCCGAATGCAGGCGCAGCCTGACCGAACTGAGAGGTGGAGAAGAAGACCGGGCGGATGGCGTCAAAATCGCGCTCTTCTACCATGCGTTGCATGAGTACAGAGCCGACCATTCCGCGCCAGCCGATAAAACCAACATTTTTCATAGCGTGTGTTCCTGCAGAGGTGTGTGCTGTTGTGCTGACCCCGTTTCTATCAAAAGAAGGCAGGGTATCCCTCACATTACAAAATGCAGCCAAAGTCGCAAGTGAAAAAAATCAATAATGGGTCATGATTAAGTAACATAACTTATTTAACGCATTAATTTTAAACGCATATCTACCGTGTAAAACACGATTATCAGGGAACTATGCAATGAGTGAAATTCTTTCCGCGGCGGTGCTGTTGATCCTGATTATGGATCCACTGGGGAATCTGCCGATTTTTATGTCGGTGCTGAAGCATACAGAGCCTAAGCGCCGTCGAGCGATCATGATACGTGAGCTATTAATCGCCCTGCTTATCATGCTCATTTTCCTTTTTGCGGGAGAGAAAATTCTCGCCTTCCTGAATCTGAGCGCAGAGACGGTTTCTATCTCTGGCGGCATCATTTTGTTCCTGATTGCCATAAAGATGATTTTTCCCGGCAACGAGGGCGGCAGTAACGGCTTACCGGCGGGGGAAGAACCGTTTATCGTACCGCTGGCTATTCCGTTGGTTGCCGGGCCGTCTTTGCTGGCGACGCTGATGCTGCTGTCGCATCAGTATCCAAATAAGATGAGTCATTTAGTGATCGCGCTGATGCTCGCCTGGGGCGGCACGGTGGCAATTTTGCTGCAGTCAGGGCTGTTTTTGCGCCTGCTTGGCGAGAAAGGCGTGAATGCGCTGGAACGACTGATGGGATTGATTCTGGTGATGCTGGCGACCCAGATGTTCCTCGACGGAATTCGGGTGTGGATGAAGGGGTGATGGGGTTGTTCCGTTTGGTGGAAGGGTTCCGTTCACTATAACTCCTCTGTTTTTCTGTTATTCCGTTGACGGTGAACGTGCAAAGGGGGCTTGCCGCCGCCCCCTTTGCAATCCCGGCTCCCGGCAATGAAAATCGCCGCTTCGCGGTGCCCGTGACTTATTCGTCTGGCTTTCGGGTCGGGCGAGATGCAACGTCCCTGTAAGTCTCGCCCTCCGCCCGCATCCCTGCGGGCGGCCCCGGCCAGACTCCAACGTCACGGCGATTTTCGGCCGGACCTAAAGTCAACAACCTCTGTTACCTCTGGCACCGTGTTGTGTTCCCGCTTGAAATCGCCGGACTGTAGGCCAGATGACAAGGTCAGACCGCCAGGGATGGCGGTCTGAGGCGAAACGAGACAGGAAGTCGAGTCGAGCCGGCCGTAGGCAGCAGGCTGGAAGGCCGGGGAGTGCGAAGCACCGATTTCTGTTGCGGGGCCACGGGGATTGATAAGGGGAGCGTGGTGCTCCCCTTATCCCGTTCACGTTCTGCGTGGGTCGCAGAAGATATCGATCTGATAGTGAACGGAACATACCCACTATGCTGGGAAAAGTCATCGGCCTGGCCGAAAAAATCTAACTCAACAACGTAAACGCAATCATTCCGACAATCGCACCCACGGTCCCCAGAATGGTTTCCATCATCGTCCATGTCTTCAGGGTTTGCGCTTCGGTCGCGCCGGTAAACTTACCGAACAGCCAGAAGCCCGCGTCGTTCACGTGGCTCACAACGATTGAACCGCCCGCGATACAGATAGACAGTGCAGCCATCTGCGCACCGCTGTAATGCAGCTGCTCAATGACCGGCATCACCAGACCGACCGCCGTCAGACACGCAACGGTAGCGGAACCCTGAATGATGCGCACCGCGGCCGCCAGCACGAAGCAGGTAATGGCAATCGGCAGGCCCATGCCGGTCAACGCTTCACCGAGCGCCGGACCAACACCGGAATCCACCAGCACCTGTTTGAACACGCCGCCTGCACCGATCACCAGCAGAATAATCCCCGCCGGTTGCAGCGCCGCACCGCAGATTTCCATCACCCGGTCTTTCGGCATGCCCTGACGCATCGCCAGGCCGTAAATCGCCACCAGACACGCGACGAGGATTGCGGTAAATGGATGGCCGATAAACTCGAACCACTCATACGCCGTAGAACCCTGTGGCACAAAGTGAGCCGCAATAGTTTTCAGGCCGACCAGCACCAGCGGCAGCAGGATCAGCGCGAGGCTGAAACCAAAGCTCGGCATTTTGCCTTCGCCCAGATGCGGCTCGGAGATATCGTCCGGAATGTGCAGCTCAACGTGACGGCTGATGAAATTACCCCACAGCGGCCCGGCGATGATCATCCCCGGAATGGCGGCACACAGGCCAATCAAAATCATCCAGCCAAAATCTGCGTGCATTTGCGAAGCCAGCAGCATCGGCGCGGGCCCAGGCAGCAGGAACGCCGCAGCCGCAGCCACGCCCGCAAACAGAGGAATCACCAGTTTCACCAGGTTGGTTCCGGTGTGACGCGCCATGGAAAACGCGACGCTAATCAGCAGCACGATAGCCACTTCGAAGAACAGCGGCAGCGCACAGATAAGCCCTGCGAGGCCTATCGCGTAATGCGCCCGACTGTGCCCGAAGGACTTCAGCATTTTGACAGCAATCTGATCGACCGCGCCGGTCTCGTGCAGAATCTTGCCAAACATGGCCCCCAGCGCGACCACGATCGCGAGGAAGCCGAGCGTGCCGCCCATCCCTTTTTGCATAGTGTCAGCGATTTTATCGAGCGGCATCCCCGAGAAAAGTCCTGCACCAATAGATACCACCATCAAAGCAACGAAAGCGTGCATACGGGCCTTCATTACTAAAAACAGCAGCAGCAATACGGAGCCGACTGCCGTTAAAACAAGCGTTAATGTAGTCACTACTTACGGCCTTTGTTGATTAACTCAATGGTACTGGCGACAACGCCTTCCAGCGGCTGATCGATATCGACCACCAGCACGTCGGCTTCGTCCGCGCCCGGTTCTTGCAGCGTTTCAAACTGCGTAACCAGCATTTGGGTTTTGAAGAAGTGGCCTTTACGCGCTTTCAGGCGGCTTTCGATAACGTCGAAATCGCCCTTCATGTAGATAAAGGAGAGATTCGGATTGCCTTCACGCAGCAGGTCACGGTAGGTTTTTTTCAGGGCTGAACAGACGATCAGCGACACCTTATTGGTGCGCTGCATCGCGAAAGCGGCATCGTTCAGGGCCTGCAGCCACGGTTTGCGGTCGTCGTCGTTCAGCGCGTCGCCGGAGGACATTTTGACGATATTGCTACGCGGATGGAGGAAGTCGCCATCAAGAAACGCGGCGTGCAGCTGATAGGCCACTTCGCTGGCAACGGCAGATTTACCGCTACCAGAGACGCCCATCAAAACGTAGACATGGTGATCATGGTTAGTCGTGCTCAAAGCGTTGCTCCCACAGGTCGGTTTGTTACGGGTAACTGTTATCGGTAACATTGTCCTGCCGGGCTTGTGGATAAGCAATAACCATCCGGACGATAAACTGCGTTGTGTGATCTACTTCAAACTTGTCAGTTTAAATTGATCCGCCTGGTGACAATGTGAAACCTAAATCTAACATCTTAGGCGTAACAATTTCACCACGAATGCGCGCCAGCAGGCGCTCAGCGCCGATGCGGCCCATGCGTTCACGCGGGGTCAGTACGCTCGCCAGACGCGGCTCCATTACCTGGCCGATATCGTGGCCGTGGAAACCCGCAATCGCCATGTCGTCGGGGATTTTTAAGCCCAGGCGCTGACATTCAAACGCCGCGCCGACCGCAAGGTCATCATTGGTACAGAAAATACCGTCGAGCTGCGGATATTCACGACGCGCCTGGCGCATCAGCTCAATCCCGGACGAGTAAGATGACGACTGCTCAACCATCACGCTGTACGGCGTGAGGCCCGCTTCATTCATCGCTTGCTCGTAGCCCTGCTGTTTGATGATGGTACGTTCGTCGAGGCGTGCGCCAAGATAGGCGATATGACGATGACCGCGCGAAATGATGGTGGCGGTCATCTGGCGGGCGGCTTCGAAGTTATCGAAACCGACGGCGATATCAATACACGGCGACTGGCTGTCCATCAGTTCAACCACCGGAATGCCGGACACTTCAATCATTTTACGGGTGCGCGCGGTGTGGGTGCGCTCAGAAAGGATCAGCCCATCGATGTTCCAGGAGAGCATCGATTCCAGACGCTCCTCTTCCATTTCCGGTTTGTAGCCGTAGTGGGCGAGCATGGCCTGGTAGCCATAGGCATCGGTCACGCTTTCAATGCCTTTCAGCACTTCCGCGAAAACCTGGTTGGTCAGTGAAGGAAGAAGGACACCAATCGCGCGGCTGGTCGAGTTGGACAAAATGTCCGGGGCGCGGTTGGGGATGTAACCCAGTTCATCAAGAGCGATAGCAATTTTGCCGCGCAGCGCCTCGGAAACCTGTTCCGGGTTACGCAGAAAACGACTGACCGTCATTTTGGTCACGCCGACGAGATCGGCAACATCCTGAAGTACGGGTCTTTTCTTTTTCATCGTCCGGAGGCTGATAAAGGGGGAACATTTCCTCAGTTTATCATGGACGCAGCAGAACCTTCCCCCCCTGGGGAAAGGTTCTGAAATTTATTTAATCAGGATCATACCGGCGGCAGATCGAACAGCAGAATTTCAGCATCACTGTCGGCATGGACCGAAATCGCCTGCTCATCCCAGATAGCCAGGCCATCGGCAGTGGTCGCTTTGGTGCCGTTAATAGACACTTCACCTTTCACAACCTGGATCCACACCCGACGGTCAGCAGAAATCTGATGCACTGACTGCTCATCTTTCAACAGCGCCCAGCGATAGAGTTCCATGTCCTGGTTCACTTTCAGGGAACCGTCACGCGCATCTGGCGACAGCACCAGCTGTTTGCCCTGCTCGGCGTCAAAACGACGCTGCTCATAGCGCGGCGTAATGCCGGTTTCCTGCGGGATAATCCAGATTTGATACAGGTGCAATTTTTCCGTTTTACTCGGGTTGTACTCCGAGTGACGCACGCCGGTCCCGGCGCTCATGATCTGGAATTCACCGGCGGGCACCTGCTCTTTATTGCCCATGCTGTCTTCGTGCTCCACGGCCCCTTCCAGTACGTAGGTCAGGATTTCCATGTCTTTGTGCGGGTGAGTGCCGAAGCCCTGACCGGCATCAATCACGTCGTCGTTAATGACGCGAAGCGCAGAGAAGCCCATGAAATTCGCATCGTAATAATTGGCGAACGAGAAGGTATGCCAGGAGTCCAGCCAGCCGTGATTTGCATGGCCACGTTCGTTTGCTTTGCGTAAGAAAATCATGATGTCTAACTCCGTGTTCGTTTCGATGGAGTTAGTGTGGACCGGAACCGTTAAGGATGATAGTGGGTGAAAATTGACTCCTCTGTTCAAAATTTATGAACAATTGCAGAGGAGCCTCATCCACTTATTTTGCGAGGGTTATCGTGGCAGGAGAAGCCTGCTCGAAGGCCCGCTCGAGGATTTCAAGGTTGGTGAGAACTTCAGTTTCCTTGACGTAATTCGGCGCACCGTTTTTAAGCGTATCGTACAGCGCGTCGTAGACCCGGCCATAGTCGCCAGTTTCCGGTTTCACGTTTTCACGCACGCTGACGCCTTCTGCGTTCATGTATTCGATCTGTCCGATGCTGTCGTCTGCACCAAAACCTGGTTCACCAGGCATGATGTTGGCCTTGAGGCTGGTTTCCTGCTGGTCGATGCCATATTTCAGGTACGAACCTTTGGTGCCGTGGACGATAAATTTCGGGTAATCGATTTTCACCAGATGGCTGGTTTTGACGATGGCTTTCAGGTCGCCATAAAAAAGCTGCGCTTCAAAGGTATCGTCCGGGTTAGCTTTATTGCGCAGGCTGCGGATGTCGTAGGCAACGTTATTTGGGCGACCAAACAGCGAGATAATCTGGTCCATGGTGTGCACTCCCAGGCCGTAAAACGCGCCATCCTGCGGCAGACCCGGTTTGGTTTCCACTACCGGACGGTACATGTCGAAATGGCTCTCAATTTCAACCAACTCGCCGAGTTTGCCGCTCTCAATCACCTTTTTCGCGGTCAGGAAGCAGGAATCAAAGCGACGGTTCTGGTATGGCGTGACCGTCAACCCTTTCTCTTTTGCCAGCGCAAACAGCGCTTTCGCTTCGGCTAATGTCGGGGTAAACGGTTTTTCCACCAGCACGTTTTTCCCGGCTTCCAGCGCCCGTTTCGCATAATCAAAATGGCTGTCGGCGTGAGTACAGACCACCACCAGCTTGACCTGCGGATCGTTCAGAACGTCGTTCAGGTCGCTGGTGAAATGAATGTGCTGATACTGCGGATGCTGCTCTTCCGGCTTCGGACTGCGACGATAAATATGCGCCACATGCCAGCTATTTTTGCGGTTAAGGACGTACGGGAGGTGATAGCGGGTGGTGCTTTTTCCGAAACCAATAAATGCACAATGTAGGGTCATGGCTCAGTCCTTTTTGACTTTGAATTACCCCTACCATACTGGAATACGAGGAAAGCAGACATATCCTTTTAACCGTCGGCGGCGCAGACAGTTTGTTCCCGGAAAGCGCGCAGGGCCCGGAGCGTACTTAATGTACGTGAGGAGCCCGAGCACTTCCCGTGGACAAAATGGCAAGTGAGCCAGGTTAAAAATAAAAAAAAAGCCAGCGCGAGGCTGGCTACAAAACTGGAAGCAATGTGAGCAATGTCGTGCTTTCAGGTTCTCCGTAAGGGGTCTCCCTGAACGCATGACAATAATAATCATTATCATTCGCACTTGTCTACCCATTTTTGATAAAAATCAGCAGTTGACGAAATTTTGTGGCTCGGAGATGTTAAAGGGGACAACTAACCGAAGGAGAAGAGGAATGAATACGAGTGAGATAATAGTCCGCCACGTTGAAGCCACCGACGCAGCAGCTTTACATCAGATGCACACGCATGCGGATGTTTATCACTCGACGCTACAATTTCCTCATCCATCAATGGAGATGTGGCACGAACGCGTGGCACGTAAACCAGGCAGACGCCAGCTCGTGGCGTGCATTGATGAGCGGGTGGTGGGTCATCTGGTGCTGGATGTGATGGAGAATCCGCGTCGCAGCCATGTCGGCACCTTTGGGATCAGCGTCGCATCGGAATTCCAGAATCGCGGGGTTGGCAGCGCGCTGATGCATGAGATGGTGAGTCTGTGTGATAACTGGCTGCGCGTTGAACGGATTGAATTGACGGTGTTCGTCGATAATCCATCAGGCATCGGCCTGTACCGCAAATTCGGTTTCGAGGTGGAAGGCACCGGTAAGCAATTCGCGCTTCGCAATGGCGAATACGTGGATGCGTATTATATGGCGCGGATGAAATAATTCGTCAGGTAATCGCCCGGCGGCGCTACCCTTGCAGGGCCTACAAAACCGTAGGTCCGGCAAACGTCGTGCCGCCGGGCAAAAAACTCAGTACCCCGCCGTTAAATCATCCACCGAACGCGGATCCGATGCGCCATACAGCGTACCGTCCGGGCCGACCATGATGCTCTGGGTGCTGCCCATCGCTTCTTTCACCGCCACTTTCTGACCTTTATCCGTCAGCAGCTTCAGCGTATCCGGGCTAAAGCCCTTCTCAACCCGCAGCTCATCCGGTAGCCATTGGTGATGGAAGCGCGGCGCATTGGTTGCTTCGGCGACATTCATGCCAAAGTCGATAGTATTCACCACCATTTGCAGGACAGTGGTAATAATCCGGCTGCCGCCCGGGCTGCCGGTTACCAGCCAGGTTTTACCGTCTTTCACCACGATAGTTGGCGACATCGACGACAGCGGACGCTTATGCGGCCCGACGGCGTTCGCATCCCCGCCGACCAGGCCATAAACGTTCGGCACGCCCGGTTTGGCTGAGAAGTCGTCCATCTGGTTGTTCATCAGGATGCCGCTATTCCCCGCCACAATGCCGGTACCAAACTCGGTATTCAGGGTATACGTCACCGCCACCGCATTACCGTCTTTATCCACCACCGAGAAATGCGTTGTCTGTTTACTTTCATACGGCGCGAGCTTCCCCGGGCGGATCTGACTCGACGGTTTAGCTTTATTAATGTCGATTTCATCAGCAATGGATTTGGCGTAAGCCTTGCTGGTCAACGCCTGCCATGGGACTTTAACGAAATCCGGATCGCCGAGGTATTCCGAGCGATCGGCATAGGCGTGCTTCTCAGCTTCCGCCATGATTTGCATCGCGTCAGCGCTGCCAAAACCGTATTTATGCATATCGAAGTTTTCGAGGATATTCAGGATTTCAACGATATGAATGCCCCCGGAGGACGGCGGCGGCATCGAGAACACCTGATAGCCGCGGTAGTCGCCGCTGATTGGCTCACGCTCCACCGCTTTGTAATTCGCCAGGTCCTCTTTGGTTATCAGCCCACCGTTCTTTTTCATTTCATCGGCAATCTGATCGGCAATTGCACCTTTATAAAACGCGTCCGGCCCGTTCTCGGCAATCATCTCCAGGCTTTTCGCCAGATTGGCCTGCACCAGCTTGTCGCCTTTTTTCAGCGGCTCGCCGTCTTTCCAGAAAATGGCTTTACTGTTTTCGTGTTGAGGAATGACTTCAGGCCCGTAGGTTTTCAGGTCACCCGCCAGCGCATCGTTAACGATAAAGCCCTCTTTCGCGAGCTTGATGGCCGGGCGCACTACTTTGTTGAGTGGCATGGTGCCGTACTCTTTCAACGCCAGCGAGAAACCGGCCACAGTGCCCGGCGTGCCGGATGCCAGGTGTGAAGTCAGCGATTTTTTGCTGTCGGGGTTGCCCTGATCGTCGAGGAACATATCGCGAGTGGCCTGCGCGGGGGCCATTTCACGGAAGTCGATCGATGTGGTTTTTCCGTCTTTCGTGCGCAACAGCATAAAGCCACCGCCGCCAAGGTTCCCCGCCTGCGGGTGCGTGACCGCCAGCGCATAACCCACGGCAACTGCGGCATCCACCGCATTCCCGCCCTGTTTCAGTATCTCCACGCCGACTTTCGTCGCCGTTTCATCCACCGATGCGACCATACCCTTCTGGGCCGTTACCGGGTGGAAAACGTCCTCTTCCACGCCGTAAGACACCGGCGGTGCAGCGGGCGATGGCTCGGTCGCCGCCACGCTGAACGTCCCTCCTGCCAGCAGAGCAGCAATCGCCGCCCCACGCCAAAAACGCGTTTCTGTCATTGTTATTCTCCAGGTGATGGGTGTTGTGTTCCCGCTTAAGCCTGGTGCAGAATGTCTAAAAAATCATTGTTATGGGCATGACAGATGAGCGTAGTAAGCTAAGTGACTCGGGCGAGTGGACGTAGCCAACAAAGATGCAGTTTGAAGGGTGGCGGGTATATAATGCTACGCATGTTTATCAACCGAATATATCACCACTTTTTTTTCAGCTTCATTTATAAAAAATACAACTCTGTGGCTTAAATTAAGCCTTGCGCTATAAGCATCAATATCCTTTTTTTGCTGTGTTTTTTTGACACCCCATCTCAAGGGTTCAAATTCCTTTTGGAATGGACTGCAATTAAATTTGACGACATTTTCTTTAAATAACATATATTTTTTATATATTACCCCATCAACATTCATTTTTGTTAACTCGCTTTCATCTACGGACCATCGTATTTGGGGTTCTTGAATACCCGTTTCATTGGGCCTTTGTGACCTCTTTTTAGAGTTTTTCGCTTTCGGCGATTTGACGTCAGGAACGCTGGTTGCAGAACGCCATTTTTTGACTTTTCTTTCTGCAGGGGGGGAAGAAGATGGCGAAGATAAAGCGAGAGAGGACGCTACCATACCATTAAAGGGAGGGAGATCGTCAGGTAGTTTTTGTACATTATCTAATGGCGTAAATGCGGTATGATTTCTTAGCGTTTGTTGCGCTTGCCTTTTTGCATTTTCTCTTTTAACTCGCGTGTCAGCTCTTACCTGGGCTGGAGGAGTATTCCGTGGCTGTTCTTCTGCTGTACTGTCATCCTCAGCATCCCCTTCTAAGGCGTAAAAATAATCCAGAACACTCCGAAAAAAGCTTGTCATAAAAGGCATGATGTTAACTCCCTATGATTTTGGAAAACCAATAGTATCTTCGCGATTTAATTTAAAATAGTGAATTTGTACTTAAGAGCCCCTGAATACATACATGCAATTTGAAGTATTTTGGGCATTCAGGACAAATCGCGGCAAATAAGTAGATTCGGGTGGGAATAACCAATGACGTTTTAAAAATGCCGTCACCTGCCCTGAACGCCCCGGCAATCTTCAGGCGTTTATTAATACCGAAGACGTGTTGCTAAATAGTGGGCAAAGAGGCGTCAATAGCGTAAACCACGCCCGATACCGCTTTCCACACGCTGATCACAAGCGCTTTATACTGCCGCTTAATCCTGGTGCAGAATTCCTAAAAAATCATTGTTATGGGCAATTGGAGGTACACTTAAAGAAGCCCCTGACGGGGAGGAGGAAAAGATGAAAAAGTTACTCATTCTTGCGGCACTCATGCCGTTTGCCGTTTTAGCACAGCCACTCAATACTACCAACAACCCCAACCAACCGGGGTATGTGATCCCGAGCCAGCAGCGGATGCAGACTGAAATGAATACGCAGCAGCAACAGCAGAAAGGGATGTTGAATCAGCAGCTACAGAACCAAAACCAGGTTCAGCAGCAGCATTTGCAAACGCAGATGAACAACAATCAGCAGCGGGTGCTGAACGGCCAGCCGGGGGAGCAGGTGCTGCCGAACACCAGCGGCGGGATGTTAAGCGGCAGCAATAGCGACAGAACGCTGAACAGTTCGCAGCAGCACATGCTGCCGCAGACTCAGAACGGCGACCTGCTGAGTACACCGTCTAACCCGCAGCCGCTTTCTCGTTAACAGTGAGCGGCCTTAACGGAAGTCAGGCCCGATAACGTCAATTGCATCGGTGCAGATGCAATCCACGCCCCAGCGCAGCAGCTCTGATGCCCGCTGGGGTTTGTTCACGGTGTATACCAGAATGTGCAGCCCCGCCGCTTTCAACATCTTCACCCGCGCCTCATCCAGCAACTTGTGATAAACGTGAATCGACACGCAGCCCAGTCGCGTGGTCAACGCCTGCCAGTCATCGCGCCAGTCATCGAGTAACAGTCCGCGAGGCAGTTCAGGTGCCGCGTCTTGTGCCGCTTCCAGCGCGTCGATATCAAACGATGAGAGTAGCGGCGGCGTCATGCCTGCCCACAGCTCACGCGCCGCCAGGGCGACCATTTTACCGGTCAGCGGTCCAGTGCCGGTGGTGGGTTTGATTTCGATATTGGCCATCATGCCGTGCTCACGGCAGCGCTCCGCCACCTGCGAAAGCAGCGGCAGTGGCTCGCCTTTAAACTCACTGCTAAACCAGCTTCCGGCATCCACGTGCAGCAGTTTGTTCCACTCAAGTTCACCCGCCACGCCCCAGCCGTTGCTGGTGCGCTCGAGATTGTCGTCATGCAGCAGGAAAATCTGCCCATCTTTTGACAGCTTAGCGTCAAACTCGATCATCGTGTGGCCGTAGCGCGCGCCCACGTCAATCGCCGCAAGGGTGTTTTCCGGAGCCCGTTTGCCGCCGCCACGGTGGGCGACGATGCGGGGATAAGGCCAGTTGCTCATACTCGTTGTCCTGTTTCGCCATCAAACAGGTGCAGATGATTTTCCGGCAGATGCAGCCACAGCGTGGTGCCTGCCGTCGGACGCTGCTGATGCGGTAAACGCACCACCATTTTTTGCTCACCCCAGCGACCATGCGCGAGGTTATCTGCACCCAAAATTTCCAGCGTATCCATCACCAGCGGTACGCCACCTTCGGCCTGCGAGCTTAGCGCAATATGTTCCGGACGGATACCCAGCGTCATCCTGCGCCCGGCGTAGCCACGATAGAGCCAGTTCAAGGGCAGCGCCATCCCGCTGTCGAGTTCAAAATGCGTGCCCGATGGACTCACGCGCCCGTCGAGCAGGTTCATCGCCGGGCTGCCGATAAAGCTCGCCACAAAGCGGCTGGCAGGCTTTTCATACACTTCAACCGGGGTGCCAATTTGCTCGGCAATGCCTTTGTTCATCACCAGCACCCGCTGGGCGAGGGTCATTGCTTCCACCTGATCGTGCGTGACGTACAGCGACGTCGTGTTCAGGCGACGGTGCAATTGTTGCAGCTCAAGGCGCATCTGCACGCGGAGTTTGGCATCAAGATTAGACAGCGGCTCATCGAACAGGAACACCGCCGGATCGCGCACGATAGCGCGCCCCATCGCCACGCGCTGGCGCTGCCCGCCTGACAGCTCGCGCGGACGGCGTTTGAGTAACGCATCCAGTTCCAGAATTCGTGCCGCCTCCTTCACGCGTTCGGCGATATGGCTTTTGCCCATGCCGCGAATTTTCAGACCCCAGGCCATGTTTTCTTCCACGCTCATGTGCGGATACAGGGCGTAGTTCTGGAACACCATCGCGATGCCGCGCTCTTTTGGTTCCAGCTCGGTCACGCGCTGGCGGTCAATCCAGATATCCCCGCTGGAAACGCGCTCCAGCCCGGCCACCATGCGCAGCAGCGTCGATTTGCCGCAGCCTGACGGGCCAACCATCACAATAAACTCGCCGTCGGACACGTCCAGCGTCAGCGGCTGGATCACCTGAGTTTTGCCGTTATCCCAGCTCTTGGTTACTGCCTGTAACTTAAGTCCTGCCATCTTATTTCTCACTGTCGACCAGGCCGCGGACAAATGCACGCTGCATGGCTAATACGATAATAACGGGCGGAATCAGCGTCAGCAGCATCGCCGCCATCACCTGATTCCACGCCGTGGTGCCTTCCCCGGTGGCTATCATCCCTTTGATACCCGCCACCGCCGTGCCGAGATTCGCGTCGGTGATGATCAGCAACGGCCACAGATACTGGTTCCAGCCGTAGATAAAGGTGATGACAAACAGCGCCGCGAGATTGGTTTTCGACAGCGGCAGCACGATGTCGCGGAAAAAGCGCATCGGCGACGCGCCGTCGATTCGGGCCGCTTCCATCAGTTCATCCGGCAGCGTCATAAAGAACTGGCGGAACAGGAAAGTGGCGGTCGCCGAGGCCATCAGCGGCAGCGTCAGCCCGGTGTAGCTGTCGAGTAATTTGAGGTTGGCTATCACCTCTACCGTCGGGAAAATTCGCACTTCGATCGGCAGCATAAGGGTGATAAAAATCATCCAGAAGAACAGGTTACGCAGCGGAAAACGAAACCAGACGATGGCAAAGGCTGAAAGCATCGACACTGTGATTTTGCCCACCGTGATGGTAAAAGCCATGACGAAGCTGTTCAGCAACAGCAGCCAGAACGGCGCGCTGTTGGTCCCGACGCCCTGTAGCCAGATGGTTTTCATGTTCTCGAGCAAATGCGAGCCGGGGATAAGCGTCATCGGCGTGGCGAAAACAGCTTTGTCATCCAGCGTTGCCGCGACAAACGTGACGTACAGCGGGAACAGGATCACTGCAATCCCCAGAATCAACATGATGTGGCTGAACCAGGTCAGCCCGCGACGATGTTCAATCATTGATAGCGCACCTTACTTTCTACGTAGCGGAACTGAACCACCGTTAACACGATCACCAGCCCCATCAGCACTACCGACTGCGCCGCCGACGCGGACAGGTCCAGTCCGGCAAAGCCTTCGCGGTAAATTTTGTAGATAAGCGTGGTGGTGGCCTGTACCGGGCCGCCCGCCGTCGCCGCATCAATCACCGGGAAGGTGTCGAAGAAGGCGTACACCAGATTGACCACCAGCAGAAAGAAGCTCACCGGGGCAATCAGCGGCAGCGCTATGGCAAAGAAGCGGCGCACCGGGCCTGCGCCGTCAATGGCGGCGGCTTCCACCAGCGAGCGAGGAATGGATTGCAACGCGGCAAAGAAGAACAGGAAGTTGTAGCTGATTTGCTTCCACACCGAGGCGAAGACCACCAGGAACATCGCCTGACCGCTGTTTTGCGCGTGGTTCCAGTTATAGCCCACCATTTCCAGCCAGTGGGTGATCAGCCCTCGACCGGGGTTGAAGAGGAAAATCCACAGCACCGCGGCGATGGCCGGGGCGACGGCGTAGGGCAGCAGCATCAGGGTTTGGTATACACGGCTGCCGCGCACCACATAATCAACCAGCGCGGCGAAAAACAGCGACACTAGCAGGCCGCTAATAGTGACCATGCCGCTGAATTTCAGGGTGGTCCAGAATGCGTCGAGGTAGTAGCTGTCGTGGAACAGAGCGATAAAATTATCGAAGCCGACAAATTCACTGGAAAGTCCGAACGGATCGACGTTCTGCAGCGAATACCACAGCGCTTCGCCCGCAGGCCAGATAAAGAAAATGACGGTAATGGCGAGCTGCGGCGCGACCAGCAGATAGGGCAGCCAGCGCGAGCGAAATACCGGACGAGATGAGGACATAGATAGACTCTTTTCCAGAAAATGCCGGGTGGCGTCGTTGCCGAACCCGGCCTACACGAAGCCGTGCGTAGGCCCGGTAAGCGCTGCGCCACCGGGCATTTCATTCATTACGATTTCGTTGATTTCTCGAAGCGTCTCAGCAGCTGATTCCCACGCTCGACGGCGGCATCAAGCGCCTGCTGCGGGGTTTTCTTGCCGGTCCATACCGATTCCAGCTCTTCATCCACAATAGTGCGGATCTGCGGCATATTGCCCAGACGCAGACCTTTGGTGAATGGCAACGGCGGCTTGTTCATCATCTGACGCGTGGCGATATCCGCCCCCGGGTTCTTGTCGTAGAAGCCCTGCTGACGGGTCAGGTCATACGCCGCTTTGGTGACAGGCAGATAGCCGGTTTTCTGGTGCCACTCGGCAGCGATTTCCGGTTTGGTCAGGAAGTCGAGGAACTCCGCCACGCCTTTGTAGGTCTCTTTGTCTTTGCCCTGCATCACCCACAGGCTGGCCCCGCCGATAATGGCGTTCTGCGGTGCGCCCTTGGCGTCAGCGTCGTACGGCATCATGCCTACGCCATAGTTAAATTTGGCGTACTGACGAATGTCCGCCAGCGACCCGGAAGACGCGGTGGTAATGGCGCAGTCGCCGCTGTAGAACTTCTCGGTGGACTCATCTTTTCGCCCGAAATAGCTGAAATCACCCTTCTTGTTCAGCGCTTCCAGCATCGCAATGTGCTTCACCTGCTCCGGCTTGTTGAATTCCAGTACCGCGTCGGTGCCGTCAAAGCCATTGTTTTTGGTCGCAAACGGCAGACCGTTCCAGGCGCTGAAGTTTTCCAGTTGGATCCAACCCTGCCAGCCGCTGGCGTAGCCGCACTTCATGCCTGCCGCTTTCAGTTTGGCGGTGTATTCAGCCAGGTCCTGCCAGGTTTTCGGCGGCTGGTCCGGATTTAATCCGGCCTTTTTGAACGCGTCTTTGTTGTAGTACAGCACCGGCGTTGAGCTGTTGAACGGCTGGCTTAGCAGGTGGCCGGTTTTGGAATCGGTGTAGTAGCCCGATACCGTCGGCACAAACTGCGACTCGTCGAACGCAATGCCCGCATCGCTAAACACTTCGTACACGGGTTTGATGGCCTTCGACGCCATCATGGTCGCGGTGCCGACTTCATAAACCTGCAAAATAGCCGGAGCGTTACCGGTGCGGAAGGCCGCAATCCCGGCCGCCAGGCTCTGTTCGTAGTTGCCTTTATAAACCGGCACAATTTTGTAATCAGGATGGGTGTCGTTAAAACGCTGGGCGAGGGAATCAACTTCTTTGCCCAACTCCCCTTCCATTGAATGCCAGAACGGAACGGTGGTGACAGCCATGGCCTGGGAGGCAAAGGCCAGTCCCAGCGTCAGAGCTAAAGCGGTGTGTCGTAACGATGTCATTCGGTTATCTCTCTTGTTGTGCCGGATGCGCGTAATCACGCGTTTTTGTTCGCAACACAACATGACATGCGCGTATGACAGAAATAGAGACGAAAGATGACGAAGCGGTGACAGCCAGGCTTCACAAGGGTGATGAAACGGTGACGTTAGCGTGGCGAAAAGGAGACAAAAAACCGGGTAACAGGTGGCGATTCAGTGCGCTGTAAGCCCGGCAAGCGACAGCCTCGCCGGGCACAAAGGGTTAACCGCCGAGATAGGCGCTCCGCACCGCCTCGTTGGCCAGCAGCGCGTCGCCGGTATCTTCCAGCACCACGTGACCGTTTTCCAGCACGTAGCCGCGATCAGCGAGTTTCAGCGCCTGGTTGGCATTCTGCTCGACGAGGAAGATGGTCATTCCCTCTTTGCGCAGTTGCTCAATGGTGTCGAAAATCTGCTGAATGATGATCGGCGCCAGACCCAGCGACGGCTCGTCGAGCAGCAGCAGACGCGGCTGGCTCATCAGCGCGCGGCCTATCGCCAGCATCTGCTGTTCCCCGCCGGACATGGTGCCCGCACGCTGGACACGACGCTCCCACAGGCGCGGGAACAGTTCGTATACCCACTTAATACGCGTCTGATACTCGCTACGTTCGGCAAAAAAGCCGCCCATCGCCAGGTTCTCATCCACGGTCATGCGGGAAAACACGCGACGGCCTTCCGGCACAATCGCCACCGCTTCACGCATGATTTTCGCGGTCTGCCAGTCGGTAATATCTTTGCCATCAAAGGTCACCCGCCCGCTGGAGGCGCGTGGGTCACCGCACAGTGTACCGAGCAGCGTGGTTTTACCCGCGCCGTTCGCGCCAATCAGCGTCACGATTTCACCCTGATTGATATGCAGGCTGACCTCGTGCAGGGCCTGAATTTTGCCGTAATGGGCACTGACTTTGTCAAAGGACAACATGACTTTTTCCATCTTATGCCTCACCCAGATAGGCGCGAATAACGTCAGGATTATTGCGGATCTCTTCCGGCGTGCCGTTAGCCAACGGCGTTCCCTGATTCACGACGTAAATACGATCAGAAATACCCATCACCAGCTTCATGTCGTGCTCAATCAGCAGAATGGAGGTGTTGTGATGGCTGCGCAGTTCGGCAATCAGCTCATCCAGCTCTTTGGTTTCTTTCGGGTTCAGCCCTGCTGCCGGTTCATCAAGCATCAGGATTTCCGGCTGTGTCACCATGCAGCGCGCGATTTCCAGACGACGCTGATCGCCGTAGGCCAGGTTGCTCGCCTGACGGTTTGCGTGTGCCAGCAGGCCGATACGATCGAGCCACGTCGCGGCGCGGTCCAGCGCTTCGCTCTGCGCTGTGCGGAACGATGGCGTTTTCAGCAGCCCGGAAAACACGCCGGTTTTCAGCTGCTGATGTTGCGCTACCAGCAGGTTTTCAATCACCGTCATTTCGCGGAACAGGCGCACGTGCTGGAAAGTACGCACCACGCCCATCTGCGCAATTTTCTGGCCCGGCAGGCCTTCAAGATGCTTGTCGCCCAGCATGATGCTGCCGCCCGTCGGCTTATAGAAACCGGTCAGGCAGTTGAAAACCGTGGTTTTCCCGGCACCGTTCGGGCCAATCAGCGAGACGATTTCCTGCGGGTGCAGTTCAAGATTGACGTTATTGACCGCCAGCAGGCCGCCAAAACGCATCATCAGGCCGCTAACGGATAATAATGGCTGACTCATGCCTGCTCTCCTTTGGTCTGTCCGCTTTTCAGTTTCAGCTGTGGACGGGTCATCGGCAGCAAGCCTTGTGGACGCCAGATCATCATCAGAACCATCAAACCACCCAGCATTAACATGCTGTATTCGTTGAAATCACGCATCAGTTCGCGTGATACCACCAGCAGCACCGCCGCGAGGATCACCGCAAACTGCGAGCCCATTCCGCCCAGTACCACAATCGCCAGTACGAACGCCGATTCGGCGAAGGTGAAGGATTCCGGGCTGACAAAGCCCTGACGGGCAGCGAACAGCGTTCCGGCGAAACCGGCAAATGCGGCGCTGATAGTGAAGGCAGTCAGCTTGATACGCGTCGGGTTCAGGCCCAGCGAACGGCAAGCGATTTCATCTTCACGCAACGCTTCCCACGCGCGGCCCAGCGGCATCCGCAGCAGGCGGTTGATCACAAACAGGGTAAAGACCACCAGCAGCAGCGCCACCAGGTAGAGGAAAATCACGCGGTCGTTCGGGTCGTACTTGAGGTGGAAGAAGTTGCTGAAGGTATCCCAGCCGCCTTCGCGCGCGGTACGGCTGAACTCCAGGCCAAACAGCGTCGGTTTCGGGATCTGGCTGATACCGTTCGGGCCGCCGGTGATTTCGGTGTTATTGAGCAGCAAAATACGCACGATTTCGCCGAAGCCAAGGGTCACAATCGCCAGGTAGTCACCGCGCAGACGCAGCACCGGGAAGCCGAGCAGGAAACCGGCGGCAGCTGAAACCAGGCCCGCCAGCGGCAGACAGGTCCAGAAGCCGAGACCGTAATAGTGATTCAGCAGCGCAAAGGTGTACGCGCCGATGGCGTAGAAACCGCCGTAGCCCAGCACCAGCAGACCAGACAGGCCCACGACCACGTTCAGACCAAGACCAAGAATAATGTAGATCATGGTCAGAGTGGCGATATCGACGGTGCCGCGAGACACCATGAACGGCCACGCCACGGCGATAACCAGCAGTGCAATCAGAAACAGCTTCTGTTTAACGGTAGAACCGTCAATCGCAGGCAGCACCAGCTTCGGACCGGACACGTTTTTCAGGCCCTTCTGCACCATTGGGCGCAGGAGCTGGAAGAAAAACACCACCGCGGTGCCGATGAAAATCCACTGCCAGCGGATGTCAGCGGCGGTATCAACCACCAGTTTGGTGCCGTCCAGCTCCAGCTGAACGCCCATGAAGACGCCCGCCAGCACAAAGAACATGACGGCTGAAAGCAGCGCCATCGCAAAATGCATCGGTTTCATACTTTTTCTACCTCCGGACGACCCAGGATCCCGGTCGGCATCACCAGCAGCACCACAATCAGCAGCGCGAACGACACCACGTCTTTGTACTCGGTACTCAGGTAAGCGGAGGACAGCGCCTCGGCCACGCCCAGAATCAGGCCACCGATCATCGCTCCTGGAATACTGCCGATTCCACCGAGAACCGCAGCAGTAAAGGCTTTCATCCCGGCCATAAAGCCGATGTACGGGTTAATTACGCCGTAGAACTGACCGAGCAGCACGCCCGCCACCGCCGCCATTGCCGCGCCGATAACGAACGTCAGGGCAATAACGCGATCGGTGTTGATGCCGAGCAGGCTCGCCATTTTCAGGTCTTCTGCGCAGGCGCGACAGGCGCGGCCCATGCGGGAATAGCGGATAAACACCGTCAGAGCCAGCATCGCCACAAAGGTCACAATCCAGATAACGAGCTGCATTGTGGTGATACTGGCGGCGAAGTTTTCGCTGCTGCCGATAATCCACTGGCCGTTAAACAGGCTTGGCAGCGCGATATCGCGCGAGCCTTCCGTCAGACTGACGTAGTTTTGCAGGAAGATGGACATCCCGATCGCGGAGATCAGGGCAATCAGACGTTTAGAGCTGCGAACCGGGCGGTAGGCCACACGTTCAATGCTCCAGCCGTAGGCGCTGGCGATGATAATCGCCCCGACGAATCCGGCACCCACCAGCAGCCAGCCGGTGTCGATGCCCATCATCATCAGCGCGGCGATGATCATGAACGACACATAGCTGCCGATCATGTACACCTCGCCGTGGGCGAAGTTGATCATCCCGATGATGCCGTACACCATGGTGTAACCAATGGCGATCAGTGCATAGGTGCTTCCCAGCGTGACGCCGTTAAACATCTGCTGCAGGAAATAAAGAAACTGCTCTGACATAAGGTAACCTTTTTATAACCGCCCGGCAGGTATTCGGGCGGCAGGGAAATTTGTCTTCTTCTTATTATTTGGCGATGGACGAAGAACCGTCCGCATGCCACTGGAAGACACCAAACTCAAATCCCTTCAGATCGCCTTTCTCATCCCAGTTCAGCGGCCCAATCACGGTTTTCGCGCCGTGAGCTTTTAAATCTTTAATCAGCGCCTGTGGATCTTCGCTACCGGTGCGGTCCATGGCGGTCGCCAGAGACTGGACGGCGGCATAGGTTATCCACACGTACGGGCCGCTCGGATCTTTCTTCTCGGCTTTCAGCGCGTCAACGATACCTTTGTTCGCCGGATCCTGATCATAGCGTTTCGGCATCGTCACCAGCATCCCTTCGCCCGCGGCACCCGCGATGTTCGACAGGGAAGCGTTACCCACGCCTTCCGGGCCCATGAACTGCGTTTTCAGGCCAACGGAACGCGCCTGACGCAGGATCTGCCCCATTTCCGGGTAGTAGCCGCCGTAATAAACGAAGTCGATGTTTTCTTTTTGCAGACGAGCCACCAGCGCGGAGAAGTCTTTTTCGCCAGCGGTGATGCCGTCGAAGAACACCACGTTCGCGCCACCTTTCTTCAGGCTGTCCTGTACGGAGCGCGCCAGGCCTTCGCCGTACTGCTGTTTGTCATGGATGATGGCAATGCGCTGCGGCTTCACCTTATCCAGAATGTATTTCGCGGCGGTTGGCCCCTGCGAGGAGTCGAGACCCGCGGTGCGCATGATGTACTGATAGCCGCGCTGCGTCAGTTCCGGGTTGGTCGCGCCAGGGGTAATCATCAGAATGCCTTCGTCTTCGTAAATGTCAGACGCTGGCTGAGTAGAAGAAGAACAGAGGTGACCGATAACGTATTTAATGCCGTCGTTGACCACTTTGTTGGCAACCGCCACGGCCTGCTTTGGATCGCAGGCGTCGTCATATTCCACGGCGACCAGTTTGTCGCCTTTGATGCCGCCGTTGGCATTGATGTCTTTAATTGCCTGACGCGCGCCGTTGAACTCCATGTCGCCCCACTGTGCAACCGGGCCAGACATTGCACCAATCACGGCGACCTTAATGTCTTTTGCCATTGCTGACTGCGACATGGCCAGGGCAATCATTCCCGCAATCAATGTTTTCGCATTCCGTTTCATCTTCAATCCCCATTCGTGATGTTGTTTGTATATATTTTGTATTTATTTGGTTAAAAAGCATTCTGTACTTTTAATGCACAACGCTACTTTTACCAGTCTCTTTAATGGTTTAGCGATGCTATTTGCCAAAAACCAGACTAAAATCTCTATTTTTCAGTCGATTAAGCAAAGATAATATTCTGTATTAAGACAGAGTTAAACAAAAAAAAGTGCCGTTTTCAGCATAAAATAAGGGTACAAAGAGCGGGATAAATCACTACCTTTTAGGTTAAAATTCTGCTTATTTTTCGATCCATAACGCATTGCGCTACTTCGAACGGTCAGAAGAAAACGAATCCGCTGGGATTCAACATAAAAATAGAAATCGGTGAACCAAGAAATTAGATAAACTCGGGGCATTATTTTTTACAGGTGGCTTCACATGAAACTGACAGTAATCAGACTGACCACGCTCAGCGAGCAGGACCTCATCGATCTGGGCAAGATCTGGCCAGAATACAGTGCGACGTCTTTGCAGATGGACGATCGGCATCAGATCTATGCGGCGCGGTTTAATGAGCGCCTGCTCGGTGCGGTACGCGTGACGCTGCAAGGCACGCAGGGCGCGCTGGATTCCATGCGGATACGCGAAGTCACCCGTCGCCGCGGCGTAGGGAAATATCTGCTGGAAGAAGTGCTGCGAGAGAATCCAGGCATCGACAGTTGGTGGATGGCGGATGTCGGCGTGGAAGACAGAGGCGTGATGGCGGCGTTTATGCAGGCGTTGGGGTTTACGGCGCAGGAAAATGGCTGGGTGAAGCATTAAAAATGCCGGGAGGCGGCTCCGCCTTTCCCGGCCTACGTCCTGATTCGAATTTTCCCAATAATTTCGTGCTGCAGGAAGGCGGCAAGTTATGAAATCCCCGGAAGCTTACTGAAGTAAGTGACCGGGGTTGAATAACGTAGCCAACGCATCTGCAGCACGAAAGGCGTAGGTGAAATTACTTCGCGTCGGTCGCGGTGCCGTTGGCATGCCAGGTGAACACGCCGAACTCAAAGCCTTTCAGGTCGCCTTTCTTATCCCAGGTCAGCGGGCCCATGACGGTGTCGACGCTGTTGGCTTTCAGCCATTCAGCAATCTTCGCCGGGTCATCGCTCTGGTTCAGGCCAGCAGTCAGTGACTGGATAGCAGCGTAAGTCGTCCACACGAACGCTCCGCTCGGATCCTGTTTCTTCGCCTTGATAGCGTCTACCACCGGTTTGTTCGCTGGAACCTGATCGTAGTTCTTCGGCTTGGTGACCAGCAGGCCTTCTGCAGAATCACCGGCAATGTTAGACAGTGACACGTTCGCCACGCCTTCTGGCCCCATGAACTGGGTTTTCAGACCAGCGGCACGCGCCTGGCGAAGGATCTGACCCATTTCCGGGTGGTAGCCACCGTAGTAAACGAAGTCGATATTCTCTTTCTTCAGACGTGCAACCAGGGTAGAGAAGTCTTTCTCACCGGCGGTGATCCCGTCAAAGAACACCACGTTGGCGTTACCTTTTTTCAGGGAATCCTGCACGGCACGCGCCAGACCTTCACCGTACTGCTGTTTGTCATGCACAATCGCGATGCGTTTCGGCTTCACGGTGTTGAGGATATATTTCGCGGCGGTTGGGCCCTGGTCAGAATCCAGACCGGTGGTACGCAGGATCAGATTGTAACCGCGCGCAGTCAGCTCAGGCGCCGTCGCAGCCGGAGTGATCATCAGAATGCCTTCGTCTTCGTAAATGTCAGACGCTGGCTGAGTGGAAGAGGAGCACAGGTGACCGATAACGTATTTGATGCCATCGTTCACGACTTTGTTCGCCACGGCCACGGCCTGTTTCGGGTCGCAGGCATCGTCATATTTTACGATTTCGAGTTTGTTGCCTTTGATGCCGCCCTTGGCATTAATGTCAGCGACAGCCTGTTCAGCCCCCGTGAACTCCTGATCGCCATACTGCGCTACCGGACCGGACATTGCTCCCACGACCGCAATTTTAATATCGTCGGCCATCGCCATGTGACTCATCGCCAGCGCGATACATCCTGCCAGTAACGCTTTACCCTTCATTTTCATCCTGAGATTCCCCATTGTGATGGTGATTGTATTTGTTGTGATGTTGTTATGTAGCGCTTTATATCGGTTTTCGGTATGCCGCCCGCGCTTTTGCAGCATACTCTGCTAAAACATACCCGATTTTGTGGCAATTGGAACGAGAATTTTGAGGGTTATGTAACAGAAACGTGACAAAAAAAAGCCGCTCCGGAGAGCGGCAAGCCATTAGTGGCTGAGGGAGTGTCGAATAATCTCCAGCGCCTTGCGGAACTGGGCTTCAGGGATGGTGAGAGGGTAAAGAAAACGAATCACGTTGCCGTAGACGCCACAGCTCAGCAGCAGCAGGCCTTCTTTCATCGCTTTATCCTGCACCTGTTTGGTGAATTCAGGCGAGGGCGCGCCGGTCTGCGGATCGTTAAATTCAACGGCAACCATCGAGCCTTGCGCACGCACATCCACGATGTGAGGACAGCTGGCTTTGGCATTGTTCAGCACTTCAACCAGATGATGCCCCAGCTCGGCCGCACGGGCGCAGAGCTTCTCTTCGTCGATGATATCCAGCACCGCGTGCGCCGCAGCGACGGCCAACGGGTTACCGGCGTAAGTGCCGCCGAGACCGCCTGGAGCGGGTGCATCCATCACGTCGGCACGACCCGCCACCGCAGAGAGCGGCATCCCGCCGGCCAGGCTTTTCGCCATGGTCATCAGGTCAGGCTTCACGTCGTAATGCTCCATCGCAAACAGTTTGCCGGTACGGGCAAAACCGGTCTGCACTTCATCCGCAATCAGCAGAATGCCGTGGGTGTCGCACAGTTTACGCAGGCCCTGCATAAAATCGGCCGGCGCGACGTTGAAACCACCCTCGCCCTGCACCGGTTCGAGAATAATCGCCGCCACCTGATCCGGGGCAATATCCGCTTTGAAAATGCGATCGAGGCTTTTCAGCGCGTCGGCGGTGCTGACACCGTGCGCCTCATTCGGGTACTGACCGTGATAAACGGAGCCCGGGAACGGACCGAAGCCGATTTTATACGGGGCCACTTTACCGGTCAGCGCCATGGTCATGAAAGTACGGCCGTGGAAACCGCCGCCGAAGGTAATCAGGCCAGGGCGTTTGGTGTAAGCGCGGGCGATTTTCACCGCGTTTTCGACCGCTTCCGCACCGGTCGAGAAGAATGCGGTTTTCGCCGGGCCGTTCACCGGTACGCGCTCGTTAATGCGCTCGGCCAGTGAAACGTAGCTTTCGTAAGGGACAATCTGGTACGCGGTGTGGGTAAACGCCTGCAGCTGCTTTTCAATCGCCGCGACGATTGAAGGGTGGCGATGGCCGGTGTTCAGCACCGCAATACCCGCTGCAAAATCAATCACTTCGTTGCCTTCTACATCCCACAGCGTGGCATTTTCAGCCTTCTCAGCATAGAAACCGCACATGACGCCAATCCCGCGTGGTGTCGCCTGCAAACGGCGCTGATTTAGTTCATTATTCTTCATCGACCTTACCCCATCTCAGACTTAATTAGTGTTAACAACTTTGAAACAATATAGGTGTTTTACTCTCTGAGCGGTCCTATAATCGAGTACCAGTTTTGAATAATTGAGGGATCCAATTGCGTTCTTTAGTGTGTGATCTCCTGCAACTGCGTCTGGATGAACAATCTGACGATAAATTGCACAAAAAGCTGTATAACGCCGTGCGGCTGTCGATCCTCGACGGCAGCCTGCCGCCGCAAAGTCGCCTGCCGCCTTCACGCGATCTCGCGAGCCAACTACACATGTCGCGCAATACGGTACTGACCGTGTACGAACAGCTGCTGGCGGAAGGCTATATCGTGTCCCGCTCCGGCAGCGGCACGTTTGTAGCGAAAACCGTGCCGGATGTGCTGCTGTTCGCCGCGGGCAGCGATGCACAGCACACCAGTTCGCCACAAAGTGTGAGCTTTTCAGAGCGCGGTCAGGCGCTGTTAGCGCACGGCCGCGCCAGCCCTCGCCAGTGGGGCGCGTTTTTACCAGGCGTGCCCGACGTAATTGAATTTCCGCACGCACTGCTGCGTAAAATCCACACCCGCGTCAGCCGCAAGCCGCAGGCGATGCAGCTTTCCTACAGCCCATCCGGCGGCAGCCAGGCGTTGCAACAGGCGTTGATGGAATATCTGCGCGTGGCGCGCTCGGTGCGCTGCACACCGGATCAAATTCTGATAACCGAAGGCATTCACCAGGCGATTGATTTGGTGTCACGTATGCTGTGCAACCCCGGCGACAGCGCGTGGATTGAGGAGCCCGCCTATTGGGGCATTCGCAACGTGTTGCAGATGAACGGGGTGAATTTGCAGGCGGTCGATGTCGATCTCAGCGGCATGAACCCGCCGGAGCCCGGAGAGTCACCGCCACGTCTGATCTTCGTCACGCCGTCTCACCAGTACCCGCTTGGCTGTGTGATGAGCCTGGAACGCCGTCAGCGGTTGCTGGCGGTGGCGCGACAGACCGGGAGCTGGATTGTCGAAGACGATTACGACAGCGAATTCCGCTTTTCGGGCCAGCCGATTCCGGCGCTACAGGGGCTGGTCGAAGATGCGCCGGTGATTTACATCGGTACCTTTAGTAAGACCATGTGGCCGGGGATGCGCCTGGGCTATGTCGTATTGCCTCGTCTGTTGGCGCAGTCGTTGCGCACCGCGCATGCCGAGCTTTACCGCAGCGGTCGTTTGCTCGACCAGGAAGCGCTGGCGCTGTTTATTCGCGAAGGGCATTACACCGCGCATATCCGTAGGATGCGCCTGCTGTATGCCCGTCGTCGTCAGCGGCTGGCGGGGCTTATCACCGATTATCTCGGCAAAGAGGCATTAAGCGAATTTAACGACAACGCCGGGCTGCACCTGGTGCTGAAACTCGATGTCGACTGTGACGACGTGGCGCTGGCTAACGCGGCAAATGAAAAGGGGGTTCTGGTGCGACCGCTTTCACGCTATTACCTGAACAATGCGACGCAGCGCGGATTATTAATGGGTTTTGCGGCGATGCGCGAAGAAGAGATGGAAGGGGCGTTTAAGGTATTGATGGAGTGCATAAAAAACAAAAGCCCGACAGGCTAGACCTTCGGGCTTTCTTGTACCAGGCGGCGTTTCACTTGCCGGGCCGTCATGGCGATGTGTATGCCCGGTAAGCGTGAGCGCCATCGGGCATTGGCTTTCAGCTTACGCTTCGATCGCCATACGCAATTTTTTCATCGCGTTCTTTTCAAGCTGACGCACACGCTCGGCGGACACGCCATAGCGGTCGGCCAGCTCCTGCAGCGTGGACTTGTTATCTTCGTCCAGCCAGCGAGCGCGAATGATATCCTGGCTACGTTCGTCCAGACCTTCCATCGCGTGAGTCAGTTTGTTCGCGGCCTGCTCTTCCCAGTTGTCGTCTTCGATGCCGTCGGCAAAGTTAGACGTTTTATCCTGTAAGTAGAGCACCGGTGCGACGGAATGGCTTTCAGAATCGTCATCAGATGACATATCAAAGGCCATGTCCTGCGCGGACATTCGCGATTCCATTTCACGCACGTCTTTGCTGGAAACGCCCAGCTCGCGCGCAACCATTTCGACTTCATCCTGATTGAACCAGCCCAGACGCTGCTTGGTTTTACGCAGGTTGAAGAACAGCTTACGCTGTGCTTTGGTGGTCGCGACTTTGACGATACGCCAGTTACGCAGTACGTATTCGTGAATTTCGGCTTTGATCCAGTGCACGGCGAAAGACACCAGGCGCACACCCACTTCTGGGTTGAAACGGCGCACGGCTTTCATCAGGCCGATGTTACCTTCCTGAATCAAATCTGCCTGCGGCAGGCCGTAGCCCGAATAATTACGAGCAACGTGAACAACAAAGCGCAGGTGAGACAGGATCAGCGTCTTCGCTGCTTCCAGATCGCCCTGGTAATGCAGCTTTTCCGCCAGTGCCCGTTCTTCATCAGCCGTCAACATCGGCCATGCGTTTGCCGCCCGGACATAGGATTCCAGGTTGCCAACAGGGGCTAAAGCTAAAGTTTGCATATCTTTGGTCATTCAAGTCCTCTCAATTTACGTCCTGGCCGTAGTACGTCCCCATCAGGCAACTTTCGGGCCAGTTGTTACGAGCAGCGAGATTAACATTCACATTTTAATCAGACAGTGATGTTATCCACAAGTTCCATGCAACGCTGTGAATAGATTACGCACAAAATGTGACATCACGATGATAATGTTTGCGGGCAGGGAAAGCAGATGGGTTTTGACTCTCTCCCTGCGATTTTGCACAGGAACTTTGCAGCAGGGAGAGAGTATATCAGACTTTTATTATTCCGGCGTAAAGTGGCGTAAATGTTGTACCGTCGCCAGCCAGGCGGCAATCCAGCCAATCATTGAACAAACAATCAGCATCAGCAAACACTCATCCAGACCTAAGCCACTGAGTTCAAACTGGGTGCCAAACACTTTCGCCACTTCCGTCACCGCCGATGACAAACGCAGCACCAGAATTTCGGAAAGGATAAGCGACAGAAACGCGCCGGAAAAGCCCAACAGCGCCCCACCGTACAGGAATGGACGCAGGATAAAGCCGTCGGTTGCGCCGATAAGCTTCTGGACGTTGATGGTGTCGCGACGCGCAAAGATGCTCAGGCGCACGCTATTACCAATGACGAGGAATACCGCCGCGATCATCAGCACGCCAATCATCGCCGCCACGCGCCCAACCAGGCCGGTGATGGAAGAAAGTCGCGCAAACCAGCTGTCATCCATGCGCACTTCATCCACGCCCTGAATATGTGATACGCGGTCACGCAGGGTGTTCAGCGAATCGGTGCCCTGGAAATCGAGCTTTGGAATGACAATTGCCACGGCGGGAAGCGGGTTCTCTTCCAGCATATCCAGCGCGCCGCCGAAACCTGACCAGTTACGGAATTCGCCCAATGCTTCATCGCGGGACAGGTAATTCACCTTGTCCACGCCCTGTTCTGCCTGTAACTGCCCCACGACTTTCGCCGCGGCGTCATCGTCCAGCGTTTTTTCGAGATACACCGTAATTTGTGGCGACGGATAATACTGCGACGCCGCGGTGTTCACGTTTTTGTAGACCATGTAGCACACGCTCGGCAGCGTCAGGGAGATGGCAATGACCATCACCGTCAGGAACGTAGCCAGCGGTTTGCTTTTCAGGTCCTGCACCGCGCCGTGGAAGGCGTAACGCACCTGCTCGTTAAAAACGTTGGTTTTGCGGGAGTTCGGCTTCGGCGAAGACTTCGCGCGTTTCGGCACGTTGCCGCCATTATTACCGCCGCCGCTGGCAGAGTTACGCAGCCGATCAAAACGGTTGCCGAACTGCCGGATATGGTTCATCGCCTCGCGTTTATTCACCGTAGCCTCCGTGCAAATGCCCGTCGCTGAGCGTCAGCTGTCGGTATGAACGGCTGGAAATCAGCCCCAGGTCGTGGGTCGCCATCAACACCGTTACCCCAACGCGGTTAAACTCTTCGAACAGACGCAAAATACCTTCCGACAGCGCCTCATCGAGGTTACCGGTCGGTTCATCCGCCAGCAATACCGCCGGTTTGTTCACCACCGCACGGGCAATGCCCACGCGCTGCTGCTCACCGCCGGAAAGTTGAATCGGTAAATTTTTCGCTTTGTCGAGCAGCCCGACCTTATCCAGCGCCGCCGAGACGCGACGACGAATATCATCGAAGCTGGCTCCCGCGATGATCAGCGGAATAGCGACGTTATCAAACACGGTGCGGTCCATCAGCAGATGGTGATCCTGGAAGATCATCCCAATCTGGCGACGCAGGAACGGCACTTCACGGTTTTTCAGGCGGCTGATGTCGTGGCCGCTAAACCAGATCTTCCCGGTGCTGGGACGCTCGATACCGCAAATGAGCTTCAGCAGGGTACTTTTCCCCGCGCCGGAGTGGCCGGTCAGAAAGGCCATCTCACCCGGCTGCAGCTGGAAGTTAATCCCCTGCAGCGCTTGTCTCCCACCGAGATAGGCTTTGCTGACTTGTTCAAAGCGAATCATTGTTAATCCTCTCGGGCAAAAAGTGCCTCAATAAAATCGTCCGATTTAAACGGACGCAAATCTTCGATACGTTCGCCAACGCCAATGTAGCGAATCGGAATGCCGAACTGATCGGCCACCGAGAAGATAACGCCACCCTTGGCGGTCCCGTCCAGTTTAGTCAACGTGATGCCCGTCAGCCCAACCGCTTCATGGAACAGCTTCGCCTGGCTGATGGCGTTCTGACCCGTACTCGCATCGATGGTCAGCATGATTTCATGCGGCGCATCTTCGTCGAGCTTTTTCATTACGCGGACAATCTTCTTCAATTCTTCCATCAGGTGCGATTTGTTCTGCAAGCGCCCTGCGGTGTCGGCAATCAGGACATCCACGTTACGTGCTTTCGCGGCCTGAATGGCATCGAAAATCACCGATGCGGAATCGGCCCCGGTATGCTGAGCAATCACCGGAATATCATTGCGCTGGCCCCAGACCTGGAGCTGCTCTACCGCCGCGGCACGGAAGGTATCACCCGCCGCCAACATCACCGATTTACCCTGCTGCTCAAACTGGCGAGCCAGCTTGCCAATGGTGGTGGTTTTACCCACGCCGTTGACGCCAACCATCAGGATAACAAACGGCATTTTGCCTTCAATATTAAGCGGCTCTTCCACTTTTGCGAGGATTTCGCTCATTTCATCTTTCAGCAGACCGTACAGCGCTTCGGCATCACGCAGCTGTTTGCGGCTTGCGCCTTCGGTCAGATTAGCGATGATTTTGCGGGTCGTTTCCACGCCGACGTCGGCAATCAGCAGCTGTTCTTCCAGCTCTTCAAACAGATCATCATCGATTTTCTTGCCGCGGAACAGACTGATAAATCCGGAACCGAGGTTTTCTTTGGTTTTCAGCAGGCTGCGTTTCAGACGCGCGAAGAAGCCCTCTTTGGTCGGCCGCTCCTGTTCCTGCTGCGTTTGTGCGTCGTCGGCTTCTTCCGCCGTTTCTTCCGGCGCGTCGATGGCATTTTCTGCCGCATCGGCGGCGGCCAGCGCCTGCGCTTCAAGCTCTTCGTCGCTCAGTTCGACGTCGGCGATGTCTTCTTCGGCAGCGTCTTCAGCAACAGGCTCTTCAACCGACGCCGCTTCTTCGGCTTGTGCCTGATGCGCGACAACGGCTTCTTCTTCGATAACCACTGCCGGCTCTTCTTCGGCAATGTCTTCCGGCAACGGCAGCGCTTCGTGTTCGATAGCGGCTGCAGGTTCGGCGTCAACGCGCGGCTCTTCGACCGGCGCAGTGCCGGCAGCCACGTTTTCTGGCTCGACGTCCACCAGCGCGACAGCCACAGCTTGCGGCTCAACCGGCTGCACAATAGCGCGTTGAGCGACCTCTTCGGTCACCTCAACCACGTCTTCGGCGAAGGATTCGGTTTCTGCTTCGCTGTGCGCGGTCACTTCCGCTTCGGGTTCAGCGAGGCGTTCAACGTCCTGTTCCGCAGCAGGTTCAACCGTTACGGCTTCAGCCGCTTCCGGCGTGTCCTGCTCAATGACAGGCTCAGCGGGCGCCTGCTGCGCTTCGCTTTGCTGCTGTTCGGCTTCCTGTTGCTCTTTTTCTTTCTGTCCAAAGCCCAGCCAGGAAAAAAAGCCTCTTTTTTTATCTTTTGCCATTTGCGACCACGCTCTTTACTGTTGATTCCCGGTACCGCGTTACCGCTATCCCCTTCATACTAGAGGTTTCATGTGCGTTGGCTTTCCTCGTTCACCCCTGTCACTTACTCCGGTAAGTTGCTGGGGATTCACTGCGTCGCCGCCTGCCTGAAACCTGAATTATTTAGGTGTATGTACATGGAAGCTAAAAAAATGATGAAATAGTCTACCACTTAACTTAACGCGCATCACCGCCTGGAACAGTAATCCGGCATTGAGCTGAGCATAGATATGAAAAAACCAAACCACTCCGGCAGCGGCCAGATCCGCATTATAGGCGGGCAATGGCGGGGCCGTAAGCTCCCTGTTCCGGACAGCCCAGGCCTGCGTCCAACCACTGACCGCGTCCGTGAGACGCTGTTTAACTGGCTTGCGCCGCATATGGTCGATGCACGCTGCCTCGATTGTTTCGCCGGAAGCGGCGCGTTAGGGCTTGAAGCGCTGTCGCGTTATGCCGCCAGTGCGACCCTGCTGGAAATGGATCGCCATGTGGCACAACAGTTACAAAAAAACCTCGCGACGCTTAACGCCAGCCACGCGAAAGTGGTGAATACCAACAGCCTGACGTTCCTTGCACAGCCTGGCACACCGCACGATGTCGTGTTTATCGACCCGCCGTTCCGGAAAGGGCTACTCGACGAGACGCTGAATCTGCTGGAAACGAATGGCTGGCTGGCGGACGACGCGCTGATTTATGTCGAAAGCGAAGTGGAAAACGGCCTGCCGTTGGTCCCCTCGCACTGGAATTTATACCGCGAAAAAGTGGCCGGTCAGGTTGCTTATCGCCTCTATCAACGTGAAGCACAAGGAAATAACAATGCTGCTTAATATCGGCCGCCTGCTCATGCTTTGCGTCTGGGCCTTTTTGGTCCTCAACGTTCTGCACCCGTTCAAATTCCCGGTGAACATCTTCGTCAACGTGGCGCTGATTTTCATGATCCTGATGCACGGCCTGCAAATGACCCTGCTGAAAGCCACCCTGCCGAAGGACGGTCCGCAAATGACCCGCGGCGAGTCGGTTCGCGTATTTCTGTTTGGGGTATTTGAACTGATTGCCTGGCAGAAGAAGATGAAATTGACGACGACGAAGAAAAAGTGATGTTTTTGCCCGGCGAGGCTCGCGCTTGCCGGGCACCCCATCATGGCACCGTGAACGCCACAAACTGCGAGCCTTTGTAGCTCAGCGTCCCTCTGTCACCGACGTTCAACGCGTGATACGCCTTCTCATCCAGACGATACGTGACTTCCAGCCCGCCGGTTTCCGGCTTAAAGCTCGCTTCATAACGCATATCGCTACCCGCCGGGACGACGGTTTGCTGGCGAGAGCGTCGATCGTTCAACACCTTTTCACGTTTGTTGGTCACTACCACCTGCTTTTGCTGCAGCGGCGCGGCCTCGTTTTCCATCCTTTCACGACGCTGTGACACGAAACGGAACGACGCGGCAACGACAATTATCGCCACCACAATCACAAAAAAGAGCGGCATTTTGCTCATGGGAGGATTCTCTCACTGTCTTCTAAGAATTGACGCAAAGGAGGATACCTTGCCTGAACCGGCATTGCCATCTGCCACCCCGCGCCACTACACTGAATCGGAGAGTGCTTTTACATCGATAAAAGATACAAGGACTTATTATGCTGTGGTCTTTCATTGCAGTCTGTTTATCCGGTTGGCTTTACGTCGACGCGTCCTACCGTGGCCCGGTCTGGCAGCGCTGGGTGTTCAAACCCGTCACGCTGATTCTGCTGCTGCTTCTCGCCTGGCAAGCCCCGATGTTTAACGCAATCAGTTACCTGGTGCTGGCGGGCCTGTGTGCGTCGCTGATTGGCGATGCGCTGACGTTGCTGTCGCGCGAACGTATGCTGTACGCGGTGGGCGCGTTCTTCCTTTCTCATCTGCTGTATACGATTTGGTTCGCCAGTCAGATGACGCTGTCGTTCTTCTGGCCGCTGCCGCTGGTGCTGCTGGTGATTGGCGCGCTGCTGATAGCCGTTATCTGGTCGCGCCTTGAAGAGTTGCGTCTGCCGGTGTGTACGTTTATTGCGATGACGCTGGTGATGGTGTGGCTGGCGGGTGAGCTGTGGTTCTTCCGTCCGGTGGATACCGCCCTTTCCGGCTTCCTTGGCGCGACGCTGCTGCTTATCGGCAATATCGTGTGGCTGGGCAGTCACTACCGTCGCCGCTTCCGCGCCGATACCGCCATTTCCTCCGCGTGCTACTTCGCCGGACACTTTTTGATCGTCCGCGCGCTGTATTTGTAAAAAGAGGCTTGACTCTGGAGTCGACTCCAAAGTGTATGCTCTGTGTTATTGAGAAAATTATCAGTAACAGGAGAGTGCCATGTCGACTCCAGACGCCAAAGCCAAACCCGCGCCTCAGTTCGCGAAAACGACCTTCACGCCTGCTCCGGTCACGGCACAGCACAACGATCACGGCGCTTGCTGCGGCGGCTCACAGCCGGAGTCTGCACCGGTCATCTCTCCCGCTTCCGGTACGCGTTTCAGCTGGCTGGTCAACGGCATGGACTGCGCCGCCTGTGCACGCAAAGTTGAAAATGCCGTGCGCCAGGTAAGCGGCGTTAACCAGGTTCAGGTGCTGTTCACCACCGAGAAGCTGCTGGTTGATGCCGAAAATGATATTCGCGCGCAGGTCGAAACCGCCGTCGCCAACGCGGGCTATGTCCTGCGTAGCGAAGATGCGCCGGAAGCGCCCGCCCCTTCTCGCCTGAAAGAAAATTTACCGCTGATAGGGCTGATCGTCCTGATGGCTATCAGCTGGGGTCTGTCGCAGATAAACCCTCCGCTCGGGGATCTCGCCTTTATCGCCACCACCCTGGTCGGGCTGTTTCCGATTGCGCGTCAGGCGCTGCATCTGATTAAAACCGGCAGCTGGTTTGCCATTGAAACGCTGATGAGCGTGGCGGCTATCGGCGCATTATTCATTGGCGCGACGGCTGAGGCGGCGATGGTGCTGCTGCTGTTTATCATCGGCGAACGCCTTGAAGGCTGGGCCGCCAGTCGCGCCCGCAAAGGCGTCAGCGCGTTAATGGCCCTGAAACCGGACACCGCTGTTCGTCTGCGAGACGGCCAACGCGAAACCGTGGCCCAACGGGATTTACGCCCGGGCGATGTGGTTGAAGTCGCCGCCGGGGGCCGTCTGCCTGCGGACGGTAAGCTGATATCCGCCTTTGCCAGCTTCGATGAGAGCGCACTCACCGGCGAATCAGTCCCGGTCGAACGCGCAGAAGGGGAAAACGTACCGGCAGGCGCCACCAGCGTAGACCGCCTGGTGCAGCTGAGCGTGACGTCCGAACCCGGCGACAGCGCCATCGACCGCATTCTGCGCCTGATTGAAGAGGCCGAAGAGCGCCGGGCACCGATTGAGCGCTTTATCGACCGCTTCAGCCGTATTTACACCCCGGCGATTATGCTGGTCGCGCTGCTGGTTGCGATATTACCGCCGCTGCTGGCGGGCGCTGAGTGGCAGCCGTGGATTTACAAAGGTTTGACGCTGTTGCTGATTGGCTGTCCTTGCGCGCTGGTGATTTCCACCCCGGCGGCAATTACCTCGGGCCTGGCTGCAGCGGCGCGCCGGGGCGCATTGATTAAGGGTGGCGCGGCGCTGGAACAGCTTGGTCGCATTCATCACATCGCCTTCGACAAAACCGGGACGCTGACCGTCGGTAAACCGCGCGTGACAAGCATTGTGGCGCTGAACGGCACCACTGAAGACGAGCTTCTGGCGCTGGCTGCGGCCGTAGAACAAGGCTCCAGCCACCCGCTGGCGACGGCGATTATCAACGAAGCGAACGCACGCAACCTCACGCAGCCAGAGGCTCAGAACCAACGCGCGCTGGCCGGGTCCGGTATCGAAGCCAACGTGAATGGCGAGAAGGTGCTGATTTGCGCCGGGGATAAATTCTCGGCCGAGGGTCAGGCAGCGCAAATCAGAGCGCTGGAAGAGGCCGGACAAACGGTGATAGTGGTGGTTAAAAATCAGCTTCTGCAAGGCATTCTGGCATTGCGCGACACGCTGCGGGACGATGCTCGCGAAGCGGTCAACGCGCTGAATGCGCTGGGCGTTCAGGGCGTTATCCTGACCGGCGATAACCCTCGGGCAGCCGCTGCGATTGCCAATGAGCTGGGGCTGGATTTCCGCGCCGGGCTGCTGCCGGCGGATAAAGTGACCGCCGTGACCACATTGAATCAGCAGGCTCCGCTGGCGATGGTGGGCGACGGCATCAACGATGCGCCCGCGATGAAAGCCTCTACGATTGGAATTGCGATGGGCAGCGGCACGGACGTGGCGCTGGAAACCGCCGACGCGGCGCTGACCGGCAACCGCCTGACGGGTCTGGCGCAGATGATCAGCATTGCCCGCGCGACCAGCGCCAACATCCGCCAAAATATTACGATTGCACTGGGACTGAAAGCCGTCTTCCTGGTCACTACGCTGCTCGGTATCACCGGCTTGTGGCTCGCGGTTCTGGCCGATACCGGTGCCACGGTGCTGGTGACGGCGAATGCGTTGCGGTTGTTGAATCGGAAATAGGATCGGAACGTGCAGGCCCGGTCAGCGACAGCGCCACCGGGCCTTTAAAAAATCCCCCGGCGGCGCGTGGCTTGCACGGGCCTACAACCCCTGCAAAAACGACTACATCCCCAGGGCGTGCGGAAGCCACAGTGAAATCGCCGGAATGTAAGTCACCATCGCCAGCACCACCAACAGCACGCCGTAAAACGGCAGCATCGCGCGGACCACGGTTTCTATCTTCTGCTTACTCACCGCACTCGCCACAAACAACACCGATCCCACCGGCGGTGTAATCAGGCCGATCCCCAGGTTTACCATCATGATCATCCCGAAATGTACCGGATCGATTCCCAGCGCATTGGTCACCGGCAACAGCACCGGCGTCAGGATCAAAATGATCGGCGCCATATCCATCAGCGTGCCAATCAGCAGCAACATGATGTTGAGATACATCAAAATCACGTACTTGTTGCTGGAAAGCGTGGTGAAGAACTCAGTGATACGCGTCGGCAGCTGCATGTAAGTCATCACCGCACCAAACGCCGCAGCAAAGCCAATCAGGATCATCACGATACTGACCGTTTTGACCGTGCGGTACATCAGCTTCGGCAGCTCGTTCCATTTGTAGTCACGGTAGATAAACATCGTGACAAAGAACGCCCACAGGCAGGCCACCGCCGCGGATTCCGTTGCGGTGAAAATGCCCGTAAGGATCCCGCCGAGAATGATGACCACCGTCATCAGCCCCCACAGCGCATCAATGAAAATCTTAACCGCCTGACGAAATGGAATGACTTCGCCTTTCGGATAGCCGCGCTTACGCGCGAAGGCGAGGCACATCACCATCAGACTGACGCCCAGCAGCAAGCCCGGCAGCACACCGGCGATAAACAGCGAGGCGATAGACACCGTGCCGCCTGCCGCCAACGAGTAAATCACCGAGTTGTGGCTCGGCGGGATCAGAATCGCCTGCACCGAACCACTGGCGGTCACCGCCGCCGCGTATTCACGCGGGTACCCTTTCTTCTCCATTTCCGGGATCATCACGCTGCCGATAGAGGCCGTATCCGCCACCGACGAACCTGAAATCGCGCCGAAAAAGGTCGACGCCACAATGTTCACCAGTGACAGGCCGCCGCGAATAAAGCCCACGAACAGATAGGCGAAATTGACCAGTCGGCGAGCAATCCCGCCTTCCGCCATGATCGCCCCGGCGAGAATGAAGAACGGAATCGCCAGCAGGGTAAATTTATTCACCCCGCTGGTGATCTGAATCATCAGCGCTTCCAGCGGTAACTCAATCCAAATAGCCCCCGCCACGGCGCTGAGCCCCACGGCAAAGGCCACCGGCATCCCAATAGCCAACAAAATGGCGAGGGTGAAAAGCAGAACAAACGCATCCATCTGACACCCCTTAACCGTGGTTACCGATGAGCACTATCGGGCGGTTCTCCTGAGAACCGAACAGCAGACGCTCAATGACAAACAGAATCAGCACCGCCGAGCCAATCGGCAGCGGCAGATAGGTTTCACCGGAGGTCAGCAGTGGAAACTCCGCCACCGGCTGATCCCATAAATCGAGACACAGCCCGTAGCTGTACCAAAGCATCAACCCGGTAATCAGCAGCATCATGAGATCAACCAGCCGCGCCGCAGCGCGTTGCAGCACGGCGGGCAGACGGTCGGTCAGCATGTTAACGGCGATGTGCGAACCGGCGCGGTAGCCTACCGCCGCGCCGATAAAGGTAAACGTCACCATGCACAGAATAGCCACTGGCTCCGGCCAGGATTCGCCCTGGTTGAGCACGTAGCGGGAAAAAATGCCGATGGGAATCACGATGGTCATCACCAGCAGCGACACGCCGGCGACCCACATCGCCAACATGTACAGCTTATCCATCACTTTTGAAAAGGATTCAGACATAGGCCCTCCGTCCGACGTGAAACTCACTGGACATCAGCGATGGCTTTCATCAGATCCTGATGCTTTTCGCCATAGGCTTTACGCACCGGCTCCGTCGCCTGGACGAAGTACGCTTTGTCGATGTCGTGGAACTGCACGCCACCCGCTTTCATTTTTTCCAGCGCCTGTTTGTTGTAGGCGTTCCACAGTTCGCGCTGTTCCATCTGGGCTTCGCGGGCCAGCGTCAGGATTTTTTGCTGTTGATCGGCGTTGAGTTTGTCCCATTTCACTTTGGAATAGAGCAGCATTTCCGGGGTGATGAAGTGGCCGCTGAGGGTGTAATGCTTCGCTACCGGCATATAGTTGTGGGCAATAAAGGTTGGCGGGTTGTTTTCGGCACCGTCGATAACGCCGGTCTGCATACCGCTGTAAACTTCGCTCACGCCCATTGCGACGGCATTAGCGCCCATGTCTTTCAGGGTATCAATCGCCACCGGGCTGCCCTGAACGCGGATTTTCATCCCTTTCAAATCTTCCGGTTTGGTGACCGGCTGTTTGGTAATCAGGTTACGGGTACCGGAATCCATCCAGCCGAGGAACACCAGTTTGGATTTCGGGTTGTTGGTAAGCTTCTCGCCAATCTGTTTGCCGATATCGCCGTCGATGACCTTGTGCATATGATCTTCATCGCGGAAGACGTACGGCAGGGTGAACACTTCGATGTCCGGCAAAATAGCCGCCACTGGCGCCATCGACACGCGAATAATGTCGATGGCCCCCATTTGCGCCTGCTCAATCATTTGTTTTTCATCGCCCAGCACGCCGCCCGGGAAGACTTTAATCTCCAGGTCGCCGTTAGTTTGCTGTTTGAGTTTTTCACCCATGTGCTGGACCGCCACCACGTTCGGGTAGCCTTCAGGATGGACATCGGCGGCGCGGATGGTTTGCGCTAAAACCGAGGGCGTAAAACAGAGTGCTGCGGTGGAAAAGCATAAGGCGGCCACAAATGGCCTTACAGTCATTTTCATCGGTCGGCTCCAGGGTATTTAATAAAACGTTGTTTTAGTTTTGCGTTTAAAAATTAGCCTGGTACGGGAAAAACGACGGTGAGACGCCTCACAAAAGCTACAATTGTGAAACGATGGTTTAACGATTTGGTAACGATATTCCAGGGCAGATCACAGTTTCTGCCCCAGGGAGATTAATGACCTTTGCGGATCAGATAGCGATAAGGAAGAGAATCGGTGCTCTGAGCAATCAGCTCATGATCCATGAAGCGGCAGAAGCCAGGGATATCACGGGTCGTCGCCGGGTCATCCGCCACAATCAGCAGCGTTTCGCCGACGGGCATGGTGCGCACGGTTTTGCGTACCATCATTACCGGCTCGGGGCAGCGCAGGCCCTGAGCATCAAGGGTGTGGTCAGCAGCAGAAAAAATGTCGCTCATGGTTCACTCAGTCAGTCAAAAAACCGCCCTAGTTTACCGCCAGTTATTCGTGACGCAAGGCAGGTTAACGATTGCGCGAAAATTAGCCGTTGCAAAGCGCACATAACGCAGTATCATGCGGCGGTTTTTAGCGTTTCAAGACACACATTGGGTTCCCTCACCCCAACCACTAAAAAGGCTACAACATGATGCAGTTCTCTCAAGCACAGCGCGTAAAAGCGTTGTTCTGGCTTTCGCTTTTTCATCTGCTGGTGATCACCTCCAGTAACTATCTGGTGCAGCTGCCGGTCTCCATTTTTGGTTTTCATACCACCTGGGGCGCGTTTAGCTTTCCCTTTATTTTCCTCGCAACTGACCTGACCGTGCGTATCTTTGGCGCGCCGCTGGCCCGTAAGATTATCTTTGCGGTAATGGCGCCTGCGCTGCTGATTTCCTACGTTATTTCGTCGCTGTTTTATATGGGCGAATGGCAGGGTTTTGCCGCACTCACCAGCTTTAACCTGTTTGTTGCCCGTATCGCCGCCGCAAGCTTTATGGCTTACGCATTGGGGCAAATCCTTGACGTTCACGTCTTCAACCGCCTGCGACAAAATCACCGTTGGTGGATGGCGCCGACCGCCTCCACGCTGTTCGGTAACGTCAGCGATACCCTCGCGTTCTTCTTCATCGCTTTCTGGCGCAGTCCCGATCCGTTCATGGCGTCCCATTGGGTCGAAATCGCGCTGGTTGATTACACCTTCAAGGTGCTTATCAGCCTGGTATTCTTCCTGCCGATGTACGGCGTGGTGTTGAATATGTTGTTGAAAAAACTGGCAGATAAATCTGAAAACCCAGCTTTTCAAGCGGGTTAAAGGTTCATGCAATGGGTTGTGATAAGATAAGCTGATGTGCCATTAATGGCCGTTTATCAAAAGGAAGATGTCAATGCGCAATTTGGTTAAATACGTCGGTATTGGCCTGCTGGTAATGGGCCTTTCCGCCTGTGACAACAGCGACAGCAAAGCCCCAGTTCAGGGAGCAGCCGCCGAAAGCAACGCCGCTGCACAGCCTGTAAAACTGCTGGATGGCAAACTCAGCTTCTCCCTGCCGGCCGATATGACCGATCAGAGCGGCAAGCTGGGCACTCAGGCTAACAACATGCATGTGTACTCCGACGCGACGGGCCAGAAAGCGGTTATCGTGATTGTCGGCGACAACTCCAACGAAGACCTGAGCGTACTGGCTGCCCGTCTGGAAGCGCAGCAGCGTAGCCGCGACCCGCAGCTGCAGGTTGTGACCAACAAATCCATCGAGCTGAAAGGCCAGACCCTTCAGCAGCTCGACAGCATTATCTCTGCCAAAGGCCAGACCGCGTACTCTTCCGTGGTCCTGGGCAAAGTGGACGGCAAACTGCTGACCCTGCAAATCACGCTGCCTGCTGACGATCAGCAGAAAGCGCAGAGCACCGCAGAGAACATCATCAATACCATCGTCATCAACTAAGTTAGCCTGCTGACGACACGGCCCCCGGTTTCACGACCGGGGGCTTTTTTTGGTTCGCGTAAACCCTCGCGTTGGATAGCCCCGCGCCAACGGGCAATGGCGGAGCGCCATATTCCTCTCACCTCGCTCTCACCCCAAAGGCGCGAGAGAGAAAACCGTCCTTCTTTCCGATAGTCAGCCCAGCGGGACGCACTACACTTAATGGCGATAGCTCATAAGGAAATTGCCATGACCACACCTGCCGCTGATAAAGCGGGTTTACACATACTTCTCAAACTGGCGTCGTTGGTTGTCATCCTGGCTGGGATCCATGCCGCCGCCGACATTATTGTCCAACTTTTACTGGCCCTGTTTTTCGCCATCGTTCTCAATCCACTGGTGACCTGGTTTATCCGTCGCGGCGTTTCACGACCGCTGTCCATCGCGATTGTGGTCTTTGCGATGCTGTGCGTGCTCACCGCGCTGGTCGCCGTTCTGGCGGCGTCCACCAGCGAATTTGTCGCTATGCTGCCGAAGTACAACAAAGAACTGACCCACAAGCTGCTTGCCTTACAGGACTCGATGCCGTTTTTACACATGCACATGTCGCCGGAGCGTATGCTGCAACGCGTTGATTCCGACAAAATGGTCGCCTTCGCCACCACCATGATGACCCAATTTTCCGGGGCCATGGCGAGCATCGTGCTGCTGATGATGACGGTGGTGTTTATGCTGTTCGAAGTGCGCCACGTCCCGTACAAACTGCGTTTCGCCCTGGTGAATCCGCAAATCCATATCGCCGGGCTGCACCGCGCCCTGAAAGGGGTGTCGCACTATCTGGCGCTGAAAACGCTGATCAGCCTGTGGACCGGGGTGATTGTCTGGCTCGGTTTGCTGTTGCTCGGCGTGCAGTTCGCGCTGATGTGGGGCGTACTGGCGTTCCTGTTGAACTACGTGCCCAACATCGGGTCGGTGATTTCCGCCATTCCGCCAATGATTCAGGCATTCCTGTTTAACGGCTGGTATGAGGGGCTGCTGGTCGGCGGGCTGTTCCTGGCAGTACATATGGTGCTGGGAAATATGGTCGAACCGCGAATGATGGGCCATCGTCTGGGCATGTCGACGTTAGTGGTGTTCTTATCATTATTGATCTGGGGCTGGCTGCTCGGCCCGGTCGGGATGCTGCTCTCTGTGCCGCTCACCAGCGTGTGTAAAATCTGGATGGAAACCACCAAAGGCGGCAGTAAGCTGGCGATTTTGTTGGGGCCGGGGCGTCCAAAGAGCCGATTGCCGGGTTAACGGCATTGCCCGGCGGCGCTGCGCTTGCACGGGTCTACCGATCCCGCAGGCCCGACATGCATTGCCGCCGGGCATTTTGTTCTGACGCTTTCTTCGCGCAGAAATTAATAACTCCCTAACTAAAATTGACTACTAATTAAAATCCAATTATCAAAATATTAATTACGCAGATTCTTCTCATCGTATTACCCGATATTCCGGTTGCAGCCACTCACATACTCCCTTATCATTTTTAACCTCAAAATAACCAAAAAAACACCTGTTATCGCGTAATCGAAATAACGTTCGTTCGTTGATAAAGGGTTTGGGTAATGCTTGCTTTAATCTCGCATCGCTTCACAGATTGAATGGAGTTATTGATGAAAAAGTTAGTGAAATGGTTTGCTGCTGTCGCCGTTGTCGGCGCTCTGGCGGGCTGCGTTTCTCGCACCGCTCCGATTGAAACAGTTCAAAGCCCGGTAGCCACCGGTCACACCGAAGCCCAGGTACGGAACGCCATCTTAAAAGCGGGACTCAACCGCCAGTGGATTATGACCGATGCCGGCCCCGGCGTGATTAAAGGTCGCCAGCAGGCGCGTGACCATACCGCCAATGTTTTGATTCAGTATTCTGCCAACAGCTACATCATCAAATATGACGGTAGTACTAATCTGATGGCGGAAGGTGGTCAAATTCATAAAAACTACAACCGCTGGGTACATAATCTCGATAAAGATATTCAGATTAGCCTCTCCAGCGCCGTACAGCAGTAATCGTTATTTCGGGATATTAGGCCACAACGGCCTGATATCCCGCTGCGTTTTACGCCCCGACGTGACACAGACTAAAATTAAGACCACTCTGCCTTACAGATATTCGCCTGTCTGCCGACAACATTGTAGGATATGAGCGCAAATAGCGGCCCCACGGCAAAATGCCGCGTGAACAAAACGATAATAAATGGCATAACGTCTTCTAACGAATAAAGAGTATCGACAGACCAGGCTCGTACTGATGAATTTTGCATTAAACCTTATCGACTGGCAGGCCCGTGCGCCCGGCCTTAGCGACGACGCTCAGTGGGTTCAGTGGGCGAATCACGTCCAGCCCATTGATGCCGCTGCGCCGCAGGCCAAACTGACCGCGCTGCCGATGATGACCGCGCGCCGTTTAAGCTCGGGGAGCAAACTCGCAGTGGAGTGTGGGCTGTTGATGTTACGCAAACACGCCATTGATGCGGTGCTCTACACCAGCCGTCACGGCGAACTCGAACGTAACTTCCGCATTCTCGAGGCGCTGGCGACGCAGCACTCCGTGTCGCCCACCGATTTTGCGCTCTCGGTGCATAATTCCGCCGTCGGCAACCTGACTATCGTGGCGCAACAGCCGGTGGTTTCATCGTCGCTGGCCGCCGGAAAAGACACTTTTCAGCAGGGCCTGTGCGAAGTTATCTGCCTGTTGCAGGCGGGCTATAAGCGCGTGCTGATGGTTGATTTTGACGGCGCGCTGCCCGCGTTTTATCACCCGGATTTACCCGACGCTATGCCGACCTGGGCCTATGCCTGCGCGATGGTGTTCGAAGCCGGGACACGCCTCACCTGCTCCACTCAATCCGGCGGAACGGAGGCAGAAAACGCGCTGCCGCAAAGCCTGACATTCCTGCGCCACTATCTGAATCACGACCGCGAATTCGTCATTGACGGTGAAGTCTCCCGCTGGTGCTGGAGCCGGGCATGAGAACCGTCAGCACCCGCTTCAACCGCCTGTGGCGCATCTTCGCCACCGGGTTTTGCTTTTCGCTGTTCGGCCTCGGCGGGCTGCTGTTGTCGCTTATCTGGTTTAATATTTTATTACTGTGCGTGCGGAATCAAGATCGCCGCCGCAGCCTGGCGCGCCGCAGCATTGCCACCAGCTTTCGGTTCTTTTTATGGGTCACGAAAGTCATGGGTGTACTGGACTATCGTATTCACGGCGAAAATATTTTGCGCCAGGAGCGCGGCTGTCTGGTTATCGCCAATCACCCGTCGCTACTCGATTACGTGATGCTGGCTTCTGTAATGCCTGACACCGACTGCATGGTGAAAAGCACACTGCTGAAAAACCCGTGCATGAGCGGCGTCATTCGCAGCGCGGACTATTTGATTAACAGCCAGGCCGACACCCTGCTGCCCGCCTGCCAGCAGCGTCTGGCAAAAGGCGACACGATTTTGATTTTTCCGGAAGGCACCCGCACGCGCGTGGGCGAGCCCATGACGCTCCAGCGCGGTGCGGCAAATATCGCCGTGCGTTGCGCAAGCGATGTCCGAATTGTGACGATCCAGTGCAGCGAACGCATGCTCGACAAACAGAGCAAGTGGTATGATGTGCCGCCGGTGAAACCTATATTCGATGTGAATGTGCGCGAGCGTCTCGCCATCACCGACTTATATGATGCAAACTTACAAGAACCGGCTCTGGCTGCCCGACAGCTCAACCGGCTGTTTTTGTCTCAATTGCAGCAGACCAACCCGGAAACCTATACCCAAAATATGTCGAGTTGCAGGAAGGCGGCAACGCAGGGAATCCCCAAGAGCTTACATAAGTAAGTGACTGGGGTGAGCGAGGAAAGCCAACACACCTGCAACTTGAGGTATGAAGGGTTAACCGGGACAGAACTATTTTTGGCAGGAATTAATGATGCAAGCCCTCTATCTTGAAATAAAAAACCTCATCATTCAGACCCTGAATCTTGATGAGCTGTCAGCGGATGATATCGACACCGATGCCCCACTCTTTGGAGACGGCCTGGGCCTGGACTCCATTGATGCACTCGAACTGGGACTGGCGGTAAAGAATCAGTACGGCGTGGTGCTTTCAGCAGAAAGCGAAGAGATGCGTCAGCATTTCTATTCCGTCGCCACACTGGCGTCCTTTATTAACGCTCAACGCGCATGAAGACGAGTCCGTTATGACTGAACAAGAAACGATTTATCAGGAAGTGACCGAGCTTCTGCACAAACTCTTCGAACTCGATCCTCAGGACATTACGCCTGAGTCCCGCCTGTATGAAGACCTGGAACTGGACAGCATCGACGCCGTCGACATGGTGGTCCATCTGCAGAAAAAAACCGGAAAGAAAATTAAGCCTGAAGAATTCAAATCGGTCCGCACCGTACAGGATGTGGTCGATGCCGTAAGCCGTCTGCTGCACGACGAATAATTCAGATGCGCAGCTTACGCTCGCTGCCGCTGATGCGGCTGGCGACAGGGGCCATTGTTCTGGCCTGGCCGCTGCTGGTTGGCTTTGGTCTGGCGCATAACGGCTTACACTGGCTGTTGCCGGTGATGGCGCTGTTGCTGTTGCTGCGTCTGTTCCAGGTGCGCAAACAAGCCGGGCCGATGCGCCGGGTGCTGCAAATTGTGGCGCTCGCCGGAATTGCCCTGTGCGCCGCCAGCGCGCTGCTGAAAGCGCATCAGTTGCTGCTGTTCTATCCGGTGGTGGTGAACGCGGTGATGCTCGCGGTCTTCGGCGGCTCGCTGTGGAGCGACATGCCGCTGGTTGAGCGTCTGGCGCGCCTGCGAGAGCCGGACTTGCCCCCAGCAGGCGTGCGTTATACCCGTCAGGTGACCCGCATCTGGTGCCTGTTTTTTATCGTGAACGGATCGATTGCCCTCTTCACCGCCCTGCAGGGTGACATGCGGCTGTGGACCGCGTGGAACGGCGTCATCGCCTACCTGCTGATGGGCACCCTGATGACCGGTGAATGGCTGGTTCGCAGACGTTTGATGAAAAGAGATTAACCATGAAACACCCCCTTCCGCTTTCACAGTGGCTGAGTCCAACGCGCCCTGACGACACCTGCATTGCCTGGCTCGGGTCACGACAATGGCAGCTTGGCGAATTACGCCACGACGTCGCACAGCTGACGCAGTCGTTACAGGCACAGCCCGGTGAGCGCTGGGCGCTGTGTTTCGAGAACAGTTATTTGTTTATCCTCGCGCTGCTGGCCACGCTGCACGCGGGGAAAATCCCGGTGATCCCTGGCCACTGCCGCGCCTCGCTGCTGAACGAACAGCAGGATTTATTCGACGGCATCCTGAGTGAAACGCAGCTGGAATGCGATGGCCCGCAGCTAATCGTCAGCGCCAGCGAAAATGCCTCTCACGCGGGCGATATCACGCTCCCGCCCGTCGCCGCCGACAGCTTTGTTGAACTCTTTACTTCCGGCTCCACCGGCCTGCCGAAAAAAATCATCAAGCCCATCGCGCGACTCGATGAAGAAGCGAGAATGCTGCACACCCGTTTCGAGCAGCGCCTCGAAGGCTGTCGGTTTGTGGCGTCGGTCGTGCCGCAGCATCTTTATGGCCTGACGTTCCGTATCTTCTTGCCGATGGCCTGCGGGCTGCCGCTGCACGCCGCAATGCTCTACTACGCTGAACAGCTGAGTGCGCTGGACCCTGAGCATCGCTACGTGTTTATCAGTAGCCCGGCGTTTCTCAAGCGTCTGGACGCGAAGCTCACGCCGCCGCCCGTCGACATGATCCTCTCCGCAGGCGGTATGCTGCCGTGGCGAGAAGCGAAAGAGACACAAGAATGGTTCAAGGTCTGGCCCGATGAAATCTACGGCAGCACCGAAACTGGGATCATGGCCTGGCGTCAGCGCATCGATAACAGCACCTCATGGCAGCTTTTTCCGGGTGTGACGCTGCGTGCCGAAGGCGAAGAGTGGCGGCTGATTTCGCCGTTGCTTAATGACCCCGAAGGCCTGCTGCTCGACGACATGATCGAACTGGTCGATGACGGTTTCCGCCTGGCGGGACGTCGCGGTCGGGTCGTTAAAATTGAAGAAAAACGCGTTTCCCTGAGCGAAGTGGAAAAACGACTGCTGGCGCTGGAAGGCATTGTCGATGCCGCCGCGCTCCCCGTTTCACGCGGTGGTCGTCAGGGCATTGGCGTGGTGCTGGTGCTCACCGAAAGTGCCCGCCAGCAGTGGCAGGCTACCGGCGGAAAGGCGCAGGAGCTGGCCTGGCGTCGCGCACTGCTGCCGTGGCTGGAGCCGGTTTCCGTGCCGCGCTATTGGCGCGTACTCGACGAAATCCCGGTCAACAGCATGAACAAGCGTGTCTACGCGCAATTGCAGGAGCTATTTTCATGAAGCCTCGTGAAATTGAACGCCAGCAGACACAGCCGCAGGCGCTGTCGGTCATTTTGCACCTCGACCCGGAACTGTTCTGGTTTCAGGGCCACTTCGACGTACAGCCGCTGCTGCCCGGCGTGGCGCAGCTTGACTGGGTAATGCACTACGCCACCACCCTGCTGGCACCCGGTTTCCGTTTTCACAGCATTCAGAACGTAAAATTCCAGGCCCCGCTGTTGCCAGAAACCACGGTCACACTGGAAATGACCTGGCAGGCAGACAAACAGCTGCTGGCGTTCAGCTATCAACGCCACGACGGCGACGCGCGCCACACCGCCAGCAGCGGCAAGATTCGGTTATGTCAGTAGCCTTTTCGCCCTGCATTCTGATCCCCTGCTACAACCATGGCGCGATGATGGCGAGCGTGCTCGCCCGGCTGTCTGCGTTTGCGATGCCATGCATTGTGGTGGACGACGGCAGCGATAACGCCACCCGTGAGGCGCTCAACGCGCTGGCAGAAACGCACGAACACCTGACGCTGGTACGCCTGGCGGAAAATTCAGGCAAAGGGGCGGCGGTGATTCGTGGTCTGGAAGAAGCGCAGCGCGCAGGCTTTAGCCACGCGGTGCAGGTGGACGCCGACGGTCAGCACGCCATCGAAGACATTCCCGGGCTGCTGTCTCTCGCCGAAAAACACCCCGACGCGCTCATTTCCGGGCGACCGATTTATGACGATTCCGTCCCGCGTTCACGCTTATACGGACGCTACGTCACCCACGTCTGGGTGTGGATTGAGACGTTGTCTCTCCAGCTCAAAGACAGCATGTGCGGCTTTCGCGTGTATCCGATTGAACCGACGCTGCAACTCGCGAAGCAGGTAGCGCTCGGCAAACGCATGGACTTCGATACCGAAGTGATGGTGCGTCTCTACTGGCAGGGCAACACCAGCTATTTTGTGCCGACCCGCGTGACCTATCCGCTGGACGGCCTGTCCCATTTCGACGCCCTGAAAGACAACCTGCGCATCTCGTGGATGCACACCCGCCTGTTCTTCGGCATGTTGCCGCGCATTCCGTCCCTGCTTTTCCGCCGTCGTCGCCAGCACTGGGCGAAACAGCCGGAAGCCAAGGGCCTGTGGGGCATGAGGCTGATGATTTGGGTGTGGAAAACCTTCGGGCGCGGCGCGTTTTCACTCTTACTGTGGCCGGTGATTGCCGTTTTCTGGCTGACCGCCCGCGAACCCCGGCGCGCCTCCCGGCAGTGGATTGCCCGCGCCAAACGCGAGCTTTCAGCACGCAATCTGCCGCAGCCGGAACGCTTTAATAGCTTCCAGCATTTTATGGGCTTCGGCCATGCTCTCCTCGACAAAATCGCCAGCTGGCGCGGGGAGCTAAAACCGGGCCGCGATATCGTGTTTGCGCCCGGCGCGCAGGAGGCGCTGGATATGTCCGCGCCGCAGGGCAAGCTGCTGCTGGCCTCGCATCTGGGCGATGTCGAAGCCTGCCGCGCGCTTTCTACCCGCACCATTAATGCGCTGGTGTTCAGCGATAACGCGCAACGTTTCAAACAGGTGATGGAAGAAAATGCCCCGCAGTCGGGCATTAATTTACTCTCTGTGACCAACATCGGCCCGGACACCGCGATGCTGCTGAAAGAGAAACTCGAAAGGGGAGAATGGGTGGCGATCGTCGGCGATCGCATTGCGGTGAACCCGCAGCGCGGCGGCGACTGGCGCGTTATCTGGAGCGAGTTTATGGGCTCGCCTGCGCCGTTCCCGCAGGGGCCGTTTATTCTGGCCTCGGTGCTGAAATGCCCGGTGCTGATGATTTTCGCCCTCAAGCAGCAGGGCAAATTGCAGGTGCACTGCGAACCGTTCGCCGACCCGCTGGTGTTACCGCGCGGCGAACGCCAGCAGGCGTTACAGAATACCGTCGACCGTTACGCGCAGCGACTGGAGCATTACGCCCTGCTGTCGCCCCTCGACTGGTTTAACTTTTTTGATTTCTGGCGTCTGCCGGATGCGACTGAGAAGGAGTAACGGGTGCTCAACGATCCCCGCTTTACCACCGAAGTTGAAATCACCGTGCCGTTTCACGACGTCGATATGATGGGCGTGGTGTGGCACGGCAACTACTTCCGCTATTTCGAAATCGCCCGCGAGGCGCTGCTCAACCAGTTTGATTACGGCTATCGCCAGATGAAGGAGTCCGGCTACGTCTGGCCGGTGGTCGATACCCGCGTGAAATACCGCGACGTGGTGACCTTCGAGCAAACCATTCGCGTACGCGCGAAGCTGGAAGAGTACGAAAACCGCCTGCGTATCGGCTATGAAATCGTCGATGCCATCACCGGCAAGCGCACCACCACTGGCTACACCATTCAGGTCGCCGTGGAAGAGAAAACCAAAGAGCTGTGCTTCGTCAGCCCAGCGGTGTTATTCGAACGCATGGGAGTCAGCGCATGAAACTGTGGCCTCTTGTTGTCCTGCTGCTGGCTCCGCTGGCGCACGCCATCACCCTCGATGATTTGCAACAGCGTTTCACCGAACAGCCGCTGGTGCGCGCGCACTTCGACCAGACGCGTACCATCAAAGAGATGCCGCAGCCGCTGCGTTCACAGGGTGAAATGCTGATTGCGCGTGATACCGGCCTGCTGTGGGATCAAACCTCCCCGTTCCCGATGCAGCTGATGCTCAACGATACAAGGATGGTACAAATCGTCAACGGTCAGCCGCCGCAGACCATTACCGCTGATAACAATCCGCAGATGTTCCAGTTTAACCATCTGCTGCGCGCGCTATTTCAGGCCGACCGCAAAGTGCTGGAACAAAACTTCCGCATTGATTTCCAGGACAAAGGCAACAATAGCTGGACGCTAAAGCTGACGCCAATCACCACGCCGCTGGATAAGATTTTCACCTCCATCGATTTGGGCGGGGCAACGTACCTGAACACTATCCAACTCAACGATAAGCAGGGCGATCGCACCGACATTACGTTGACTCACCAGCGCCTGACTCCGGCCACTTTGACCGATGATGAACGTCAACGCTTCGCCGCCCAATAGCGCCCGCCGAGCGGCGTGGGGCTGGCTGGCGCTGTGCCTAATTCTGCTGACCGCGCTGGCGCTGCTGTTGCCGCGCGCGCGCCTGAACAGCAGCGTGCTGGCGATGCTACCTTCACAAAGTATGGGCGCTATCCCGCCTGCGCTAAGCGACGGTTTTATGCAGCGTCTCGACCAGCAGCTGGTGTGGCTGGTAAGCCCCGGTAAAACCGCCGACCCGGCGGTGGCTAACCGCTGGCAGGCGCTATTGGCGCAGTCCGGCGCGCTACGCGACGTAAAAGGCCAGATGGATGCCAGCAGCCAACAGGCGTGGGGCACCTTCTTCTTCCAGCACCGCAACGCGACTATCGACAGCGCCACTCGCAGCCGTTTACAACAGGGCGGTGAAGCGCAGGCCCAGTGGATTTTATCGCAACTCTACTCAGCGTTTTCCGGCGTTAGCGGCAAAGAGCTGAACAACGATCCGCTGATGCTGATGCGCGGCTCCCAGCTGGCGCTGGCGCAGAACGGACAAAAGCTGCGGCTAATGGACGGCTGGCTGGTCGCGCAGGACAGCGCGGGCAACTACTGGTATCTGCTGCACGGCGAGCTGAACGGATCGTCGTTCGATATGCAGCAAACCCACCAGCGCGTTACTGAACTGGCGGCGCTGGAAACTCAACTGAAATCCCAATTCCCGCAGGCGCAGCTGCTGTCGCGCGGAACGATGTTCTACAGCGATTACGCCAGCCAGCAGGCTAAACAGGACGTATCGACCCTCGGCGTGGCCACCGTTCTCGGCGTTATTCTGCTGATTGTGCTGGTATTCCGCTCGATTCGCCCGCTGTTCCTGTGCCTGCTTTCCGTCGGCATTGGCGCGCTGGCAGGCACCGTCGCCACGCTCTTGCTGTTCGGTGAACTGCATCTGATGACGCTGGTGATGAGCATGAGCATCATCGGCATTTCGGCGGATTACACGCTCTATTATCTGACCGAACGCATGGTCCACGGACAGGCGTCTACGCCGTGGCAAAGCCTGGTTAAAGTACGCCGCGCGCTGCTGCTGGCATTGCTCACCACCGTCACGGCCTATCTGCTGATGATGCTGGCCCCGTTCCCCGGCATTCGTCAGATGGCGGTATTTGCCGCCGCCGGACTGAGCGCTTCATGTCTGACGGTGATTTTCTGGCATCCGTGGCTGTGCCGCGGCCTGCCGGTGCGTCCGGTACCGCTGATGACCCTGATGCTGCGCTGGCTGGCGGCCTGGCGTCGCAATAAAAAACTCGCCGTCGGCCTGCCGCTAACGCTGGCGCTGTTTACCCTGGCGGGCCTCGCCAACCTGCGCGTGGACGACGATATTTCCCAGCTGCAAGCGCTGCCGCAGCATTTGCTGGCGCAGGAAAAACAGATCACCGCCCTTACCGGGCAGAGCGTCGATCAGAAATGGTTTGTGGTGTACGGCGATTCGGCCCAGCAAACGCTGGAACGGCTGGAAGCGTTCGTTCCGCAACTTGAAAAAGCGCAAAAAGAGGGCCTGTTCGCCCAGTTCCGCACCCTGCCGCTCAATTCACTCAAGCGTCAGCAGCAGGATTTACAGCTGTTGAAGCAGGCGACACCGGCGGTGGTGAACGCCCTGCAAACCGCCGGACTCAAAACGGTAACGCCGGACCTGAACCCGATGCCGGTCAGCATTGATGCGTGGCTGAAAAGCCCGGCCAGCGAGGGCTGGCGTCTGCTGTGGCTGACGCTGCCGGACGGACGCAGTGGCGTGCTGGTCCCGGTCGACGGCGTGAAAAACAGCGCCGCCCTTCAGCAACTGGCAGAGCACACTGACGGCGTGGCGTGGAACGATCGCAAAGCCTCGTTTGACCAGCTGTTCGCCCTGTATCGCACGATTTTAACCGCCCTGCTCGGCGTGGCACTGATGATTATCGCCGTCGGCGCGATGCTGCGACTCGGCTGGCGCAAGGGCCTGATAAGCCTGGTGCCGTCGCTGCTGTCGCTCGGCTGCGGCCTGGCGGTGCTGTCGCTTAGCGGCCACGCGGTAAACCTGTTCTCATTGCTGGCGCTGGTGCTGGTGCTGGGTATTGGCATCAACTACACCCTGTTTTTCAGCAACCCGCGTGGCACACCGCTCACCTCGCTGCTGGCAATCACGCTGGCGATGATAACCACATTGTTGACCCTCGGAATGCTGGTTTTCAGCGCCACCCAGGCCATCAGCAGCTTTGGCATCGTGCTGGTCAGCGGCATCTTTACCGCGTTTCTGCTGTCGCCGCTGGCGATGCCGGGCAAGAAAGAGAGAAAACGAAAATGATGATACGCACCCTCTGGCATGGCCTCGCCCTCGCGGCGGTGCTGGCCCTCACCGGCTGTAGCCATTCTGCGCAGGATGAAAGCGGTCGCCCGCAGGCGTGGCTGCAACCGGGCACGCAAATTACGCTCCCGCCGCCGGGCATTACCCCGGCGGTCAGCGCGCAGCAGTTATTAACCGGCAGCTTTAACGGAAAATCCCAGTCGCTGCTGGTGATGCTCAACGCCGATGATAAAAAGCTGACCCTCGCGGGGCTGTCGTCGGTGGGCATTCGCCTGTTTCTCGTGACCTATGATGAGAAAGGCATTCACACCGAGCAGTCGATCGTGGTGCCACAGCTGCCACCGGCAAGCCAGGTGCTGGCCGACGTAATGCTGAGCCACTGGCCGATCAGCGCGTGGACGCCGCAGCTGCCGAAAGGCTGGACGCTCACCGACAACGGTGATAAACGTGAGCTTCGCAATGCTCAGGGCAAACTGGTGACGGAAATCACCTACCTGCAGCGCAAAGGCCAGCGCCAGCCCATCAGCATCGAACAGCACGTGTTCAACTACCACATCACCATTCAATATCTGGGCGACTGAGATGATCTACATTGCTGCCTCAGGAATGATTAACGCACTGGGCCGGACGCCGGATGACATTGCCGCCAACCTGAGCGCAGGCGTAGCGCCAGGTATGCGCCCACGTGAAGGCTGGTTGCAGGGCGAGGAGCCCGCCGTACTTGGCGGCGTGGACGGTGAGTTGCCATCGATACCCGAGGCGTTTGTCGGACACCGTTCCCGTAATAATCAGCTGTTGCTGGCGGCCCTCGAACAGATTCAGCCGCAGGTTGATGAGGCGATAGCCCGCTTCGGCCGCGATCGGGTGGCGGTAATCATGGGCACCAGTACGTCCGGGCTTGATGAAGGCGATATTCACGCCAACCTGCAACTGAACGGCAAAGAGAGTTCTGACTGGCGTTACAGCCAGCAGGAGCTGGGCGACCCGTCGCGTTTCCTGCGCAACTGGCTGCAGCTCGAAGGCCCGGCCTACACGCTCTCCACCGCCTGTTCTTCCAGCGCTCGCGCGATGATCAGCGGCCGCCGTCTGATTGACGCCGGGCTGGTCGACGTGGCGATTGTCGGCGGAGCCGATACCCTGAGCAGGATGCCGGTAAACGGCTTCAACAGTCTGGAATCCCTTTCCCTCCCCCTTTGCCAGCCGTTTGGCCGTGACCGCTGCGGCATTACCATTGGCGAAGGTGCGGCGCTGATGCTTCTGACCCGCGAACCGCAGCCGATTGCACTGCTCGGCGTCGGCGAATCCAGCGACGCACACCATATTTCTGCCCCACATCCACAGGGGGAAGGCGCTATCCGCGCGATTCAGCAGGCGCTGAATAACGCCGGGCTGTCGCCGCAGGACGTGGGCTATATCAATTTGCATGGCACCGCCACGCCGCTCAACGATCAGGTGGAATCCCAGGTGGTGAACGCGCTGTTTGGCGAGAGCGTGCCGTGCAGTTCCACCAAACATCTGACCGGACATACTCTCGGCGCGGCGGGCATTACCGAAGCGGCACTGAGCTGGCTTATCCTCACCCGCAATCTGCCGCTTCCGCCACAGGATTTCAGCCACGCGCCGGTTGACCCGACGCTGCCCGCCTGCGGTCTACTCACCACGCAGCAGCCGCTAATACGCCCGGTCATTTTATCTAATTCCTTCGCCTTTGGCGGCAACAACGCCAGCATTCTGCTCGGGAGAACGGCATGAGCCACTATTTAACGCCAGGCCACTACCTGCCGCACAACGCGCCGATGCTGCTGCTGGAAACGGTAAAAAATGTCACCGACGAACAGGCCGTTTGTCAGGTAACCGTTAGCCGCACGGGCGTGCTCGCCCCATTCCTCGATGCCAGCGGCAAACTGCCGGGCTGGTACGCGCTGGAACTGATGGCGCAGACCGTTGGCGTCTGGTCTGGCTGGCACCGTCAGCAAAAAGGCGAAGCGCAAATCACGCTCGGCATGGTGCTTGGCGCACGTGAACTGAAATGTGTTTTCGGCGAATTTCACGCCGACAGCGTGCTGGATATCACCGTCTCGTTGCTGATGCAGGACGAACGGTTCGGCAGCTTTGAGTGCACGATTACCGCTAATGGCGAGACGCTCGCCACCGGGCGCGTGAACACCTTTCAACCGACAACAGAAGAATTAACCACGCTTTTTCAACAAGGGTCGTCAACATGAGTCGTTCAGTTCTGGTCACCGGGGCCAGCAAGGGTATTGGCCGCGCGATTGCGCTCAAACTGGCGGCCGACGGGTTTACCGTTGGCGTGCATTATCTCCGTGATGAGCAAGGCGCGCAGGAAACCCTGAACGCCATTGAAAACGCCGGTGGCGCAGGCCGCCTGTTGCAGTTTGACGTCGGTAATCGCGAACAGTGTCGCGAAGTGCTGGCAGCGGATATCGAACAGCACGGCGCATGGTACGGCGTGGTCAGCAACGCGGGCATCGCCCGTGACGGCGCGTTCCCGGCGCTGAGCGACGACGACTGGGACAGCGTGATTCACACCAATCTCGACAGCTTCTACAACGTCATTCAGCCGTGCATTATGCCGATGATTGGACTGCGAGCGGGCGGACGCGTCATTACGCTGTCATCCGTTTCCGGACTGATGGGCAACCGCGGTCAGGTCAACTACAGCGCGGCGAAAGCCGGGATAATCGGCGCCACCAAAGCGCTGGCGATCGAGCTGGCAAAACGCAAAATCACCGTCAACTGCATCGCACCGGGGCTGATTGATACCGGGATGATCGAAATGGAAGAGGCGGCGCAGAAAGAGGCAATGGGCATGATCCCAATGAAACGCATGGGCCAGGCCGATGAAGTCGCCGGGCTCGCCAGCTACCTGATGTCCGATATCGCGGGCTACGTTACCCGCCAGGTGATTTCCATCAATGGAGGCATGTTATGACCCGTCGCGTGGTAATTACCGGCATGGGCGGCGTGACCGCGTTTGGCGAGAACTGGCAGAGCGTGTCCGAACGCCTGCGCGGCTATGAGAATGCGGTGCGTAAAATGCCGGAGTGGCAGATTTATGATGGGCTACACACCCTGCTCGGCGCGCCGATTGATGATTTCTCGCTGCCTGCGCACTACACCCGCAAGCGCATTCGCGCGATGGGTCGCGTGTCGCTGATGTCGACCCGCGCCAGCGAACTGGCCCTGGAGCAGGCCGGACTGCTGGAAAACCCGGTGCTGACCAACGGCGAAACCGGGATTGCCTACGGCTCGTCCACCGGCAGCACCGGCCCGGTGAGCGAGTTCGCCACCATGCTGACCGAAAAACACACCAACAACATCACCGGCACCACCTACGTGCAGATGATGCCGCACACCACCGCGGTCAACACCGGCTTGTTCTTCGGCCTGCGCGGACGCGTGATCCCCACGTCCAGCGCCTGTACCTCCGGCAGCCAGGCAATCGGCTACGCGTATGAAGCTATTCGCCACGGGTATCAGACGGTGATGGTCGCCGGCGGCGCAGAAGAACTGTGTCCGTCGGAAGCGGCGGTGTTTGATACGCTGTTCGCCACCAGCCAGCGCAACGACGCCCCGGGCACTACGCCGTCGCCGTTCGATGTGAACCGTGACGGGCTGGTTATCGGGGAAGGCGCGGGCACGCTGGTACTGGAAGAACTCGAGCATGCTAAAGCACGCGGCGCGACTATCTTTGGTGAGATTGTTGGCTTCGCCACCAACTGCGATGCGGCCCACATCACCCAGCCGCAGCGTGAAACAATGCAGATTTGCATGGAACAATCGCTGCGTCAGGCGGGGCTTGCACCGTCGGATATCGGCTATATTTCAGCTCACGGCACGGCGACCGATCGCGGCGATATCGCCGAAAGTCAGGCCACCGCCGCGGTGTTCGGTAACAAAACGCCTATCTCGTCGCTGAAGAGTTATTTCGGCCATACGCTCGGGGCGTGCGGCGCACTGGAAGCGTGGATGAGCCTGCAAATGATGCGTGAAGGCTGGTTCGCGCCAACGCTTAACCTGCAACAACCTGACGAACTATGTGGCTCCCTGGACTATATTATGGGAGAGTCACGGGCTATTGATTGTGAGTTTTTGCAGAGCAATAACTTCGCCTTCGGCGGGATCAACACCTCGATTGTCATCAAACGCTGGGAGTAAAGATGTATCGGCTGTTCCTCGGAAAGATTTCGACCCTAAGTACGGCAACACTGCCGCCGGCGCTAGCGGAATGCGCGCCAGACGGAAAGCGCCGCAGCGCCTGGCTTGCCGGGCGTGCGCTGCTGTGCCACGCCGTTTCGCCGTTGCCGGAGATTCGCTTTGGCGAGCAGGGTAAACCGGGATTTGACGATAACCATGCGCTGTGGTTTAACCTCAGCCACAGCGGTGACAACATCGCCCTGTTGCTGAGTGACGAAGGCGAAGTGGGCTGTGATATCGAAGCGCTGCGCCCGCGTCCGCAGTGGCAACAGCTGGCGAATGCCACGTTTACCAGCAATGAGCATCTCGAAATTGAGCAGGAAGCAGAGGAGCACCGCCTTGCGGCGTTCTGGCGGATCTGGACGCGAAAGGAAGCGATGGTAAAACAGCGCGGCGGCAGCGCGTGGCAGATTGTCAGCCACGACAGCACCGCACCGCTGCACCTGCACGTGAGTGATTTGCAGTCGGACGGTCTGAGCCTGGCAGTGTGTACGCCGACACCGTTTAGCGTTTCAACGCAGATGATTGAGTGGGTGGCGTAGGGCCATTCCCCTCACTCAGGCCTCTTCCCTGAGGGCCTGGGTGAGGGGGAAATTATTACCGCCGTTGCGGCGCAAAAATCGTCATCACCCCGGCCATCACTAGCAGCACCCCCGCCAGTCCTTGCCAGGAAAATGCGTCATTCTGCAATAGCAACGCCGCTGCCCAGACTGAGATATAGCTCAAGCTCAACAGCGCATACGCCTTCGCCAGCGGTAAACGTTTAAGCGCGAAGAACCAGCACACCATCGACGCCAGATAGCCGCACAGGCCGAGCAACAGCCCGCCCGTCCCCGGCTGGAAATGCACTACATTCCACAACAGCGTGCCGATATCGCTCACCGCAGGCAGCGTCAGCATCGCACTGCGCAACAGCAGCTGCGCCGCGCTGACCAGAGTCACGCTCATCAACGCCCAGATAATCCCCATCAGCGGCTGCCTCCCAGCACCAGAATGCCCAGAATGATCAGCCCCACGCCGAGCCAGTGACGGCGCGAGACCGGCTCATGCCAGATAAACTTCGCCGCCAGCGTCACCCAGACAAAATTCAGGCTCAGCATCGGATACGCAATGCCGACGGGTAAACGTTGCAAAACCACCAGCCACAGCGCCATGCCGCTGCCAAGCGCCAGCAACGCCAGGCCCAGCCATAACACGATGTGCCGCCCACGCCGACCGGACGGTGAGGCGTAAGTGGCCTGCTTCTGGCATAGCTGCCCGGCACAGCTCAGGAGGCTCGCCAGCAGCAGAGATAGCGCGGTTATCATTGCGGCAGATACTGCAAGAAGACCATCCGGCTCATCTCGTAGACGTTATCGGCTTTCGGCAATCCCAGCTCCTCAAGTTTCTGACCTTTGTTCAACTGTAGCACCAGCGACACCGGCCCTTGAGAACGATGCATCGCCAGCCAGCTTTCGAAATCATCTTTGTCGAGGTAACGCGCTTTCGCATCGGGATACGCCAGGCCGTATTTCAGCTCGCCCTGCTGGCCGAACATGATAACGTCACTGCGATTAAGCTCCCACGCCAGCCCGGCGGCTACGCCGACGCTGTTGGTGAGCACGTAACGGCTCGGCACCAGTTGGTCGCTGACGATATCGGTGATGAACTGCGGCTGTTTGCTGTCGATAACGCGGTCCGGAATGGCAAAGCCAATCAGTAACGCCAGTGCCAGCGGACAACAGGCGGCCAGCGCCCAGCGCTGCACGCCGTCACGAATTGACAGCCAGCCAACCAGCGCCCAGGCGGCAAACGCCACCGCCGCCAGCAGGCACTTATACAGCTCGATATCGTTCCACACCGGCTTCGACAGCAGGCCCCACGGTGACACCACCAGCACCGCCACCAGCCCAATCAGGCCGAAAGCGATGTTGATAAGACCGTTGTAGCGCAGCGCCTGCGCACCTCTGTCGGCCGCGTCCAGCGCATAGCGTGCCATCAGTATCGCCAGTGGCGCAAAGCACGGCAGAATGTAGGTCGGCAGCTTGCCTTTGGCGATGCTGAAGAACAAAAACGGCATCACAATCCAGCCCAGCAGATAGAAGGTGCTGCGCTGCGAATCGCGTTCTTTCCAGCCCGTTTTCAGCGCGCCGGGCAGCAGCGCCAGCCACGGCAGGCTGCCAGCAATCAGGAACGGAATGTAGTACCAGAACGGGGCTTTGTGCTGCGCATCACTCTGAGCAAAACGCTGGACGTGTTCCACCCAGAAGAAGTATCGCCAGAAATCCGGTTCGCGTTGGGCAATAGCCAGACCCCACGGCAGCACCGTGAGAATACACACCAGCACCGCCACCCAGCCCCACAGCAGTTCCTCTTTCCAGCGTTTTTGCACTATCACCCACGGCAGCACGCCGATGACCGGTACCGCCAGCGCAAGGAAACCTTTGGTCATGACCCCCATGCCGCAGGCAATGCCCAGCAGCACGTAGCCGCCGAGTTTGCCGCCGTGGGTTTGCGCCTGAGACGCTCCCCAGAAACTGCACATGGCGAGCATCAACCACAGGGATATCATCGGATCGAGCACCGCGTAGGTACCGATGCCATACACCAGAAAGGCGGTCATGAAGATGACGGCAGACAGTACCGCCGTGCGTTTGTCCTGCCAGAGTTTCCACGCCAGCCACGCGACCAGCAGCGCAGTACAGGCGGTAGAAAACACCACGCCAAAGCGCACAGCGAAATTGGTATGACCAAAGAGCCACTGGCCGATACTGTTGATCCAGTAACCGGCAATCGGTTTTTCGAAGTAACGCAGGCCGAGGAAGTGCGGCACAATCCAGTCGCCGGAGGCCAGCATTTCGCGGCTGATTTCCGCGTAACGGGTCTCATCCGGCTGCCACAACAGGCGGAAATTCAGCGGCAGCACATAATACAGCGCGAATAAAAACAGCAGTGATGCGCTTAAACGTAAGGATTTCATAGACCTTAACCCAATAATTGTTCTTGTCCCAGCCAGCCCTCCCGGCCTGCCAGTTCGCCTCGCACCACGCTCCCTTTTGGTAGCGTACTAAAATCCTCCGGCAACAGCTGGCTCAGCGGGCAAAACGTGATGCCCTCTTCCGCCGCTTGCCGTATCAGGCTTTCGAATTGTTCTGCGCCTATGATGCCTTCTACTTCTGCATGAATGGTGTAAACCGGTACACCTCTGTCTTTGTGGATGCGCTCAATCAGCCAGTCGTTGAAGCCTTCTGCGCTGACGCTGCTGCCCACCGCTTCGTCCCAGGTCGGTAACGTAACCGGGATTTGCACCGTACCCGTCTTGCCATTATCCAGAATCGGCAGGAATGGACGCGTGCCGCGACAGTCGCTGTTGTAGAGAAACTCGAAGCCTTCTTTGGCGTTTACCACCCGCGCATCCGCCCGCCAGCCGGCGACGGCTGAACAGGTGACGGTCGCGTCGATAATCGCTTCCAGCGCCTGCAAACCGCGGCCAATTTCCTGCTCCAGCTGCGCGTCACTCCAGACGCCGCTCCACAGCTGCCAGCGATGATGATCCCAGGCGTGTAGCCCGACTTCATGCGCTTTCGCCGTGGCGCGTATGACGTCCGCGTTCGCCGCACCGATGATTTTCCCCGGCCAGGCGGTACCCGCCAGCAGGATATCCCAGCCATACAGCGATGCCGCGCGCGAGCGCAGCATTTTCCACAGGAATTTCGGCTTCAACAGGCGCCACAAATGACGCCCCATGTTGTCCGGCCCGACGCTGAAAAAGAAGCTGGCCTGAATGTCGTGCCGCTGAAGGATTTCCAGCAGGCGGGGTACGCCATCGCGAGTGCCGCGAAAGGTATCCACATCAACGCGTAAGCCAACCTTTCTCATCATTTTTGGGTTTCCGTTAACTCAACGGTGCGCAGGAAGAAGTCCAGGGTCTGCTCTACCGTTTGCTGCATTTCCACCGTTGGCTGCCAGTCGAGGCACCGTTTGGCGTTGCGAATACTCGGCTTGCGGTGCTCAACGTCCTGATAACCTTTGCCATAGTAATCGCTGCTCTCTACTTCGCGGAAGCCCGCAAACGGAGGGAACTGGTGGCGCAGTGGGTGACGGTCGAAACAGTCGAGCAGCAGTTCAGCCAGCTCTTTGATGCTCGCTTCGTTTTCCGGGTTACCAATGTTGATAATCTGCCCGTCGCAGCGCCCGTCTTTGTTCTCAATGATGCGGAACAGCGCTTCAATACCGTCGCTAATATCGGTGAAGCAACGTTTCTGCTTGCCGCCTTCAATCAGTTTGATTGGCGAACCTTCCACCAGATTGAGGATGAGCTGGGTAATGGCGCGTGAACTGCCGATACGCGCGGCATTCAGGTTGTCCAGACGCGGCCCCATCCAGTTGAACGGACGGAACAGGGTAAATTTCAGGTCTTCTTTGTCGCCGTAAGCCCAAATCACACGGTCGAGAAGCTGTTTGGAAACGGAGTAAATCCAGCGCTGTTTGTTGATTGGGCCGACAACCAGGTTGGACGCGTCTTCGTCAAAGTTGTTGTCGGTACACATGCCGTACACTTCGGACGTGGACGGGAAGATGATGCGCTTGTTGTATTTCACACAGTCGCGGATTATTTTCAGGTTCTCTTCGAAATCGAGTTCAAACACGCGCAGCGGGTTACGGGTGTACTCAATCGGCGTGGCAATGGCGACCAACGGCAGTACTACGTCGCATTTCTTGATGTGATACTCGATCCACTCGGAGTGGATACTGATATCGCCTTCAACGAAGTGGAAGCGCGGGCAATCGAGGAAACGGCTGATTGCATCGGAGCCGATATCCAGGCCGTAAATTTCGTAGTTATCGTCAGCCAGTAGACGTTCAGTCAGGTGGTTACCGATGAAGCCGTTCACGCCGAGGATCAGCACGCGGGTGCGACGTTTGACCGCCACAAACGGTTTGCTCGACAGCAGTGCGCGGGTCACCAGACCGAGAGACTGCGCCAGCTGTGCGCCCTGCATGTAGACACCTTTGTCGGTTTGACCGGTGATAATTTCCAGCGCGCCGTTACCACAGGCAACGACCAGCGGAGAGACAGACATCACGGTGCCCGGCTTCGCCGCCGCGACGTCGTGACGCACGCGGGATTTCCAGACGATAAATTTGTTGGTACCAACAAAGCCAAACGCACCTGGCCACGGATCGGACACCGCGCGCACCAGGTTGTGCAGCGATTCTGCGGACTGTTCCCAGTTCAGACGCCCGTCATCCGGCGTGCGACGGCCGACATAAGTGGCCTGGCTTTCGTCCTGAACGGTTTCGTCGATACTGCCGTTCGCAATCTGCGGCAGCGCATCACGCAGCAGCGACTGGGCCGCGGTGCAAAGTTTGCGGTGCAGGGTCATGGCCACGTCAGTATCGGTAATATCGACTTTCTGCTGCGCGACGATGTTGCCCGCATCCGCGCGTTTCACCATGCGATGCAGGGTAACGCCAGTCTCTTTTTCGCCGTTAACCAGCACCCAGTTCAGCGGTGCGCGACCGCGATACTGCGGCAGCAGGGAACCGTGCAGGTTGAAGGCGCCGTGTTTCGCTGTACTGACGATAGCGTCACTCAGCAGGTTGCGATAGTAGAAGGAGAAAATCATGTCCGGCGCGAGGGCACGGATACGCTCGACCCACAGCGGATGATTGACATCTTCCGGGGCATAAACGGCAATCCCCTGCTCGGCAGCCAGTCGCGCTACTGAACCAAAGAAGTTATTTTCACCGGCGTTATCCGGGTGAGTAAAGATGGCCGCAATGTCATATCCGGCGTCAAGCAGGGCCTGAATACCCGTGCAACCCATGTCGTGATAGGCGAATACAACAGCTTTCATGAACGATTTTCCTCTTCTTCTACCAGGCTTTGCTGGCGAACAACACGTTGAATAAAGTAGCGGGGACGAGCACGAACATCGTTATAGATGCGCCCGATATACTCCCCGAGAAGTCCCATACCGACGAACTGCGCGCCGATAAACATAAACAGGACGGCAAACAGCAGGAACAGGCCGTCGCCAGCCCATTCCGCGCCGAAGGCGAGACGTAAAATCACCAGCAGAATGGCGAAAGCGAAACCGGAGAGCGCAATCACGCTGCCGACCACGCTCAACAGACGCAGCGGCGTGGTGGTCAGACAGGTCACCAGGTCGTACATCAGGTTAATCAGGCGCATAAAGCTGTATTTGGAATCACCAAATTCACGTTCGGCGTGCAGCACCGGGATCTCCACCGTGCGACGCGCAAAGGTGTTGGCGAGGATCGGAATAAAGGTGCTGCGTTCGTGGCAATTCAGCATCGCGTCGATGATGTGACGTCGGTAAGCGCGCAGCATGCAGCCGTAGTCGCCCATCGCTTTACCGGTGGCGCGCTGGATCAGGCGGTTAATCATCTTCGACGCGGTTTTGCGGAAAATGCTGTCCTGACGGTTCTGGCGCACGGTGCCGACGACGTCGTAGCCTTCATCGGCTTTATCCACCAGGCGCGGAATTTCTTCCGGCGGGTTTTGCAAATCGGCGTCGAGGGTAATGATCAGGTCGCCGGTGACGTGACTGAAGCCCGCCATGATCGCCGAATGCTGACCGTAGTTACGGTTCAACAGCACGGCCACAATGTGGCTGCCCGGCGCTTCTGCGGCCAGGCACAACATGCGGGCAGAATCGTCGCTGCTGCCGTCATCGACCAACAGGATTTCGTAATCGCGTTTCAGCAAGGCGCAGGCGGCTTCGGTGCGGCGAATCAGTTCCGGCAGGCTTTCCTGTTCGTTATAAACAGGGATCACCACCGAGACCTTTTTTACTTTTGGAGAATCAAACATATCAACGTCCTGCGAGCTGATGGAGCGCAGAAATGACGCGGGTTGTGTCGTCATGGGTCATATCCGGGAAAAGAGGCAGAGAACAAATACGCGCGCTGTTCCACTCCGTGTTCGGTAAGGAGATATGCGGATAGCGTTCGCGGTAATACTTTTGCGTGTGAGCGGCGCGGAAATGCAGCCCGGTACCGATGCCCTGAGCCTTGAGCTGTTCCATCAGGCCATCACGGCTAATGCCACAGCGGGTTTCATCCACGCGAATAATGAACAGATGCCAGGCATGCAGATGCGGCCAGGCGGGGATTGCCAGCGGCTGGAACGGCGTGTCGGCCAGTTCGGTTAAATAGCGTTGTGCAATTTCGCTCCGACGCTGATTGGCCTGCGGCAGTTTTCCGAGCTGAACCAACGCCAGCGCCGCATTGATATCCGCCAGGTTGTATTTGAAGCCTGGGGAAATCACTTCCGCCTGCGGCGCGCGGCCGTGGGTTTGGCGGTCGTAAGCGTCAACGCCCAGACCGTGGAATTTGAGGCTGCGAATACGCTGAGCCAACGCGTCGTTATCGGTGACGACTAAGCCCCCTTCGGCGCAGGTCATGTTTTTGATCGCATGGAAGGAGAAAATCGCCGTGCCTTTGCCGCCAACGTGCTGACCTTTGTACAACGTGCCCGCCGCGTGGGCCGCGTCTTCGATAACCGGAATGCCGTGCTGTTCAGCAACGGCATAAATACCGTCGATATCGAACGGTGCGCCCGCATAGTGAACGGGAATAATCGCTTTGGTGCGCGGTGTGATGGCAGCAGCTACCGCTTCTGGGGTGATCATCAACGTGTCGTGGTCGACGTCAATCATCACCGGCGTCGCGCCGAGCAGCTCAATCATGTTGAGGGTGGAAACCCAGGTTTGCGACGGGGTAATCACTTCGTCACCAGGCCCCATGCCGAGCGCCATCAGAGTGACGTGCATCCCGCCAGTGGCAGAACTGACGGCAATGGCGTGGCGGTTGCCGGTCAGAGTGCAGAACGCGTCTTCAAGCTGTGCATTTTTGGGCCCGGTGGTTATCCAGCCAGACTGCAACACCTCTTTCAGCGCGTTAAACTCCTCATCCGCCATCGATGGACGTGAGAAAGGTAAAAATTCACTCATTGATTATCCTTACCCTGAACGTTGTGGTTAAAACAAAAAACCATCCTGCGCTCGCAGAGTTAAACGAAGTAATAATAAATAGGTTCAAAAACCGCGATTTGATAAACGCCAGCTCAACACAATTAAATTTATACCGATTACATTAGGATAATCTTAAGAATAAAATTCGAGGTGAGATTAAAAAACAATAGCTTCAATTTCAGTCGGTTATGGAAAAACATTTTTTTGACAGGAAATCGTTTCATTTCATCTTTGCGTAATGAAGTGGTGATGGATAACAGACGCTAAAACATCAACAAAAGGTAAACGAAAAATAGATTAGTCTGCGAAAGAGAATGAACTTACTGACATTTTTTAAATATACCGTCAGGTGCTTTAGCAGATGTTTGTGAGACAGGAAACGCAGATTAACGTCCCTGAATGGGAGATCAGCCTCTAAGGCGTTTAAACACCCTCCCCGCAGCTTCCTTTTTTTGCCCCCAACGGAGGGAAACATCATGCTAAGGCGTCAGAGTCTGAAACTCGATATTCCCCTCGACATCAGAAAATTCTCTGTTCATTTTTACGGATTTGTACGCAGAACGCCGCGCACATGTAACGTAATATTTTCCCCTGATCTGCCCACAAACCGACAACCCACCATAAAACAAGTGGTTATTTATTATCTTTAATGTCTAAAAAAAGATATTTAACATTATTTGCGTTTACATCAGTAGGGGAATAACCGTACTGTTTGGGACGATAAACAGGCGACCGAAAATTTAAAATTAAACACGACAGCCCTTGTTTTCTTTTCTCTCAAATACCGATCAGGAATACCTTTCTATTATGAACATTAGCTACGTTAGTGATAACTATTACCTGTGCGCAGGTATCGAGTCGCAAGTATTCGATTCACATCAGATTACCTGTAAACGTGATATTGATGTGTATTTGCAGTCTTATAATCCGGCCAACTATCTGGTCGTAGGAATTGAAAATCTGTTCCTGCGTGATTACTTCATTAAAAAGGTCAATACGCTTAGCCTTAAGTACATGGTACTGATGCAGGATATCATTAAAGATCACTGCTTTAAGATTGGTGACGTAGTGTTCTCTTCAATGGAGTGCTCACCGCACTATATCCAGAAAATCGTGCGCTACTTCCCGAAACCCCGTCAGAATGTCCTCACTCAGCGTGAACTGGATATCCTCGATGTGTTCCATTTGCAGAACGTGAAAATCGCCCGTGAACTGGATATTTCACAGAAAACGGCCAGCGGCCACCGGGTTAATATCCAGCATAAATTGCGAATGAAATCGAAAAATACGCTGGCGATGTTACGCATTAAAACGGCTATTTCTCGCAGCAACGGTTCACATCTGCACGGCCTGTTGTCACAGCAATCCTGATAGCTCGAGATATTTACACGCCTTCGCCGGGAGAATTTTTCTCCCCGGCCCCCCTCCGCTTTCGCAAATAACCGGTAATGAGAAGCTGTCGCTTTACCGCTAAAAATGATTGAGATCAGTTTTACGCTCAAAATAACGAATTTTTGCTTTCGCATTGCTCAACGCCGCTAAAAAACGTAGCATCAATCGCCCGTAGTATTTTTTGTTCAATTTATGATAGACGATTAGATAGCAATTATGTCCCTGCGCCTGGCCTTACTGATGTGTTTTCTGTTTACTTTTCACTGCACTGCGCAGGCCGCCCGCGTTCGCCATTCTCATCATCGCCACGTCCATCATCGTCATCCGCACCATTCGAAACCCGTCGCCATTAAGTCAACTAAAGCCACCGGTAATGTTAAGCGCCGCAAACGCCTGATGAGCGAGTATCAACACTGGAAAGGCACGCGCTATCGTCTGGGCGCAAACTCGCACAGAGCGATTGACTGCTCAGCTCTCACCCGTCGTCTTTATCAGGAAGCGTTCGCCGTTAAACTCCCGCGAACCACCGGCGAGCAGATGCGCAGAGGCAAGAAAGCCCGACGTGGCACGCCGCATATTGGCGACCTGGTGTTCTTCAAAACCGGACGTGTGCAGCGACATGTGGGGATTTATATTGGCGATAATCGTTTTATTCACGCCTCCCGACGCAAAGGCGTCACCATTTCACAGTTAACTAACCCATACTGGAACCATCATTTACTGGCGGTGCGCCAGGTTCTCTCCGATCCGGTAATGAGATAATTCTAAATACAGTCTCAACCAGACTCATTTCTCGCTCGTACAAATATTCGTCCTGAATATAATGGCGCCTCATTTTAACGATCTCGTTATGGCGAGGCTCCTGTACAAATATAAGTTATCGCCCTGATGGTATCGAGAGAGACCACACAGGGAAATACAGGCATCCATCGAATCAAGGTGTTGCCAAGATAACTTCTGACGGCGTTTAGCCGGGCAGATACGTTGTACAGTGCTAAATCCAGGACGTGGGGATCTGCTCAGTTCGCTATTCCTGTCTTGTTCGCCCTGTGAGATGTATTTATAGGGAAATCAATATGTCACAACACCTTCTGACGGCTGTCGCTCCGGCTACCGCCTTTGACGGCGATACGCTTTCACACTACATGTCAGAGAAATTCATCGCCCTTGCCGATCATTTCTGCGTGCATGAAGCCCGTGAATCTTTCTTGTCTCAATTGCAGAACGACGATATTCCGGGACACGTTTTTGTGGTCGCCGGAAATAAACTGCGCGGCATTTTGTCCGTGCGAAAATTATTACAGGAAGCGGATACGGGCCAGCCGATTTGCGCCCTGATGGACAGCTGTACTTTTCACGTTAAACCGGATGATGAACGTCAGCAGGTTGCCGCGCAGCTGGCGGATCGTCAGCTCAGCGTGGTGCCGGTGATTGATAAAGGCGTTCTGGTGGGCGGCCTGATGGAAAAGGAGATAGACCGGCTGCTGGCAGACGACGTGACTGAAGACGTACAGCGTCAAGGTGCCACGCTGCCGCTGGAGCAACCGTATCTGGAAACCAGCCCGCTGGCGCTGTGGAAGAAGCGTTCGGTGTGGTTACTGCTGCTGTTCGTCGCCGAGGCGTACACCAGCAGCGTGATTCAGCACTTTGAGGACGCGCTGGAATCCGCGATTGCGCTGGCGTTCTTTATTCCGCTGCTGATTGGCACCGGCGGAAACAGCGGCACGCAGATAACCTCCACCCTGGTGCGCGCCATGGCGCTCGGCGAAGTGCGGTTGCGCGATATGGGCCGCGTTATCCGCAAAGAGGTCACCACGTCGCTGCTGATTGCTCTGACGCTCGGCACCGCCGGGTGTATTCGGGCATGGATGATGGGCATCGGACCGGAAATCACTCTGATCGTCAGCCTGACGCTGGTGTGCATTACGCTGTGGAGTGCGGTGGTGTCGTCGGTGATTCCGATGGTGCTAAAGCGCGTGGGGATCGACCCGGCGGTGGTTTCTGCGCCGTTTATTGCCACCCTGATTGACGGCACGGGGCTGATTATCTACTTCAAAATTGCGCAGGCGTTTCTGGAAATTGGCTGAGGAACGATAAAAAAAGAGCCAGCACGAGGCTGGCTCTTTTCTAAAACAAATTTGGCTCAGATAACTTCGTTAATCAGCTGCAGGAGACCGTAGGTGGCAAGCCATCCACCGCCAATCACTGCCCCTTTTGAAGGCAGGCTCATTCGCTTGAAAACGTGTTTGTTTTTCTTATAGATGACAAACGAGAACAAGAGTTTCGCCGCAAAGGTAATTATAACAACCGCGTAAATGTTCATGTGCTCTCTGTGTCGGCATCCAGGCGCTGTTAAAAGAGTTTCACATATTACATTTCCACGTTAAAAACAGGGAATTATTTTGTGCGGTTTGGTTATTCCCTGTTCACGTGATTCACCACGATTTACGCTTCAACCAGCGCCTGCGCACACGCCCACGCTGAGGCCCAGGCCCACTGGAAGTTGTAGCCGCCGAGCCAACCGGTGACGTCCATCACTTCGCCGATGAAATACAGCCCCGGCGCTTTGCGGGCTTCCATGGTGCGCGAAGACAGTTCGTTGGTATCAACCCCGCCCAGCGTCACTTCAGCAGTACGATATCCTTCGGTGCCGTTGGGCTGCACGCGCCAGTGAGTGAGCGTGTCCACCAGCTGTTGCTGATCTTTGCTGTTCAGCTGTTTGAGCTGCACGTCCGGGATTTGCCCCAGCAGTTGCAGGCACTCCACCAGCCGTTTTGGTAACTGCATCGCCAGCGTATTTTTCAGGCTTTGGTTCGGGTGCGCGTTGCGCTGTTCGTCGAGGAAGGTCTCGAGGTCACACTCCGGCAGCAGGTTGATGCTGACAAACTCACCGGACTGCCAGTAGCTGGAAATTTGCAGAACCGCCGGGCCGGACAGGCCGCGATGGGTGAACAGCAAACTTTCACGGAACACCGTGCCGTCGTCCGCGGTGATTACCGCAGGCACAGAAACGCCGGAAAGCACCTGCAGTTGTTCCAGCAGCGGTTTGTGCAGCGTAAACGGCACCAGGCCCGCGCGCGTCGGCAGGACGTTAAGCCCGAACTGTTCGGCAATTTTATAGCCGAACGGCGACGCGCCCAGGCCCGGCATCGACAGGCCGCCGCTGGCAATAACCAGCTTTTTCGCGGCCACCGTGTCGCCATTCAGCTGCAAGGTATAGCCGTCGTCGTCACGTTCGACGCTAATAATCTCGGTGCGCAGCCGCGTGGTAACGTTGCCCTTTTCACATTCCGCCATCAGCATATCGACAATCTGCTGGGCGGAATCGTCACAGAACAGCTGACCGAGGGTTTTCTCATGCCACGCAATGCCGTACTTTCCGACCAGTTCGATGAAGTCCCATTGGGTGTAGCGGGCCAGGGCCGATTTGCAGAAATGCGGGTTCTGACTGAGGTATGCCGCGGGTTCCACGTACATATTAGTGAAGTTACAGCGCCCGCCGCCGGACATTAAAATCTTACGGCCCGGCTTTTTGCCGTTATCCAGAAGCAGCACTCGCGCCCCTGCTTGTCCCGCCTGCGCCGCACAAAACATTCCCGCCGCGCCTGCGCCGACAACAATGGCATCAAACCTTTCCACACGCCTATCCTCTCGTTTTGAATGTCGGGAAGTGTAAATTTTCCCATCGGGTACGACCAGTAAGAATTTTTTCATATCTGGTCATGCCTTTGAAACATATAGGGTAATTACTGACGCTATTTTTACGACAGTGAACAAATATCAATAAAAGTCTATATTTCTCTTTGCCCACGCTGCGTTTGTCCTGGATAATGCGCCGCGTTCATGTCCTCAAAATGGCGTAACGTACCTATGCTACATTTGTTTGCTGGCCTGGATTTGCATACTGGGCTTTTGTTATTGCTTGCTCTGGGATTTGTGTTGTTTTACGAAGCGATTAATGGCTTCCACGACACCGCAAACGCAGTAGCGACCGTTATCTACACCCGCGCAATGCGTTCGCAATTAGCGGTGGCGATGGCGGCAATTTTCAACTTCTTTGGCGTACTGTTAGGCGGTCTGAGCGTAGCCTATGCGATTGTGCATATGCTGCCAACGGATTTGCTGCTGAATATGGGCTCTGCTCATGGTCTCGCCATGGTCTTTTCTATGCTGTTGGCAGCGATTATCTGGAACCTCGGTACCTGGTATTTCGGCCTTCCGGCATCAAGCTCTCACACCCTGATCGGGGCCATTATCGGTATTGGTTTAACCAATGCGCTGATGACCGGCACCTCGGTGGTGGACGCGCTGAACATCCCGAAAGTCATAGGGATCTTCGGTTCACTGATTATTTCGCCTATCGTCGGTCTGGTTGTCGCCGGTGGCCTGATTTTCCTGCTGCGTCGTTACTGGAGCAACACCAAGAAAAAGGCGCGTATCCACCTCACGCCGGCCGAGCGTGAAAAGAAAGACGGTAAGAAAAAGCCGCCATTCTGGACGCGTATTGCCCTGATCCTCTCCGCAATTGGCGTGGCATTCTCCCACGGCGCGAACGATGGTCAGAAAGGCATTGGTCTGGTGATGCTGGTACTGATTGGCGTGGCACCGGCTGGATTCGTGGTCAACATGAATGCGTCCGGCTACGAAATCACCCGTACCCGTGATGCGGTCAACAACGTGGAAATCTATTTCCAGCAGCATCCTGATCTGTTGGCAAAAGTGACCAATTCTGAACCGCTGATCCCGTCTCCGGAGCCTGGCGCAACCCAGCCTGCTGAGTTCCATTGCCATCCGGCGAATACCATCAATGCGTTAGACCGCGTGAAAGGTATGCTGGATAACATTGAGAGCTACGACAAGCTGAGCGTCGAGCAGCGCAGCCAGATGCGTCGCATCCTGCTGTGTATCTCCGATACCACCGATAAAGTGGCTAAGCTGCCGAACGTCAACAACGACGATCAGCGTCTGCTGAAGAAACTTAAAACCGATATGCTGAGCACCATCGAGTACGCCCCAGTCTGGATTATCATGGCCGTCGCTCTGGCGCTGGGCATTGGTACGATGATCGGCTGGCGTCGCGTGGCGACCACTATCGGCGAAAAAATCGGTAAGAAAGGCATGACCTATGCTCAGGGCATGTCAGCGCAGATGACCGCAGCGGTGTCGATTGGTCTGGCGAGTTACACCGGGATGCCGGTATCCACCACGCACGTTCTGTCGTCCTCCGTTGCGGGTACGATGATCGTTGACGGTGGCGGCTTGCAGCGCAAAACCGTGACGAATATCCTGATGGCGTGGGTTCTGACTCTGCCAGCAGCGATTATTCTTTCTGGCGGACTGTACTGGCTGAGCCTCAAGCTCATCTGATTAGCCTGAAAGCACGACAAAAACGGGTCAGGAAACTGACCCGTTTTTTTATGCCTGTACTTTATAGAACAACGCTTAATACCAAATCATTAAAGCAATCATGCTGATCACAACCAGGCCACACAGCGCACTGGTTAATACAAACTGACGGCGAACACGCTCACAGCGGCGGATAAACTCATCATCATGATGATCGCGGTAGCGCTGCGCGTAGATATACCACACCAGACGCACCTGTTTTCCAGGCTGACCGTGGGAGGTGAAAAAACCTCCGCCATCCACATACTGATAGAGTAAAGGATCGCAACCACGCAGCACCACCAGCAGCGCGCGCAACGATGAGAAATAGCGCGCCATATTCACTACACACACAATACACAAAGCCCAAAACAGTGCGACAGTGCTTACCATAGCTCCTCCCCGGCGACCGGCCCACGGAGACTTCCTCCGGGACTACCGCAACCCGAAACTCAACAGACAGTCAGTGAAAGAGTGAGAACCCGGTCACATTAACTTATCCGACCGACTCTTTAAATAGTGTAGGAGATCCGTTGATTTTTTTGCCACATCGTTAATCGTTATCAATAGTTAAAACGCGAAGATTTGTTTAACTGATTGGTGATCAAGGGTCATTGACGTAACTTGAGGCTCGTTTTAAGGTTGGGTTGTCTACACTATTTAATAACTAGACCCAAAATAATTCGAGTTGCAGGAAGGCGGCAAGGCTGAGCATCCCCAAGAGCTTACTCAAGTAAGTGACTGGGGTGAGCGGACGCAGCCAACGCACATGCAACTTGAAGTATGACGGGTATACACAGACTTAAGGAAGGAGTAACACTATGGCTTACAAACACATTCTTATCGCGGTTGACCTGTCCCCGGAAAGCAAAGTCCTGGTCGACAAAGCAGTCTCTATGGCGCGCCCGTATAACGCGAAAGTTTCCCTGATTCATGTCGATGTGAACTACTCCGATCTCTACACCGGCCTGATTGATGTCAATCTGGGTGATATGCAGAAACGCATCTCGGAGGAGACTCACCACGCGTTAAGCGAGCTCTCCACCAACGCCGGGTATCCGATCACAGAAACCCTCAGCGGCAGCGGTGACCTCGGTCAGGTTCTGGTCGACGCTATCAAGAAATACGATATGGATTTGGTGGTGTGCGGTCATCATCAGGATTTCTGGAGCAAACTGATGTCGTCTGCTCGTCAGCTGATTAATACCGTGCATGTGGATATGCTGATTGTTCCGCTGCGAGATGAAGAAGACGAATAAGATTGTATTGCCCGGCGGCGCTGCTGCTTGCCGGGCTTACACGCTCGTCTCTACTCAACCGTTCCCGCATAAATATCAAACCGGTGTCCTTTGGTGGCCACCGCATTCGGCGTGGCGACATCGGCTAACGGTGGCGCATAATCCGGGCGTTTCACCACGACTCGCTTTGTCGCCAGCTGTTGCGCAGGCCCCAGCAGACCATCAGCATCTAAATCCGGCCCCACCAGCGACTGAAACACCCGCATTTCCTTTTTCACCAGCGCGCTTTTCTGCTTGTGCGGAAACATCGGGTCGAGGTAAACCACCTGCGGACGCGGCGTGATATCGGTCAGCGCCGTCAGGCTGGACGCATGAATGAGCTGCAAGCGCTCCTGCAGCCAGCCGCCGATTTCCGGATCGGCATAACCGCGTGCCAGACCATCATCAAGCAGCGCCGCGACCACCGGATTACGTTCCAGCATTCGCACGTGACAGCCAACGGACGCCAGTACGAACGCATCGCGCCCTAACCCCGCCGTGGCATCCACGACGTCCGGCAGATAGCTGCCTTTAACCCCAACCGCTTTTGCCACCGCTTCGCCACGACCGCCGCCGAATTTGCGCCGATGCGCCATCGCGCCGCCGACAAAATCCACGAAGATGCCGCCAAGCTTAGGCTCATCGCGCTTACGCAGTTCAAGATGCTCCGGGGTTAATACCAGCGCCATCAGGTTGTCTGCATCGTGCTCCAGCGCCCAGCGGGCCGCCAGAACAGATAAGGCGCCATCGCTGGCGCCTGATTCATCCACTAAACAGATTTTCACGAAACGATCAGCCCTTGATGCCGTAATGCTCAAGCATTGCGTCCAGCTGCGGTTCGCGTCCACGGAAGCGTTTGAACAGCGTCATCGGCTCTTCTGAACCGCCGCGGCTCAGGATATTGTCAAGGAACGACTGTCCGGTTTCACGGTTGAAAATCCCTTCCTCTTCGAAGCGGGAGAAGGCGTCTGCCGCCAGCACGTCGGCCCACAGGTAGCTGTAGTAACCCGCCGCGTAACCGCCCGCGAAAATGTGGCTAAAGGCGTGTGGGAAACGGCCCCACGATGGACCCGGCACCACGGAAACCTGCTTCTTGATTTCAGCCAGCGTATCGAGGATTTTCGCGCCCTGCTCCGGGTTAAACTCGGCGTGCAGACGGAAATCGAACAGACCGAACTCCAGCTGGCGCAGAACAAACATCGCCGCCTGGTAGTTTTTCGCCGCCAGCATTTTATCCAGCAGTTCTTTCGGCAACGGTTCGCCAGTTTCATAATGGCCAGAGATAAACGCCAGCGCCTCCGGCTCCCAGCACCAGTTTTCCATAAACTGGCTCGGCAGTTCGACGGCATCCCACGGCACACCGCTGATACCCGAAACACCTGCGGTTTCGATGCGGGTCAGCATGTGGTGCAGACCGTGACCGAATTCATGGAACAGGGTGATCACTTCATCGTGGGTGAACAGCGCAGGTTTGCCGCTCACCGGACGATTGAAGTTACAGGTCAGATAGGCCACCGGCTTTTGCAGCGAGCCATCGGCTTTACGCATCTGGCCCACGCAGTCGTCCATCCACGCCCCGCCGCGTTTGTGCTCGCGTGCGTAGAGGTCGAGATAGAAGCTGCCGCGCAGTTCGTTCTTGTCGTCGTATAGCTCGAAGAAGCGCACTTCCGGGTTCCACACTTCGATGTCGGTACGCTCTTTAGCGGTGATGCCGTAAATGCGTCTCACCACCTCGAACAGGCCGTTAACGGCTTTGTTTTCAGGGAAGTACGGACGCAGCTGCTCGTCGCTGATGCTGTACATATGCTGTTTTTGTTTTTCGCTGTAGTAAGCGATGTCCCACGGTTGCAGATCGTCCACGCCAAATTCGGCTTTCGCATAGGCACGCAGCTGAGCCAGCTCTTTCTCGCCCTGTGGACGGGCGCGTTTCGCCAGATCCGTCAGGAAGTCGAGTACCTGCTGTGGGTTTTCCGCCATTTTGGTGGCGAGGGATTTAACCGCATAGCTTTCGAAGCCCAGCAGCTGAGCCAGTTCGTGGCGCAGCGCGAGGATCTCTTCCATTACCGGGCTGTTGTCCCATTTCCCGGCGTTCGGGCCCTGGTCAGATGCACGCGTGGTGTAGGCGCGGTACATCTCTTCACGCAACGCCTGATTGTCGCAATAGGTCATTACCGGCAGATAGCTCGGGATTTCCAGCGTCAGCAGATACCCTTTCTGCTCTTTGGCTTCGGCCTGCGCAATTGCTGCCGCCAATGCGCTTTCCGGCATACCGCCCAGCTCTGCTTCATCGGTGACCAGCTTATTCCAGCCCATGGTGGCATCGAGCACGTTGTTGCTGTACTGGTTGCCTAACTCGGACAGGCGCGCGGCGATTTCGCCATAGCGTTTCTGTTTCTCTTTCGACAGGCCAATCCCGGAGAGCTCAAAATCACGCAGCGCGTTATCCACCGCTTTTTTCTGCGCGGTATTGAGGCCCGCGTAGTTGTCACCTTCCCGCAGGTCGCGGTAAGCCTGATACAGCCCTTCATGTTGGCCGACCCAGGTGCTGTACTCGGACAGCAGCGGCAGCGTTTGCTCATAGGCTTCGCGCAGCTCAGGGCTGTTTTTGACTGAATTCAGGTGGCTGACCGGAGAGAAAATACGGCCCAGTACGTCGTCCACTTCCGCCAGCGGCTGGCAGAGATTTTCCCAGCTGTACGGCGCGCCCTGCGCCACCACGCTTTCTACTGAGGTACGGCAGTCGTCCAGCGCTTTGGTGACCGCAGGAACCACATGTTCAGGCTGGATTTTCGAAAACGGAGGCAGTTCGAAAGGCGTCAGTAATGGATTGGTCATAAGCGCTGTCCTGTTGAAAAGAGTGAATAAGGCGCACGTCCGGCGCGGCACATATCTTCGTAGAATGGGGGTAAGTGTAGAGGATTTCAATGGCAGCGGCACCACGAGCGCCCGGCTTTCAGAACGTGTAGGCCGGGTAAGGCACAATGCGCCCTACCCGGTTATCCATTAACGCGGGGAATGTCCGGCGGTGTACGCGGCAGGCAGATCCAGGCGCTGCCAGAACTGCTGCTCAGGCGTAGTGCCGGAAAGCGGATACCCGGCGGGCAGCGCGGTTTTGACCATTAGCGCACGGCGTTGCTGCGCCGACAAGTTTGGCAACGCGCTTTCCAGCAGCACTTCCGCGCCCTGCGGCACCGTCAGCGCGACTGACGTCTCTTTCTGCTGCGGCAAATCGTAGCTCAGGGTGAAGCGATAAAACGCCTGCATCGCCGGGTCCCGGTACGGGTCGTCTTTACCATCGGTTTTGGCGCATTCCGCCAGCGTCGTGCCGCACTCTTTTGAAAGCGCGGCGCGCAGCTGGTCGCGGGCTTCATTGAACAATGTCCGGTATTTCGGATCGTTGAGGTTATGCGCCACGTTGCTTTGCGCCACCATTCGCGAGCCCATCACGTCCAGCGGGTAATGCACGCCAAGCACAATGCGGGAGTAGCCGTAGCGTGCGCCGCGCGTCACCAGCGCGTCGTAGCGTTCGGGGATCATCTGCGCCATCAGCAGCGCGTCGGTCACGCCGGTGTTGGTATGCCCACTCGGGAACGAGCCGCCGTCTGCGGTGTAAGGCTGATTGTCTTTCACTACCGTGTCGTCGGGCACGAGGTGAATGCTGTTGCCCTGCACCAGGAACGGTCGCGCGTAGTTGAAGTGCTTTTTCGCCGCGCCGGTGCTGACTTCACTGGCTTTAATCAGCGCCGCCGCCTTGTTCAGTTCGCCTTTGTCATAGGCGGTGATAAACGCCTTGCCCAGACGCGGCCCCAGCGCATCGCTGAGGAAATAGAGATAGCTGATGCCCTCGGCATCGGCCAGTGCCTGCTGACGCGTGGCCGCTGGCGCATCGCGGTTGATATCAGTCACCGTTTTCAGGCTTGCCGCCAGCGTGTCGGCGGGTAGCGAGCTGAACGCGGAAAGCAGCGCAATGCCCGCCTGTTGACGGGCTTTAGTCTGGAAATCATAACCGCTGGCCTTGAGCCACGCGGTATCCGCCTGGGTGGACGACTGCTTAGCGTTTTCCAGCTCATCACGCTTGAGCGTTGGCTCGCCGTTTTGCAGCGCATGACGTAGCGCCGTCAGCGACTGACCTTCCAGCACATCAAACGCCTGACTGTTGGCCGCTGGCGTGACGGTCGCCGCCAGCTGTGCCGCCGTGTTCACCGTCGTTTCTTTGGCTAGTGCAGGGAGCGCCAACAGCAGCGCGGCTGCGAGGACCGAATAATTTTTAGTCATTTTTTTATCCTGGATTCAATGAATTACCTTGCCAGAATCCGACGCTAGCGCATCCGTTTGACACATTTATGACAGCGGGAATCACCGTCGCGCTCAGCATCAGCGGTAATCCACGGCAATCTGCGGTAAACTGTCGGCATCGTTTATTATTTCGGAACTCCCGTATCCATGCTCAGTTACCGCCACAGCTTTCACGCTGGCAACCATGCCGACGTCCTCAAACACACCGTTCAGAGCCTGATCATTGAATCGCTGAAAGAGAAAGAAAAACCGTTTCTCTATCTCGACACCCACGCAGGCGCCGGTCGTTACCAGCTGAGCGGCGAACATGCGGAGCGCACCGGTGAGTATCTGGAAGGCATCGCCCGTATCTGGCAGCAGGACGATTTACCGGCAGAACTTGAGCCTTACATCAGCGTAGTGCAGCACTTCAACCGTAGCGGCCAGCTGCGCTACTACCCAGGTTCCCCGCTGATTGCGCGCCAGCTGCTGCGCGAGCAGGACAGCCTGAACCTGACCGAACTGCACCCGAGCGATTTTCCGCTGCTGCGTTCCGAATTCCAGAAAGATGACCGCGCCCGCGTGGAAAAATCCGACGGCTACCAGCAGCTTAAATCCAAACTGCCCCCGGCCTCGCGTCGCGGTCTGGTATTGATTGACCCGCCGTATGAAATCAAAACCGATTATCAGGCAGTGGTGACCGGCATCAACGAAGGCTACAAGCGTTTCGCCACCGGCACTTACGCGCTGTGGTACCCGGTGGTTCTGCGTGCGCAAATCAAACGCATGATCAAAGAACTCGAAGCCACCGGCATTCGTCGCATCCTGCAAATCGAGCTGGCGGTACGTCCGGACAGCGATCAGCGCGGCATGACCGCATCGGGCATGATTGTTATCAACCCGCCGTGGAAACTCGAGCAGCAGATGAAAAACGTTCTGCCCTGGCTGCACAAAAAACTGGTTCCGGCCGGCACCGGTCACGCCACCGTCAGTTGGATAGTGCCGGAGTAATCGCAATCATCGGTGGAACCTATGGATTCCAGGTATACAATCGCGGCAATCAACGATTAAGGAAGAAGCTATGACTAAGCATTATGACTACATCGCCATCGGCGGCGGCAGCGGCGGCATCGCCTCCATCAACCGCGCGGCAATGTACGGCCAGAAATGTGCACTGATTGAAGCCAAAGAGCTCGGCGGCACCTGCGTTAACGTCGGTTGTGTACCGAAGAAAGTGATGTGGCATGCAGCGCAAATCCGCGAAGCCATCCACATGTACGGCCCGGATTACGGTTTCGATACCACTATCAACCACTTCGACTGGAACAAACTGGTTTCCAGCCGCAGCGCTTACATTGACCGTATCCATACCTCGTACGACACCGTGCTGGGCAAAAATAACGTGGATGTCATCAAAGGCTTTGCTCGCTTTATCGATGAAAAAACTATCGAAGTGAACGGCGAAACCCTGACCGCTGACCACATTCTGATTGCCACCGGCGGCCGTCCGAGCCACCCGTCTATTCCAGGCGTTGAGTTCGGCATCGATTCCGACGGTTTCTTCGCGCTGCCAGCGCTGCCAAAACGTGTCGCCGTCGTGGGCGCGGGTTATATCGCGGTTGAACTGGCGGGCGTTATCAACGGACTGGGTGCCGAAACGCATCTGTTCGTGCGTAAACATGCGCCGCTTCGCAGCTTTGATCCGATGATCATCGAGACGCTGGTTGAAGTAATGGCGGCCGAAGGCCCAACCCTGCACACCCACGCGGTGCCAAAAGCGGTGGTTAAAAACGCCGATGGCAGCCTGACGCTTGAGCTGGAAGATGGCCGTAGCCAGACCGTTGATGCCCTGATTTGGGCGATTGGCCGTGAGCCAGAGACGGATAATTTCAATCTCGCGGCAACCGGTGTGAAAACCAACGACAAAGGCTATATCGTTGTCGATAAGTTCCAGAACACCAGCGTACCGGGTATTTACGCGGTAGGCGATAACACCGGTGCCGTGGAACTGACCCCAGTCGCGGTGGCCGCAGGTCGTCGTCTTTCAGAGCGTCTGTTCAACAACAAGCCGGACGAGCATCTGGATTACAGCAACATTCCAACGGTAGTATTCAGCCATCCGCCGATTGGCACCGTGGGTCTTTCCGAACCGCAGGCCGTTGAGCAGTACGGCGCAGACGCCGTGAAGGTGTATAAATCCTCCTTCACCGCGATGTATACCGCGGTAACGTCTCACCGTCAGCCATGCCGTATGAAGCTGGTGTGTGTCGGCCCGGAAGAGAAAATCGTCGGTATTCACGGCATCGGTTTTGGTATGGACGAAATCCTGCAAGGCTTTGCGGTGGCACTGAAAATGGGTGCGACCAAAAAAGACTTCGACAATACCGTCGCGATTCACCCAACGGCGGCGGAAGAATTCGTCACCATGCGTTAATGCTTCGTCATGCATAAAAAAAAGCCTCGTGTTTTCACGAGGCTTTTTTATTTTCTCATCACGGCTGGCATTATTCGGGCGCGATATGGCGTAACAGCGCGTGCCCAATATAATTACTCCAGTTAAAACTGTTCTGTAGTACCACCACCGCATTCTGATTTTTTTTATCGAAACCGATGTAGCTGGAATAACCGCCGATATATCCCACCTGATAGGTAATCTTCTGCTGGCCGTAGGTATCTGTTATCCATGCAATATTGGCCGCTTCTTTTTCACGCGGAAAATAATCAACGCTGACGTCCGTAAAGGCTTTATTCAGCGCGGCGCTCTGCGTTGGCGAGAAATGCGCTCGGGTATATTCAATCAAATCCCGCGCATCACTATATAGACTCGCCGCCCCGACCATATTATTGCTGAACTGCCAGTCGGGCGTGAGTGCGCCACGCGCGATGAATTTGGGCTGATCGCCGGCGTGGCCCAGCGCGCGCTGAGGGAAGGAACGCAAACTTTCCGGGTCAAAGCTTGAGCTTTTCATGCCCAGCGGCTGGAATATCTGCTGCCCGGCAAGCGTTTCAATCGACTCGCCAGTTTTGTATTTCAGGACATAGCCGAGGATGGCGTAACCAATATTCGAATAGCGCGGCTCATGCGTTAGCGGTGCGCGGAAAGTACTGAGGTAATTCAGTACGCCATCGCTGTCCAAATCCTGATAGAAATTCTCGCCATCGCGCAGATAACTCACCAGATGCTCCAGCGACAGCAGATTCATCGGCTGACGCGGCAGGCCCGAGGTGTGCGTCACCAGCTGTAAAAGGGTGATGTGTTGCGCATCTTTGCTAAGCGGCGTTCCCGGCGGCAGCAGCGTGGCCAGGGTGTCATCCCAGTGCAGACGCCCTTCGTTCACCATCAACGTCACCACTTCTGCGGTGATGCCTTTGCTCAGAGAACCGAGGGCAAACAGGGTATCCGGCGTTATCGGGTAATGGTTTTTGGCGTCGGTAATGCCATAACAATAAAACGTCGGCGGGCCATTATGCTGAATGACGGCCACCACCATGCCCGACACCTGTTTGCTTTGCATATATTCGGTGACCAGCTCATTGACGGAAAGCACTCGTCCGTTTTGCGCCACCTGCTTTACTTCACTGGAAGGCATATTCATTTGCGATAGCGTCCCGGCGCAGCCTGTCAGCAGCGCAGACGCTATCAGCCCAGGGAGTATTAACCCTTTCAACACGGACCTTCCCGTTTAATAAAGTGCATAATGCGTACAAATCGATGGAGGGCAGAACCATAACGATATTCATAATTGGTTGCAAAGTGAAAGCTCTGAAAGTGATAAATCAGCCATTCGCCTCGTTTTCACGAGTTTTTGCGTTAAAACAGCCAATTAGCGGGAAATTGCGGTCAGGGAAAAACGTGTAAACGTGACCAGGCGCACGCTTTTGCCCCCAGACATCGAAGCGAATGACTACGCTTAATAGAGCGCCGGATTTTTTTCCGGCTCCTTGTTTTGACGCTATCCGGAGGTTTTACCCTATGCTCAACCAGAAATTACGCAACCCGGAAACCGACGAAGCTCAGGCCATCGAGTCTGAACCTTCCTATCTCACGGATCCGTGCGAATTAAAACTGGATGAAATGTTCGAGGTTGAGCCCGAACCGGAGATGATTGAGGGGATGCCCGCGTCCGATGCGCTGACCCCTGCAGACCGCTATATGGAGCTGTTTGAGCGCGTCCAGTCGGCACGAATTTTTGCCGATAGCAAAACCTTCCCCGACTGCGCACCGAGAATGGATCCGCTGGATATTCTGATCCGCTTTCGTCAGCAGAAACGTCAGCCAGGTTTTAATCTGCGAACTTTCGTTGAGGAGCATTTCTGGCTGCCGGAAGACCACAGCGATGACTACGTTTCCGACCCCAACAAATCGCTAAAAGAACATATCGATTCCCTGTGGCCCGTGCTGACGCGAGAGCCACAGGATCACATCCCCTGGTCTTCCCTGCTGGCGCTGCCGCAGGCTTATATCGTGCCCGGCGGACGCTTCACTGAGACCTATTACTGGGATTCCTATTTCACCATGCTCGGCCTGGTGGAAAGCGGCCGCGGGGACTTGCTCAAATGCATGGCCGATAACTTCGCGTGGATGATTGAGCGCTACGGCCACATCCCGAACGGCAACCGCACCTATTATCTCAGCCGCTCGCAGCCGCCGGTGTTCGCCCTGATGGTGGAGCTGTTTGAAGAAGACGGCGTGCGCGGCGCGAAACGCTATCTCGACCATCTGAAAATGGAATACAACTTCTGGATGGATGGTTCTGGAAACCTGCTGCCGAATCAGGCGTGGCGACACGTGGTGCGCATGCCGGACGGCTCGCTGCTCAACCGTTACTGGGACGACCGCGATACGCCGCGCGATGAATCGTGGCTGGAAGATGTGGAAACCGCACGTCATTCTGGCCGACCGCCGAATGAGGTCTATCGCGATTTACGCGCCGGGGCAGAGTCCGGTTGGGACTATTCGTCGCGCTGGCTGCGGGACACCACGCGGCTGGCAAGTATCCGCACCACGCAGTTTATTCCCATCGATTTGAACGCCTTTCTGTTCAAACTGGAAAGCACCATTGCCAATATTTCTGGTGCCAAAGGCGATCGGGAAACCGAAGCCGAATTCCGCCACAAGGCCAGCGAACGCCGGGCGGCGGTGACGCGCTATTTGTGGGATGACGAACAGGGTTGTTATCGCGACTATGACTGGCGTCGTGAAGAGCTGGCGCTGTTTTCTGCCGCCAGCGTGGTGCCACTGTACGTCGGCATGGCCACGCATGAACAGGCGGATAAACTCGACACCGCGGTACGCACGCGGCTGCTGACTCCCGGCGGGATCCTCACCACCGAATACGACAGCGGCGAGCAGTGGGATTTCCCCAACGGCTGGGCACCGCTGCAATGGATGGCGATTCAGGGCTTCAAGCTGTACGGCAACGACGCGTTGGGCAATGAAATCGCCCGCAGCTGGCTGAAGACCGTGAACCACTTTTATCAGCACCATCAGAAGGTGATTGAGAAATATCACATCGCTACCGGAACGCCTCGTGAAGGGGGCGGCGGGGAATATCCGTTACAGGACGGCTTCGGCTGGAGCAATGGCGTGGCACGCCGCCTGATGGGCCTGTACGGCGAACCATAACGCCGTTATCGAATGGCACTGTAAATGGCTGACTGAATAGTTAGCCATTTTTTATTTTGTGCATCCGGCGTGGCATCTGCGCGCAGCTTAGCCTGCGAAACGGTGTAACGCTGGCGTTCAACCACCGCAGGCGTGGTGCAGAAAGCCTGTAAATAGGCTTTGCGCACCGACGTTAACGACTCGCCGCTGGACATCGCGTGGCTGAGTGTGCTGATAAACCGACGACACGGTTTTGGCTCATCCATTTGCAGCCGATAGCGCAGCAAAAGTTCCAGCACGTCATCGTAGCGGAACGACTGAGCCTGTTCGGTCCACGCCAGTTGCCAGGTCATTCCGCCCTGTAAAAACAGCATCGTCACCTGACTATCGTTACGGTCGATCGCCGCCCGCAGGCTGTTGATATCCCAGCTTATCCCCATGTTCGCGAGCTTCTCACGCGGTGACGGGATTTCGCGCTCCGGTGCATCCACCAGCGCTTCACTTGCCTGTGCCGTCGATGCCGCAGGCGCCACGTTGTTAAACATCCACAGCGCGGCGAACGCCATCACCAGCATCGCCACGCCGACGGTGCACCACAGCACCGTCGAAATCACCTGGTCCCGGTCTTCGGGGCTGCGCACCGGCTGCTTTTTCGGCGGCTCGATATTCTCACGAACCGCCGAAACATCACCACCCAGCGCCCGGTCTTTGCTGCGGGCATTTTCCCAGAAATGGTGCAACTCGTTGCTGTCCACCGCCATAAAGGACGCCGGATTGACCCGCGTGCGGCCTTGTTCAAACGCGCGCTGCACCGGGCTGGCAATCTGTCGCTGATAGTTTTCAAGCAACACCATTTCAGTCGTCGTCAGCTGACGATGCGCAAGAACGGCGTTACGCATCACCCGACAATCTTCCAGAAACGCATGCAGCGTGACGCGCTGTTCAGCCAGAAACGTCAGCGCTGACGCGGAGTTAAATAGCGCCGAGTAATGACGGGCAAACGCTTTTTTATCAACGATCAGCAGGGCTAAATCGCTGAACAACATGCCGGACAGAATGTCCCCGGCGTCACTGTTCGCCAGCCACCGACGAACGCTGTCGGCTCCGAACTGCAGCTTGAGTGAATCATTCAGGCGTGTTGCATCGGGAAAGGCCTGGCTAATCAGCGCTTTGAGCGTCAGCGTTAGGGCGCGCAGCTGTCGCTGGGCCTGTTCCTGATGCGCATCACCCTCCTCGCCGGGTAAAGAATCAAATTTGAGACGCGGCTGCTGCTGACGCACAAATTCCAGCGCGGCGACAAAACGCAACGCCGCAATCAGCTGGTTGTCCGTCACCGCCTGCCCGCGTTCATAGACCGGGACCACCTGTTGCAGGTGACGCAGCTGCAATGTGAAATCGCTAATCTGCGCATCATTGAGATTAAGCCGCCGCGCCACGTTCGCCCAGCCGCCCAGATTCAGCCGGGCCTGCTCAAGCTGCTCAAGAAACCAGCGTGGATCTTTCGCTTCCGCGCCGTGGACATTCAGCAGCGAGAGGATCTCGCTCGCCGCCTGGCGGATCACGCTCAGACAGTGCTCAAACTGGTCACCGGAATAGTGCGATGCAGTGTGCATCCGTTTTCCTTTTCAGAAGGCAATGATTCCCCCTGCCGATTGCGGGGTTTTATTTTTAGTTTTAAACAGTTAGAAGATAGATTACGTCATCACCTTGTCTGTTAATCGCGCTATAAAACGGCAAAAAACCCCGGAATAAATACGATGATAAAACGGGCGATGCCCAGCGAACTGACTTTTGTTTTTTCTTCGCTGAAGCAATGCCGGGATCAGGTGAGCATATTCTCAAAGCGTGGGGGTTTGGTCCGGCATAAATCGCCTCCATGTTGGCGCCTGGTGGCCGGGTCAAGCCGTCGGGAACGGCTGGAGGAAGCGATCGTCGGGAACGAATCGCGCCCGACCCGGGCACGAAGACATAAATGGAGGTTTACCGCTTGCGGCGATTTATTTGCCGGGAGCCGGGATTGCTAAGGGTGTGGCGGTGAACACCCTTAGCACGTTCACCGCAGAGAAACCGACAGAGAAGCAGAGTCGCCTGGTGAACGGAACCCCATCCGACGTGACAGAGATAACGAATCTGTCTCCGCTAAAAAAGATACGGCCAGGAGAGGGACGGAGTGAAGCTAAAAATTACAAAAACATTCCACCTGAAACTTCAATGCGCTGCGCGTTCATCCAGCCCAACTCATCGCTGAGCAGCGCAGCAATCGCACCACCGATATCATCCGGCAGACCTGTACGCCCGAGCGCCGTCTGGGACGCAACGTACTGATTCATTTCCGCGTTATCACGCACGCGCCCGCCGCCGAAGTCGGTTTCAATCGCGCCCGGCGCAATAATGTTGACCGAAATCCCGCGCGCGCCCAGTTCTTTCGCCTGGTAGCGCGTCAGCACTTCCATCGCGCCTTTCATCGAGGCGTAGGCCGCGAAGCCCGGCAGCGCAAAACGCGCCAGTCCAGACGACACGTTCAGGATCCGGCCGCCATCCTGAATCAACGGCAAAAGCTGCTGAGTCAGGAAGAACGGGCCTTTAAAGTGGATGTTCATCAGCTCGTCAAACACCGCTTCGCTGGTCTCGCCAAACGCACCGTACAAACCGATCCCGGCGTTGTTCACTAAATAATCAAAGGTGTCACGCTGCCAGGTCTTTTGCAGTTGCTGCTGTACCTGGTGGGCAAAACTCTCGAAACCCGATACTTCGGCGACGTTCAGCTGTAATGCTGCAGCTTTCACGCCAAGTTTCTCAATTTCCGCGACAACTTTTTGTGCTTCCTGCTGATTGCTGTTGTAAGTCAGCAGAATATCAATTCCTTTCGCCGCCAGCTTCAGCGCCGCGTTTTTTCCCAGCCCACGGCTTGCGCCAGTGATCAAAGCGATACGTTGTGTCATAACCAACCTCATTTCAGACAGGAGAACAGTGAGATAGAGCTTATTGGGTTGTGTATAATCAATAAAGATACTTAATTACGTTTCATTGTTTCATTCAGAACAACAAAGGCCGCTACCTATGGATAAAATTCACGCAATGCAGCTGTTCATTCGCGTCGCCGAACTGGAGAGTTTTTCGCGCGCGGCTGACACGCTCGGTCTTCCAAAGGGTAGCGTTTCGCGCCAAATTCAGGCGCTGGAAAACCTGCTGGGCGTTCGCCTTTTACACCGCACCACCCGCCGGGTGCAGCTTACGCAGGACGGGATGGTCTATTACGAACGGGCAAAAGATTTACTCAGCAACCTCGATGAACTCGACGGTATGTTCCAGCATGACCCCACCAGCATCAGCGGACGTTTACGGGTGGACATGCCGGTGGGCGTTGCTCGAAATTTAGTCATCCCAAAACTGCCCGCATTTTTGCAGCAGTATCCCGGTATTGAACTGGAGCTCAGCAGCAGCGATCGTCTGGTGGATGTGATTCGGGAAGGATTCGACTGCGTGGTGCGCGTCGGCACGCTGAAAGATTCCGGATTAGTGGCGCGGCCGATCGGCAAACTGACCGTGATTAACTGCGCCAGCCCAAATTATCTGGAGCGTTTTGGTTACCCGGAAACCCTCGACGATCTCGCGGGCCATGCGATGGTGCATTACGCCACCAGCCTCGGAGTACGCCCGCAGGGCTTTGAGCTCAACACCGACAATCAAATTCGCTGGCTGAAAACCGGCGGGGTTTTGACGGTCAACAGCACTGAAACCTATCACGCGGCCTGCCTCGCCGGGCTGGGAATTATTCAGGTGCCGCGCATCGGCGTGAAGGACGCTCTGCGCAGCGGAAAACTGGTCGAGATCCTGCCGCACTACCGCGCCGAACCGATGCCGGTATCGCTGATTTACCCGCATCGCCGCAACCTTTCCCGCCGCGTACATCTGTTTATGGAGTGGTTGACGGACGTGCTGAAAAGCTACGTGGACTGATAGTCATGAGGTTTCGTTAATTATCGACACCTCATCGGCTATAATTTCATTCAGGTTTTAAAAGAAAGGAATAAATACCTGATGACGCCGGATAACGACGCAAAACGCCCTACTCAGGATCTGGAATACGATCCCGTCAGGAAAATGGAGACCGATGATCTTTCCGCTTCGGGCATTAAACAGCGGGCCAGCGGTGCGCTGAATAAAGCCACCGGCACCGCTAAGAAAGTACAGCGCCAGCCGTTTATCGCCCACTTGATCCGCGCCGCCGAGCGCTTTAACGATCGCCTGGGCAACCAGTTCGGCGCAGCCATTACCTACTTCTCGTTCCTGTCGATGATCCCGATTCTGATGGTGTCGTTTGCCGCTGGCGGGTTTATTCTCGCCTCGCACCCGACGCTGCTGCAGGATATTTTCGATAAAATTCTGGTCAATGTCAGCGACCCAACCCTCGCCGCCACGCTGAAAAACACCATCAGCACTGCGGTTCAGCAGCGAACCACCGTCGGGATTGTCGGCCTTCTGGTGGCGCTGTACTCCGGGATTAACTGGATGGGTAATTTGCGCGAGGCCATTCGCGCCCAGTCGCGCGACGTGTGGGAACGCTCGCCGCAGGACCAGGAGAAAATTTGGATTAAGTACTTCCGCGATTTTGTGTCGCTGATTGGCCTGTTGGTGGCGCTGATTGTCACGCTGTCGATTACCTCCGTCGCCGGGGCCGCGCAGCAGATGATCATCTCCGCACTGTATCTGGATTCGGTTGAGTGGCTGAAACCAGCGTGGCGCATTATCGGCCTCGCGATTTCTATTCTCGCCAACTACCTGTTGTTCTTCTGGATTTTCTGGCGGCTCCCGCGCCACCGCCCGCGCCGAAAAGCGCTGGTTCGCGGCACCTTTATTGCGGCCATCGGCTTTGAGGTGATTAAAATCATCATGACCTGGACGCTGCCCGCACTGGTGAAATCCCCGTCTGGCGCGGCATTTGGCTCGGTACTCGGGATCATGGCCTTTTTCTATTTCTTCGCCCGCCTGACGCTGTTCTGCGCCGCGTGGATTGCCACCGCCGAATACAAAGACGACCGGCGGATGCCGGGAAAATCCCACCACTGATGCGGTTATCGGGCTGAAATATCAGCCCGATTTCCATTTTTAGTCGATAAATCCAGTTGGTAACTTTTATTTAACCTGGAAGCAGTGATATTCACTTATTATCGAATTGTGTGAAGCATTTCATAGAAGTGATTTCGCTGGTCCGAAAATTATCCGCTTTTTGCCTGTTTTTCACCCTGCCACTCACCTTGTTACACATTGAAATGTCGCTTTTGCTGTGCGTAATATGGCCGTTCGTTCGCCTAAAAATAAGAAAAGATTATGCAATCAGCTGCCACAACACTCGATACTCAGCAGGACATCGCCCCGGTCAACTCGCGGAATAAAGTGGTCGTCGCGTCACTCATTGGCACCGCCATTGAGTTCTTCGACTTTTACATTTACGCCACCGCGGCGGTTATCGTCTTCCCCCATATTTTCTTCCCGCAGGGCGATCCAGCCGCTGCGACGCTGCAATCCCTTGCGACGTTTGCCATCGCGTTTGTGGCCCGTCCGATTGGCTCGGCGCTGTTCGGCCACTTTGGTGACCGCGTCGGGCGTAAAGTGACGCTGGTTGCGTCGCTGCTGACGATGGGGATTTCTACCGTGGTTATCGGTTTACTGCCGAGCTACGACACCATTGGTATTCTGGCCCCGGTGCTGCTGGCGCTGGCGCGTTTTGGTCAGGGTCTCGGTCTGGGCGGTGAATGGGGCGGCGCGGCGTTGTTGGCGACAGAAAACGCGCCACCGAAAAAGCGTGCGTTGTATGGCTCATTCCCACAACTCGGCGCACCGATTGGCTTCTTCTTTGCCAACGGCACATTCCTGCTGCTTTCCTGGCTGCTGACCGATGAACAGTTCATGAGCTGGGGCTGGCGCGTGCCGTTTATCTTCTCTGCGGTGCTGGTAATCATCGGGTTGTACGTTCGTGTTTCCCTGCACGAAACGCCGGTGTTCGCCAAAGTGGCGGCGGCGAAGAAACAAGTGAAAGTGCCGATGGGCACCCTGCTGAGTAAGCATTTGCGTGTGACCGTACTTGGCACCTTTATCATGCTCGCGACGTATACCCTGTTCTACATCATGACCGTTTATTCGATGACCTACAGCACCGCTGCGGTGCCGCACGGTCTGGGCCTGCCACGCAACGAAGTGCTGTGGATGCTGATGATGGCGGTGATTGGTTTTGGCGTGATGGTGCCGATTGCAGGTCTGCTGGCTGACCGCTTTGGTCGTCGCAAGAGCATGATCACTATTACGACGCTGATTATCCTGTTTGGCCTGTTCGTGTTCCAGCCGCTGCTGGGCTCGGGCAACCCGATGTTGATTATGGCGTATTTGCTGCTCGGCCTGAGTCTGATGGGTCTGACCTTCGGCCCAATGGGCGCGCTGCTGCCAGAGCTGTTCCCGACCGAAGTGCGTTACACCGGGGCATCGTTCTCGTATAACGTGTCGTCGATTCTGGGTGCGTCCGTAGCGCCTTACATCGCTGCGTGGTTGACCGGGACTTACGGTCTGGCGTACGTAGGTTACTACCTGGCGTCAATGGCGGCCCTGACGCTGATTGCGCTGGTGCTGACTCACGAAACACGTCACCAGTCGCTGTAAATCTTTTCATGCTTTCAGTCCGCTAAGGGGCCACCTTTAGCGGACTATCCCGCGGTTCCTGCCTTGCGCTGCACTAATCTGTACTGTCGATAACGGCTAACGTAATCCCGGTTGAGAGGGTTGTCCTGTCGGTAACGGAAAACTCCTCGTCTTTCAATACCGGTGTCAGCGTCAGGGTAAAATTCATTTGCTGCCCCTCAACCGCTGCGTTTCCGGACACCGCTATAATGCCCTGCTGGTTATAAATCCGCTGTGTTTCTGCGGCACTTTCAAAGGATGAAAAATTCCCGGGATGCCGGCTTCTGGCAATGTCATAAGACTGTCCATCAAGCGTCAACTGGCTCGCTTTTATACTCAGCCCACTGTGCCCGCCGAATTTGAAACGTCCCTGCTCGCCAGCGCTGCCGCCGAAAAATACCGACATATTCCGTGGCGTAGGGCAAAACACGCTCACGTTAACGTCTTGCTCCTGCAATTGATTCCAGCTCTGGGCAGATTTAACGGCGTCATCTTTGCGTAAGGTCTTCATGTCCATCGTGGATGTAGACAGCGTTATCTGGCAATCATCGGCTGCCTGGCAAGCACCCGCCAGGACCAGGATGCAGGTCATCAGCACAGCATGCCCTGCTCGGCGATGAGGGAGTAAAAGGGTCATCGGCATACACCTCCGGTTTGTTCATAAAAGACGTCCGGGTCTTGTTTATCAGCCAATTCCCAGTGGATTTGACACACCTGTTCACCCTCGTCATTCGTTGCGTAGATCGCTGATACCACGTTGATGTCATTCAGGAATACCTGCCCGTCATCCACAGAGGTGGCGACATATTGCCCCTTGTCGTCGACGATAGACGTGCCTTTTGGTAAGACAGAACCGTCGGTTATTTTTACCTGGATCATGACTCGCCGTGTATTCAGGACGTTAAAACCGAGTTCGCTGACAGCGCCATGCCCCATCGCAATCACCTTGGTTCCGTTAGCCAGATCCATATTTTTCGGTAACGTGTTGCCATTAATCTCAATGCGCGCATTACGGTACGGCGGCATGCCAGGGACCACGGCTTGCCCCCAGGCATCGGTCCAGACCGTTCCCTGAGGCGTGGACATCTCGATACCGCTCACCGATTCACTCAGGCGGGCTATCGCGAAGGTGTCTTTTACGCTGTAAGGAGAGAAGGTGACGCCGTGATCGTGAGCCACAACGCCGCCATTGAGCATCACGTTGTAATTGCTCTGATGCTGGGAGCCACCTCCCGCGCCCAGGCTGAGCTGCGTGTAATGGAGGTTAGTATTGAGATTGCCATTGAAGCTGTTGCTGTTATCTTCAAGATCACGGTCAACAGACATCGAGTAAGTGGTGTTCTGCGTTACTGAGCCGCTTGTTAACACCCCGACAGTCGTGTCATCACCCTGGGTTCGATAACGTGTACTGATGGTTTGCTCACCGAAGGGAATACTGATGTTGACATAAAACAGGTCTTCATCTCTTTCATCTTCATCGATACTGCCGACCTGGCTTTGCCAGTTCACCTGAAGGGAAGCATATTGGAATGTTTTCCCCCATGAGGCATTCACATAGCGGGAATCCTCATTGCCATCGGTTGCTTTATTCAGGCTATAGCCGAGTGAAAAAGTGCCTAATGTGGCCTGGCTCCAGTTAATGGTGGCGTTGTAGCTCCCCTGGTAACTGACAAAGTCGTCATCTAAGGCATCGCTGAGCTCACGGTAATCGTCACTGTATCGGGCGGCAGATAGCGAAAGCGATACCGAAGCCACAGGGGAGTAATGGGTAGAAAGTTCGGTTTTTATGCCATTGCTGGCGTCGCCAAAAAACTCCTGGCTGGTCAGCACACTCCCACCGAGCAACCAGCTCTCAACAGGCAGATAATCCAGTTGTGCCCCCGCGGCCTGGTACTCAGCCGCCATCACACCGGATGCGGTCAACGTAAATACCGGACTCAGCATCCAGCCATCAGAGATATTCGCCACTAGCGGTTTATCGTAATCACTCTCTATTTCCCTGACCTGACCCAGCGATACCGACAACCCTTTCGGCCGTGAAAGTCGTTTTGCCCTGAGTGTGGCGGCGGGGATCACAAAATGGTTTGAGGAGCCATTGGTTTCCACCACGTTAACATCCAGATCGGTATTGACCCGGATAATCGGCACGTTATCAAGGGTAAAAGGCCCGGCTGGCACCAGAGTGGAGTAGATCAATACCCCGGTTTGCCGGACTTCCACTCGCGCCTGCGGATTGCGCGCGATGCCACTCACCGTGACGCCAGAATCTCCGGCGATCAGGGCGCTGGCAGGTGTGAACTGAAGGCCGGTAATCGGCGCTCCGCTGAACAGCCCGGAAATGGCGTTGACCTGGCCTGCCTGTAGCTGGATGTTCTGATCGACAAAGGTATGGGCTACATAGGTATATAAACTGTTGGCCGAAAGTGTGCCGTCATTGTCCGTCACCACATAATTGCTGCGTAACAGCCAGTCCGCGAAATTCATCCCCCCTTCAAGGGAAGCCTGACGATAATCCGAATTGCCGCCGTCATAGCGACTGGAGGTGCTGAACAGGCTGTAGTTGAGCATCGCGGCCGTACCGCCACGTTGCACGTTGGCAGGCAGGGCATAGGGATCTTTATTGACTGCTTCAGAAGGAACCACCAGAAGCAGACTGCCGGTATTTGGCTGGGCCGTGATGGTGGCGTTGGGGTAATCTTGATGGTAATCGTGGCAGGCTTGTGGCTCCGGATCGTTAATCGGCATAAGCCCGGCGGCGGCCAGGAAATCGTTATCAATACACAGTTCGCCCTGCTGGCCAAAACGTACCGCCAGGGTGCCTTTCTCTTTCCCATTAACCCGCAGGGACACAGAATGGGTGCCCGGCAGATATTTTGCTTCATGCGCAAAATGGCTGTTCAGACTGGCATCAAGACCTCGCTGGCGCAAAATCTTGGGATTAAAGGTGTACTCTCTGGCCTGCGAGAGAGGGCTTATCACCAATAATACGGGAAGTGAGATCCGCAGTAGTCTGCTTATCTCACGGGCTACAGTGGATAACGTCAAAATGATGGTTTCCATTCCGATGGCGTAAAAAATACAAGCCCTATTGATTCAACGGGGCGGTAAAACTCGGGACATCAACGCCATAGCGACTGGCTGGTGTGAATTTAAGCTGGTTATCCACGTCCGCGGCTTTATTGAGCGTGGCGGTCATGGTTTCACCTGGCAGGATATAAGGTTTTGCCAGCTTACCGGTGGCGCTGGATGGCAGGGTTGTCACGCCTAACGCCAGACGCACGACATAGGGGCTGGGATTTTTCACCGTCACCGTCTTACCGTTAGCGGACCAGTGCAGTAATTTCCATGCATCTTTGACCACTGGGAGATTCTTCGGGTGAATGAGTACCGGGATATCCTGCCGCAGGTTGAAGTCAACTTTAATTCTTTTCGTCGCGGCATCTTTTGGCGGGATCCCTTCAAACACCACGCGTTTTAAATGTTCGGTGGTCAATGGCGCGTCGGTACGCAAAATAAAGCGCAGTTGCTGGGTCTGCCCGGGCTCTACGCGCACCACCGGCTGCGTCACCATCAGGTGTGTGCCTGTATCATCCGGCAGGTCAGTAATAGTGGTATAAAGCAAATTGGGTACGGGATCGGTATTGACCAGATTGATCGTGCCGCCCATATCGGCTTCTTCAATCATCAGCAGCGTGGTACTCGGAACGATACCCGCCGCCACCACCGGGGAGGAATGTACGGCCGCCCCCAGAAAAGGAAGCATCAATAAAAGATGACGCGTGAATCCAGAGCGTAAAAACATTATCAGTGAATCCTGTTATCGTTACCCGTTTTAGGGCATAAAAAGGGGTGCTTAAGCCATTAAATTACGGTTGTGTCAGACCGGTAATGCAATTTTTTTTATTTCACCGGGACGTTGCACCATTAATTTCTGCCATCGCGTGCCGAAAAATGGCAAACGATAATAAATAAAGGGGCAGAGAGCCTACCCCTAACTTATTTATTCGCGGCGTTATATTTACAGGTAAACCAGGCTAATAGTTGCTTGTCCGTCCAGCTCAGTCTCATCAGTAATAGCTAAAGTATCCATATTCTGAATCGCGCCTGAAATACTCAGCGGGAAGACAGCAGTACCAAATGCTTCCGGTGTTGAACCTGAACCCACGGTGATAAGAGTATTCCCATCTGATGCTATAGTGCGATCGTTCGCATCTGCCCAGGTTCCACCTGAACCTAGTTGAAGAAGTGCCGTGCCTGCATTGCCATCCACTGTTGGATCACCTCCCATCTCAAGAACATAACTACCGATGTTTATATCATCATCCGTCTTACCCAAGCCAAACATCGAGCTTTCCATCGCGGCGGTAATCGTACCAATTGGGGTGACGACATCTAACGGCTCACGCGAGTCTGGACGATCATCGGTGATGCCAAAAGCCACCTTTAATGGCGATTCACAGGTAACCGTCAGGTCAATATTCTGTGTGCCAAGCTGGTTAGTGTCCGTGGTGGATAACGTGCCAGGACCAAAGTTACCAAAATCAACAGTTCCTCCATTGCTGAGATTTGGAACACAGCCAGCCATGGATAGAGTGCCCGTTACATACAGGGTCGTGGTCGGTACAGCCATTGCAGAAGCCGCAGCCGCTGAAAGCAGCGTTGCCAGAATCAGTTTTTTCATTTTATGTCCTTTAAAATATAAATGCGAGGTCACTCACAATTGACTAATATAAATAAAAATGTTATTTATTCCGGGCTCTCCGGCTCGGGCCACTATATATAGTGTTATACAAAAAGGGAGCTATTTTTATTAAATGACTAATTAAGCAAACCGAAATAACAGAAAGTTAACCTGCTAGTTAAATACACAAACAGATACATTCTGACACGACAAATCTACATTTTTAAGAGCATGACAGCGTTTGAGTAAAAGCTGACGAATATAAAATTTATGCAAACACATCCACAATAATTTCATCGTTCATTGCGTATGCATGATCAAATGCAATAATCGTCGATCCGTTCAACAACTGTAGGTTTGTACGGCATGGGGATTGATTTTCCAAAATGAACGCTACCCTTTCCGCTCACCGCCAAAATATGTCTAAAACACTCTATTTTAGACCTGGCCCCTCTGGAATTGGCGGTGTGATTTTGTTCATAAACGGTATCTGGGAGGAAATAAGTTGCTTGCGTAAAGCCATTTTATTATGTGGATCTTTGTGTGACTGGATATTCATGCTCATCAGAATAATACGTTGAGCAGCATGCGAATTAAGATATTACATAAAATGCCCTCATAGAGAGCATTTCCTGTATAAATCATTGAGAATGAATAATCCTCTACTTGCGCATTTGCGACAAAATCACATGACACTGATTCGCATCGCCTTCCGACGGTGAAATCAGCGCCAGCAGTGCAGCCGCAGGTGTCACCAACGTCGCCAGCGCTGCCGCCACCGCGCCGCGTACAATCAGCGGCCCAGGCTTCACGCCGTAATCCGGGTTCTTGAAGGTGCCGCGCACATACAGCGGTGAGCGCAGGGTAATAATACGAATCCCCTTACTTTCCGGATCGATAGTTAAATCCATCTGCTCAGAGGCGAAACTCGCCGTACCCGTCACGTTAATCAGCGCGTTTTCCGTATCAAAGGCGAGGATCTGCGGACGTGCCACACCGTTACTGATATTGACGTTGGCCGCCGCGCAATTCACCCGTACTTCGTCATCACCGAAAATCTGCCCGACGATAAAATTCCCCACGTTGAGGCCGAGAATTTCCATCAGGTTGCGGCTGACCACCCCGTCGTTCATCAGCAGTTTCAGGTTACCGTCGCTCGAGCCGAGCAGTGCGGCAACTGAATTCCCCGTGCCGCGGAATTTGGCGTCGCCGTTCAGTTCACCCAAGGTTTTCTGCATCAGTTCAACGTTCGGCATGAGCTCTTTGAGCCGCAGCCGTCTGGCCTGAATATCCGCTTCGCCCTGCATCGGCTTTTTATTCCCGGCGAGGTGAATATTGGCGTTAATAGTGCCGTTGGCCATACCAAATTTCAGCGGCTCCAGGCGCAGGTCACCGCGTTCGAGGATCACATGGGTACTGAGATTACTCAGCGGCAGCGTACTGCCGTGTTCGATATGCCCGCCTTTGAAGCGCACATCGGCGTCCATCACGTCCCATTTATCGGTTTCGAAACGCTCATGCGGCAGTACTTTTCCGGAAGGCTGAATATCCTTTTGCACCTCTTTAGTTTTGGTGCCTTTGCCAGAGTCGACGCCAATCAGCGGCCCTAAATCCGCCAGCCGCAGCTGTTTCGACTCCATGTCGCCTTCCAGTTTCGGACGCGGTTTGATCATGCTGTATTTCAGCGTGCCATGAATGTCGCTGTCGCCGATACGCCCGTTAAAGTTGCGATAATCAAAGACTGAGCCTTTTTCGGTGTCGATTTTCGCCACCAGATGTCCGTCCGTTTCAAACGGCGGCGTGTCGGGTAACAGAACGCCAGTGAGGTCATACAGTTGGCCAAGTGAATCGCCGGAAAACTTCAGCTTTAGATCCACGCCGCCCATTTTCATCGGATCGTTCACCGTGCCGCTAAACGCAACCCGCGTGTTGCCAGAGTGGAAATCGGCCTGCACCGGGAACGGCGTACCTTCGCTGCGCAGCGCTAGCATGCCGCCAATTTTCCCGGTCCCGGTGAGCGGCTGACCGTTGTAGCGCCCTTGTGCCTTCAGGCCAAACACATAATCCCCCGGCTTCGGTCCATTACTTTTGCCCTTATCCCCGGTGACTTCGCTGAACGGCAGCGGCTTGCCCAGCGGATCAACGAAGATCTCGATATCGGCCTGACTGATCTTATCGTCCACTTTGATTCGCCCGCGATCGAACAGCACGTTATCGAGGCGGAATGACCAAGCAGACGGCTGCGCATTTTTTTGCGTACCGTCGTCAGACGCCAGATTGAAGGTCCAGTTATTATTTTTTTCAGAGAGACGAATGAGGCGCGCATCCGGCTGAACCAGTTTGATCCACGGCAGGTACACGGTTTTGGTCAACAGCGCCAGCGGAGCCAGCGTGGCCTCCACGCGCGGCAGGTGCACCATCGTGATTTCAGGAATGTCCGGCGGGTTGCCAAGAATAATGTCATCAGCATGAACGTGCGGCCAGGGCACCCAGCTTCGCCAGCCTGTTTCGCTGGGTTGGCGCTCCCAGACCACGCCAAGATCGCCCCGAATGGCGAACGGCCGGTTCAGTTCCGCGGTGACTTTTTTATTGATGGTTGGCTTGAGTCGATTCCAGTCAAAATTTGCAATAACGATCAGCAGTACGACGAAAAGCACCACAAGCGTCGCAAAAGAAATAGTGATGACTTTGCTGGTTTTAGTCATGCCGTCAACGCTCCTGTTTTGCCTCACCTTTTATAAATATATACCCAAAATAATTCGAGCTGCAGGAAGGCGGCAAAAGAACGAATCCCCAGGCGCTTACTTGCGTAAGTGACTGGGGTGAGAGAGTGCAGCCAACGCAGCTGCAGCTTGAAGTATGACGGGTATCGTGGAGGCTGACAGAAAAAAACCGACGATCAGGCCAGATTGAGCATCACTTCCTCGAGGGTAGACATCGGTACCGGACGTGATAAGAAGTAGCCCTGAGCCGCATGGGCCGGGGATTGCTGGACGTCACGCCACTCTTCCAGCGTCTCGACGCCTTCGACGATCACGCCCTGGCAATAACGATTCATCAGCTGAATGAGCAGCTCAAAAAGATTACGCCCTTCCGGGGTCTTACGCAGCATGATGAACAGGTCGCGGGCTACTTTGATGTAGTCGTAGCGCACTTCACTCAACGCCGAAAAGTTTGCCATCCCGGTACCGAAATCATCGAGCCACAGAGGACCAAATTCGCACAGCGATGCGAAGGAAGAGTCCTGTGGCAGACGAATGTGCTCCACCAGCTCGAAACGCAGCCAGGGAATATCTTCGATTTGCGCCATCAACACCGGATCCTGACGCATCGCCATCAGCGTCGGGCCATCGACGTTTACCGAGGCCAATATCCCGTTGTCAGCGAAGAACGCGCGCTTCGCCGTGAGTGCCGCCAATTGTTCTTTGATGACATCGATCCGCTGGCGCACCGCCACCTCCGCAAAATAGCGGTCAGGGGCAATACGCTGTCCTGGGTGCTCCGGGTGCGTCACCACGGTCAGCACTTCGACTGCCATCAGGCAACCATCGGTTTTATAGATCGGCTGGTAAGTATAAGCACGCTCACACTCCAGCCAATAGCGCCGCTCCTGTAGGCCTTCAATGCCTGCATCGGGAATGCTTAGCCGCTGGATAACCTGCTTTAACTTCATCTCAGCTGTCCTGTTAATGGGGGAACCTGTCGCAACTCGTCATTGGGTTATCGGCGCTGAAAGTGAGAACTTTATGTTCAACGGCTGGCATTTTGTGTTTCTGTGCATCCAGCATTGAAGGAGAATCCGCGCCAGTTCAAAAAAATAATGGAACGTTGTTTTAATATAGTTGACCCGCTACCCCCCTCAGCGCAAACTAACGGCAATTTTTTGATTTCGGGAAGGCTTGACGACTATGTCTAAAAAAATTGCCGTCATTGGCGAATGCATGATTGAGCTGTCAGAGAAAGGCTCTGCGGTAAACCGTGGTTTTGGCGGCGATACGCTGAACACCTCCGTGTACATCGCGCGCCAGGTTGCACCAGCGGATTTGCAGGTGAGCTACATCACCGCGCTCGGTACAGACAGTTTCAGCCAGCAGATGCTCGACGCCTGGCAGAGTGAGCACGTTGATACTCGCCTGATTCAGCGTATGGAAAACCGGATGCCTGGCCTGTATTACATCGAAACCGATGCGTCCGGCGAGCGCACGTTCTACTACTGGCGCAATGAAGCGGCGGCGAAATTCTGGCTGGAGAGCGAGCAGTCGGAGGCGATTTGTGAAGAGCTGGCAACCTTTGACTACCTCTATCTGAGCGGTATCAGCCTCGCCATTCTGAGCCCGGCAAGCCGTGAGAAACTGTTCTCTCTGCTGCACGAATGCCGTGCGAACGGTGGGAAAGTGATTTTCGATAACAACTATCGCCCGCGCCTGTGGGCCAGCCGCGAAGAGACGCAGCAGGTGTATCAGCAGATGCTGGGCTGCACCGACATCGCGTTCCTGACGCTGGATGACGAAGACGCGCTGTGGGGCGAAAAGCCGGTCGAAGACGTAATGGCCCGTACGCACGCCGCCGGTGTGCATGAAGTGGTTATCAAGCGCGGGGCAGATTCTTGCCTGGTGTCACTGGCAGAAGAAGGCGTGGTGGATGTGCCTGCAGTGAAATTGCCGAAAGAGAAAGTGGTGGATACCACCGCCGCGGGGGATTCGTTTAGTGCGGGTTATCTGGCAGTACGTTTGACCGGCGGAGATACGCAGGCTGCGGCACAACGCGGGCATTTAACCGCAAGCACCGTGATTCAGTATCGCGGGGCGATCATCCCGCGCGACGCAATGCCTGAGTGATGATCTTGGGTGAGGGCATCAGTCCTCACCCATTCACATCTTTACTGACCCGGTGGAATATCCGTGACGTCCTGGTGATCGTCACTGGCCGCGGGAGCCGATGAGGCCGTTGGCACCATCAGTTTGTTCCACGTTTCCTGCAAATCCTTCATGCTGTATTCCGGCTCGCCTTTCGGCTGCTGAAGAATCAACGCCATATCCTGTGACAGCTGCTGGCGCAGATCCTGATTCAGACCTTCCACGGTCAGAGAACTCAGGAATTCCTGACGCAGTTTCTGATACTGCTCCGGCGCGATATCCACTACCTGATTTTGCAGCGCACGCATACGCTGGCTGATCAACAGATTGGTATCGGTACGCGCGTAAGTTGCAAACAGCTTCTGCAACTCGAGGTTTTTCTGCGCAATCAACGCATTAAACTCTTCCTGGGTCAGGCCTTCTTCGCGGACTTTCGCCAATTCTTTGGCCACCAGACCGAGATTAGCGTTCAGTTTGTCATTCGGTGAATCCACGTTGATGGCGCACTGCGCGCGCAGATACAGCACCCGGCAATCGAAGCCAATACCGATATCTTTGACATTACTTTTGCTCAGGATCTGCTGCACATGCCAGAACAGCGCTTCACGCGCCAGGTCAGCACGCCAGTAGCGCTGCAAGGCGGCGGATTCGCGAATCGGTGCCCACGGCGTGTCCCACATGATAGAGAGTCTGTCCTGCGGCACCGCGTCGGTCATGATGCTGACCGGGGTTGCCGGAAGCGGAGCCAACGTCGGCACAGCCGCCGGGGTTTCACGTTTGCCTTTCAGGCCGCCGAAGATTTTATTGATTTGCTCGCCCACGCTGCGGTTATCCACGTTGCCGACCACAATCAGGGTCATTGCATCCGGGGTATACCACTTCTGGTAGAAGCTTTTCAGCTGTTCGGTATCAATCGGCTGTTTCAGCGGTTCAGCCGGATCGTGGCCCAGCATAGTCGACCCTTTCAGGCGATAACGCCACCAGCCCTCTTTTGGATCCTGAGGCCAGGTCATGACCATATCTTCGCCACCGAGCGCGTGATTCACGGCTTCCGGGGTAATGTTGAGTTTGCCGCTGGAATCAGACAGCCAGGTCAGCGCCTCTTTCAGCAGGTCGTTGCGGTTGTTCGGCAAGCTCAGGCTGAAAAGGGTGTAATCGTAGGAGACGATGGCCGGTGGCATTGGATGCTGAGGGTCGATGCCCTGCTGCCACAGGGAACGGGCCTGCATCGTCGGTAGACTGCCGCTCTGCGAGAGCGCCAGACGTGGAATAAAGTGGCTGAAGCCCGCCTGCTGCGTGCTTTCGCTCAGAGAACCAATATTGACCTGAAGGCGAATTTCTACCCTGTCGCTCGGGCGCTGCGGGGTGGCCAGTACCTGCCATTGAAATCCGTTAGCCAGTGTTCCCTGTTGCCATGCCGGGTCCGGCTGGAGCGCTTCTGCTTGCGCATAGCCCGCGGTTGCCACCATCAGCATTCCGCTCGCTATGAGTCGAATTTTTGTGCCCTGCATTTAAGCCCCTGAATCAACAATCCTGGTTATTTACTCATCATACGTCGAGCTGCATGTGCGTTGGGTGCACCACAACATTATGAGTAACAAAGACAACTCATGGTCGTTTTTATGAGTTAATTACGTCGTTTAGACCGTGCATTTTTTGAAATGTCACACGCTCAACGAAAAATATGGTCAATTATGCGCAGGAGCCCGTAGTCCATCAAGGGACTACGGGCAGATAACAGGGATAAGTCGCGGGATTATGAGGAAATTTCTTGAGCCTTGTCACGAGGTGCACGGTTATTGAGCGTATCGTCCAGTTTCTGCGGGTCGAGTTCTTTCACCCACTTCGCTACCACGATAGTTGCCACGCCGTTGCCCACCAGGTTCGTAAGCGCACGCGCTTCAGACATAAAGCGGTCGATACCCAGAATCAGCGCCAGGCCCGCAACCGGCAGATGACCGACCGCAGAAATGGTCGCCGCCAGCACGATAAACCCGCTGCCCGTCACTCCCGCCGCGCCTTTTGAAGAGAGCAACAGCACCACCAGCAGCGTAATTTGATGGAAAATATCCATGTGGCTGTTGGTCGCCTGAGCGATAAACACCGCCGCCATGGTCAGGTAAATCGACGTGCCATCGAGGTTGAACGAATACCCGGTTGGGATCACCAGCCCCACCACCGATTTACGGCAGCCGAGCTTTTCCATTTTATCGAGCATTCGCGGCAGTGCGGATTCAGACGATGACGTGCCGAGGACGATCAGCAGCTCTTCACGAATATAGCGGATGAACTTGAAGATGCTGAAACCGGTCGCCCTGGCGATAGAACCGAGCACTACCACCACGAACAGAATACAGGTGATATAGAAGCAGATAATCAGCTGCCCCAGCTGCACCAGCGTGCCGACGCCATATTTGCCGATGGTGAACGCCATCGCCCCGAATGCACCAATCGGTGCCAGGCGCATGATCATGTTGATGATGCCGAAGATGACCTGCGAGAAGCTTTCAATCACGTTGAAAATCAGCTGGCCTTTGTGGCCCAGGCGATGCAGGGCAAAGCCAAACATCACCGCGAACAGCAGCACTTGCAGGATGTTCCCGCTGGCAAACGCGCCGATGACGCTGGACGGAATGATATCCAGCAGGAAGCCAACCACGCCCTGATCTTTCGCCTGCTCGGCGTACACCGCGACCGCATGTGCATCGAGCGTCGCCGGGTCTACGTTCATCCCCGCGCCCGGCTGCACCAGGTTCACAATCACCAGCCCAATAATCAGCGCCAGAGTGCTGACCACTTCAAAATAAAGCAGTGCCACCGCGCCGGTACGCCCCACGGCTTTCATGCTTTCCATTCCTGCAATACCGGTCACGACGGTACAGAAGATAACGGGAGCAATCACCATTTTGATGAGCTTAACGAAGGCATCGCCAAGCGGTTTCATTTGCGCGCCCAGTTCTGGATAGAAGTGGCCGAGTAAAATACCCACTGCGATGGCGGTGAGTACCTGGAAATAGAGGCTTTTAAACAGAGAGGTTTTCATAGGATGTCCTTAAGATAAAACCACAGGCTGAGTAAGGTTTTTATTCGCCTGCGGCTTTAAAATAACATCCGATAAACAACACAGAAACATTTCGCGGGGTAAATGTTAAAAAGTTAGAGCTGACTCGCGCAAGCGCGTGATTATTTACGCGCTTGCATCGTCAGTCTGCGTAGAGAGATATTCCTGTTCGAAGATATCCGACGGCACTGCGCGGTCGAACAGGAAGCCCTGCGCGATATCCACGCCAGCAAATTTCAGCCAGTCCAACTGCGCCTGGGTTTCCACGCCTTCCGCCACAATGCTGAGGTTCAGGCTGCGGGCCAGCTGGATAATCGCCGACACCATGCTGGTATCATCCGGCAGCGAGTCCACGAAAATCTTGTCAATTTTGAGCACATCCACCGGCAGCGATTTCATGTGCTGCAGCTGACGCAGACCGGCGTAACCCATGCCGAAATCGTCCAGCGCAATCTGTACCCCGGCGTTACGCAGCGGGCGAAGGATGGCGACGGCCGCTTTCGGGTCGTCAATGCGACGGCTTTCCGTCACTTCCAGCACCAGCGTGCCGGGCGCGATACGGTAGCGGTTGAGCAGCTCCAGCATGTCCGCCACCATGTCGTGATGCAGCAACTGCAGGGCTGACAGGTTCACCGACAGTGGCAGCATAATGCCCCGACTCTGCCACGCCGCCAGCTGGCGACAGGCTTCTTCAAGCACCCAATAGCCGACGGTGATCATCAGGCCGCAGGATTCGATGCGCTCGATAAGATCGCCCGGCAAATCCCAGCTGCCGTCAGGCTGACGCATCCGCAGCAGCACTTCCGCGCTGCACACTTTACCGCTGGCAATGTGAATCTGAGGCTGGAGCCACACCGCAAACTGCTGATTATCGAGAGCGGAAAGAATGTCGCTCTCTTCGCTCAGCCGCTGCTGCGCTTTTTCCATCTGCTCGGGGTCGAAGAACTCGATCTGATTTTTGCCTTTGCGGCGCGCGGTAAAGGCCGCTGACACCGCCCGACGGTAGAGCTGTTCGCCGCTCAGTTCACCGTGGAACATCGCTATCCCGATGCTGGCGCTCGGACGCAGCTGGATGCCCTGCAAAGGCAGTCGCTCATTAATGATAGTGAGTACTTGCTGACCTAATGTAATCGCATGCCACGGCTCTTTCACGCCGTGCGCCAGAATAGCAAAGTCATAGGCGCTGACCTGAGCCAGTACCATGCGCGGTGAAATCACCGATTTGAGTTTTTCCGCCAGGGTCAGCAGCAGCATTTCGCGCTGACTCTCCTGCAGTACGCCGGCGGTGTCCTGTAGGGTTTCGCAGGCCACCACCATCAGAGCGGTGGTTTTCTTATGCGCCACGGTTTGTTCCAGCAGCGCCATTAAAAATGCCTTGTTTGGCAGGTCTGAGACCGGGAAACGCGTGGAGTGGCTGCACAGCTCATCATGCTGACGCAGGATGATTTGCTGATTGCGGTTGTAGTTGCGCACCAGCATGCCGATTTCATCGTCATGATGCAGGCGCGGCAGCGCAAACTGATGGCCCACCCGGTCCTGGGGCGCAATATCGTTTAACTCGCGGGCCAGGGCGCGCAGTGGACGCACAATCAGCCGGTTGATGCTCCAGGTTATCGCCACCGTCAGGATGAGCACTAAAAGTAAGTAAGCAGTCACTAACGTTGCGAGGGTGCTCATGATGAACTTGTAGGTGCGATATGAATCCGATTGCAGCACCAGATAGGCCAAAGGCTGAGGATTAGCCGGGCGTTCCATGGAATAAACAGGCAATGAAATCTGCACCGGCAGCTCAAACATCCGGGTGATCATCACGGGCACCGGGCGCTCTTCGATAAAACGCATGCGCAGTGCCTGGAACTGATTGGGCAGCACCACATCGGCCCGGCTGACGATCCCGGCAGGCTGAATACGCCCGAGAATGGTTTCGGCTTCCGGAATATCCCCTTTCAGAATGGCCGCCGACAGCGGTTCCCGCACGGCACGGGCCACGCTTTCAAGCTGAGTCGCGGTGGCAAAACGGTTTTGCTGCGTAAAATGGAACATCAAAATGGAACAAAAGACGAACACAAACACCATGGTGACGACGGCCACCATGGCCATTTGTTTAATTGTGAGTGAGCGGCTAACGCGCAAAGGAACTCTCCCCAGAGAAAAACCACGCCCTTGGGCGTATCACTTAATGCCGGATAGCATAATTTAACCCGGCATTAAGTGATTTTCGGCACATTATACGCTAAGAGTCTGCTCATCGGGATGGCAGAAAACGCATTTAGGGCGAATCTGTTACCAGTCTGCGTATGGGACCAGCGGCTGAGGTGGCAGATCCATGTCACCCTGCCAGCCAGCGGCGGAGTAACGAACGTACAACAGCGCGTGGCTTGGGGTGTAATCCTTCGCCTGCTGGATATCGATTGAGGCACCGACATACCAGTTTGAACTAACACGGCGTTCGATAAGCGCATGCGCGGTGTAACCGAAGCCGCTGCTGCTGCTGCCTTCGTCGATGTAGCCCGCATTCGGATAGTTAGCCGGCAACAGATCCTGTTTTGGATAACGCGCCTGGTTGTTGTTCTTCGAGTGTGACCACGAAACCGAGCCACCCAGTTCCCAGGACCAGTTATCCGTGCGCTGACGCCAGTTCACCGGCACCGCGAACGAGAGGTACTGTTGCGGGCTGTAGTAGCCACCCTGTCCAAGCGTATAGCCGCTGAGATCTTTGTCGTAGTGCCAGACCATGTTGTTCAGGCCTACGGTCACCCGACGGTTGTTCTCATTGATAAGCTTGTAGTAATACCCGGCCATCCAACGAGCACGCCAGTTGTCATCGACGTTTTTACCGGTCAGTGAGTCGGCGCTCAAAGAGGCCCAAACGCCGTTAGCATCGCCTTTGTCATAGCTCAGGCTGATACCGCCCCCGTCGGCGCGAACGCCGCCCCAGGTGGTACCGGTGTTCGGGTCTTTCTGGCCGCCAAACGCCAGCAGAGAGCTGGAAATCGGACGACGGTGGCCTTCAACCGTATAACCGACCGAGCCGATACTGTTGCTGTAGCTCAGGCCGCCGACCACATCGACGACGTTGAAGCCCATCGGCGTGGTGCCGATATCCACATTCCAGGTATCGTTGCGCCAGCCGACGGCAACGCTGGCCCCCCTATCGCTTTGGCTCTTATCGCCACCGTAACAGGTTTGCTCGGCGCAGGTGCCCCACTTCGGCGAATAGCCGCCGTCGCTGTCGCTTGAGAATGTCCCCGCGTTCATGTTGACGTAATCACTGCGGAAGAACATCCGCCCGTCGGCCAACGGCGCATCCACCTGAAGCATGGTGGTGTGTGCTTTGAGGTCAGAATAACCGCCGGTGCCGCTGGAGCCCCAGAAGTTGTGCTCCAGGGTGACGTTGACGTCCTGCTGACGGTAAAGGTCAGCCGCATCGCTGCGTACCCCACGTTTCAGCCAGTCGTCTTTTTCATCGTTACGGGTCAGGCGGGTAAAGCTGTCGTTATCCTGCGGACGGGTCGGCGTAATACCTGCCGCGACCATCGCATCTTTGTAACTGTCCAGCGCCTGCTGTGGATCGCCGTTTTGCACCTGGAAACGCGAGTTATCACGCAGAACCAGCGCGGTTTCCATCGATGCAGGCTGCGCTTTTGCCTGCGGCACGATGGTGTTGAAAATCTGCTGTGCCTGAGCGGTGTCGCCGAGGGAAGAATCCAACAGCGCGATACGACGTTGCGTATTGAGCGACGGCGCTTCGCCTGCCTCTGGCGCTTTCAGCTTCTTAACCTCTTCGCGGGCGGCGGATTCGTTTCCGTCTGCGGCGTACACTTCCGCCAGGCCCAAACGCGCATCGTTATTGTCGGCTTCTTTCGCCAGCGCGGCGTTGTATTCGGTGATAGCCGTACCGGTATCACCGCGCTGCTGCGCCCAGTCGGCCAACGTCAAATTAATACGCGTCGACGGCGTTTGCTGTTTCAGCAAGGCAATCGCCTGATCCTCATGACCGTTATCGCGCAACAGGTTCGCTTTCTGCATCACCTGATCGAACTGCAGACGATCCGACAGTTCCTGAATATTGTCATTCCACTGGCTTTTCGGCAGCGTATTGATGTGCGAGAGCGCCGCCATATCCTGACCGTTACCGGAAAGGTACAGGCCATAGGCGTAAACCTGCTCCGGATCGCCCGATTTTTTGCGAGCCAGATCCTGCATCAAATTGTCAGCTTCACCGCGCTGCCCGGCGCTGGAGAGATCCTTCGCCAGACGATAGGTGACCCACACGCTGTCCGGATCGAGCGCCAGTCGGCGACGCTGAACTTCTGCGGCCTGCGCCCAACGGCCCTGATTTTCAAGCGTTTCGGCCTGCTGTGACAGACGATCGTTGGTCAGGCTGCGTTCGATATCATCAATGCTGCGGCGCTGGCTGGCCGACAGGGTGTTGATGAACGCCGTCGCTTTTTCCGGCGACTGCGCCCGATAAATATTGGCCAGCCCGCGCACGGCGTTGCTGTTGCCTTTGTCCAGACGCAGTGCCTGCTGGTAATAACGCTCCGCCGCTGCGGTGTCATTACGGGCGATAGCCACGTCGCCAAGACCCAGCACCGCGTAGCTGTTGGTGTTATCCACGCGCTGTGCCTGCTGGTAAAAACGTCCGGCCTGATCGAGATTTTTGGCTTTCAGGGCCGCATCGCCTTTACGGATCAGCGGCCACACAATTTCCCAGGTCCCCGGCTTGCTGTCTTCGATTTTCGCCAGTTCGACTTTTTTGGCTTCCTGCTCGGCCTGACGGCGGAACTCAGGGTCGGCCAGTTTCTGCTGCTGGTCCGCAAGTTCAGTGCGCGCCAGCTTAGCCTGCTCGCCAGTGGTGAATTGAACCAGAAACTCCTGAAGTTGTTTCACTGTGCCGTCGCTAACGGGTTTATCGCGTATTTGGTCAAACCAGAGGACTGCCGCACGCTCGTAACCGTCATTCGATCGCGCCAGCTGTTTTAAGACGGCAAAGCCCTCTTCCTCGCGACCATCGGATAACAGCAATCTGCCCAACGTGGCTTGCAGCTGGGTATTGCCGGGCGCTCTGGCATTCAGGGCCTTTAGTTGATTGACCCCTTCAGTATGTCTGTCGTCAAGTCGAGCGACAGCGCTCCAATAATCAATAGCATCAACCCCATCCGGAGGTGCACCGTTAAACAGTTTTTCGTACTCAGCAACACCTTCAGCGACATTGCCATTTTTTATCTGCAACTGCGCTTTCTGTAGCGTCTGATGGTCTGTTCCGCTGGAGAGCCGCATTGCACTCTGCGCAGATTTATAGGCAGCAGAATTGGGTGCAATGGACTTAAGTTGATCCAGTTGTTTCTGCGCACCTGCGCTATCGCCCTGACGCAGCATGTAGCGCATATGTGCGTAAATAACCTCAGGATCGTCAGGCGCAATCAGATCCAGGCGTTTCAGTGACTGGCGCACCAGATCTTCACGCTTGGTGGACTCCCCAAGACGCACCTGATTCAATAGCTGCTGTTGAGGCGACTGCACGGCATGCGCCATCGGCATTAGCGTCATGGCAAGCGAGAGGCTCAGTAAACTTAGTGAGAATTTGCGCATTCCTGGCCCCAGTCAGGTAAAAGTTCACCGCGAGCAGTAAACCGGAAACGGTGTTGATCCCATCCTTGCCCGAACAGAGTCAGAACATAGCTGTAATAAGCATCGTTGCCTGGGAAGTTATCGGCGACACGCTGGCGCTGCACGGCCTGTGCATCACGATTTTGCAGGAACGGTAACAGCGTAGCGGAGAAGCCCACCGGCCCATTACCCTCCACCTTCCCGGTGGCAATATCGATTTTCTCTGGCGGTAGACCCGTCTTTTCAGTTTGTGTGGCCATTGGCTTAAACTTCGCCAGCAGGCGGGGTTTATACGGGTCAGCGTCGTTCAACATGCCGGTCCACATATAAACGCGGATGGCATCGTAGCTGCCGACCAGCGATTTATCCTGCTTGAGCTGCCAGCCCTTTTTCTTGTCGAAACGCACCCAGTCTGGCGAGTAGCCCTTCGGCGCAGTTTCCAGTAGCAGTCGCAGGTTGGTTGCCTGTAGCGCGTTCCACGGCGCGCCAAAACGCACGAAGTAGCTCGCTAACTGCGGCGGGAGATAGCTTGGGTTAAAGCGCCAGCCCGCATCGTCGACAAAGCCGACTCTGCCCGGCAGCAGCATGGAGCCAAGCCCCGGCACTTTCACCACTTCATCGCTGGCAATCTTCGACAGCAGCGCTTTTCCGGCGTCGCTGTACTCCGGCATTTTCCACAAACGTCCGGCTTCCAGCAGTGACCAGGCAATCCAGACATCGGCATCGGACGCGGAGTTGGTGTCGAGCACGCTCCAGCTGTTGTCCTCTTTCTTGCCCCACAGCCAGCCCGGCAGCTGCGCTTTGATATCGCCAGCGGCCAGGTTGTTCTGCGTCCAGTTGAACAGTGACGTAAACGCCTCGCGGTCATTGGCGGCAAGTGCGAAGAACATTGCATAGCTCTGCCCTTCGGAGGTGGTGATTTTACGGGCGTCAGACGGATCGATAACCCGACCACCGTCGCTGATATAGTCCTTTTTAAACTGCTCCCACGCAGGCCAGTTACAGGCGGCAGAGGCCTGCAACGTCACCAGCGTCAGTAGCGCCAGGCAACCCTGGCGTACACCGTTCATCATCGTTTACTCATCATCTGGGTCGAGGCGACGACGGCTAATGATGCGCAGCAGACGCCACAGCACCCACGCCAGCAGAACCACGCTCAGCGCCGCCAGGATTGACAGCAGAATCGGGTGGGTAGAAAGAGCGAACCACACGCGCTCGTACCATGGCAGATGGCCGACGTAATACACGTCACCCACGCGCAGGCTGTTGACGCCAGACTCACGGATAACCGAGACGGAACCAAACATCACCGCACGCTTACCGCTGTCGTTCAGTGCCTGGTTCAGCAGTTCAGAGCCACGCGCGCTATCGGCCATCAGGGCAATAACGCTGCGTTGATCGTGATACGGAGACTGGAAGCCGATGATCGCCGCCATCGGGCCTTTAGAGCTGATGTTCGCCTGCGCTACCGGCTGACGTTCATTGTCATCCAGCTGCACCGATGCCAGTTCATTATGACGCACCGGGGTTTTCACCCAACTCTTGGTCGCATCCACCAGCAGATCGATATGCTGGTCATCTTTCAGCTTCTGCGGGATCGCGCCGATCAGCAGGATGTCAGCATCCTGCTTTTGCATCTCGCTCGGATCGTTGGTCAGATTCAGGTTAGCCCCGGTCAGCCCGACCTGCCCACCGATGGTCGCCACGGAATCCAGCAGCGTGCTGATCTGGTTCTGCGTCGGTTCTTTCGGCATCACCACCAGCGTATCAGAGAGATCCGCCATCCGGCTGAACGGGAAGCCTGCATTAGCAAATGCGCGCAGGTCCGGCATCGCGAGGAAATGATAGTAGTTGGAGAAATCAATCGTCGAATCGTCACCAATCACCACATTGTTCTTGATAGGTTGGAAGGTGACGCAGTTCTCAACGGTACCGCCCGGCATCGGGTTGGTGTACTGGAAGTCAAAACGCAGCTGGTTGGTTGCTCCCAGACGCAGCGCCGGGATAGACACCTGATCTTTGCCATCAATCAGGCCCTGAACAATCGGCAGGCGCATCAGCAGGCTGTTGGTATCCTGGGTGCTGTTCAGACTGTACGATTGCAGGAACTGGTTGTTGAGGTTGATGTCCATCCGCGAGCTGTCTTTGATAGCCGGCTGGGTATAGCGATACTTCATATTCATATCGATGCCGTTGCTGCGCAGCAGATACAAATCCGGCGGTAAGTTCAGCGACAGGTTAATCGAGGCAGGCTCAAGACCGGTGGACTGCAGCTGCTGATCGTACGTTTTCAGCTCGCCAAACGTCACCGGACGGTAGGTATTGACCCAGTTCGGCGCATCGTATGGCTTACGCGCCAGCAGAGATTTCACGTCATCCACGGTCACGGTGTCACCACGGAACAAGATGCTACCAGCGGCAATGCCTTGTGCCGCCAACAGCAGATCTTTGTCATCGCGCCCGAAGATCACCAGCATTTTCGTATACGGGTCATTCGGGTTGTCGATCATCTTGATGGTCGGGGTCTGCACCAGCGGGTAGTCGCGCAGGAAATCCGGGCGCTTATCGTTGGTGGCGAACACGATAGCATTCTTGTCCGGCACTTCGTTATACAGGACCGGGAAGGTCTGTCCACGCCAACCAGTGCGCGAGCCGAACCAGGATGCCACAATGGCCGCCGCTTTCTGTTCGGCGATATCCGGCGTCGAGGCGAACACCATCGGCAGATTCAGGGGCCGGTTGTCACGGGCGTCAAAGAACGGCACCGGGAAGTGCGACAGATCGTTTTTGACGTTCAGCCGTTGCAGGGTCATATCCAGCGACGTATTGCGCGCCACATCCAGCCACAGGGTGGTGCTGGCGGTGTTTTCACAGACGTCACGGTAGTGGCCGACAAATTCCAGACGCACATTGTTCAAATCGGTGATGTACAGCGGGTCAACCGGCACCTGCGCCATCACTTTTTTGCCCAGCTGTTCTTTCGTGACCGGCAGAACGCCCATCAGCTCATCATTCAGATAAACCTTCAGCTGTGACTGAACAGGCAGCAGCGCAGGCGATGGCGTATACACCAGATTCAGTGTCGCTTTAGACACCAATTCATCACTGCGCGTACCAAACTGCACCGCACCGGTCGGGTTCGAGCCTTTCAGTTCGATGCTGCCCGGTGCGGGGGCGATCTGCGCAAAACTGAGCTTCACGTCGCGGGACGGAGCTTGTTCAACCACCGAAGGCGTTGTTCCTTCAGCAGCATTTACTGCCGCAGGGTCCGTGACCGTTGGGTCAACCATGTCCGGCGCAGCCGTTGCCGGAACCGAGGCCGCAGCCGTCGTTCCGGTATCACCCGGTGCGGCAGGCGCGGCAACGGCTGCGGTAGCTGCATCCTGTTCCGGTGCCGCAGGCGTGGGTGCCGTGGTTTCTGAGTAAGTTATCTGTGGAATAAAAGCGCTCATGCCCACAGCCGCTGCGCACATCCAGGAAAGTTTTCTTTTCATCGTATAGTCATCATTGTTGAGCCACTGCCGGTTCAGGGAGGATCTCACCCACGTTGCGCTCAGGGCGACGCGGTATAAAGGAGACAATCCAGGCAACCAGTGAGAGAAGCGATCGGAAAATAAATTTCACCGAAGGCGGCGCGAACTCCGCCAGGTGGCGATAGCCACGGAACCCCAGTTTTAAAATGTCCAGCATACTTTCCAGCGGTTTATCTTCCGGGAAGCTGTCTTGCCACAGCGCCCAGGTATCGGCGCGAGCAAAGGTGCACTGAACAAAATCAATGTGCTGGCGAGTCGGCATCGGCAGCAGTTGCAGACCCACTTCGTTACCCATTACGCGGGTAACCAGCATCGGGAAGGCAAATTCTTGCTGACCCCGTTTGAGCAGCAAATTGACCTTTTGACCTTCCAGAACCTGTCCATCCCCGTTGATTTTCAGCCCTACGCCGCCGTCAGAGAAGTCGTGCAGCGTACAGGAGAAAAGGTGCCCATCTTCGCGGGCAATCGCCGCAGGCATTTTCATCTCGACGCGGTGGGAGCGGCGCACCTGTTTACTTTCAACAGAGACTGCCACGGCTCCGCCCAGAATAATCAGGTTGTAGAACACCCACACGATACTGACCCACACGGTCAGGACTTCATTCGCCGGACCGGTGAAGTGACGCCAGATACCGACGGCGATCCCCACCAGGTTCAGAATAACCAAGTACAAGTACGGACGGGAAATCACCCAGTCGACGTACTCTTCTTTCACCAGGCCGCCTTTCGCCGTCACGTTGAAAGTACCGATTTTCGGGTTAATCAGCGCCACGATGGTTGGCGGAGCGATATACCAGGCCAGAACGGTTTCGTAAATTTCACTCCAGAAGGAGTGGCGATATTTGCCCTGAATTTTCGAGTTGGTCAGGCTGGCGTGAATCATATGCGGCAGAACGAACAGCGCAATCATCAGCGCCGGCGCGTAAATGATGTAAGCGTGCAGCAGCAGGAACGCCAGCGGTGCCGTCAGGAAGATAAGTCGCGGTACGCCGGATAAGAAGTGCAGCATGGCGTTGGCGTAACAGATACGCTGCGACCACTTCAGCCCTTTACCAAACAGCGGGTTATCCATACGGAAAATTTGCACCATCCCGCGCGCCCAGCGAATACGCTGACCGATGTGCGCTGACAGGCTTTCCGTCGCCAGACCAGCCGCCTGCGGTATACGCATGTAGGCCGATGTGTAGCCCCGACGATGCAGACGCAGCGAGGTGTGCGCATCTTCTGTCACCGTTTCGACGGCAATCCCACCCACTTCATCCAGCGGTCCACGGCGGATGACCGCACAGGAACCACAGAAGAACGTAGCGTCCCACATATCGTTCCCGTCCTGCACCAGGCCGTAGAACAGCGTGCCTTCGTTCGGGGTCTTACGGAAACGACCGAGGTTACGTTCGAAGGGATCGGGAGAGAAGAAGTGGTGCGGAGTCTGCATCACGCCCAGATTTTTATCTTTAAGGAACCAGCCCACCGTCATTTGGAGGAAGGAGCGCGTCGGCACGTGGTCGCAGTCGAAGATAGAGACTAAATCCCCTTTCGCCAGCTTCAACGCGTTGTTGATGTTGCCCGCTTTCGCATGTTCATGCGTGGTACGCGCGACATATTCTACGCCGACATCTTTGGCGAACTGGCGGAACTCTTCGCGGCCGCCGTCATCCAGGATCCAGATTTTGAGTTTGTCTTTTGGCCAGTCGATACCCAACGACGCATAGACGGTGTTTTTCACCACGCTCAGGTCTTCGTTATAGGTTGGGACAAAGATATCGACAGACGGCCACAGGGCCATGTCTTTTGGCAGCGGCACCGGCTGGCGGTTAAGCGGCCAGATAACCTGGAAGTAACCCAGCACCAGCACGACCCAAGCGTAGGTTTCCGCAAACAGCAGCGTCAGGCCGCAGACCAGGCTCACCGGGTCATTCCAGTTCAGCGTTGAGGTATAGCGCCACCAGATATAACGACAGGATACCGTAAGCGACAGCACCACCAGCATCAGCGCGGAGAAACGCCCTGGCATCCGGCGAACAATCAGCGCAATGCCCCACAGCAGCAGCAGGAAGATAAACTGCGAAATAGGGTTAAACGGCTGCGTGACGCAGACCAGCGCCAGCAGTAACGAACAGAACACCACGGTGCCGAGAATGAGTTTTCGCACTTTCGGGTGTACGTGAGTCAGCTCTTTTTTGTGGTCCAGATGCGCCGTTTTGGTGCTCATTCTTTCAGGCAGATCGTCCATCCACTTGTGGTAACGACCGCGCGCGCCGGACATGGCTTTCAGCCCTTTCCAGTTGAAGCTCTTTTTCTCCGCAACAGGAAGCGTCAACACCAGCCACAGGCTTTGCAGAACATAGCGGACAGGATCGAGTGGACGCGGACGGTGCGCGTTGATATGCGGGTACAGTTCGTTGTAGTTGGCGCGAATACGCTGCCAGCGTGGGTGTTCAAGCGGGATAAATAGCCATGCAAGGGCAACCCAGATGCAACCCATGGTGGCACCCAGCCATGACGATTTGTGGCGACGATAATCCGTATATCGCGCACGCAGACGCGCCCCCGCTTCCGGTGCCAGCAAAAGGGCGGTAAGACGTATCATGAGGACGGCTCCATGCCCGGACGGATCCCAGCGTAATGCATCAGACACCAGTTCGCGAGCGTGACCACTTCTTCTGCCGCCAAAGAATCGCTTCGGTATTCGCCGAGCGGTTGCTTGGCGACCAGGCACTCAGCCACGGATTCATCACGATGGATAACCACCGGCAGCATACGAGGCTGGCTCTGTAACCAAACTCGATAAATATCGTCCTGAATATGGCTGCCAATGCGTAAATCGTTGATCAGGATATGACCGTGTTTCGGCAAAACCTGCTGATGCAAACGGATATGCGCATTCGCATCCGGATTCACCACCGTCAGCATATGGTTGCAGGCTTCAATCAGCGGCTGCATCCACGGCTGAACATCATGGGGTAAATCGATAAGCACCCAATGGTTCGGACGCTTCTGATCGAGGGCCTGAACAATGTCCACCGCCTGAGTGAGTGCCGGTGCCAAAACCTGTAAATTCACACGTTCTGTTACAGAAAGCTGACCAAACGGGAGAAAGTCGATCTGAGAGGTGTAACGCAGCCCGGCATCACGCCAATCATTGCCATCTAAAAGCGCACGCACCCAGCCATCGCGATTCGCAATGTTGTCATTGAAAAAGTAGCGCAGCATGTTATCCGGGCACGCATCGATAATGATGACCGTCTCACCCAGAGACTGTAATGCCCAGCCAAGTGCGGCAGTCAGAGACGTCGTTCCAGTGCCGCCTCGCAGGCCCTGCAATCCCAAAATGGCCATTCAGGCTTCCTTATTTTTGTTCCGCCAACTCGGCCAGCAATGGCCAGCGCTTTAATGCAGCGGCAAGATGCTCGCGTTGGGAAATATCGGTATAATCTATTTCGGGCAAAGAGAATGCCCGACTTAAAGCCAAAAAATCATTTTGGAAGGTGTAACCAGGCGTTGATTCTGACGCTGTCCGGTTTTCATTTTCAGACATTTCTTTTGAACCTTTATCGGACATTTCGTGGATAAACGTATCGGACATTTCTTTGGTTCAAGAAACTAAAACACGAGTTCATCAGTTAGATACACTATGCCCGAACAGAAAATGGGTTCACATGCTAAATCTGTTACTCTTTAATTTCAATGTTAGGTTTAATCTGAGAGTTTTGCTAGTAAACTAATACACAGTCAAACTTGTACACGAGGGACACCGTGGACCCTGTATTTTCACTTGGAATCGAGTCCTTATGGGACGAAGTTAGCCATATGCCTCTGGGTGGTGTTTGGTGGATCAATGTTGAACGTCGTGAAGACGCCGTGAGCCTGTTGAATCAGACGATTGCTGCGCAGAATTCTGATGCAAAAGTCGCCGCGATTACGATGGGAGAAAAACCGCAGAAGATAGTAAAATTAAATGGATCTCACGGTCCTGAAAAAATACGCCTTTTCAACATGCCAAAAAATGAAAATGGTCTATACTCGCTGCGCCGGGATCTGCTTTGTTCTATTGATCCTGCAGATCATATATTTATCTTGCTGTGTTCAGATAATACCTGGCAGAATATTCCACCAGAACGCACAAAGAAATGGCTGAATAGCGCCCAGCGTTGGGCTAAATACTACCGTTGCTCGTTGCTCATTCTTAATCCAGGTAACAATACTGACGCACAACTCTCGCTATTACTGGCCGAGTATCGCTCACTTTCCGGTTTAGCAAGCCTTCGTTTCCTGGGCGACAATCATCTTTTTGATATTGCATTCTGGGCCAACGAAAAAGGCGTCAGCGCACGCCAACAGCTTCAGGTTAACTATATTGGTAAAACCTGGCAATTGGCCGAACGCGAAGAAACCGTGATTCAACCGCGCAGCGATGAAAAAGATGTACTGAGCACCAAAAGTGCCCTCGAAGGTGCCCCGCCGCTGTCAGAATACTGGTCAGTCTTTGATACCAACGATGCGGTGTTTAACGCCGCACGTACGGCGCAGGCTGCCACTGTGATTTTCACCGTCGAACAAACCAGCCAGATTGAACAACTCGCCCACGACATCCACTCGCTGCGTCGTCAACGCGGCAGCGCGATGAAAATTGTGGTACGCGAAATCACCGCCAGCCTACGTGCAACCGACGAACGTCTCCTGCTGGGCTGCGGCGCGAATCTGGTTGTGCCATGGAATACGCCGCTGTCCCGCTGCCTGACGCTGGTCGAAAGCGTGCAGAAGCAGCAGTTCCAACGCCACGTGCCGGACGAAATCAGCACGCTGCTGTCGATGACCCAGCCGCTGAAACTTCGTGGCTATCAGAAGTGGGATATCTTCTGCAAAGCGGTACACAATATTATGAATAATCCGCTGCTTCCTGCCGATAACAAAGGTGTGATGGTGGCGTTGCGACCGGTGCCGGGCCTGCGCGTGGAACAAGCGTTAACGCTGTGCCGCCCGAACCGCCTCGGCGATATCATGACCATTGGCGATAACCGTCTGGTGATGTTCCTGACCTTCTGTCGCATAAACGATTTGGACACCGCGCTGAACCACATCTTCCCGTTACCGACGGCCGATATTTTCTCGAACCGCATGATTTGGTTTGAAGATAAGCAGATTACGGCGGAAATCGTGGAAATGCGGGCAGTCACCGCCGATCGCTGGAATGCGCCATTACCAATGACCACCGACAAAGCGCCGGTGGTGAATGCCGTCCACGACGGGCACAGCTGGCGTCGTTACCCTAAACCTCATCGTCTTACCGACGCACAAGGAGGACAACCTCAATGATGTCAATTAGCGATATTATTCAGCTGGTTGTGCTGTGCGCACTGATTTTTTTCCCTCTGGGATACATGGCGCGTCACTTTCTGCGCCGCATTGAAACAACCTTCAGGTTGATGTTTTTTAGACCCCGTTATGTAAAACCGGCAGGCACACTGCGCCGGTCAGATTTCGTCAAGGCAAAGCAAAACGATGACTAACCCTACTCAAACCGCCGTCTCATCATCGCCATTCTGGCAATACTGGCGCGGCCTTTCTGGATGGAACTTCTACTTTCTGGCGAAGTTTGGCCTGCTGTGGGCGGGATATCTTAATTTCCACGCCATGCAGAACCTGGTCTTTATGGCCTTTCTGCTGCTGCCCATTCCGAATAGCAAACTGCACAAAATCCGCCACTGGATTGCCATCCCGATAGGTATTGCGCTGTTCTGGCACGACACCTGGCTGCCTGGCCCGGAAAGTATTTTAAGTCAGGGTTCGGAAGTGGCAGGCTTCAGCATGAGCTACGTTATCGACCTGGTGACGCGCTTTATTAACTGGCAGATGGTCGGCCTGTTCTTCGTCCTGCTGGTTGCCTGGCTGTTCCTGACCCAGTGGCTTCGCGTCACGGTCTTCACCGTGGTCATCATGGTGTGGCTGAACCTCATTACCGTTGTCGGCCCGAACTTCTCGCTGTTCCCTGGTGGTCAGGCGACCGGGACGGTCACCACCACGGGTGGCACGGCGGCGGCCACCGTCGCCACGGCCGATGCGAAACCTGTTGTCGGCGATATTCCGGCACAAACCGCACCGCCGACGTCAGCGAACCTGAACGCCTGGCTTTCCAGCTTCTATGCTGCGGAGCAGAAACGTCAGACCACGTTCCCTGCGACACTGCCAGCAGATGCACAGCCGTTCGAACTGCTGGTTATCAACATCTGTTCCATATCCTGGGACGACGTTGAAGCCGCAGGCCTGATGCAGCATCCACTGTGGTCGCACTTTGATATTGTGTTCAAACACTTTAACTCTGCCACCTCCTACAGCGGCCCCGCGGCGATTCGTCTGCTGCGCGCCAGCTGCGGTCAGCCATCGCACAGCGATCTCTATTCTCCGGCGGCCAAGCAATGCTACCTGTTTGACAACCTGGCGGCGCTGGGCTTCAAAACGCAGCTGATGCTGGGTCACAACGGCGTATTCGGCGACTTCCTGAAAGAGATGCGTAACTACGGTGATATCCAGGCGCCGCTGATGGACCAGAAAGGACTGAAGCAGAACCTGGTGGCCTTTGACGGTTCGCCGGTCTACAGCGAACTCGACCAGCTTCATCGTTGGAATGAAAACGAGCTGAAAGAGCCGGGTACACGAACGGCGACGTTCTACAACATCCTGCCACTGCACGACGGTAACCGCTTCCCTGGTCAGAGCAAACCGGCTGACTACAAAGCCCGCGCGCAGGTTATGTTTGATGAGCTGGACACCTTCTTTACCGAGCTGGAAAAATCGGGTCGTAAAGTGATGGTGGTTATCGTGCCTGAGCACGGTGGTGCGCTGAAAGGCGATAAAATGCAGGTTTCTGGTCTGCGTGATATCCCAAGCCCGAAAATCACCAACGTCCCGACAGCGGTGAAATTCTTCGGCATGAAAGCACCACATCAAGGCGCGCCAATTGAAATCGATCAGCCAAGCAGCCTGCTGGCGGTATCGGAACTGGTTTCCCGCGCGCTCGATGGCAAGATGTTTACGGCAGACTCCGTGAACTGGGATCAATACACCAGTAACCTGCCGCAAACCGCGCCGGTGTCGGAGAACGCCAACGCCGTCGTGATTCAGTACCAGAATAAACCGTACGTGAAACTCAACGGCGGCGAATGGGTCCCTTACCCGGAATAATCGCCAGCCACAAAAAAACCGCTCATCGAGCGGTTTTTTTTATGCCTGCTGGCCAGATAATCAGGCCAGTGGTTTTTCACCGTTTTCATCCTGGTCAACGGCAAAGCACGCCACCAGTTGTCCACCGTAGTCTTTAAGCTGGGGCTGCAACTGAGTGCAGGGGCCAAAGCGACGACGGCAGCGGGCATTAAAGGCACAGCCCGGCGGCGGATTGAGCGGGCTCGGCAGTTCGCCGGTCAGCTTGATACGCTCGCGACGGTCATCCGGGTTCAGACGCGGCGTCGCCGACAGCAGCGCCTGGGTGTACGGGTGGCGCGGATTATTGAAAATCTGGTCCTTGCTGCCCTTCTCCACACAGCGACCGAGGTACATCACCATCACTTCGTCAGCGATGTGTTCCACCACCGACAGGTCGTGAGAGATGAACACATACGACAGCCCCATGTCCTGCTGCAAATCCATCATCAGGTTCAGCACCTGCGCACGCACGGAAACGTCGAGTGCAGAAACCGGCTCATCGGCAATCACCACGTCCGGGTCCAGCATCAGGCCGCGGGCAATGGCAATACGCTGGCGCTGACCGCCGGAGAACATGTGCGGATAGCGGTCGTAATGCTCGGTTTTCAGGCCGACTTTGGCCATCATTTCCAGCACTTTTGCCTTGCGCTCCGCTTTGTTCAGCGTGGTGTTAATTTGCAGCGGCTCTTCGAGGATCTGGCTGACTTTCTTACGCGGGTTCAGCGATCCGTACGGGTTCTGGAACACGATTTGGATCTTCTGCCGACGCAGCTTCTGTGCAACCGGATCGTGCTTGAGCAGATCCTGCCCCTGGTAATAAAGCTCGCCCCCGGTCGGGATTTCAATCATCGTCAGCAGACGGCCAAGTGTGGATTTCCCACAGCCGGATTCGCCCACCACTGCCAGCGTTTTGCCACGTTCGAGGGTGAACGAGACGCCGTCCAGCGCTTTCACCAGGCGCTCCGGGGCAAAAATGCCCTTCTTCACCGGGTAGTGTTTTTTCAGGTCGATAGCATGCAGCAGCGGCTTCGAGGTGGCCTCAGGCGTACTCATAATGTTGGCCTCCCGGCATCATCGAGGGGGTAATGGCATTTGGACTGACGACCGCCGTCGACGGCATTCAGTTCCGGTTCTTCAGCACGACATCTGTCGGTAGCATACGGGCAGCGCGGGTTGAGCAGGCAGCCATTCGGGCGGTCGTACTTGCCCGGAACGACGCCCGGCAACGAGGCCAGACGCGCTTTATCCTGCGCAAATTCCGGCAGCGCACGCAGCAGGGCCTGAGTGTACGGGTGACGCGGCGCGCGGAAGATATCCTGCGCGGCCCCGGTTTCCACCACCTGGCCTGCGTACATCACGATGATTTTGTGTGCCGCTTCTGCCACCAGCGCCAGATCGTGCGTAATCAGCACCAGCGCCATGTTCTCTTTCTGCTGCAGCTCCAGCAGCAGTTCGATGATTTGCGCCTGAATGGTGACATCCAGTGCGGTCGTCGGTTCATCGGCAATCAGCAGCTTTGGCCGACAAGCAATCGCCATCGCAATCATTACGCGCTGGCTCATCCCACCGGAAAGCTGATGCGGGTACACGTCGAGACGCGAGCCCGGATCGGGAATACCGACCAGATTCAGCAGGTCGATGGCCCGCTGACGACGCGTTTTCTTGTTGCCGCCCTGGTGCACTTTAATCGCTTCCATAATCTGGAAACCGACGGTGTAGCACGGGTTCAGGCTGGTCATCGGATCCTGGAAAATCATTGCCACTTCCGCACCCACCAGCTGGCGGCGTTCTTTTTCGGAAATGCGCTTCAGGTCGCGACCGTTAAACTCCAGTTTTTCCGCCATCACGCGGCCGGGGTAATCAATCAGTCCCATGATCGCCAGCGAGCTGACGGATTTACCGGAACCGGATTCCCCAACGATGCCGACCACTTCGCCCTGCTTTACGCTATAGCTGATGCGGTCCACGGCGCGAAACGGGGTGCCTTCGTCGCCGAAGTGCACCGATAATTTATCTACATTTAATAACGCCATCTCGTGCCTCTTACTGCTTCAGTTTGGGATCCAGCGCGTCACGCAGACCGTCGCCCATCAGGTTAAATGCCAGCACCGTAAGCAGGATCGCCAGACCCGGGAAGGTCACGACCCACCAGGCGCTTTGCGCGAACTGCAACACGTCGGAGAGCATGGTGCCCCACTCCGGTGTTGGCGGCTGCGCACCCATGCCAAGGAAGCCAAGAGCGGCCATATCGAGAATGGCGTTCGAGAAACCGAGCGACGCCTGAACAATCAGCGGCGCAAGGCAGTTTGGGAAAATATTGACGAACATCTGGCGCATTGCGCCCGCACCCGCCACGCGAGAAGCGGTTACGTAGTCGCGATTGACCTCCACCATTACCGCCGCACGGGTTAATCGCACGTAGTGAGGCAGGGCCACAAAGGTTAGCGCCAACGCGGCGTTACCGATGGACGGACCGAAAATCGCCACCAGTACCAGCGCCAGCAGCAGGCTTGGCAGGGCCAGCATGATGTCGACGATGCGCATGATGATGTTATCGATGATGCCGCCGAAATAGCCTGCCACCAGCCCGAGCACGACGCCCAGCACCAGCGACAGCACCACCACCAGACAGCCCACCAGCAACGACAGACGCGCACCGTACATTAAGCGTGACAGCACGTCGCGACCGACATCGTCAGTCCCGAGCAGGTGCGACAGCGTGCCGCCTTCCTGCCAGAACGGTGGCGCCAGCAGCGAATCACGGAACTGATCCGCCGGGTTATACGGCGCGAGGACGTTGGCGAAAATAGCGATGAGCATAACCACCACCACATACACCAGACCGACAACCGCGCCTTTATTACGTTTAAAATAGTGCCAGAACTCCTGCAATGGGGTCATTGGCACCGGTGCAGCGACTTTATTTTCAGTGACTTGTGACATGATGGCCCCTTACTTCCTATGACGAATACGCGGGTTCACCACGCCGTACAGCAGGTCGACCAGCAGGTTAACGAGGATAATCATCGTCGCAACCAGCAGGACCCCGCCTTGCACAACCGGATAATCACGGCGCTGCAGGGCATCAATCAGCCAGCGCCCAAGGCCCGGCCAGGAGAAGATCGTTTCGGTCAGAATCGCACCCGCCAGCAGCGTGCCGACCTGCAGACCGATAACCGTCACCACTGGCAGCATGGCATTACGCAGCGCATGCACAATGATGACGCGCATCCGGGTCAGGCCCTTCGCACGCGCGGTACGGATATAGTCTTCGCCGAGCACTTCCAGCATCGCCGAACGGGTCATACGCACGATAACCGCCAGAGGAATGGTGCCGAGCACCACCGCAGGCAGCACCATGTGCGCCAGAGCATCGATGAAGTTGCCTGGTTCGCCCCAGATGGCGGTATCAATCAACATGAAGCCGGTTAACGGCAGCGTGTCATCGAGGAACACCGAATCACTAATACGCCCGGAGACCGGCGCCAGATTCAGCTGTACTGACACCAGCATGATGAGCATCATGCCCCACCAGAAAATCGGCATTGAGTAGCCGGTCAGTGCGAGGCCAACGGCGGTGTGATCGAAGATAGAACCACGCTTAACCGCAGCCAGCACGCCGACGGGAATGCCCACCGCAACGGCGAAAATCATTGCGCAGACGCCGAGCTCCAGCGTGGCTTTAAAGCGCGGAACGAATTCGTCCCATACCGGCAGACGGCTCTTCAGCGAGATCCCTAAATCGCCGTGAAGAACGCCCCAGATATAATGGAGATACTGTTGCCACATTGGCTTATCAAGGCCCATGGCAGCCAGAAGCTGTGCGTGACGCTCAGGGGAAATACCGCGCTCACCGGCCATTATCATCACCGGGTCACCGGGGATCATATGGACAAAGGCAAAGGTCAGCAGGGTGATACCGATAAAGGTCGGGATAACTAATCCCAGACGTCGGAGGATGAACTGCAACATAACCCGGATTCTCTCTCATGACGTTCTGCCTGGCGACAGCACGTCTGTATTGCTCACAACTGCCGGGTGGCGCTGCGCTTACCCGGCCTACATTCGTAGGCCCGTGCAGGCGCAGCGTCGCCGGGCATAGAGGGGCACTCACGTACCCCTTACATTTTTAATTATTCGATGGAGACGTTTTCGAAGTGGTGCTTACCTAATGGATCAACCACATAGCCTTTGACTTCTTTACGCACTGGCTCGTACACGGTGGAGTGAGCGATGATCAGCGCCGGAGCCTGGTCATGCATCACTACCTGAGCCTGTTTGTACAGTTCAACACGCTTGTTGTGATCTTCAGCCGCACGAGCTGGCTGAATCAGGTCTTCAAACGGCTTGTAGCACCAGCGAGAATAGTTAGAACCGTCTTTCGCCGCAGCGCAGCTGAACAGGGTCGCGAAGAAGTTATCCGGATCCCCATTGTCGCCGGTCCAGCCCATCATGACGGTCTGGTGCTCGCCCGCTTTGGCGCGTTTCAGGTACTCGCCCCACTCGTAGGTCACGATGTTGGCTTTCACGCCTACTTTCGCCCAGTCAGCCTGAATCATCTCAGCCATACGGCGAGCGTTCGGGTTGTACGGACGCTGTACCGGCATCGCCCACAGGTCAATGCTGAAACCATCAGCATGGCCAGACTCTTTCAGCAACGCTTTGGCTTTTTCCGGATCGTAGGTGTAATCCTTCACATCGTCGTTATAGCCCCACATGGTTGGTGGGATCAGGTTCTTGGCAGCAACGCCCGCGCCCTGATAAACGGCTTTGATGATCGCCTCTTTGTTCACCGCATACGTCAGCGCCTGACGAACTTTCACGTCATCCAGCGGTTTCTTCTCGGTGTTAAAGGAGAGGTAGCCCACGTTCAGACCCGCCTGCGACAGCAGGTTGATGTTTTTGTCCTGCTTCATGCGAGCGATGTCAGCCGGGTTCGGGTACGGCATCACCTGGCATTCGTTTTTCTGCAGTTTGGCGTAACGGACGGACGCATCTGGGGTGATAGAGAACACCAGGCGGTCGATCTGCGGTTTGGTACCCCAGTAGCCCGGGAACGCTTTGTACAGAATACGGGAGTCTTTCTGGTACTGCAGCAGCTGGAATGGACCGGTACCGATTGGGTTCAGGTCGATTTTCTCCGGCGTGCCGGCTTTCAGCATGTTGTCTGCGTATTCTTTTGACAGAATCGATGCAAAGTCCATCGCCAGGTCGGCGAGGAACGGTGCTTCTGGACGCGTCAGCACGAACTGAACGGTATTATCGTCCACTTTCTTCACTTCGCTTATCAGGTCCGGCAGGCCCATGCCTTCAAAGTATTCATAGCTGCCGCCAGACACTTTGTGGTACGGGTTTTTGTCGTTTTTCTGACGATCGAAGGAGAACACGACGTCATCGGCGTTGAAGTCACGCGTCGGTTTGAAATCTTTGTTGTCCTGCCACTTCACGCCTGGGCGCAGGTGGAAGGTGTAGGTTTTGCCGTCGGCGCTGACATCCCACTTCTCTGCCAGACCTGGGATAATTTCCGTGGTGCCGGTTTTGAATTCAACCAGGCGGTTGTAGATAGGCACGGAGCTTGCGTCGTAAGTCGTACCAGAGGTGAACAGCTGTGGGTTAAAGCCTTCCGGCGAGCCTTCAGAACAGTAAACCAGGGTTTTGGCCTGCACGCTTGCCGCCACAGTCAAGGCCACAAGGCTAAGACCAAGCTTCAGCATCCCTGACTTTTTCAAGGAAATACTCATTATTCTGCTCCAAATGTGATGTTTGTTTGTTGTGTTTTCCGCCAGACCTTTATTTGTTTTTTAACCGGTCTGTTCGGTAGTGCCCGAAGGCGTTAAAAGGGTTGGAGATTCCTTTCAGAAGAGCGACTGAGTAGCAGCGCAGATTCTCCCTGAAATGCCCCTCATGCCCTACAATCTGTCAACAGAATGTGCAAACGTCAATACAGGTAACCGGGATTTACATCAACGGTGAGAATCCTCAGACAAAGATTAAAAAAACTTCTGAAGGGTATTCTCAGCAGGGAAATTTATGCTACGCGCTTAACAGCAGCACAATCATCTTCACACTTTGCAATAACCAGTGATTAACAATTGTGCGAATTGCTGAAAATTTCTGGCGAAATGGCGATAATCTGAGCGATTAATAGCGTGAACGTTAAAACGCACAGGCGAAAATGCTGAGGTTATCCATAAGTAACGCAAGAAAAAGGCTAACCAAATATAAAAAAATACAATGGAAAATGTCACAAAACGGTTATCTGACGATGCGAAGAGAGGATGGTGAGGATTTTTGACGGTTATGGTGCGAGTGTAGAGAAAGCAGGTTCATTCAAAAACAGCAGAGGAATATAGAGCATGACTTCACATCCACTCCGTCAGGTTATCGAGGCATGTGATAAGGCGATATCGGCAAAAGATTACGACGCCCTGATGGTGCATTATGCGGAAGATGCCGCTCTGGTGGTAAAACCCGGGATGACCGTTCAGGGCAAAGAGGCCATCCGCAAAGCCTTTATCGCGATCGCCGACTTTTTTCAGGGCCAGCTGGTTGTTGAGCAGGGTGAAATGCAGGTCATCGAGGGCGCGGGTAATGCGCTGGTGATTATGGAAACCAGGCTACGTTTTCCAGGCGACGACGGAACCCCTGTCGAAACCACCCGCCGCGCGACTTACGTATTCCGCCAGGAAGACAACGGACGCTGGCTATGCACGATTGATAATTCGTATGGCACGGAGCTGTTGGGGTAATTCATTGCCCGGCTACGCTGACGAAGCGCCCGGTCAGCGTAGCGCCAACGGGCGATTGATGCGATATAAACTGCAACGTTTCATATCCCTTTTTCATTTCCTGAAGCGCCCTCGCATTTATTAATTTCTCCCTTTTCCTCCTGCGCTGTTTTTTTATTCAGTGGAGTAGTATGTGTGGGCACTGAGAAATACGAGAGGTCTGTAAAGATTGATTATATGAGCGCGGCATGAAAGTGCAGGAACACTTCCATACCGCTGACCACAAGCAACTTACTATGGAGTTGAATATGGCTGCCAAAAATTTTAAGCCAGAAGTCGCTATTGCCAAAACAGTTTCAAACGCTTTGTCTGTTATTTCAGAAAACCGCGAGGCACCACGCAAAAATGACGGTATTTCTAAGCCCTTACGCCGGATGTCAGTCAGTTACGTCAGCGTCCGGCATTACGACCGCCAGACCAACAGAACCAAGCGCTATACCCGCAGCGCCAGCCTGCGCCTGAACGGCCGCTGGATGGAAGAAGCCGGGTTTACGACCGGCACCAATCTGGATATCCGCGTGATGCCCGGTTGTCTGGTGATCACCACCCGTCCGCAGGAAACGCCGCTGATGAAGGTGTTGAATAACGTCACGCAGCTGCCGGAAAACGATCGGCAGCAGGTCATGGCATTTTTGCAGGGCGTGATGGCGAAAGTGGCGCTTGAGAAGCGGTAGAGGGTGATGGCGATCCCGCCGTTTAGGGGCGGGATCGCATGGTCATTTTGCTTCGACCGGCGTTGGAGAGCATTCCGCTACGGTAAAGGCTGAGAACATATTGCCACTTTCAGGACGCTTATAAAAAACCAGCTTGTATTTCACCTGTATTCCGCATCAGATTCAACTAATTAGAGGGAAAGCTTATTTAAAATTGTTTTGTCTTTTTAATCTTGAATGGTCAAAATTTTGTATGTCTTTATTTAAACCAACAACGGGTTCTAAAATTAACTTATTAATTGAAGATTCTCGCTGTGACATTTCCTTCTTCATTAGTAAACAATAAGACCGTAGATTCGCATTATCCGCAGATGAGATATCCTTACACTTAAATATAACTTTATTCCCGATTAACACTCTTTGATATCCGAAATTTTGAAGCCCGAGGATTTCCCTTGCCGTTACTATATGATAGCCAGATTGATAATTCCAGAGATTTACTGGCGCCAGCATGGACATCAGATGAAAATCTGCATGCCGGTGAACACCGCCAAGCACCCAGGCATCATTCAGAATAGCAGCCCATTTATCCATCATTAAAATATTGCCGGGAGCATTCTTCTTCCAGAGATATTCATCTTTATTTAAATTGAATTGCGCTAATACACTTCTTCTCCATAGATCACCTGAACGTCCTATTAACATTGGTCCAGTTGATATAAATGCTTTTCTATAAACAAGCCAACAATATTCAGCCAGATCGTTTATATAATTTTTACGTCTTCTTCCATTATGGAATTTATTTGTAAGCTCCTCATTGGCAATTCCATTTTGTTCCTCCCACACAAAAGCATTTTCTCTACTTTTAGTCCCTAATGATTCGATATCTCGTCTTAATGTTAGTAAATTATACATGCTTACCTCTTTTATGTTCCTTGCGATTGATACTGTTGGCTAAATAGTTGCGCCCAATACCGCTACATTTTCCCCAGACCATGGTTTCACGGCTCTTGTGGATGATGTAATTGTCCACAATGAGCATTATCGTTTTTTCCCGTCGGTATGTCGCTTTAAGATGTTTTAACCTACTGGTAAATAACGACGAGATTTTGCTGTTACCACCTACATAGCTGACTTTACCCGTGGCACGGCTTTGTTGAATAAATCGAACTTTTGCTGAGTTAAAAGATCAGATCACGCATCATCCGGTAATACTGGGTGTCCCATGGCAAAGCAGAAGTTTAAAATCACCAACTGGCGAAACTACAACAAAGCCCTAAAAACCGGAAGCATTGGGAAGAAGAGTGATAAAAAATAAGGACACGGATAATAATAACGGAAGTTTATTTTAGCAACACAAGCGAGTGCCCCGCGAGAGAGGATAACTCGCCACTGCGTGGCTCGCCCTTCGGGCCGTTGCTAAAGCAACGTGGTCTCGCTTCGCTCGGCTCGAACCTCCTTCCCCGGAGCTTCTTCATCCTCTCCGGGCTATAGACGAAAAAAAACCGCTCAAAAGAGCGGTTTTTTCGAATGTGGTCGGCGAGAGAGGATAACTCGCCACTGCGTGGCTCGCCCTTCGGGCCGTTGCTAAAGCAACGTGGTCTCGCTTCGCTCGGCTCGAACCTCCTTCCCCGGAGCTTCTTCATCCTCTCCGGGCTACAGACGAAAAAAAACCGCTCAAAAGAGCGGTTT
>Ga0160467_100036_pt1 | contig 216242 bp, 149 predicted proteins | sample HID1972I_E11MG_FD_108221 | JGI IMG/M metagenome (GOLD analysis project Ga0160467, IMG submission 108221) | Enriched pill bug-associated microbial communities from UW Madison campus, WI, USA - HID1972I_E11 MG | ecosystem: Host-associated > Arthropoda: Insects > Digestive system > Unclassified ... | reverse complement strand
CTTTCCCCAATGTTCGCAGTCGTGTAAATGTTATTATCCTTGGCATCAGTAAGGACATATAGGAACTCGTTGTCATAGTATACGGCTCCGCGTGCTTGTGTCTGACCTTTATGGCCAACGAATAAGGGGAAGATCGAATTCCATGCGCTTTCATGGAACTGGCCGTCGACAGATATGGTTTGAGAGGTTGCTGTTACGTCAGAAATTACATGTCCTTTTATCATCCAGACTTCTGTTGCGTTACCTGAGTATGCGTTGGTAGATGTAAGTGCAATAACTGTCATTTCACCTGTTATGCTGATACTGTTCCATAAGGCAGACTTGTCTGATGGGATGATGAAGGGACTGCTTTTCATATCAAAAGATTTAGCCTCAGAATCTCCAATCACAACTTTCATATCAGCATTGTTTATATTATTGATCCTGTCTTCTGTTCCCTGATAGGAGAGTAAAGTTTCTCCGGTAGACAGTTGGCGGATGTATGGAGCTCCGGCGTATAAGGGATCAGGAATCGGCTTCAATAAGGCGTAGTTGCGATTTGCGCTTGCACCATTTACAAAGCTCGCCCAGTTCTGAGAGATCGAGTTCCGCACGATATAGGGCTTAAAGTTAGAGAATCCATTGTCTTCGATTGCAACTACAATATCTTTTTTGTTATTCAGTAGAAGGGGAACCGGCATACCGTCCCGGGCCCCTGCACGGTAGCTGATAACTTCAGGAGTACTTGTCCATGTAAGACCATTGTCGGCTGATCTTAGCATGGAGATGTTCTGTTCATTAGAACTTAGGAATACGCCTTCATTTGCGAAGTAAAGTTGGATTTCACCGCTGGGCAACTGTATAGCTGCAGGCTCCCAGCAACCATTTTCGAACTGGTAATCCGCTTCGTATAAAAGCCTTGTATCGGTCCATGTAGCACCTCCGTCATAACTTTTCCTGGTCTTAATCGCAAACTTTTGAGTGGGTACAGAGGGGCGGGGGTTATAACATACGAGAATGCTTCCGTCTGCCAACTGTAATATATCCGGAACGGCCATGTTTACTCCTGTTGCCTTGTTTTCTACAGTAACAGGCGATGACCAGGTTTGCCCTTCGTCAGTGCTCTTAGACACAACAACGCTTCCGTTCGACTCGTAAACGCAAAGCCAGCTTTGGTCGGCGGTTTCGATCAGCCTCGCATATCCATTGTAACCGCTGCCGTTTGAGATCTTTTTTAACGAGCTGTAATCCCAGGCGATTCTTATCCCACCCAGATACGGTACCGCAGGAATCTTGATCCTAGGTTCTTCTTCCTCTGCCGACTGCTTTTTGCAGCCGGAAAAAGCAACTAGCGTAGGCAATAATATTATGTAAAGCAGTTTTAAACAAGTATTCATGGTGATGTTCTTTTGAGGGTATCTTATACCCGCTTGCTAGTCATTCTTGGTTTTTGTTGCTGTACTCGTAAGCTTTTTGATCAGGTCAGTCTCCTCTTCCATGTATGGTTTTCCGTTGACTCTGAATATATCGTGGAACCATAGTGGTGGCTCTGATGTATAAGTTTTCGTCCAGCTATCCCAGGGATATATGGTTTGAGATTTGCCGGAGACAAATCCCCAATTAAACATAGCTACTGAGTGTTTTTTGGCAATGGGTAGGGTGGATGAAAAGGTGCTGCCATTGGGACGAGCCATGTACTCTGTACATAAGAGTGGCTTTTTGAAGCGCTTTAATTGGATTATGCGTTTCTCAAATTCCTGTCCATCGTTATAATTGTGGAATGAAATAATGTCGGACTGCTCCAGCTGTAACTGTTCGATGGGTTTGAGACGCTCGTGAGATGACCAGTCGCCCGTCCAGATTCCTGAAGTTAAAGGCTGCGAAGGGTTAGCTGAACGAGCCCAGATAAACGATTTCTTTAGCAGCGGTAGTACGTAATCAACTTTATTGGGTAATTCCACTTTTTCATAGGAGGGGCCCGTCATATTATCAGGCTCGTTCCATATATCCCACCCTAGAATTCTTTCATCACTGGCAAACTTTCTGATCACACCTTTAACGTATGCCTCAAGGCGTGGGTAAGATGTTGAATCTTTTAAAGCTATTTGTCCGGGACTTTGAACCCAGCCCGAATTATGAACGTAGGGTTTTGGATCACGTTGTGTTCCAACCTTCGGAAAAGGATCCCAGCAGGAATCAAAGAATACCATTAGAGGTTTGATGTTATGCCGGTCAGCAATTTCAAGGAACTTATTGATTCGTGAATAAAAGCCGATCGAATCTTGCTGATGCAACAGATCGTGAAGAAATACGCGGGCTGTAGTCATGCCGAGCGACTGAGCAAGACCAAGCTCCTTATCAATCGTCAGGGTGTCAAAAGTAGCTTCCTGCCACATCTCTAACTGATTGATCGCAGTGCTAGGCATAAAGTTCGGGCCCACCAGCCAGGGCTGTTTTTTATACCAGGATTGTGCCTGTTTAGGAGTCCAAATGCTGCGTTCCTTAGATTTCTTTTGTGCTATGCCCGGTTGAAGCAAGAAGAGCACGAGGGCGAATGCAAGAGTGATTTTATTTAAGTGCATGATATTCTATTTAAAGTTTGATCTGAAATACTGGAAACCTGTAGATAGGACTGCACCCTGATAAGTGCAGTCCTAAAGGCTAGTACTGTGGATTTTGTTTAAGATTCGGGTTATTTAAGATCTCTACCTGAGGAAGTGGCAAGCGATTATGTTTTCCCACAACAAAGTTGTTGAAGTCAGGATCCCTAAGCGCTATCTGGCTTACTTTTGCCTGCGTTTCCAGGTCTCCCCAACGCTTTAAGTCAGCCCATCTGACGCTTTCACCACACAGCTCGAGTACTCTTTCTTTTTTAAGGCGCTCTAAGAATGCATCCTTGCTCAAAAGAACTGCGGGATATGCTGTAGCGAGAGGAGCATGATTAGCTCTGTTTCGAACCATATCAACATATTGAGCAGCAGTTGATGTGAGATTCAGCTCGTTAAGCACTTCCGCATACATCAGTAAAATGTCGGCATAACGGATTAGGCGGTAATTATTCTGAGCAAAGTAGTCTTCGTTATTTCTGTAGTAATCTCTGGAGTATTTTCTAAACCAGGCTTCATTATTATCCCATTCCCAATTCTTGCCATAGATCTTATCTCCAAAATCGGCAGTCAGGTCTGGGTAGAACAGGCTGTATCTCAACCTTTCATCGATGCCTCCGGACAGCGTAGGTTCTTCCTTGAACGCGTTTACTAACCAAAATCTCGCTTGTCCGTCTGACCAGCCTATGGTTCTTGGAGCAAAGAATTGAGGTCGGTTGTTACTCATGGTGGCGTTAGGATCTTCGCCATCACCTCCTTTGTTCACATCTGAAAACTGTATTTCGAAAACTGATTCGGTATTGTTCTCAAGATCTGCAGTGAAGTTGTGTCTAAAGCTGCTTATAAGAGAATATTTGTCTTTTCCTAGTCCTGTGAAAAAGTAATCGAGGGCAGTCTTTGCTTCATTCCATTTATGCTGTTGCATGTAGGTTCTGGCCAGGTAGCCACGTACGGCCCCCTTCGTTGGCCTGCCTACATTAGCGGCATCCCAAACAACAGGGAGATCTGCTTCAGCTTCGGTAAGATCCTTTTCTACCTGAGCCCAAACTTCGGTGATTGTACTATGAGCCGGAAGGTCGTCTGGTTTGGATGGAGTAAGTACTAAAGGAACATTTTCCCATAAAAGTGCAGCATAATAGTAATGCAAGGCACGTAAGAATTTTGCCTGTGCAATGATCTGCTGTTGTTTGACTGGATCCGAAAAGGCGATATTTGGAACATTCTCCAGAACCTGATTGCACCGAAAGATTGCTTTGTAAGTATCTCTCCAGGTAACCACATTTCCTTCGAAGAAGTTATAGTTAATATACTGGAAACGGGTCCAATCTGCCAGTTCAATCCAGGGGCTTTTACTGAATCCTTCATCAGATGTAAGGTCAAAACGGAAGTATATCCATCTGGACCATAAGCCAGGTTTATAGAACATGGCATAAGCGGCATTGATGCCTTTTTGAGCATCATCTTCTGTATTCCAGAATTGAGCTTCGGTAATGGTATTGGGATTTTCAATAGTTAGTACATCTTGTTTGCAGGAATTCAAAGTGCTGCAAACCAGAAAACTTAAACTTGCTATGGTGTAGAATATCTTTTTCATCTTCTTAACTTCTTTTTAGAAACCTAACTGTAGTCCAATCGACATCATTCTTACATTCGGAAATGCACCATTGTCATGTCCCTTTTCGAATATGCTGTTGTTGCTGAACTCGGGATCGAGGCCTGTATATTTGGTGAAGGTTAAAATGTTTTGTGCTGACAAAGTAATAGATGCGTTTGCAAGACCGATTTTCCTGATAGCACTTGTTGGTAGTTCATAACCAAGGCTGACATATTTCAACCGGAAAAAGCTTCCATCTTCCAGCCAACGGTCAATGTCGCCCCTTGAGTTCAGAGTAGACCCATAGAAGGCTCTTGGTACGCTGGTATTGGGGTTTTCGGGCGTCCATGGCTGAATACCTGCTCTGTAATTTGTATTATCATCAAAGCGATCTACAACACTTCTTGGTCCGTTGAAAACAGTAGCCCCAAAAGCGCCAAACCAATCCATGTTGAACGTTAACCGCTTGTATGAAATATTAAAATTGACACCCAACTGTAAATCAGGCATGGATGATCCCACCACAGCCTTGTCGTCATTTGTAATCTGACCATCGCCATTGTTATCCTTAAAGCGTATGTCGCCTGGTTTAGCATTAGGCTGAATTACGATTCCCTGCTCATTCTGATAGTCGCTAACCTCACTTGCGCTCTGGAAAAGACCGTCTGTTTCGAGCACATACCACATCCCGATAGGTTGACCTATTGAGGTTATTGTATTTCCGGAAAAGAGATTATTTCTGTTATAGCCAAGGTTAGTAACTTTGTTCTTTAAGGTAGTCACATTGGCCGTTATACCATAATTGAGGTCATTCTGCTGTTGCCTGTAAGTTCCTGAAAATTCGAATCCGGAGTTGCGGAGGCTGGCCGCGTTTACCACAGGATTACCGCCATCGTTTCCGGTTGTTAGGGCTATGGGCATCCCCGTTAACACATCTTTGGTATCAGCAATAAAGTAATCCGCAGAAAACGTGAGTTTGCTGTTTAAGAAGGATGCATCTATACCCAGGTTGGTTTGGGTTAACGTTTCCCACTTTAAGTCGTTGTTTGCGAGTCTAACCTGCGTAGCTCCGGGCTCAATATGCTGGTCCTGCCCAATTGCAATGGTCGGAAAGGTATTGATTGTTGCCAACCAGTCCCAATAGCCGATGTTACTGCTACCTAAGGTTCCCCAGCTTGCTCTCAATTTAAGATCATTTACAAGCGGAAGCTTGAAGAAGGATTCCTCGCTGAGTCGCCATGCTGCGGAAACTGACGGGAAATTTCCCCACTGCTGGTGTGGGCTTAAACGTGAAGTCCCATCTCTACGGAAGACTGCATTGAACAAGTACTTGTCATCAAAGCTATATTCCAATCTTCCCAGATAGGAGGTAAGTGCCGCCTTTTGTAAGAAGCCTCCGGTCTGTGCTTCGTTACCCTGGTCTAACTGTGTATAGTAATCGCCGCTGGAGTTTACTAATAGGTTTCTTTTTAAGCCCGATATTTGTTGGTAGTCCTGCTTCTGGTAAGTTTGCCCGGCGAGCAGCGTAAATTTATGTTTCTTAAAATCTTTGTTAAAAGTTAGCGTGTTTTCAATAAGCATATTTGTTGACGCTGCTCTGTTTTCAGAAGTAAGAGACGGATCAGCCGGTTGATTGAGTGTCCAGTTACCTGTTTTTCTTAAATGCTTAAAATGGTCATTGCTGGTTTCGTATCCAATATTCAGTCTGTATTTTAGGGATTTAAGAAGAGCTAGTTCTGCCCATATATTACCTCTTAACCTTAAATTTTCATTTGTCCGGTCATCCAGGTCTGCAATTGCAATAGGGTTGGTAGCGAATGTTCTGGCGCTTGATTCACTGCCATACCCATATCCTCCTGGGTTTGCAGGATCGTAAACAGGAATGGTTGGGAGTAGTCTGATTACGTCAATGATAGGGTTTCCGGACATCTCATCAGCTTTAGCGTGTGATATAGCAAGGTTTTCGCCGATGCTGAAGATTCCTTTTGAACCGCTGGAGTTTACCCTGAAACTGATACGGTCAAATTTAGTATCTATGACAGTTCCTTTGTTCCCGAAATAGTTGGTGGACACCAAATATCCTCCATTTTTACTACCTCCGGAAAAGCTAAGATTATAGTCCTGAACGTTGCCGGTTCTGAAAGTTTCGTCTTGCCAATTCGTGTTTACGTCTGTGTTGAGATTTTGTCTTACGGCACCAGCGTTGTCATAGGCCATATAGTTAAGTCTTGTAAACTCCTCTGTGTCGGCTAAATCGTATCGCGGGATGGTTTGTGTACTCGTCTTTCCGGAGAACTCTACTTTCATCGGACCTTCTTTTCCTTGTTTGGTAGTGATGATGATAACACCATTCGCGGCTCTGGAGCCATAAATCGCTGCGGCTGAGGCATCTTTAAGGATCTGGAGGGATTCAATATCATTGGGGTTGAAATCGCGGTTCGCGGTTGTGATCATTCCATCAATAACATATAAAGGACTGGTGCCACTTAAATTCTTCAATCCCCTTATCTGTATTTGCGCTTCAGAGCCTGGCTGACCACCTCCACGGATATTTACCCCGGATGCAAGTCCTTGCATCGCTTCTGCGACTGTAGTTGCCTGCCTCTTTTGAATGTCTGTGGATTGAACTACCGATACGGCACCAGTCAGGTCTTTTTTCCGCTGCGTACCATATCCAACTACAACTACCTGGCTCAGCTCTGTAGATTGACTTTGCAGCTGCACATTGATTGATTGACGTCCTCTTACTGGTTCTTCAAGGGTAGAAAAGCCCAGATAAGTAAAAACCAAAGTGCTGTTTGCATCAACGGATGATAGTTGATACCTTCCATTTTCACTTGTGGTAGTGCCTGTAGTAGTACCTTTTACTTTGACGCTTACGCCAATTAATGTCTCTCCGTTAACATCTGTTACTGTCCCCGATACCGATGTTGACTGTTGCCCCTGTGCAATCAAGGCGATGAAAAATTGGAGGAAAATCAGCGTGGCTGTATGAAAAGTTCTGCTGCTGTTCCGTTTACCATTGAAGGAGTGCCAACGCCTGTTGCCATCCTTCGACCGAAGAAATAGAATTACATTCATGATTGGTTAGTTTATGATAGTGTGGGAGGCAGTGTAACTAGTATTGACCGCCTGTATCAAAGATGTGATGATCGCGCTTTCCTATTTATTCAAGATGTGCGCAATTTGTGTCAATTAGAAAAATAAATGGTGGTAGATTGAATTAGCGAAAAGAAATGGGACGCATCCGCAATATGTTGAGACGTTATAGGGGCAGGAACCTCATAGATTTACACCGTTTTTACTACCCAGTGTTAACCTCAAACTTAAGTTATAACATGCGATCGATTATTAGTTGTTTAATCCTATTCATCGCCTCAGTGCAATTAGCAGCACAAGAGAGGCGGGAAATCTTTTTTGCAGATCCCACAATCTATGTCAACGAAGGTAAATACTATTTGACAGGTACTAAAGGAGGTGGAGACTCTCTCGGATTTTCAATCCTGGAATCCACAGACCTGAAAACCTGGACTTTACCTGCAGGAACACGTGACTCGACCCACATGATTCTAAAAAAAGGGAATCAAAATTATGGCTCAGTTGGTTTCTGGGCGCCCCAAATATTCAGAGGACAAGGCCTATATTATCTCACCTATACAGCTAATGAACAAACTGTCTTGGCGCAGTCGAGGTCTGTGCTTGGACCATACACACAAAAGCAAGCTGCTCCAATTGATGGCTCTGAAAAAAATATTGACTCATACATTTTTAAAGATGATGATGGCAAACATTATCTCTATCATGTTCGCTTTGATAAAGGAAATTACCTATGGGTAGCAGAGTTTGATCTGAAAAAGGGCAAGATCAAGCCTGAAACGCTTAAGAAATGCTTCAACCAAACAGAACCTTGGGAAGCCACACCTGCTTATAAGTCAGCGCCAATTATGGAAGGTCCAACCGTTCTTAAATTAAAGGATAAATACTACCTTTTTTATTCAGCTAACCATTTCGAAAATATCGACTATTCCGTTGGTTATGCAGTTTCAGATTCTCCTTACGGACCCTGGGTTAAGCAAAAAGATAGCCCCATAATTCACCGCTCCGTCGTTGGTGAAAACGGTGCTGGACATGGTGATTTCTTCGAAGGCTTAGACGGTCAATTGTATTATGTATATCATGTCCACTTTGACAAAGACCAGGTTAGTCCGAGGAGAACACGGATTGTAGCCGTAACAAAGCAATTAGATACTGAAACAGGGTTATATAAATTTACTTCGAGCGGTAATGGAGTCATTGTTCCTGAACTCACTCAAAAATAAGCTGAAATGAAAAAGTTTTTATCGATTCTATTCTTAGCCTATTCATCTTTTGTAATAGCGCAGCAGCCCAATCCTCCAGGTCAGGTTAAAGAGGGGCAAAAGCCGGTTAATGAAGCTTATCTTTTTGCACATATGATGGATGGGGACTATGGGAAGCTTTACTATACGGTGAGTTTGGATGGTTTGCATTGGCAGCAACTTAATAACGGGAAACGCGTGTTTGATGAGTATCGTGGTCATCCGGACATTGTAAAAGGACATGATGGGAGATACTATATTGTGGGAAATCAAAGCGACGGCGCCCGGGATATAAATATATGGGTTTCGGCGGATCTGCTTAGCTGGGAAAAATACAGTGTATACACCCCGGATTTGAAAAAAACGCCAGGCTATAGTCCTCTTCAGAGAATTGGTGCCCCCAAGCTATTCTATGATCATCCCAGTAAACAATATGTGATGACCTGGCACACACCTCATTTGGAGGGTACTAAAGAGGATCCTGAGAGATATTGGGCCAGCCAGCGGACTCTCTACGTTACTTCTAAGGATTTGAAGACTTTCTCAGAGGTGCCAAAGCGCTTACTTAGTTGGGAGATGGGAACGATTGATGTATTTATCCGGAATGCGGAAGGAAAATATTGGACCATAATCAAAGATGAAACCTACCCTACATTGGATTGGGTGACAGGAAAAACCATTAGAATAGCTAGTTCGGATAAGCTATTCGGACCTTATGAGGATTTGTCAGCTCCAATAAGCCCCAATTTTCGGGAAGCTCCAATGTTAATCCCTTCTCCGAATGGAGAAGTCTGGTATTTATATTATGAGCAATATCCGGGAGTGTCCTATGGATTATCAGTCGCAGACCAACTAAATGGCCCATGGTACCAGATCTCAGGGTATACTTTCTTTTCCGACTGGGATAAATATTCCATGCCTGCAAAAGTGCGACACGGTTGTATGATCACGATTAGCAAAAGTCAGTACGATTCGCTGATCAGCCATTTTGGTGTTGTAAAGGTGCAGAAATAAAATGTTTTGCATTTTGTGTCAAACCTTTTTCCATCTGTCTCATATCAATTAGATATCCTATATAATGCCCGTATAATACCTGATCCTTGAAAATATTCCTATTATATTTACAGGAAACCAATTATAGGAGTGAGAGGATCAGCTGTTTTTTTTCTACTTGTCTTTTTCTTTATCAGTGGTCTTGTTAAGGGGCAGTCATTTGCGTTCAGGCATTATCAGGTCGAAAATGGCTTGTCGTATAATTCTGTGTTGTGCAGCATGCAGGATAAGAAGGGGTTTCTGTGGTTTGGTACCAAGAATGGTCTTAACAGGTTTGACGGTTATACTTTTAAAGTATACCAGAATATTCAGGAGAATAAAAGTTCAATCGGGGACAACGTAGTTTATTCTTTGTATGAAGACAAAGATGAAAAGCTATGGGTGGGCACTCATAATGGTCTATACTGTTTTGATCCCGCCACTGAGACATTTACCCTTGTGCCTGGCACAAAAAATTCGATGGTGACGCATGTTAAGGGAGATGCAAACGACAATGTATGGTTTATAGCGAGCTTAATGCTCGCTTTCTACAATGCATCTATTAAAGAAGTTAAGTTCTTTAATAAGGAAGCGCCGGATGCCACTTCGATTGGCTTAATTAGCAAAGACAAAGTTTGGTTCTCTACCACTAATGGCTATATAAAGAGCCTCGATTTCCGAAAGAACTCAACTGAGAGTTTCAATGTCTCTAATAATCTTTCAGGAGTTGGTAATGATCATTTTATTGAAAGGCTTTATTATACCGGTAATAATACATTCTTAGTAAGTACCGCTGCACAGGGCGTTAAGATTTTTGATATCCGGCAAAGATCTTACAAAGATCTACTCGCTACAGATGAGAGGGGTTCGGTTATTCATGCGAGAGATATACTTCACGTCAGAGGAGACACCTACTGGTTTGGTACAGAATCAGGAGTGTTTATTTATGATTTGAAAAATGAGACTTACCAAAGGCTCAAGCACCATTTCAATGACCCATACTCATTGTCTGACAACGCAGTATATACCTTGATGAAAGATCGCGAAGGTGGTATTTGGGTTGGAACATATTTCGGTGGTCTTAATTATTACCCCAGACAGTATAACTCATTCTACAGTTTCTTCGATAAGGGAGAGCAATTCGGGTTGAAGGGTAAAGCTGTGAGGGAGTTAGTCGAAGACAAGTATGGAAACCTTTGGGCTGGTACCGAAGACGAAGGTTTGAACAAGCTGAATCCAAAGGCCGAAATCTTTAGTCATATTGCGTCTGATAAAGGCCTGAAATATTCTAACATTCATGGGTTGTTAGCCGATGATGACAGACTTTGGGTTGGCACGTTTCAAAACGGGATAAGTCTGCTTGATGTGCGTACCGGCGAGGTGATAAAACGTTTTGTGAGCAGAAAAGACAGTAACAGTCTCAAAAGTAATTTCGTTGAAACATTTTTCAAAACCAGGGCAGGAGATATTTACGTTGGTACAGGTTCCGGATTGTATAGATATAACGATGCTGAGCGAAATTTCTCTCTCATAAAAGAGGTTCCGGAAAACCTTCATTATGTAGCTGTAACGGAGGATAGTCAGGGTACGATCTGGGTGGGATCGCTGCGCGATGGATTATATTATTTTAATAATAGGAAACACAGCAAAGGCTCTTTTATGCACGATCCGGCCAACAACAAAAGCTTGAGCAGTAATTCAGTAAATTCATTGTTCATTGATTCGAGGAACACGCTATGGGTGTGTACTGAAAATGGTCTTTGTAAATTTAACCCAACTGATCAGAACTTTACAGTTTTTGGCCAGAAAGACGGTTTTTTAAGCAATATCTTCTATAAAATACTGGAAGATCAATCTAATAGCTTATGGGTGAGTACCGCTAATGGTTTAGCTCGTTTTAATCAAAGAAGTACCCGGATTAAAAGCTATACTAAATCAGATGGACTCCTTACCAACCAGTTCAATTACAACTCGGCGTATAGAAGTAAAGACGGGCAGATGTATTTTGGAAGCGTTAAGGGTTTGCTTCGATTCAATCCTTCTTTATTTTTTGAAAGTCAGTTTACTCCTCCGGTTTACATCACCGGAATCCAGGTAGATAATAACGAACTACTTGTAAACGACAAAAAATCTCCTTTGGAGAGGTCAGTATCCCACAGCAAGGAAATTGAACTTGGTTATAAACAGTCTACATTTAGTATAGATTTCGCCGCTCTAAGCTATACGGCCCCAGAGAACATCCAATACGCTTATATGATGGAAGGTCTTGATAAAAGCTGGATATATCTAAAGACAAATCGTAAAGTGTATTTCACTAATCTGGCCCCTGGAAACTATGTTTTCAAAGTAAAAGCTTCAAATAGTAGTGGTGTTTGGAGCCAAAATATTACGAAGCTGAATATTATTATACGGCCTCCATTCTGGGCCAGCAAAGTTGCTTACTGTATCTACCTCCTTACAGCATTTGGATTGATTTACTTGCTGATCCGAGAATATAATTCAAGGGTTACCAGAAAGAACAGGGAAAGACTTGGCGAATTAGAGCGACAGAAGGAAAAGGAACTTTACAATGCGAAAATTGAGTTCTTTACGTATGTAACGCACGAAATCAGAACTCCCTTAACTCTGATCAAAGCACCTCTGGAAGATGTACTTATGCAGGTTGACACAGTGCCCTACTTGCGGCAAAATCTGCTTAGTATTGAGAAAAATACCAATCGTCTACTTGATCTTACTAACCAGCTTCTTGATTTCCGAAAAACAGAATCTAAAGGGTTCAGTCTCAATTTTATTCAAACTGATATAAGTAAGCTGCTGTTGGAGAATTATAACAGGTTTAAGACCGCGGTTGACTACCGAAAACTTGATGCTTCATTTGAAATACCCGAAGTATCGATAATAGCCTCTGCAGATCCTGAAGCGCTGAATAAAATTTTGAGTAACCTACTGGACAACGCGGTAAAGTATGCTAAGAGCCGAATTAGCCTGGTGCTTACGGTTGACGCAAGTACCAAAAGCTTTGTTATCGACGTTAAAAGCGATGGAACTATCATTCGTGAATCGGACAGGGAAAAGATTTTTGAACCTTTTTACAGGCTTGAAGCTGATGTAAACAAAAAAGGAACAGGGATAGGGCTTTCTCTGGCGCGTTCATTAACAGAGCTGCATGAGGGCGAATTAATTGTTCAGGCGGATCAGAATCAGATGAATGTTTTCCGAATTATTCTTCCTTTCAAACATGAACATTCATTTGATCTTGGACCACAACCGGAAGTGAATGACTATCTGGAAATTAAAGAGCCAATTCCCGGAGAGAAAGAGATTGATGTGCCGGTAATCCTTGTGGTAGAAGACAATATCGAAATTCTCGATTTCATTGTACATAAGTTAAGTCATAACTATTCAGTGCTTAGAGCTGGCAACGGGCAGGAAGCACTGGAGGTGCTAGAAGAAAATGCTGTGCAATTAATCATCAGTGATATCATGATGCCAGTTATGGATGGACTGGAGCTCTGCAGGTATGTGAAGAGTAATCTGGATTTTACGCATATCCCGATAATTCTTCTCACCGCTAAGAATACTGTACAATCTAAAATTGAGGGTTTAGAGACCGGAGCTGATGCGTATATAGAAAAGCCATTTTCACCGCAACATTTGCGCATTCAAATCTCTAATCTTCTTGCGAATCGGGAAAAGATTAAGAATTATTTTGCCAGTTCTCCACTAGTCCATATCAAATCTATGGCATATAACAGGGCCGATGAAGTCTTCCTGGAGAAGCTAAATGAAGCCATCCATAAGAATCTGGCAGATCCCCTTTTTGACGTAGATAATTTGGCGGATGTCATGAATATGAGTCGTTCAACTCTTTACAGAAAAATTAAGGCAATCTCTAATTTAAGTGCCCGGCATTTGATAGCCATCACCAGGCTGAAGAAGGCAGCAGAGCTATTGGTTGAATCGGATCACAAGATCTCCACAATCTCAAGGTTAGTAGGTTTTACGTCCCCGGGCCAACTATCCAGATCTTTCATCAAACAATTCGGCGTAACCCCCTCAGAGTACGCAAGTTCGAAGAAAGTGAGTGTCGATCAGGTTTAGTTGCAAAAAATACCAGAATAGTCTTAATCTTATGTTTCTCGGATAATTGAGATATTCCATTCAGGTGCTTCTCAAATCCTTTATCAGAGGTTCATGCAATATAATGCAGAAACACTCGCATAGTGTTTAACCAATGTCGGCGGCTCGAACAGAAACTCAAGTGATTCTGATTCGAAACCGGCCTGTAGAGGTGAAGGCTGAGTAATGCCCAGCTCTTATCTTTGATTGTACATCTTCCGTCTCATCAGCTTGGATCAGCCGGTCAAAAAAATTACTTAAATATCCTTTTTGTACAAAAATGAACCCTTTCTGTACAGAAATGAACCCTCCAAAGGGTGCTTATATCTAATTTTGAAGTACCAATCAATATTACAATTATAAACAAGGTTAAAGCTGGTCCATAAAGAGCCAGCGCCTAAGCCTAACTCACTATGAAACGAAGCCAAGTGACTATTATAGATATCGCCAAAGAATTGAGCATTTCAACTTCTGTATTCTCACGAGCCTTGACAAATCATCCAAAAGTCATTCTGCAGAATGGAAGCCAACAACGTCTAAATAGCTAGTATGAAGATATTATTACTATTGGTCACGTCTATATTTATATCTTTTCCTGTCTTTTCTCAAGGCAGCTGTTACAGCCGTTTGGAGCAAGATACTTTGATAATCGGCAACGGTTTGATAGAAAGAAAATTCATCTGGAATGAAGGAAATCTGGTAACCTTTAGTCTGACAGACAAGTCCTCAGGAGAAAGCTGGCTGAATAAGGGGATCTCGCCTGATTTTATCCTTGCAAAAGAGGTACAATCTATATCAAACTCATCGTATAGCTCAAAAGAGATCAATGAAACTGCTATCCATCCGGCGTACCTCGAGACAATCGTCTCTTTCTCCATGGGTGCACTCGACATAAAGAGAATCTTCCGTATCTATAAAGATAGTCCTGCAATAGCTTGTGATATCTATCTTAAGGGCAGGATAGATCTTGTTTCTGCACAGAATGATATTGGTTCAGCCGATAAAAAGAACATAGAATCCACAGTAGATATTGAGTCAAAGCAAGCTGCTGCTACGCTCGATCAGATTAAATTGGATGGGTTTCATTGGCGAACAAAGGTCGTAGAGTTTTATGATGTCTCCGACTGGAACAACAATCTGGTATTCGAAAACAGCATTATCCCCTATCGTAAAAATTCATATAAGGGAAACCTGGTTTTTGCCCATAACATGGAAAGGAACAATGGCTTTTTCTTTCTGAAAGAAGCTCCCTCTTCCAGCACGCAACTGGCTTACAGCGGATCTGATTTTACGATCGAATTTGGCCATTTTATGGTAACGGGCTTGGGGTTAACGAAAAATGATATAAAAGAAAACGAGTGGCGGAAAACGTACGGTTGTGTTATTGGTGTTTACAGCGGTTCAGAAGTAAACAGTCTGATCGCCTTGCGCAGTTACCAAAAGAATATTCGCAAGCTGCTTCCTGGAAGAGATGAGATGGTTATGATGAATACCTGGGGGGACCGAAGCCAGGACTCGAAGGTAAACGAAAAATTCAGCCTGATAGAAATTGAGAAGGCTGCTCAACTAGGAATCACACATTTTCAGATAGACGATGGATGGCAGTTGGGTAAGAGTCCGAATTCAGCTGTTGCAAAAGGTTCCTTCAAAAATATCTGGGACAATCCTGATTACTGGAAACCTGATCCTCAGAAGTATCCTGATGGGTTACATCCGGTGGTGAAAAGAGGGAAAGAATTGGGCGTGGAGGTTTGTCTTTGGTTTAACCCAAGTGTGCAGAACAATTATGCAGACTGGAAAAAAGACGTGGAGGCGATAGTCGGCTTATACGATACATATGGCATCCGGACATTCAAAATTGACGGATTATCTATTCCAAACAAAGAATCGGAGATCAACCTGCGCAGATTATTCGACAGGGTACTGGAAAGAACAAATAATGAAGTCGTTTTTAATCTTGATGCTACTGCCGGACGTCGTTCGGGGTATCATATGTTTAATGAATATGGGAATATATTTCTTGAAAATCGCTATACCGATTGGCAGAACTATTTTCCCTACTGGACACTGCGCAATCTGTGGCAGCTTTCAAAGTATGTCCCCGCCGAAAAACTACAGATTGAGTTTCTGAACAAATGGCGTAATGTGGATAAATATGGAAAGGACATGTTTGCTCCTGCGAATTATCCGTTTGACTATCTCTTCGCTGCAACTATGGCCGGACAACCTTTAGCCTGGTTTGAAGGCAGCGGTTTGCCTCCGGAAGCATTTGGCATCAGGAAGTTAATAGATGCTTATAAAAAGATACAACACGACTTTCATACGGGAACCATACTCCCTATAGGGGAGGAGCCATCGGGCAGGTCATGGACGGGTTTTCAATCTATAAAAGGAAATCAGGGGTATTTTATTTTCTTCAGGGAAAATAGCCCTGATGCCGCTGCTCTAATCAAGACCTGGTTACCTGAGAATATAAAGGTGCGATTGACACCCGTACATGGCAATGGAAAATCTATGACCAGGAAAACAGGTCGCAATGGGGTTGTAAATGTTAAGTTACCCGCCATAAATAGCTTTGCGATGTACAAATATGAACTTTTGAATAATTGAAAAATACCCTATAAACCTCATTTGGGTTGTGAACTGCTGGCATAGTCAAGTTGACATCAAACATTAACCGATTAAACAATGAATTATAGAAATACTTGTAAACTATTTATTCTAGGGATGTTTCCCATGGCCTTGTATGCCAGCGGGCGACCCGATAGCTCTAACGTACCACAACTTGGGAAAAATCCACTAAGGGATGTTATTGCAGCAATGACCTTGGAGGAAAAGGCGCAACTGGTAGTTGGCGCTACTGAATTGAAAAAGCCTTCAGCATCAGAATATGGCACAACCATCGGCTTTACAGACCAAAAGGTCCCGGGTGCGGCGGGAATAATGGCAGCAATTCCACGTCTGGGTATCCCGGCTCTCATTCTCAGTGACGGGCCTGCGGGCGTTCGGATAAGCCCCGTGCGGAAGGGGGTAAAAAATAGGACCTACTACGCCACTGCTTTTCCTGTGGGAACATCCCTTGCATCGACATGGGATCCGGCACTGGTTGAGGAGGTCGGGCGTGCGTTTGGGAACGAAGTGAAAGAGTATGGAATAGACATCCTGCTCGCTCCTGGCATGAATATACACCGGAATCCGCTAAATGGAAGGAACTTCGAGTATTATTCAGAAGATCCGCTGATTTCTGGAAAAATGGCAGGCGCAATGGTAAGAGGAGTGCAGTCGAACGGGGTAGGAACTTCAATCAAACACTACGCCGCAAACAACCAGGAGGCAAACCGGAACGGCGTGAACGTCATCGTTTCAGAAAGGGCCTTAAGAGAACTATATTTAAAAGGGTTTCGGATAGCAATCGAAGAATCATCCCCCTGGACCGTCATGTCGTCTTATAATAAACTAAATGGTGTGTTTACAGCAGAAAGTCCGGAGCTACTGACAACTATGCTGCGTGATGAATGGAAGTTTAAAGGGATGGTGATGTCAGATTGGGGAGGCGGACGAAACAGGCCCAACATGATAGGGGCAGGAAATGACCTGATCATGCCCGGAAGGCCGGGCCAGTCAGATATGATCATCGCTGCGGTAAAGGATGGTTCGCTTGATATAGAGGCTCTGGACAGAAGCGTGGAGCGTATCTTAGGTGTAATCTTGAGATCTCCTGGTTTTAACAGGTATGTTTATTCTGATAAACCGGACCTGAGAGCTCATGCAGAACTTGTGAGAAAGGCCGGTGCCGAAGGAACGATACTATTAAAGAACGAGAAGGAAACTCTGCCTTTCGCATCGGGCGTCAAGCATGTTGCTGTTTTCGGGAATCCGGCGTTTAAGACTATTGCCGGCGGAACCGGAAGTGGTGACGTGAATAAAGCTTATGTGGTTTCAGTGATAGGAGGACTACAGAATGCAGGATATGTGCCTGATGCTGATCTCAGGCGCGATTATCTGAATTACTTCACAAAAGACTCCGCAGTCCAGATGGCTGCCGGAGCGAAATGGCCTAAAGCAGCTCCCGAAATGATGCTTACTGATAGCGTGATATTACGGAAGTCCAGCGAGTGCGACATCGCTCTGATCACTATAGGGAGGAATTCAGGAGAAGTAAATGACAGGGATCTCGTCACGAACTATCACCTTTCTGGCGCAGAGATAACGCAAATACAGAAGATATCGGTGGGCTTCCATGCAAAAGGAAAAAAGGTAGTGATGGTGCTGAATGTTGCAGGTGTTATAGATATGAAGGGTTGGCAAAATTTCGCAGATGCAATCCTGCTTGCCTGGCAACCGGGGCAGGAAGCCGGAAATTCGATAGCAGATGTGCTGAGTGGAAAGGTAAATCCATCCGGGAAGCTGGCCACCACATTTCCAGTTAACTACGGTGACGTTTCTTCGGCTAAAAACTTCCCGGGTACTCCTGCAGAGAAACCGGAAAACGTGACATATCAGGAAGGTATATATGTTGGCTATCGATATTACGACACGTTTAAGGTGCCGGTCAATTACGAATTCGGTTACGGTTTGTCTTATACCAGCTTTGCGTTAGATGATGTTTATGTTGGTAAACCGGCAGGAGATGGTTCACTTGAAGTTAGCTGCAGGATTGAAAACACAGGGCGACTTGCCGGACGCGAGGTGGTGCAGGTGTATATTTCAGCGCCTGTGAAAAAAATGGATAAGCCGGTTCAGGAACTAAAGGCGTTTGCCAAAAGCAGGCTACTGGTACCGGGCGAATCAGAACGGTTAGTATTTAAAATCAAGGGCAAAGATCTGTCTTCATTTTACTCTGAACAATCTGCCTGGATAACAGATGCTGGCAAATATGAGTTGCGAATCGGCTTTTCATCACGCGATATTAAGCAAACCGGCCACTTCACATTGAAGAAAGATGTCATAGTGGAAACAACGAATAAGGTACTTCAACTTCAGGCAAAGATAGATGAATTAAAAGCGCAGCGTTAGGGTTTGGTCGATGTCCTGCATCAATATAAAAGCCTTAAAAAAGCACCTTTTGTACAAAAGTGAACGATTTTCGTACAGAAACGAACCCTTTAAGGTGGTGCTTAGGTCTAATTTTGAAGTGCCAATTAACCTAGAACAATTATAAACGATGCTGGAGCTGGATGAAGGGTTCAAAACAGATGGCAATCAGGTTACAGGGCGGATGCCAAGGCGGGTAATCTTCATCCATGTACAAGTATGAAATTTTTGAATAAATGAAACACATGAAATATAAATTTCTAACATTTTTTTTCATCCTGATTTATGTATCCTCCTATGCTAAAAAGAACTATAGCGTCAGCTCACCAGATGGACGATTAACCGTTGCGATTGTTGTTGATAAAAGTATATCGTGCACACTATCCCACCAAAAGGACATTGTCCTCACGTGTTCTCCTCTTTACGTAGATCTTGTGGACGGCATTGATTTCGGTGTAAACTCAACCGTCAAAAAGACCAGGACAGATTTGGTAAGTCAGGAGATCGCTTCCCCATTCTACAAAAGAAACAACATAAAAGACCACTATAAAGAGCTAACTCTGGAATTCAGCCAGGGCTTCAACCTGATCTTTCGTGTATACAACGAGGGAATGGCCTACCGTTTCGTATCAACCGGGACAAAGGATTTCCTCATCAGGCATGAGGAGGCGTCATTCATTTTCCCACAGGATTACAAGTCGTATATCCCTTATGTTAAAACTAAAGCCACTTCTATGGAGGGGCAATACTTTAACTCTTTCGAGAATACTTATACTTATTCGCCGTTGAGCTTGCTGAATAAAGATAAGCTCGCGTTCAGTCCGGTTGTAGTCGAACTTGATCATGGCAAGAAGGTTTGTATAGCTGAATCCGACCTGGAAAATTATCCGGGTATGTATCTGATCAACAGAGATGGTTCGGCGTCACTTAAATCACAATTTGCTCCATATCCGGCATCGGCCGAACAGGGCGGGCACAATAAGCTTCAGCAACTCGTAACAACTCGGGAACCGTATATCGCAAAAGGCAAAGCCGGGATGAAATTTCCCTGGCGCATAGCGATTGTAACCACTGAAGATAAGCAGTTGGCGGATAACGATCTGGTTTATAAGCTGGCATCCCCGTCCCGGGTTGATGACATATCCTGGATCAAGCCAGGTAAGGTTGCATGGGAGTGGTGGAATCACTGGGGGCTTTCAGGCGTGGACTTTGTTGCGGGTGTCAATAATGAAACCTATACGGCGTACATCGATTTTGCATCCAAAAATGGAATTGAATACGTCATACTTGATGAAGGATGGGCGGTAAATCTAAAGGCAAGTTTATTTGAAGTAGTACCGGAGATTGACCTGAAAAAGCTGATCGATTATGGAAAGTCCAGGAATGTAGGAATAATCCTTTGGGCAGGTTATTATGCGTTTGAGCGCGATATGGATAAAGTGTGTAAGCACTATGCTGAGATGGGAGTTAAAGGGTTCAAGATTGATTTTATGGATCGGGATGATCAACAAATGGTTGACTTTCACTATCGGGCTGCAGAGGCTGCGGCCAAGTATAAATTAATGGTCGACTTCCATGGAACCTATAAACCTACCGGCTTAAATCGTACCTATCCTAATGTGATCAATTATGAGGCTGTGAATGGGATGGAGCAAATGAAATGGACAGGGCCAGAAATGGATATGGTGACGTATGATGTTACTATGCCTTTTATTCGCATGGTTGCCGGCCCTGTTGATTATACCCAGGGTGCTATGCGAAATGCTACAAAAAGGACACATCGTGGTATAAACGATGAACCTATGAGTCAGGGTACAAGGTGTCGCCAGCTTGCTGAATATATTGTGTTTGAGTCGCCCCTGAATATGCTCTGTGACAATCCTGTCAATTATTCAAAAGAACAGGAGTGTACTGATTTTATCGCGCAGATACCCACGGTCTGGGATAACACTATAGCTCTTGATGGCCGGGTCGGGAAGTACATCGCTACAGCGAGACAGAAGGATAACATCTGGTATGTAGGAGGTTTGACCAACTGGGACGAGCGCTCTTTAAACCTCAATCTGGCATTCTTAGGAGATGGAAATTTTGTGGCGGAAATCTTTCGAGATGGAGTAAATGCAAACCGTATAGCATCGGACTACAAAAAAGAAACAATATCGGTACCGTCAGATAGAAAAGTAACCTTAGTAATGGCACAAGGCGGTGGATTTGCAATGAAAATTTACAGGAAATAACATGAAGCTGAAGTATAGTAGTGTATTGTTGATCATACTCTCTTGCCTGTCTGTCTCAGACTGTTTCGCTCAGGAGCTGATCGCTAATGTTTATGGACGCGATGTTCAGTCTTTGAACGGAAAGTGGGATGCTATCGTAGACCAATATGATCAGGGACGTAATAATAAGATCTATCTAAACAAGAAACCTCAGGGAAAAACCGACTTTTACGAGTACTCTTTTGATCATGGCCTTCGTCTTAATGTGCCGTCGGATTGGAACAGTCAGTCTCCTGAACTCAAGTACTACGAAGGAACGGTATGGTATGCACGACGGTTTGATGTAAAGAAAGATGCCGGCAGGCGTATGTTCCTGTATTTCGGGGCGGTCAGTTATCGCAGTCGTATTTATCTGAACGGAAAGGAAATTGGCAGCCATGAAGGTGGTTTTACCCCCTTTCAGATAGAGGTTACAGATCTTGTTCAGAATACTGGCAATTTCCTTGCTGTAGAAGTGAACAATACCCGGAAAGTGGATGCGATACCCGCAATGGCATTCGACTGGTGGAACTACGGTGGGATAACCCGGGATGTGTTTCTGGTAAGTACCCCGAGCGTATTCATTGAAGATTATTTCGTTCAACTGGACAAGCTGAAAGCAGATGAGATACACGCCCGATTACAACTGTCTGAGAAAGTTGCGAACACGAATGTACAAATCTATATACCCGAGCTTAATGTAAAGCAGAACGTAGTCACCGATAAAGAAGGCTTTGCTAAAGTCTCATTTAAAGTAAAGAATATGGAGCGCTGGTCGCCAGAATCTCCCCGACTGTATAAAGTCATCCTTTCTTCAAAAGAAGACAAAGTGGAGGAGATGATTGGCTTTCGCAATCTGCAGGTAAAAGGGGAGGATATATACCTGAACGGAAAGCCTGTGTTTTTAAAAGCAGTCAGCTTCCATGAAGAGATTCCTCAGCGGAAGGGCCGTGCGTTTTCAGAAGCCGATGCGGTAATGCTTCTTTCGGAGGCAAAGGCCCTGGGATGCAATATGATCCGGCTTGCACATTATCCGCAGAATGAATATACTGTACGTTTAGCTGAAAAAATGGGCTTTCTTCTTTGGGAAGAAATACCCATCTGGCAGGGTATCGACTTCGGAAATGAAGTGACTAAACAGAAGGCTGGTAATATGATCAGGGAGATGGTGATGCGTGATAAAAACCGCTGCTCACTTGCTTTTTGGGGAGTTGCTAATGAGACGCAACCATCCGCTGCGAGAAATGAGTTTCTTAAGTACCTGATTCAGAGTTGTAAATCTATTGATACTACCCGTTTGATTACCGCTGCCGTTGATCTGGTAAGATTCGATAAGGAGAAGCAACGCTTTGTCATGAATGATCCCTTTATCAAAGAACTGGACGTTGTAGCGGTTAATAAATATATGGGCTGGTATCACCAATGGCCCCTTGCCCCCAACAAGGCGATCTGGGATGTAGCAAGAGGAAAACCCCTGATAGTTTCTGAGTTTGGAGGAGAGGCCCTATATGGGCAAACTGGTGAAGCAGATGTGGTTAGTTCCTGGAGTGAGGATTACCAGGCAACACTTTACCGCGACAACCTGGAAATGTTCAGAAATATTCCTAATCTCCGCGGTACGGCACCTTGGATCTTATTTGACTTTCGTTCGCCATTTCGCTTTCATCCAACTAACCAGGATGGCTGGAATCGTAAGGGATTGGTATCCGATCAGGGATTTCGCAAAAAGGCCTGGTACCTGATGCAGGATTATTATAAAAGTAAAAACAACGTCAATTAGATATGAACAAGATATTTATAGTGATCCTTAGTTTCTTTCTTATTAGCTGCAAAACCTCTTCCGGACAACCGTTGAAAGCAGTTGTGAACGGAGCATTGCAATTTTCCGAACAGCAGTATTTGCTAATGTCAAAAAAGTATGCCGAACAAGAAGGCAGGCTGCCTCGCACTCACGAAAAAGGGAGGGATGTTTCTTCCGATTCACGTTGGTGGTGTAGTGGCTTTTTTCCGGGATCTTTATGGTACATCTATGAGAATACAAAAAGTCCCGAGATTTTAGATTATGCTAAATTATATACCGACAGGATAGAACGCGAAAAATATACTGTGGATAATCATGATGTGGGATTTATGCTTTATTGCAGTTTTGGCAATGGGCTGCGTCTTACCGGAGAGCAGCGATACAAGGAGGTATTGCTAACTGGAGCCCGCTCGTTGGCAACGCGTTTTCATTCCAAAGTCGGTTTGATACGTTCCTGGGATCACAATCAGAAAGTATGGCAATATCCGGTCATTATTGACAATATCATGAACTTGGAATTATTGCTATGGGCTGCTAAATATTCGGGAGATCCTCAATTTAAGAATATTGCACTATCACATGCCGATAAAACCATTCAAAACCACTTTCGCCCAGATTATTCATCCTATCATGTGGTATCATATGATACGCTGACTGCACAACCGCATCTAAAACAAACACATCAGGGCTATTCAGATGAATCATCATGGAGCCGTGGCCAGGGTTGGGGACTCTATGGATACACTTATCTGTACAGAGAAACGAAAGATATACGCTATCTGGAGCAGGCTATGAATATTGCCGATTTCATCATACATCATCCACGGATGCCGAAGGACTACATTCCATACTGGGATTTTGACGCACCAATAACCGCCGGTACACCCAGGGATGCTTCCGCTGCTTGTCTTGTCGCGTCAGCTTTGATTGAACTAAGTGACTACGTGGATGCAAAGATCTCCAAAGAATATATGAAAGTGGTGGAAATCCAGATCCGTACGCTGGCGTCGCCCGCATACACGGCATCCCTCGGAGAGAACGGAGCTTTTATACTTAAGCATAGTACAGGAGCCTTCCCTGTCAAATCTGAAGTTGATGTCCCACTTACCTATGCGGATTACTACTACCTGGAGGCCCTTACGCGGTTGAAAAAGAAGCTTTAAACGCATAAGGAAACTGCTTAGAAATAAATTTGGAAAGAACGTAAATACGGTACTTGCAGATAATACTATGATTACACACAAAGAAACACCGATTAAAAAGTTGCCAGGAAAGAACATGAGCCAAATGAGGCAGTGTCTGAAAGTTGTATTTGCGATTTTGTTATTCCTGCCGTTATTGGAAACACAGGCACAAACGCTGGAGATAGACCTGTCGGGAACATGGGGCTTTCAAACAGATATTATGGATTTCAGAAGAGGTTCATTATCACCTCGGTATAATCATAAACTCCAGGATTCGATCAAGCTTCCGGGTATTACGGATGACTTCAAAATAGGCTACAAAGTACCATACCAGTATATAGACCGGTTAACACGCAAATACGAATATATGGCTCCTGCCTGGTATCAGCGTGATATTGAGATACCGAAAGAGTGGAAAGGCAAACGTATTTTCATGTATTTCGAACGAACCCATTGGCTAAGTTCCATTTATGTTGATACGAAAGAAGTGAGTAAAGTGGATTATATCAGTGTTCCGCATAACCATGATCTTACTGCTTTTGTGACACCAGGGACAAAACATCGCATTACGGTTTGTATAGACAACCGTTATCAGTATAACACCCATAAATGGAATCATGCACATACTGAATTCACTCAAATAAACTGGAATGGTATCCTGGGTGAAGTAAAATTAGTCGCTGTTGATCCTGTATATGTGGATGATTTGCAGGTATATCCTAACATAGCAGACAATTCTGTAAAGGTGAAAGTGCAGGTTCGCAACTATACCAGAAGGGAGGTTAAGGGCACTGCCAGCTTATCGATTAATGGAAAGCAGTACAATCTGATGAAAAAGGTTCCTGTTCGTATGGCTGATTCTCTCGCTACCTTCGAGGAGGTGATCCATTTAGGGAAGAATATTACGCTTTGGGATGAATTCAACCCCAATGTATATAATATCACCTGTGCTCTAACAACAAGTAGTGGCAAGGCTGAATACAAAAATGAGCGATCCGCTACATTCGGGATGAGAGAGGTAAAACAGGGTAAAAACCATGTATTGCTCAACAATCGTCCCATACATCTTCGGGGTACAGTGGAGAATGCCGTGTTTCCAAAAACAGGACATGCTCCGGTTGATGACGCGGAATGGGAGAGAATTATGCTGATCCTGAAAGAATACGGGATGAATCACATGCGTTTCCATTCATGGTGTCCGCCGAAGGCAGCATTCAGGATGGCTGACAAACATGGCATATACCTGGAAGTGGAGATGCCGATGTGGGGGAAAGATGCAGAGCCCGATGAGAAACGTTACGACTTCTTCCGTCGCGAGATGCGGGCCATACTCAAAGAATATGGCAACCACCCGTCATTTGTACTGTATTGCAACGGAAACGAAATAACAGGAAACTTTGATTTCATAGAAGAATTGACTGCAAATGCCAGAGAACTGGATAACAGGCATCTTTTTAGCGGCTCTACGGCCCGGACCCGGGTTAAGTCTGATCAATACTATGTTTCTCAACAAACCAATAAAGGTGCCGTAAAAGTCTATGAAGGTTTGCCAAATACCAATTGGGACAGGAGCAAAGAATCGGATGTTGATGTGCCTGTGATCTCCCATGAATCAGGCCAGCGTTGCATTTATCCCAACTTTGATGAAATAAAGAAGTATGCAGACAGTCCGGTGGAGGCTCGGAACTTCGAAGTGTTCCGTGACATGTTAGAAGAAAACGGCATGCTGGATCAGGCGCCTGCCTTTTTTAAAGCATCAGGCGCCCTCACCGTGCTGGAATATAAGGCGGTTACCGAAGCTTTACTCCGCTCATCTAAATCTGCCGGATTTCAACTTCTTTCTTTGAATGACTTTCCTGGGCAGGGATATGCTCCTGTAGGGTTGCTGGACCCTTTCTGGGATTCTAAAGGATTAGTTGCGCCGGAGAAGTTCAGAGAATCCTGCGCTCCTACCGTCGCCCTTCTTCGCTATGACAAAAGCGCCTACTTTAATGATGAATCCTTTGTTGGGAACGCAGAGGTTTACAACTTTAGCCAGAAAGCTATTGAAAATGCAAAAGTGAAATGGTGGGTGACTGATGATTCTGGGAAAGCAATACAGAATGGTAGTTTAAAAAGACAGCGCATTGGCAAAGACGATGTGTTCCCTGTGGGAAGTTTTTCTTTTAGTTTGAGAGAAGTCACATCTGCAAAAAAAATAAAGGTTCATCTTTCCGTGAATGATGATGTTAAGAACAGCTGGGATATCTGGGTTTTTCCCAGAAACGAAAAACTGATGCAATCCAATGACGAAGTTCTTTACACCACCCTTTTTGATGACAAGGCAAAACAACAGCTTGCACAAGGAAAGACTGTGGTCTTCAGTCCACTCCCTGATAAGGTGAAAGGACGTACATCAACATTCCACAATCATTTTTGGAATCCGATCATGTTTGCGTGGCACCCTATGACGATTGGTGCGTTGATTAAAGAGCATCATCCTATTTTCGCAGACTTCGTAACATCTTATCACACTGATTGGCAATGGTGGGACATCTTGAACAATGCTAAAGTTATCGAGATGCAAAATGCACCAAAAGATCTAAGGCCTTTTATTCAAATTATTGACAGCTATGATAAGAATGAAAAGCTAGGAATCGGCTTTGAGGCCAAAATGGGACATGGCAAGTTATTGGTCCTCTCCGTGGACACTCAAAAGGATATGGCAAATCGTCCTGCCACACGCCAACTGCTGGTGAGCGTAGATAACTATGTTAGAAGTGACAAATTTAATCCGCAAATAGCTGTTGAAGAATTATTTATTCAATCTTTTTTGATGAGGTAGAATTTAAAGAATGAACAAGAAGATATTTTCAATCATTGGGTTAGTTTTCCTTTACTGCTTACCCATTGATGCGCAGGAGATAAGGATGTCTGCAGCGGCGGGTTTAGATCAGGTATACGGAAACCCGGTTACATCGGAAAATCTGAAACCCTTCAATGAGATGGATGTCGAATCTGGTTATGTACTGTATGAGACGCAAATAACCATCGAATCTGAAAAGGCCGTGTTAGAGCTGGAAAATGTTCGAGACTACGCCACCGTGTTTGCAGATAGTATTTTCCAGGGTGCAATAACCAACAATGAGCGGATGATTACCCTGAACGTTGGCGCAGGCGAACACACTTTGCGGATCTATGCTGAAAATATAGGTAGAATAACATATGGTCCTGAGATATTGGATAACCTGAAAGGGCTGTTTGGTCGGATCATGCTGGATGGAGAGCCATTGAGTGGCTGGAAGATCATACCGGTGAAGGTAAGGGAAGCACAATTAACAGATATACTGTTCAGTTCTGGAAGATCCTCAGCGCTTCCCCAGTTCCACAAAGGTTTCTTCGACCTGAGTGTTCCAAAAGATACTTATCTGAATATGGCTGGTTGGGGTATGGGAGAGGTATGGATTAATGGCCATTATATTGGCTCATACTGGGAAAAGGAGAAACTGCAATCTATTCAAGTAGTAGCAGACATACTCAGAAAGGATAAAAACGAAATTGTGATCTTCGAATTGAAAAATAATTCTCAAAAAACAGTCAGGTTTGCAGATCAACCGGTTTTTAAATGAACAGTAGGCTTTTTATAAACAGCATAATGATTAGATACACTAAAATAACCTGTCTGCTTTTATCACTCTTCCTAAGCAGCACTGTATTTGCACAAAGAAAGACAGAGATCCTGGTATACAAAGATGTTAGTCGACCAGTGGAGGAGCGCATTGAAGATCTTTTATCGCGTATGACCTTGGAAGAGAAGGTGATGCAGCTGAATCAGTATACCTTGGGCAGAAATGACAATGCCAATAATATGGCTGACCCGGTCAATGATATCCCGGCAGAAATCGGGTCCTTGATCTATTTCAGCAGCGATCCTGGCCTCCGCAATAGAATGCAGAAAAGAGCATTAGAACAAACACGACTGGGCATCCCGATCATATTTGGATATGACGTTATACATGGTTTCAGGACAGTTTATCCGATTTCTCTGGGACAGGCTTGCTCATGGAATCCAGGATTGGTAGAACAAGCGTGCGCAGTCGCTGCCCAGGAGGCGAGAATGTCAGGAGTCGACTGGACGTTTTCACCTATGATTGATGTTGCGCGGGATGGCCGGTGGGGAAGAGTAGCGGAAGGGTACGGAGAAGATCCTTACACTAACGCTGTATTTGGCGTCGCGTCAGTGAAAGGATACCAGGGAAAAAATATGTCAGATCCGACCCGAGTAGCCGCATGTCTTAAACATTATATCGGATACGGTGCCTCTGAAGCAGGCCGTGATTATGTTTATACCGAGATCTCCGATCAAACGCTGTGGGACACCTATATGCTTCCTTATCACGAAGGAGTGAAAGCCGGAGCAGCCACCTTAATGAGCTCGTTTAACGATATCAGTGGTACACCCGGAACGGCCAATCGATATATTCTCAGAGAAGTCTTGAAAGAGCGCTGGGGGCACGATGGCTTTGTGGTGTCTGACTGGGGCGCAATTGAGCAGCTAAGACCGCAGGGTGTCGCTAAAGACAAAAAAGAAGCCGCGTTGAAGGCATTCTCAGCCGGTGTTGAAATGGATATGATGAACAGGAGCTATGACAACCACCTCGGAACTTTAGCTAAAGAGGGTAAGGTGTCTGTGGATATGCTTAACGATGCGGTAAGACGCGTGTTGAGGGTAAAGTTCCGCTTAGGACTTTTCGAAAGACCATATACTCCGGCTAGTAAAGAAAAAGAAAGATTTCTTCTTCCCGGAAGTTTAAAGATAGCAGAACAGCTGGCTGAAGAATCGGTTGTCTTACTCAAGAATAAGGACCAAACGCTGCCTTTGTCTGGTGTGTCAAAGATTGCTGTTATAGGCCCAATCGCAAATAGTAAGTGGCATTTACTCGGCTCCTGGAGAGCCCAGGGAAATGCAGAAGACGCAACCACCGTGTACGAGGCACTGAAAAAAGATTTTGCAGGAAAAGCCCAGGTATCGCAAGCGACCGGTTGTGATTTCGACGGTAATGACCAATCAGGTTTCGAAGCTGCTAAATCTATAGGCGCTGCCTCAGATGTTATAATTGTTTGTCTTGGTGAAAAAAGCCAGTGGAGCGGAGAGAACGCCTCCAGGTCTACAATCGCATTGCCGCAAATACAACAAGAGCTGTTGCTGGAACTTAAAAAGTTGGGCAAGCCTATAATTCTGGTACTTTCCAGCGGACGCCCTTTGGAGTTGACACGATTGGAACCTGTATGCGATGCCATTTTAACCATGTGGCAACCAGGAATCCCTGGAGGAAAGCCTGTTGCGGGCATAATCGCCGGAAGAGTTAATCCTTCAGGTAAGCTATCTATGACTTTCCCATATTCGACAGGTCAGATACCCATATATTATAATCATCGCCAAAGTGCCCGTCCTCATCAGGGCAAGTATCAGGATATTCCCAGCACTCCTTTATACGACTTCGGCCATGGATTGAGTTATACGACTTTTCAATACGGTGCCCTCAAAGCATCGTCAGAAAAGACAAAGGCTGATGGAACTATCACAGTTGAGGTTGCGGTGAAAAACACAGGTGGATTTGACGGCATGGAGACGGTTCATTGGTACATATCCGATCCTGTAAGCACAATTTCCCGGCCGGTGAAAGAACTGAAATACTTCGAGAAGCAGCTGATTGACAAAGGTAATACCAAGACGTTTCGTTTTCAGTTAGATGTCAAAAGGGACTTCGGGTTTATCAATGGACAAGGTGAAAAGTTTGTTGAGGAAGGTGATTATTATGTTGTTGTAAAGGACCAGAAGATAAAAATAGAAGTAGTTAAGTAAAAGAGATGAAGATCGCCGGAAAATTATACTTGATGCTGTGCCTTATATTCATGCAGTTGCAAAGTGTTACTTCGCTATATGCAGGCATAGCCAGGAAGTCTGATGAGGTTTATTTAACACCGAATATGTATTCATCAGGAACGCAAACAGAACGGATACAAAGAGCTGTGGAAGAGGCCAGGAAAAGCACTGGAAAAGTAGTGATTCCCAGGTATGATGCAATAGAAAAGACAAACATCTGGCTTATAGATAAAGCCATCCTGTTGCCGGGAGACATGGAACTGGAACTGAATAATTGTAAGATCAAGTTGTCGGATAAATGCAGAGATAACTTTATTCGTTCTGCGAACTCAGGTTTAGGTATCCGGGATATCCGTCCTCTGCGCAATATCAGAATAACCGGAAAAGGTAATGTCGTTTTGGAAGGAGCCAGCAATCCCCGGTCAACAGGAGATCATAATAAGGCCCTGTCCGGGCACCCCGTCGGCTTCGGACAATCTTATGGAAGCGATGCCGGCAAGCCAGGGAAAAATCAGAGAGGAGGATGGCGTAATCACGCCATTATACTGGCTCACGTAGACGCGTTTGAGATAAGCGGTATTAAGCTGAAGGATTACCATGCTCATGGGGTTGTATTGGAACGTTGTACAAATGGCGTAGTAAAGGATATTACTTTTGATGTCAGGCAGGCTGTGAATGTTCGTGGTTCAGACAGGCAGGTGCTGAACCAAGATGGATTGGGAGTGAGATTTGGATGCAAGAACATTATTATAGAAAACTGCAGGGGCAAAAGCGGAGATGACTTTATTAACATTGGATTGACTGACACCGGCTCAGGCGCGGGTGAGGAAAACGTGAATGTTGTAAGCGGTTCGATATATAGGGGAGAGGCGGATAACATATCAAACGTATACCTTCAGAACTGGCAGGATTTCTATTCTATTTCACACCGCGCAATCCGCATCATGCCTGCTGGCAACCTCAGAATAAGAAACGTTTTCATAGAAAATATGGTTATTAGCCCATTATCCAATCAGGGACTTGTTGTTGAACATGCCCAAAACATCAAAGGGCTCTTTGTAAGAAATATAAGTACCTGCAGTCCTGTAAAGGCAAAGGGGATAACAGACGCTAGTTTCAGAGACATTCTCTATATCGCTGATGGCAAAGCGATCGATATTCAGGGCAGCGCTTCTGTAATTGTGGATAATGTAAGAAGTATCGAGCATTGACTTATTACAATTTTCGCGGAAACGAGGTCGGTAAGCAACAAATCCAAGAAATCAGCCTGTTTGTACAAAAATGAACCATTTCCGTACGAAAACGAACCCTCCTAAAGGCAGGATGTATATAGTTTTGTTACAGCCTAAGAGTGATTTTCAGGAATGCCGAGCTGACTTATAGACATATAAACCTCATTTTTTGGGTATTATCGTAACAATGACAATATCAATTAATTATCCCTTTACAAAGATAAGCCGCAACACTTAAACTAACTGATATGAAATGCTTTCAAGTACCCCGTGCAGATACTGCAGAACAAAATCACACTTTCATTAATGCAAGAAAAAAGATGTCTAACTACGAAATACTCCCGCCTATGGAAAAGTCAGCTTAATATACAACTAACTTCTATTCTGCTAATCTTCATAAATCTATTTAAATGATAAAAGAAATACATGCACAGCTGAAAGGCTGCTTAATGGCTGTTGCTTTGCTTCTATTCTCAGCAACCCATATTTATTCGCAACAGGATTTGATCAAAATCAGAGGTAAGGTGACCGATGAGAAAGGCGATGCCTTGATTGGAGTCACTGTACGTGTAAAAGACAAAAATGCAGGAGCGATTACCGATACAGATGGAAATTACTCGTTACAGGCTGCTCCGTCTTCTATAATAGTTTTTTCGTACGTAGGTTTTAATAGTCAGGAGGTTAAGGTAAATCCTTCCGGAATTATGAACATTACCATGACCGGAGATAAGGTGCTTGAGGAGGTAGTTGTGGTAGGTTATGGTACAGCGAAGAAAAAGGATGTGACGGGAGGTCTGACGGTGGTTGGTAAAGAAAAGTTGAGCATGGTGTCCACTCCCAATTTGATGGATCGGTTAGTAGGGCAGGTTGCGGGACTCAGTATCACTACTTCTAATGCTGCGCCAGGGCAGGATCAGACACTCCTCATTCGCGGCGAAAATTCGTTATCCGCTAACAATTCACCCTTAATTGTTTTAGACGGGATTCCGTATAGCGGTTCGTTGAATGATCTTGACCCAAACGTTATTGACAATCTTACTGTGTTGAAGGATGCATCGGCTGTGGCAATTTATGGTTCGCGCGGCTCGAACGGAGTTATACTGATTCAGACCAAACGGGGTGTGAAGGGAAAACCTCAGGTTTCATACAAAGGCCAGCTTGGAGTAGCTGAACCCATGCAACGGATAGAGGTGATGGGGCCTAATGAATATATAAGATTACAACAAGATATAGGCCGTTTGAAAGAAGGGCTTACAGGAGATCTGCTTGATCCTGTTGCCGGAAATATTATCAGTGTCAGTGAACGTGAAAATTATGTAAACGGGATTACGCATGATTGGCAGGATTATATATTTCGGAGAGGTCTTACTATGGATCATCAGGCAAGCTTCTCGGGCGGAACAGACAATACCAAATATATGGCAGCTATCTCGTCGCTAAGTCAGGAAGGAGTGGTCTATAACTCTAAACTGTCAAGAACTAATATAACCGCAAATATCGACCAAGTATTCAATAAATGGCTGACCACAGGTATCGGAACGCAGTTTTCTCAACGTGAGGACGGTGGCATAACCCCTAATATAGAGCATGCGATAAAACAAAGTCCGTTTGGGAAATACAAAGATGAATCTGGTTATTATGTTCCAGAGCCAATGGAGTATTCGTTAATAGTTAACCCCATGCGTAATGTCAATGCCGATCAGGACAGGACCAACCGGAATGTTTTTCTTACGGCGTACGCCAATGTATTGCTGCCCATTAAAGGTTTGTCATTCCGTTCGAATTATGGATATAACTATCGGAGTAGTTTTACGGGCACGTATTATGGACGGGATACATTTGATGGCAGAGAACAGGCAGGGCTGGCCGGAGGTAAGGCCAGTATCAGTAATGGACATTATAAAGATTATACCTGGGAGAATATACTGAGGTATGAACGAGAAATAGGCAGGCATCGTTTCGACGCAACCGGGCTGTTCAGTATGCAGGAGACTCAGAGCGTAAGCTCTTCTCAGAGCGGAGAAGGGTTTGTTACCGATAATACGAGCTACTACATGATGAACACAGCTGCACGTAACATCACCATGAATTCAGGACTGACCGAAACGGCCATGTTGTCTTATATGTTCCGTCTGAATTATGCCTTCAACGGCAAATATATGGCTACTATCACGGGCCGTTCTGATGGTTCTTCAGTCTTCGGCGAAAATAACAAATATGCATTTTTTCCGTCCGTTGCACTTGCTTGGCATATCGGCGAAGAGAACTTCATCAAGGACAATGCAGACTGGCTAAATATGCTTAAGCTGAGAGCTTCATATGGTGCGAATGGTAATCAGGCCATCACGGCATACAGGACACTTGACCGCCTTTATTCAAATGTGAAGTATATATGGGGAGATGGGGGCACAGCTGTTAACACTGCATACCTGGCTGGCGATGGAATAGGAAATCCAAATCTGAAATGGGAAACTACCTATACAACCAATCTGGCTCTGGACTTTTCATTGTTCAGAAACAGGCTTGGCGGAAGTATTGATATGTACTTGTCGAATACCAAAGACCTTTTAATGACCCGAACAGTACCTGTTATGAATGGTTACAACAGGATCTGGGACAATGTAGGTCAAACCCGTAATAAGGGTATTGAAGTGGTTTTGAATTCGGTGAACGTCGATAAGAGAGATTTCCGTTGGACCTCCAATCTCAACTTTTCCTTAAACCGTGACAAGATCATTGAACTACGGGGAGACAAAGTAGATGATATCAATAATAACTGGTTCATAGGTAAACCGCTGCGTGTCTTCAATGACTATAATATGGTAGGTATCTGGCAACAAGGCGATGAGTTTCTCTATACGGATGCAAATGGCATTCAACGTGAAATTCAAACTGGTGCCGTCCCAGGATCAGCTAAATTGGAGGATACGGACGGTAATGGATACATCAATGCGAGCGACAGGAAAATTATCGGATCCAGAATGCCAAGTTATACGGCATCTTTAGGCAACAGACTTACTTTTAAGGATTTTTATTTTTCATTTCTCATAAACGGTGTTTTTGATGTATGGCGGGAAGACAACCTGGCTAACATGGGCTCATGGACATATGGGATAACAAATTACGTGCATGGTGCAAACTACTGGACTCCTGAAAACCCAGGTGCCGAGATCGTCTCTCCCGGCTATGTCAACAGTTTCGGACATGGCTACTACAAAAAAGTTTCTTATGTACAGATCAAGAATATAACCCTCGGCCACCGATTTGGACAACGGGCCGCAGGTAGAGTTGGCTTTAGCGCGATAGACCTGAATGTAAGCGTTAATAACTTACACACCTTTTCTAACACAAGACAAGTTCTCAATTACGACAACGGCTGGATGGCATCATATCCTACCGCCCGTTCATATATGTTAGGTCTAAACTTAACTTTTTAAATCAGATACGATATGAAAATAAAGAATTTTATAAAAACCGGGCTGGCGTGTTTGGTAATTATTTCTGTTAGCGGATGTGAACGTTTCTTAGAGGAAGACTTGAAAACAGAGCTGGCTCCGACAAATACTTTTACCAGTACATACGGATTTGAGGTAGGTACTACAGGTCTATATGCGCTTACGCGTTCAGAATATAATACTTTCGGCGAAGGTGGTGGATATATTCATAATGATGCCTGTCCTTACGAAGCCTTACAAGCAGGTACAGATATAGTTGACGTAATAAACAGCGACGCCTCTCTGACTGCGTTTGCCAATTTAACATTAACTTCTGAGGAGAGGTTTGTAGGGTCTTATTGGAACTGGGCATATAGCGTGATTGCATCAGCCAACGAAATACTGATGTATGCCGACAAAAACACCAATTGGGACAGCCCAACAGATAAGGAGCGTTTCCAAGCGGAAGCAAGGTTCTTCCGGGCATATGCTTACCGAACGCTAGTCTATCTTTACGGAGATGTTCCCTATGTGGAAACCATATTATATGACTTTCAACTCAATTTTACTCGTACTCCAAAAGCCGAGGTGTTGGGACATATCGTCGAGGATCTTAAATTCGCGTCCGAACATCTCCCTGCTAATCCGGATCAGGTTAAAGACGGAAAACTCACCAGATGGGCTGCATATCATTTATTGAGCGAAATGTACCTCCTGCAGAGAGAATATGCATCGGCGGAACAAGCGGCGTTAGCAGTTATTAATAGCGGATATTATGGGCTGATGAAGACACGCTTTGGTGCGGGTAGGGAAAAGTCTGGCGACGTATTCAGCGATATGTTTCTGGAAAATAATCAAAACAGGCTAACCAGTGGTAACAGGGAGAGTATCTGGGTTCTGCAATTTGAATTTAACGCCGTTGGTGGAGGCACTAATTCTGATGATTGGACACGACGGGCATGGAATCCAAAGTATCAGGATATTTCAGGTTTCGTGTTGGCCGATACCCTGGGCGGCCGCGGCCTGGCCCAGCTGGTTCCAATGAAATGGTGGGTTGGCACGAATGGTACGAATGCCACCGGCAATGTTGCCGGCATCTTTGATGCTACGGATATCCGTAATTCAAACTACAACATCAAAAGAAACTGGTATTATAACAACGTCAATGATGCATCTTTATATGGTAAGAAGGCTAACATAACTGAACAAACCTGGTTTTCGACGAAAACCTTGTTTCCGGCAGTGACGAAATTCTTTTATGGACGTCCGGAGAATCTTAGCCTCACTGGTAGTTATAAAGACCGTATGAAGTTCCGTTTGGCAGAAACTTATCTGTTGCTTGCCGAAGCCTACCTGGGTCAGAATAATCCGTCAAAAGCTGCCGATGCAGTAAACGAAGTACGCTTGCGGGCGGGTGCGCCGGCAATAGCCGCAACTAATATGACATTGGATTTCTTGCTGGATGAGCGTATCCGGGAGCTGGTTGGTGAAGAAAGCCGTCGCTTTACACTGGTTCGTACCAATAAATTGGTGGAGCGGGTTAAAGCCTACAACAATGCTATAAAGAGCAAAATTGAGGACTTTCATGCATTATGGCCTATTCCCCAAGCGATAATCGATGCCAATCGTGATGCTGAATTCCCTCAAAATGCTGGATACTGTAAATAGATCATTCAGAGAACAATGATTTTTATTATAGAAGTAACACTATGAAAAGAATAACATATTTATATATAACCTGGCCATTATTGTTCTTGGTGCTATGCATGACTGCTTGTAAACAAGAGATTATGGACATTGATAAGGTCGAAGAGCGTTTGGAATTGAAGGCTTCAGCTGCAGATGTAGCTCTGGATGAAGAACATCTTACAGATGATATTGTGACTTTCACATGGACAGAGGCAAGGCCGCAATCTGATGATCATCTTGTCTCTTACACGACAAAGCTGGATCTTGTAGGCAACAACTTTGGTTCGTCTACCGCTATTATGAACTATGAGGACGACGGTACATACAGTAGAAGTTTCACGTCGGAACAGTTACAAAATTGGGCAAACGAAAAATGGGGTGTTCCTACTAACAAACCATTTACACTAGAGTTCCGGATCACTGCTCAATGGCAGGGGGGAGCTACCTTTGAAGCGCCTGAGGTACGTACAATCAGAATCAACGTGCAGCCTATCAGAACTGTGGTTTTTGACGCAGACAAGGTATTCCTGGACGGCACTGCAGTACCTGGAATGAGCAGTATTGAGATGAGTAAAACACTGGAGAACCAAAACCAGTATGCACTTCTTCTTAATCTGGAAGCTGGCGATTTGCAAATTCCTGTTGAATTTGATGGCGCTACCAATTATATCAGCCCGGTTGATGGAAATGGAACCTTACAGGACGGGCAGGCTCAAACTGTAAAGATGCGGGATACACCAACCTCATGGAAGATTGAATCGCCGGGGAAATACCGTGTGGTTGTCAATATGCAAAAAGCAACTGTTACCATCTATTCGCCTGCTCAGGCTCTTACATCAAAAAGTGTTAGCTGGAACGGTGGTAGTGGATCTGTTACGACTGAGATTTCGGATTTGTGGATGCATGGAGCAATCAATAACTGGGGAACTCCTATTAAAATGAACTGCACAGTTAGCTTAGCCGATCCGCAGGTGCTTGTATATACAGGGGCCAGGGCGGGTAAAGCCAAGTTTATAGTCTATGGAGGAAATGACAATGATAAGAATCTAGCTTACGCGTTTAGCGCGCCGCTGACATCGGCCGGTTTAAGACAAGATATTACGCTTACACTGGGCAAATTATCGGCCCTTTCCGGAGGATCTTCGGGTGAGCAACGGAACTCCTACATCACGATCCCGGCGGGAACTAATGTCCTTGTACTTGACCTTAGAAATATGACAATTCTTGCTGAAAAGCTTTAGGCAGTTCTAGATACAGCAAGTTTATTAAATGTGAATTGTTAATAGCACTGATATGAAAACAATCAATTATAAGATAATCAGCAAAGTGGCCATTCTGGCGTTGATATGCCTTCATTCGTTCGCTTGCTCTAAAAGCGATGACGATAGTAAAGTCGCAGCTGCGAGTGGAACTTTAGTAAAACCAAAATACAATAGAAGCTCATTACTACGTAATCCTTTAAACGGTTGGGTTATGTACGCCGCACGTGATGCCAATGAATCTTATTGGGATAAGGAACTTTACGTTTCAGATTTAGGTAAGAGAGTGAAAGCGATAGATTATGCCTCGGCTTGCTATCTCCGTACCAGCTGGTCATCCCTGAATCCGAGTGACGGTGTTTATACCTGGAGAGATCCCAATTCACAAATAGGTAAATTAATCAAGGGTGCACAAGACCGTGGGCTGCCGATAGGATTCCGGATAGTGGTGGACGGCCGTGACCAGGGTATGAATACCCCTCAGTTTGTGTTTGACGCGGGGGCTCAGTATTACCTGGAGAACAGTTCTTTTCCGACCCGCAAAACTCCCATACCTCAGGATCCGGTTTTCAAACAATATTATGCGAAATTTATTGAGGAGTTGGCTAAGGATTTCAATGATCCGGAACGTACATCATTTATCGATGCTTATGGATTAGGTAAATGGGGTGAGGCACACAATGTAGTTTATGAAGACCCTAATACATCTACCGGTGCGAACACAGAAAGACTCAAAGAAGAGGTCATGGATTGGATAACGGATCTGTATACCCGAACGTTTACTAAAGTACCTTTAGTGATCAACTATCATCGTGTTATCGGTGATCCGGTAAGCTGGGGCGCAGCAAATCCAAATAGTGACAAATTGCTGGTTAAAGCGATTAATAAAGGTTACAGCCTCAGACAAGATGCTTTCGGAATGACCGATTATTATCAGAGCTGGGAGAAGCAGTTCGCTAAATCTTGGAACTATAAGCGCCCGATCTTAATGGAGGGCGGATGGATTACCACTGGCACCCATCGTTATTGGACCGACCCTGTTGGTAAATACCGCGAGGGACATCCTGAAGACGTACGACAGGGCGAATTCGACGCATCGGCGGAAGCTCACGTAAACATGATGGATTTTCGGGCAGGGGGGGACACTGATGTCTGGTTTGAAAAGTCATTTACATTGGTACAACGCTTTATTTCAGAAGGAGGTTACCGACTATATCCCGATCAGATACATTTGCCTGAAGAAATTAACAGTGGGGCTGAGGCAACAATAACACACCGCTGGAGGAACATGGGTTGGGGATATTGCCCTAACAATATTCCACAATGGAATTTTAAATATAAGGTAGCCTTTGCACTTCTGGATGCCGAAGGAAATGTTGAAAAAGTTTTCGTTGATAAAGATAGTGAACCTTCAAATTGGCTTAAGGATAATCCCGTATCTTATGATTTTAAAGCTGCAGTAGACTTACCCGCCGGAACGTATTCTTGGGCTGTAGCGATAGTTGATACACAAAAAGAAAATCAACCGGGTTTAAAGCTTGCTGTTAATGGCGATATAACATCCAGTGGATGGCTTAAACTTCTTAATGTACAGGTGCAGTAATGATGGTTAAATCAATGAGAAATATCCTTTTGTCAGGCATGCTTCTTCTATGTAGTCTTACGGTTCTTGAAGTGTATGCACAGAAAAAGACAGATACATTTATGGGGGAGCTCGTGAACTATGATGAAGCGAACGTGCCTCAGTATATCCTGCCCGACGTATTGCGTACAATTGACGGGAGGGCTGTAAAAAGTGAAAAGATCTGGGAGAAAGAAAGAAGACCTGAAATACTATCCCTGTTCAAACAAAACGTTTACGGACAGATGCCAACGGACTTTGACAGTATCCGGTTTGATCTAACCAGAAAAGTACCCGATGCAATGAACGGTCGTGCTTGTTTAAAAGAGGTGAAGATCAGCATATGGAATCGTGGAAAACATGTGGACATTCCAATCGTGCTGTTTGTCCCTAATGCACGGAAGAAGCCCGCCCCCGTTTTTTTGCTGATCAATAACCGTAGTAAAAGAAATACGGATCCTGATCGCACGGTAAAGAGTACGTTTTGGCCCGCAGAGATGATTATTGACAAAGGTTATGCTATAGCTAGCTTTCAAGTGGCTGATGCTGCGCCGGATAAAAAAGATTTGTATCATCGCGGAGTGATTGATCAGCTTTATCCCGAACAGTTGAACATGGGTGATGGAATGAAGGCAATCGGTGCATGGGCATGGACAGCTAGCCGCGTTATGGATTATTTTGAAACCGACAAAGATGTTGATGTTCAAAGGGTCTCAGTAGTTGGGCACTCACGGGGTGGAAAAACATCGTTGTGGGCTGGAGCATTGGATCAAAGGTTTGCAATGGTATTTAGTAGTTGTTCAGGAAGTACGGGGGCCTCCCTGGCCCGCAGACAGTATGGTGAAACCGTTAGCCTCATCAATAAACAGTTTGGATATTGGTTCGCAGACAATTACAGGCAGTATAGCAGTCAGGTAAATAGACTGCCAGTCGACCAGCATATGTTGATTGCTCTTATGGCACCCAGGCCTGTATATACTACGAATGCAGTTGAGGATCGATGGGCTGATCCCAGGGGTTCTTATCTCTCGATTGTTAATGCACGTTCCGTATACGATTTGTATGGAAAAACGACTGCACTGACAACCGAGCTACCTCCGGTTAATTCTCCTATCATTCATTCTTCTCTAGGGTATCATTTTCGCGAAGGCATCCACGATCTTAATGTTTACGACTGGGAAAACTTTATCCGTTTTGCTGATTACCATTTTAGGGCTAAATAGATGGCATAATCCGGTTAGACGTTTTTATACTGTAAATTCAGTTGGATTAGAAAGACTATTCATGAATTTTTCTTAATTTTTGAGGATGCGCAGATTTTACCTTTTGCTATTTTGTCTTTCCATTTTCGGTCTCCAGACTGCTTCTGCAGTAGACATCTCACGGTACCGGTTTCATGTAATGCCTGAGACTGCCTACTATGGTGGAATACAAAGCATCGCAAAGGATCGTTTGGGACGTATCTGGTATACCGGTCCCGACGCTGTCTTCATGTATGATGGAAACAGCTTCTATCAACTGAACGAATTGGCCTCAGCTAGTCAACCCCAGCTAAAATGGGGCTATGGCACGATCATGACAGACAAGAAAGGAAGTCTATTTCTAGCTACGAATCATGGACTGTTGGAGTTTAATTATGAGCATTTTTCTTTTGACCTGATTGTACCACGAAAAATTCGATCGTTATCTCTGCATGATGATGGTAAGCTATACATGTTATCGGGAGACAGCGTGCTTTGGTACGATCAGAAAGATAAAAATTTACAGGGTTTTCAGCTGCCTGAAAATAAGCTTTTTAGCAATGTTATTACTTTGGGAGGTGATATTTATGCTTCTCAAGCAGGCGCTCTTTATAAGGTAGAAACAAAGGGACGCCGGGTGGTTTTATTTGCTGATATTGGAGGATCTGCTAGTTTGCTGAACGATGCTCTTGAGTACAAAGGCTCCTATTATTTTCTGACTCAACGCGGGGGCATTTATGTGACAGACCGCAAGGGTACTATTAAAAAACATATCCCCGTATCTGTCGGAGGAAGTCAGTCCGCCATGTCCAAAAAGCTATTTCTGGACCAAACAGGTGTAATATGGGTAGCTACGCAGATCGGCCTCTTCTTGTATGATCCTACTAAAGAAAGCAGCAGCTATCTGAAAATGAATTTAAACGACGATTTTTCGTTGCCCACTAATTCAATATGGACGATCTATCGCGATCCGGACCAGGGAGTATGGATCGGAACGTATGGTGGTAAGATTGCTTATTGCTCGATGTATGATGCACGTGTGAGATATTTTAACCCCAGTCCCGGTGGACTTAATCATCCGGTTGTGAGCAGCTTCCAGGAAGATCACTTAGGTAATATATGGATCGGGACCGAGGGTGGGGGGCTCAACTACTGGAACAGGGACAATGATTCTTTCACTCACGTACTGAAATCGAAAGTAAATTCGCTTAACTCAAACTCAATTAAGCGCTTGCACTTTGACCCTCAGAAAAAGCATTTGTACATTTCAGCCTTCAATGGGGGGATAACGTCCTATGACATAGTACACAAAACGTTCAAAGATCTGGGTTTTCATTCTCCTCTAAGCGGACAACCACTAACAATATATGAATTTGTACGCGACAATCAAGGTGCCTGGTGGATGGCGGACCCTGATAAACCTTTCTTTTATAAGAAAGAGAACGACGCGGAGACAAAGGTCATAAAGGTATCAGACGCAAACAATAAACCGCTTAACCTAGAAGTAGAAGCCTTGTACATGGATACTCAAAACAGACTCCGGTTGATTACTCATCAGGGATTGTTTATCGTGGACCGGAACACTTTAAAAGTTGTGAAGCATTATTTCGTCAATGGTGGTCCTTTTTCTGCAAACCACTTGTGCAGTTATTATGAAGCTTCAAATGGAGACCTATGGTTAGGAACCTTAGGAAGAGGCGTGAATGTGTTGAAGAAAGATGGTAGATACTTGAATTTTAATAGTAGTAACGGGTTTATTCCCAAAATGGTATTTGGCATTTTAGAAGACAATCTATCAAAGAATATTTGGTTTAGCACGAGCGAAGGACTCTACTATTTTGATCATAGATTGCAGAAATTTGAGAAAGCACGATTTTACAAGGAGAATAGCTCCGGGGCTTTTTATATACGTTCTGCTTATAAGACGAAGAAAGGAGAGATGCTTTTTGGTGGAACTAACGGATTCGTGCTTTTTGACCCGACACACCTGAATAAAAATCCACAAAAGCCTCGCGTGTTCTTTACGGATTTTTTGGTTAACAACATGCGGGTAACAACGGATACTAGGCACTCACCTTTATCACAGGATATATCCAGCTTAACGAACAGAGAGGAAGAAAGAATAAAGCTTTCAAGCGGGCAGTCTAATCTAGAGATCAGATTTTCATCGAATAGCTATTTGTCTGCAGACAAAAATCAGTTTGCCTATCGCATGAAAGGACTTAGTGATAGATGGTTATTGATCAATGCAAATCAGAAATCTGTGCACTTTTTTAATCTTTCCAGCGGGGACTATACATTTGAAATAAAGGCGGCTAATAATGATGGGTTGTGGGGGGATGAAATATCGCAACTTTATTTATATGTAGATCCTCCTTTTTTTCTTTCCTGGTGGGCTTATCTTTTTTATAGTTTGGTAGCGCTTGGTCTTCTGGCTTTTATAATCCGATACTACACAAACAAAAAGATGTTTAAAGAACGATTGGCTTTGGAAACCTTAAAAGAGCAGAACATGCGTGAGTTAAATCAAGCACGGACGGATTTCTTTACCAATATTTCCCACGATTTAAAGACTCCGCTAACGCTGGTACTGGAACCACTTAAACAACTAAAAGAAACTCTTGTAAAAGATGATCATGCGGTTAGCTATATGCAGCATATAGAAAAAAATGTAACGCGCATACAGCGGATGATCAGTCAATTACTGCGTTTCAGGGAAATAGAGAGTCAGAAAATTACTTTGAATCCACAGGTGGGTGATTTTGTCAGTTTTGTGAGGGATGTCTTCGGTCTATTTGAGTTATATGCTAACAAAAAGGAAATAGAAACAAATATTGCATCTCATGAAGATCATATATATGTTGCTTTCGACTACGATGTAATTGAAAAAATCTTAACCAATCTTTTTTCTAATGCATTAAAATATACTCCCAATAAGGGCTATGTTGGCGTTCGTATATACGAATCTACAGCAGAGGAGAAGTCAAAGTTGTCTCTCCCATTAAACGGAGAAGAGAGGAGATATATCTCATTAGAGGTACTTAACACAGGAGATGGCTTTTCTGAACAGCAGATAGCTACTCTTTTTACGTCATTTAATCGTTTGTCATCTCAGCGCCCCACTTTTGAGGGAAGCTCCGGACTTGGCCTTGCCATCGTGAAGGAATTGGTCGATACTCTCGGGGGAATGATCTGGACAGCCAATAAAATAGACAAAATTTCATTTAAGATCATGCTGCCTTTTAGAATAGAGGCTAGTTCAAGAGACATGGAGTGGAATGTTTATGATTATACTATTTCGGAGATTGATGATATCGTGTTGGAGTCGGCGGAGCGAGAGAGTGTTGTTAAGAATGCCCGAAAAGCGAACAGTCTCCTGCTCATCGAGGATGATCCTGCTTTGCGTAGCTATTTAGAGGGGAGACTTTCGGAGAGATATAATGTTTACACTGCCAGTGACGGAATGGAAGGTGTTACTAAGGCGGAGAAAATCTATCCTCAATTGATCATTACAGATCTTGTTATGCCTAATTACAATGGATTTGAAGTGTGTCGTCGCTTACGCCAGAACTTTAAGACCAGTCACATTCCTATCATCATGATTTCGGGAATGGGCGACGATAATCAAAATAAGATTAAAGCACTCGAATTTGGTGCGAATGTGTTCATTGATAAACCGTTTGAAATCGAATATTTGCTGCAACAGACTGAAACCATTCTGAAAAACCAGGAGGAATTGAGGGAGATGTATAGTAAGCGGTTATTGGTTGATCCTTCGAAAGTGACCATCACCTCTATGGATGAAGAACTTTTAATCAAGGCGATGAAGTTTATCGAGCTGAATATTGCAAATCCGGATTATTCAGTCGAGTCATTTGTATCGGACATGAATGTTGGGAGAACAATTTTGTATCAGAAGATAAATGATATCGTTGGAATGTCTATCAAAGAGTTCATTCTGAATATCAGATTAAAGCGAAGCGCTTATTTGCTGAAACAATCGGATCTGACAGTAGCGGAAGTTGCTTATCAAACGGGTTTTAATAATGCGAAGTACTTCAGCGTGTGTTTCAAGAAGCAGTTCGAAGTGAGCCCCTCTGAATATAAGAAGAAATCTGCTTCTGAAGTTGGGTAAAGTAAATCAGAGAATTTACATTAATCTTTTAATGATGATAAAACGGCAACTAAATTTTCTGAAAGCTCTCTTAACAGTGTGTGCTGTCTTTCAATGTTTTATTGTATTTGCGCAAAGCGAAAATGAAAAATCAATAACGTTATTTCTGATTGGAAACAGTTTCTCTCAGAACGCGACTAAATATTTACCTGAGCTAGCCAAGGATGGTGGCTTTGATCTCACTATTGGTCGTGCAGAACTGCCAGGTTGTTCGTTGAAACGGCACTGGGATCTGGTTGAAGCAGCAGAGGCGAACGATCCGAAGGGAAAGGCTTACAAAGGAAAGTCGCTCAAAGAACTGCTGTCCGAAGGTAAATGGGATGTGGTGACTATTCAACAGGCTTCCATCTTCTCGGGTGATGTAAACACATACCGCCCCTATGCAAAAAAACTGTATGACTATATCAAAAAGATTCAGCCGGACGCAGAAGTCGTTATCCATCAAACATGGCCTTATCGCTCCGATGCTGCAGAGTTTAGCCAGATAGCAGAAAGAGAACACGCTAAAGATGCTACCGAAATGTGGCAGAAATCGAGAGCAGCTTACCATACGATTGCCTCAGAAATTGGAATCAGAATCATTCCTGTAGGTGATGCTTTTCGCGAAGCAAGTATCAAAAAGAAAACGGCTTTCAAAGTGGATACGAAATTTGATAATTCCACAGCAGTTAAATCTAAATTACCTAATCAGAAAAATTCTTTACATGTAGGCTATCACTATAATAAGGAAAAGCTGTATTTTGACTCGCACCACGCGAATGATGCTGGTTGTTATCTGGGGGGATTAGTTTGGTATACCTTCATTTTCGAAGCTTCATCTGTCGATATAAATTTCAAACCAGCAAGCGTAGACGAAAGCTTCGCCCGTCAGTTAAAAAAGATCGCTGAACAGGTTGTAAGTGCGCAAAAATAGAAAGTAACAATCTTTACGGCCAGAATTATAGTACGACTAAAGCGCCGCTTATGCCATCTAAACTCATGACTGAAAGAGATGTGCTGTTTATATTATGGCCGTCTCTTTTTTTACCGTTGAATTTCTCACAATTAGTTCTGTTTTCAAAACCTTCACCAAGGGCTTCCATTTTGAGCTATCTTTATCTATCTGATCCAGAAGCAAACTCATGGCGACTTCGCCCATTTCCTTCACGGGCTGCGAGATCGTAGTGAGGCTTGGTTCAATAAAGTTAGAAGCATAATTGTCACTGAAGCCAACTACAGCGATATCCTCGGGAATACGAAACCCCAGTTGTTTAATAATTTGCATCGCCTCAATAGCGGTAGGATCATTGATCGCAAACAGGCCATCGGGAGGATTATCATTATCCAGCAGGTGCTTGACATAGATTCTCACCTTACTGAGGGTAAGGTCGTAGGAAATGATCAGTTCTTCGTCTAAAGGAATGCCGTGTTTGCGAAGGGCATCACGATAACCTTGAAGACGTTTCTTGCTAATGACCAGCGAGTCAGGACCGGCAAGATGTGCAATTCTTTTTTTTCCAATGAGGATCAGGTGCTCCACAGCTTTGAATGCTGCATCATAATCATCAACTACAACTTTTGGAACCATCATCTCTTCGCATACACGATTGAAAAATATAATCGGTATACCTTTCCTTTGAAAAACCATCAGGTGATCGAAGTTTCTTGTCTCTTTACTCAAAGAGACAAGGAGGCCGTCGACCCTGTTCGTTAGCATCACTTTAGCATTGGCCACTTCTGTTTCATAACTTTCGTTGGATTGGCTCACCAGAAGGTTATACCCCTTTTCGGCTGCAATTTCCTGGGCACCAACAATTACTTGGGGGAAAAACGAAGTGATGAATTCAGGAACTATGATACCGATAGTTTTCGTCCTGTTGGTGATCAGACTAATAGAAAACATATTCCGCTGGTAATCCATTTCTTCAGCCAAGGTCATGATGGCTTGTCGTGTTTCAGCCTTGACGTTGGGGTGTCCCGTGAGGGCTCGTGAAACCGTTGATTTTGATAGGTTTAATTTCTGTGCAATGTCTATAATGGTCGTTTGATGGCTTTTCATAAACCTAAATTAACAACAATAAATCAGAAAGTTAGCAATCCTCTTATTGCAACCGTTCCCAATAATTGCAACCGTTCCTAATACATTTTTTGGTTTTTTTGCGCTATGGCAAAGCTAAAGCTCAATATCTTCGACAATAGATAACCTGGTCAGGAATTGACGCGATCTTTAAATTATAAACCTATTAAATGATTAAGGAAGAGTTTTCGACTAAAAGGGCACTTCGCACCCAGGAACTGGATGCGGACCTTGGAATAACAGGTGGTGGATTATCAGGTGTTTGTACCGCTGTCACGGCCGCCCGGCAAGGCATGAAAGTAGTGATGGTGCAGGACAGGCCGGTATTGGGAGGAAATGCTTCCAGCGAAGTTAGGCTGTGGATACTTGGTGCGACTTCTCATATGGGAAACAATAACCGCTGGTCGCGGGAAGGTGGAGTTATAGACGAGATACTGGTAGAAAATACCTATAGGAATTCGGAAGGCAATCCGGTGATTTTCGACATGATTTTGTTGGATATTGTAAGCCGTGAACCAAATATCATTCTGCTGTTAAATACAGCCGTTTACGATCTGCAAAAAGACGGAGCAGATGAAATTAAATTTCTCAGAGCTTTTTGCAGTCAAAATTCAACAGAGTATATTGTGCGGGCATCTTATTTTTGTGATGCCTCAGGAGATGGTATTGTAGGTTTTCTGGCAGGTGCTGCATTCCGGATGGGCGCCGAAAGCGCAGCTGAGTTTGGTGAAAAAATGGCTCCAGGTTCGGATTATGGAGAATTACTGGGGCATTCTCTTTATTTCTATAGTAAAGATATGGGCAAACCGGTTGCTTTTATTCCCCCTTCTTTTGCCCTGAAAGATATTAAAGAAATTCCCCGCTTCCGGAATTTTAATGCAAATGAATATGGTTGCAAGTTATGGTGGGTCGAGTATGGCGGACGCCTGGATACAGTTCATGAAACCGAAAAGATCAAATGGGAATTATGGAAGGTAGTTTACGGGATATGGAACCATATTAAAAATTCCGGTGAGTTCCCGGAAGCCGAAAACCTTACTCTGGAATGGGTAGGAAGCATTCCCGGAAAAAGAGAAAGCAGGCGATTTGAGGGCGATTATATCCTCAGACAACAGGATCTGATTGCACAAGTCAAACATCATGATGCAGTTGCCTATGGAGGCTGGTCAATTGACCTGCACCCTGCAGATGGCGTCTATAGCGAAAAACCTGGTTGTAACCAATGGCATAGTAAAGGCACATTTGATATTCCCTTCCGTTGTCTTTATAGCAGGAATATTAAAAACCTATTTTTAACGGGCAGGATCATCAGCGTCAGCCATGTGGCTTTTGGTGCTACAAGAGTAATGGCCACCAGTGCTTATGTCGGACAAGCTGTTGCGCTTGCGAGTAAACTTTGTCTTGAGAAAAACCTGAGTCCTTCAGAGGTATACAAGCAGGGTTATGTGAGCGAACTGCAACAAAATCTTTTGAAGAGCGGACAGTATATCCGTAGCCATCAATTACAAGACGACGAAGATCTAGTTAGGAAAGCCAGACTAAAGGCCTCTAGCGAGATAAAGTTCAGGGGTTTCTCCCATGATGGAACTTGGAAGGATTTGTTGCTATCTTCAGGTCAGCTGATACCTGTGCGCGGTGGCAACATACCGGCATTCAGTTTGCGATTGTTCGCACAAGAGGATACCTCTATGCTGGTAGAACTGCGGTCCAGCGAGCGGGTAGGCAACTTTACTCCCGATGTGTTAATGGCCAGTCGGGAGCTGGTGCTCAAAGCAGGAGAGCAGAATGTCGTGCTTGATTTTGGAGCCAAGGTAGAAACAGATACCTACATCTTTCTGATTTTTCGAAAGAATGATAAAATAAAACTGGGATATACGGAAAAAAGACTGACGGGAGTATTGTCCGTTTTTAACCTGATCAATAAAGCGGTGTCCAACTATGGAAAGCAAGATCCTCCAGTAGATTCAGGAGTTGATGGATTTGAGTTCTGGTGCCCTCAAAGGCGGCCGGAAGGGCAGAACTTAGCTGTTGAAGTTTTGCAGGAAATCGATTTGTTTGGCGTTAATCAGATTAGAAACGGTATAGACCGGCCTGTAAATGGTCCAAACGCCTGGGTAGCAGAACTATCAGATCATGCACCAGAATTGCTCATAGAGTGGGACTCTCCGGAATTAATCAAGCGCATAGAGCTCCGTTTTGATACGGATTTCGATCATCCCATGGAGTCGGTTTTAATGACACACCCGGAGAATGTGATGCCATTTTGTGTGCGCAATTACCGGGTATTGGATGAATCCGGGAATGAATTGGCAGTTGTGAAGAATAATTATCAGACTTGTAATCGAATTGTTTTTGAAAGTCCGGTAACAACGCGCAGTCTGCGGATCAGTGTGGAACATCCGTCAGAACAGGTGCCAGCAGCTGTCTTCGCAGTTCGCTGCTATTCAAATTAATGATACTGAAAAGATAAGAACATGGCAAATTTGGATTATTGGGTGATGGGTGTATTTGCATTATTAATTTTTGCAATAGGCTTGACATTCACCAGAATAGGCAGTAAAAATGGTCAGGCATTTTTCGAAGCAGGAGGAGAGACACCCTGGTGGATAAATGGGCTGTCGCTGTTTATCAGCTATTTCTCAGCAGGGACCTTCGTTGTTTGGGGCTCTATTGCTTATCGCTACGGCTTGGTATCAAATGGCATACAACTCACTATGGCCATCAGCGGTCTTATTGTTATGCTTTTCATTGCCGGTCGTTGGAAACGTACCGGGGTGGCTACAGCAGCAGAATATATCGGTAAACGTTTTGGAGCTTCAGAGAAACAATTCTACACTTATTTAACTCTATTGCTGAGTCTTTTCACCACTGCGGCCGTGCTTTATCCAGTCGGAAAAATGATGCATGTGGTGACGGACCTTCCCGTTAACCTCAGTGTCATCATTATTGGGGTAATCATCGTACTCTATACTGCTGCCGGTGGGCTGTGGGCCGTGCTCGTTACCGATGTTATCCAGTTTGTCATCCTTTCGGCTGCGGTAGTAATTGTTATTCCTATTGCTTTCTCCCATATTGGCGGTGTAGATCATTTTGTATCTGCCGCACCTCCAAGATTTTTTGAGTTCGCAAATGAGGATTACACCTTCGGCTTTATGTTGGCATTTATTATTTATCAAACATTCTATATCGGCGGCAATTGGTCCTATGTACAGCGTTACACGAGCGTGAAGCGGGAAAAAGATTCGAAGAAAGTAGCCGGTATATTTACCGTGCTCTATTTCATCAGCCCTTTTATATGGATGGTTCCACCAATGATCTACAGGATCATAAATCCTAATCTGCAGGGCCTTGATACAGAAGACGCTTACATGATGTTGATCCAGCAAGTGATGCCGGCAGGTCTCATCGGTCTTGTTCTGGCAGGGATGATTTCGGCAACCTCCAGCAAAGCCAATACCACCATCAATATGGCAGCGACTGTGTTTGCACAGGATATTTACAAAAATCTACTACGTCCTTCATCGGGTGATAAAGAAGTAATATTGGTAGCCAGGTTATTTACTTTTCTGTTCGGTGTCGGTACAATTCTTATTGCTATATGGATACCGAGCGCGGGAGGAATTGTCGAAGTCGTACTCAGCACTGCCTCTATAGCGGGCGGAGCCATTTTTGCTCCCATTATCTGGACGTTGTTTTCAAAGAGACAGACCGGTTTTTCGGTAGTAACAGCAACACTGGTGTCCCTTTGCATAAATCTTTTCCTGAAAGTGGTTTTTCCTTCGCTATTCGATTTCAAATTGAGCAGGACAATAGAAACTGCCTGCGGAATGGGTATTCCAGTGATGATTTTAGTTTTTTTTGAGCTATTATATGCCTTCAGAGGGCAGGTTTCACCTAAGGCCCATCTCTTTGCAAAAAACAGGAATGAAGGTCCTGCAGAAAGGGATCTTGATTCTCAGGAACAGCATCTGGCAGCAGAAAAGCAAAACTTATTTGGTATAAAAGTAATTGCAGCAGCAATGGCAACCGTCGGAGCAGGCATAATCATTTTGGGACTTCTATCGGGCGATTTTTCAGCCGTTGTTGTTGCGGTAGGGACTGTCATATTGTTGCTGGCTTCTTTTCTGGCCTTTTTTACTTTCAATAAACATCGTCTTCTCAATTCCTGAAATTAGATATGCGGTATCTGCTTGTTCTTATTCTTCTCTCTTTTTGCAGCTTTAAAGCTTTTGCACAGATCCGCCTCCCAGCCCTTTTTACCGATGGGATGGTACTTCAACAAAACACGGAAGCGAAAATTTGGGGAAGTGCGGCGGCTAAGGAACATGTAAGGGTGAAGACATCCTGGAATCATCGTTCCTATCGCGTCAGAGCGGATGAGTCTGGTCATTGGCATCTCAGATTATCCACGCCCCCCGCAGGGGGACCTTATCAAATTGAAATATCCGGAAATAATCATATCATACTTAAGGATGTACTGGTGGGAGAAGTGTGGGTCTGTTCTGGCCAGTCTAATATGGATATGCCTGTAAAGGGATATTTTAATTCTCCGGTACTGCATTCGAACGAAATTCTACTGCATTCCCCGAATAAAAATATTCGCTTGTTTAAAGTCGCTAAAAAAACGTCTGATTCCCCTCTTGACTCGCTGATGGGAGTTTGGCAACAAGCCAATCCCGCTTCTGTAGGTAACTTTAGTGCAGTAGGCTACCTTTTTGGAAGAGATCTGCAAGCCTTCCTGAACGTACCGGTGGGGATCATTCAATCCACATGGGGAGGAACTCCTATAGAAGCGTGGATGGGAACTAAAGCTCTTGAAAATGTTTCGCAAAAACACGAACTGAAAGGTGGAGCGACCAGTACAGCCGTTCATCAGGTTCCGTCGCACCTTTACAACGGAATGATTGCACCGGTGACAGGCTATGGAATTGCTGGTGTACTTTGGTATCAGGGAGAACAAAACAGGCATAATTATGAGGATTACCGCTGGCTACTTCCCGAAATGGTGCAATCGTGGCGGTCAGGTTGGGGAATTGGCGAATGGCCATTCTTCTATGTAGAGATTGCACCTATGGCCTACCCAGAAAAACAGCGGCATCTGGTGCCATTACTCCGGGAAGTGCAATGGAAATTGGCGTCAGAGATCCCCAATGCAGGCATGGCAGTGTCAGTAGACGCTGGAGATATACACAATATTCATCCTGCTAAAAAGGAATTAATCGCAAGCCGCTTACTTGCTTTGGCTCTGCAACGGCGATATGGGCAGGTGACGCCCTCATCGGCCCCTTATTTTCGATCTGTGATAGTGGAAGGCAACAGGTTAAAGGTATGTTTTTCCAATCTACAGATGGGGTTAAGCAGTTTTGGGAAAAATTTAACTGATTTTGAAATCGCAGGTAGTGACCGGGTTTTTCATCCAGCAGAGGCTGAAATTAAGGATGGGGAAGTGATCGTGTGTAGTGAAAAGGTCAATCAGCCTGTGGCTGTAAGATACTCCTTTAAAGATTGGGTCACTGGAAGTCTGTTCGGCGTAACTGGTTTCCCTGTGGCACCATTCAGATCTGATGATTGGTGAAGATTGATTTGGGAGCGGTTGCATATCCTGCGACCGTTCCCAATAAAAACAAGCGGTTATTTGTGATAGTTGAGCTCCTGAACGACCTATTTTAGTAGCAACCAAAACAATAAACCACCAATGCGAAATCGCTATCCAAAAGAGACCTATTGGCTATTGATATGCCCTTTTGAGGAATCAAGATGCCAAAATTTATTCTGTTCCGGATCCCTGACGGCCTTCAATCAATTTATCCTAACCTAATTTAATTGTGATGAGAAAATTTACGCATAATGTCTTTGCGATCGTCTGCACCTCACTATTGATCGCAACGGGTCAGCCTAGTCGAGCTGAGAGTCATGGTCAAACCGGGGTGAAACTTTTGCGACAGGATTCTTTACACTGGGACTCTCTGCAACAAAAACGGCAGCAGATTTATTTTGAAACGCCCGGATCTCTTTCTACCGCGTCGACTTCCTCCATTTCAGGCGAGGAAATCAAAAGTGTTCCCGTTTCAGCGTACCCATTGGCCTTAGGCGGTCGTCTCGCCGGCTTGCAGATTACGCAGAGCTCCGGAGAGCCGTTGTCAGAAGGATTTGGTTTTTCACTCCGAGGTCAAAGTTCACTGATATTCATTGATGGTATTCCCAGGTCATTAACCGAGATCGGAATAGAGGAAATAGAGTCCATAACGGTTTTGAAAGATGCGGTAGCGACTGCTATGCTCGGCATCCGAGGAGCCGCAGGTGCCATAGCCATTACAACTAAGAAAGGCTTTGTAGGAAAACAGCAGGTGAATTTTAATATTCAAACTGGCTTAAGCAGATCAACGGAAAATTTGATATCCGCACCGCTTGATGCTTATCGCTATGCGCAGCTTTATAATGAGGCCCTCACAAACGATGGATTACCTATAGAGAATTACGGTTTTAGCAATACAGCCCTTGCTGCATTTCAGTCGGGAAGCGATCCTCTTCTTTATCCCAATGTGAGCTGGAGTGATGCTGTTTTGGAGAAATCCGCTCCGCTGGCCAGATACAATGTTAACACAAGAGGAGGAAATAGATTTGTGAAGTATTTTGTTTCACTGGAGCATTTCAGTCAGGATGGTATCCTTAAAACAAGCGACTTCAATAAGTACAATACAAATTCTGGTTTGAAGGCTTATTTTATCCGTTCCAACGCAGATATGCAACTGACTGATAAGCTTTCCGCAGGAATATATATCCAGGGTAGAATACTGGATACCAGCAATCCCGGCAATAACGGAACGGCCGATATTTTCTCTTCTTTGCTTAATACACCAAGCAGTGCCTATCCGATATACAATGCTGATGGTTCCTATGCCGGAACTTCAAGATTCCAGAACAACATCATTGCGCAGAATATCTCTTCCGGGTATAGTCAGAGCAATACAAGAACAGTGTTGTCTGATTTCTATTTAAAAAGAGATTTTGGTGGCTTTGCCCAAGGCCTGTGGGTAAAAGCCCGTGCATCTTTCTTTAGCAATCTCAACGAACGTGTGGTCAGAAACAAAAGTTTTGCGGTGTACGAGTCGATAAATGGACAGTATCGCAAGTATGGTACCGATGGTAATCAGGCCAACAACAACTCCATCAATTTTCAGAATCGATCTGATTTTCAGGAGCTGTCGGTAGGATATTCGAAATCTTTTGCCAACAGTGGGCTGGAAGCGACATTGCTGGCGAATAGAGATAATTTGGTAAATGGCTCCAATCTGGCCTATACCATTCAGGGCTTTTCGGGTCATATGGCTTATAACTACAAGCACAAGTATCTGGCCGAGATATCTTTCGCTTATAATGGAGCCAACCGCTATCCTGATGACGGCGGCTTTAAATATGGTTTTTTTCCAGCTCTGGGACTGGGTTGGAATATTTCGAAAGAAGCCTTTCTACAGGATTGGCATTGGCTTGATAATTTGAAGCTATTCGGTTCTTATGGAAGAACGGGGCAGGATAACGGCGGGTACTATTTGTACCAACAAGTTTACAATGCGAGTCCAACAAGCTATTTCGGCTCCAGTGCCGGAACGGTAACTACCGTAGGAGAATCTTATTTGGCCAACCCTGACCAAACCTGGGAAAAGGTCGATAAGCTAAATGCCGGTCTGGAGGCAGCTTTATTGAAGAATCGGTTGGGTGTAGTCCTGACTTACTATTCGCATAAATTCAAGGATATTAACATTGTTAGAGGAACCAGTTCGGGACTGTTAGGTATTAGCTATCCCAATCAGAACATTGGCCGGGAAGTGTATAAAGGACTAGAAACAGAGCTGTCCTGGCAGCAGAATGGGAAAGAGGCAGGCTATCGATTTGGCTTTAATGCTAGTCTTCAAAATTCAGAACTCTTATACAATGCGGAAGTTAATCAACGATACGGCTGGATGAGAAGAACCGGTCAGCCGGTAGGGACGAGGTTCGGTTATATTTCGGAGGGGATTTTCAGGTCCGAGGAGGAAATAGTTGGCCATGCGACCCTGGAAGGATATAATCCCCAGCCGGGAGATATCAAATATAAAGATTTAAACGAAGACGGGGTAATTAACCAATATGACCAAACGGCAATTGGCAAAAAAAAGCCGGCAGTTCTATTAGGCGCTACTATCGCTGTGCGGGTAATGAACTTCGATTTTTATGCCCTGCTTCAGGGGCAGACCAACCGCGAGATTTATCTTTCTGGAAACAGCTATTGGGAGTTTCAGAACAGCGGTCTCGGACAAGCTTATGAAAATCAGCTCAGCCGCTGGACCCCCGAAACTGCCGCTACAGCAACCTATCCAAGACTGAGTACGGGAATCGGGCCACGAGAAGGCTCAGTAAACAATTCAGTGAGCTCTTCTTTCTGGCTGCACAACGGCAATTATATACGCCTAAGGACCGTTGAACTTGGTTATAAATTGCCTTCCTCTTTAACAAAAAAGGCTAAAATGGACCTCATTCGTCTTTATGTGAATGCACTCAATCCTCTGACTTTTAGTTCTAAAAGTTTTGATGGGGCAGACCCTGAAAATTATTCGGGTAGCTATCCAATTCAGAAAGTTTTCACTGTTGGTATAAACGTACAATTATAGACCTGAGATATGAAAAAACTTGTTTACTTACTGATATCAATAATGGCCTGGACGGTGATGTCCTGTTCCAAGAAATACGAGACATACCCCGAAGAGCGGACTTTTGAATCAGATGTGTTTGATTCGACGGATAAGTCAGGAGTATTGTCGACAGCTTACCTGTTAGGGATATATTCCTTTTTGCCGGACGGCTTCAATCGCATTGATGGTGATTTTCTCGACGCTGGTACAGATGATGCGATACCTTCTTCACTTTCATCATCCGTTAATCTCTTTACCAATGGCCAGCTGACGGCGGTGAACTATCCTGACAACAATTGGTCTGACAGTTACACCATGATAAGAAGGGCAAATGTGTTTATTAAGAATATTCCTGTGGTACCCATTCCATCGACAGTTATGCTACGTCAGGTTGCAGAAGCACGATTTTTGAGGGCCTTTGCTTATTTTGAATTGCTTAAAAGATACGGTGGGGTCCCCCTTGTCGGAGACACGGTGTTCAATCTCAATGATGATCTGAACATGCGAAGAAACAATTATGAGCAATGCGTTAATTATATTGTCTCAGAATGTGATCAGACCAAAGTTGACCTGCCAAAAGGCTCAACAATTGTGACGACTACTCCAACTGAGTTTGGCAGAGCTACCGCCGAAGCAGCTATGGCACTTAAGCTTAGGGTACTATTGTATGCAGCCAGTCCGTTATTTAATGGCGGTGGATTCGAAAGCGACCCTCAGGTCAAGGCCTTGACAGGGTATCCTACAGCCGATCCCATCCGTTGGGAAAGAGTAGTGGAAGCAGCTGAAGAACTTATTTCAGGAGGCTATTATAAACTGCCAAGCGGTTCGGGCACTAGCGTTTTTATGTCTGTATTTACAACTAAATTGAATACTGACATCATTTTTTCTAAGCAATCTGCAAACTCGACAGCTTTGGAAACGAATAATGCACCGGTTGGTTATGTAGCACCGACGGCGAGCAACGGCAGGACCAGCCCTACCCAGGAATTTTTGAATGCTTTTCTTAATCAGGACGGTTCGGTACCTACAGAAATAACGTTAAACGCTTCGCAATACGCAAACCGCGATCCTCGTTTGAATGCGACTGTTTTTTACAATGGTATGCAATGGCTGGGAAGAGCTGTAGAAACCTTCGAAGGAGGTTTAGACAAACCAAATGCGCCTTTCAAAACTCAGACGAGAACATCTTATTACCTCAGAAAGTTCCTTGGCAATTTTGCGACTTCTAACAGCTACTCAAATCAGAGCCATAACTTTCCTTATTTCCGTTTTGCGGAGGTTCTCTTAAGCTATGCCGAGGCGCTCAATGAGCTCGGCAGGGTTGAAGATGCACAGAAAGAAGTGATCAAGATAAGAGCCCGGGCGGGAATTACGGCAGGGTCAGGAGCCCGTTATGGCATTCCTGTAGGCATCAGCCAAAACGACATGCGCAACCTGATCAGGAACGAACGCCGAATTGAACTGGCTTTTGAGGAGCATCGGTTCTGGGATATACGGCGTTGGAAAATAGCGCCGGATGTTCTTTCGGGCGCTACACAAGGCTTAAGTGTCACTCCAAACACGAGTTCTTTCATTTTCGAGTTAGAGGATGTTTCTACTTTGAGATTCGAAGAGAAATATTACCACATGCCGATTCCTTACAGCGAAATAACTAAGAACTCAAATCTTGTTCAGAACGAAGGCTACTACTAGTCCTCAATTAAAAACTCAATGATCATAAGATGAAAAGATTAATATATATTATATCTGTTTTTGTGCTCTGTGGTTTCGATCTGCCCGCCCAGACACGTCTGGTAAACGGGACGGTGACAGACCAATCCGGACCGCTTCCCGGAGTAACTGTTTTCGAGAAAGCCAGACCCAACAATGCCACAGTATCTAATACGGATGGCCAATTTAAGATCAACATCGGCAGTGATGTTATTGTATTTCGGTCTATGGGATACGTCCTCCAAGAGGTCAATGTCAAGCAAAAAACTACTGTCAAAGTAGTAATGGAGAGTAATTTAGAATCACTTGAAGAGGTGGTAGTTGTGGGTTATGGTCAGCAAAAGAAAGTGACCGTCACCGGATCTGTAAGTTCAGTTAGCGGGAAGGAAATACGACAAAGTCCCTCTCCCAGTCTGCAAAATACACTCGCGGGTCGCCTGACAGGCTTTACCAGCCAGCAGCGTTCAGGACAGCCGGGCAGGGATGACGCTTCCTTCAATATCAGAGGCGTGAGTTCATATACCGGAAATAACACTCCTCTGATCGTGGTGGACGATATTGAGTTTACTTATGAGCAGTTTGCAGCATTGAATGCGAATGAAATTGAATCTGTCAGCATTTTGAAAGATGCTTCTACAACATCGATTTATGGTATCAAGGGAGCAAACGGAGTAGTGCTGGTAACTACTATTCGCGGAAAGGCAGGAAAGCCTCAGATTGGTTTTCAAACGGAGTACGGACTGAATCAGTTGACCAGACGTCCCGAATATCTCGATGCCTATGGTGCAGCCTCGCTATTTAATACCGCACAGGTCAATACCAATGATCTGAATCCCAATCCGAGCTTCGTAAGAACATTTTCAGATGAAGATTTGGAGCTTTATAAAAATGGTACTGATCCTTATGGGCACCCTAATAATAACTGGACGGATATCCTTTTGAAACAGTTTGCGCCACAACTGCGTGGCAACTTCAATATCACGGGAGGAACCGACAAAGCAAAGTATTTTGTTTCGCTTGGATACTTAAATCAGGGAGGGCAGCTGAAAGATTTTAGCAAAGACCTGAACAGCGAGTATTATTACAAGCGTTATAATTACAGGTCAAACATTGATCTCAGCGTCAATAAAAGCTTGGATTTACGCTTTGATATCTTTGGGAATGTAGATGAAACCAACAATAACAATGCAAGTGCAAACAGCAATTTATTTAGTGATATTGGTCGGCTGGCAGAAACTGCCCCTTTCAATTATCCGATTTTCAATCCCGACGGAAGTTTGGGTTACAGCCTGTGGCAACGGAATTCATCAGGCAGAAATAATAATAACCTGATCGGGCGTTTGATGTATAGCGGCTATTCACGATCATTTTCAAACAACATCAATCTGGCCACTTCAGCCAATCAAAAGTTAAATTTTATTACTGAAGGATTGTCATTGAAAGGTACCGTGGCATATAGAAATGTTTATGCTTATGGTCGTAGCCTTCAGCGACCCGTCAGTGGTACAGGTTTCCCATCTTCTATTTACGATCCTGAAACTGAAAGCTATTCTTTCGGACATCGTGATAATGTTTACAGGATTAGTACCCCTGGCATGTCTTATAACGCGGGCAGTACGCAGAGAGCACTCACTTTACAAGCTATTCTGACCTATAATCACTATTTCGGTAACCATCATATTAATGCATTAGCCCTGTTTAATCAGAATAGTAAAACAGCAGCGAACTCGTCCAATTCCGACTATAATTTTATCCCTGAGAACTTTAAGGGTTATACAGGAAGGATAAGCTATGACTATCAGCAAAAATACATGATTGAATTCAGTGGAGCGTACAATGGGAGCGACAGATTTGCTAAAGATAAGCGGTATGGATTCTTTCCATCAGCATCATTAGGCTGGAACATAGCAAAGGAAAGCTTTTTCAAAGATCATATCAAGTTTATTGATCTCCTGAAACTGCGCGGGTCCTATGGCTTGGTTGGTGTTGACAATACGAACGGAGTATATGCTTATCTTCAATCCTATGCATCGGGATCCGGAACTGGTCTGTTTGGCGTAGCCTCCAATAATGCTTATGGAACAGTAGCAGAAGGTACACTTCCCAATAATGAAGTAACATGGGAAAAGGAGAAAAAATTAGATATTGGTCTGGATTTTTCAGCCTTCAATGGAAAGGTAAATCTAACAGCAGGATATTTCGATAATAACAGATATGATATCCTGACGACAAGAGGAACCGTCTCTGCTGTTTTCGGACAGTCGCTTCCTAGCGTAAATCTTGGAAAAACCAATAATACCGGATGGGAGGCGGAGCTGGGTTTTAATGATAGGATCGGGAAAAGTTGGAGTTACTCTGTTAAGGGTACTTATTCGCTTGCCAAAAACAAGATTACTTTTATGGATGAAGCCGATCCTCTTTACTCCTATCAGGGAATGACAGGCCAGGCTATAGGTTCTTTATTGAAATATAGCTGGACAGGCGAGTTTTATACAGCTGCAGAGATTGCTGATCCCTCAGTGCCGAAACCTACTATCGGAGGAAGACCCGGTGATTTGAAATACAGGGACTTAAACAATGACGCGCAAATTGATGCCAGCGACAGATCCTATTTCGGCTATACAAACCTGCCGAATACCGTGTATGGGCTGACTCTGGGCCTTGGGTATAAAAATCTGAGCGTGAGTGTGCTTTTTCAGGGCGCCGCGAATTTTGTCGCAAGTGCTCAGGGAGCTGTTGTTCATCATAATGCGAGTAACGCTTTGCCCCTACATCTGGAACATTGGACACCTGAATTGGGCAATAATGCCAAATACCCTCAACTGTATACCACCGCTCTCAGCCAGAGCCCCCGGGATTTCTACTCTGATTTTTGGGCAATTCCTGCCGACTATCTTCGGCTGAAAACAGCGGAAATAAGCTACGCATTCAGTGCTAAACTAACCAATAAGCTTGGAGTTAAGGCATTGCGTGTGTATACAAACGGCTATAATCTACTGACATGGACCAAACTGGACCGTTTTTACAATTTGGATCCCGAAGTGCTGGAATCTGCAGGTGACCTGCCTTATCCTCCGACACGAATTATCAACATGGGTTTAAATGTTACTTTTTAAGAAAGAAATATGAAGAAGACAATCACCATTATATCCTTAGCTCTGGCCATCATCTCTTGTAAAAAATCAAGCTTTTTGGATGATAAAACCAATGGGTTAACCGAAGATGTAGTTTTTAGCGACAGCATTCAAACAACTGATTTTCTGAATGGTATTTATCAGGACGCCGGTTACACCTTTGGCCCGTCGAGATTTTCGTCAGCTGGAGGTTCAGGGAATACAGAACTGGCAACAGACAACGCCGAAGGTAATAATAACCTCTCAGTATGGGGAAATGCCTATGTTCAGGGAGTAATTGGCCCCTCCAATGTATTGACAGGATTTGCACCTGATAAGGACTTTTGGAATACCCCCTATAAGAATATCCGCAGGGTAAATCTGCTTCTTGCCAAACTACCTGAGGCGCCATTTACCCACGTAACCAAAAAAAGAATGCAAGCCGAAGCACGTTTTCTCAGAGCTTTTTACTATCAGCACCTGTTAATTGCTTTTGGTGGAGTTCCACTTATTGGAGACGAGGTTTTTGGGATCAATGATATCATTAATCTTCCACGGTCGAGTTTTGAAGACTGTGTGAACTATATAGTCAACGAGCTTGACGCTGTGGCTGCTGATCTGTCAACAGTGGTTTACAGAGATGCTGATTTTGGAAGAGTGACCCGTGGAGCCTGCCTGGCACTGAAATCACGTGTTTTATTGTATGCGGCCAGCCCTTTGTTCAATGGAAGCGCGTTATCGACTGATGGAGAAGTGGTGCCACTGGTGGGATATCAAACATTTGATAAAAATCGTTGGAAACTTGCCGCAGATGCTGCTGAGGCCGTAATTAATTCGGGAACCTACTCTTTGCATCAAGACAATACTACCCGTCCGGGATATGGTTTTTATGAAGTGTTTTTGAAGCGGGTGAACAGCGAATATATTTTTGCCTATAACCGTCCGGCACAAAAGGAATTCGAAGCGTACTATCTTGCACCAACACGGTCTGGAGCTTCGATCATGAAACCAACACAGAGTCTGGTAGAAAGTTTTCCGATGCGGGATGGTACGCCGATTTTGGAGAGCAGTGATTATGATGCGAACAATCCTTATGTAAACCGTGATCCACGTCTGGACAATTCTATCATTTATAACGGAATGCTCTATGTCAATAATTCCGGAGTAAAAACTCAGATCTTGACCTATACAAGCACGGGTTCTACTATTCAAAATACAACGTCAGATGCCTATACATCCGCTAATAAGTTTACCGGATATTTTTCAAGAAAAATGCTGGACGAGAGCCTTACCAATGCACTTCCCGGCAATACAGAAAGAGCCTGGCCACTGATCAGGTATGCAGAAATCCTCCTGAACTATGCAGAAGCCGTAAATGAGATGGGAGAACCCGAAAAGGCAGTAGATAAGCTCAAGATGATTCGGGAGCGTGCTGGCATATTGCCCGGAGCTGATAACCGATATAAAATGAAATCAAATATAAGTTTGGAGGAGTTGCGGGAGTTAATCCGAAACGAGCGCAGAATAGAAATGGCCTTTGAAGACCATCGCTTTAATGATATCAGAAGGTGGAAAATCGCCGGCGATTTATTGCAGGGATTCAACGCTATTGATATCATTACTAGAACCGGGCAAAATTCTTATGTACATAAAACAAGTACAGCGGACAGGCCCTTGCACTTCAGGGATGCGATGTATCTGCTCCCTATACCATTAGCAGAAATTCAGAAGATGCCATTAATGTTACAGAATCCGGGATATTGAACAACATGAATGCTAGTTGCGAGGAAAACAAGGTAGCGGCCATTCACAGACTGATTCTTTTGCTGCATTTGACTGTAGACTATGTAAGATGTTCCGAAACGTAAGTAACACTGGGAGATATTAGGTTGGGGTGGTTTTTTCCAGTAGTGAAATCCGAATCAGAGGCTCCTTCGATCTTAGGAAAAGCTATCTGATTGAAAAGACTCATGGGGTGCTCCAGCCTGAAGCAGAGATTAGTGAAATAGCAAATGTAAGGCTCTAAGTTGGAGCTGAGCCTTAATTGCAAATATTTTTTAAGTTTCTGGTTAATGCTCTTAAGAGGTAGCAAGCCGAACATATAATAAATAATAACTCAAAGTATTCGTGATTCTCTTTGGATTATTTTGCCCCTTCAATGTTACGGACAGAAAAGCATAGCAGAAGCTACTCATATATCAAAAATGGTCAATAAGGAGATACGTTAACATTTTGAATACTTGCTTGAAAGCAGTCTCCTTGATTCTGCAAGATTATCCAACGGCCTCTTTTGGCTTGGTAGGAGGTCGAAGCATTGATAAGGGCTTCCAGAAGATTTGAGCCTTATGATGAATACGCAGCGTCACAGGATCTATAGTGGATTAGTGGAGGCAAAAGTAGGGCAGGTGGATTTAAACATATCAAGTATGTAAGTGGCGGTCTGCTTATCATTCGCAACGCTGCCGATTTACTAACAAAGAGGTTCTAATACAGCAAATGATAACTCAGACTTATGTGGATTTACTGAGTATATAACCTTAAATTGCGTAGTAACCTGGCAGTTTTGATAGCGGAATGTTAACTTAGAGACGGAGCTTATGCCGGCTAATTTGCGCAAATTTATCGCCACGGTATCTGGATAGCAACAATGAAGACAGAAATTTCAGCTTTTGAGGCTCGTCGCATTGCACTTACCGCACAAGGGTTTAACGGCTTGTCTCGTGACAGGACTATCAATGCGGCCCATATCCGAAAAGTGATCGACCAATTGGGGCTGCTGCAAATCGACAGCGTAAATGTTCTTGTTCGTGCTCAATACGTCCCTGTTTTCTCTCGATTAGGGATATACGACAGTGCTGTTCTTGATGCACTCGTACTGAAGCGACCCAGGCGTTATTTCGAGTATTGGGGACATGAAGCGTCACTACTGCCTATTGATTGTCATTCGCTATTGCGATGGCGTATGGCCGATGCGTATCAGGGAAAGGGGATTTGGAATCCGCTTAAAGCTTATGCAGCTGAGAAAAGGGGCGAGGCTGAAGCTTTGCTGAACCGCATCCGGGATGAGGGGCCGCTTGCTGCCTCCGACCTCGCAGGCAGCAAAGCATCCAGAGGAATGTGGGCATGGAGCGAAGCGAAACATGCGCTTGAATGGTTGTTCTGGGCAGGTCTTATTACCGCTACGCACCGGCGAAACAACTTCGAGAGGGTGTATGACCTACCCGATCGGGTGCTGCCTTCATCTATCCTGCAGATACCCACACCTGATGTTGTAGATGCGAAACGGAAACTTCTGGCACGTTCGGCTCAGGCGCTCGGCGTTGCTACTGCCACTGATCTGCACGACTATTACCGTATCCCTTCAGAGGATCTGCAGGTACCGCTTCACCAACTGGTGGATGAGGGTACGTTATGTCCTGTACGGGTCTGCGGTTGGAAACAGCAGGCATATCTCCACAAGAACGCTCGTGCCGGCCGCAACATTGAAGGTCCGGTGTTGTTATCCCCTTTTGATCCGATGATCTGGTGTCGTTCGCGAACGGAAAGATTGTTCGGTTTCCGATACAGACTGGAAATTTATACACCTGCTAATAAGCGTGAACATGGTTATTATGTTTTACCGTTTTTACTGGATGGTGAACTGGTCGCCCGTGTGGACTTGAAGGCCGATCGTAAAAGTGGCGCACTTATCGTTCAACGGTTGACTCTGGAACCTAATGCCCCAATGAATACGATCGAACGGCTAATGGAGGAGTTGCGTTTGATGGCATTATGGCTTAGTTTGTCCAGCATAGTCGTTGTTTCACAACCGGCCTATGACAGCACATTCTCATTCTGGATCGGCATTCATAAACTTTAGCTGATCCGTTTACTTTATTCAGCATTCAACCGGAGGGTCCTGTGTAATAAGGTTATAAGAATCATTATTTTCGTAAATTGCTTTATACAAAGGATGCAAGATAGACCTCTGAATCATCATTGGGTAACACTTCATTCTACTGGTTCATACAAGTTTAATCAGAACAAAAAATGGAAGAACAAAAAAATAAAGCAATAGCTGTCCCTTCAACCAAAGACAGAGTTCCCAAAGTAACTGGAATCGGGGGTATTTTCTTTTTTTCAGACAATCCGAAGGAAAACCGGGAATGGTATGCTAAAAACCTGGGGTTTGAAATCAATGACTGGGGTGCGACTTTTGAATCGAGAAACCTCAATAAGCCTGACGAAATCGAGTCTCTTCAATGGACTCCTTTCAAAAAAGGGAGTGAATATTTTGCGCCTTCAAAGAAGGAGTTTATGATTAACTATCGGGTTCAAAATATAGAGGAACTTGTAGACAAACTTAAGGAGAACGGAGTAACTATACTTGACAACATTGAACATTACGAGTACGGGAAGTTTGTGCATATTATGGACGTTGAAGGGAACAAGATTGAACTATGGGAGCCTTAATAGTTTATTTATCACGCTCTTAAAACTATCACTTACCGGCAGTTCTTTGTCGTCAATAAAAACAGAGTTTTTTCGTATGGCAGTTATTTTACTTGTATTCACGATATAGGATCTGTGTATGCGGTGAAAATTGGCAGGTAAGTTGTTTTCAATATCCTTCATACTCATGCGCACAATTACTGCCTTGGGGCTTGTTGACCTATGAATCTGGATGTAGTCTTTCAACCCTTCGATATAAGTGATTTCGGCAAAATTGATCTTCATCAAGCTATAGCCTACATTTACGAACATATAGTCGTGGTTGGACAGACTACCCTGTTCAGCTGACTGTTTCAGTTCGTAAAGCTCCCGAGCCTTATTACAGGCCTTCATAAAGCGATCGAGTGAAACCGGTTTCATCAGATAATCTACCACATCCAGAGCAAAGCCATCCAGAGCGTACTGTTTGTATGCAGTTACGATTATGACCATAGGTTTTTTAACAAGGCTTTGGATAAACTGCAAACCGGTGATTCCCGGCATTTGAATATCAACAAAAATGAGATCTACCGGTTTTTCCTGCATGATCACGTTTGCAGCGAAAGCATCGTCCGCACTATCGACCAACTCCAAAAATGGGATTCGACTAATATTATCAGCCAACAGCTGTAAGGCAAGAGGCTCATCATCGATTGCCAGACACTTTATCATAATATTAGTTTTAAAGTAAGCTTCACGTTAAACCATTCATTGTCTCTCGCGACGCTTAAATGATGACTTTTTCCGTACAGCAGGTTCAGTCGTCTGCTCACATTTGCCAGGCCGATGCCTGATGCTGCATCCTTAGCTTCAATTACGTCGGGGTTGTATTTATTCTTAACAAGAAAGGTTAAATTTTCGTTTGTTGTTACAAGATCGACAAATATCTGAGGATTGTCGATCATCCCGACGCCGTGTTTAAAAGCATTTTCGATGAAAGGAATTAATAACATCGGCTCTATTTCATCAAATTCATTTTCAATACGGATGTTTGTTTTAATATCGACTTTCTTTCCGAAGCGTTGCTTTTGTAAATCAATATAGGCTTGAAGGTATTCTGTTTCCGTTCTAATGGAGACCTTTTCTTCATCGGTTTCATAAAGCATATATTGCAATAAACCCGAAAGCTTCATCACAGTCGGCTCCAATTCATTACTCTTCAGACGGACTAAAGCTACGATATTGTTCAGCACATTAAAGATAAAGTGGGGACTAATCTGCGACCTGAGGAATGAAAGCTCTGTCTTCATGTTTTCTTGCTCGCGCTGCAAAGTCCTTTTCTCTTCGTTAATTCTGTCTGAAATCATTGTGAAAGCAGTGCTGGCAGCAATGGTCAATAAAAGCGTCGGTGCATTAAACCAAAGCGTCCTGGTAAGACTGAAGTCTAGGTCCGGTAAAAGAATATTAAAGAAAAAAGAGTGAAGAGTCACGGTTGCCAGCAGACAACCGAGTACTGATAATCCGTAAAGCAAATACTTCTTACGATAAAATAATGAGGGTATTAAAACCCTGTTATTGAGATAGAAAATTGCTATCCAGTAAATATAACTGATAAAGTTTAGCCTTAAAAATTGAGCTTCTTCTGTATCGGTTAATAGGCGGGGTGGGCGACTTCTGTTAATATTGATGATATATGGCAATGCAATTAGAACAGCCCAGACGATAACATGTAAGGCTACTTTTATCCACTTATTAGAAAAGTTAATCGTCATTGTATCTCGTTTGGTAATTATTGCGACGGTAATATATTATTTATTACTCATATCTCAGCGCATCTATGGGGTCCAGACTTGAGGCTTTTTTTGCCGGATAGTAGCCAAAGAAGACGCCTGTTATTGCGCAGACAATAAAGGAAATCACGATAGAGGATTCCGAAATTAAAATCGGCCATTTTAGGAAGAATGAAATGAAGTAAGCCGAGCTTATACCCAAGAATACGCCAATAATACCACCGGTAATACTGATTAAAATTGCCTCTATTAAAAATTGCATCAAAACGTCATGTCCACGGGCACCGATCGACATACGCAAACCTATTTCCCTTGTACGTTCAGTAACGGAGACATACATGATATTCATGATTCCGATGCCGCCGATAAAGAGTGAGATTCCTGCAATTGCAGTTAATAATACTGTAAGCATACTACTTGTAGCACTGATGGTGCTGATCAATTCAGCCTGGGTTCGCACCTGAAAGTCATCGCTTTGAGCTTCAGTTAACCTGTGGCTTTCTCTAATTGTATTTGTAATTTCTTCAGTAGCTGCATCACTTGTTGCCTCGGTAGTAGCTGAGGCGTAAATGCTTTGCAAATAGTTAGTGGCTGTAATCCGCTTTTGAACAGTAGTGTATGGCGCGAGGACTATATCATCCTGATCTTGTCCAAAATTGCTTTGTCCTTTTGACTGTAGAACACCTATTACCTGAAAGGGGATATTTTTAAAACGGATAATCTGACCGATAGGGTCACTTCCATCGGGAAATAAATTGTCGATAACTGTTTGGCCGAGAAGGCAAACCTTCGCGAAACTTTTGACGTCTTTTTCTGAGAACAGGATACCGTCTTTTAGTTTCAGTTGGCGGATATCTAAATAGTCGGGACTTACGCCGGTAATTGTAGTAGGCCAATTATATGCACCTTTGATAGCTTGTCCGCTTGTAGAAACCACCGGCGACAGGCCATTGATATTCTCAGACTGAATTCTTTCAATGGCTTCTATATCCTCCATTTTCAGAGTTTGAATACTACTTCCTTGTAAACGAACACCACCTGGCTCATTGCTTTGCGGCATGATGGTGATCATATTGGAACCCATGCCTGACAGGGAAGTTCTGATACTTTGTTTAGAACCCTCTCCGATAGCCATCATGGCGATAACAGATGCGACACCGATAATGATGCCGAGCATGGTTAGGAAAGCGCGTAGCTTATTTCGCTTCAATGCTCTGAAGGCAATCTTTAACAAATTTATAATGCTCATGTTCTTTTAATTAGTAATCATCTGATTCGGGTAAACTGGCGAGTGCCTCTTTAGCCGAACGTTGATTTTGGTTGACGCTGTCTTTCTGGATCTTGCCATCGCGAAGAATAATCGTTCTGGTACTAAAAGAAGCAATGTCAGGCTCATGAGTTACGAAAACGATTGTTTTTCCTTCCGCATTGAGCTCTTGCATCAATGCCATAATCTCATAAGATGTCCGGGTATCTAAATTTCCTGTAGCCTCATCTGCTAAAATCATAACCGGTTCATTAACCAGGGCTCTGGCAATCGCCACACGTTGCTGCTGTCCTCCGGACAACTGGCTGGGTGTATGATCGAAACGATCAGCAAGCTTAACGGACTCCAGAGCTTTGATCGCCCTTTCTTTTCTGGCTGCAGCTGTTACCTTTTTGTTGTAAAAAAGTGGTAGCTCTACATTTTCTAAGGCCGACGTACGGGGCAAGAGATTATATGCCTGAAATACAAAACCAATTTTTGTATTCCTTAAACCTGCCAGTTCATCTCTATTCAAGCTTTTAACGTCAACACCGTCTAGTGAATATATCCCTTCGGTAGGTTTGTCCAGGCAACCTAGTATATTTAGAAGTGTAGTTTTACCTGAACCACTACTGCCCATGATAGTTACGAATTCGCCGGCTTTGATATCGAATGTGATACCTTTTAGGGCCCGAACGGTTTGATCGCCCATGATGAACTCTCGTTTCAAATCGTGTATATCTAATATTTTCTGTTCCATGAGCTATTTTCTATTTCCGCCTGGGCGTTTCGGCATGAAAGGACTTGATTCTCCCTGACTTTTTGCCTCGCCTTTACCCATAGTTTGTGAACCTGTTATAACGATATCTTCTGCCGTTAGCCCCTCCAGAACCTCGACATGTGCATTGTCATTTATTCCTGTTTTAATTTTCTTCTGAACTAGTTCATCATTGGTTTTCTTTACCCACACATAGGCTTCGTTTGCAGCGGCTGGCTTCTTTGCAGAGTTAACCCAGGTCATTTGATATCGGGCCGTCAAAGTAGAATCAGGTGAATATTTAATTGCTTTCGCAGGAATCAGCAGTGCATTATCCACCTCCTTGGTATAGATGGTAATATTCGCCGTCATACCTGGTTTCAGTTTATTGTCATCGTTAGAGGTATTGATAATTGTTTTGTAAGTCACTACGTTCGATGATATTGATGGATTTAATCTGATCTCTTGAATGCTACCGTTGAAGGTTTGGTTTAAGTATGCATCAACAGTAAAGGTTGATCTTTCACCTTTAAATATGTTGCCAACATCTGCCTCATCTACAGACGCCTCAACCTGCATCTTAGTTAGGTCCTTGGCAATGCTGAAAATTGTCGGTGTACTGAAACTTGCGGCAACTGTAGTTCCTTCGCTGACGCTTCTGGAAAGCACTGTTCCATCAATAGGGGAATAGATGCTTGCAAGGGAAAGGTTCTTTTGAGCAGATGCTAATTGCGCTTTGATGCTATTTACTGAAGCTTTTGAGGCATTGTAAGTGTACAGCGCGTTCTCGTACTCGGCTTTACTCACGGCACCAGCCTTATAAAGGTTACTTTGTCGGGTAAAATTTCCCTGCTGATAAATCAGAGCACTTTGAGCACTTACCAGATTAGCTTGATATTGATTTACTGACGCCTCAAACAACGTCTTATCTAATTCCGCTAATAGCTGCCCTTTCTTTACCTGCGAGTTAAAATCGGCATAAAGTGTTTTGATTGTGCCTGATACCTGGGTGCCGACCGCAACGGTATCTACTGGCTGGACTTTTCCTGTTGCTGTTACGTTTTCAGAGATATACCCAATTTCTGGTTTTTCAGTCTCCAGAACCACTACTTGTTCTGTTTTTCGCAGTGCGAAGTGCCAAACAGCAAACGCTGCCACTACCACGCCGAGGATAATAAATATGGTTTTCTTCTTCATCTTTTAAATATTAAATTGACCTGGCTAGAGTCTTCATGATGTTCTATTTGGTTATAGGAACTCCTGTATAAAAATTATAGATTCTGGTGTACAGATTAGCGGTGTATTTCGTCTGAACAAATGATTGCAAAGCCTGTACATACAAGTTCTTTTGTTGTAGGTTCTCAACAATGTTGTTAACGCCTTCATTCAATGCTGCATTCGAGATTCTCAGGGCCTCAGCAGTGTAAGTCAGCTGTTCTTGAGCAGCAGCATATTGACTATTTGCGTTCTGAACGTTGATGTATGCCCGCTCAACATCTTGCGCAAGTGCAGTCTCGGTGTCGAGAAGTGACAGCCGGGCTTGTTCAATGCCGATATTCGCTTTTGCGACATTCGTTTTCGTAATCTTTCTATCGAAGATTGGAATGGAAAGTGTTATTCCCAGGTTCTGGTAGGCGCTATTGTTTAGCTGGTAAGAATAACTGCCCGCGTTATTATTGTTGTAACCTGTATACAGCGATCCGCCCAGACTCAGGCTAGGTCTCAGCGTAGACTTCGCCTTTGCCAATTCTGTGTTTTGAAGTTCGATATTTAGCTCTGCGCTTTTGATTTCCGGTCGGGTACTAAGGGCTTTATTTTGGGCCGAGGCTAAATTATCCAGAGCGGGTAATGTTTGCACACTATCCAATGTACTTACCTCGAAGGCCGCATCTGTTGGCAACTGTAACATTTGTTTAAGCGTCAGGACATTCTGTTGCAGGGTGCTTTCAGCTGTGACTAAAGTATATCGATCATTCGCAAGAGAAGCCTGTATTTGCAGAAGGTCTTTTTTGGCAATGGTACCGAACTTGAATTGTTGCTCCGACTGCTTTACCTGTGCTTCGCTTGTGGTTAACAGATCTTTCAGATAAACGATGTTTTCTCTTGCTAATAATATATTCAAGTAAGCTTGAGTGATCGATATTGTGATGTCATTCTTTGCAGCTTCGACCGATAAGATTGCAGTCTGAAAGCCTAAATCTTTGGCTTTAATATCGTTCTTCAAATAACCGCCATTATAGAGTGTTAAATCAGAGCTTAAGCCAAAACTGCTGTTGCTCTGGAGTCCGCTTTTGTAATTGGTCAAAGATTGAGATACATTACCGCTTAAATTGGGCAAAACCGCAGCCTTTGATGCTATTAAACTTTGTTCAGCGGTTAGAGAACTCAGCTTTAAACTATTGATGTTTATATTTTTCTCTTTGGCATATTCTATAGCAGTTTTCAAGTCCCAGACCTTTGGCGGGTCTTGTGCTTGAGTCGCATGAACGTTAAAGAGTGCGATGAATATGACGATGGATAAAATGCGTATGCGCATGGCTAATAAATTTGTGTCTTATCTTATCTGTTGTTACAAATTTATGGTCACTTGTAACATGGTTTTTTTAAATGAGACGAAGGGCAAAAATGGTGAGATGAATGGTTCAAACTTTGAGACGACGTTCATGGATAAAACGCCCAGAACCTGATTGTTCAGACTATCTATACTGCTGACCCGGCACCTATGGTACCAAGGATGCTGTTTATTTCTACACTAGCCATGACGAGGATAATTCTACATGGCTTACCATGAACGACTGGAGGAATTTCTATCACAGATATGCTGAACTATACTGGCCCTGGTTCACTGCTGAAATGTTTCAGCGGGAAACAGGGAGTGAGAAAGTATTTATGTGTGAAACATTCCCGTCTTGTTTAAGGTTTGATTTTTTCCGGGACTTACAAAGCCGGATGATTGATGAATAAGACACTTAAAGCTTCTGTTGCGATTTTTCTTGGAATGTATCTGCCTATCCAGTCTTCGGGTCAACAAGCATCTGCCGCCCGTTACTCGCTACTTCATGCGGCTCCAAAGGAACAAATGAGGGATATGGAGACTGACCGTCCGGATGTGACTGAATCTCCCATTACGGTGGACGCGGGGCACTTTCAATATGAGACAGATTTAGTTAGAAGAATCCGAGAAAGGACCGAGCAGGAGCAGATAAGTACCATATTGATCAATCAATTGAATCTTAAGATTGGTATCACCAATACTGCAGATTTTCATGTCGGCTTTCAAAGCTACGGCCGACAGGTTGTAAAGGGAAGCTCCTCGCAGATCAAGGAAACATCTACCGGCTACGGCGACCTGACTTTGAGGATCAAACAGAACCTCCTGGGAAATGACAGGGGTGACTTTGCCTTAGCTGTGTTGCCATATCTAAGGATGCCTACCTCCAAGTTTGACGATGGTAGTCGTTTGGAAGGCGGTCTGATTCTACCGATGCAATACAAGCTTCCGAGGGAATGGAGGTTAGGATTTCAGTTGGAGGTGGATAGGCTTAAAGACCAGGACCAGCAGGCGATGCATACGGAATGGCTGCAATCTTTAACTCTGTCTCATTCGCTCTTTAGAAACCTTGGAGGGATGGCCGAAACGTATTATACCTACGACTTTAAAGCACATCAGTGGTCGAATTATTTAAATGCTTCTCTTCAAATGGATGTTGCAAAGGATGTTAAAATTGACGCGGGGGTAAATTATGGAATTCAGAGCACCGCTGAGAAGCATTATTTTGTAGGTGCTTCCTGCAGATTCTGATAGGATGTTTGTTTCTCCTAATATCAAGTATGTTCTTTAAATTAGCATCAAATCGAAGATTATGAAAAATTATGCGTTAGCTATTACAGGTGTTTTTTCAGTTCTTGTTTACGGTTGTGGTTCGGGCGGTGATAGTAAACAATCTCAGTCCAATAGCCGGTCTGCGAAGGATTCGGTTCAAAACAGCCAGTGTTACACTGCCATTGATGGTCCGGATACAGCCTATCTTAATCTGGATAGCCACTCTAGCGGTAAAATCACCGGAACACTGTTAATTGATTTTTCTGAAAAACCAAAAAATGATGGGACTCTTGAAGGAGAATTCAAAGGTGATACCTTGTATGTGAACTATACTTTTACGACCGGGGAAAATAAAACTGTTTATAAAAATCCACTTGCGTTCCTGAAAGATGGCAGTAAGTTACTTCTGGGTGTGGGTGAGATTGAGTCTTACCTGGGAAAGTCATATTTCAAGAAGGGTACTGCAATTGATTTTGAAAGAGGCCGGTTTAAGTTCGACAGTATGGAGTGTGAGGAATAGAAAGCTGCGAATCAAATAATTGCTACGTCACAAGTTATACAATGGAGTCGAACTGGTAAAGAAATTGGAATATACGTGGGTCCGTCTGAGCGTCCTGATCTCGATTATTTAAAAATTCATCCGCGTTTTTGGAAGATGGCGATAGATTGCTCTTAGGAGTACGGGCAATCGAATCCTACCTTCGCAAGTCCTGCTTTGTAAAAGGAGGCCGACCGTTTTTGAAAGAGGTCGGCTTAAATTTTATTGTCTAGACTGCGGAGCCAGAAATTGAAGGAGCTTGCTTTTGCTCTTTTCCTTTTCGAGCGCCAATAAAATCTCTTACCTCTATTTGTCTTTTACAGAGTTGTCGTAATCCGACATAAACCAGCCTCGCTTGAGACTATATTCATGAAATTGCCCTCAAGCCAGCTAAACGCTCATATTTCTTATCATCCTTAACATTTCTTATGTAATTGTGAAGATTTTTACTATCAGGTGATATAGCATAATAGATACTTTTACATCTGAGCGAATTGGCCAGATTGCTCAAGATTTAACTAGTTATTCACCTAATTATTAACCAATTTATGAGAAATTCTACTATGCAATTTTCAGGTATTCCGTACGGGAGATATCTCAGGCATTGCTATGCCTTATTATTATTGCCACTTCTGTTGATGTTGGCTATCAGATCTCAGGCCCAAACTCCTGTAAAAGGTAAGGTTGTTGATGAAATGGGGGTGGGATTATATGGTGTCAGTGTCAAAGTGAAGGGTTCTACTTCAGGTGCAATGACTGATGCAAATGGAAATTATACTGTTAACACAGGGGGCGGGAACGCTGTCCTGGTGTTTTCATTTATCGGGTATAGCTCCAAAGAAGTGGCCGTAGGCAATCAGTCGATCGTGAATGTAAGCCTGGCACCGAATTCAGAATCGCTGGAGCAAGTCGTGGTTATCGGTTACGGTAATCAACGCAAGGAAGCGGTTACAGGTTCTGTTGCTTCTATTAGTGGAGCGTCGTTAAATGAAGTACCAGCAGCTAATATCTCTCAAGCGTTACAAGGTCGTGTTGCAGGTGTGCAGTTGACACAATCTTCTACAAAACCTGGCGCAACAATGCAGATTCGTGTCCGCGGTACTCGTTCAATAAATGCCGAGAACGATCCGCTGATCGTACTGGATGGGATTCCATTCGCCGGAACGATTGCGGATATAAGTCCTGAGGATATCAAAAGTCTTGACATTCTTAAAGATGCATCAGCAACTGCTATTTATGGCTCCCGGGGGGCTAACGGTGTTATACTGATAAGCACAAACAAGGGTAGTAGAGGACAAGAAGCCCAGCTGACTTATAGCAGCTACTATGGCGTTAAGGATGTTATGGAGTACCCAATGATGGAAGCAGATAAATATCTTGCACTGAGACGTAGGGCTGGTTTGAACATGAAGCCGGGAGCTGATGAAGATACAACCGGTGCTGTGAATACAGACTGGCAGGATTTATTTTACAGGAGTGCCCGTATGCAAAACCATGATGTGAGTGTGACGGGAGGTACAACCAAAGGTGCTTATAAACTTGGGGCTGGCTATTACGCTGACGAAGCTCCAATACCGGGTTCAGAATACAGTCGCTTTTCTATACGCGCTTCCCTTGATCAGGAGATTGGAAAGCTATTCCGTATTGGATTTACCAGCAACAATAATTACAACATCACCGATGGTGCTAATCTTGGAATGTACGGTGTTCTAAGTATGTCGCCATTAGCGAATCCATACAATGTCGATGGTACTATTAAAAGAACGGTTGTCATGCCACAAGATAACCAGTGGGTTTATACCAAAGAAACAATGGCAGCTTTGGGAGATAAGTATATTAACAGAACAAAAGGATTCGGTTCTTATAACTCCGCTTATGGGGAGATGAAAATCCCCGGCGTAGAAGGCTTGAAATATCGTTTGAATGTTGGAGGGAATTATCGTACCAGTAATACAGGAAGTTATACAGGTATAGGTGTGTTCAGTGCTGATGTTGCAAATCCGAATACGGCTTCTATAAGCAATTCCCAAACTACGCAATGGGCTATAGAAAACCTGCTTACTTACGACAGAACTTTTGCTCAAAAGCATAATTTAAATGCGGTGGTTTTATACTCAGCAGAGCAGATTAACCAGAACACCTCTGCGATTGGCAGAAGAAATCTGGCGGGTGACAATTTTCAATATTTCAATCTCGGACAAACCTCCACCGGAAGCAATGATGATATTACGATTGACCCCAACAATCAGCCATCCTTTGCTAGTGGTTTGATGTCCTATATGGGTCGACTGATGTATTCTTATGATGATCGTTACATGATTAGTGCGACCTTCCGTTCAGATGCATCATCGCGGCTCGCCGACGGTCATAAATGGCACAGTTACCCTGCCGTTTCCGTAGGATGGAATCTTCATAGGGAGGCATTTCTACAGAATGTAAGCTGGATTAATTCCCTAAAAGTGCGGGCAGGCTATGGTCAAACCTCTAATCAATCCGTTGCTCCTTATGCTACCCTTGGGCGCTTAAGTGTGAGACCATACAATTACGGAGCTTCAAATGCCAATGGATATTATGTGTCAGAACTACCTAATTCAGCGTTGGGATGGGAATACTCTGAGACACAAAACCTGGGTTTGGACTTCGCGTTCTTTCAAAATCGTCTGTCAGGTAGTGCTGAATTTTATGTTACCGATACTAAAGATCTCTTGCTGAGTGTAGGCTTGCCTGTTACATCTGGTGTAGATAGTTATACCGGGAATGTCGGATCAACACAGAATAAGGGCTGGGAGCTTTCGCTGAATGGTGTAATATTGGATAATAAAAATGGCTGGACCTGGGAAGCAGGTATTAACGTATACCGTAATGTGAATAAATTAGTCAGCCTTGCTTCGGGACAAACCCGCGATGAAGGTAACTGGCTGTTTGTTGATCATCCTTTAAATGTAATATTTGATTATAAAAGAACAGGAATATGGCAGGCGGATGAAGCCGCCGCAGTAAAGCAGTATGAAGGTAGTGGCGGACAAGTAGGAATGATCAAAGTGCTTTATACAGGCGACTACAATGCAGACGGCTCACCGACCAGGGTTATCGGGTCTGCTGACAGGCAAATCCTCAATGCTGATCCGGATTGGATGGGAGGCTTTAACACCCGTGTGGGCTTTAAAGGTTTTGACCTCACAGTTGTAGGAACGTTCCAGCATGGTGGTATCCTGAATAGCACACTTTATGGCTCCAATGGCTACCTGAACTTAGAAGATGGACGCAGAGGACAAATAGATATAGATTATTGGACAGAAGAAAACCCGGGGGCCAAATATCCTGATCCTCAAGGACCTAAAAACAGTAATAACCCCAGATATGGTTCTACGTTGGGATACTTTGATGGGTCGTTCATGAAAATACGTACTATATCACTTGGTTATAACTTGTCTAATAAGTGGATAAAGGCGGCGGGAATAAAACGGCTCCGTGTATACGGTACTGCTCAGAATCCATTCGTATTATTTTCTCCTTATTATAAGGAATCGGGTATGGATCCTGAAACAAACTCTTATGCCAACGATAGCGCAAATATGGCCGTGGCTTATGAGTATGGTCAAAGAAGGCTGTTGACTGTAGGCTATAATACGCCTACAACCCGCAATTATTTACTGGGAATTAATGTAACATTTTAAAAAAGACAACCATGAAGCGGATATATTCAAAATCATATAAACTATTAATTTTAGGAGTATTGTGTACGACAGGTTGCACCAAAATATTGGATGAAAACCCGCGCAGCATTTTTACGCCAGATTATTTTAAGACAGAAGCAGGTGTTAAAGGTGGTATCACGGCAGGTTATGCACACCTCAGGCTGATGTTTGGGAATGGCTATTTTATCAATTCCAATCAAATCAGTACTGACGAACATACATGGGGGCAGAACTCAGATGGGAACGTCAAGAATCTTGACTTTTCCGGTGTAGGGAATATAGACCCTGCGACCAGTAATACTGGTGTACTTTGGGGCGCCACGTTTCCTAATATCAATACGGCGAGCGGGGTAATTGAAAATGGGGCGGCAGTGGGTGTTGCTGAGTCTCTGGTTTCCGAAGCCAGATTCTTCCGGGCATTTGACTATTTTTTACTGGTACAAACTTTTGGGGGTGTACCATTGGATCTGGGAGCTGGAGAATTAAAGTTTAATACCTCAACAGTGAGGACGTCGAGACGTAACACGGTACCAGAAGTTTACACTAAAGCGATATTTCCGGATTTAAAGCTGGCGATCGAACAGCTTCCAGATGCGGGACGAGTAACCGGTGGAGTTACGAAAACCCTCGCACGCCTTTATTTGGCAAAAGCGTACTTAACCTATGGATGGTGGCTGCAAAACCCTAACAGTATTCCAACTTATCCGGAAGTGGCACGAACTGATCCCGATGGACATAATGCTGCATGGTATTTTCAGGAAGCATATAATATAGCGGTTGCCGGTATCCAGAATGCAGGAGCTAATTTCACCCTTCAACCTACATTTTATGATGTTAATTTGGGCCCTAACGATCGCAACAATGAGATATTACTCTATGCAGATCACACGGAATCAAGCAGTCTTTACAATGGTGGTGATCTTGGTTATAGCGGAGGCGGTTTTGGCACTGACAACTTTGCACATTGGTTTCAGCAATGGAATTATACTGGATTACAGAGTAGTAGCTCTAACACCGCCTGGTCTGGCGTTAATACAGTACAGCGGGCCGCAACGCAGCCATTAGGCCGTCCCTGGACAATGCTTGCGCCTCCGCATGGCGTAATCAAAAGCACTTTCGCTGATAAAACCAACGACTCTCGCTGGGATGGTACATTCGTAACAAGCTACCGAAGTAATTGGAAAGAGGCAGGATTGAAGGTAAATAACGTTATTCCCGAGTCTCTTTATGGCGCAAACAATTTACCTTTAGTCAATGGAGATGCTATCCTTACATTTTTAAATGAAGATGTTGGTGGTGTGGATTATACTAATTCGCGATATAATAGCAATGTTGGAGCCGGGGTATTGCCAGGTAGAGCTGATTTTGTTATTGAGCCAAGTGCTATTAGCCGGATATGCTATCCTGGGAATTGGAAAATGGGTCCTTATCGTACAGATAATAACGGTGGCTTAGGCTCGCCCAATGGAAGCTTGACCCGTCCATATCCAATTGCTAAATTTTCAGAATTGTTCTTTATTGCAGCTGAAGCTGCTGTGAAAGGCGCGGCTCCAGCTGCGGTCAGCGGCACCTACGCTAATGATGGAACTGCCCGAGGCTTGATCAATGTCATTAGGGCTCGTGCGGGCAAATGGCGTTGGAGCAATGGAGGAAATGTTGCTAAGATCCAGGACAACAGTGCAGCCTTAACTTCGGCCACTCCTGCTACCATAGATATCAACTATATATTGGCAGAAAGGTCACGTGAGTATTTTGGAGAGGGCTACCGCTGGTTGGATCTTGTTCGTACACAAAAATGGATTGAGCTAAGTAACTCCTTTGTAATTGCGGGCAAGACAAATCCGAACGATTGGAAGGACCATACGATTGGAACGTTTAGTCGTACAATTTCTCCAACCCATTATCTACGACCTATTCCTCAGTCTCAGTTGGATCGTATGGAAATGACTGCAGAAGAGAAGGCGGCTTATCAAAATCCCGGCTATTAATAATTCTATAACAAAAACCTGAAGCAAGGAAGATGTCCATGCTTCAGGTTTTTACATATCATTTTCACCACCCTATCAAAGACATTGAGTTCTGATATTAAACATATGCATCTTTCCACCTTTTCCTATTCTCTGGTTACCGTTTTCATCGTGTTTGGATTAAAAGTCCAAGGCCAGGTTCCTACACAAGGAAATGCTACTGTACGGGAACGTATTAGTATCAACAATGACTGGAAGTTTATCAGATTTGAAGAAAATGCGGATACGCTTATCTATGACGAGCGTCCCGAAACTTTTGATAAAAATGATAATAAAGTAGCAGATACGAGAGCCACTGAATCTGCTGTTACGGTATCATCCTCCAGAGCCTTAAAAAAGTGGATACTACCTTCCGCAAATGACTTTATAAAAGACCCGAAAAAACATCACAAACGCCCTGAAGGTAATCCCGGGAAAGTCTTTCCCTTTGTTCAGAATACTTATAACGACGCAAAGTGGCAACAAGTAAAACTTCCGCATGACTGGGCAATAAGTGGCCCGTTTTATAGAGAGGACAATGCAATTGTTGGTGGAGGTATGGGAAGGTTGCCTGTTCATGGCGTTGCCTGGTACCGGAAGAAGATAAATATGCCTGTAAACGATGCAGGTAAGACTATATATTTGGATATCGATGGGGCGATGAGCTATGCAATGGTTTGGTGTAACGGCAGCCTCGTTGGCGGTTGGCCTTATGGATATAATTCCTTCAGACTGGATCTCACCCCTTATCTAATTCCTGGGAAAGACAATCAGTTAGCGATAAGATTGGATAACCCGTCTAACTCGTCAAGATGGTATCCTGGCTCTGGTTTATACAGGAATGTATGGCTCACAAAAGTCAGCCCTGTTCATGTGGCACAATGGGGCACTTTTGTAAAGACGAGAAATGTCTCTGCCTCATCAGCTATGATAGATCTGTCTGTGGTGCTCGAAAATAAATCTGCAACAACTCAAAAGGTACAGACTACTACTGACCTTTATATGCTTAATGATCAATTGCAAAAGGCAGGAAGCAAAATAAGCTCCTTTGCAAAAGCAGTTACTACCGTTGGAGCCGGAGAAAAAAATAAAATCGAGGGATCGGTAACCATTCAAGATCCCAGGCTATGGGGTCCCTTGCCTGATCAAAAACCTAATCTTTATGTAGCTATAACTAATATCTATATTAAAGGTAAATTAATAGATCAATATGAAACCAATTTTGGCATACGTGATATAAAATTTGAGGCGGAGAACGGGGTTTTTGTAAATGGGAAACCTGTCCGTATACAAGGGGTAAACCAACATCATGATTTGGGCGCTTTAGGTGCGGCGTTTAATATCAGAGCTGCGGAAAGACAGTTGCAAATGTTACAGGAGATGGGTTGCAACGCTATTCGTATGGCGCATAACCCGCCAGCACCTGAACTGCTTGATCTTACTGATCGTATGGGATTTTTGGTGATAGATGAGGTGTATGATTGCTGGGAAAAAGGAAAAACACCACTAGACTTTCACTTAATATTTAACGACTGGTACGAGGCCGATTTAAGGAGTTTCATACGTCGGGATCGAAACCATCCATCTGTGGTGGCCTGGAGTTTTGGTAACGAAGTAGGTGAACAATACACAGAAAAGGAAGGAGCAAACCTGGCTAAAAAATTATACAGCGTTGTCAAAGACGAAGACCCTACCAGACCTGCTACTGCCTCGATGAATTATGCAAAGCCTCATATGCCTTTTCCTCAGCAGATGGATATCCTCAGTTTAAACTACCAGGGTGAGGGCATCAGAGACGCACCAGCTTATTCGCATCTTAAGGGTATCAGAACTTCTCCTTTATATCCGGCGTTTAGGGAGGAGTTTCCAGACAAATTGATCTTTAGCAGTGAAACAGCCTCGGCCTTGAGTAGTCGTGGAACTTATCTTTTCCCGGTTACCGGTGACGCCAGTGCTCCGGTGAGTGATAGCACGGGAGGTGATCCTGTGAATCAATTTGTTAGCGCATATGATCTGTACACCGCTCAATTTGGAGCTTCACCTGATAAGGTTTTTGCTTCGCAGGATAATCATCCTTATGTAGCGGGAGAGTTTGTATGGTCCGGATGGGATTATTTAGGAGAGCCTACTCCTTATTATAGTGCCCGGAGTTCTTACTCAGGGATCATTGATCTGGCAGGCTTTAAAAAAGACAGGTTTTATCTTTACCAGGCCCGTTGGAGGCCGGAGCTTTCTATGGCACATATTCTACCGCACTGGACTTGGGAAGACAGGTTAGGAAAAGTGGTTCCAGTACATGTTTATTCCTCTGCTGATGAAGCAGAGTTGTTTTTAAATAAACAGTCGCTGGGCAGGAAGAAAATTGCCAGGGGTGAATACCGGTTCCGTTGGGACGATGTGGTTTATGAACCTGGAGAGTTGGAGGTGGTGACCTATAAAGATGGTAAACAATGGGCAAGAGATAGCGTGCGAACTGTTGGAAAGGCAGTTGGATTGAAGTTAAGTGCAGACCGCAACACTATCCATGCAGATGGTGAAGATTTATCATTTATAACGGTTGCCGTAGTAGATGAAAATGGGATGGTGGTTCCTCAAGCCAGCAACAAAATAGCGTTTAATGTTGAGGGATCCGGCGAAATCGTAGCAACTGACAACGGCAATCCAGCAGATTTGGAATCTTTCTCATCCAGAGAGCGCAATGCGCTCTCTGGTCTGGCCCTTGTCATTGTACGTGCTCAAAAGGGGAAATCTGGGGCTATGAAAATTACCGCCTTGTCTCCTGGATTAAAAGCATCGGTATTAGAGATAGATAGTAAGTAATACAGTGTAGATAATTATTAATTTACCATAATAGCTGTCAGACACAGACAGCTATTATCTAAATAGCGTTGCCTGTTGTTTTATGATTAGAAGTAATCCACTTTTGTTTCTTTGCCTGAGCTTTTTCCTTTTTCAACAGGCTTTCTCTCAAGTAACTCTTCCCCGGCTAATCCGGGATAGTATGGTATTGCAGCGTGATGCAAAGATTAAGCTTTGGGGCTGGGCCTCACCGGGTGAAAGAGTGAGTATCCGGTTTAATGGCAAATCTGCCCGTGCGATAACTGCCTCTAATGGAACTTGGAGTGCTGAACTTCCGTCGATGAAGGCCGGTGGTCCCTATACAATGTACATAAAGGCGAAAAATGCGATTCAGCTTAATGATATTCTGATAGGAGACGTATGGCTTTGTGCGGGTCAGTCAAATATGGTTCACCAGATGTCCCTGCATAATATCACATACGCGGCTGATATATCTAATGCGAACTATCCTGAAATAAGGCAGTTCTGTGTTTCAACGGAAACGAGCTTAAGTGGTGTCCGGGATGACTTTTCCAGCGGTAGCTGGAAGTGGGCTAACTCTGAGAATGTTGCAGATTTCTCTGCCGTGGCTTACTTTTTTGCGAGACAGATCCATAAAAGGCACCATGTGCCGATAGGTATAATCAACGCTAGCGTGGGAGGAACACCAATAGAAGCCTGGACTAGTGAGAATGGATTGAAAGAATTTGCGGAAATCTCCTCTACCATATCAAGAAACAAAGATACCGCCTATGTAAACCAGATAAACCGGAAAGCAGCTGCAGGGTATAGTGCAGGTCTCCCAATTAGGGACAGAGGGCTGACAAGTGAAGTTAAATGGTATGAGACAAGCTATACACCAAAAGGATGGCAAAGAATAAGTATACCTGGCTACTGGGAGGACCAGGGTGTAAGGGATCTGGACGGGGTGGTTTGGTACCGTAGGGAAATAGAAGTTCCCCAGGAAATGGTTGGTGTACCCGCCAGGTTATTTCTGGGCAGAATTGTAGATGCCGACGTGCTTTATGTAAACGGTAAGCAGGTAGGGCATACCAGCTATCAGTATCCACAGAGGAGATATTCACTTACTGCCGACCTGCTTAAACGCGGTAAGAATATCGTGGTTGTCAGGGTGCAAAATAACGGCGGCAAGGGTGGATTTGTACCGGATAAGCCATACTATCTTGAGGCAAACGGGAAATCTATTGAACTTACCGGGTACTGGGATTACAAAGTTGGTGAAGTTTATCTTCCGCAAAGGCGGAAGACAGTGCAGCCAATTTCTGCACAGAACCAGCCAACTGCCCTCTTTAACGCCATGATAGCTCCGGCAGTTAGCTTCCCGATTAAAGGTGTGCTTTGGTACCAGGGCGAAAGCAATTCAGAGAATCCTATACAATATCGTAAGTTACTGCCCGCCCTGATCGAAGATTATCGGAGGGCATTCTCTCAGCCCCAACTTCCTTTTCTATACGTACAGCTTCCAAATTTCGGTGATGCTAACTATCTGCCAACGGAAGGCAGCTGGCCCATATTGCGAGAGGCAGCGTTGAAAGCCTTAGCTATTCCGAATACAGGTATGGCAGTGACTATAGATTTAGGGGAATGGAATGACATTCATCCCGATAATAAAAAAGATGTAGGGGAGCGGCTGGCACTCGCTGCCCGGAAGCTGGTTTACAGAGAAAAGAGTCTAGTATCTTCAGGTCCTCTTTACCGGTCGTCTGAGATACGGGACGAGGAGATTGTTCTCAACTTCGATCATACAGGTAGCGGGCTCATTGCAAATGACGGTGAAGAATTGTCGCATTTCTCAATCGCTACTGATGATAAAAAGTTCGTTTGGGCTAAAGCCAGAATAGAAGGAGACAAAGTTATTGTTCGGGCGGAGGGCATAACCCACCCCAGATATGTTCGGTATGCCTGGTCGGATAATCCCGCAGGTGCGAACCTGTATAACTTTGAGGGCTTACCTGCCTCGCCCTTCCGAACGGATGAGTGAGTGTTTTCAGATAACTAACCGAACATAGAAGGCAAAAATACATTTAATGTAAATCCTCATTTTTAATATGTATTTTCGTTTCTACCAGTTTGCATCGTTCAGTATTTTCTAACCAGCACCTTAAAGTTAAGTAAGAGCGAGAAATAGCAAATGGTATCTATGAGGAGCCAGTTAACTATGCTAAATTGCTTGATATCGAAACGACTTTCCGGTCTGTACATATGCATTCTATTGGTCATTCAGGGCGCCTACGCTCAGGATCAAAAGATAAACTTCACATCGCTGACGTCAAAAGACGGATTGTCTTCCAATGTGGTCACTGCCATCGTCAAGGATCGTTATGGAATAATGTGGTTTGCTACGGAGGATGGGCTGAATAAATATGATGGCACTAGTTTCACGGTGTACAGGCATATTGCGGCAGATACAACCAGTTTGCCTACCAATGATGTTGTTGCACTTCACGAAGACCACTCAGGTACGTTGTGGGTAGGTACTAACGGAGGCTCTGTGTGTTCGTACGACAGGCAAAAAGATAGTTTCAGACGATTGCCGTTCCAAAAAGGATTTGATAGAAAAAATAACGTAATAAGAGCTATTACCAGTGACTACCTGGGACAGGTATGGATATCCAATGTAAACGGGCTGAGCGTTTTAGACCCTAAGTCGGGGAAGTTAACCCATATCCCTCTTGGGCCTCCTGAAAGTGGTCGTCTCGCAAGCAAGGCTGTGCTTAGTCTCTTCGAAGACAGCAGGCTTAGACTGTGGGTAGGGTCAGCTGAAGGCCTGTTTCTATATAACAGGGCAAAAAACTCATTCGTCCATTACTTGCATGGCCCGGGAGACGCTGGGAGTCTGGCTGGTAACGCTGTCAGATGTATTGAAGAGGATGCTAACGGATCCATTTGGGTTGGTACAGACGGTGGACTAAGTCAATTACTTCCTGATGGTAGAAAATTCAGGAACTTTAAATATGGTTCGGGCAAGAAGTCTATAAGCAGCAGCGATATTTACTCAGTTGTAGCTGACCCTAACGGTAAACTGTGGTTAGGAACTGAAGAGGGAATAAATATTCTGGATACCCATTCGGGAGATATCATCGTTTACAAGCCAGATAGCCGGAATATCTATGGTTTAGCCCGCAAATCCGTGCGCTGCATTTATATAGACGATCTGGGTACGCACTGGATAAGTACCTTTAAAGGTGGCATAAACAAGTCTGATATAAACCTGAACTTGTTCAATCTTAAGCGAAGCAATCCATTTGATGATCAGGGATTGAGTGCGCCAAACGTTACCTCCTTTGCTGAGACAGACAATGGCGATGTTTTCGTCGGAACAGATGGAGGAGGATTGAATCTCTATGACCGCGTTAAGGGCGTATTCCGGCATTTTAACCTTCGGCCAAAGAATAGTGCTGCCACGTCTGATCTGGCAATTTTATCGCTTGAAATGAGCAGGGATAAGCGCCTGTGGATTGGTACTTATGTGAATGGACTATTTGCTCTAGATATACGCACTGGTAAGTACGAACAATTCGTTAAGGGCAGGAAGGGCGAAAGTTTGATCAATAATAACGTTTTTTGCCTGAAGGAAGATTCTAAGGGGAACTTATGGATCGGTACCAATGGAGACGGTATCAGCGTATACAACCCTAAGACGAAAACGTTCAGTGATATACATAAAAGTGGTTCTTCAGAGGGCACGCTGCGCTTACCTGTTAATGGCTATATCCGCGCAATCGAGGAAGATAGCAGGGGTAATATCTGGATTGGCTCACACGGCTCCGGCATTGCTGTTTTTAATCCGCGAACCCGTTCATTCAAGCTTTATGATAAGACGCATAGTAAACTTCCGAATGACGTAGTTCTATGCGTTATAACCGACAGAAGCAAAAATATATGGGTAGGAACTCGTGGTGGGTTGAGCCTGTTTGATGAACGAACCGGGCAGTTTACCTCTTTTTCTGAGAAGGATGGATTGTCAAATGGTGTAGTCTACGATATCGTGGAAGATCGAAGAGGGCTTCTCTGGATAAGCACCAATTCTGGAATAAGTAGTTTTGACCCCAAAACACGGAAATTCAACAATTATAACGCTTATAACGGTGTACAGAATAGTAATTTTAACAGTGGTGCAGGTCTTAGAACTTTGGATGGAGAGCTGTTCTTCGGAGGTCAGGATGGATTTAATCATTTCAATCCAGCTAATTTAAAGATCAATACGAATGTTCCCCCGGTATTGATCACGGCATTAAAAGTTGACAACAAATCCGTTGGCCCCGCAGAGGAATCTCCCATACATGAACACATCTCTGTCGCTAGGGATATTTATCTCGACTATTCACAGAACTTTTCTCTTGATTTTGTCGCACTGAGTTATGTCATTCCGCAACAGTACAGGTATTTATATAAACTTCAGGGCTTCGATAAATCGTGGAATAATGTAGGCTCCTCGAGAATTGCGTCATACACCAATCTTGATCCCGGCGAATATGAGTTTAAAGTTAGGGCGAGCAATGCAGACGGCGACAAGTTCGGAGAGATAACGACGGTTAGGATACACGTAAAGCCACCATTCTGGTTGACAATTTACGCCTACATATTTTATTTCGCTGCCGCATTGGGAATTGTTTTATATGCACGATACCGCGGGATTCAAAAGTTGAAAAACAAGTTCAGAGCTGAACAGGAAAAAGTTAAAGCAAGACAGCTGCTTGAGGCGGAACGTAAAGAGGCGGAGCGCCTTCATGAACTGGATATGCTCAAAATTAAATTCCTAACTAACTTGAGTCATGAGTTCCGTACACCTATCTCACTGATAATGGGTCCCGTTGATACGCTTCTATCAGAAGAGAAATTTGAGTCGGGAAGTAAACACCTGAATATGATTAAGCGAAATGCACGGAGGCTTTTGAACCTGGTTAACCAGCTTCTGGACTTCAGGAAAATGGAGGAGCAAGAATTACGCTTGAGCCTGTCGGATGGCGAACTCATTTCTTTTGTGAAAGACGTTTCAGAGTTGTTCAAGGACCTGAGTTCCCGAAAGAATATCCGTTTGATCTTCGACACCAGGATTGATTGCTTTTATACCCTCTTTGATCATGACAAGCTGGAACGAATATTATTCAATATACTATCCAACGCCTTCAAGTTCACTCAGGGAGGGGGAACCATCAAGGTCGGGGTAGAAATAGAGGATGGCACAATCAACACCCAAGATTCGGGGATAATTATTACAGTATCAGATACAGGTATAGGTATCCCTCATGATAAGAAAGAGAAGATATTTAACCGGTTTTTCCAGGGAGACGCTAATACCTCCATACTCAACCAGGGCAGTGGCATCGGTCTGTCAATAACGAGGGAATTTGTAAAGATGCACGGAGGAAGTATAAGTGTAGAGAGCGAGCAAGGAAAAGGAAGCACTTTCGTCATCCGGTTTCCATTTATTGCAGAAGCATCTCAGGAAGCGACAGCTGTTAACCTTCCGCGGGCGGCTACAACAGAACAAGTAAGGATTCGCGTTGAAGAAGAGAAGCCTGCAATACTCACAGGCAAAGAAACAGAGGCTGAGGATACACTCAGCCGGGATATGCCGACGATTTTACTCGTTGAAGACAACGACGACTTTAGATTTTACCTCAAAGATAATCTAAAGAATTTCTACCGTGTCTATGAAGCCTCTAACGGAAAAGAAGGATGGCAGAAGGCCTTGGCGCATCATCCACAGATTATTGTTAGCGATATAAGTATGCCTTTTATGGACGGAATAGAGCTTTGTAACAAAGTTAAAGCAGACAAACGGACCAGTCATATTCCGATCATTTTGCTAACAGCTCTTACCGGTGAAGAGGAGCAAATCAGGGGCTTGCAGACAGGGGCGAATGATTACATGACAAAACCATTCAACTTTGAGATCTTAAATGCTAAAATAAAAAACCTACTGGTCTTAAACCGGACATTAAAAGATACGTACACTAAGCAGATAAAAGTACAGGCTCCTGAATTGGTGATCGAATCGCAAGGCGATATTTTGCTCAATAAGGTTATGCTGTATCTGGAAGAAAATCTCAATAATCCGAAGTTGTCCGTAGAAGATCTTAGCAGGCATGTGGGTATGAGCAGAGTATCTTTGTATCACAAGATATTGGAGCTTACTGGCCAGTCTCCCGTAGAGTATATTCGTTCAATTAAACTGGAAAAGGCGGCGGTTCTGCTTGAGAAAAGCGATCTGAATGTTGCGCAAATCTCCTATATGGTTGGATTTGCTACACCCAACTACTTTGCCAAATCCTTCAAGTCCCGCTTCAATATGCAGCCGTCTGAGTATATGACAGCCAAGCGGAAAAGCGCCGAGAATAAACTGAAACTAGAAAAATCATAAGCTGCTGTCTGCTTCTAACCTGGTACGGCTCGCTTTTCATCAACACTATGTTTAGACATTCGATTGATTATATTTACGGCAAGTTCTGTTATATTAACCAAAAATGAACAACATTGCGGGTTTGAGAAAGCCCGTCAACACCTTAACTCTTTAGTATGTCTAATAAACCGTGTTTATTTTTCTTGACCCTTTTTCTAGTATCTCTTGTCGCTACTTCTCAGGTCCGCGTCGTCACTGAATTAAGTAACGGCTGGAAGTTTAAGAAAGGTCAGAACGAGCGGGCTCATCAGATGGAGTTCAATGATAAGAGTTGGGAAAGCGTCAGTGTTCCGCATGACTGGGCAATTTACGGGCCCTTCGATAAGGAAATTGATAAACAAATGGTGGCCATCGTGCAAAACGGGGAAGAAGTTCCGACGGAGAAAACCGGTAGAACAGGTTCCCTGCCCTATATAGGCGAAGGCTGGTACAGAAACCAGTTTACTCTCCCAAATTATACTCCGGGACAAAAAGTACTAATCGTCTTCGAGGGTGCTATGAGCGAACCAAGGGTTTTTCTAAATGGAAAAAAGATAGGAGAGTGGAACTTTGGTTATAACTACTTCTATTTTGATATTACTGAACATATTAAGGCCGGGAAAAAAAATCTTCTCGCCGTTCAGTTGTCTAACAAGGGACTGTCATCACGCTGGTACCCAGGCGCGGGCTTATACCGAAAGGTTCAGATCGTAGTCAAAAATCAAGAAAGCATTGACCAGTGGGGAACGTACGTAACGACCCCCTTCATTTCCCGCGATCTCGCCAAAGTAAATATTAAGACAAAAGTGTCGGGAGATAACGCTCGTCTGGTTACCTCCATCGTAAATGCAGAAGGAGATACCGTTGCAACGGATAGCAGCAATAAGCCCTTTGGTAAAGAGTTTGACCAGAATATCGCGGTAAGTAATCCGAAGTTATGGAGCCCTGAGGCACCCTATCTTTATAAAGCAGTCACACGACTATATGTAGGAAATGATCTGAAAGATGAAATGACCACGAAGTTTGGAATCCGGGAGGTCAGTTACACAGCGGCAAAAGGTTTCAGCCTTAATGGTGAGGTACGAAAGTTTAAGGGTGTTTGCCTTCATCATGATCTTGGACCACTCGGAGCTGCGATCAATAAAGCGGCTCTGCGCAGGCAGCTGCGTATTTTAAAGGACATGGGTTGTGATGCGATAAGAAGTTCGCATAATATGCCTTCTATTGAACAGCTTGAGTTATGCGATGAAATGGGGTTTATGTTTTTGGCGGAATCCTTTGATGAATGGGCCAAGCCAAAGGTCAAGAATGGATACAACCGTTTTTTTAACACAGATGCGGAAAAAGACATCGTCAATCTGGTACATGCCACCCGTAATCATCCTTCGATAGTGATGTGGAGTTCAGGAAATGAAGTGCCGGATCAGCATGGCGCCGAAGGTGTAAAGCGCGCTAAATGGTTGCAGGAGATTTTCCATCGAGAGGATCCAACTCGTCCTGTCACAGTAGGCATGGACCAGGTTAAGGCTACGATGGCGTCAGGCTTCGGTGCTTTGCTGGATGTACCGGGCTTAAACTATCGTACCCATCTTTACGAAGACGCATATAAGTCTTTCCCACAAGGTTTCATTCTTGGCTCCGAAACTGCTTCTACAGTTAGCTCAAGGGGCGTGTATAAATTCCCCGTAGTAAAGGGCGTTGAGAAGACTTATGATGATCATCAATCATCATCCTACGATCTCGAGTATTGCAGCTGGTCTAACCTTCCTGAAGATGATTTTATTCTGGAAGACGATAAGCCCTGGGTAATAGGACAATTTGTATGGACAGGTTTCGACTATCTTGGAGAGCCTACGCCGTATGATAATTTCTGGCCGTCAAGAAGTTCCTATTTCGGAATCAATGACCTGGCAGGTTTACCTAAAGATCGATTCTACCTCTATCGCAGCAAGTGGAATAAGAAGGAGGAAACCCTGCATATCTTGCCTCACTGGAATTGGAAGGGAAGAGAAGGGCAGATAACCCCAGTGTTTGTTTATACCAATTATGACAGTGCAGAGCTGTTCATAAATGGTAAAAGTATGGGTGTGCAGAAGAAAAACAATTCGAGTCCCCAGAGCAGATATCGTCTGATGTGGATGGACGTCAAGTATGAACCAGGAACGTTAAAGGTCCTTGCTTATGACAAAGATGGTAACGTTGCTGCTGAGAAATCGGTGGTAACCGCGGGCAAACCCAGTAAGCTGGTTCTCGAAGCTGATCGTACGGAGCTTGATGCAGACGGAAGAGATATATCCTTTGTTACGGTGTCTGTTGTGGATGAGAAGGGTAATCCTTGTTACACCGCAAACGATCAGCTGACTTTCAGCGTCAGTGGCAACGGAACTTACCGCGCGGCCTGTAATGGGAATGCGACCTCTTTGGAGCAATTTCACCTGCCTACGATGAAACTGTTTAACGGGAAGCTCGTAGTTCTTGTCCAATCGGGTAATAAAGCCGGCCCTATTAAACTATCTGTGAAGGGAAATAAATTGAAGACGGTCGAACTTGTTATAAGGTCTAGATAATAGTTCATCTTCCTTTTCTCTTCATCAAAGTAATACAGACCATAAAAAAGAAACTGTCTCTCACGAAGTGCTTCTATATCAATAGAGGAATGGGATGATTATCTTTCCAATTCAATCCTTATGTCATTTCTTAAAACTAGAGCGGTATATCGGGAAATTCCGATATATCTTTGCATCATGGATCAGGTAGAAATTTTTAAAGCGCTTTCAAACAAAACCAGGTTACAGATCCTCAACTGGCTCAAGGATCCTGAGGGGAACTTTCCCGATCAGGAGCAGTACGGTTTTAGTAATGGAGTATGCGTTGGCCAGATACAAAAGAAGGCTGGACTTACTCAGTCAACTGTTTCCGAATACTTGTCAGTGCTTCAAAGGGCGGGCCTTGTGAAGTCTACAAGGGTAGGGCAGTGGACCTACTACCAGCGGAACGAAGAAGCGTTCATCGCGTTGAGCCAATTCCTTAAAACGGATATTTAATTTTTTTCAAGAAATGAAAACAGATAGTTTATTCAGGCCTTTTAACCTGAAATCATTAAATCTTAAGAACCGCATTGTTATGGCACCAATGACGCGTTCCTTCTCTCCGAACGGGGTTCCCACATCAGATGTAGCGAAATACTATCAAAAGAGAGCCGAAGGCGAAGTGGGCCTTATTTTATCTGAAGGAACGGTTATCGAACGTCAGTCTTCTTCAAACGACCCTACATTTCTACGGAGAGGATGCACTTAACGGTTGGCAAAATGTTATTGATAGCGTTCATCAGGCAGGTGCTAAAATGGCACCACAGATCTGGCACATGGGTGTTATGGATCCTCATCCTTCAGGTTGGCTGCCTTCTGAACCTTTCGAAGGCCCCACAGGCATGGGCCGCCCAGGCTTTGTAAACGGAATCTCAATGACCGACTCAGACATTGCCGATACGATTGCTGCTTTCGGACGCGCAGCTGCCGACGCTAAAAAGTTAGGTTTTGACAGTATAGAGCTCCATGGAGCACACGGCTACCTGATAGATCAATTCTTCTGGGAAGAAACAAATAAGCGCAGTGATATCTGGGGAGGACAAACTCTTGCAGAACGATCTCGCTTTGCAGTAGAAGTAACCAGAGAGGTACGCAGGCAGGTAGGGGAGGACTTTGCCTTAATTCTGCGCATTTCCCAGTTCAAACCCTCCGTTTACACCAACAAACTCGCTAAGTCTCCTCAGGAGATAGAAGCCTGGTTAAGTCCTTTAGCGGAGGCTGGTATCGATATCTTCCATTGTTCTCAACGTCGCTTCTGGGAGCCGGAGTTTGAAGAATCAGATCTGAACTTTGCCGGCTGGGTGAAGAAAGTTACGGGAAGTTCTACAATAACCGTTGGCTCGGTAGGCCTGACAGGTGAATTCCTCGCTGCCTTTGCTGGAGAAAGCTCTCAGCCAAGTTCCCTTGATGAGCTTCTTCGCCGCATGAACCGGGGAGACTTTGACCTTGTGGCTGTCGGCAGACCTTTGTTATCAGACCCCAAGTGGGTGAAGAAGATCTACGAACAACGCACAAGCGAACTGAAGGGCTTTACCAAAGATGCGCTTGCAGAATTGGTTATGGAATAGAAGGGAAGAAGCTTTTATAGCTTCTCCCCCGCAGAGTTAAGACAGCGTTATGCTACATGACGAAAGGTCCCACTATGGCAAGTACTTGTTGTTGGGTCAAGGGTTCATCAAACGATTCGGAAGCTGCAGCCGCCGATATTGAAAATCCGTTGATACCAGCAATTTGTATTTTTGCCTGCTGGGTTATTTCCTCTCCGGCATATACGTTGTCTACCACTGCTCCTATTGCCGACTGGTTGAGAGTAATCCACGGCTTAATGTTCGCTCCGCGCGCTTTCCTCATCTGGCGGATATGGGAAGCATGTCTCGCCTCTACCGAATGTATATTTAAAGCAGCGGTTAACACAGCTCCGTTTCCCTTCAAGTTTCCTGCCTGCCCTTTATAGGCCCTTACTCCGGTATCTTCGAATGCCTGGGCAACTGCCAAAAACGTATCGTAATTACTGAACACATCAGCAAACGTACCTTTAGCGGTAAAGTCAAATGACGGCTTTGCCACAGGTGTTGCACTTAGAGATTTAATGGTATCCTGAAGAAATTTTACATGTGCAGTCTCGTGCTGACCTATGGTGGTAATGGCGTTTCTGCCTGGTCCTGCGGGTATGAGGGCAGTATTTTGCTTGAGCCCTTTGTCGTAAAACTCTGCTTCGAGGTATTCCAGTGTTAAAGCGAATTGGAGAACACCAACTATGGTACCAGTGTTCTGACCATATGCTTTATTAAACATGGAACCAAGCGCCAGTGGTAGTGCAGACAAAGCGACTTTTGAGCCAATGTTCATAAAGCTCTTCATTGCTTTTCTACGTGGATTAATGCGGTCATAAATATCGGCATCAACCTTTTCGATTTCTTCAATAATATTTAGAATGTTCATAATGGTAGTTTTAACCTGGTAGATTCTGGATGTTTAATTCGGTAATAATATAAGACTGGGCTATGCTGAGAACCTCTCTTGGAGAACGTGATTTGTCCAATCCCATCGCGTCGACAACTGTGTTATCGGCAAAGCTGCCATTGCTGATCAGGTCGCGTATAAGTGCTGCATGCCGGGCTTCAACAGACACAATTTTACCGGCGAGCGTAAGGTAGTCCGCAGACTCTAGGTATTGTCCCGCACCATTATAAGCAGATACACCTAAATCCTCGAATGCTTTTGCCGTAGCCAACACGCTGTCTCTGCTTGTAAAGTTGATTGAACTAAAATCGACTTCCAGGGCAGGAATAGCATCATTCCCGATGGCCGTTTTGAATAATTCTCTATGTGCAATTTCGTGGTCCCGGATATCGGTCAACAGTGACTTTTCATTATCCGTCATATTTGAATAAGGCCCGGTAAGCACTTTAATGTAAAATGCGGCCTCCAGCTGCTCGAGGGCATAGGCATAATTTAAAATTGCGGTGTCCTTGCTACCAAACGATACACCTGAGTCATTGCTGTCTTTTTTACAGCCTGCAGCAACGAGTGCTACGGTGGCCGCGCTGGCACCCGCATATTTCAAGAAGGAACGACGCTGAACCTGTTTGCTTAAGAATTGAGCTTCTTCCGGAAGCTGCTTTCCTCCATCGGGAATGTTTTTCATATGTAATAGCGTTAATTGTTGATTAATCAGACATACGAGAAATTGCAGGGTCTGGATTGAAGAAGACTGTTTATTTAAATTTTACCTGGTTTAAAACCTTAGTGGGCTTTTTGAGTTTTAAAGGTTTGGATTCCCACATTGAAAAAAGCTAAAATCGATTATACAGAGCCTCAGTTGATTGATGCCATTCGCCGGAAGGAGAGAATGGCAGCAGAAGCTCTATATGATATGTATGCGGATGCGCTATATGGGGTAATATCCAGAATTGTTCCTACTCAGGAGCAAGCTGAAGATCTTTTACAAGAAAGCTTTGTCAAGATCTGGAATTCCTTCGCATCTTATGATGAAAAAAAAGGCCGGCTTTTTACCTGGATGGTCAATATCGCTCGTCATCTGGCTATCGACACACTAAGATCAAAAGAGTTTCGGAACCTGAGCAGGACTGACACGATGGACGAGAATACAAACGCTGTTGATGAAGAAAAGTACAGCGAAATACATCAGGATGGAGTGGGTATTAAGGATCTTATGACTAAGTTGAGGCCGCAAGAAAAGCAGATATTAGACTTAATTTACTTTAAGGGTTATACACATGTTGAAGTTTCAGATGAATTAAATTTACCTTTGGGGACAGTCAAATCCAGGTTAAGAAGTGCAATTATAACATTGAAAACATTTTTCAATTAAACGTGGAAAATATTAAGGATTATATAGAAAGCGGAATCCTGGAATTATATATTCTGGGCGATCTACCTGAAGCGGAAAGGCTTGAGGTGGAGAAGCTGCGCGCTATACATCCCGAAATAGACGTTGAGCTAAGAAGTATCGAGGAATCTGTCCTGAGCTATTCACGCATGAATGCAGTTGCCCCCAAATCTTCAGTTCGTGAAAAGTTTCTTTCTGAAGTAGATACGATTGAAGATCAGCAGGACATGTTCGAAATGCAGCCAAAGAAACAGCGTGTAGATTTCTACAAATACGCGTTCGCTGCCTGTGTTTGTTTGCTACTTGTGTCTCTTGTAGTAATCTTAAATTTAAATACTAAGCTTCGGGACCGTGATCAAAGGATTTTATCTCTTGAAACCTCAAATCAAAAGTTTGCTAATCAGGTTAATTTTCAGGAAAAGCAAATTAACGATAACAGGAAATTCCTCGAAGTTTACCGTAACCCGCAAAAATACCAACTGTTAACGCTTAAAGGCACAGATAAGGCTCCGGATGCTAGTATGAAAATTGCTTTCAGTCCGGACACTAAGGAAGTATTAATTGACCTTTCCTCCCTGAACCTTCCAGCCCTTGATGATCAGCACCAATATCAATTATGGGCGATAGTTGAAGACAAGCCTGTTGATCTCGGCGTATTCGATTACTCACCGTCAGGTGATAGTCTTCTCTCCATGAAATCTGTAACCAATGCGAAGGCTTTCGCGGTAACACAGGAGAAAAAAGGAGGAAGTCCGGTACCAACTCTCAGTGAGATGGTAGTTATAGGAAGCATCTGATAATAATCATTTCGTTCCGACTACCAATGGAAATTCGTCTAGTGAGGTAAGTATCGTAAGCGGAACACGAGTGTCAAAGAATGTTAAATTTCCTCCTCAAGACTTCTTCTTGAGTATCTTAGATGAGCTTTAACCAGGAAGAAGATGAAGTACACCATGCTTGTCGTATTACTGTTCCTCCGTATAAGTGTGCTGTTGGGACAGCAACAATTAACAGGTTTTGTTATCGATTCTGCATCCAGGCTTCCATTAAAAAACGTGACCGTTCAGAATCATACGCTGAATATCAAAACATTTTCAGATGGTGAAGGAAAGTTCTCAATAGCAGCACAGTCCGGGCACTCCATATCATTCTCCCTGTTTGCTCATCAAACTCAGAGTATAATGTTGAGAGCTCTCGATCCTCTTAAAATATTTTTGTCTCCGAAAGTCAATCTCCTTCAGGAAGTAGAAGTACGCCACCTCAAAACCTCACCATCGTCTTGGCAAAGCCCCGCATTTCACGGACAGTCTATGGTTTACAAAAACGAGTATGACGACCCCTCAGCTGGAGGCGTAGTATTCAGGGTCTGGTACTGGAAAAAAGACGAAAAGCGCAGGAAGAAGAGGCTCGAAGCAGAGAGGATGCGGTCCGTTGAACACCGAATCAGAGACATTTTTAGTCCGCTTAATATCTCGCTTTATGTTCCACTTAAAGGCGAGGATCTGAATAATTTCATCTGGCATTATACACCGTCTCCTGAAACCTTTACTAATCCAAATTTTGAGCTGCTACTATACCTGAATGATAGTTACAAGAAGTTTCAGCAATTGCCAGCCAGTGAGAAAGAGATTCCTGAACTCATAGGCAGATAGTATATCTACCAGTTTATCCCCTTCTTATTGCTATTTACCCCCCTTGCTTTCTTAAAATAAAGCGCATTTTTGTAATTCAATTATACACCTAGATTAATGAAGACAAGCAAACCAATGCAACTCCTTGTTGTCCTATCTTTAATGATTAGTCAGGCATTCAGCCAATCTAAAAATAACGACTGGGAAAATCCAAAGCTAATCGAGTTTAACAAAGAAAAGCCCAGAGCCACCTTTATGCTGTACGATAATGCTGCAGATGTGAAAGCAGATGTATATAGCAAATCTCCATGGCACAGAACCTTAAATGGCACGTGGAAATTTGTTTACACAGATAAGTATGCAAACCGGCTCACTGACTTCTACCGTGAGGACCTGAACGATAAGACATGGGCCGATATCCCGGTTCCTTCTAATTGGGAATTAAAGGGATTTGGAATTCCGATATATACTAATATCACCTACCCGCATCCAAGAAACCCACCATTTATTGGCGAAAATAATCCCGTAGGTACATACAGGCGAATCTTTACCGTTCCCGAAAACTGGAGCGGTCGTGAAGTGCTCCTGCATTTTGCCTCCATATCCGGATACGCTGAAGTTTATGTAAACGGAAAGCGTGTCGGTATGTCCAAGGTTTCCAAATCACCTGCTGAATTTAATATTACGAAGCATCTCAGAAAGGGAGAAAACGTCTTAGCGGTTCAGGTATTCCGTTGGCATGACGGAAGCTACCTTGAAGACCAGGATTTCTGGCGCTTGAGCGGAATAGAAAGGGATGTCTTCCTGTATGCTGTTCCTAAAGTAAGCGTATGGGATTTCTTCGTCAAAGCGGATCTCGACAACCAGTATAAAAATGGCTTGCTTACTGCTTCTGTAGACCTTAGGAAATTTGCAGGTGCCACTACCAAAGCAGTTACAGTCTCTGTTGCTGTAATGGATAAGAGTGGTAAGACCGTGTTTTCCCAGGATCAGAAGCTTAATACCAAGACAGACATAAACACGGCCAACTTCAGCGGAACAGTCGATAACGTTGCAAAATGGAGTGCTGAGTCTCCTGCGCTCTACGACTTTATCATCACAACAAAAGATGAGAACGGCGCCTTACTTGGTGTAACCGGCTCTAAGATAGGTTTCCGCAAGGTGGAGATTAAGAATGCCCAGCTCATGGTAAATGGTATGCCTATACTGGTCAAAGGGGCTAACCGTCATGAACATGACGACGTGAACGGCCGGGTACCCAACCGCGAGCTCATGATCAAAGACATCCAGCTCATGAAGCAGTTCAACCTCAATGCGGTAAGAACAAGCCATTATCCCAACGATCCGATGTGGTATAAGCTGTGCGATCAATACGGGCTCTACGTTGTTGATGAAGCTAATATAGAAACTCACGGCATGGGTGTCTCATACGACAGGTCATTAGACAAATCGAAACACCCTGCTTACCTCCCCGAATGGGCACCTGCGCATATGGATCGTATCCGGAGATTGGTTGAACGGGATAAGAATCATGCATCGGTAATCATATGGTCTCTCGGTAACGAATGTGGAAACGGACAGGTCTTCTTTGATGCTTACAAGTGGATCAAAGAACGCGATAATACTCGTCCGGCGCAGTTTGAGCAGTCAGGCGAGGAGTCGAATACCGACATCGTTTGCCCGATGTATCCCTCAATTGAACACATGAAAAGCTATGCAGCCGCAGAAAAAGAACGCCCCTACATCATGTGCGAGTACTCACACGCAATGGGCAATAGTAATGGCAACTTCCAGGAATACTGGGACATCATCATGAGCAGCAAGCATATGCAGGGCGGCTTTATCTGGGACTGGGTCGATCAGGGTATCAAGACCACCTCGCCGGATGGAAGGATATTCTGGGCTTACGGAGGAGATCTCGGCGGGTACCATTTGCAAAATGATGAAAACTTCTGTGCCAACGGCCTTATCTCAGCCAACCGGATACCGCATCCGGGACTTTATGAAGTGAAAAAAGTCTACCAGAACATACTTTTCAAAAATAGTGACCTTGCTGCAGGCACCATCAACATCCACAATCTCTTTGATTTTACTAACCTTGATCAATTCGACTTCAAATGGGAGTTGTACCGCAATGGTGAGAAGATCAAGGAGGCTCCTTTTGAAGTTAACCTGGCGCCGCATCAGCAAAAGCAAGTAACTTTACAGGTCCCTTCTATGAAGTCGGTTCCCGGATCAGAGTACTACCTCAACGTATATGCCTACACAAAACAAGCAGATGAGCTTGTTCCGGCAGGTCACGAGATCGCGAGGGAGCAGTTCAAGACAAACGGCGATTATTTTGAATCAGAGTCAAAGAGCAATACGCGCCTGGTCGCTTCCAAAGATAATAACATACTTAAATTCACAGCCGGAAACGTACATGCAGAGTTCGATGCCCGCAGCGGACGCATTACCTCGTTCGGTACCCAGAATAACTCCCGGAGTGTTCTTCAGTTCCCTGAACCAAATTTCTGGAGAGCACCTACAGACAACGACTTTGGCAGTGGAATGCAGACCCGGCTGGGCGTATGGAGAACAGCTCACGTTGATAAAGTCGTTAAAAACGTCACAGTCGGACAGCAGACTTCCTCAGGCGTTCCTGTGAAAGTAGAATACGAACTAGCTGGTATCAATGTGCCTTATACAGTAGAATATATTTTCAGGAATGACGGCGCAATTCAGGTCACCGCTTCTATGGATATGGCAGACAGGGAATTGCCGGAACTTCCAAGATTTGGAATGACCATGGAGTTGCCAGCTTCGCTCTCTGAACTGAACTACTACGGAAGAGGGCCATGGGAGAACTACAGCGACCGTAAAACGTCTTCATTTGTTGGTCTTTATAAAGATCAGGTTAAAAACCAGGCGACCTGGACATACATCCGGCCTCAGGAAAACGGTTACAAGACAGATGTTCGCTGGTTGAGCCTAACTGACAATACGGGAAAGGGAATCCGAATCGAAGGTCTTCAACCGATCTGTTTCAGTGCTTTGAATAACCGCACAGAAGATTTCGATCCCGGACTGACCAAGAAACAGCAGCACCCTACAGATATAAAACCACGACAAAACATATTTTTAAATGTGGATCTGAAGCAGCGCGGCGTTGGAGGCGATAACAGCTGGGGGGCACTTCCTCATGCGCCATACCGCCTGCTGGATAAACAATATTCGTATAGCTATATCATCAGACTACTTAACTAATGATGCCCAAATACGCTTTCCTTCTACTTTGCGCACTGTTGTCCACATCGGGCATCAGTGTGCTTGCTGTCAGTCCTGATAGCATATCCAGCCTCAAAGAAAAAATCGAGGGTAAACAGATCTTTCGCATCAATAGACCCGACTTGAAGCTAAGTCCTCATACCGGCTTGAGCCGGAAGCACTGGAAAGAAGCAGCATTGTACCTGCTAAGTGGAGCCTTTGACTATGTAAAGACGGCCAATGATCCAATGAGGTTTCCGAAGCAGCCGGGCAAAAGCTACCCTCAGGATGGAAAGCCCAATCGGACGGAGAACCTGGAGGGCTTGTGCCGTACTATGTTCATGGCGGCGCCGCTGCTCAAAGAAGATCCCTCACTACAGATCAATGGCATCGACGTTGGTCAATATTACCGTCATCAACTTACCCTGCTGCTAGATTCCTCCAGCCTGTCTTACGTTCCCAAGAGGGCTAAGAACGGTGGTTCCAGTCAGACGCTTGTAGAGTTTGGAGGCCTTTCCGTTTCCCTGTTTGCTGCACCGGAAGTGTTCTGGGATCCGCTGCCTAAAGCAGTAAAAGATTCACTCGCCTCAACGATGCTCAGTTATGGCAACGGACCAACTATCGACATGAACTGGCGTTTTTTCAATATCTTCATCATGAGCTTCTTCAAAAGTCGGGGGTATGAGGTGAACGAAGCTTATTTGAAGAATTTGCTTGACAAATCATTGGCCGATTACAAAGGTCAGGGTTGGTATACAGACAGTCCGTATTATGACTATTACAGCATGTGGGCGTTCCAAATGTATGGAACGTTGTGGACGGAGTACTTCGGGAAAGAACATTATCCCGAATACGCAGACAGGTTCCTCGCCAACTTCAAAGGCTTACAGGACAACTATCCTTACATGTTTGCCAGAAACGGAAACATGATCATGTGGGGCCGAAGCATTGCTTATCGTATGGGAGCAGCAGTTCCCTTTCCTTTGATGGGGTTCACAAATGACCCCACAATAAATTATGGATGGATGAGGCGTATCGCGTCAGGATCCCTTCTCCAATTTGTAAGAAACCCAGAATTGCTGCAAGATGGCATTCCAACTCTAGGCTTCTATGGTGCGTTTGAGCCCGCCGTACAACAGTACAGCTGTCGCGGAAGCGTCTTCTGGATGGGCAAGTTATTCCTGGGGCTATTCGTTCCTGAAAAAAGTGCTTTCTGGACAGCTAAGGAAAACGAAGGAGCCTGGGACACTGAACTCAAGAAAGGGAAGGTTTATAATAAATATGCAGAAGGTTCCAATATCCTCATCACAGACTATCCAAATATTGGTGCTGCCGAAATCAGGGCATGGTGCTATAGCAAAACGCAGGGCTACTATCAGGGAACGGAGAACTACAACCGCTTATCCTACAACAGCGCATTTCCATGGCAGGCCGATGGGCCGAATGGAGAAGTGGCCATGAACTATGTGGTCAAAAACAAGGAATCCAAGTGGGAAGCATTCAGAATGTTCAACTTCAAAAAGTATGAGGATGGAATCTACTACAGGGATGCTGTGCTTGCTTCTGATAATCAGGTGAGGATGAACCTTGCGGATATCACCCTTCCAAACGGAATCTTGCGGGTAGACAGGAATATAAGCACTGTTCCTGCAGAACTAAGGCTAGGTCATTACGCTCTGCCTGCCCTGAACGGTGAAGTTAAATCCAGAATGTTGAAAGTCAAAGGCTTCGAGGTTCAGATCATTGATAATGGTGTTTACCAGTTGGCTCTTGTGCCCTTAAAAGGTTGGGGAAAACAAGAACTTGTCAAGGCGACAGGTCTCCATCCGGAATCGGAGAATAGTGCAGTCATCAATGTCTCGGACAGGTATGTGCCCGGGAAAGAACAAGAAACTATTTATGCCGCACTGATGCTCTGGAAAAAGTCAGGAGAGTCATGGAGCAATGATGAGCTTGTACCTGTTAAACAGCTAAAATATTCTTCAATCACCAATCAGGTGAACATTACACTGCTAAACGGTGAAAGAAAAGTTGTGTCTTTTTAGCTCATCGAACATTGCTGAAACTTTTAATAGAAATGCTTATATTCAGTTTAAACTAAGGGATGACTTACCTGTATTTGCAAAGAAATGAAAACCGGCTTTACCGACACAGATTCTTACATCAACAGCTTTCCTGATGATGTACAAGCGATATTGCAACAGCTTAGGTCCGCAATAAGAGAAGCGGCGCCTGAAGCAGAGGAAACGATCAAATACGCAATGCCTACCTATGTTCAGGGAGGTAATCTTGTTCACTTTGCCGCTTACAAGAACCATATCGGTTTTTACGCCACACCGACGGGACACACAACGTTTGAAAAAGAGCTCTCCCAATACAAGAGCGGTAAAGGTTCTGTGCAATTTCCGATAGATCAGGCTATCCCCCTGGATTTAGTTAAAGAAATAGTCCGATTTCGGGTACAGGAGAACAAAGAAAAAGCACAAAAGAAGAAAACGAAATCCCTGTCTCAGAGAGCTAATAAAGTAGCCAACGGGGAGAGGGATTTATGACTTCAGTAAAGTGTTTTCCTACGCCTTAGCAGGTATATTAGCCAGTACCTCCAGCAAGAACTTCCAGAACTTCTGTACTGAGCTTATAGAAACCCTTTCCGCGGGGGAATGCGCTCCGAGGATTGTCGGCCCGAAGGAGATCATATCTATCTTAGGATAGTTTCTTCCCAGGATACCGCATTCCAGACCTGCATGACAAGCAACAACATCAGCTTTCGCGTTATTCTGCTTCTCATACACACTCGTAAGCAGCTTCAGGATCCCAGAATCCGGATTAGGCGTCCAACCCGGATAAGAACCGGAAAATTCAACCTCGCAACCCATCAGTTCAAAAGCAGCGCGCAGTGCATTTGCCAGATCAAATTTCGAGGATTCTACAGATGAGCGGGTTAAACATTTAATGCTGATACTCCCTTTATCAACGGAAACGCGTGCTATGTTATTAGAAGTCTCAACAAGATCTTCCAACTCTGCACTCATCTTGTAAACGCCGTTATGTGCCGCATAAATTGCCTGAATAAAAGCTTTTTGTTCAGCAACAGGCATAACGCAGGCCGGTACAACATCTTGCTTTTCAAGGGTGATTTCTAACGAAGGCTCAGTGCTGCGGTATTCAGATTTGATATCATCCACTGCCACTTGTATGCATTGCAGGAAGGCTGTCTCCTTATCAGAATCGATGACTGCCTGCGCGACACTCTCACGCGGGATTGCGTTTCGTAAACTACCGCCCTGCAGGTTAGATATCCTCAGACCGGCATGTTTCTCAGCCTGAAATAAGATCCTGTTCATGATCTTATTGGCATTGCCAAATCCCTTGTGAATGTCCATTCCTGAATGACCGCCCTGTAGTCCTCCAACAGTGATCAAATAGGCTATACTCGTTTCAGGAGCAGTTTCCTTTGTATAAGTCTTTGTGGCTGTTACATCGATTCCACCGGCGCAACCTATATCTATTTCGTTATCTTGTTCCGTATCCAGGTTCAGTAATATTTCCCCTTTGAGCACGCCTGCCTTTAGTCCCATCGCGCCTGTCATTCCCGTTTCTTCATCCACCGTAAAGAGCGCTTCAATCGCAGGGTGAGCAATTTCAGTAGATGCTAGGATCGCCATGATAGCTGCAACACCAATACCATTATCAGCACCCAGCGTAGTCCCTTCAGCAACAACCCAATCACCATCAGTCAGCATCTTGATGCCCTGTGCTGAAAAATCGAACTCAGTATCGTTATTCTTCTGATGTACCATATCCAGATGCGACTGTAACACCACTGTCTTTGCGTTTTCCAAACCTGTGGTTGCAGGCTTTCTAATGATGATGTTTCCAGTTTCGTCTTTGTAAGTATCCAGTGATAGCTTTGCTGCGAAGTCCATCATAAATGCAATTACCTGTTCTTCTTTCTTTGAAGCACGGGGTACTGTGTTCAGTGCCGCGAAATTTGTCCACAGCTCACGTGGTTCGAGCTGCGCTATTTCATTATTCATATCCTTAACAAACTTTAATACAATTAAATACCCGTTATCTTAAACATAAAAAGGCTGCCGGAATTTACGGCAGCCTTTTTATTTACCAGATGCGGATACGCTCTTCCGGTTTTTTATACAGCTTTTCGCCCGGCTGCACATTGAATGCTTCGTACCAGGCATCCATATTTACCGGAGCGCCGATAGTGCGGTATTCCCCTGGTGAATGCGGGTCTGTCAAAATAAACTGGGCCGCAGTTTCAGGAAGGATATTGCCTCTCCATACCTGTGCCCATGACAGGAAGAAGCGCTGGTCTGGAGTAAATCCGTCGATCTTCTCATTTGACTGACCTTGCTTAGTCATCTTGAAGGCTTCGTAAGCAGCATTCAAACCTCCAAGGTCACCTATATTCTCACCCATCGTGAATTTTCCATTTACATGAAGGGTGTCAAGTACAGTGTATGTGTCAAATTGTTCACCTAAAGCCTTAGTCTTTTCTTTAAATCTGGCAAGGTCCTCTGCGGTCCACCAGTTGCGCAGACTTCCGTCTTTGTCATACTGGCTACCTGAATCATCAAATCCGTGAGACATTTCATGTCCTATCACCGCACCGATGCCGCCATAATTCACTGCGTCATCTGCATTTGGGTCAAAGAACGGGAATTGAAGGATGCCGGCGGGAAATACGATTTCGTTCATAACCGGACTGTAGTATGCATTCACCGTAGGTGCAGTCATTCCCCAACGGGTGCGGTCAACCGGTTTACCCAACTGGCCTACCATGTCGTTATACGCCCAGGTATCAGCATTACGAACGTTCTGGAAGAATGTGCCTGATGTGATAGCCATTCCGTCGTAGTTCTTCCATTTATCAGGATAGCCGATCTTAGGTCTGAAAGCATTAAGTTTAGCCAATGCTTTTTCCTTTGTTACGTCACTCATCCAATCCAGATTCTTGATACGGATCTCGAATGCTTTTCTCAGGTTTTCAACAAGGACCTGCATCCTCGCTTTAGCCTCCGGCTTGAAATATGTTTTCACATAAAGCTGACCAAGGAGGTCGCCGATGGAGTTGTCGGTCAGAGACGACATCCTTTGCCATCTCGGAGTTTGAACTCGCTGTCCGGACAATACCTGGTTGTACTCAAACTGAGCAGCAACAAAAGGAGAGCTCAGGTACGATGCGGAATTCTTCAGGACATTCCACTTAAGATAGACTTTCAGGTCGTTTACAGGAGTTTGCTTTAGCGTGCTGTTCAGAGCAGTAAAGAATGACGGAACACCTACCAGAATGGTATCTTGTCCGTTAACCTTCAGCTTGCTTAACATAGAAGGCCAGTTAAAGACAGGAGTATTTTTGCTGAATTCAGAAATAGCAAACTTGTTATATGTTTTGTGCGGATCGCGAAGCTCAACACGGCTTAGCTGGCTTTCAGCAAGGCTTTTTTCAAAATTGAACACGATATCAGCATTCTTCTTTGCATCGGCTTCTGTAGAACCGGTCAGGCTGAAAAGCTTCGTCATGTATGTTTTATACGCTTCCTGGATCTTCAGACTCCTGGCATCTGATTTCAGATAGTAATCCCGGTCAGGAAGCGAAGTTCCGCCCTGTGAAAGCTGTGGCACCATGTTATTTACATTCTTGCGATCCTGACCAACGTAAAAGCTGAAGAAAGGAGAAGCAAGTCCGCTTGTGCGAAGCACTGCTGCTTCGTTTAAGATTCCGTTAAGATCTTTGATCGAATTAACACGAGCCAGGTCTTTTTTAATAGGGGTATATCCCAACTTTTCGATTGTCAGACTATCCATCGCGGCTGTATAAAAGTCGCCTACCCGCTTTTCCGCGGATCCCGCCGCTGCATTCTTGTTTCCCGCAGCTTGTTCGATAATGTTCTTAACGGCATTGATATTGAAGTCGCGCAATACGTTGAAGCTGCCCCAGCGTGTTTCCTTGGCAGGAACGGGATTATTCTTGATCCAGGTACCGCTGGCGTATTCGTAAAAGTCGTCGCCGGGTTTAACCGAAAGATCCATATTGGCAGGATCTATGAACTTAGCCTGAGAAGGCTGTTGACCCTGAGCCTGAAGTTGTAATGCAACCAGACCAGGTAGAATTAAGTGAAGGTATTTACTTTTCATGAATGATTATAACGCAATTCTATATGAGAATAAGGTGCAAAACTATTGATTTTACTTTTCAAAAGTAAATGCACGCATAATTAGGCGTTTAAAGCTCAGCGAGACCTGGGATGAAAAGGAGGTAGGTGAGAGAGACGGAGAATGCTCATGCAGGCTATTAGAAGCGTTAATGCAATCCAGGAATGTTAATGCGATGTGAGAATGTTAACAGGAACTGTGTAAATGAGCCAGAGGCCGCAATCGCAGCCCCTGGTCTCGGCATCCCGCATTATTTATCAATCATTTTGTATACGCGTACATAATCTACTTCCATTGATTTAGGGAAGACAGTATCATCTACGCCTTGCGCCCCGCCCCAGTTGCCGCCTACGGCAACGTTCATCAACAGGTGAAAGCGTTTGTCAAACGGCCAGGCGGCGTAACCCTGTCCGTTGTTGATAAACTCAAAAATGAGTTCGTTCTGGATATAACCGCGAATTGCATAGGGGGTCCAGTCCAGACGATAGAGATGGAATTCATCAAACGCATTCGGGAACTTCTTCGAGACGCCTTTCTGAGTGTTGATCGAATGGTTGAAGGCCTCTGTATGGACGGTTACATGTATAACTGTGGGGTCATAGCCAACATGTTCCATGATATCAATCTCCCCGGACTTTGGCCAGGTGCCATAAGCGTAATCTGTAGGGAGCATCCAGAGCGCGGGCCAGGTACCGCGACCTGATGGTATCTTCGCCTTTATTTCGATACGACCATATAGAAAGTCACCCTTGCCTTTGCTAACGAGACGGGCGGATGTGTAGGCGTTTGTTCCCGAGTTCTCCTTCCGTGCCGTGATGGTCAATATTCCGTTGTTCACGCTTGCATTACTGAGGCTGTTGGTATAATTTTGCAGCTCATTGTTTCCCCATCCTGTTCCGCCGAGATCATAACCCCATTTGGCAGGATCAGGTGCTCCGTTGTTATTAAACTCATCAGCCCAGATGGGACTGGTCTCAAATGCCCAGCCTTTGTCTGTCGGCGGACCGGTTTCTACGATTGTGGTATCCTTGGGGATAGGTTTCAGGTCTGCTTTTCCCGAGCATGCCATGAGGAGACCGGCAAGTACTACTTTACCAATGATTAGTGTTTGCATTTTAAATATCTTGATGTTCTGGGTCATATGCTTTTCTTTAGATAGCGGATGCGTTTATTGAAGCTCAAATAAACCGAGATAGAAGATTCCTGGTGTTTGATGTCCTTCGCCTCCGGGCTGAATAACGATCTGGTCATAAATCGTCGAGGATGAGATGGATGAGAAGTCGAATTCCAGTTCCACCCATTGATTAAGCTGGGTTACTTGTTTTATGACTTCCGTTTGCGTTTGCCAAGCATTTCCACCTGCAAGTGAATTCTGAAGTTTCACGGCAACCTGCTGTTTTACTGCGGGATATTCATTTCCTCCGGGGAAGAAGACCTTCATTTTGAATTTATTACGCGTGTTCAGGTCTATACGGTAGTCAAGGGTGGTTTGAAGATTGCCGTATTGGTTGGCTTCACCCTCAAGGCGCTGGTAATAGGCTACCTTAGCATCTGTATGAAGCCCCTGAGGAAATGGATTGTCAAAGTTGGGTTTAAAGACGATGGCATCTGCCCTCCATGGAATGGTACCGGTACCATCGAACTTGTCGAGAAGATTCGCAGTTTTCAGCGGTTTTTCGACGACAGGGCGGGTATATCCTTTCGGTGCCAGCTTTAGATACCAGGCATTTGCAGGATTTGCCTTATCTGCGGCCTTTAAGTACAGCTCCGTCTCATTCAGGGTCAGGATCTCATATTTTGACATGCCCGTATAGTAAGCGATAAATCCACCTCCGGATATAGAGAGGAATTGTTTTCCGCCTTCTTCTGTGATACTCCATTTCATTCCGGTGGGTGGGGTGTAGGTTACTGCGCGGTCATCACCCGGACCGCCACCGTTAATTCCTGCAGCGTTTGCTCCATTGGCAAAGGTATCGCCGTTATTCATATAGGTATAAGCAAGGTTATTGCTTAAAGTGAAGGTCATCTCGTCATCGTAGAAGCCCAGGTCTTTCTTTTCATTCGGACCGGCGGTATACCATTCGGGAGTCGAGGAGGTTGCTGGTCCCACGCCCAAGTGACCGGAGACGTCCTTTTCAATGACCCAGGTCTTGCCGGCTATGTTGCTTCCTCCGCCTGTCAGGAAATTATAATCCGGGCGGTCGAGCATCTCGGGTTTGGTTTGTGCGATGTTGATTGTTTGTGTACTGCTTGCAGAACCGCCACTGGTGTATATGGTTAGTTTCACCACATAATCGCCCGAAAGAGGGAAGATGCCGGTGATCTGGTCGCCTGCTCCGGTCTGTCCGTTGCCGAGATCCCAGACCGCCCGGTTCACTGCTCCTGATTCGTTTTTGAAGGTAATGATATTGGTGTTTTCAGATGAAGGACTCGCCGAAAATTTCACCTGCTCCTCAGAAGGAGCGGGTCCGAGTTCCGGATCTTCCACCTGGCAGCCGATTAGTCCTGTTGCTATGAAAAGCAGAAGGATCAGATTATTTATATGTGCTTTCATGTCAGTCGGATAATAGTTAAAAATTGGGTTTAAGTACTCCGGCGCATTGATCGATCTCACTTTGAGGGATTGGAAAGAGACCGCGCGTCGCTGGATTGAACGTTACGTTAAAGTCTACCTGGTCTCCTACATATCCGGGACCACGTCTGTTCTGGATACTGATGCTTTGGTTTGCAACTGTCAGTCCCTGGCGCAAAAGATCCCAGTAACGATGGCCTTCCAGCGCCAGCTCAACTCTTCGCTCCTGATAGATGTTGGCGAGCGAAGCTGGTTTTTCGGGCAGGTCAACCCTGGCTCTCACGCGGTTAAAGTAAGTCTGGGCCTGACTTCCTCCTGTAGCGAGTTCGAGTTCTGCAGCCATCAGGAGGACATCTGAGAAGCGGATTGCCCGGTAATTGTTTCCCCAGTTCAATTCATATTGTCCGTTGATGGGTCTGTATTCATTAGTGGTTGTGTATTTTTTGCTAAAAAAGCCTGTATGCTGGTAGCCGGTTGAGACTACGCCGCTCAAATCATCTGCCTGTGAGAGAATTGTAGCGGCCCTTCTTGGATCGTTGGGTTCGAAGGCGTTGTTCAGCTCCTGGGTTACAGGGGCAAAGCTCCAGCCAGAGTTATAGTTCGGGTCACCGTTTATACGCGGGCCTTGCATTAGTGGCTGCATATTGCCTTCGCCACCCTGAATATAATTCCAGTCAAACCAGGGATTATCGCTTGAATAAGAGATTTCCCAAATGGATTCCATGCTGAATTCGTTGGCTTTGGTGAAGTTGTCGGCATAATTATCGAGCAATGTATGGCCGCTGTTATCGATCAGATCCTTTAGTTGTTGGAGAGTGTATGCTGCGTTGACTGAAGTTGTGCCTGCCTGTAAATCGCCATTGTACACACCCTTATAAAACAGATAAACCCGGGCCAGCAGGGCTTGCGCAGACCAGCGGGTGGCGTGGGCCTTGCTGGTTCGCAGGTCGCCCTTCTCCAAAGCAGGGAACGCTTCGACGAGATCCAGCGCAATTTGTCCGAACGTTTGCGCGGGCTCTGCTTGCGGTGTACAGTATTCGCCAGGCGACTGTGGGGCTAGTATAAGAGGGATGTTTCCGAACCACCTTGCAAGATCGAAATAGAAGTGTGCCCTGAGAAACTTACATTCAGCAGTGATTCTACTTTTCGTTTCCTCGCTCATGGGAATGTCAGGTAACTTTTGCAGGAGCAGGTTAGCCCGGTAGATGCCGGTATAATGGTTAGACCAGTAGACCCTTGTCAGCGAGTTAGTGGTGAGCATATTATGCTGATCTATCTGGATCATATCGGGGGAGTCTGAGCGGCTTGAACCGCCTGCGTAAGCATCGTCAGAGGCAATGTCAGACATCATAGGGTCGGGACTAAAGCCTCCGCCTCCAGCGTTGGTATGCCATTGAAGTGCATCATAGACACTGTTAAGTGCCTCCTGTGCGTCTTCTTCCGTCTTATAAAAGTTCTGCTCTACGCGATTATCCAGCGGTGCCAGGTCAAGAAAATCTTTGCAGGAGGAACTGCTGCCAAGGAGGAGTCCTGACAGGAGGAATATCGAGAGTTGTTTTTTAGTTGCTTTCATAATTTCTCAGGTTAAAAAGTAGCACTTAAACCAAACCGGAATGTCCGGGCCTGTGGGTAGATACCGCGGTCGATACCGATATCCAGACTGCCACGTGCCCCTATTTCAGGATCGAAGCCGGTATAGTTGGTGAGGGTGATCAGGTTATCAGCAGAGGCATAGAAGCGAACTTTCTGGAGCCTGATCTTTTGGGTCAGCTCAGTTCCCAGGGTGTAGCCGAGCTGGAGGGTCTTGAGCCGTACGTAATCCCCATCTTCGAGGTAGAGATCAGAGATACGCGTATAGTTGCCATTGGCATCGTTCCATGTAAAACGTGGCATTTCGTTGGTGCTGCCTTCCCCGGTCCAGCGGTTCAGATGCAGTGTTTGCATATTGGAAGAAGAAAAGTCGTGTCTGCGGGTTCCATTGAAAATTTGGTTGCCAAAGGCTCCTGTGAAAAAGCCGTTCAGGTCGAATCCTTTAAACCCAAGACCAAAGGTGAAGCCTGCGGTAACTTTAGGAGTGGGATTACCGATCATGGTACGGTCTGCCTGGTCGATGATACCATCTCCGTTCAGATCCTTGAAGCGTACGTCGCCCGGTTGGGCATCAGGCTGAATGCGTCTTCCGTCTATGCTATATGCATTGATTTCCGAGACATTCTGGAAAATTCCGTCAGTTTCATAACCGTAGAAGTAAGAGAAGGGTCTTCCTATGGTGCTTCGCTCTACCTGTCCGTAGGTGGATATTCCGGCTCCCGGCAGAATTTGTTCGGCATTGTTGATCTCGGTAACCTCGTTTTTATTGAAGCTGCCATTGATGCCGGCGTTAACTTTGAACTGTTCGAAGTTTTGCTGATAGTTCAGAGCCAGCTCTATACCGGAGTTCCGTACAGAACCTCCATTAGCTGTTCCGGCTGCTACACCAACGCTGAGAGGAATAGGCACCTGCAGAAGCCAGCCTTTCGTCGTCTTGATGTAATAGTCGGCGGAGAAAGATAATACGTTTCGCATAAAAGAGAGGTCGAGCCCTATATCGGTTTGTTCGGAAGCTTCCCACTTGATATCGGGGTTGGCAATGTAGGAAGGTGATGCGCCGTTGATATATCCGTTACCGGTGCCATTATAGTAAGTATAGCCGCGTCCTACCGCAATTACGGCAGCCCATGGATAATCACCGATTCTGTCATTTCCGTTTTGTCCCCAGGAAGCACGCAGTTTACCAAAGCTCAGAAAGTTGCTTTCAGCCAGGAAGTTTTCCTCTGTAAAGATCCATCCGGCAGAAACCGCAGGAAAATATCCGTAGGGATTGTTTTGTCCAAATTTAGAAGATCCGTCGCGGCGGAGAGATGCAGATAACAGATATTTGTCGTCATAGCTGTAGTTAACACGGGAAAATAAGGAGAATAAGGCGTTCTCTGAGGCTCCACCAGTTGCTTTAGCTGTCCCTGCGTCTACCGCGAGGTTTAGATAAGCCATGTTGGGGTCGCTTACCACGAGGCCGGTATTAGAACCAAAGAGGGTTTCACTGTTCTCTTTACGGCTGGTGGTTCCCAGAGTGAGACCCAGGGAGTGTTTGTCCCATGCCCGATTGTAGTTCAGCACGTTCTCGGCTTGCCAGGTATAATAGCGGTCTACATTCTTGTTGACACTGGAGTTCGCATTTTGCTGTGCGGCATTCAGGTAGAAGATGGGGCTGTAATTGTTTCCGTTGACATAGCCAAGGTCTATGCTAAAAGCGGAACGGAACGTAAGGCCTTCCACGATTTTTAGTTCAGCATAGGTGTTACCAACAATCTTATCAACACGGGTCAGGCCATTCAAAACTGCCAGACGGGCAAGGGGGTTCACTACCTCCTGGGCTACGTAAGGTGAGATACCGTAGAAATTTCCGTTCGGATCCCGTACCGCGTTGGCGTTGTATCCTGCCGTGATTGCCGGGTCGGTTTCTATAACAGGTGTGATAGGATCGAGATTTATCGCATTGTTAAGTAGACCTCCAAACTCCTGATTGGGATCAATCGCTGAGCGACGGATATGGGAGTAGGCGACATTCGCACCGACCTTAAGAAATTCTTTTACTTGATTGTCTGAATTTGCGCGGAAGGTATAACGCTTAAACTTCGACTTGTCGCCCCCTACCAGTCCTTCCTGATCAAAGATGGAGAAGTTGCCGGCGAAGCTGTTTTTTGCTGTACCTCCGGTAACTGCTACCTGATGGTTGTTTATTGGAGCATTAGTCTGGAACAGTGCTTTTTGCCAATCAGTTCCTGTTCCCGAAGGATATTTGCTGATGTCCGGGAATGGAATGGAGCTTCCGCCGTTGGCAGCACCTTCGTTCATCATAATGGCATACTGACGAGCATCAAGCAGGCGCATTTGTCGCCATGCATTCTGAATACCAGTATAACCATCATAAGAAACATGCATTTGGCCGTCTTTGACACCACTCTTGGTTGTGATGAGGACTACGCCGTTTCCGCCTCTGGCACCATAGATTGCCGCTGAAGCGGCATCCTTTAATACGTCCATCGACTGGATATCCGCGGGGTTCAGGTAATCAATACCTCCCACCTGAAAGCCGTCAACGATATAGATTGGAGATGCATCACCGTTGGTGCCTATCCCCCTAATCCGGACCGTTGGTGCATCGCCAGGCTGACCTGAGATATTGGTCACCTGCACGCCGGCTACCCGTCCCTGGAGAGCCTGCTCTACTCGTTGAACGGGCGTCTGGGTAATCTCTTCCGGCTTCACCGAAGAAATAGCAGAAGAAATTTCTCTTCTTAATTGCGTTCCATAACCAATTACTACCACTTCACTGAGATTGGTAGCTGTTTCTGACATCGAAATGTTGATAAAGCGAGAATCTGTAACGGTGTAGCGTTGGCTTTCCAGTCCGATCTGGCTGAAGACGAGTACCGTTCCTGCTTTTGGAACGCGAATAGTAAATCCTCCATCAGGGTTGGTTGCGGTGCCTGAAGATGTTCCCTGGACGGCTACTGTAACCCCAGGTAAGGGTGAGTTGTCGCTTTTGAGCGTGACTTTACCTGATATCTGCAAGTCCTGGGCACTCAGGTGTGTTGCATACAATAACAGGGTCAGTAAAAAAGAGGTAATTCTTTTTTTCATAACACATCGGTTTTTTGGTTAGTTGACAGGATGGCTCCTGTGTTCAAACAAATATATAAAGCTATTCGATCTGAACCGTGATTTCGACATCCTAAATCAACTATACACGCCGCAGTTACCCCTCATAATGGCCCTACATTACCACTACAAGCCCTGGATTTTTTGCGGGATTTGTAGTTGTTCTATGTCTTTCCGTGAAAAAGGAGTGCACTACACGATAGTATCCACATCAGTTTGGTTGTGTGCCTGGCAGCGGGAATAATTCGATGAGTAAAAAAAGTGAATGATGTATAGTATTACCAATGATAATTAAAGGGACTTGTCTTATGTTGCAACAAAGACACCATTATATGCAGCTGATAACAGGGGGCTATAATTCCGTGATAAGTCCGACTGTACCAACCAAAAGTCGGACTTTTTACTGCCTTTCATCTGAACCTATACGCTGCCATATAAGGATTGTCTTATACTGAATTTACCTTACAAAAATCGGACAGTTAAACGGCTTTTTATTTACAACGATTAAAGTTTGTACGGATGTACCTTTACACTAAAAATAAAACATAGAGATTTACTTTGATTTGTTTTGGATGTTCATTTTGATCTTTATTGATTTCTTCTTCGTGTTTGGTTTGTGGAGCGTCTAAATGGCAACTTAAAATGAGGCCTGAGACAGTTGTAGCGGGCTATGGCCTTGCAAGTTGCATCAACTGCTTTTGCATAGGAATCAAAAGCAGCGTTGAGGCCAAATTCGTTTTTCAGTATGCCGTTGACTCTTTCTGCAATGGCATTATCATAAGGGGATCCGTTCTGGGTCATGCTGCTCCGTATACGGTGCCGTTGCAAAAGAGACACGTAGGGGTCGCAACAGTACTGGATTCCCCTGTCTGAATGGTGAATAAAGGTTCTGTAGGGATACAAGCGCTGTGCAATGGCTTTGTTGAGTGCAGATACACATCCAGAAGCCTTCATGGTTTGGCTTAAATGATAGCCTACAATCTTGTGGGAATAGGCCTCCGTAATCAGGAACAGGTAAATAAAGCCCGTTACGGTTCTTAAATAAGTAATGTCGCTGACCCAGACCTGCTCGGGTTTTGTGGCTTGGGCACGGTTCACCAGATCGGGCCATTTTTTATAATGATGAAAGGAATTGGTCGTTACCACATGCTTTTTCTTGCATTGAATGAGCATATCATGCTTCCTGAGTAAGGAGGCAAACCCATCGCGGCCCATACCGATCTGATGATCCTGAAAATTTTGTTCCAGAATATGCAGTAGTTTCACACAGCCCAGGCGGGGCAGGACCGTTCTGATCTGCCTGACCCAACTCAGCACCAGTTCTTCCTGCAACAAGGAAGTATCGTTCCGCTTATGCATCTCATACCAGGATTGGCGGGAGCGTTCAAACAGGCCGCATAATACCTTCAGGGATACCTGACCGATGGCTTCTTTCATTTCACAGGCGGTTTGATACCAGACTTTTTTTTTATGTCAACCCCCAGTTCCCTCTCTGCGTTTTTGATCATCATTTCTAAGGCGGTTATCTTGAGATTGGCCACATACAGTTGATGACTCAGATCTTGTTCTATACTGCTTGTTGTACCGGGAGCTGCCGCGGCTGCCTCCTCTAGTTCGGCCATATGCCGCTTATACCAGCGGACAAAAAAGCCTACCACACCACAATTCTTAAGATGGTATTTTGTAGCCAGTTGGGACTGGCTACAAATACCCGTCAGATATTCCCGCGCTACAGCGATCTTAAAACTGTCTTCATACGTATTCTCGTGTCCCGGTTTGTGAAATCTTCCTAACTCTTCCATCGTCTTTCTAATTTACTGATTAGTCCGATTTTTGTAAGGTGTTTTTAGGAATGGACAAGGGATATCCAGCTTAAGCATCCAGCCTCTTATATCATCAAATTTTCCAAAATCCATAAAATTTTGACGAAAAACGGAAAAAAATCGTCATGTGCCGCGAGCTGCTCTATCTTGTTCCCAGGAAAAGAAACAGAGCGATATAAAAGATATTCCAGCTGAGCATCGCATCCGTTTTTGTGCAAATTCTGCTTTATTCGGGAAGATTCGGGAAAAAAACGCTTACAATTCGACACCTGGATTCCTTCGCTCTATCTTGTTCCTAAAATAAAACAACGTTATGGCAAAAGTAGACAACAAAGGTATGGTACGCGGCACGGCCGGTCCCGTAGTATACCGCGGGTACCGCGATATGAACATCATTCAGGGAAAACCCCGTAAATTCAAGCAGACCAGTGCAAGCGTCCGGGCTTCCACGGAGTTCGGTCTTTCCAGTACAACGGCGGCGGTTATCCGCAATGCATTCCAACCGGCCTATATCCACCGCGACGGGGAAGCGGTCAGCCGCAGCACACAGCTGGTGTACCGGGGCATCCGCGGCAGTCTGAGCGGGAGTGTGGGCAGGCGCGATCTGCATGATGCCGATCTTGACAGCATCATCGGCATGAATTTCAATATCAACAGCCGGGTGAGCGAGGTGCTGCAGGTCAGTCAGCGGGTAGAGCGGGACGGGCAGGGGAGGATCAGCGTCTTTATGGGCGCCCTGAATGCCAAAACAGATATCCGCGTACCGCTAAGCATCAGTAAGGCAGTCAGCAAGTACCGCATCCGTTTCAGCCTGATCGGCTTTAACTTCAGGCAGGAATATTACGAATATCTGGAAGTCAGGGATGTAGAGGTTCGTAAACACGGGCAGCTGGAAGCGCAGGAGATCCGGTTTGAAACCCGGCCTGAAGCAGATCAGCTGCTGATGCTGAGCGTATCGCTCCTGGCTTATAGCGAAACACGAATGGAGGAGGGCTACGTTCTGCTGAACAGCAAGGAGTTCAGTCCCTGCGCCCTAATCGCCGCTTATGCTGCTGAAGAGCCGGGAGAGTTTCCCGAAGGTCCTGTGAATACGGAGCTCAGCGAGGCGCAACAAGCACGGGGAGCATTTATCTATAATATGTGTTATGAAGGTAACAGGCTGCTACGGGATCTGGAACGAAGGAAAGAGAAAACAATAAAGACTGCACCTACGGCTACGAAGAAACGAGCGAAAGAGGATTCAGACAAGGTGCATTTCCAGGTAGGGAAGCGGGTATCGTTTTCTTCCAAACCAAAGATTATTCTCTTTTAATTAATACAAAGGATACTACGACTTCAAAGGCGCTGCAAATGCCGACTTTGACGGGACTGGATCTGGAGGGTATTACTAAAGGTATCTATGGTATTAAACCTCCGACAATATTTTATACGATCACTAAAAAAGGCCTGTATCAATGACACTACCTCCAAGTGCATTTCCATGCCCACTAATATATTTTGTCAAAGAATTTACAATTAAGCTGGCACCCCCCGGAGGCCGGATTAAATAGATACAGTGTAGTCATAGTGTTGTCTACCATGTAGAGGATATTGCGGTTGTCGCACAGATCGCCGTTTCCTTCATGTCTGCGATCTGCGTGACAAGATTCGGGTAGATAAGAGATGAACAGTGTCCATTGTTATTTTCTCGGAAGGTCATTTAAACAAATTCAAGAATACCATCGATAAGGATCTTCTCAGAAAGAATGTCTATAAGCCTAAACTTTATGTTTTCTAAATCGTCACCCTCCTCTATAATATCCTCCAATATTTCATTTATACTAACTGGGCTTTGGAAATGTAAAAGAATTTCGTCACATCCTGAAAAGGTTGTTGAAGAGCGCCTCGAATTATTCAAAGTGGCGCTACCGGGCGACTCTAAAGGAAGCTCTTTACACACCTGTATTTTTAAATCTAGCAATTCGTCGTAGCTCGAAGTATACATGGTACGCAGAGATTTCATCAACCTGTTTTTGCGTAGCGCCAATAAAGCCGGACGATCTACTATTTGAGGATTAAGGTCATTAATTATCTCGATCGTTTTTCTATAAGAATCACCAAACTCGAACTCATATCGCATCTCGAGTTGCTCACAGGCATAAACATTTTGCTTAGCAAATCCTATAAGATGAATATACTTATCGATAAATGGCACCAAATTAAACCTTAAAACTGACTGTAGTGCATCTTGTTCCCGAGTATCCTTGATAAAACATGTTATGTCTAAGCTGTTTTCATCTGCGAAACAGGTAAATAAGTATTCGTCAAGAATTTGTATATCATCCTGACTAGGCAATGAAAATCGATGCTGACTACATCACAAGAAATGTCAGATACTTGACATCTCTAACATAAGATCCATACCTTCCTTTGATCTTCTTATCCGTTCTGATAGCGATTTAAATAGACGTAAAAAATTTAGTGGCATAGGTATAGAGGTCTTTGAGTCAATGTTATAAAGAGTTCGTATCAAATATAATGAAGCTGGGGAATCTGGATTTTGCATGATAAATTCTTCATATTTCCCAGAAGCCGTTGCCTCAAAAAGTTTATCCCAATCTCTACTTAAATCTCCACCGTCAATAATCGCTAGGTCAACATTGTTGATATCGCCGATCTTCACAACCATATCCTCTAAGATTATTGGCCGATAATTCCTATAACCATTCTTTAACCGACTCGAAAAAGAATCTGCCGTTAGGTTTGAAACCGTATCTAGAAATAGAAGGGCGGTTCCCATTAGCTTCCCTTTTAAATCTATATCTCCTGTTATATCAAACTTCCGATTCAAAATCGGCTTACATATTAATCTTGGAGGATCCTCATATATTTCCTTTATAAATATATATGCGTATCGTCTACCTTCTGGCGAAGTAATTTCACCTTCTATATTGTAGTTACGGATCTGTCCATTTAAGGTGAAGGAAACTACGAGCAGGCTGAACAAGAAATTTAAAGACTTCATATAGAATATTTTTAGAGAACATTCAGCAACCAAATGGCTGCTGAATACATTAAGTTAGAGAGGATAATTAGAGAAACAATAATTGTAAAGAACACGTACCGCGACCTCCCAATCTGGGGTGCCTGGATCGGCCATGCCGGGTGAATTCATCCCACATGTGTAGCAGACATTCGCCGTTTGAGGAGTAGTGCAGTTGTTACCGTAACCGCCTACAACCTTTCTCATTTGCTCTTTGGACAGCATTTCTTTAATACCACCAAACTGAAAATTCAACTTTTTCATTTAAGCTATTTAAGTTAGAAGCCTCTTTTTATTCGGGTTTGGCATTCCCAGTCTGTTTTCCTGAAGACAGACAACTTATTGTTCTCGAGACAATACATTATATCAGTTAAACCAGATATTTAATATCAGAGGCATCCCAGGTTTCAGGAATACGATATCCATTAAGAAAGATAGTAGGGGTGACATCTACATTCGCATCAATACACCATTTTTGTTGGCTTTTCCACTTTTCGAAGTAATCAGAATTATGATCTACCTTACACCTTTCCTTCCATGATGTGAAATCTTTTATTTGTTCTTTATACCAATCACCAATCGCCAGCCTAGCTAACTCTATATTACCTGTCTTATAAAGTGCCATAGCGTGATTGGCCACCTTTAAGATTAGGTCGCCAGTGCTTCCACTGTAGGAAAAGACAATTTGAAATCGAATATCATCTCTCTTAGGAATCCACTCTTCAAATTTAGCATGTGCTTTGGAACATGGCTGACAATATGGATTAGATACTATAGTAATAATATTCTTCGCGCTCCTATTGCCAAATATGATTGTGTCATCCTCGTCAGGAAGTGAATACTTTGGTCCCAGGGACAGGATTTTATGAAACAGATCGCTATTGAATTTTAAACGTCTCAATTGAAGGTTGATCGTCTCGAACTGTTTTAGTTTAAGTAATATAGGCTTAATTATTGACCAGATCAGCACTGGTAAAGCTAAGCAAATGAATAAAATACTCCATTCAATGTAACCTGGAGACGTGAAAGGCTCATGTAAGTATACAAAAGACAAAAGGAACTCGATCCAAAACAAACTCTGAACAATACAACAAAGTAAGCACCATTTCTTTGCTCGTTTAATCTGATAATAGATCGAATAAAACGAATAGGGAAGACATAAAAAATTTAATAATGCAATGAACTGCAGCAATGAACTGGATACGTCGCTGAACAGCACTAATAAGAATGTACCAAAAAAATAGAAGAAGCCAGCTTCTGACCAACTTATTTCATTTGTTATCATCGCGGCCTTAGATGAAAGAATTGAAGCGCAATCAAATCTGTTGCCGGTTTTGCATATACGTCGTAAGAAAGAATTGTTAATGTCTAAGCTTTTAGCCAACACCAATATCGTGATTCCGATCCCAATGCCTTTAGTTAAAAATAATACTACTATTGCACCATTTGAAAAAAGTGCAAATGAATTCAGGTAGTATAATAACATAAGAACTATGAGAGTTCCAATTAGCTGGATAGGCTTGCGAAGTCCACTTATATACTCCTTTCTCCTATTGACTTTCTCATCGCTTTCTCCAGTAAACTCATCCAGTAATGGTACAAGTATAAATCCTGTGTATAACTTTTTGAATTCATCAATTTCCATCCTATGTTTACTCCATCTCTCATTTGAAACTGTCACATATTCAGGCTGCAAGCGATTTACGATAACAAATTCCCCCTTATTACTCGATAACTGTGCTATAAAAGGACAATTGATCTCTCCAATACCTAAGATAGGTACCTGATAGCCAATATTAGCAACATTCCAACTTTTTAACACATCACTTATTGACAGCAAACTTGGGAAATCTGGATGCCTATTAAGCTCTTCCACAATCGAAGTCTGTGTTATCGGGAGGCTTAGTTTCTTCAGCAACTTATATATAACGGCTGAACAGTTTTCGAGTGCCATAGGTATATAGAAGGTTAAAGTAAAAGAAAGTTAATCTCAGATGTACGAAAGATGGTTAGTCTTAATAAGGTAAAAGGCTTAAATATAGCGTTATACAACGCTTAACACAAAGATATATAATTTGCAAATATTTTTTTAAATAGTTATCACACTATTTAAAACTGTACAACGAAGTGTGTCAAATAAAAATTGTAAATATTTTTTATTTAATGACTATATGCGTAAAAGAGTGAAAACTACGATCAGCGAGATTAAAGGATTGTTCCAATAAAACATTCTGCCGTGACTTCCAAAGGATGGCTGCTGAAAATCACATTGTTCATTTCCGCTTACCCTAAATAAAACTATATAACTAGCAACTTGAGTTAATTAATTGACGGGAAGAAATACTATGATTAGATTTACTAATGATGAAGCATCTCTACCTAACCATTATAATCAGCTTTTTCTTCTTATGCGCCAGTGCGCAGAATCCGATCGGTCTGCCGCAGATTGTCAATTATGACAATCTGAATTACAAAGCAGGTATCCAGAACTGGGCAGCAGACCAGGACCGGGAGGGTAGGGTGTACTTCGCCAATAACGAGGGGATGTTGTCTTTTGACGGGAAGCACTGGAGATTATACCCTTTGCCTAATAAAACGGTAGTTCATGCTGTGAAGGCCACAAATTCGGGACGAATATACGTCGGTGCACAGGACGAAATCGGTTTCTTTGAACCGGATAGTCATGGTATTCTTACTTTCAGATCACTTAAACCCCTTATCCCTGTCGCAAGCAGGCAGTTTGCTGATGTTTGGAACATCTGTCAGGTTGGGGAGATAACTTTTTTCAGAACTACCGATAAGATTTTTTATTTAAAAGATGATGCTATCAGGGTTTTCCGTACAGGTTCAGAATGGTTGTTCCTGGGGCAGGGGCAGAGTGGAACATTTGCCCAGGAGAAAAATAAGGGACTCATGGTCTTCAGGGAAGGGACATGGCAGATCGCATCTGATGATAGGATTTTTAAGGAAGGCGTAGTCACCGCTGTGCTCGACTATGCGCCAGGTGTGCAGCTTGTAGCTACACTTAAACATGGCCTGTACTTAATGTCGGACGGCAAGCTGACCAGAAAAGAAACTGTATTGGATGGCATTTTTGGTACCAGCTATATTTACAGCGCTATTGCAGTTAATAAAGATTGGTTTGCCATCGGCACAACCTCTTCAGGCTGTTACATAATAGACAGGCCTGGCCGGGTAGTACAGCAATTTTCAGCCAACGAGGGTTTGCAGACAAATTATGTTCGGAATCTTCTGGTAGACAAAGGTAAGAACCTCTGGATCGCTCTTGACGACGGACTAAGTTTGGTGGCCTTCAACAGCGCAGTAAAGCAGATCTTCCCGGATGCTAAGAAACAAATCAGCAGCTACTCTGCGAGAATATTTGATAAGCATCTGTACGTAGGTGCTTCGAACGGCCTGTTTTATTTACCCCTTGACATGCAAGTCAAAGACCTTAGCTATTCGAAGGGGAAGTTTGAGGAGGTAGGTAAATTGAAAGGGCAGGTATGGGGACTGACTGAGATAAACCGGCAGTTGCTGCTCGCCCACGAAGATGGAGCTTTTACCGTCCGCGAAAGTTTACTTAGTCCAGTGAAGGGTACGCAGGGAACCTGGCTTTTCGAAGCTTTGTCGCCGATAGAACCCTCGCTTCATACAATGGCAGGAACCTATGAAGGGTTGCAGCTGTTAAGTTATGAGGCTGGAAGCTTTTCAGGTGCGAAGCAGATAGGGCCGCTTGAGAAGACCTCGTTGCGATTTATGGCGTATGATGGAAGTAGTAATACCGTTTGGGCATCTCATCCCTACCGGGGGGTGTTCATGCTGAAACTATCTTCTGATTTTCGTCGCATAACGAACAGGAAGATACTGACGAAAGACGACGGCCTTCCGTCTACTCTGGGTAATTACATATTTCAGATTAAGAACCGGATAGTTGCCGCCACTCAAGATGGGATCTACGAGTATAATGACAGCGAAAAGAAATTTCAACGTTCTGTTTTTTTCTATCCATACCTGAAGAATACTCCCATTCATTATCTGAAAGAAGATCAGGCCGGAAATGTCTGGTTTGTCAATGAAAAAAAGCTGGGTGTGATAGATTTCTCAAGAAAGCCTAAAGAAACTGCTGTGGTTTACATTCCGGAACTTACTTCCCGCATTGTTTCGGGCTTTGAGCACGTTTACCCTTACAATCAGCAAAATATATTTGTGGGCTCCAACAAAGGTATTTATCACATCAACTTTGATAAGTACAGGGCGCAGCGCAATGAGCTGAATGTGCTGCTGGCACAGATTAAAGTGTTTGGCGAAAAGGACAGCGTTGTATTCGGCGGATATGGCAATTACAAGGACAACAGTCCGATTAAATTGCCATATGATAATAATTCCATTCAGTTTGAGTTCGCGTCGACTCTCTTTGAGCAACAGAATAATATTGAGTTCAGCTACCAGTTGAGTGGTTTCGACAGTCAGTGGTCTGCATGGAACACAAAGGCGGAAAAGGAGTACACTAACCTTCCCTCAGGTACCTACGTTTTCAAAGTAAAGGCGAGAAATAATCTGGGAAATCAATCTGCTGCTCTAGAGTACCGGATAACGATCAGTGCTGCCTGGTACGAGACCTGGTGGTTTTACCTGCTTTGCTTTTTGGTAGTAGCCGGCATGATCTTACTAGTCATAAGGAGGCAGAAGAAGCAACACCTGAAGGAACAGGAGCGACTGAAATACCTGCACCAGCTTGAACTCGAACATAACGAACGCGAGATCATGAAACTGCACAATGAGAAGCTGACTGCAGATGTGGATTATAAAAATAAGGAGCTTGCCTCGATTACGATGCACCTTGTTCAGCGTGGTAAGTTGCTTGCACGGATCAGGGAGGAGCTTTTGCAAGAGACTAAAGACAGCAATAACGGGACGGAGCTTAAGCGTGTGATAAGACTGTTGACAGAAGCGGAGAAGAATGATGCGGACTGGACGCAGTTTGCCCGTCATTTCGATCAGATACATTCTAATTTTCTGAGCCGCTTGAAGGAACGTTTCCCTGATTTGAGTTCGAATGATCTGAAGCTTTGTGCTTATCTGAAGATGAACATGACGTCGAAGGAAATTGCCCAATTGATGAGTATCACTATTAAGGCGGTTGAAGTAAGTCGTTATCGTTTGAGGAAGAAGTTACAAATCCCGTCGGATGTTGCACTGTTTGACTACCTGCTGAAGGCTATTGATTCGAAGGAGCAAGTGCCGAGAGTATAATAAAAGATATCCATCAGGGGAACATTTTTGAGCTTATTTGTTTAGGTAAGATGCAATACGGACAGGTGGTAAATTCGCAGAAACAGACAGTAATCATCATCCTGATCTTTCTGCTTTTGAAGCTTCTTATTCATCTTCCTTTCAACGGGCGGTATGGATATCATGCGGATGAGCTGTTGTACATAGCTATGGCTGACCAGCTGGCCTGGGGCTACAAAGAAGGGCCCCCGTTTGTTTCTTTTGTAACCTGGGTTTCGGTACAGATGGCAGGCGATTCACTGTGGACGCTTCGTCTGCTTCCTACGTTGTGTGGTGCTGCGCTCGTCGGCCTTACGGGATTAATGGTACGGATGCTGGGAGGAGGTTCCTTCGCCGTTCTCATAGCCTGTACTGCAATTCTTTTGGATCCCTCATTTTTGGCTACGGGGTATATGATGCAGCCGGTCGTTTTTGATCAGCTTGGTTGGGCTCTTTGCTGCTTTCTCCTGCTCCGGTTTGTTAAGACAGGCAATAGAAATAATTTGCTTTACCTGGGCGTTACGGCGGGCCTTAGCATGATGAATAAGTTTTCTGTTGCCCTTTATCTTTGCAGTTTGTTGGTTGCTTTGTTTATGGGAGCTAGCAGGAAATTGACGCTCAGAGAGCTGTTATATATTGCAATACCCGGACTGCTGATTGTTCTGCCACATTTGCTCTGGCAGTTGAATCATGGCTTTCCTTTTATCGAACAGCTGGTAGAGTTGAAGACCTATTACTGGTCTAAGGCGGATTATCCGACCCTTATACAGCAAATGCTCTTCTCGCATGGAGCATCGGGGATAGTATGTGCGGTCGGTTTGACCTTTCTCCTGTTTTCCACACGCCTGCGTCCGTATCGGTTTGTTAGTCTTTCCTTTTTATTGCTTCAGTTTGTCTTGCTGTATCTCCAGGCAAAGACGTATTATTCATTCGGAGCTTTTCCTGTTCTTTATGCAGCAGGAGCCGTCTTTATGGCAGAGTTGCTTAAGGAATGGAAGAGGCCGCTGGTAAATGGAGCTTTTTTCGTGACGATCATCGTATCGGGAGTGCTTGCAATGCCAGCGGTTGTCCCTGTTCTTCCGCTGCATCATACGATTGCCTGGCTCGATGTGATGAGACGGCATACAGGGATTACAGGGCCTCTTCGGTGGGATGATGGCATCACACGCCAGATTCCTCAGTATTTTGCACAGATGCTGGGATGGGAAAAGCTGGCTAAAGAAACAGTAATTATTTACAGGTCGCTACCTGAATCAAAAAGGACATCTACTTTAATACTGACAGACAATTATCAGCAGGCGGGGGCAATATCATTCTATGGAAAGGATGAGGTTCCGGCAACAGTATCGTTAAGGCCCAGCTTTTTTTCTACAGAAGACATGCATGGAGAGTCAGAATATACTATCATGGTAACTTCCAGACCACGACCTGGAAGTGATCCGCCGACTGGTTTGCTCAGCAGTCAGCGGATTGATTACCCGAATGCGGAAGTCAATGGTTCGGTGATATATCTGATTCGCAGAACCGGTGCTATTGCCTATCAGGCCCCCTAATAGCGGTTATGGATTTCTGTCATGATCCTAACCATTTCAGCTCTGATTTCTGAAGTTGGACGGGTATAATTATTGTTCATATAAGAATAGATCAGCCGTTTTCCTTTACGGGTTATCAAGTACCCGCTTTGATTATGAACGTTGGACAGAGTTCCGGTTTTAGCCCATACAAAGGGTTTCCCGTTATCAGTGTTATATGCAGTACGTAAAGTTCCAGATACGCCTCCTGCAGGCATCATGCCTAATAACCGCTGTTCGTCACCTACCTTATCCCGGAGCTTGCGAAGCAAGGCGATCATTGTTGCGGGTGTAAAGAGATTCTGTCTGGAAAGTCCCGAGCCGTCTGCCCATTGAGGTTGGTGAGGTAAGTCCCTGAGAAATGTGTTCATGCTGTGGCTGATGACCTGAGGAGTGCTCAGCGGTCCGGGCAAGGTGGATGAGCAAACGAGTAATAGTTGTTCGGCGACAAAATTGTCACTGGGAAGCATTAATCTTCGGTAAACCGAGTCGGCATGTGCTGAATATAGCGTCTTCGCAGTAGCAGGCATATTCATATTGATAATGCTCAATGGCTTTTTAAGGGTGTCTGCCAGGAGGGCGACCGTTAGCTCATCGCTTGTCTTCCATGGAATTTCCTGCCTGAAATCTTTGGGAGCTTTGCCAGCCGGGTATCTGAACACGTTTTTAAGCAGGTCGCGGCTAACGGTGTATTCTGCAGGGCGAAAATTGTGATCTTGCCTGAGATAGATCTTGAGGAACGAAGGGGATATGCGAAGCTCGCCTTCCTCATCTGCAAACAGAACAGCAACGTTATCCTGAACGGGTAATGCTGATATTTCGGCTTGGTAATAGGCATCATAGTCGCCATATGGCCAGCCTCTCCCGTAGAAATTACCTGCATAGTTTCCAACTGCATAGAACAGCTTTTTACCGTTGTTTTTGAGAAGATCATACGCCTTAACCGACTTTAGTGTGGTGTGCAAGAGAGAAGGATCACCGGTTCCCCAGAATATCAGGGAATCGTTTCTTTCGATATATCGTAGCCCGGGAATCGAATCGCCCAGCATATTCAGGCAGGTATATAGCGTGAATAATTTTGTGTTCGAAGCAGGTGTGAAGTACTTGTCGGAATGCTGTTCGAAGATCATTTTATCTTTATCGAGATCATAGAGGGCAAACCCGGTAAAATGATCAGCGTTGATAGCTGAACCCGTGATCAGCTTCTTAATGTTGCGTTTCTTAAGCTTTTGACCGTAGCTGTCAGGTGCAGATATCAAGCAGAATAAAATCAGAAGGCACGTGAAGTATGCTCGGAAGACCATGATGATGTTATTTGAGGATGTATGAATTGCGTTCTGAAATTTAAGAACTCTTTTGGAGAAATACTCTGAAGACAGAACTAATTTTGCACTTTTGAAGCTCGTATAAATCATGCAAACGGAGAGATATAATTTTAATCGATACAAGGACCAGATTTTTGAAAGCAGATTCGCCAGATATGAGTCGGTGCAGGATTGGGTGAGGCAGGCTGTTGATAACAGGGATTTGCTTTTGGCATCTGTGATCGGTCATTCTGTCGAAAATAGAGAGATCTACAGACTTTCGATTGGTACAGGTAGAATACCGGTGTTGCTTTGGAGTCAGATGCATGGGGACGAGTCGACGGCTACTCTGGCAATGTTTGATGTATTGAATTTCCTCACAAGTGATGATGAGAACAATGCGTTCAGGTCGGAGTTGCTGCAAAGGTGTACGTTTCATTTCATTCCGATGCTGAATCCTGACGGTGCCGAACGGTTTCAACGCAGGAACGCTCTGGGCATTGACATCAACCGGGATTTTCTTGTTCTGCAAAGTCCGGAGGCACGTCTCCTGAGAAAGCAGCATGAGTTGCTTAGTCCGGAATTTGCTTTTAATCTGCATGATCAGGAAAGTTTATGGTCTGTTACGGGAAGCAGACAACCGGCGTTGATATCCCTGCTTGCTCCTCCTGCGGAGCCATCCTTGAAACTTAGTTCGTCAATGCGGAAAGCCATTCAAATTATTGCCCCACTATATAGTTTTCTGGAAGATGAGATTCCTGGGAAGATAGGACGATGGAAGGATGAATATGAGCCCAGAGCTGCAGGGGAAACTTTCCAGAAGGCAGGTGTTGCGACGATATTGATTGAATCTGGCGGCTATAATGATGAAGCTTCGAAGCAATATGTCAGGAAGCTCAATTTTGACGCTCTGCTGTATGCCTTCCGGCAGATTGCTTCCGGTGAGGTGCATGATGAAAGTGCTGCGATCAGGAAGTACGATGCTATTCCTCTGAATGCCAAAGAGATCTTTCATATTGTTATCCGCAATTGCCGGCTCCGGACTGCAGCTGGTATGATATCGTTGGATATTGGATTGAACCATGAGCCTGTTGATCATAGTGAACAGCGGTGTTTCATAATTGCAGACATGGGTGACCTGTCTACATTTAGTGCTTATTACGAGATAGATGGCCTGGCTGTTGAGCTAGATATGGAGAGGATTGAGTTAGATACTAAAGCGAACATCAGGATAGGGGGCAAGAGTGGAAATATTATAAATTTTGAGGATGGTATATGCAAAGAGCTACTTCTACCATACAGCAGTCTGCGGTGACTGTTGGTATCTGCGATATCTATGCCCCTCTTGATGGTTTTGTAGTAAACGGAGGAATTAAAATCAGGTTATAACAAATTTTTAAAAAATAATTACAACCAGGTATTTTGTAATTTGTTGTTACTAAGTTGATTGAAATATTACTTGATTTTTGATTCAATAATTCTTATGAGGAAAATTCTTAATTTCGTGCAGAATTAAGCGTTTGAGGCTTACTCATTTGGTAAAATAGATCATGTATAATTGGACAAAGTTTTTTTACTTTGCTCAATTACGTACTGTAGATAAAAGCCTGAACAGCATTTAAAATTTAACTATGATATTGACGAATATCCCCTTTCCCGAATTTATCAAAGACTTCGAGGAAACTCTTGATCACCTTTTTCATGAAAAAGAAGATATAAACCAACTGAGCCTGGAAAGAGGCCTTCCGCCTGAAATAATAGATGGTATTATGTCTAAGAGACCGCTCTCTGTAGCTATTCCAGAGCAGTACGGGGGGCGTGGATCGAAGGTTAAGGAGTGTTTGGGATTGCTGGCTGCGGCTTCATACGAGTCGCTTCCGCTTTCGTTAACGTTCGGAATCAACATTGCATTGTTTTTAGAGCCGATCTCTAAATACGCCAATGAGGAGGTTAAGCAGGGTATCTTTAATCGTTTTCTGGAAAATCAGAACATGGGCGGTCTGATGATTACCGAACCTGGTTATGGCAGTGATGCCCTGAATATGAAAACGAGTTATGTGCCGACAGAAAACGGGTATAAGATCAAGGGATCCAAGCATTGGCAGGGACTTACTGGTCTTGCTGATTACTGGCTTATCGCTTCTCGTAAGGAAACAAACGGAGAGCTGGGCAGGGATATAGATTTCTTTATTTGTGAAGGAGAAAAGATTGTAGTTGAGGAGATCTTTGACAATGCAGGCTTGTATATGATTCCTTATGGCTTGAATAAACTGGATCTGGAAGTTCCGTCGAATTATAAGCTGCAACCGGAATCTACCGGTATTAAAATGATGCTTGATATTCTGCACAGAAGCAGGATGCAGTTTCCAGGAATGGGAATGGGCTTCATCAAGCGTATGCTGGACGAAGCAATCGGGCATTGTAAAAATAGAATGGTTGGTGCAGGAAACTTACTGTCAATTGACCAGGTTCAGTTTCAACTTGCCCGCATTCAATCTGCTTTCACTATTTGCTCTGGAATGTGTTCCAGAAGTACTGATATTAGCAGCATAGATCATAATCTGGCTTCTGAAGGACTCGAAGCTAACAGTATGAAGGCGGTAGTCACTGACCTTATGCAGGAATCTGCACAGTTGCTCGTTCAGGTGTCAGGAGCGAATGGTTACCGGATAAGCCATATCGGCGGGCGTGGTATCATGGATAGCCGGCCGTTCCAGATCTTCGAAGGTTCCAATGAGATGCTGTATACACAGATTGCAGAAATGATGACGCGTGCTATGAAGAAAGGCAAGCAGTCTAATGTATATGAATATCTGAAAGAATTGAAGTTGACCTCTCAAGCTTGTGAATATTTCAAAAAAGACTTGAACTTTGAATTGAGTGCGACGCTGACGCAGCGTAAAATGGTGGATCTGGGTAAGATCTTTGCGCGTGTTATCTGTACAGAATACGTGCTGCAATTGCAACAGAAGGGTTTCAGAAAGGATCTTGTAGACAACAGTATTCGAATGATCCAACAGGAAGTGGGCGGGCTTATCTGTGCTTATCATTTTGACAATACAATAGGGGTAGTAGATGACTACTCAGAAAATAGCTCCTGGTTGCACCTATAGCCTCGGGATCTTTAAGGAAAATGACCATATAAACGCCCAAAGCCCCGATACGGGGCTTTGGGCGTTTATATGGTCATGAGTATTTATCAGACTTTGACAGTACTTCTCATATTTTCCCTAAGTGTGATACAAAGGCCCTGCTTGTTTCATTAACGTACATCATCCCCGTACTTTTATGTGAAATTGCGTTAGTATGTGAATGAAACATACATCGAAACGCAGGTCTAATTACGCTTTGGTTATGTCTTTGAAAATTCTACTTCTGTCTAACAATTTTTATCCTGACATCGGAGGGATTGAGATCAACTCTGAAATCTTGGCGTGTGAATTTGTGAAGGCGGGTCATCAGGTGAGGCTTGTTACGTGGACAGCAGATGAGCGGGAGAACAGATTTCCGTTTGCTGTTATACGCCGGCCCGGCAAACTTGATCTGTTCAGGGAGCACAACTGGGCGGATGTTGTCTTTGAAAATAACCCTTGCCTCCGACTGACCTGGCCCGGCCTTTTTCTCGGCAAACCTAACGTGATAGCTTTAAATACCTGGGTGTCCAGAGTCGATGGCAGCGTAGGTTGGCAGGATAGACTCAAGACACTCTGGTTCAGGAGGTCGAAAAATATCATAGCAGTAAGTGACGCACTGAGAAGAAAGAACTGGGAGAAGGCAATAGTAATAACCAATCCATATAGAGCGGAGCTTTTCAAATTGAACAGTCAGATAAAGAGACACATTGACTTTGTTTTTCTGGGGAGACTCGTGTCTGACAAGGGAGCCGATCTGGCTATTGAGGCACTTTATGCACTGGAGGCTGAAGCTGAGCGCGAAATGGGAGACCGATCTGGTTTTCGCCTGACCATTATCGGAGATGGGCCAGAGGCACCCGCGTTGAAAGCTTTGGTGACAAAATACGGACTTGAACAGAAAGTGGTTTTTAAAGGTTCCCTGCAGGGCAAGGAGCTGGTGGACTGTTTGAATCAGCATAAGCTGATACTGGTGTCTTCGAGATGGGAAGAGCCGTTTGGCAACGTCGCCCTTGAGGGCATGGCTTGCGGATGTATTCCCGTGGTTTCTGATGGTGGCGGCCTGCCTGATGCCATAGGCAATGCGGGTTTAATTTTTAAAAGAGGAGACACCGCTGACATGATCAGATGCATCCGGGAAATCCTGGGTTCGAAGGAGCTTGAAGAAAAATTAACGCTTGAGGCCCGGCAACACTTGAAACATCACCACCCTAAAAAGGTTGCAGATCGTTATTTAAAGGTTATCAGAGAGGCCGCATCATCAAGGATATGAAAATTGTTTTTTTTACTCACCCGAATTTTTTGGGACACCAAAGTATGCCGAGGTATGCGAACTGGCTTGCCCGTGGAATGAAGGGAAGGGGACATCAAGTTAATCTATGGTCGCCCAAAGGATTTTTTTCTGCTCTGCCTGTTAGTAACAAGTCGTTGAAAAAGTGGCTGGGTTATCTTGATCAATATGTGATCTTTCCGATGCAGGTAAAGACGAGATTAAGAAGGCTTCCGCCGGACACGCTATTTGTTTTTACGGATCATGCACTTGGACCATGGGTGCCGCTCGTTAAGGATAGACCGCATATCGTTCACTGCCATGATTTTCTGGCTCAAAGAAGTGCTATCGGAGAAATTCCCGAGAACGTTACAGGACAAACAGGGAAGATCTATCAATCGTATATCCGCAGAGGATATAGCTTGGGTCGTAACTTTATTTCCATTTCGTATAAGACTCAGGCTGATCTGCATCGGATGCTGTACGAGTCGCCTCCGCTATCAGAAGTCGTATATAATGGTCTAACCCGAAAGTTTACACCAGCTGATGATGTATTTTTGTTGAGAGAGGAATTGAGCAGGGAAACAGGTATAGATCTTAGTGCGGGATTTATTTTGCATGTAGGGGGTAATCTTTGGTACAAGAATAAGGTTGGTGTTATTGCGGCATACGAGGAATGGAGGAATAGATCGAAACAGCTATTGCCCTTGCTCTTGATTGGGGAAAGTCCTGATGATGCCATTGGGGCGCGTATTAACTCGTCACAATATAAAACTGACATTCATCCGCTGGCAAAAATGCCGGATGATTTTGCAAATAAGGCTTACAGTGCCGCGTCTTTGTTTTTGTTTCCGTCGCTCGCCGAAGGGTTTGGCTGGCCGATCGTGGAAGCGATGGCATCAGGTTGTCCGGTTATTACTACTGACGAGGCGCCCATGAATGAAGTAGGTGGACAGGCGGCGTTGTATGTAAGCAAGATGCAGATGGGTGATGAGCTAAGATGGCGGAAGGAATGCGCATCAGTAATAGACAGGACGCTACAATTGAGTGAAGAACAGAGGGCGAAAGTAGTTTCACGCGGACTTGAGAACGTAAGCAGATTTAGTTCAGAACTGGCTCTTGACAAGGTGGAGCAGGTTTATATGCGCGTTGGATCATGCATATCACTTAGAAGAGAACCTGAATTTCAGAACTAACATTGTAATTGTCACCAACGATGAAAAAGCGTTGGTGACAATTATGGGTAGGTCATCCTTGAGGATTCCGTAATAGGTCCAAATGCTTGTACCGGTTAACAGAATAAAGAACATAAGAGGCGATATATCTTCCGCTTTTTTTTCTTTTATCGTTTTCACCAATTGAGGAATAACCGATGTACTGGTACAAATACCGGCGACAATGCCTATCAGTGTTTCATTTATGTTCATGTTAAGCCGTTCCTGGCGAGCATTTAAACTCTTCCGTAACTATCAAGTTCCTCTTGAGAATTGAATTCCAGTTTGTCTTGAAGTGTGATTTTACAATCTTTCAATTTGGGATTCTCTCTTTTAATTATCTCGATGATGGTTTGCTTTGGAGGAAGACCGTCTTTTGAGGTCATGGTGGCGTTGCCGGAGTAGCTCTGCCCATCAGGGAATTCAGCTGTCCACGATATTAAACAATATTTCATAGTTCTTTAGTTATGGTTTTTGATTTTTGCCTACGTACTTTCCGTGATCGGGTATAGCGACTGTGCTGAAGTCTTCAGCAAGCCTTTTTAATCCTGCCTTCAGCTCCGTACCTTCCATTGATTGCCCGTGGCCCGAAATGACTAGCTCGGGCTCAAGTAGTTCAAGTCGCCTTACAGTGTCCCATGCAGCCTGCCAGTCTGTGGTCAGATATCGCGGCGGGCCGTGCACTTCTTCTTTCTGAAAGAGCACTTTGTAAAGTGAGTCTTGTCTGACGGTCACAAACGCATCAGCAGAGAGAAGTGTACGATCCCTTTCTCTGAAGAAAGCTACCTGACCAGGTGAGTGCCCCGGAGCAGGAATCCATTCCCATTCAGGGAGTTCAGGCACCGTTCCGTCTTCGGGAAGAGGAAGGAGACGTTCGTGAATATCAATAGGCTCAACGGGGTATATGGAGGATAATTTGGCAAGTATACCTCCCTCAACACTTGGGTCGGGCTCAGGATAGCTCTGTTGTCCTGTTAAGAAGGGGAATTCGAGGTGATGGGCATACACCGGAACGTTCCAGGTTTCCAGCAGCTGAACAATGCTGCCTACATGGTCGAAGTGTCCGTGTGATAACAATATAGCCTTTGGTCTTGTGCCTTTACCGAATCTTTTTTCGGCTACATCAATCAACTTCTTCCCGCTGTGGGGCATTCCTGCATCGATCAGTACCCAGTCTCCCTGTGCCGGATCTCCGATCATGATGACGTTGACGATCTGATTGGTAAAATAGTAGACGTCTTTCCGAACTTCTCTTCCATGGCCGCTCTCGACGGAGGTCATTGGTATAAACTTGTTATCGCCGCTCTGATTCATAGGTGTTTGACGTAGATATTAGTTGTTAACAACTTTTAGGGGTAACTGTTGACCAGAAAGCTGACTTATAGCGCGATCAGGTATTTCAAACATGAGAAAACCGTATTTCTAGAATGAACACATCAATGCAGTCTATTGTTGTTAACGTAATCTATTAAACATGAAAAAATTAACAATTCTATGTGCAGTTGCTTTAAGCAGCGTTTGCTTAATTCAATCGCATTGTCGGTTGCATTTGCTTTTCAGCCGATTAGATCCCGTTCGAAGTATGTGAAATATGAATCAAAATATGATGATTCGTGTATCAGATCGAAAAGCAATGGCGTTTTGCAAACGCGCTTTTCTTATTTTGGTTGAATGATAGAAAGAATGAAGTCGCCACTAAGAAATCTTTATCATGAGTTGAAGCTGATAAACTACACAGCGAAAAGCAAGTTTAATTTAGTGACAATTCATAATGAGTTGAGTGTTCACTTCGACAGCTTTCTCATGAACACTGATATGGGACGGTTTTCGTTTATACTTTGCCAATATCTGAAATTTTGTGGCTTTGGACTAATTGTGAAGATAAACAAAGAATTCGTTAGCCAATTAGCACCGCCGTATAAAAAGCTTTTCTTGGGGCAAAACCATAAGCTGGTACGCGTATGTAAAGCAAAGGAAAATACTGTAGAATTGGTATCTCAGGACGGAAATAGAAAATGTTTGGAGATTTTCTACGGATACCGGTTCATAGGAACCTTCGACAAAGGAGCCTTCTATATGCCTTTTCCCTTGCATCCAAGGTTTTATACAAAACCAATTAGTTCTGATGATCTAAGCATCTTAAGAAACCAGCACAGGAAAGTACTTGTGTTTTTTGCAGGAAATTTTGATAGTAAGCTTTACAACAGGGATGTACTTAAGGAGAACTTTAATGGAACTATTTCCCGGATCAGCGCATTAAGATACATCAGGGATCGGTTTCTTGAACCAGGTGAAGTTGAACTTGTGACGGAGGCTGGGCGATTGTATGAGATATTAGAAGAGGGAGCGAAAAAAATTGTACTATCAGAAGCGAGGACATCGGGAGACCAATGGTTAAGTATTTTAGGCAAAGCCCACTTTTTTATTTGTTTGCCAGGTGTGCGAATGCCATGGTCGCATAACTCAATTGAGTCGATGGCCGTAGGTACAATACCAATCATCCAGTATGGCTCTTTGTTTACTCCTCCTTTGGAACACATGAAAAACGCTGTTTGCTATACCGATCAGGATCAACTGGGTGAAATTCTGTCCGAAGTGCTCACATTGCCTGAACATGAGATAGAGAAGCTTAGATTAAATGTTATAGGCTATTATGAACAATATCTTTCTACGGAACAGATCGTCGGAAAGCTTGAAGAGTTCTTTTCGTCAGACGAAAGTACTTTAAGGGTGATAATTCCTTTCCTGGAGAATCCTGTGAAATGAAATATCCCGGATTCGTGTAATTTTTTGTGTATCAGAGTCTTGTGTTTGGGTATTGGAAGAGGTGTCATTAGTAATATTTTTGTTTACATCTTCTTACTATTTACAATGGGTACTCTATGAAAAGCAAATTCCGAAATTTTTTTTCTTTTTTTCTGCTATTTTTTTCTTCAACAATTCTCCTTTCCTCTTGTGTTGGTACTCAAAATGTAGCCTATTTTCAAAATATGAATCAGACAGAGCGAAAGCGGCTTGAGTCTGCTATTGCGTTCAGTGAGCCGATCATCCAAACCGACGACATATTAGGGATATCTATAATTACTGTAGACCCGCAGACAGCTGCGGTTGTAAATCAATCGTCTGTCCAGGAAACAATGGGGAATGCTAGAAATCCAAATTCAAGAGAAATAGAAGGATTTGCTGTTGATAAGAATGGTGAAATAGAGCTTGCAATCATTGGCAAAGTAAAAGTGGCAGGATTAAGCACTTTTCAGGCGCGGGAACTTATACGGAAAGAGGCGGCGGAGTATTATCAAAAACCTAATGTCACTGTTCGGCTCCTCAATTTTAAGGTCTCGGTTTTGGGTGAAGTGAGCAGACCTGGTTCATTTACCATGCCCAACGAGAAGGTGTCTATTTTAGACGCACTTAGTTTGGCAGGAGACTTAACGCTTTATGGAAAGCGTGAAAATATAATGGTTATCCGCGACCAGGACGGACAGAAAGAGTATGGAACGCTGAGTATTAATTCATCTGATATCTTTAAGAGTCCCTACTATTATCTCAAGCAGAACGATGTGATTTACGTTGAGCCTAATAAGGCAAAGGTCTTTTCATTGAACAGCACAGCCCGATCAACTGCGATTGTAACATTATCAGCAATTTCGACCATAGTTCTCATCATTACCAGAATCTGGTAGACCCTATACGACATAAGTAATGAGTAAACGTAAGTACACCGGTATGTCCTTCGATGAAGGCGATGAAATAAATTACACGCAGCTGTGGCGTAAGATGAAGGCTGCATGGCCTTGGTTTCTTGCGACATTTGTCGTCTTGTGTCTTGCTGTTTTTTTTTACATTCAATACGCCACGCCATTGTACAACATCCATGCGATGGTTAAGATAAGCAGTTCCACCAGGGGCGGAAGTGCAGCGGGAAACCACTCGTTGACAGAAGAATTAGGTGTGTCAACAACATCGAGCGTAGATGAAGAAGCGGTTGTTTTAAAAACTCGCTTCCTTATGGAAAAGGTGGTTAGAGATATGAAACTTGATGTGGTTTATTACCGGAAGGAGGGCTTTAAGGCCATAGAAATGTATCAGCCCCCCTTTGTGGTCGAGGTGATCGATCCCCTTGATTCCATCAGGTTCACAATGTTTGACGCTACTGTGTTATCTAACGGGGAAGTCGAACTGGAATGGGATGATACAGCAACTCAACTCAGCTTCAACAAGCCACTTAAAATTGCCGGAGTGGGTACCATACAGTTGGGTCAGACAGACGAAAGGCGTCCTGTACCTGGTGAATATAGCTTTACCATATCATCAATTGACAAAGCCGTAAACGATCTGACCAACAGCCTTGAAGTGGCATTGTTTGCAAAACAAGTGGCTATCCTTGATTTGAATTTTTCCTATCCGCTGCCGAAGAAAGGGGAGGATATATTAAATAGGCTTCTCGATCTATATGTGCAGACGAATTTGGAAGACAGAAACCGATTGGCTGACAGCAGTGTCGCTTTTATACAGAACAGGCTTAGCTTCCTTGGTGCCGAACTTGGGGATCTGGAAGGGGACATACAAAGTTTTAAGCAAAGAAACAGGATTGCTGAAATGTCTGAACAGTCTAAGGTAATGATTCAGAATAGTAGCCAATTTATGAATGAGGTAGCTAAGGCAGAAACTCAGATCAATGTTTTAACCAGCCTTCAGGAATATCTGCAGAACAATGCCGGAAATGACAGGGTTGTGCCGAGCTCGCTTGTGGTGTCTGATCCTACGTTTAGTGATCTGGTAGAAAAGTACAATACACTGCTTCTGGAAAGGGATAAAAGAATGGTAGGTGTGACCGCGAAGAACCCGGTGATCACGAATATCAATGAGAGGATAGCGAATTTGAGAGCAGATATGTTAAGCAGCCTCGTAAGCAGCAAGCGTTCACTTGGAATCACTCTTGCGAACTTAAGGCGACAAATGCAATCGGTGGAAGGCCAGGTGCAGGGTGTGCCGAGGATTGAACGAAACTATCTTGATCTGGCGCGACAACAGCAGATTAAGCAGGAGTTGTATATATTTCTGATGCAAAAGAGGGAGGAATCGGCCATTGCTAAAACTTATAATACTCCTAATTCGAAGAAGATTGACCCCCCAAAGACACAGGGGAAGGTAAGTCCGAAGGCTCCTGTCTATTATACGGTTGCGACATTGCTTTCGCTCCTTATTCCAGCATCGGTGATCTATCTGCGGTTTCTGACCAATACCCGAATTGAGAATAAGGATGATATCAGGAGTCATAGTACGCTCCCGGTGATCGCAGAAATTAGTCACAACACTGATGGCGAGACTTTTACTGTGGCATTCAAGCCTAGGACTCCAGTAGCAGAGCAGTTCAGAGCATTGCGGACGAAGTTATTGTTGAATCTCAGGCAGTCTGATGATAAAGTTATACTGTTGACTTCGAGCGTATCTGGAGAGGGAAAGTCTTTTGTATCGGCCAATCTGGCTAGCATTTTTGCCCTTTCGAACAAAAAGGTGCTGCTTATGGAACTCGATCTGAGAAAGTCAGGATTGTCTGCTAAGCTCGAAATACAGGATGGGCCCGGTTTTTCCGATTTTATTTTAGAAGAGGAGCTTTACTTTGGGAACATTATAAAGCCGTCCGGGATCCTGGATAGCCTTTATATCATGAGCGCAGGAGCTTTGCAACCAAATCCAGCGGAAATACTAATGAGCAGCCGCGTAAGCCTTCTCTTTGAAGCTTTACGTGCTCAGTTCGATTATATTGTTATTGACGCCCCGCCTGTAGGCGTGGTTACTGATGCACAGTTGCTGATGGAACATGCAGACACCTGTCTGTACATAGTCAGACAATATCTTACACTGAAATCTCAGCTGGCTATTGCGGAAGAGCTGAAAAACGAAAATCTCACAAAGCATATGGCCATGATACTGAACGATATTCAAGCCGGGTCGGGATATACTTATGGACAGTACGATTATAGTGCAGGTGAACGATCGCGGTTCAGAAAAGTTAAGGGGCTTTTTGCGAAGGCTTAATCATTGCTGATGGATAGAAAATTGCGCTTTTCGGTTATTATTCCGGTGCATAACAAGCTGCCGCATCTGGAACGCTCAATTAATTCTGTACTTAACCAGACATATCCAGAGTTGGAACTTATCATCGTTAACGATGCATCGACAGATGGTTCCGCTGAGAAACTAAAGGAGTTTTCAGACGGTAGAATAAGGCTTTTTGACCGTTCAGAGCCGGGGCCAGGTGGTTACCTCGCCAGAAACCTGGGAATCGATAAAGCTTGCTCTGACTGGATTTGCTTTCTGGATGCCGACGATGAGTGGGCACCGGAGTTATTGTACATACTGAAAGATACTATTATGCGAAACCCGGAAGCCGCATCGCTTTCCTGGGGTTATTACCATGTTTCGGGAAGTGCTAAGAAGCTCGATAAGACGTCCTCACTGAATAGGAATGACGAATTCAGACGCTTTAATCTTGTGGATTTGTTCAGGCAGCGACATACTCTGTGGACGGGGGCAGTTGCTTTTCGGAAAGACCTTTTGGTGCGCGCGGGTAAATTTCCTGCGTCTGGTTACAGGAGGGGAGGGGACGTTGATACCTGGATACGCTGTCTTGCCTTAAGCAGGGAGAATATTTGGATTAATAAGCCCCTTTCGAACTATTATCTGGACGCTGTTAATATGGTCACGAAGTCGGTTAAACGAGAGTCTCTTTATATATTCTCCCCTTTTGTAATGGATCTGTTGCAAAGGTCAAGTGATCGGGAATTGAGGAAAGCTATCAAGGACTTCCAGAATAAACGGATCTACAGTATCTTAAGGGGACAGATGCTCGACGGCCTGCAACCTGATTTTCATCTTATCAGTAAAATGAACATAAGTTCTTCGGGCATGCTCCTGCTTGCCAAGTTAATGGTAAGAAAACTAATAAAGAGATGATATGAAGCTGGCGTATTTTTATCGGAATCTGAACCACGGTGGGATACAACGTATGATCGTCAATGCCGCGAATTACTTCGCGGCAGCGGGACATGACGTCTCTGTTGTGCTTATGAAACCGGATGGGGAGTATATTGGCCTGCTTGATCAAAACGTTAGGGTTATCTGCTTCAAGTCAGTTGATAAGATGAAGTTGTTCAAATCTTTCTCTTCCATATTAAAGGAGGAGCAGTTTGACCTTCTCTTTACGGCTACGCCTTCATTGAATACATTCACGGTGATAGGGCGATTTCTCGCAGGTGTAAGAACCAAAATTGTCATATCTGAGCGGAACAACACAGCTGTGTTTTTCAGGAACAGCTCGCTTACATTATCTAAGCTGACGTTCCTTGCCATCCCGCTTTTGTATCGTTTTGCAGATGCGGTTGTTGCTGTGTCGAAAGGCCTTGCCGGTAGTCTCAAGAAAGTTGCACTTATCCCTGAAAGAAAAATACATGTAATATATAATCCGGCCTGGAGTCCGCAGCTGGAAGAACAGTCGGGTATTGATGTAAGTCACGAGTGGTTTGAGTCTCCCAAGGTGCCTGTGATTATCACTGTAGGGAGGTTGGTTCCTGCCAAGAACCACGCCCTGCTTATTGACGCAATAGCATTGCTTCGGAGAAATATTCAGGTCCGTTTGATAATACTTGGTGATGGAGATCTGCGATCGGGTCTCCAAAAGAAGATAGATGATATGAATCTTCATGACTGCATACGTTTAGAGGGCTTCAAGCTCAATCCGGTATCGTGGATGAGCAAGGCAGACTTGTTTGTTCTCTCGTCAGACTATGAAGGTTTCGGCAATGTTCTGGTTGAGGCGTTGGCTGCCGGACTGACTATCGTATCGACAGATTGTGATTTTGGACCTTCTGAAATTCTGGAGGGTGGATACGGTTATCTCTCACCTGTAGGCAATGCCACTGCATTAGCCTCTGAAATAGAGCGCGGATTACAATCGCCGATTGATAAAAAAAGACTTAAGAAAAGAGCTCAGGAATTTGGTACTGAGCAAATTATGAGACGTTATGATGAGTTGTTCTCCGAAATGGTTTCATAGTAATTTCTCGGTTTTTGTATATCCAGAAGGCTATTCTGTGTACGCTATTTTAATGTCAGATTTGTTCTATTTGTAATGACTCGATTGTACTAGCTCTCATCTCGTAAATTTTTTAACGATTTTTTATCGATAATTTAATCAGACACATGAAGTTGTTAATTATAACACCCTTTAAGAATGAAGAAGTGTCTGTAGGACAAACTCTTGCATCCATAGTAAAGCAGAGTTTGTATCCTACTGCCTGGCTGCTGGTGGATGATGGATCTGTGGATGAATCGCCGAGAATTGTACAGGAATATGCAGCCCAGTACTCGTTTATCAGGTATTACAGAAGGGAGAGTGGTTCGGTAGCCAGATCGACCGGAAACAATGTAGTTGAACTGTTCAATCTGGGATTAGCCATGGCTGAAGAGATGAAAATCAGTTGGGATATTGTGTCGAAACTGGATGCTGATCTCGTAATTCAGAAAAATGATTATTTGGAGTTTATTATAGAGAAGTTTAAAAGCTATCCAAAGCTGGGAATTGCAAGCGGGGCGACTTTTATCATCAAAGATCAGGATAAAGTGGTCGAGTCTAAACATAGATGGCACACGCAGGGGCCTAACAAGTTTTATAGGAAAGAGTGTCTTCAGGCGATTGGCGGCCTTAGGCCTTTTAAGGGATGGGATGGTATAGACAACATTCTGGCCCGAGATAAAGGATATATCACTGAGAAATTTTTTGAGCAGGACGTGTTGCATTTGTATCCCACGCAGACGAGAGATGTTGAAGGGGGAGTTAGACAGGGACTGCTTAGAGAGGCTTACGGATACCGGAATATGGGGTATCCCTTCTTTATGTATCTATTTAAAGCAGGTAAACTGCTGAAGGAAAGGAGTATGTATGAAGGATGTCTGTTTTTGTTTTATGGCATAAAGGCTACGCTGGTTAGCCGACCATTGGTTTCGAAGAATGAAGCTAGGGCTGTAAGACGCTTCATGGCTAAAAGAGTTGAAAATAAATTTACCTACACTAATTCTACAACACTATGAAAATCATGGGAATTGCGTCAGTTGGGGGCCATTGGGTTCAGCTGCTGAGAATAACGCTCGCCTTCGACGACGAAGATGTTTTCTTTGTATCCACGAATCCTGATTTTGCCAGTATGGTACCAGGAAAAAAGTTCTATCATATCGCTGAAGCCAGCAGATGGAACAAGTTTAGGCTTTTAAAATCGTTCTGGCATGCGTTTAATATTGTTTCGAAGGAAAAGCCGGATGTTATCGTCACAACAGGAGCAGCCCCGGGATTAATGGGATTAATGGTTGGATGGCTGATGGGAGTGCGCACGGTGTGGATCGATAGTATTGCCAACGTTGAGAAGATTTCATTAAGCGGAAGAATTGCATCCAGATTTGCTGATCGCGTCTATACGCAGTGGCCTGAACTTGCGTCATCAAAAATTATGTATGCGGGAAATGTGTTAGTATGATTTTTGTAACAATAGGAACTCAGGCACCTTTTAATCGTCTTATCCGGGCAATGGAAGAAATAGCTGGTGAGCTGGCAGAGGAAGAGGTGGTGGCTCAGGCTTTTGGAGTGGATTGCGTTGTCAGGAATATGAAGGTTGTAGAATTTCTGACGCCCGAGGAGTATAAGGAGATATTCAGCACGGCGCGACTTATCATTAGTCATGCCGGCATGGGTACGATCATATCTGCGTTAAAAGAAAGAAAGCAGATTATCATCGTCCCGCGCATCGCGGCTTTGGGAGAACATCGTAATGAACATCAAATGGCTACGGCTAACAAAATAGCCCAATTAAATTATATGCCTGTAGTATATAATATAGAGGATCTTCGCGAGGTTGTTTTGCATTCACATTCGGGTTCAAAAGTGCCATTCACTATGCCTGAGTTAGGAGATACTGCGTCCCAAAGCCTGATATTATCTATCCAGGAGTTCATGATTACAACAAGAAAACCGAGATAAGGAATGAGGGCGTTTATCTTCACCAGGCTTTTTATTATAGTGATGGGTGGCATGGGCCTTGTCTCCCTCGCTTTTCTCTTAGTGCGCAAACAAGCGGATCCAATGCTAACCGGGCTGGAAGCCTTGCTTGTGGTCTATTGTGGCGCTGCTTTCCTGTGGGCAAGATCAAAACGAATTGATAGCGTTATGATCTTGCAGGGATCTCTCGCTCTATATCTTATTTGCTCATGGTTGTATGCTGTAGTGTATCGCCAGGCGAATGTCCTCGATTTCCTGATGATATACAAGTCTTTTGTCTACCTGTTTTTGTTAACGTTTTTGACGGATAAAAGGTTGATGACTGCCAGGAGCGTTGTTAACTTCTATACCGTGCTGCTCGGGATCTTCTTTCTTAAATATTTACTGGCTTTTGTGCTTGGCACCGACGACCGGCCGATTGTTTATGAAGAAAACAACTTTGAGTTGATGCTTTTGTACGCCTTATTTCTCGTTCGTTACCGCATAACATCAGAAAAATCTTTGCTGATCATGGCCGTTCTGGCGGGTATCACACTCCTGTCCCTGTCCCGATCATCCTTACTTATGTATAGCATTCTTGTCTTGTATGTTTTCATTAAATCGTTTCCCAAGACATGGGTTTTCATAGTACCTGTTGCTTCGGCGATACTGGGGTTGGTGATTTTTTATATATTTTCACAGCGCTCAGGAAGCCTGGAAGAGATCGACCGCTATAAATTTATGTTGGTTTTCTGGAGTGAAGTGAAGGACTGGAATGCCTGGCAATGGCTGACTGGAAATGAACGTATTACACCATTGAGCTACTACTCTTGTGCCGACATGAGCTACTTCAAACGACTCTTTAGCTATTCTGGCGATGGAACGTGCTATTCTGTTGTTCTACACTCTTTTCTTTTAAGGGTGATTCTTGATCATGGCCTTCTCGGTCTTATTTTTATTATTTATGCGACCTGGCTGATGCTACATAAAAGTGGGATGGAAAAAGACACCATCCTTGTCTTTGTAGCTATTGTTATAATCAACGGACTTTCCGTATCTTCCTTCAATAATCTCTTTTTCGCTATAAGTATGGTGTTTCTGATGACAACGAATGTGACGATGTTGAAGAGAGACATTCATGCAGACCCGGAGTCGGGTTAATTTGACATATGACAGAATCAGTAACAAACAAATTTGGAGCCTATTTTAGGTTTTTTTATCGAATCTTGGGTTTACGTTTTTTGTTCGACATTTCGTTAAACATCTCTGTAAGCTTCCTGGATGGCATCGGGCTCGCCATGTTTATTCCGTTACTTCAGATGATGGATGATCAGGGTAATTTACAGACCAAGGAATCTATGGGTAATCTGCATTTTTTTACAGATTTATTTAATAGCCTTAAAATACCGCTCAATATTTATAGTGTCTTAATTTCTCTTGTTGTTCTCTTTATGATGAAGGGAGCACTCAAGTACTTTCAGCTAAGTTCTCAGGTTCGTCTTAAGCAACGATTTATGAAGAAACTTCGGTTTCAGCTGACCAATGACCTTCAGCATCTTAGCTATAACGGCTTTCTCAAGCTCGACGCTGGTAGAATCCAAAACGTGCTCACGTCTGAAGTTCAAAAGCTGCAACAGGCTTTTACACAGTATTTGAACGCTGTCAGTGCAGTCGCCATGTTGCTTACATATGTAATAATGGCATTTCTTGCTAACTGGCAATTTGCTTTTTTGGTTGCGCTATGCTCTGTACTGTCAAATCTTCTTTTCAGCAGGATCGTAAAGACAGTAAAAACCTCTTCTATGCGGATTTCTTCAAAAGGAAATGTTTTCAATGCTTACCTTATCGAGGCGGTGCATTTTTTCAAGTATTTAAAAGCGACAAATCAGTTTAGGGGATTCAGCAGAAAGATCAGGCAGGTAATTAAAGACACCGAAAGGTTAAACACGAAGGTAGGACATTATCAGGCCATTACCGCCAGTATCAGAGAACCGATGGTTATTTTGATCATTGTGATCGTTATCATTGTTCAAATCAGATGGATTGGCGGTAGCCTTGGATCTGTCATCTTGAGTCTTCTCTTGTTCTACCGTGCATTGTCTTTTCTGATGAATTATCAGAATTCCTGGCAGAGCTTTGTTCAGAATGTGGGCGCAATTGATTCCGTAACGCGCCTGACTCAGGAGATGCAAGGGCAGAAGGAACCACAGCAAGAGACCGAATTTGAAGGGTTTCAACAAGCGATCGAAATCAGGAACGTCCAATTTAAATACGGCGACACAACTGTTCTTCATAACATCAATATTGAAATTCCAAAAAATCAAACTATTGCCCTGGTAGGCGAAAGTGGGTCGGGAAAGACAACGTTAGCAAACATCATCACGGGACTGCTGCCCCTCGAAAAGGGGAGGATGCTTATCGACGGGCAGGACCTAAAGTTATATAATCTTGATAGTTATCGTAGTCGCATTGGCTACATATCCCAGGAAGCTGTAATTTTTAAAGATAACGTGTTTAATAATGTTACTTTCTGGGCCGAATCCAGTCCTGAAAACATCAGCCACTTCTGGAAAGTTGTAGAGATGGCATCGCTTACAGATTTTATCGAGTCGCTTCCTGATAAAGAGAAAACAGAGTTAGGAGATAAAGGAATGTTGATTTCAGGTGGACAAAAGCAGCGGATTTCTATTGCTAGGGAGCTCTTCAAAAGAGCAGATATCCTTATTTTAGACGAAGCTACATCAGCGCTTGATTCGGAAACAGAACTAATCATACAACAGAATATAGAGCAACTTCAAGGTAGCTATACAATGATCATCATTGCACATAGGTTGTCGACAATCAAGAATGCTGATAAGATTTTTATGCTTGACGGTGGGCAAGTGACCTATAGCGGAAGCTTTAGTGAGATGGTAGAAAATTCTGAACGATTTAAGAGGATGGTTCTCCTACAACAGATCTAAATACCTTTTGAAAGCTTGTTATCTGTTGTGAAATATTATTAACCGTCTGTGTGCTAAATTCTTGTAAAACTAAAATAATAATAATGCGTAACCAGTGCTTCATAAATACGTAAGACCTACCAACGAAATCGATTATATCAAGGGGGATGTTCTCGTATTTTTTGTAATCTTTATGGTAATAAAAACGTATCAGGTACTGCTAGCAGTGCTGGTTATGGGAAGTGTAGGCTGTTCTAAAACTGAAGAAGAACTCGCTACTCCCATTGAGACCGTCAGTGCGGAAACTCTGGCGGCTAGTAAATCACAACAAAGTAAAGCTACCTTACAAAACAGTCTTCCTTTTAAATTTGGTGCCTCTGTAAATATTGGTTTCCTGCAGAAGAACGAAAACTACCGGTCGCTTGTGACCCAGGAGTTCAGCAGCATTACCGCAGAGAGTGCTATGAAGATCAAAGAGCTCCATCCGGAAGAAAATACCTACGACTTTGCGGATGCGGATTACCTTATAAATTATGCGAAACAGTATAATAAGCGGGTTCATGGTCACACCCTAATCTGGGACAGTTCGTTACCTTCATGGATTAAGAATTACAAAGGCGATTCTAAGGCCTGGGAGAAGCTCTTTAAGACTCATATTCAAACTATCGTAAAACACTTTAAAGGCAGAGTAGCATCATGGGATGTTGTTAATGAGGCGTTCAAAGACGACGGCACATTAGACAAGACGACTATTTGGTATAAAAAGCTTGGTCCGGAATATATAGCCAGAGCCTTTGAGTATGCTCACGAGGCCGACCCACAGGCCGTCCTTTTCTACAACGATTACGGTCATGAATATGGTAATTTTAAAAGGAGAGGAATCGTTGCATATGTGAATAAGTTGAAAGATCGTGGTGTTCCAATTCATGGTATTGGAATGCAGATGCATACCCGTTATAATCTATCTGACGACAAGTTTGCAAAAGCAATCAATGAAGTAGCCGCGACAGGACTTAAAGTTCATATCTCTGAATTGGATATTTCGTTAAATCCGGAAAGTAATAAGAGTAAAAAGCTAACTGATGACTTATTGAAGAAGCAGGCAGCAAAATATAAGTTTATTGTGGAGACGTACAACTCGATTCCTAAAAGTCAGCAATTTGGTATTACTGCCTGGAACGTTACTGATGGCGACAGCTGGGTGCCGAAAAGTTATAAAAGACCTGACTGGCCGTTGCTGTTTGATAGTAACTACCAGAGAAAACCTGCTTATCAGGGAGTCCTGGATGGTGTAAAGTGAGAGCAGTGATTGGTTCAAATCTGTGCACTTGATGTCACAAATTCGATCGGTATATTTGGAGTAAGCGTTAATTATAAGTCTTAATCGCCTGATATACTGATCGCATTAAATGAATATTCATGTAATCATTTCCACCTACAACGGTGCCCGATGGATTGAAAAGTGTTTAAAAAGTATTTACGCTTCCAGCATCCCTGTAAAAGTAAACTTGATAGACAACGTTTCCTCAGATAATACACTGGATATTATTAGGAAGCATTTTCCGGAAGTGGATATCACACCTAACCACGAGAATATCGGATTTGGAAGAGCAAATAATATCTTGCTAAGAAAAGCCCTCGACGACGGGGCCGATTTTGTTTTTTTAATGAATCAGGATGCCTGGGTAGATGAGAATACAATTGCGGGCCTTGTTCAGATCCATCATCAGCATCCGGAGTATGGTATAATATCCCCTACCCATCTCAATGGAAGTGGTACAGCTTTCGATACTCTTTTTGGGATATATTGCAGACACTGCCCAGGGCTGTTTTCAGATCTCTATCTTCAATCGGCTAAAGAATTATACAGCATAAACTTCGTAAATGGAGCATTCTGGCTTGTTTCGCGGGATTGTTTGTTAAAAACAGGACTCTTCGACCCCATATTTCCGCTTTACGGTGAGGACCTTGATTTTGCAGCCAGGGCAAGGGTTAAAGGGTTTAAAATCGGTGTAGCACCTGCCTATAGAGGTTTTCATGATCGTGATAATAGGCCGGCCAGTTTAGTACATGCAAGGCGTATTAAGAAGATCAAATATATCCGCGTATTAAAGGATACAGAGAAGAGCTTTCCACAGGCTTTGACGGATTACCTTATCCAGTTTAATAAGAATGTTTTTAAACCTTTGTTTCGTTTGAATCTGAGGTTGTCTTATCATGAATTTAAAATCGGAATGAATGTGCTCTCATCAATTAATAAGATATTATATTCCAGAAAAGCATGTTCAAAACCCGGAGCATATATAAATGGATAGCCCTATGGTGTCAATTATCATTCCCTGTTACAATTGCAGCGAGTTTGTTAGCAGGGCCATCGAAAGTGTCTTCAGGCAGTCCATCACCAACTGGGAGTTAATCCTGGTTAATAACAATTCGACTGACGACACCCAGGTGGTGCTGAGCCGGTTTTGCAAAGCTTATCCTGACTGCGTAACTAGTATTAACGAGCTAAAGCCTGGAGCACCTGCAGCGAGGAACGCTGGCCTAAGGCAAGCTGTAGGTGATTGGATTCAGTTTCTGGATGCAGATGATGAACTTATGCCTGAAAAGATTGCCAGACAGCTCGAGATTGCCAGGGCCGGATCGTTTGACGTTATCTCTGGTGCCTACCTGTCGAGTCGGGCAATTGGCGGAACTGTTGTTGAAAAGCTAAGATTACCCAAGATGGAGAATATTTGGAAATCGCTTATCTCATCTAAGCTTGGTATTACAAGTGCAAATCTCTGGAAAAAGGAAGCCCTGCTGAAGGTTTACGGTTGGGATGAATCTCTGAGTTCGTCTCAGGAGTACGATCTACTGTTCAGGCTACTCACTGTAAAAGTCAGAATCGGGTTTGACTTCTCGCCACAGACGATCATTCACAGTCTGGAAAACTCCGTATCGAATACAACAAGCTCAAAACGGTTAGAGAAAATAATGGATGACAGAATAAATTTGAGATTCCGGATGAAAAAATATCTAATAAATGAAGGGCTTTTTACCCAAGAAATAAGTGCTTTTTTTGACTCCTATCTCTACAGGCTTCTTATAAGACGAAGACATCTGATTCCAGGATATGTTTCACACAGATTAAAAGAACTTTCATTGGATGTATCTCTTAAGGAAAGGCTTACACTACAAACAAAAATATTTTTGAAACAGCTTCTGGGACGAAACCCATAACTGTGATGCCGAAAAGTGTTTTTAACTAAAAAAATAGCCAAAGGCTGCCTCACTTTAATACATTCTTAAAAGTATGAACACAAATAATGCTTATAAGTGTTTTCTAGTTTAACCAATATCATTAGTTATGTTAAAGAAGACATTAAATTCAATTGGAGCACTAGTTTTGCTTCTGGCCGTTGCTTGTACGAATACGAAAAACAGTAACAGTTCAGATTCCCTGAGCACTGAAGGTGAAAATGCAAGAGACAACACGAGTTCAGCGCAGGCTCATGCCGACATCTCTGCTACTAAGGCGGATACATCCGGAAGCGGTATGGCTCATTTTACTGCTCTAGGTGATGGTAAAGTGGAACTGAAGCTTACGCTCGAGTTTCCTGCAAAAGCGAACCAATCCGTTGCAGTTCACTTTCACGAGCATGGCGATTGCAGCGACAGTGGCAACGGGGCTCATGGACATTGGAACCCAACTGGCGAAAAACATGGAAAATGGGATTCTGGCGAGTATCATTCAGGCGATATAGGTAACATCGACCTTGATGGTAGCGGTAAAGGCCAAGTAACAATTCGGTCTGACCGCTGGAGTATTGGAGGTGACGAGAAGACTAACATTCTTAACAAAGCTATTATTGTTCATTCAGGCATGGATGATTATACCACCCAACCTACCGGGAACTCCGGAAGTCGTATTGGCTGCGGTGTAATCATGGAAATGAAATAGTTTTGTTTCGTTAGATCAATTTCCGGCTATGGCACAAATCATTCTGTGTCATAGCTTTTTATGAAATATTGCTTAAATTCATATTGACCAATTACTATTTATATGAAAGCAATAGCAAAAATCCAGGATTGGGGCAATCGTCATCATCCAAAATGGCTCGACTATTTTCGTATTCTTTTAGGCCTGATACTGATCTGGAAAGGCATTCAATTCGCTGCGAACCTGCACGCCTTTGATACATTAATTGAAAATGCCGGGTTCGGCATGATTTTTTCGGTAAGTATGCTTGCGCATATAATCATTGTGCTGCACATCTTCGGAGGTCTGCTTATTGCATTAGGTTCCAGCACCCGGCTTTGTTGCCTGCTTAACTTACCGGTTCTGCTTGTCGCAGTATTTTACATTAACCAGCAACATGATGTTTTCAGGCCTTATGCAGAAATCTGGCTGTCTTTGTTCGTATTAACGGGGCTGATCGTCTTCCTTATCGAAGGTGATGGCATTGTGTCTATAGAACGGGTAGTAGTCCCTCGAGAGGTGTAAGCTATGCAGGCTGTTTTTAAACAAATACATTGATTAAAGGTTCCTTAATAAAACCAATATCATGTTTGACAAAGTATTAGATCTCGTAAAGCAGCATATTTCCAATAATCCGGAAATAGCGAAGCTTCTTCCCCCGGGCCAGCAGGAAGATGTAAACAAGGAAGTGGCCACTGGTGTAAACGAAGGCCTGAAGAATAGTTTCACATCAGGTGGAATAGGGGGGATGTTATCATCTCTGACCGGAGGGGCAGGAAACGAAGATATGTCTGCAAACATTGCGAAAGCTGTAGCAGAACGATTACAGGGAAAATTTGGTCTCTCTCCTGAGGTTATCCAAAAAATTTCGACTGCGATTCCCGGCATCATTCAGAAGCTTAGGGGTTAAAGAAAAACGACAGAGCCGGAAATATTAAATCTCCCGCTCTGTCGTTTCAGAGCACAATCACAATTTAATTTTAGAGTATTACGATATACTGATATATTGCCGACGAAGCGGGAGCTGGTGCCTCGCGACTAAGATCGTTATTTATGAAAAACCAGGTGTTTTCCAGAAGGCAGTTTATCAGGACATCCGCTGTGCTTGCTGCTTCAGCAGCTGTATTCCCTGTTTCAGCTCAAAACAAAAAGGCTGCGTATCTTAAAGCCTCATCATTCGTGCCATTAAAATGGCTGGAAAATATAGATCTTAAATACATGCAAGGGGTAACGTGGGGAGTTCCCTGGCCAAAAGGACTTGTGAAAAAAAACACAGAGTTTCAACTGAGAGATGAGCATAACAAGTCTGTCCCGGTGCAAGCCTGGCCTCTTGCTTACTGGCCTGATGGTTCTGTTAAATGGTCAGCCTATGCCGTTAATAAAGTTGTAGCGAAAACAGGGTCACTTACTTTACGTCCTGGTAAGGCAGAGAAAATTTCCAATAGAATACTTGTCAAAGAATCAGATAAGAAAATTGAAATTGATACACAGCGTATCCGTTGTATACTGAACAAAAAGGGCAATCTTATCATTGATTGTATCGAGAAAGACGGGAAAAAGCAGTTTCTTGAAGGAAGGTTGATAATGATTACCCAAAATCATGCCGACTCTGACAGCGAAGGAGACATAAAAAAGAAGCTGTATACAGGGGAGATCGGGAACGTTTCTATCGAACAGCAAGGCCCTGTCCGTGCAGTAGTCAAAATAGAAGGAGCTCATTGTGCTGGCCCACAAGACGTGCTGATCCCTTTCGTAGTTCGCCTTTATTTCTACCATGAGAGCGAGTCCGTTAAAATTATGCATACTCTCATATATGATGGTGATGAGAATAAGCTGTTCGTCAAAGGGCTCGGATTCCGGTTTGCTGTAGCTATGAATGATGAACTGCATAACCGGCATATTCGGTTCGTGGGAGAGGAAGATGGCGTCTTTGCTGAGGCTGTGCGAGGGCTTACAGGACTTCGTCGTGATCCCGGAACAGAGATCAGATCCGCTCAGCTCAGAGGAGAAGCAACGCCTCCTGTCTCTGAATTTCCAGAAGTAGTATCGAAACGGTTACACCTTATCCCTGCTTTTGGAGACTATACACTATATCAGGGAAATGCAGGTTCTTTTTCGATTAAAAAACGGACATCCAGCAACCATTCCTGGCTTAATGCCGGGCACGGGGGAAGGTCAGCCGGCACCGGTTATTTAGGAAGTCCCTCGGGTGGCGTAGCCTTTGGAATCCGCAACTTCTGGCAAAGTTACCCAGCCCAGATTGACATCAGGGATGCCCATTCCCGGCAAGCAGAGATAACGCTGTGGTTGTGGGCGCCCGAAAGTCCGGCTATGGACCTCCGTTTCTATCACGATGGAATGAGTATGGACGATTTCGATAAACAGAATGAGGGCCTTGAAATTACATACGAAGACTATGAACCCGGCTTTGGGACACCACACGGAGTTGCCCGTACCAGTGAGATGCAAATATGGATCATGGGAACTCCGGCAAACGAACAGATTGCCGGGCTGGCCAGGTCACTGCAAAATCCGGCCTTATTAGTATGCGAGGCTGACTATCTTCAAGAACAAAAGGTTTTCGGAGGAAACTGGTCGTTGCCAGACCGTTCTTCTGATGCCAAAAGAAAGATAGAGGAACGGCTCGACTGGAACTTCGAATTTTATAAGAAGCAGATCGACCAGTTTGAGTGGTACGGCTTCTGGAATTACGGTGACGTTATGCATTCCTATGACACGGATCGGCATACCTGGAAATATGACATCGGAGGATTCGCATGGGATAATTCGGAGCTCTCAACTGATCTTTGGCTCTGGTACTATTTTCTGCGTTCCGCAAGGCCGGATGTTTTCCGGATGGCCGAGGCAATGACGCGTCACACAGGGGAAGTGGATGTCCACCATATCGGGCGTTTTGCACCATTAGGATCACGCCATAATGTAATGCATTGGGGCTGCAGCGCTAAGCAACTTCGTATCAGTACCGCATTGAACAGAAGGTTCTTATATTACCTGACTGCTGATGAGCGGATCGGTGACTTGCTGAAGGAGCAGGTCGATGGAGTGAAGACTCTCGTCGACATCAAGCCACTTCGCAAACGCCAGAAATCCGATGAAGAAAGCATCACACGGCGACCTGCTCATATTGTTCATGCTAGTTTTGGTACCGACTGGGGATCCATAGCAGCGGCATGGCTAACAGAATGGGAACGTACTGAAGATGCCGCTATTCGTGATAAGCTGCTGCGTGGGATGCAAAGCATTGCCGCTCAGCCGAAAATGTTCTTCACAGGTGCCGGCTACTTCGATTTCAATACAGGAGCATTCGAAATAACGAAGAAACAGGATATTAGTGTAAGTCATCTAAACGCTGCATTCGGGCTAACCGAGATGTGCGAGGAACTTATATTACTGCTTGATGTTCCTGGGTTTAAGAAGGCTTGGTTGCAGTACTGCAGATTGTATAACGCTTCGCAGGAAGAGCAGGAGCAGGAACTCGGGGCAGGCGTTGCGAAACTCAATCTTAGACAGGGACATGCCCGCTTAACAGCTTTTGCTGCACACACCTTGAAAGACGAAGCATTAGCCGCGCGCGCATGGAAGGAATTCAACAATGGAACAGACGAGCGAATTCCTCAGCTTTCTCTGATATCAAGGCCTTTGGTACTGAACCCGGTAGAAGAGTATAAAGACGCAGGAACGAATGGTGCGGCTCAGTGGGGGCTGTCAGCGATACAATGCCTCGCCTACGCAGGTGAGCATATATAGAGAATGGCTCTTCGCATAAGATGTGAAATTTGACCATTATAAATATTTTATTAATCATTTTAGATCCCGGTTAGCTAAATTGCGGTCTGAAACCGATAAAATAATGCGTACAAAGCTACTGGTTACTTCTGCTCTCATCACCATCGGAGTTCTTGTAAGCTTCAGCATTCGAAGAGAGGTCGTCCGTCCTGCCATTGAAGAGACTTCAATATGGCAGAGCTACGATCGTTATAAAGAGCCGGCTATCCAAAATCGTATGATCAAACATGCAGAGATCCAGCCGCTCATCAATAAGCATGTTTCTTCAGGACTTTTACGTTCCTCTCTCCTGGGTACGTCTGTGCAAGGACGAAGTATCAATCATCTGGTCGCTGGGAAAGGGAAGATAAAGGTTCTTTTATGGACGCAGATGCACGGAGACGAGTCAACCGCGACCATGGCTTTATTCGACATCTTCAACTTTCTTTCTGCCCGAGATGAAAATGATTCATTCCGGCACTTGCTGATTGAAAAGCTGGAACTTCATTTTGTTCCAATGGTCAACCCGGACGGCGCAGAGGCATGGAAACGCAGGAATGCCATGGATATTGACATTAATCGGGATGCGCATGCACTCACTACACCAGAGGGACGTCTTCTGATGAAGGTTGCCGACGAGATAAAGCCCCGATTCGGGTTCAACCTGCACGATCAGAACATCTTATACTCGGTTGGTTCATCCAAGAAACCGGCTACGATTTCTTTTCTTGCACCCGCATACAACCATGTAAGGGATATGAACGAAATACGCGGAAACGCAGCGAAGATGATTGCGCTGATGAACCGTACGCTCCAAAAATACCTGCCGGATCAGGTGTCAAAATACAGTGATGCGCATGAACCACGGGGATTCGGCGACACATTTCAGAAAAAGGGAATATCAACGATTCTCATTGAATCCGGCGGTTATCAGAACGATCCGCAAAAACAATACATTCGGAAGCTTAACTTTTATGTACTGCTTAGTGCATTACATGCAATCGCAAAGGAGGCCTATGAGCAGGAGGATATTGAACAATATCTTTCTATTCCTGAAAATGGCAGATCCCTCTTCAATTTGGTTATCCGGAATGCAGAAATTGTGAAAGACAGCCTGCGTTACCGCGCGAGTGTCGGCATCAATTATTCAACGTCAGTTGACGCTACAGGAAAACGCTTAAATTATCGCGGCGCTATTGAAGAACTTGGTGACATGCATAATAACTACGGTTATAATGAAGTGGACGCGGCTTCTCTGATATCGATGCCCGGAAAAATCATACCCATGAAAAAGGTTGAATGGGAAAAACTTAGTTTAGAAAGTGAAGCAGCACTTTTGAAGCAGGGCTATCTGTATATAAGGTTTTCCGACCAACGTTCTCCTGCAGGTCCGGTACAAGGCCGTCTTCTCAATTTGATCAACGGAGCCTCCGTAAGTTCGCGTCCTATTGCACTATATCAATATCCCAACTTCATTCTTGCTACCCCCGACGGGAAGCCTGCTTATGCAGTGGTTAATGGATTTCTGGTTGATCTAAGTAAAGAGATTTCGTCCCTGCCAAATACCTATGGATATTAGTCATAGCTAATCTCAAGCTTTCAAGTAGCTTGTTTTTGTTAGCTTTTAAAAACATTATCAACTATCAAACAGTTAATTATCCATGGAAAATGATGAACTAAAGACGAAAGAGTTTGGAATAACCATAGAAATATCCTGTGATCCAGATCCTGATTCAAGGTTTCAAGGGTATGATATTGCTCCATTGCAAGGACAGACATATCAGGTCAGGCGTGGGGGCAGAGAAGTTGGCAAGCTTCGTCTGTCCGGCCAGGATAGCTGGGAGTGGACCGAAGGAAATCTTTCTCAGGACTGCGCGGACGCCATTGGCAAAGCTATCAATGCGCATAACAGACGCTATTCCGGGTAACAGAAATTATAGGTTTGTAGAGACTGCGGCGAGGAGAAGGGGGATTAGGAGTTCAGTAGTCCTTCTGCAAATCTCGTACCTTTGCAGAAGAAACATGCAAGCGTAATTGAGAATGGTAGATGTCTTAAAAAGGAATAACGTCAGAGTAACGGGGAGAGGGGAGCAAGCCATAATTTTCGCTCATGGCTTTGGGTGTGACCAGAATGTGTGGAGATATCTTATAACGGAATTTGAGAATAGTTACCGAATTATAGTGTTCGATTTCGTGGGCTCAGGGCAGTCTGACCTAACAGCCTACAATTCACAAAGGTACAGTAGCCTCGACGGTTACGCTTTAGACGTTATCGAGGTCCTGGAGAAGATAAACCTTAAAAGTGTTATTTTTATCGGGCATTCAGTCGCATGCATGATCGGCATGAAAGCCGCCATAGCTCGTCCAGAGTACTTCCAAAGCCTGATATTTGTAGCGCCTTCGCCCTGTTATATGATTGACGATTCCTATAATGGAGGGATGGAAAGAGCGCATCTTGAGGCTTTGTTTGATGTGATGGATAGCAACTATCTGGGGTGGTCCAGTAGCATGGCACCGCTTATAATGGGAAACCCGGAAAGACCGGAACTAGGAGAAGAACTAACTGCCAACTTTTGTGCTACCGATCCTGATATAGCACGTGAGTTTGCGCGCGTTACATTTTTATCCGATAACAGAGCCGATCTAAAAATGCTTAAGACTCCAAGTCTCACACTGCAATGTTCATCTGATATACTTGCTCCAATCGAAGTGGGGCATTACATTCATGAGAATACAGTTAACAATACTCTCGTCATACTCAGCGCCACGGGACATTGCCCGCATATGAGTCACCCCGAAGAAACAATCCAAGCCATCAGCTCTTATATAAAAAATGATGAGTTTTGATGATATGAAAGCTGACCAAACCGGGCAGACGTCCGACTTTGCCTTCCTGTATAACAGTGCTGCATGCGGACTGATTTCATTTGATTTATCCGGAAAGATTCATGAAATGAACCAGACCCTCCGTATGTGGACCGGTTTAGAAGACTTTCAGACAGATGAATTAATTTTTCCAGATTTGCTCGAAAAGGGCAGTCAACTCTACTTTCAACTCTTCGTATACCCCTTGCTTAAAATGCATAAGGAGGTAAAGGAAATTAACCTTAAAATCGAAACGGAAAGTGAAAGCTTCCAATGTTTGCTTAGCGCAAAAGTGATAGTGGGCTCTGGTGGGGATGATAATACGCTTGTTCATGCAGCCATATTCAAGGTAGTCGATAGAAAAAAGTTTGAGGATGAGCTTCGATTGAGAAAAAAGAAAGCCGAACTGGAGACCCTTCAAAAAGACGAAACCTTAAAGAAAGTTGCTTCCGATCAATCCCACCTCGTCCGCGCTCCATTGGCAAATGTGCTGGGCCTAATCGCCTTGCTTGAACAAACTGAGATGAATGGGGATTCAAAAGAGTTGCTCTCCATGTTGAAAGAGTCAGCGAATCAACTCGATACGGTTATCAGGAACATTGTCATTACTGCCAATACTTAATTGATGACCGGCCAAAGCCGACGTTCGTTAATATTGATATCTTCGCACATCTGATACCATGAAGAAAATTGTTCTGTTGATCGCCTCTTTCTGTCTTGAGATTGCTTGCTACGCGCAAATAGGTGACCTGTCTAAAATAGGCCTGCTGACATATGGCGGCTTGCCCGTAAGAGAAACCTTAGCGACTGGCGATCAAGCCAAAATACTCATAAATGCTGCCTATATTTCGTGCTATGACGAACAATTGAAGAATCCCCTTTGGGTGGCATATCGTTTGGGAAATATAAAGGGGGAGTTCAAGTACGTCAACTGGGAAAGGCCTTTCCGTTTCATAACAGACTATCGCACGGAAAGCAAGGTAGATCATGATGCGTTTAACAGATCAGGATACGACAGAGGCCACATGGCTCCCAACGCTACCATCTTATCGCAATACGGACAGATGGGACAGCTTGAAACATATTTGATGACAAATATATGTCCCCAAAGCCCAACCCTTAATCACGGGCTTTGGGCGAGTTTAGAAAAGCTCGAAAGAGAAAGTCTGTCACAGGATGATACCCCCAATAAAGAAGTACACGATCTCTTTGTTATTACTGGTCCTGTTTTCGATAAAAGCCCCCGTATCCTGGCCTCTGGTGTTGCTGTACCTACAGGTTTTTACCGTATCCTGGCGTTTCGTAAGGGTTATACCGGTACCCTGAAGGCTGTCGCTTTCCTCTTTCCTCAACAGCCGCAGTCCAAGAAACTCGACGATTATCTCACTACAATCGACCATATTGAATCATTAACAAACCTCGATTTCTTCCCTGACCTTTCCCGGATAGTCCAACACAACCTGGAAAGTAAAAAACGTGATCTATTACTTAATGACGTTAATTAAAGCCAGTAAGGCCCCTCTGATTAGCAATTCATGCAATGGTGATTCAAACTGAACGAGTTCACCAATAGTACTTACAATGCTCCATCATCATTCATAGCTAGAATAGGCTATAACGACATAAAACTGTTTAAAGCGTTGTTTAAAAGAAATTCCTTAAATTCGAAACGCTGAGATTTAAAGGAGTAGTGTATGGAGGAGTTGTTGGAAAATATTTTAGCTTGTACTTTTTGCAAAGACCATTTGCAGGCCGGTGTCCGTCCTGTCGTTCAGATTGGAACGTCATCCAAAGTACTCATCATCGGGCAGGCTCCCGGCAGGCGGGTTCACGAGACCGGTATTCCCTGGAACGATGCAAGTGGGAAGACCCTGAGGCAATGGCTGAATGTCGATACCACCACGTTTTATAACCCCGAAATGTTTTCCATCATGCCAATGGGCTTTTGCTATCCGGGGAAAGGAAAATCAGGTGATCTGCCGCCAATGCCACAATGCGCGACCCTGTGGCACACTAAAATCCTCGAAACCTTTACCTCAGCTCCCCTTATATTGCTTATTGGCCAGTATGCTCAGCGTTATTATTTCAGAAGCAATTACAAAGGCAACCTTACAGACACTGTCCGGTCTTTTCGTGAATATAGTCCAAACTTTTTCCCCTTGCCCCATCCTTCACCCAGAAACCAGAACTGGTTAAAGGTCAATCCCTGGTTTATGGAAGATGTCATTCCGGAGTTAAGGGAAAAACTGCAGTTACTATTCACAGCTGACTCATTACCTTAGATAATGTTTTTATACAAAAATCAAACAGCCACAAATATTTAGCTGCCGAAATGCTGTATGCGATATTGAAACGTAAGCATGAAATAGCGCGCAAGGCGGTTGGTCTGCGAGTCTACAATCACGTTGTCGAAGACATCACGCGAGATAGCAGTATTCTGGTTGAACAGATCATATCCCTGAAAGCGGATATTTCCTCTGTTCTGTTTCAGGAACCTGTATTCCAGAAACAAGTTCAACAGGGTAGGGTTCGTATTATTCGCGTTAAAACCAGTGTTTACCGTTTTCGAAAAATCGTAGCCTAGTGTAAGATCCTTTTTGAAATATGTCCTCCCAGTCAGGCCAACGCTATAAGTCTTGGTATAGCGGTCAGACAGAGATCCCGAGCTGTATTGCGTCTGATTGTAGGAAAATGAAGTATTCAGTTCCGCATTCGTTTTATCCTTAATATCCAGCCTGAACTTAAGGCCTTGGTTGATATTGAGGTTCTTACCTACGATCCGGTCATTATTTGTAAAAGCGATATTATTACTGAAGTTCGATCCTCCGGAATAAGTGATGGTGTATTGCCTCTCCGAGAAAGGAACGGAGAACGAATAGTTAGCCCGCGCATTGTAGAAACCGTCTGTGTTTATATAAGATGAAATTTGTTTAATACTGTCAGGGATAATAACCTTCGTAGTAACAATCTTATCATTCGTCTGACTCATGTCAACCCTTGCATTCATCACATAGCCGCTTTTCCAATCATTTTGCTTGTATTCCAGCCCGAAGTTGTTAGTGAATTCCGGCTTAAGATCAGGATTTCCGGTAATAACGTTCTGAATATTTGAGTTGTCAGTGATTGGCTGCAACTGCGTAAAACCCGGCTGGTTGCTTCGCCCATAATAACGTAAAGTAAACGACTGCTCCTTCGAAAACTTATACACCATTCTTGCGCTGGGTACCCAGTTTAGCGTTTCTTTCCTGGTTTGAATACCCCTACTGAGATCCTGGCCCTTCAATACAGATGGCATAACCGCTATTCCGGCGAAATAGTTAAGCTTCGGTGCTATGTACCGGTAGTTTAAACCTGCACGGTTAGTCACGAACTGATAATTGTAGTTATTGCTGAGGTTTGCATTCAAGGTCTCCTCCTCCGTTAAGGGATCAATATCCCGCGTATCCCGTAAGGTTTTAGTCGATGTCCTGTTCCATTGATAGTTAAACTCAAGCATCCCTCTCTCACTTAAGGGCTCGATGTAAGCCACCCGTAAGCGAGTATTTGTATTGCGATTGTCGTTTTCACGATACTGGTACTGCTGTTCAATAAAACTGTTGTTCAATGAGTCAGTATTGGTATAATCGTTCCGTATATCTGAAAGATTGTCGCCGATAGATGTGTTTACTTCAGCGCTGGCACTTAGATTGCGGCCCTTTCTTCTAAACTTATGGTGGTAATACAGTTCATTGTCCGAACTGAAAGAAGAGGAAGAGGCTGTAGAGACCCGTTCACGTACCGAATTGGCCGATAGCAATTCCGTCAGCGTTGATCCGGTACTAAGTGTATTACCTGTATTATAAGATACCCACGGCTTGAATTTGAAGTAGTTCATGCTGTCAGGCCTGAATTCCAGATTCCAGGACAAGCCCTGCTCAGTGGTCTTATTGTTATTATCACTGCGGTCATTTTCGTAACGCGTGTAACTGTCGAAGGCACTCTCAGTAAAAGTTCTTTCCAGCGAGTGATTGTCATTTCTCTGGAATCTGTAGCTTCCATAACTTTCTATCTTCTTTCCCCAATTATCACGATAATGGATTCTCGCAGATGTACGGTCGGTGGTACCTTTCGAACGGTTAGAAACATTGTTGTTTGTCGCGTCAACGGAAATCTGTTGATCTCCGTTAAAGCGGTTCGCTCTTGCTCGTCCGGTATAACGATCGGTCGAACCAAGTCCTCCTTCGGCGCGACCAAAATAGCCGATCTTCTTATCTTCCCTTGTATTGATGTTCAGGATCTTCTGAGGTTCGCCACTTTTTATTCCGCTTAAATTCGCTTCTTCTCCGTAGTCATCTACCAACTGAATATTCTTAACAATATCGGCCGGCAAGTTTTGAAGGGCAGCAGCTGCCTCATCACCAAAGAAGTCCTTGCCGTTAAGGCGGATCTTTGTAACAGGTTCTCCCTGAGCCTTTACATTCCCTTCGTTGTCCACTTCCATGCCAGGCAAGCGCTTAACCATCTCATCAACAGCGTCGCCTTCTCTTACCGGATATGCTCGCGCATCATATTGTACTGTATCTTCTTTAACCACGACCGGTGTGATGATATTGATGACTACCTCGTTCAATTGATTATTCGCATCCTTCAATCGGATAGGAGCGAGGGTTACGGATGCACTTTTTTGATCTACAGTGTATTCCTTGCTGAAGGTTTGAAAGCTGATGGAGCTTACAGTAATACTGAACTTCTGAGACTTTATCGCTGGAAAGCGAAAAGCACCCTCCAGATTAGTGGCGGTAGAGAAAGTATCGAGAGTTGAAACAAGTTTAACGGACGATCCCGGCAAAGTAATTCCTGCGGAGTCCTGCACAACTCCCATGATCGACCGGCTGGATTGAGCGGTTGCGGAGTAATGTGTAAGAAAAGTTATGACAAAGAAGAAGAGGGTTTTTCTCATTAATTGGTTAGGTCAAAAGGAAACAACCAGTCGCTCTCGCGGCTGGTTATTCTATCATTGATAAACTAAAACTTTAAATTTTCACCGGCTTCACTTTAGCAACCTCTACCAGGCTGTTCAGATAAGCCTCTATATTGGTATAGCCGTCGTTGCGGTATTTGGCAGCATCGCTTGCATCTTTAGCATTCAGGCCATTCTGCTTTTCCCAAGCATCAGGAATACCATCTTTGTCGGTGTCCTGGTAAGGCTTACCCTTGTATTCCGGATAACCGCCCACCTGGCTGATATCGGTAATGATACCACCCTTGTAAGAGTCCTTCGGTAATCTGCGGTGTTTGAAATCCGTCTCCGGTAATTTCACATTCTTCAGCGCATTGATCTTTCCGGTTCTAACCTGCTCTACAACCCGTACATCTACCGGATCACGCTTAGGCAGCGTAGCACCGGCATTGTCAAGCACATAGCTATAAGCTTCCTGCGTTGGAATGATAGTGATCGGGGCCATCGGGAAAGGCTTGTCCACCTTCATGGCGGCAAAGTAAGGCTGCGCTTGCTCATAAGACATCAGCTCACCCTTTTTATCTTCTACCTGCACGCCACCGTCCCAGTTATTATCCGTTACCTTCTTATTGCCTTCAATGATGTTGCCTGCTACATGCGCTCTTCCGAAAACCACATACGGCAGCTTGCTGCGCCCCGACTCCGGTTTCAGAATCCGGTAGCTGATAGGCTGACCAAGCGGTGTCAATGGTCCCGGTTTGTAGTAGTTGTTGATGATGTTGTATTGAGCCGTATAGTCTCCACCGTCTGTTGAGCGATGTACCCAGTTGAACATCACGTTATTTGCAAAATTGAAGATGCCGTTCCAACCGATGGATGGGTTACGTGCCGCGTTATCGGCCCAAAGGTTACGCATAAAGGTAGCATTCTCTCCACCCAGGGTGCTGCCAAAGGCATGGTTCCAGGTATCCAGGGCTTCCGAGAAGATGGAATTCTGAATGGTAATATTTACCGTTCCCAGCTTCACTTCCTGCTTGCCGGTGCTGTCATTATACATATGGCGGTACATGGACATATTTTCATCCAGTCCCCAACTAGCCGACACATGATCGATCATGATGTTCCCGACCGGGTTACCTCCAATAGCGTCATCCCTGCGGCCTACGTAAGTTTCCCCACGGCGAAAACGCATAAAGCGGATCACCACATCGTGGGTATTGATCCATACAGACTCACCGGCTACACAGACACCGTCACCCGGAGCAGACTGTCCTGCAATAGTAATATAAGGAGCACGGATAATCAGCGGTGTCTTCAGACGGATGATCCCCGAAACATTGAAAACGATCGTACGTGCGCCACCTACTTCGCAAGCTTCGCGCAGGGAACCCGGACCGTTATCAGCCAGGCTGGTTACTACGATAACCTTACCTCCACGGCCTCCGAAAGAATAGGCACCTCCACCTTCCGCACCAGGGAAAGCAGGAATCTCTGCCTGTGGCAAGTCAGTCGGCCTTCCTGCCCATGGAACATAAGGTTTGCCTTCTTTTGCTTCCTTCTCGATAACTGGAAGTGCCTTCTGCCAGGCCACATCAGACTGCTTGCGCGCAGCCTCCATCATATCGTTGGTAGCTTTCTGTACGTCCTGTGGAATCTGAGGATACTGGGCAAAGCCCGGTGTGTTAACGCTGAAAGCGGCTGCAATGGTCAATGCCAGAACCGCCTTTAATTTTGTGTGTTGTTTAGTCCTTTTCATTCAATAACAAGGTGTAATTTTCCTAAAAAGACGATTTGGAAACCACAATACAAACAGATTACGGACATAGCTGGATATTTTCATGCCCGAACTGGAAAATAGAGGGATGAAAAGGAACTACTGATCTAGCCAGATCTTAAACAGGGGTGTACGCTGGCTGCTTACAATAACCTCGTCTTCTAAAGGCGGGTGCAGGATAAGTTTCATCCTTCCTTTGAAGTAAGGGTGGATTTCCCGGGCAGCATCAATATGAATAATGAGTTTCCGGTTAACATGAAAGAATATTGCCGGATCGAGAAAATTAATCAGCTCGTCCAATGCATAGTCGATAGGAAAGCTGCTTCCTTCTTTGTTGACTAGTAGCGTTAGTTTATTATGAGAATGAAAATACGCTATATCCTCGGTCTTGACAGCTTTGATCCGGTTGCCTATCTTTACCATAAAGCGCGATTTGTAGGACGTTTCCCGTTTTTTTATAAGCCCCATCAAGTCATGCACCTGAGCACTGATCTCCGTACCTCTTCCCTGAGACCGGTTCAGTTCTTTCATTTTCTCCAGACTCTTTTCGAGTTTCGCTTGCTGAACGGGCTTAAGCAGGTAGTCAATACTGTTCAGTTCAAAGGCTTTCAGGGCATACTCGTCATACGCCGTGCAAAAGATAACCGGACATTTAACCGGTACCAGCTCAAAGATCTCGAAGCAGAGGCCATCTGCCAAATGGATATCAAGCAGTATCAGGTCAGGCAGCTTATTCGATTTTAACCATTCTACTGTACCTTCAACTGAGCTCATCACACCCAAGATCCGGATCTCACGGTCGTACTCCTGTAAAAGGTTGATCAGTCTTTCTGCTGCAGGGCTCTCGTCTTCTATAATTAAAACGTCCATGTATCTTACTCTTCTATTTCCAGCAGGGGTAAACTTACTACAAAAAAAGAATCATCCTGATGGATTTTTAAATTCAAAGCAGACAAGTATGCGTATCTCTTCCGGATACTTTCCAGGCCCATTTTACCTCGCTTAACGCCTGCCTCTAAGCGGGGAGCGTAAGAATTACGCACGGTCAGCCAGTTTTCGTTCTCAATAAAAACCTCTACATGTAACGGGTTTTCGGTGGAAAGCTTGTTATGCTTTAATGCATTTTCAATCAGCAACTGAACAGAGAGTGGAGGGATAAAAAATAAATCAGCAAGTCCGGCAGGTACGTTGATCTCAATCAGCAATTGGTCCTCAAACCGCTTCTTCAACAGATATACATAAGCATCTACAAAGCCCAGCTCTTCACTCACCGGAACGAGCTCTTCCTTCTTGAATTCCAGTACATACCTATATACGTCGGCAAACTTATCCAGAAAATGTTGTGCGGTACGCGGATCCTTCTCTATCAGTGATGAAAGCACATTCAGATTATTGAACAAAAAGTGCGGATCCAGCTGCATTCTAAGCGAATTCAGTTGAGTACGGAGATTTTCTTCCTGCAGTTTGTTCGACTGAACATGAGCTATTTTCCATTGCTGCATGAAATATACGCTGAAATTAACCAGTAGCACCGGAATTAGAAAAAGCAGTCCGTATACGTTCAAAACCACAAATTGTGACAGGTCAGGCGGCGTCAGCGTGGTTTGAATCTTAAAAAGGTAGTAAGATCCGTTGATGCACAATAGTGAATATACGCAGCTGATCAGGAGTTGCAAAAAGAAGCGCTTAGATGGATGAGAAAGCCATGAAATCCGGGAATTCAGAAAATCGAAGATCCACTTGTTCCCGTACCAGAGAAGCACCACAACGGTGCAGATCCACATGAAGGCAGCGAGATAGATCAGCTGGACGTCCGATTGGTACAGGTTATAGCCGCTCCAAACGAGCAGTAACACCACTGTTGCCAATAAACAAAGTACTATATTGCTTTTCTGCCTGGACGCCTTCTTCATTACCTGAATTGTACTTTGTTTACCTCTTCCCATGGAAGATACTGATACTTTGAGTTCTTTAACCATATAATGAGTCCCCAGTTCAGAGCGGAAACGTCATTTTCGTTACTTAAGGTCAAAGATCGCTGATCTTTCAGAATAACGTTAGATTGTTTTTCATTCTGCGGTGTAATAGCAGAAATATTGCTGAAAGGTATTTTGTAATGTATACGGTTGCTTGTTCCTTCAAGCATCTCGAAATTCCATTCTTCATCCATGTCAAAGGTGCAGTTACCCTTCAGAATACGATTTTCTGAGCCAAACGCCTGCGCATAGATTCTTCTTGGTTTGACAAAAGAATTGTAGTTCACGGGCTCACCCTGAGGGGGATGAAAAACAACGGATTTAAATGCTGCCCATTGTACCACTAGCTGTCCGCCTTCAGGATCGGCAATAACGATTCCGCGATTAGAGGTGCTCACATCCCGACTGCTCTTCAAAAAAACCTGTTTGCCTGAATGAAGCGTTATAACGGCTCCCTGATCCTTTTTTGAAATTTTTTTTATCTGATTAAAGTTAATCCCGATAGTCCGGTCAGAACTTTTTCCATATATGGCAGCTGATGTAGCAAACTTCGACTTATCCCATTTAATCAAACCGCTTACAGGACCATTTGCTGTATTTACTGTGCCATACAAGGGTTCTCCTTTCCAAGGAAGAGCGCTTTTACCCGTTTCCCTGAAGTTGATTCTGCTTATCTCTCTCCAGGAAACCTTCTGGGACTTTTGACTGTAAACCACAATGTCCTTACCCAGATCATTAATCCCGGGTCCCCCGCTTACCCGGATTTTCGAACCGCTCTTAAAGAAGATCTGCGCATCCTGGGCGCCCGTAACATGAATGGAAACAATGTCTCCAAAGCGGCATAACGCCTCTTGGCGCCTTTCAGGCAGTTTGTCTTTCCACAGGTTCATAAACTCCCAGTCTATTCCCTCAGTATTATCCCTGCTTCCGGGAAGCTTGTCCAGCTGATACTTTTTCAGATATTTAAGTGCAAGAGGATCAGTTTTAGAGACCTGCAAAACGTCTGTCCATAAGATCTGACCGCTGCTCCATCTGATTACTCCGGTAACTGTCGTCTTGTTCTTCAGTACTACATCAGCATAGATATAGCTTTGATCCTGTGCATAAACAGGAAACGAGCAGGCATACCATGTGATTAGAAAGACTAACAGCTTGAAGTGAATATTCATTTGCCTCACTTAATTGGAAAGTTGGAATGTATCACTTTGTTCGTTGTCAGTCAACCAATATAGAATGAAAAGAGATATTGTTATTCTCAATCGGGATATAATTATACTGAGATCTTTGGCTTTGCCACAAGTTTGATAACTCCCGAGGTTTATTTTCTTTCAAATTGGTTAGCCAATTTCCTGCGCAACTTTTTTAAACACAAGATTTGTCTAATAAATGTATAGCATAAGTCTTAACCAACTTCTGAATGTTATATCACTGTTCATGAAAAGACCGCGCTATAAGTCCGACTTAAGCTAAAAAAAGTCGACTCATAGTCGCCTTATACCTGGATGAATATGGTATGATATAATACTTTAGAAAATCGGCATCATAACCTGATAGGCTCACGTTCTGATGCCTCAATCAATCATTGCCTTAAAATAAAAAAGGTATCTTTGCAGCTTTGTAATTTATAATGAAGAGACTTTTGATCCTGGCTCTGCTTTTGAGCTCGCCACCAATGTTACATATACAGAGTTCTGCAGAAGCCAGGATGGTCAATACCGGCAGTCTGGTTAAGAAGATTTCAGATGCAGGTCTTTTGCAAGCAAACATTATTGAATTCGCCCGTTCGCTGACCGGCATTCGATATAAATACGCATCGGCTAATCCAAAGACTGGCTTCGATTGCTCCGGGTTTATACATTATGTTTTTAGGAATTTTCAGATTGCTGTACCACGCAGCTCAGCTGCATTTGCAAAAGCAGGCACGACGATTGATCTTAAAAACGCTGGTCCGGGCGACTTGATCTTGTTCACTGGCACTAATCCTCAAATCAGGAGTATCGGACATATTGGAATGGTCGTGTCGGGACCCGGCGAGCCGCTTCGTTTCATACATTCTACATCAGGAAAAGCGTATGGAGTGACGGAGACAGCGCTGAACGAAAAATATCGCAAGAGATACATGAAGGTAGTTAGGATAATTTCTCCTGCTGAGTCCTGACCTTTTCCATTTGCGGATCCTTACCATAGTAGATGAAGTTTATGCGTTCACTCCCAAAAATTTGGATACGAAGATGTTCAAGACCAATGTACCCAAGTTCTTCTACCTAACGGCTCCATTTTCTTATGATCAGGAGTTGAAAGTCTACTTTGGAAATTTCGTTATGGAAAAAATTAGTTTTAATCCAAGTGCCCGGGGTTTGTTAAAGATGATATTGCGTTAACATTTTCTGGGTCTCATTTGCAAATTCAGGAGTATCTTTGCCGCTCAAAAAATATTGAGTGGCAAAGATATCATGAAGAGAAAATTACTTCCCCTTGCATTAGGTGGGCTTGGCATTGGCACCACAGAGTTTGTGATGATGGGCTTACTGCCTGACGTTGCAAAAGAATTCAGCATTTCCATACCCGAGGCGGGACATATGATTTCGGCTTATGCCTTAGGAGTGATGATCGGCGCGCCTCTGCTTGTTGCGGGGACCAGCAGAATGGCCCCAAAAACAATTCTAGTCGGCCTCATGCTGCTGTTTACAATATTCAACACACTTTCTGCTTTCGCTCCTAACGATACCGTACTTCTCATTTCGCGTTTTATGTCTGGATTGCCTCACGGTGCATTTTTCGGAGTAGGGTCCGTGGTAGCCAGCCGGCTTGCAGACAAAGGAAAGCAGGCTCAAGCTATCTCGCTTATGTTTAGCGGACTTACGATTGCCAATTTACTCACTGTTCCTTTGGGGACGTACATTGGTCATACCTACTCCTGGAGATTTACGTTTGGTGGAATAGGGCTGATTGGGTTAGCCACGATGCTATCTGTCTATTTTGCACTTCCTGCCCTTTCGGCATCAAAAACAAGTAATATCAGGTCTGAGCTAAAAGTGTTTTCGCGATTGGATCCATGGCTGATCTTTTTAATTACCGCTATAGGCACCGGTGGTTTGTTCTGCTGGATCAGTTATATAGCACCTCTGATGACGGAAGTTTCCGGCTTCTCGGAGTCGGCGGTTCCCTATATTCTGATGGTTGCGGGCCTTGGTATGTTCGTAGGAAATCTGATTGGAGGTAGGCTGGCCGACAGGTTAAAGCCGTTGACGGCATGCATCGTTCTACTACTCGCTATGTCGGTCACCCTTGTGTTAATCTTTTTCTTTTCTCATAGTCAGGTTTTGTCTCTTGTATTAACATTTATTGCTGGAAGCTTCTCACTGGCTATTGCTTCGCCAATTCAGATGTTAATGATCCAATCATCGAAAGGTGCAGAGATGCTAGGTGCATCAATGACACAGGCTGCCTTTAATATGGGAAATGCCCTGGGTGCTTTTCTCGGAGGCTTGCCGATAGCCGCTGGTTTCGGCTATACCTCGCCGGGAGCGGTAGGGGTTTGCATGGCGCTTATAGGTGCCATTTTCGCATGGATACTCATTGTCCGCCGTAAAAAGGCTGTACTGGTTTCGTGTCAATAATTCTACCTCATTTGCTGGAAGTAAGCTAATTGAACAGCTTTATTTTAACTGTCGTTATCTTGTTTCTTTCGACTCGTATGTCGTTAATGGTTCTTTTTGTTATGATATTATCAAGCTTGTCGTAGGCAATTACGGTTGCGTTAATCAGCGTAGCGTTTGAAGAATTGGTAAAAACGAAGTTTTCATAACTACAATCTACATACGTCTGTTTGGGGACGTTGATGCCATTAACAAGTTCAAAAGATGAGATGTAGTTTTTCATGATCGGCAAATTGATGTCTTTTCTTTGGGCGAGATTGTCGCCTTTTGGAAAGAATAGCGTGAAGCCGTTAATAGACATTCCTATCCTTTCTACATTGGCTGTCCAATCATCTTCGATTATAATTTTAAATTTACCGCCAGGCCGTTTAAGTGCTATATTAATAGGAGTACTCTTGTCTTTTACTTCAAAATCCTGTGAAGTATAGAAGAGATCAATTACCTCTCTTTGCAGAGAATGCGAAAGGTAGGGGGAAATTTGGTCATCCCCGAAATAAATTGTAGAAGAGGTTCCTGTGCTCTTCTCTTTTCTGCCGAGAAAAACTACCGTGTAATCTCCTGGTGTAAGACTGGCAGAAGGGATCTTAAATCCCATAGCTGAGTCATCGGCGTTTATACTCAGTTGAGTAAGCTTTGCACCTTTGGAATTGTATAGGTAATATTCAAGCTTTTGAAAATAGGCAGAAAGGTTCCTTTCAGATTTAGAGTCAGTAACAGACACAGCGCTCGCGCCGGGAAGTTCAAAACTGTTCTGGTCCGACAGGGCGATATTAAATTTTACCTCACGGGGTTCATCACTCACCGGACTTTCTTTTATATTGTCTTTCTTGCAGGATGCCAATAGCATGAGCACGCTAAGAATTGAGAGGAGAAATTTCTTCATATCCAGGTTTTTTCATTTCAATGCGCAACCTTTATATGTATATGGCCGTTTAGTTTGGTAATCTTGATCTCATAAGGAAATACGAGGCTACTAAGGCAGTCCAGATGATCTTTAACGAGGAAATATTTGCTGGTATGCGTTCATTTCCTAAGTGTTTTTCTTTTACAAGGTCAAGGTTTCTCGGAGGAAGCTGATTGAAATGGAGTTCTGGATGAAGCGAAAGTTCTGACTTTTTTAATTCTAGAGGTATCATACGAATTTATAGCTTAATGGTTAGTTGCTACTATAAATTTACTGAGCTTCCTCGGCATCTTTGCTACACAATTGCCGTCACAGATTTATACACTGCCGCCGGAAGAGAGATTCTTACTATGAGGGAGGAAGAGAATCTAACACTCTTCCTCTTTACTACATGAACCGCTAATGAATGTGCATTATTACATTCCTGAGGTATCAACACCTGCGCCATCATCTGGAATGGTGTCAGCTTGTGATGTCAGGTCAAGGGCGCCTGTATCATTTTGGATAGAGTCATTTACAGAATCTATAGAATCGCTTGTTCGGTTCTCTGATTTATTAGAGCTGCAGGCAGACGTTGCCAGTGTAAATGCGAGCGCCAGGAAGGTGTACTTTAGCTTGTTTTTCATAGTATGATTTGTTTTTCAGTTGTTTAACACTTCCAGTGCTTAAAATGTTTAGCACGTGGCTTTACCCAGAGCTACGCTTTTAACTCAGGATGACGTCTATAGTAATCCTGAGTTAACATTTGCCTTATAAATGAAACTGACATTTTCGGCATCAAATCGGAAGAGAAGGTTTGGTGGGAAAAATAATCTATAGTTTCTCAAACGGGAGAGGCCGGTCATGCAATATGACCGGCCTCTCCCGTTTGAGAAAAAGAACAATGGCTACTTAATGTCGATTTGTCTACGTACAGACCTTGCTTCTTCCCTTTTAGCAATGTTGATCTTCAGCACACCGTCTGCATACTCTGCTTCGATACTGCTATCGTCTGCGCTTTCAGGTAGTGTAAAGGATCTCACAAATGAGTTATAGCTGTACTCACGTTTGCTATAGTTTTTTTGATTGTCGCTATGTTCTGAACGTTGCTCAGAAGAGATGCTCAGAACATTTCTGTCGAGATTAATGTTGAAATCTTCTTTCTTCAGACCTGGTGCAGCCAGTTCGATATGAAATTTGTCTTCGGTTTCGCTGATGTTAGCAGCAGGAACGCGCATTACGGTGCGGTCGGAGAAAAATGTGTCGTTTAAAATAGAATCGAAAACATCACTAAAGCCTGGCATTAGTGGATTGTTTTTCTTGTCGGAATTAAATTTAACAAGTGTCATCTTGATTATCCTCCTTAAATAAATTTAATGATTCAACTAGAGTTAACTTAAATTTTAATACACAAGATTAATTACAAGAGGCATGCCATGTTGAAATTTGAGACTTCTGACTGAAAAAAAATCAGTTTGGTAGAAAATATTTCAGTGAAAGTGTCAAAATTTCATTGTGATTATTAGAAATATGGACGGGTTTCTTACATTACCGGAATTTAGTATCATTTCGAAGAGCGTATTGTTTTTCCTGCCTGCTCAATTCAATCTGGAAAGACTCGCCCCTTTTATTCTGCCCTTTCAATACAATCACTGAATTTCCTGAAAATTCGTAATGGAATGTATAATCAGCTTTTTGTTCTGGTGGATTTGTGGTTTTCTTCGACTTACCCTCTTTCTTTGATCGGTGCTTGTTATATAGCTTAATCACTCTTTGCACCGTATCTGCTTCGTAATGGTAGAACTGACGGCCTCCGGATATTCCTGTCAATTCCCAGGTTCTGTCGATATCCTTAGGTGCCGGTACCCCGTTTGAGAGATCGAGCTTTATGGGTTTGTTCACTTTAAAGGTGATCGTGGAGAACTTTTCGAAAGTTACATCTTGCCATCTCAGGGTATCCAGGGGAGAGTAAGGAATAACTCGACCATTAACAGAGAATGAGCTCACTTCATAGTATCCTCTAGTGCCTGGAATGCCTAAAGTTATAGGTTCTTTTATCAAGGGCTTATGCAAGCGGTTCTGAACGTGCAGGTAGGCTAGGACTCCCAGGAAAAGGAACATGATACCATACTTCAGAATATATCTGCTGAAGCGTGCCAAAGATGTTTTGAAAACAGGATAAAACCTAATGGGAACAACGGTCTCGCCTTTTACCAGCAGGCGGTAGTAGTCGGGAACGTATGGAATTAGGAGGAATATGCACAGTATGACAAAGTAGGAGCTATACACATGAACACCGCCATCATAAGCGAAGTTGATGTACACAATGTTGGCTGAAGCCGCCGCTGTTAGGAAGGCTCCCGGCACAATAGTTTTTCTAAAGAAGAGCAGGAAGCCAGCCAGAACTTCGACAAGACCGAGAACAATTTCATACCAGGGCACAACGCCGACAGATAGCCAATATAGCTTTTGTGCTGTTATGTCGCCAAAGTTGGTGTGTAAGGTTCCGAGTGGAGCTTCCGGCATCTGTATTAAAAAAACCTTGACGAAACCAAATTCAATCATTCCAATCGCCACACGGTAGCGCACCAAGACGCGCAGCCAATAATAGAGCAAGGAATAATTTCTTCTTTTTGTATCCAGCAAGCTCCAAATAGCTGCGCATACGATTGCGATGAGCAACAGAACGCCATAGTCGGCATAGCTGGCTATTCCCCATCTTCCGCTTTCGGTAGGAATGTTAAGAAAGTTCGGACTGAAGCGACCGAGATTGGTCAGATCGCGGTACCCAAGGTCAAGCCAGTTGATGGAAAAAAGCATTGCATAGTATTTTCCACTGAGCGGAATGCTTATCAGGGTGAAGAATACGAAGGCAATACGAAACAGAATGAGCTCGTATGTTTTCCAGTCTCTGTTGGTTATATCCTTGTTAAGTGTTTCTGTTGTCATTTCGATTATATGAGGTAACAAACAATAGAGAAAGGTTAAAGCTCGATTGGCTTACGTCTCCCCTGAATCAGAAGATATTTTTTGTTTAGTTTCTTTAGCACAGCGTAGATGGAATCACTGGATGACGTACGCCCGGATAAGATAATGGTCGACGTATCAGGCCTGCTATACGTCAGGGTCATTTCTATGTTCGCCCGGGTAGTTGGGGTCTTTTGAACGTAGAGCATTTCAGATGTTGAGTCGATCCTGAATGAATAAGATATTCTACCATTCACCGCGGGATTGTACTGCTGGATACTCAGGGCAGACCAGTTCTCGAATACTACATTCTGCCATCTGTGGGGATTAGTCCTCGAATATGGAATTGGTTTACCATTTAATTTGAATTCTGCTACATCATAGAGGCCCGCCGCGTCAGGTAATCCATGTGAACGTTGGGGAAATTGCTTTTTTTCGAGATAGGCCACTGTTCCAGTAGTCAGGAGAAGGAGGATAAAGATTCCTTTTAGTATTGGTCGCGCTTTGATCTGCCATGTACGAGTTAACTCAAGCTTCGTCATATTTGGTACAGCCGGCTTTTCCAGCGTGAGACGGTACATTTCGGGAATGTTGTGTGCCAGCAGAAACAGGGAAACCATCATAAGATATAGACTGAAGTACTGGTCGCCTGTGTTGTAGGCGAAGTCGGCAAGTACGACGTTCAGGATTATTCCGGCGGCCATCAGGGCGCCCAGAGCCGCTGTGCGCCTGAATAACAGGAGCGCAGCGGCCAGAAGTTCGACGAGACCGATAGTGAGTTTGTAGTCTGCTTTTGCCACTCCCAAGGTCAGCTGGAATATTTTGGCGGGTGCGAAATCTCCGTAGTTTGTATTCATTTCAGTTAACGTGGGAAATGGAAACTTCAGGTCAAAGATCATCACGAATGAGTAGACAACTAATACTGCTGCCAACTTGTATCTTAGGATCACTCTCAACAACTGATAAGAGAAAGCGATAATGCTTTGTTTATTACTCATATTACTCATCTTGTGTTGCATTTAGTTATATCCTGGGTTTTGTTCCAGTGCCGGATCTATTTTAATCTCGTTGGCGGGTATAGGAAGTACATAGCGGTTTTTATTTGAGAAACCGAATAAGGTAGCTGCTCTGTCTGTTCTAACGAGATCGAACCATCTATGAGGTTCGAATGCGAATTCGATACGTCGTTCACTCTCTATGGCGAGTAGAACGTCTCCTTTATTGTTTGAAGCATATCCTACCAGGCCTGCTCTATCTCTCACCTTGTTTAAGTCTTCGAGTGCGCCTGGGAGATTTTCGAGGTTCGCACGAGCTTCAGATCTGATCAGATGAATCTCCGCTATGCGGATTATATAGGCGGGGTCTGTAGCCGGACTTCTGTAATATATATTGCCATACCATCTGCCATCTGACGTTGATTTAACCATGGCGCTCCTGTTTCCACCAATAAGGGGATTATTTACCAAGGCAAGGAAGGCTGTGTTAGGTGCCCACTGTCTGGTGCCCCCGTTTTGTGGCGGCTGCCAGTTACCCCGGTGAGAGCTGGTATTGGTCGCACTGTAGGCAAGTTCAAGAATGGACTCAGAGGTTGTGACAGCATTGTTTTCATAAAAAGAAGAGTATGGCTTGATTAAGTTATAGCTCTGATCATCAATGATCTTACTTGCAAAAGATTCTGCAAGCGCCCAGTTCCTCTGATACAGATAATAGCGGGAAAGGAGGGCCCAGGCTGTTTTTTTGGTAGCTCTCAATCTGTTGGTAGTCTGAGGTAACAGCTCTTCTGCCTTTGTAAGGTCTGCCAACACCTGTGCGTAAACTTCCTGCGTCGTATTCCTCTTCTTTCCACGGTTGCCGGTTGCAGACAATGTTGGTTCGAGGTAAATTGGAACACCGCCCCATATTCTGTTCAGGTCGAAGTATGCTAGTGCCCGGACAAAATAGGCTTCTCCCAGAAGCTGGTTTTTCTTATCCTGATTAAAAGTTGGCTCGAGCGGGAGAGTACTTACCTTTTGGATAACATGGTTGCTCCGGTTGATAGTGCTGTACACCGCTGTCCAAACTGCAGCGATGGAACCGTTGTCTGCTCTTACGTCGTGGTTGACAAACTGTCCTGCAATTGCCTGGGAACCCGTCCACTCGATGTTATCGCCTGACAAGTAGCCTATCGCCTGGAACGTTGTTCCGTAGTAATCGTTTGCTGCCAGTGACCGATAGATTCCGCGTATGGCAGTTTCAGCAGAGGACCCATTTGTGATTGTTTCTTCATCTGAAATGGATAGTTCAGGTTCAACTTCCAGAAAGTCTTTGCAGGAAACTGAAAGAAGCGTGATAAGAAGGAACAGTATATTTTTGATCGATTTCATGTGGATGGAATTACAGCGTTAAGTTGATACCGAACTGATAAGTGCTTGGTTGAGGAGGTGTTCCGAAGTCAAGACCTTGAACGTTCTGACTGCTGGCAACGTTAGACTCGGGATCCAGTCCGGAATATTTTGTAAATAGCAAGAGATTCGTGCCTGAAACATACAATCTTAAATTTTTAATCTTTAGCCTGGATAGTGCTTTTTCAGGTACGGTGTAGCCTACAGAAAGCATTTTTAGGCGAATGAAAGAACCATCTTCAAGAAGACGGCTGTTTTGCTCGAGCCTGTAATTGTTGCCAACAGTTGTAAATCTGGGCACATCTGTGATGTCGCCCGGCTGCTGCCAACGCTTAGCAGAGTTTGAGAACAATACCCGATCGGCACGTGTACCACCCGCCATATCGAAAAACTCGTTCATGTTATATACGTCGTTGCCATACTGGAAGGTAAACAAGACACTTGCGTCCCAGGATTTGTAAGATATGTTATTGCTTAACCCTCCGAAGAAGTCCGGCATTGCGTTACCGATCAGCTGTCTGTCAGCGACTGTGATCTGGCCGTCCTGATTTACATCTTCGAAAACTGCATTACCATTTGCAGGATCAACGTACAGTTGTTTATATAGCCAGAACGAGTATAAAGGATTTCCTTCTTCCATTCTCAGCCAATCTCTGCTGTAGACATTGATAGGAGTAGCGAGCTTTTCGATCTTGTTTTTATTTCCTGATATATTGAAGTTTGTCCTCCACTGAAAGTTATCGCTCTTGATGTTTAGCGTGTTGATGCTGAATTCGTAGCCCTTGTTACTTACTTCCCCTTCGTTGCTGTAATAGGAGCTGAATCCGGTTGTGGAGGCAAGGGGCAGTTGAACCAATAAGTCGGAAGTGTATTTGCTGTATACGTTTGCCTCAAGGGAAATGCGGTTATTAAAAAGGCCAAGTTCGGCTCCGGCATTTATTTGTCGTGTCTTTTCCCATTTCAAGTCGGGGTTGGCAAGCTGTCCGGGTGCAATGCCCGGTCTGTCGCCACTTGTCTCGTTATCCGGATAGCTTTGGCCGCCATTCCAGAGCCCGCGGGCTGCAAAGTCGTTGATTCCGTTCTGATTACCAGTTAAGCCGTAACTTGCTTTTAATTTCAGGTCGCTGACAGCATCTGCATCCTTTAGGAAGCTTTCTTCTTTCAGTCTCCATGCAGCGCCAATGGATGGAAAATATCCGAACCTATTTTTCGTGCCGAAGCGCGAGGAGCCATCAGCTCTTATGCTGGCTTCAACATAGTATTTGCTGTTGTAGTTATAGTCCACTCTGGAGAAAAAGGAAGTGAGCTTGCTCTTTGTCCAGTTTTCAGAACCGACACGGATAGCGGCTGAAGCAATGTTTTTAAAGTTGTCGTTAGGAAAGTTGGTGCCTTGAGCGGAGGTCAGATTGGTCACGTCGCCCTGGAACGAGTTACCGATTAAAACTCCAAAGGTATGCTGGTTGCTTATCGTCTTTCTGAAGCTCAGGGTTTGTTCATTCAGCCATGTACTGTTATTAGTCACTGCAGAGGTGGCGAGGCCATTGGTAGGCGAGGCACCGATCAGGGTGAGAGAGTTCCAGTATTCGGATTCCTTATAATCGTTGTAGTCGATACCGAAACTACTTCTGAATTTCAGGCCCGGAAGAATGTCGGCGTCGAGATACAAGTTTCCGATATAGCGTACGTTGGCTGTGTTTACATCGTAATTATTTAACAGGACATCCAGATTATCCCATGGCCCCCATTTAGCAGGTGTTCCGTCTGCGTTAACCTTAGGTAAATAGGTCGCTACGAGAAGACCTGTTTGAAACATGCCTCCCTGAGGACCGTCGCCTGCCCTTGCCTGATTTCGGAACGATCTGGATATACTGTTGTTTGCACCGACCCGTATGCTATTGTTAACCTTTTGTTCGAGGTTCAGTTTCAGGCTGGCTCTCTCAAAATAAACGGGACGCATGCTTGCTTCCTGGCGGGTATATCCGCCACCGATATAGTACCGTGTGCCCTCTGAGCCTCCCTGTAGGGAAAGGTCATAATTCTGAAGAGGGGCCGTCTGGAAGATGTCACTCATCCTGTCATAGGTTTGCTGCTCTTCCGGCAGTCCGCGCCCGCCTTCAGAAACGGGTCTGAATGGACGGTTCGCATAGGTTTGATTTAAGCGTGGATTGTCGATACCGCTGTTGATCCAGGATTCATTATGAAGTTCGGCATTCAACGGACCTGAAGCAATATCCCAAGTGTTTTCTGTCTTGGAAACTCCCCAGTAAGAGTTGAAGTTGACCTTGGGTTTACTGTTGTAATTTCCTTTTTTTGTCGTGATAATAACAACACCATTTGCTCCTCTGGCGCCATAAATAGCCGTTGCACTTGCGTCTTTCAGAACCTCAATGCTTTCTATGTCGGAAGGATTCAGATCGGCTATAGGAGATGTGGCTTTGCCTCCGGTGTTTACCGTTTGGAGACTGTTGTTGTTCATGAACACGCCGTCGACAATATACAGAGGGTCATTGCTCGCATTAATGGAGGTTGTACCGCGGACCCTTATAAATATTCCTTCACCCGGGATCCCGGTATTTGTATTGATCTGGAGTCCCGGAGCTTTACCCTGAAGTTGTGCATCAAAGCTACCCGCAGGCATCTGCTTAACCTCCTCTGCGTTCACTTTCGTTACGGAGCCGATCAGATCTTTTCTGTTTTGAGTTCCGTAGCCGACGATAACTACATCGTTTAAGGTTACCTGGGATTCTTTAAGTTTTATCACAACCGGACTGCGTTCAACCTCCTGAGTTTTCTTTTCAAAACCGATATAGGTTAATTCAAGCGTATAAGGAAGTTTTTGGCCAGTCAGGAATTCAAACCGGCCATCCTGATCGGTTTGTACCCTATGAGTTGTGCCTTTGATATGTACTGTAACGCCGGGAAGGCTGCTGTTCGTGAGTTCATCAACGACCTGACCCTTTAGCGTAGTGTTAAGCGTTGTCGTGCTTTGAGCTCTAAGCATAAATGGGAACAGCATAAGTAGTAGCCACGTTATGTAAAGTATTGTGCTTTTAGATAAGACTTGAAAGGCCATAGCGTGCCCAGCCTTGTCAAAATTTTGCATGATTTTGAAGGGTTTGTGATGTAAATAAATTAAGACGTTGTCTTGTAATGACTGGTGTAATAACTGCCGGCTACTTGATTACTGCCAGGCGGATTCGCCAGTGTATTTAACTGCTTGACTAAAATCCCGAATATGGATCCGGTGATAGCAGACGAGTGATTTGTTAAGAGTGATTTGCCGATTTGGGCAATAATATAAATGATTGTGCATACCCCAACGATTAATAGACTAAGTGTGGGGCAAATTTAAGATGATTTTTTATATATTAAAATAAATCTATAGGATTAGTAGGGTTTTATTCTGTGTTAGTTCTTTTTATGCGTATTCTGTGTGGAGTATTATTAATTGACGTATATTTAAGCAGCTAATCGCTTAATAGTATTTTTGCAAATTCCGTTAAGAAGTTTCGGCTGATCTGGGTTCCATTTATGGTATTGATGATCAGTTTTTGGGTGATCCTAACCACATTACGAATTATTAACTGATATAATGAAGTCTCTTTGTTTATTCTTTCTCTTGTTGCTTACAACGACTATCACAGCACTTTCAGCCAGCCCGCAAGCACCTTTCAATCTAAGAAGCTGTGACAAGGTCAAACCTGCGGGAACGCAGCAGGCTCCATTTTTTGGTTGGTATGTGAACGATCCAGATGACAATGAGGTTCAAACAGCTTATCAGGTCATTGTTGCTTCTTCTCAGCAGCTGCTGGCGAAAGGCAAGGCGGACGTCTGGGATAGTGGAAGAGTAAGATCTGGCCAGCAAAATTATGTTGATTATGCTGGTAAGATGCTTGCTCCGGCAACTCGTTATTACTGGAGAGTAAGGACCTGGGATAAGGATGGAAATGTCAGTCCGTATTCAGCGGTAACTTATTTTGATACTGGGCTATTTGGGACTGAGGATTGGCAGGGCGCAGTCTGGATAAAACGCGATAGTGAAGATATTAACGATTATACATACTTCAGAAAGACTGTTCTGGTCGGAGAGAAAGCTGTAAAACGGGCTATTGTTTATTTATCAGGTGTTCATTCTTATGAACTATTTCTGAATGGAAGTTTTATAGGGAAAGGATCAAGTCATCACTATCCTCAATATGCCTACTATAACACGTATGATGTGACGAAATGGCTAAAGCCAAATACCACTATTGCAACAATGACTCATTGGTACGGTGGTGGGCAGGGCAGGGCCAAAGCGGAGAGAGGTTTATTAATGAAACTTGTTATAGAGTATGCAGATGGAACAAAGGCGACATTTGGTACAGACCGTACCTGGAAGCAGATAGCCGTACCTGCCTTTGTTGCAGAACCAAAAAGAAGGAATGGTGAGGGTATTGGCTTTATTGATGTGATTGACAGCAGGAAGGTTATTTCAGACTGGAATAAACCCGGTTATAATGATCGTTCATGGCTGCCAGCTACCGAACTGGGTGCTCATCCGGCGGGTTCTTTTTCCGGAGAGCTGAGGACAGATCTGACGCGATTGAAGGAGAAAGAAATTAAACCATTTTCAGTAAAGAGTTTAGGTAATGGATCTTATCTCATTGATCTTGGAAAAATATACGCAGGAGTTCCGGAGATCAACTTTCAGGGAGGACGTCCAGGCGATACTGTAAATATGCGGGGTGGTTTTGTTCTTAAAGAAGATGGCACTGTCTCCGAGAAGATGAATCAAAGTACGGATCTGACCTATTTTTTTGTACTGAATGGTGGTGAAGCAATTTTCAAGCCTTCTGTATATTTAGGTTACCGATATCTTCAGGTGAATAAGTCGCCTACGGTCCTAAACACGGAAAATGTTAAATTTATCACCCGGTTTTACGAACTGGAGCCGGAGCGGTCCCGTTTTAGTTCGTCTGATACTATGCTGAATCAAGTGTGGACGTTAATGACCCATTCTTTAACGCTGGGAGCCCAGGAAGGCTTTGTGGATACTCCTACCCGTGAAAAAGGCGAATTTCTGGGTGATGCCTGGAGCCAGGGGGTACCCGCGATGTCGACCATGGGAGAAAGGGCGTTGAATCATAGGATTTTGCTTCAGTTTTTAGACTCACAGGATCAATACTGGCCGGACGGGCGATTAAATGCCGTATATCCTAATTCAGACGGAAAGCGCGACATTCCTGATTATACCCAGCAATATCTTTTGTGGGTATGGGATTATTACATGCAAACAGGGAACAGAGAATTTCTGATTACTAACTATGAAAAACTGAAGAAGGTGGCGACCTATGTAGATACTTATAAGAGTTCCTCCACCGGCTTAATTCATGAGCTTGCGGGTGGGAGTGGTCCGTATAAGTACGGTATTATTGACTGGCCGGCTACAATGCGTTATGGATACGATATGAACACGGAGGCGCGAACCGTGATCAATGCGTATGCCTACACCGATTTTAAAATCATGTCGCAGATTGCGGAAGTCGTCGGTAAGACCGGTGATGCAGACTCTTTCAAGCAAAAGGCTGCAGGGTTAAAAGAGGCTTTCAATAAATTGCTTATCAACTCCAATGGAGTTTACATAGATGGCTTATTACCTGGAGGTGCACAAAGTATGCATGTTTCTCAGCATGCGAACATGTTCCCTATGGCTCTCGGGATGGTGCCTGTTGGGAATAGAAAGATGGTGACAGAGGCGATAAAGCAAAGACAGATGAATGTTGGGATGGTTACTGTTCGTCTCTTGCCAGAAGCTTTGGGAGAAGCGCAGGAAGGGGAACATCTATACGAGCTGTATACTAATCCAAAATGGGATGGATGGGCGCAGACCATATCGCGTGGAGGAACGGCTACATGGGAATCATGGGATGCTCCGGAGCATAATCATAGCTTATCTCATCCGTGGGGTGCAGCAGGTTTGATCGGAATACAGCAGTACATTCTCGGTGTAAAACTGTTGAAACCCCAACATGAGCTTATACAAGTGAAGCCTTTGGACTTTGGTGAAAAGTTATCGAATGTATCAGGTGTATTGCCTACTGACAAAGGTGATATTAAAGTTGAATGGGTGCGTGATTCAAAAATGTTCCGGTTAATACTTGAGATGCCGGATAATGTAAGGGCTGATGTTCACATCCCGAAGTACGGGTCCGCTACTGATAAGGTTAAAGTCGATGGAAAGTCTGTATTGGCGAAGTTGAATGGTGATTTTCTTTTATTAAAAGACATAGGTTCAGGTAGGCATATTTTTGAGCTGGAGTTTTAACGTTAGATAAAATTTGAAACTGTAAGTGAACATAACAGTCAGAGGAAGTCGTCTCTGACTGTTAAAATCGCTTCTAGATAGCTTTAAATACAACAATTCCGTTGTGTCCGCCGAATCCGAATGTATTACTCATTGCCACTTTTACCGGAGCATCGATGGTTTCTCCAAGCACTACGCTAAGGCTATCGGGAACCGCCGGGTCAAGCTGTGTGGTATTAATCGTAGGGGGAATAACCTGATCACGGATTCCTAAAAGGCAGATTACTGCCTCGACTGCACCAGCTGCGCCGAGCAGGTGTCCGGTCATAGACTTGGTAGCGCTCATTTTAAACTTTAGCTTTTCTCCCTGAGTAAGTTTAAGTAAGGCGTTAATCTCTGAAAGGTCACCAACAGGGGTAGATGTAGCATGCAGGTTAACGTAGTCGACATCTTTGATGGTCATAGAGGCTTGTTCAAGTGCTCTTTCCATCGCTTTTGCAGCACCTATTCCCTCCGGATGCGTAGCGGTCATGTGATAAGCATCGGCTGTCATGGAGGCCCCGACTATTTCGCCATAGATGTGGGCACCACGTTTGACTGCATGTTCATAATCTTCCAATACAAGGGCACCTGCGCCTTCACCCATTACAAAACCGTCGCGCTCCACATCAAATGGACGAGAGGCTGTTTGTGGATCATCATTTCGTGCGGACATAGCTTTCATGGAGCTGAAACCTCCAAAAGAAGCCGGGGTAATTGGAGCTTCAGAGCCACCAGTAACGATCACCTTGGCCTGGCCTAAACGGATATAATTGTAGGCGTCCATGATCGCTGTATTAGACGTTGCACATGCTGACACAGTAGTATAATTGATGCCCATGTAGCCGTTGCGGATTGAAATCATTCCGGACGCCATGTTGGCAATAAGTTTCGGTACAAAGAAGGGACTGAATCTAGGTTTTCCATCACCTGTTACATACTCCGTTACCTGATCTTCGAAGGTCTGCATGCCTCCCTGACCTGATCCCCAGATCACTCCGGCATCGAAAGGGTCCATATCCTTCAGGTCAATCCCTGAATCTTTTATAGCTTCGTCAGACGCGATAAGTGCATACTGAGTAAATAAATCAGTTCTCTTTATGTCCCCTCTGTCCAGATATGTTGAAGCGTTAAAATCCTTTACTTCGCATGCAAAACGTGTGCGGAATTCTGAAGCATCGAAATGAGTGATTGGAGCTGCTGAACTTTCGCCTGCAACTATCGCCCGCCAGAACGCTGAGGTGGTTGCACCTAAGGGGCTAATGACGCCCATTCCTGTAACTACTACTCTATTGAGCATAAAATTAAGATTTAAACTTTCTGCGAAAGTAGACAAAAATGCACATATATGAGGGTGATGCGTGGTTTTCAGTATATTTGATTTAACTAATACAATAATAAAATGAGCGAGACCCTTAATCTGGAATCCATCTTTGTGGAAGAAGGCCAGGTTCCTCCGGAGTTCCTGATAGATGAAGTACATCAGCGGGAATATCTGAGCGATGGAGAGATGAAGCAATGGACTGGAGACGTCCATGCTGTTTATTCTCCTGTATGTATAAGATCAGCGGAAGGTTTGAAGCGGAAGCTGATTGGTACCTATCCGATATGTACGCCCGTCGAGGCTCAGGCATCACTTGACGCAGCTGTAGCTGCTTATAACAATGGTCGTGGTGAATGGCCTACTATGAGTGTACAGGATCGGATCAGGCACGTAGAAGACTTTACACATAAGATGCTTGAAAAAAAGGATCTTGTTGTTAAGCTGATCATGTGGGAAATCGGTAAATCTTTTGCTGATTCTGTCAAGGAGTTTGATCGGACAGTGGAATATATTTACGCTACTATCGACGCTTTGAAGGATATCGACCGGCAGTCTTCCCGTTTTGAAATCGAGCAGGGTATTGTGGCCCAGGTTCGTCGATCCCCATTGGGAGTGGTGCTTTGTATGGGACCGTTTAATTATCCCCTGAATGAGACATTCACTACGTTGATTCCGGCACTTATAATGGGGAATACTTTATTGTTCAAACCACCTAAGCATGGTACCTTGCTGCATTATCCATTGTTGGAAGCCTTTCGGGACAGCTTTCCGAAAGGTGTAGTAAATACCATTTACGGACGTGGAAACTCCATTGTGCCTGATTTGATGAAGTCGGGTAAAATTAATGTGCTGACATTGATTGGTTCAAGTAAGGTAGCGAATGAGCTGAAGAAACTGCATCCGAAAGTAAACAGACTAAGGGCGATTCTGGGTCTTGACGCTAAGAATGCCGCTATTATTACTGCCGCTGCAGATCTGGATCTGGCCGTGACTGAAACGGTTCTGGGTTCGTTGTCTTTCAACGGTCAGCGTTGTACTGCCTTGAAAATTATTTATGTGCACGAGACCTTGGCTGAGCAGTTTCTGGAAAAGCTGTCGGCGGAAGTAGCAAAGCTCAAATATGGGATGCCTTGGGAGAAAGGTGTTGCTCTTACGCCGCTTCCAGAGCCAGGTAAACCGGCTTACTTAAAGGAGTGCATCGATGATGCGATAGCACATGGTGCGAGAGTGGTTAATCCAAACGGGGGAAAAGCTTTTGAATCTTTTGTATATCCTGCTATAGTGTATCCGGTAAATAAGGAAATGAAGTTGTACCGTGAAGAGCAATTCGGACCTGTAATTCCGGTTGTTCCTTTTTCAGATGTTGAAGAACCGATACAATATTTGATAGAGTCTACGCACGGCCAGCAGGTGAGCCTTTTTAGTAATGATCCGCATGAACTGTCTACCCTGATCGATCCTTTGGTTAATCAGGTAAGTCGGGTTAACATTAACTGCCAGTGCCAGAGAGGTCCGGATGTTTTTCCTTTTACAGGGCGGAAAGACAGTGCCGAAGGTACGCTTTCAGTAGTTGATGCGTTACGCTCTTTCTCCATCAGATCTTTAGTTGCGACGAAGTTGAATGATAACAATAAACATCTTATTAACGAGATTGTGGGTGATGAGACATCTAATTTTTTAAGTACAAAGTATATATTTTAGTTTATAGTTTTTGGACAAAAAAGTCCCAGTGAACACATGTTCACTGGGACTTTTTTGTATACCGAGAGGTGATGTTGATTGCGCACTTAAACTCATTATACTTATAGTAGTTAATAATGTCCGGTGTCTTATAACCGAGATACGCACCAACTATGGATAGCCCGATTCATTAGTTTTGCTATTTTCTATTTTCTTTAAAATTAACTAACTGATTTAAAGGTTATTGTTGTTTAATGTCCCGCATTAACGGCACTGACCTGCAAAACTTGACGAAGATCATATTTTTAGAAAATATTAAAAGATATTTTTGTCTTTAACTCATGCAAGTCACTTCTTCGTTCAATTTGCTTTAGGAATGAAAAGGTGTTATTTATCAAAACCTGATTATGAAACGAACCTTAGACTTCAGAAAATTGGACAGTTCCTGACATTACTTAATGAAGGACTACACACAGTTAAAAGCACTATAATCAAAGAAAATGAAAAGTTTGAAAGTATTAATATTAGGAGTTCTTCTCGCCATCATCGCGGTAACATATGGATGCGGGGGAAATAATTCAGAAAATTCGTCTTCGGGTAGTACTTCTGAAAGTACTGCCCCTACAGCCCAACAGAATGTTACAGTGGATCCGGATTTGAAAAGCGACAGTAAGGGAGTTGGTCGTTTCACTTCTGTGGAAATAGGACCGATCGATAAAGGTGTTGCGGAGAAAGGTGAGGCAATCTTCGTTTCTAAATGCGCAGCTTGCCATAAAACATCTGAAGAGAAAGTAGTAGGTCCTGGTTTAAAGAACATTACACAAAGGCGTGAACCTGAGTGGATCATGAACATGATTACCAATCCAGAAGAAATGACGAAAAGTGATCCGGTAGCAAAAGCGCTATTCGAGAAACATCTCATTCAAATGACATTCCAGAATGTGTCTGACGAAGAATCCAGGGCGATTCTTGAGTTCCTGAGAGTCAATGATTCCAAATAAATAAACCTAAAACTATGAAATCAATTACTAATTTGAGAAAGGTTCTCTTACCAGCTATCGTTGCTTCGTTTGCTTTCACAGGCTGTAAGCCAGGAAAGGCAGTCGATTCCGTAGATGGCGATGCTTCCAAAAAAGTTTACGTAGCTCCTGGAAAATATGACGAGCTGTATATGTTCGCCTCTGGAGGATTCAGCGGACAAGTTGCTGCGTACGGACTTCCGTCCGGACGTTTGCTGAAAGTCATTCCTGTTTTCTCGCAAAATGCGGAAAACGGATATGGTTATTCCGAAGAAACAAAGCCTATGCTGAATAGCTCACACGGCTTTGTACCATGGGATGATACACATCACACGCAGTTGTCGAAAACCAATGGTCAGGATGATGGCCGCTGGCTGTTCATCAACGGCAATAACACCCCGCGTATTGCCAGGCTCAACCTCGCCACCTTTAAGACCGAGGAAATCATCGAGCTGCCTAACGTGGGCGGGAACCACGCTTCTCCATATTGTACCGAAAATACGGAGTATATAGTAGGGAACACCCGTTTCAGCATTCCTATGGACGCTGCAAAAGATGTTCCTATCGACTCGTATAAAGAAAACTTTAAAGGAGCTGCAACCTTTATCAAGGTTGACAAAGAAAAGGGGTCCATGAGCATTGCCTTCCAGTTGGTCATTCCAGGCTATAATTATGACCTGGCAAGAGCGGGAAAAGGTGTGTCCAAAGACTGGATGTTCTTCTCTACCTATAACAGCGAACAGGCAAACACGCTTCTGGAGGTGAACGCCAGTCAGCGAGACAAGGATTTTATTATGGCTGTAAACTGGAAAAAAGCGGAAGCCCTTGTGGCACAGGGGAAAGGCAAGCGCGTTCCGGCAAAATACGCGCATAATGTGTGGGACGAGAGAACGCATTCTGCCACCTCTACCATCATGAAGGATGTGCTGATGCTCGACGTGAAAGATTACCCAGGACTGGTTTATTATATTCCATGTCCTAAGTCTCCTCATGGCGCTGATGTGAGCCCTGACGGCGAATTCTTTGTTGCCAGCGGAAAGCTGGCAGCTGTTATTCCGGTATTCTCCTTTAAAAAGATGCTTGCCGCGATAGAAAAGCAGGACTTTGAAGATCAGCGTGCGGACATGGGTATCCCTGTGTTAAAATACGCTTCCGTACTTGAAGGCGAAGTAGAAAAGCCAGGATTAGGGCCTTTGCACACTGAGTTTGATGACCAGGGTTATGCCTATACTTCCATGTTCGTTTCTTCTGAAATCGTGAAATGGAAACTGGATACACGTGAGATCATCGATCGTATTCCGACATACTACTCAATTGGGCACCTTTCAGTTCCCGGAGGGGATAATAAGAAACCTTATGGCAAATACGTGGTGGCCCTGAATAAAATCACCAAAGACAGATATCTGCCGACTGGTCCTGAGCTCACTCAGTCTGCTCAGCTTATTGATATAACCGGTAATAAAATGAAGCTGTTGCTTGACTTCCCAACCATTGGGGAGCCTCATTATGCACAGTCTATAGCGGCTGATCTAATCACGAAGAATCAGGTGAAGTTCTTCAAGCTTGAGGAGAACCACCATCCTTATGCGGTTAAATCAGAAAAGGATACCCGGGTTGTGAGAAAAGGAAACCGTGTGGATGTTTACATGACTGCTATCCGTTCACATCTTGCTCCGGATAATATTGAAGGAATTAAGTTAGGTGATGAGGTTTACTTCCACGTAACTAACCTGGAACAGGACTGGGATGTACCACACGGATTTGCCGTTAAAGGAGCGAACACTGCTGAGCTTCTGGTGATGCCAGGCGAGACAGCGACCTTGAAATGGACACCTGATCGCAGTGCGATCTTCCCGTTCTATTGTACGGATTTCTGCTCTGCCCTGCATCAGGAAATGTCTGGATACATTCGTGTGTCACCGGCAAATTCAAACGTTCCTATCTCATATAAGATCGGCAATAATCCCTTAGCTAAAAAATAAACAATGCCCGGGACATTGTCCCGGGCATTAATTTTCTAATGTATGCAAGTCAGATCCAGAATCATAGTAGCGATAAGTGCTTTGCTAATGATCAGCGCTTATTTTTTACCCTTATGGCAAATAATTCTTGAAGCCCCTCAATACCCGGAAGGGCTTGGTATGAAAATCTGGCTGAACAGCATTACGGGAAATGTTGATCAGATTAATGGATTGAACCACTATATCGGAATGAAGCACATTATTGTAGAGGACTTTGTCGAATTCAAAGTACTTCCGTATGTTTTTGGTTTTATTATAGCGGTAGGCTTGTTTACGGCTTTTAACGGGCGATTGATCTGGTTAAAGATCTGGTTTTTCCTGCTGGTACTTTTCGCAATAGCGGGTTTAACAGACTTCTATTTATGGGAATACGATTACGGACACAACCTGGATCCGAGGGCTGCTATAAAGGTACCGGGTATGAACTATCAGCCGCCTCTTATAGGATACAAGCAGCTTCTGAACTTTCTGGCTGGTTCGCTACCTGATATAGGAGGTATAATTGTCGTGATGGCCGCTTTAATGGCGGGCGGAGTTTTGATTTATGAAATGAGATTAATACGGAGAACACATGCGAAAACTATTTAGCTTTTTTCTGATTACTTCTATCTTGATAGTGTCCTGCAGTCAGGACCCTGAGCCGATCGTTTACGGTCGGGATTCTTGCGATCATTGCAAGATGACCATAATGGATCAAAAGTATGGGGCTGAGATAGTTACAAAGAAGGGAAAAATATTGAAGTTTGATGCTGCTGAGTGTATGGTCGACTTTATTAAAAATTCTGAGGGCAAGGTTAATACTGATGCAGACAGATTTTTGACAGTAGACTTTGCACATCCCGGAACATTGATCGACGCCAATAAATCCTTTTTTCTGAAGGACAAGGCTTATCAATCTCCGATGGGAGGTAACCTGGCGTCTTTTACGTCAGGACAGCTAGCTGAAAATAATCTGCGAAGCGCTGATGGTAAGATCCTAACATGGAAGGAGCTTTTACAGCAGACACCCTAAAAATATGCGACATGAAAGTTCTCGTTTCCTTCTTATGCTTTCTATTGATTCTGCAGCTTTCGGTTAAAGCTAAAACCCTTGTTGTGGGGGCAGCCGGGACTTATTCGTCGCTCAAGGCAGCAGTTGCAATAGCGAATAAGGGAGATACCGTTGTGGTATTAAAGGGAACTTATACATCTCTAAATACCGTGATTGATAAAGAGATTACGGTTCTCGGGAAAGGCTATCCTGTTCTTGACGCACACTTTAAGGAAGAGGTAGTGACGATAGTAGCAAGCAATGTGAAGTTTGATGGTTTCGTTATCAGAAACTCCAAATCAGGCGATATGCGTGACTTTGCCGGTATTCGTTTGCATAAAGTGCATAACGTAACGGTATCAAACAATAAGCTCATCAACAACTTTTTCGGTATCTACCTCTCAGATTCCAGAAATATTCGGGTAAGTGGTAACGCTGTCAAGGGAAGCAGGGAAGCGATAAACTCAGGTAATGGCATTCATTCCTGGAAATGCAGCGCAGTGACTATTAGCAGTAACACAGTATCTGGACACCGGGACGGTATATATTTCGAGTTTGTGAAGAATAGTTTGATTGAAGGAAATGTAAGTGCAAATAATCATCGTTATGGCCTGCATTTTATGTTTTCTGATGATGATACATACAGGAGAAATACTTTTAAAAGTAATGGCTCAGGGGTGGCTGTGATGTATTCCAAGCGGATAGCTATGCTGCAAAATGTTTTTCAGGAAAACTGGGGCAGTTCAATATACGGGCTTCTGCTAAAGGATATCACTTCTAGCCTGATAATCGGTAACCGGTTTATCAGGAATACTACGGGTATATACATGGAGGGCTGCGAGAACATCTCCGTACATCAAAACGACTTTAACAACAATGGCTGGGCGGTACGGGTTCTGGCAAACTGTGTGAATAGCACCTTTGAGAAAAATAATTTCACGTCAAATTCATTTGACGTGACAACGAATGGTTCGTTGAGTCTGAATCATTTTAAGAGTAACTACTGGGATAAATATGAAGGCTACGATCTGAATAAAGATGGAAAAGGGGATATTCCGTATCGTCCGGTTAGCTTATATGCACAGATCATTGAACAGATGCCTCAGAGCGTGATGCTCATGCGGAGTTTTATAGTAGGTCTGTTGGACAAAGTAGAAAGAGCTATTCCATCTCTTACTCCAGAGTCAGTGAAAGATGAATTTCCAAGTATGAAGCAATGGACGAGATAATAGAAATAAGAGATCTGAAGAAATCCTTTGGTAAGCTGGAGGTATTGAAGGGTATTGACTGCAAGTTTCGAAAAGGAGAGGTGGTGTCCGTCCTGGGCCCGAATGCTTCAGGCAAGACAACACTGATTAAATCTATTCTGGGAATGGTTTTGCCAGATGAGGGAGAGATCCTTTTTAAAGGTCAGCCAGTTAACAATACCTTTGAATACAAGAGGCATATAGGATACATGCCGCAGATTGGTCGTTATCCGGAGAATATGAAGATGGGTCAGATTTTCGATATGATGAGGGATCTGCGCAAGGAGCACTCACAGGACGATGACCTTTTAAAGATATTCAAGCTCGAAGGGATGTTTCATAAGGCGATGCACACCTTGTCGGGAGGGACGAGGCAAAAGGTGAGTGCGGCACTGGCCTTTATGTTCAATCCTGAGGTGCTGATTCTGGATGAGCCTAGTGCGGGATTAGACCCCCTCGCTGCTGAGCATCTTAAAGAGAAGATCAAAGAGCAGAGTTCTAAGGGTAAGTTAGTTCTGTTTACGTCTCATATCATGAGCGAGGTGGACGAAATTGCCGGATCTATATTGTATCTGTTCGAAGGGAAAGTGAGATTTTTTAAGGAATTGGACAAAATTAAATCCGAAGCAGGGGAAGAGAAACTCGGAAAAGCGTTGATAAAAACATTAATCTGAAAACTATGTGGAAGATTGCAAAATACATCATTCTGGATATAATAAAGAGTAAGGTATTAATAGCTTATACGGTTTTACTTGCCTTAATAACAGTCAGTATTTTCATGATGGATGCAGATGTAACGAAAGGGTTGGTCAGTATATCGACAGTAGTTATGATCATTGTACCCCTTGTAAGTATTGTCTTTGCCACTACTTATATCTTCAACGCAATTGAATTTACGGAGCTTCTCGTTTCGCAGCCAATCAGCAGAAAAGATATCCTTCTCGGTAAATACATAGGAATAGGTGCCTCGATTTTAGGAGCTTTCATCTTAGGAGTGTGTGTGCCTGTTAGCTTGTTTGCGTTATCTGGCACCGCAATAGTTCTGATGTTGGTCGGTTGTTTGCTCACACTGGCTTTTGTCTCTCTGGCCTTTTTAGCATCTACGATGACGACTGATAAAGCGAAAGGTATTGGATTGTGTCTGATGATTTGGTTTTACTGTGCGATTATCTTCGATGGGCTGGTTCTTCTGTTTTTATTCAGTTTCAGCGATTATCCTCTTGAGAAAGCGATGATTATCCTTACGTCACTCAATCCGGTAGATCTGGGCCGTGTAATGATTTTACTCCAGCTTGATATTTCCGCCTTGATGGGATACACGGGAGCTCTTTATCAGAAATTCTTTGGTAGTGGATCTGGAATGCTGTTTGCTACTGCTTTCCAGATGGTATGGATCACAGTTCCCCTACTGCTTGCATTAAAAATCTTCAACAAGAAAGATCTTTAACAAGGGCGATTTAAAGATGAGTCCCTATATATGGTCTTCTACAATCTGAAGAAGCTCATCTATATCGAATGGTTTCTTCATTACTTCGTCAGCACAAGTTTCTTTTATAAACTGTGGTTTCATATGGGTCGAAAGTGCAACAACAGGAATGTTTTCGAGCTTGCGGTTATTTTTAATTGCCTGACATAACGCTGTTCCTTCTTTCGATATGTTGATAACATCAAGGAGGATAAGGTCCGGTTTTTCTCTTGTTAGACGTTCAAGAGTTACGTTTGCTGTCTCAAAGGAACTAACTGCATATCCAGCGTCAATCAGTATGTAGGAGAGGATTTCAAGGATATCTTTATCATTCTCAATGATTACGACTTTTTTTGCCATTGACAAATATAGGTAAAATGACAAATTAAAAAATTTCAAAACAAAGACTTTTGATAATTGTATTTGCGTGTTCGGACGTTTAATAGTTCTCTCTATCGGAGGCAAGAATTATGAAGGTTCCATCATATTTATCCATAGGGATCTGATGCCGTATTTATGGAACAGATGTCGCAGATCAAACATTTGTAAACTCATTTCCGCAGTCAAAGCAGTGATACGTTTTCTTTGCGTGGAATGGATAGATCATCAATAGGAATACCAATATACCATTTAATTTTTTCATACATTTGCTCCGCATTTGGTTTTTGATCCTGCGTTAGGATCAGAATTAAAAGGGAATCCTGTGTAATTCAGGAACTGTCCCGCAGCTGTAAGCTCCATAACCAAAGTCCATTCATCAAGCCACTGTTCATACGGGAAGGCCGGGCCGAGGGGAGTAAGTCAGAAGACCTGCCACTGCTTTTTAGTATTCATAGCTTTCGGGGATTGAAGCTGGAATGAAAATACCTTTCTGTGTATTTCCGTTTTCGATATTCCTATTTCCGTGGCTTTTGCAGAACATTATGTGCACAGGAGCGGTCAGACTTAAATTCATTATATCAGAAATTGTCCTGCGAACCATTGTTATCATAATATGGTTTCCGTTGATTCTGCTTGCGCAGGATATCCCTACTCCGGTGAATCCGGATACGCTCAAGAGCATCTCCCTTGAAGAGGTTGCTATCAGTCGCGCGGAGCTTTCAAAACGACATACATCTCCAGTACCGCTTCAGGTTCTTACCGCAGCAGAATTACAGAAAACCGGAAGCATCTCTGTAGCTGACGCAATGCGCTACCTCTCAGGTGTTCAGCTAAAAGATTACGGGGGCGTTGGCGGCTTAAAGACAGTTAACGTGCGTAGTCTCGGGAGCAATCATACTGCTGTTTTTTACGAGGGTATCCAGCTTGGTAATGCGCAAAATGGACAAGTCGATCTCGGTAAGTTGTCGCTTGATAATATTGAAGAAATAGCACTTTATAACGGACAAAGGCCTGATCTTCTTCAGCCCGCGAAAGCTTATTCTGCTGCAAATGCCATTTATCTCGAAGCCAGGGAGCCGAAATTCCACAACCAAAAGCCTTACAATGCTGCGATAAACTTTCGAAGCGGATCTTTTGGTCTTATCAATCCTGCGGTGTCCGTTGACTTCAGGCTGACATCTGATCTTTCAGCAAGGATCAGCTCTGAGCACATCAGTTCGCATGGCCGTTACAAATTCCGCTATACCAACGGCGTGTTCGACACTACAGCCGTTCGCAATAATGGTGATATCTCAGCATTCAGGACTGAAGCTTCCCTGCATGGAGAGATCGACTCCGGCCATTGGAGCGTCCGGTTCTATCATTATAATTCGTCCAAAGGCTTGCCAAGAGCCATTGTGTCGAACCGATTTAACTCCAGCCAGCGACAATGGGATGAAAATAGTTTTCTACAAGCCTCCTTTCAGAAAAACATTGGGTCTCGTTACGCGCTGCTGCTCAATGGTAAGCTCACCTCAGACTATACCCGCTATCTAGACCCGGAACATATCACCACAACGGGATTTCTTGACAACCGCTATAAAAATAAAGACCTTTATGTATCGATAGCTAATCGTTACCGGTTATTGCCTTTCTGGGAGGTTGCTTTGACCGCCGATTATCAGCATAATACCTTAGATGCTAACATATATCGATTTGCTTATCCTGTGCGAAACACCGTTTTGACAGCCTTCGCTACCAGCTTACAGTTTCCGCGCTTTAATCTGCAGGGAAGTATGCTTGCTACATTTGTAAACGAAACAGTCGAAGAATATCAGGCTGCAGGCGACAAGGTGGAATATACACCATCTCTGATGGCCAGCTGGCAGCCATTCCCCGCTAGCAATCTGCGTGTAAGAGGCTTCTATAAATCCATCTTCAGGATGCCGACCTTCAATGATCTGTACTACACCTTCGTTGGAAACACCTTTCTGAAGCCTGAATATACCCGGCAATATAATCTGGGCATTTCCTTCGCCAGGGCCTATGATCAAACAATAATCGATTTTCAGACCGACGTCTACTACAACACCGTAAAGGATAAGATTGTAGCAGTGCCAAGTGCAAATCTTTTTCGCTGGACGATGATGAACCTTGACGCTGTAGAGATCAGAGGCCTGGAAGCAAGTCTTCGCAGCTCAAGGAAACTCACCGCGCTTCTTAGTGTAACCGCCGGACTTACCTACACTTATCAAAAGGCGGTTGATACGACACCCGGCGGATTCACTCAGGAGCAGCAGATCCCTTATACACCTCTGAACAGCGGCTCTTTCATTGCCGTCGCAGAGTACAAACGCTACGCTTTTAACTACAGCTTTATATACGCGGGCGAGCGTTATAGCCAGAAAGCAAACATTCCCGCAAACTATGTCCAGCCCTGGTATACCCATGATTTCTCATTTCAATATAAACTGCCGATACTGAGGCATCAAATGACGACACGATTGGATATCAATAACTTACTTGACCAGCACTATGATGTCATTCTGAACTTTCCCATGCCTGGACGCTCTTACCGCATCTCTTTAAAATACGAAATATGAGAAATACAGTTAAATTATCATCATATCTGATTGTAACCTTATTGAGCCTGGCGGGCCTTCAATCCTGCCGAAAAGAGGAGCAACCTTTGGCCGAAGAAACAGTAGATATTGCTCCGCCCGATCCCGCCGCCTCACCAAAAGGGTTTTATCTTCTGAACGAAGGGAACATGAACGCCAACAAAGCATCGCTGGATTATGTAGATTTCCGCACCGGTAAATACAGGAAGAACATCTATAATACCCTCAATCCGGATGTTACTAAAGGTCTGGGTGACGTAGGTAACGACATAGCTGTTTACGGTTCTAAGCTTTATGTGGTAGTAAATGTCTCCAATAAAGTTGAAGTACTGGATGTTAAAACGGCCCGTCGTGTTGGACAAATAGATATTCTGAATTGCCGGTACATTACCTTTCACGATGGTAAAGCATACGTAAGCGCCTATCTTGGTTCAGTAGGCGACGCAGGTGCACCTAATGGCATCGTCGCGGAGATCGATACGGTGAAGCTGAATATAACTCGTAAAGTAGAGGTTGGGCGACAGCCGGAAGAGATGGCGGTGATGAACGGCAAACTGTATGTGGCAAATTCCGGAGGCTATAGTCCCCCTGACTATGAGCGAACGGTATCAGTTATTGACCTTCTTAGCTTCAGGGAAGTTAAAAAGATCGATGTTGCCATTAACCTTCATCATATACAAGCTGATAAATATGGCGACCTGTACGTCACATCCCGTGGCGACTATTATGAAATTCCCTCCAGATTGTTTGTGATCGACACAAAAACCGACCAAATAAAAAAGAGCTTCGATGTCCCTGTCAGCAGAATCGCCATACACAATGATCTGGCCTATCTCTATAGCACTGAGTGGAGCTATGCTCAGGGTGGAAATACGATCAGCTACAATATGCTGAATGTGAAAGACGAAGTTATACTCAACCGCTCTTTTATCACTGACGGTACGGAAAAGCAGATCGCCATTCCCTATGGTATTAAAATCAACCCATCAACCTCCGATATATATGTGACAGATGCGCGGGACTACTTAAGTCCCGGATTTCTGCACTGCTATAGCAGCACTGGCCGGTTGAAATGGTCTGCCGAAACGGGAGATATTCCCGCGCACATTGCATTTGTTGACTAATCTTAAAAATCAAAACACCTTACAATATGAAAAGTAACACCACGCGACTCCTGGTCCTGTTCTTCGCATTTTTTGTTCTATCCTGTAAAAAGGACAAAGATCCGGAACCTCCGGAAGAACAGAAACCTCAGCCAACGGAGGAAATTCGTATTTCCACTGGATCAGAAGCAAGCATGCTGCTCGGTGACTCCCTTATCATCAGAGCAATAGTACCTGGCGACTCAGTTTATACAAGCGAATGGAGCATTGGCGAAACAGTTTTATCGACGACAGATAGCCTCGTGATGCGTAAATACAAAGCCGGCACGTATATGGTGCTCTATCGTGCAATCAGCGGCAGCCATACCCGCAGCAAGGAAGTAAAAGTAGAGGTTCAACCTGTCTCCGTTGTTTCTACAGCAGCAAATAAGATGTACGTCACACGGCTTCTTGAGTTTATGCCGGCACCGGGTCAGTTCATTAACAAAAGCCCAGGTAATCTGGAAAGCGCCGCAGGCATCCTGGGAAAGAAAGGTATGGTCAGCCTTGGCGCATGGGGCGGCTACATCGCTTTGGGTTTCGACCATAAAGTGGTCAATGAAGCGAATAAACATGACATCATTATCTACAACAATGCTATGGCGACCTTTGCAGAACCGGGCGTTGTATGGGTAATGGAAGATAAGAATGGCAACGGCAGAGCTGATGATACCTGGTATGAGATAAAGGGCAGTGCCAGCGCATCGCCCGGATATATCCGGAACTACGCTGTTACCTACACCCGGCCTAAGCCGCTGACTGGAGACGTAGTCTGGAAAGATAACAAAGGCAATACCGGCATTGTCAAGACCAATACATTTCACAAACAGCCCTATTTTCCTTTATGGGTTGACGGGCCGGAGTACACCCTTACCGGAACCTGTCTGCCTTCAGACAATATTGATATGTCTAACCCATCATACATTACCAGCGCCCCGTTTGAACATGGATATGCTGATAATACCAGCGGTGGAGACAAGATTGACATTGCTAATGCCGTAGATGCAAACGGAAACAGCGTTTCTTTACAAGGTATCCACTTCATTAAGATCCAAACCGGGATACAGGCCAATATGGGTTGGCTGGGAGAACTTTCAACAGAGGTCCTGGGGGTCGCGGATGCTAGTTTAGTCAAATAATAACTTAATATATTTATACATTCATGAAACAGTTCAACTTTCTAAACAAGCCGTTCCTGGCAGCCGTTCTTATCTCATTTTCTATTCTTTCTGCTTGTAAAAAGGATGAAGAGAGCCCAATAAAAGAAGAAGACAACAGAGTGAAACCGGAGTTAGTCGATCTGACAGCGAAGACTCAAGACACCATCATAATAGGAGACAGTACCCTATTGCATCCTAAGCTGAAAATGCACGATGATCTTACCTATAGCTGGACTATAAACGGTAAAGAAGAAAGCGCAGATTCGGTCTTCACATTTAAGCCCTCGGCAAGAGGTAATTATGAGGTTCAGTTCAAGGCAACAAACTCAGCAGGTGAAACCACCGTTAATTACCGTGTTCAGGTTTGGGGGAAATACGAAAATGGCTTTTACATTGTTAATGAAGGTTGGTTTGGTCATGGCGCCGGAACCGTCAGCTTCTATCGCTACGATACCAACCAGATTGAGGATAGTGTCTTCGTAAAAGAAAATCCAGGTAAGAACCTGGAACCGGCTACTTCTACCCTTGACTTCGGAACCATTTACAAAGAAAAACTTTACCTGGTAACCAAAGTAGGTGGTCCTGTTGTTGTTGCCGATGCTTATTCAATGAAAGAACTGAACCGAATTCCGGCACAAGGAGGAAACGATTGGAGGACATTTGTAGGCATTGACGACAACCGCGGACTTCTAAGCTCACAAAAAGGCTTATATGTTGTTGACCTGAATACATTGGAAGTGGGGACACAGATTAGCGGTATCACAGGCCAGGTTGGCGACATGATCAAGGCCGGAAACTATATATTCGTTCTTTCCCAATCTCAGGGACTAGTTGTCCTGAGTGCTTCAACGTTTGCAGTTGTAAAAAAGATCGCAGGTATGCAGGTTGGATTTGCAAAAACAAAAGATGGAGCAGTTTGGGTTGCAGGTGGAACAACGCTACACAGAATTGATCCAGCAACACTGGAGTACACTCAGATCGACGTACCGTTCACAATATACGGTTCATGGGGAGCATGGCATCCCGGATCAATAGCTGCTTCAGCAAATGATAACACCGTTTATCTGGCCAGGAACGGTTCATGGAGCGGAGGTAAGGAGATCTACCGGTATAATGGAACTGCCTCATCTATCCAGTCTCCGTTCATCACAATCCCTGCAGGGAAAGAGCTTTATGGTGCCGGACTAGGTTTCGATGCACACTTGAATCAGGTAGTCGTAACCACAGTTAAATCGGGCTATGGAAGTAACTACAGCGTTAATGATCTTTATTTCTACGATCCGCAGACCGGAGCAGAAAAAAAGAATCTAAACTATACCGGTTACTTCTTCCCGGCAGTTCCTGTATTCCATTAACACCAATTAAAAGTCGAACGTCTACAAAGTAGACGTTCGACTTCATTTCCGAGGATGCCTTAAGCCTCATTAGCTCAGCAACTACTTTCATTCTATCAGCCGAAGTACAGGCTTACCATTTACGCAATCTACCCCTTGTACTCTTGGAACATCTGACGTAAGGTCTCTCGAACCCTCTGCATCAATGACTCTCATCATTAATCGATTATAAAGGGATACCTTTTGTTTGAAATCTTTCGAATCGACATTGACTGAGTACGGAATAAACTGTATTCCCATTGTTTTGTCTTTGATTAGTGCTGTATAAACCCAACTGGCTGCACTCGTGCAGGTTTGCGTATTTAAATAGTCCGTCACTTCCTTGTGTGTTATCTCTGCGAGGATTTTTGCTTCCGCTATGCTGATGTCTTCTGTAGTGATCAACTTGACTTTGCTGTCCTTACATTCTAGTCGCAATGGTTGCTCAGTCATCCATGACACCATCCAACACGGAGCTGTATCGACAACCCAGCCCTCTTTAGCCCATGCTTCAGCTTGTGCGTCAGAATACTTTTGATATTCACTTTTCAACCTATTGAACTTGTCGATGTCTGAAGATAGCACCGGGAAATACTGCGCGTCACATCCCATAGGAACATCCTGAATGGAAACATTCGATTGCTTATCACAGGGAATGGCTTCGCCCAGTTTCCGTATCTCTTTAAGTTTCGCTTCTGCAAGCTTTCCCCATTCCTCCGCTGTCCGCTCATCCTTTTTACACGCCGAAATCAGTAGAAAAAGGCAGAGGAAGGAGGCTAGTGTTTTGAAAATATGACTCATCTGTTTAGTTTTAGTCTTCAAGAACGATCGTAGGTTTACCGTTTGCGCATTCAATACTTTTTACCCTTTTGATATTTGTCTCATAATCCGTCGGTCCCTCACTATTAATGATCCTAAATTTAAGACTGTTATAAAGCGATGCCATCTTCTGAAGCTCCGTTATATCACTCTTTCTTGAATAGGGGATGTATTGCAGATTCATGACTTTATCTTTAACTAAGGCCGTGTAATCCAAGCTTGATGCATCGGTACAAGTTTGACTGTTTACAAAGTCCATGATCTTGTTATAAGTCGCATCCGCCAGAGGTTTTGCTTCTTCAATACTAAGGTTTTGAGATGTTATAAGTTGCATCCTGTTGTTATTGCACTCCAGGCGTATCGGCTGCTCAAAATTCCACAGCTCATTCCAGCAGGGGTCTATGATGTAACCCTCCTCAATCATGGCATCTGTCTGCTTCCCTAAGAGATCAAAGTATTCTTGCTTCAACTTGTTAAATGTTTCTACATCGGAAGAAAGGATTGGATAAGGCTTGGAAGAACAACCATTGGAAAGTTCCTGTATAGAAAAATTTGCTTGCTCCTGGCAAGGTAGATCTTCGCTGAGCATTTCAATCTCTTTAAGTTTGGATTCAGCAAGCTGCCCCCACTCTGAGACGGTTCGTTCGTCTTTCTTACAGGCAGAAAACAAGATGATAAGGCAGAGAAGAGAGGTTAGGGCTTTGAGAGTAGGGTACATGGTTTAAGTTAGCTGGTTTAGTATCAGAACGTAAGTCTTGACTCAAACGCTACAGTTTGGGATGTTTATTCATTATATCATTATAGCTTATCTAAAATAAGCTTGGGTAGAGTCCGTAAAATGAACGATCGACTCGGATAAAACCACTCACTGTGTGGTCTTTCTCAACAATATGCTTACTATTTTCCATCTGATTACAGCGAATCTAAGCCGTGTAACTATGTTAGAAATGTGCAGAAAATCAGTCGGTTGCGGTCCTTATGAAAAGGTTGGTGGTGGAAGGTCAAGCTGGTTTGGTCTGTTTCTTGAACAATGTAACCGAACTATAAAGCGAAGAATTATGATAAAAACCACAAAAATTTCACAATTGAAGTTCGGAATACAATTGCTCATTCTGCTCCATTTCACAGTATTTATATTGCCGCTACTTATAACAACCCAGGATATGTCGCGTTACGTTTTGTCGTCCAACCTAGAGGGGGTGACTTCTCATTGGTGGAGTGTTGTCACGCACCAATTTGTACATACAGGAATAGACGAACTGATTCTCAGTATGGGAGCATTATGGATGTTTGGCAGCATCCTTCAGAAACGCATTGGTGGCAGACGGGTTCTTAAGCTCTATTTTATCAGTGCTATTATCAGTTCAGCTGTCTTCATACTTGCACACCTGATTTTTCCAACATTTGCCGGGAGAAACCATTTAATGGAAGGAGCATTTATAAGCGTCCTCGCTATCATGACAGCCACGGTGGCAATCTGCGGATCCAAGCATATACGTATTGTTGGCAGCTTATCGGTTTCGCTCTGGCAATTATATCTTGCCGTTGTGGCAATCAGCTTCATTTCCATATATCAGCATAATATCGCTTGTGTACTTACTTATTCTTCGAGTATTTTTATCGGAATAAAGTACGCTGACAGGATTAGAAATAAGTTTCTTTCGATACAATCGTCGCTAACTACTGGTTATCAGGAAAGTCCTCAGCTTTCTTTATCTGCCTCCGGTAGAAATAATCAGTCATAGCAGCGAACAGGATAGATAATATTTGCCTTGAAAAGCAGGTAGTTGTCACGAAAATTTGTTTTTTTTTCAGATTTTTGAACCATGCCAAGGATGATGCTGCTGGTGGCGCAGCTTTTATTTTTTTGTTGTTATTTTGCTTACCCGGAGCAGCGTCCTTCAGGGCAAATATCGCGTGTACTTTCATCAGTCCAACTTCCTGATTCTGCAAAAGTAAATAGGCTCAACACCTTTGCTAACGAGTACTTACAAGAACAGGCGTTTGATAGTGTGCAGATAGTATCTGCACATGCTATCAGAATATCTGAAAAGATCAATTTCAAACTTGGCCTTTCTGTTGCCCTGGCAAACATGGCAAAAGTTCACTATATGAAAGGCGACTACACTCCGGCGCTTAGTTCGGTTTTGAAAAGTCTCCGACTTTCCGAAACAATCAATAACCGTGGAGGAGTCGCCGTTTGCCTCAATATGATAGGACTTATCCATCTCGCACAAGGACGAAGAGAGACATCGCTGGAGGAGTTTAGAAAAGCCGCAACTTTAAATGCACATGTAGGAGACGAGTACAGGCTCTCAACAAATCATTTCAATATGGGGCTTGCCTATACCGAACTTAAGTTTACCGACAGTGCCTTGATTGCGTTTAAGAGGGCTATGGACATCAGTTTAAGAATTAAGCATCTGAACATGCAGGCTATGGCTTCTAACCGTTTGGGAGATACTTACTCTAACAGAAACCAAGTTGAAGCAGCGATACGACACTATATGTCTGTCCTCAATAATAAGTCTTACCAGAATGACTGGGAAAATAGCTTTGCTTATACCGGACTCGCACAGTGCTATGAGAAGCAGAAAATGTTTCGTCAGGCAGTCATGTATGCACATAAAGGGCTTGCCCTCGCGGAGAAGAAAAGAACAAAATGGGATGCAGAGCGTGCTTTTAAAGTACTGCACCGTTCATACGCAAAGTTGAATAACTATAAAGAGGCTTATAAGTATCTGTTACTTGAAAAGCTGTATAGTGATAGTCTACTGAACGAAAGCAAGGAAAAGGAACTGAACTCCTTGCATCTGACTCATCAGAAAGCTGCGAACCAGGTTCTTCTAAAGGAAAATCAAATAGCACAGCAAAAGAACAGGTTCAATAGGCTGGTAGTTTTTCTTAGTGCGTTTATCATTTTGTTGCTTGTTTCTCTATTGGTTGTTTTATATCGAAATGCGCGTGCCAAAAATAAGTTAAACGAAGAGCTTCTAAATAAATCGGCTAATCTTGCAAAACGTAAAGAGCAGATTAAACAGCAGAATAGTGAGTTGAATGAACTTAACCGTACAAAAGATCAGCTTTTTTCTATCATCAGTCATGACCTGAGAAGTCCGTTTGCAGCCATTATCGGAACCCTGCAGCTTTTGAAGAACGTTGATTTGGAAAAGGAGGAAATATACTATCTACTCGACCGCCTTTACGAACAAACGGCCGCTACCTCTGCGATGACAGATAATTTACTTGTTTGGGCAAAAAGTCAGCAAGAGGGTATAACCGTGCGCTTTGACAACGTTCTAATCAGCGATGTGATAAGGGAAGTTTTATCGGTGTTTCAAAGTATAGCTAGAGAGAAGCGCATCGAGATCAGTCACATCGAGAATCACCAGCCCTACGCTTATGTAGATCGTGACCATTTAAAGATCATACTCCAGAACATCTTGGCAAATGCGATTAAATTCACGTCCGAAAATGGAGCTATAGACATCTCATACATCTCAACAGACCGCTCAGCATGCGTTAAAATACAAGATAATGGGGTAGGTATGTCCCCACAAAAAGTGCAGCAACTCTTTCAAAAGTCAGGAAACGACATCAGTACACGAGGTACCAATAACGAAACAGGCATTGGTATTGGGCTGGTATTAGTCAAAAAATTCGTTGACGCGAATAACGCAACATTGTCGGTCAATAGCTCTGAGAACCGGGGAACTGAATTCTTAGTTTGCTTTCAAAAGCATGTATAGCGGTAAGAAGCATCAGCCCGTCTAAGTAAAACGACGAGACAGGCTGATATTCTGCGGAACTTCCGAAATTAAGGCTGTCCACCACCACCGGCAGCTCCATAAATCTGACCGTTAGCATAGCTTGCATCAGCTGCAGCCAGCTGGACGTATATAGAGGCCAGCTCTGCCGGCTGTCCGGGCCTCCCCATTGGAGTATCTCCTCCAAACTTTGTAAGTTTCTCCATTGTCGCCCCTCCACTCACCTGTAAAGGCGTCCATATCGGACCGGGAGCGACGCCATTTACTCTGATGCCCTTTGGTCCTAGCTGTTTGGCCAGTGATCTGACAAAGGCGGTATTTGCAGCTTTAGTCTGTGAATAGTCGAACAGTTCTGCTGATGGATCAGTAGCTTGCACGGAAGTCGTAGTTATTATGGCTGCCCCCGGCTTCAAATGTGGCAAAGCTGCTTTGGTGATCCAAAATGGTGCGTAAACGTTCGTTTTCATAGTAGCATCAAAATCTGCTGATGTTATATCCAAAATCGACTCCTTTGTTTGCTGTCGTGCAGCATTATTGACGAGAATATCCAAGCCACCCAGTTCTTTTACTGCCCGTTCTACGAGCTGCCCGCAAAACGATTCCTCTCTTAGGTCGCCGGGAATCGCTACTGCTTTTCGCCCTGCCTTCTTGATCAGTGCCACGACTTCCTGAGCATCGGGCTCTTCAGCGGGCAGGTAGTTAATGGCAACATCGGCTCCCTCACGTGCGAAAGCGATGGCAGCGGCCCTGCCCATCCCTGAATCACCACCCGTGATAAGTGCGCGACGGCCTGTAAGTCGCCCCGAGCCTTTATAACTTTGTTCTCCATGATCCGGGCGCGGCTCCATCTTGCTTGCCAAGCCAGGCCATGGTTGTTTTTGTTCCTTGAAGGGAGGCTTCGGATACATACTTAAGGGGTCCTGTAATGGCTGGCCTGGCTGATAGCCTTCGGCGATTCCCCCTGCAGCGAATGCCGGACTGATACTAAGTGCAGCTAAACCAGCTCCAAGGCCACCAATTGCGGTACGCCTGTTGATTTTGTTATCTGTATTCATAGATAGATGTTTTGTTCCAGATATACCTAATTCGGCAGGATTTGTTTTGCCAGGGTCTCCTTTAGCAACAGCATCCCTTTAATCCCTGCTTATCCTATAAATGACCCCGTTAGTATCATCACCCACCAGCAAAGATCCATCAGAATGCACGGCCAATCCAACCGGCCGGCCGAAATGAGCCCGGTTAGTATTGACCAAAAAGCCTGTCAGAAAATCTTCAAAGCGCACCGGTTTGCCATTTTCAAAATGAAGCCTTACTACGCTGTAACCAACCGGGTTACTTCTGTTCCATGAACCCCTCATCGTGATAAACGCATCGTTCCTGAACTCTTCTGGAAACATGTTACCTGAATAAAAGGCCAGCTGCATAGGCGCAGCGTGAGCAGTATAAGTCAGTGTCGGGAGCTTTGTCATTTTTAAATACTCCTGGTATGTTGTGTCGCCCTTAGGACGGTCGCCCGGATTATATTTACCCTCTCCATAAATGTAAGGCCATCCATAGTTCGCATTCTGCTCTATCAGGTTTAACTCCTCCATTTGTTCGTTGTCGCCCAGCCAGTCAATACCATGATCCATTCCCCAAAATTCGCCGGTTTGGGGGTGCCAGCCAAAGCCGATCGTGTTTCTGAGCCCTTTAGCGTAGATTACCATATTAGTTCCGTCTGCATTGGATCTTAGGATGGTCGCGTTCTGCGGATTGGGTTCAGGACATGAGTTACACGTACTGCCAACCGTTATATACATTAAACCATCAGGGCCGAATGCAATTGTACGGTTAGGATGTTGCCCACCGTCAGGAAGGTTATTAATGATCATTGAAGGTGGTCCAAGTGTTCCGTCTGTATTAATCGCCGCCGAATAGACCTCCCTTACTGCGACAATATATAATTTACCATTGTGAATGGTAAGACCGTGCGCCTGCTTGATATTAGCAACGGTTTGTTTTACTTCAGCTACCTTGTCGTTATCGTTATCTCGAAGCATCATGACCACTCCGGCTTCGCGGTCAGAAGTGTAGACCGTACCGGAACTGCTCACTGCAATTATTCTTGGTTTTCCGATTTTATCAGCAAATTTCTTAATAGTATATCCTGCAGGTACTTTAAGCTGACTTATGTTTTGATCTGTAGCGGGCACAAGCGCTGGTCTGAAAATATAGCCGTTTATCTGTGCCGAGGTAGGGCTTTCGTCCGTTTCAGGAACTTCGGTATTCCAAGACTTGTCTCCTTTTTTGCAGCCGGAAGCAACGGCGGTGATAAGTAGTGCCACAGACAGTGTGCGGACCAAAGATGTTTTCATAGATTATGTTTTAGAAGGTAGAATGAACGTAGATCTATGTTTAACAAACTCAGTATTAGCTGGTTTTTAGCAATTTCATATTGTTGCCTATGAGAAGAATTCGTTAAAACTTACTTTGGGTCCCTTGCGCTTAAGGGATAAATCGGAAGTTTTACTATAATCGTTGTTCCGCCTTCAAGCGGGGAAGTGATTAAAAAACTTCCTTTAAGAAGCTTAACCCTGCTTCGTATGGAAGCGAGGCCAATCCCTCCTTCGCCATTCTTCTCTGCATCGAAGCCAATTCCATTATCGCGCACTACTATAGATAAATTGTTATCGTCGCATTTAACCTCCACATAAGCATCTGTTGCCTCAGAGTGTTTAGCAGTATTTACCATTAACTCCTGAACAGTTCGAAACACAGCCAGTTCCAGAGATTTATCTACGAAAGAATTTCCGGGGGCAACGTTGCAGCGAAATTTTGTTGAGCTCTCTAACTGATCACAGATCGCTTCTAGCGCGGTCTTCAATCCGAAGTCTTCCAATATAATGGGGGATAACGTATGGGAGATACGACGAGTGCTTCTGATTGCATCTGCCAGTAAATCTTCTGTATATTTCTTCGCCTTGTGGAATTCGTTTGGCTTTTCTGTAGAAGAATTGAACGAAAGATTATTCATGCTCATTTTGATGGCGTAAAGCAGTTGGCCCAGGCCGTTGTGCAGGCTCTCTGAAATCCGCCGTCGCTCCTCTTCTTGGGTAGCTATTGTCACCTTGAAAATTTCCAGCTGCTGTGCGGCCTCCATCTGTCTTATCGTTTCCTCCCCTTTACGGTTTGAGGTGATGTCCATAGTAACACCGAGAACCCGGGCCGGATGATCTGCTGTGCCTGTCATGGCAATCGCTTTGAAATGTAAGATCTTCACTTGTCCGTCGACCTCGATCTCCAGTGTTTCCTCAAAGTTCTCATTTCCGGCGTAAAGAAGCTGAAGCATTTTCTTAGCTGCAGCAAGTCTGCTTTTCGTTACATATCTGAGATAGAGCTGAGGGTTGACATGAGAGTCTTTCTCGAGATTGAAAAGCCTGTACATTCCATCTGACCAATTCAAGGTCTTAGTTTGCAAGCTATAGTCCCAGCTACCCATTTTAGCGAGATCTTCAGATTGCTGCAGCAGCATGTAGTTTTTAAAGCGCTCTTCTTCTGCATACTTACGTTCGCTGATATCCAGGTTAGTAGCGACTATTCCATCGTCGATTTTAACGAACATGCAAGAGAACCATCTGTTAAGCCCTTCATAAGGATAAAAATATTCCATTCCCTCAGGTTTGCCGGTCTTCATAACCCGAAGCATAATATCAAAAATGCCTGCAGTCTTAATTCCAGGGTACTCGGCGGCATAGCACTTGCCGATCAGATCCCTACGTCCTATCTGTTTTTCCAGTTGTTTGTTCACAACGCGTAGCCTGAAGTCGAGGATTTTCCCCTCATCATCACGAACCGCCTCCATAAGCGACATTGCAATCAAGCTTGTATTTAGAATGGAAGTCAGCAAGTCTCTGCTATCATTTAGTTCGACAGTACGTAACCTTACTTCCTGCTCCAGCTTCATCTTATAGGCCTCTTCTGCTTTCCTGCTTTCACTCACATCATTGAAAAGCAGAGCAATACGACGCTTTTCGGGCTCTTCTATCCTGAAAGCATAAACATCATACCACCGGTCCAGAGCGTTTGCTCTTTCATTAAAGTGCCTGGATACTCCCGACAGGGCCACCTCGCCAAACATCCGGAACCACTTTTCTTCTGCATTAGGAACCAGTTCCAGTATAGTCCTGCCTGCTGCGTTGCGTAAGCCAGTTTCCGCTTCGAAGGCAGGATTCACCTCAAGGAACCGGTAATTTATAGCCTTATTTGCTTCATCAAACAAAACTTCAATGGTGCAAAATCCCTGATCAATAGAATTAAAAAGCGTAAAATATTTATCAATTACCTTCGTCGTGATCTGGCGCTGCCTTTTCACTGAGTCTTCGAAGATCACCGCCACCTGATACTCGTCCGGCCCGCCCGCTTTAAATGCGGTATAGTCATAGCAGCCGTCTGTTGAGTCGGCAGACAGTTCATGTCGCTCTGATTCTCCCGTACGCGCAACTCTGCCCATAACATCCAACAGATGTTTTGCGTAATTGTCATCAAGTTTAGAAGGGCGATCTCCTGCAAGTTGAGTTCCAAGCATTTGAACCGCTGCTGCATTTGCTTCCAGGCAGTGGAGTTTTACCGGTCGATCCTGTTCATCGAAAATTACTTGAAGGCGAACGTACCCCTGGTGCATGGTATGGATAAGGTTACTGTAATATTGTTCCGGCTGGTTGAAAATTGCGGGGTTTTCCATTGAGGATGGGTATGTATCTTCTGCTTTTTTGCTTTTATGTAATAAGCTTTTAATTTCATTAATGTTTACTCAGATCAGATATTTGAATATATACAAAATTAGAAACTAATCAAGATCAATATGCGGATACAAATAATTTCTCTACTCTTACTTTTCTCTTCAGTTTGTGCTCAGGCACAGGAATTTATATCACTCTGGCCTAAAGGTCGCATGCCCAATTCAAAAGGCCTTCAACTGAAAGATAGTATAGCTAATGAAAGGATTTTCCAAGTAGGCATCCCGGGTATGTATGCGTTCTTTCCTTCCCAAAGCGAAAATAAAGGCACCGCTGTTGTGATATGTCCTGGTGGCGGATACGAAAGGTTAGCCTATGTGATCAGTGGCACTCAGCTTGCCAAATGGTTTAACACTATCGGCGTTAACGCATTTGTCCTCAACTACCGCCTTCCCAATTCTCCCGATTTACGGGTGCGAGAAATAGGCCCTTTGCAGGATGCACAGCGAGCCATCAAATTAATCAGGGCAAATGCCTCGAAATGGGGGATAGATGCTCAGAAAGTAGGTATACAAGGATCATCTGCCGGCGGGCACCTGGCTGCCTTAGCCAGCGTTAGTGAGAAAGATGTCTCTGTAGTGGGCGACGCTTTGGATAATGTATCACCCAAACCTGACTTTAGTATTCTCGTGTCTCCTGTTATTGACTTAGACGTGTATGCTCACTCCGGAAGCAAGAAGAACCTTTTGGGAGAAAGGCCCTCAAAAGCCCTGATCGAACACTATTCTCCTCATTTGAATGTCAGGCCCTCCACGCCGCCCTCTTTTATTGTTCACGCTTTTAACGATAATTCAGTTAGCGTTAATAATTCCCTTCTTTTTTACAAAGCTTTGGTAGACAATAAAGTGCAATCAAGCCTGCATGTCTTCCCCCAGGGAGGGCACGCCATCGCCTTACGAAATAATCCGGGCTCCACAGAAAAGTGGACGCATTTGTGTGAAGCATGGATGATAGAAATGGGGTTTAGAAAAGAACAGTCATCCGGCAAGTAAGGTTTCGTCCCGGCCGGGAGACTTTCATAATGTCAAGATGTTGGAAATAATTCTCATCGAAAATGTTCTCTACGCTCACATTTAATTTAAGCTTGGTCTGCCTTGAAAGATCAAGCTGCCTTCCAATATGGCAGTTGAGAATGGTCGATGCAGGAGTTACCGTTTCACCATATTTCTGAGCACTCACATGTTTTTGGGCTGCATTGGTAACTCCCTCTATCCTGAAGAACGTTTTGCGCAAATTATAATCAATAGCATTAATGGTTTTAAAAGGAGCGATCAGCGGCAAAGCAGAGCCTTCCTTGTCAGATCCCCGGGTAAAAGTGTTCAAGGTGGTTAAAACGAGTCGTTCCATCGGTTCCCACTTAAGAGCAACTTCTCCTCCATACAGGCGCGTCGACGGAATGTTTATATACTGCTTCACGCCGCTTGCGCCAATAGTCATCGTGCTATAACCATCAAGTATCATTCCAGCGATATAATCCTGAATGAAGTATCCGAACATATTTACTGAAACCTCGACTGCCGTGTTCCGGTAAGAAGAACCGATAGAAAGATTGAGGGAAGATTCCTGACTTAGATCAGGATTGCCCAGGTAGTCATAAGCGTCCAGCCTGTTATAAATATAAAAAGCATAGGCCTCCTGAAGAGAAGCAGCCCTGCCGCCCCGCGCTATTGAAGTTTTCAGCAACCAATGTGCATCTGGCTGAAAACTTGCAGCAACACTAAGATTAGTAATCAATCTGTTCCGTGAGAGGTCGCCTGTAAACATGCCTGATAACTGTTCTTTCGCTTCACTGCCGGAAATGTCATCATGCATGTATTCTAAACGGGCAGAGGGTGTAAGGGAAAACCTATCATTGAGTGAAATGACGTCCGATATATGTAGTCCCACGTCGCTTCGTACAGGGTTTGCTAACGTGTACATAAACATAGGAGAACCATCGGATGGATACATCGTCATGGTTGCCCAAAGCTTGTTGTGGTAGCCGTCTACCTGCACTTTCATGTGGTGGTTGTCGCTCAGGTGCAGATCAAGCGCTGAAAATGCACCAAAGGTAGTCGAAGTACCGGGCATGTCCATATGCATCGGTACAGTCTCCGGTGGCCTTCGGGTGTCGTCCATAGCATGATCGATATAGTTGTAGTATCCCTTGGTTTCCCAGCGTACCGTTCCTTGTTTACTATTTCGCACATACGAGAGAGCGGCAATTTTGGCCTTTGCAAACGCGACGTCCATAGTTAGCGCCGGATAGCCTATGTCATAACCCTCATCCTGCAGGTAGTCAGCTTTCAAATAGTCTGATTCTCCTGTCCTGACCATCAACGATGCACTTCCGTTCCATTTACGGTACTTAGAAAATTGAATCTCCCGCCCGCTGGAAGCATTGTAGTTACCGCTTCTACGGAAAATTCCGTTTGCCTGAAAAGCAATGTTGGCACTGCTGTACTCCAGCCCGCCTAAGGTTTGCACGGCTGTACCGTTCGTTTCAAAGCCTGAACCTAATCGACCAGACCATCTCTGGGTTTCTGTAAATGACGGTTGCTTTAACCTGAAATCAATGCCGCCGCCGATCCCGCTTCCGCCTGTATTTGCCCCGGGGTCGTATGATACGGAAAAGCTCTCCAGGTTATTTGGCTCAACATAAGAACTGATAGGATCCATCTTGTCGGTGCAGGCACCGAAGATGCGCATGCCGTCTATACTCATGGTAATCTGCCCGCCACTTAGACTCCGCAGGCTGGGCTCCATGGCGAAATTGCCCCGACGGATCATATTGATCCCCGGAGTATACTCCAGGATCTTGTCGGTAAGCTCCTGTAAATTATTCTGCCTGATGTCTCTCGCAGCCTCCGAAATGTCCTTCGATGGACTTACAGGTACTTCGTGTAAGAGCAGTGTCCTGACGGGGAGCTGCCGGTCCAGGGAGTCTGCATGTTGCGCTTGTAATTTAGATGAAAAGGCGGACAGCCCACAAACGGCCGTCCAGATTACAAATTGCCTTTTCATACTAGAACAACAAGTCTAACTCTACATCTTCAACAATAACGGTGTTCCCTCTCTTCAGTTTGAAGTTTAGCCGCCAGTCGCCGGTCATTGTAAAATTGACCTTGCCGCTGTAATGTCCCTGGCCTATGTGAACGGGGTTTACATTATTAGGCGATCCATGCCCCATGGAGGGCATCTCGGGAGTTAGCTCAACGCTAAGATCTTCAACCGCCGGGAAGCTCATCATACTCTGACGCTTGTTGATCAGAATCTGCAGATCATTCATTCCCGTCTTAGGAGTCAAGGGCCGAACAAGAGACACCGAGTAGCTAATACCATCAGTTCCGACAACTGTTGCTGTGTGCTTTGTATTGGCCGCAGCTGGTTTTACTTCAATATCAAAGACAACCTGTTCATTATTGACAGATACAGTCAATTTCCAGCTGCCCATCGTACCTGAGGGCATAGAAAATACAACTGCTCCCTCATACAAGGCTTGTTCCGGGTTGTATACAGGTTGTTCCACCGGGCTGGCGTGTTCCATTGTCATCATGTCCATGACAGGTGCATAGGTTATAGCAGCGTTATTGATATTTGCACCCGCCGTAGTCTTCAAGGATACATATAATTTGTTCCATGCAACCGTAAGATCTTCGTTGTCTGCCCATAATGTTACGGTCACACCGCTTGCGGTCTTCTTTTCGTCGATCCGAACCTTTTCCGGCTCTTGTTCAGGGCTTATATCATTATCCTTGCTGCATGAGGCAAACGAAAACAGCGCTACCAGCAACATCATTAATTTAAATGTATGATTCATTGAAGTAATATCTAAAAGTGGTTAACGGCAATAAAGCTGCCATATGCAGAAATACTTAAGGCATCTCCGCATTATTAAGAAACTAGTAAGGAAAGGGTTTGTCTCAGACTCGGGGAGGCTGAAAAAAGATGGTCTTGTGTCCAGACGGGACAGCATGACGGTAGGGGGTATTTATCGTAGTGGTCACATCGTTTCCAAAGAAAACGATGAAGTTCTCAGGCATAAATGAATCCTGCATAAGCTGCTTCTGTATTTCGCGCTCCTGCTTACTTTCCTTTTCTTCCACTTGCTTCAGCTTCTTTGACAGGTAACACTTACCCTCACAATGCATCCAGGCTTTATCCCTGTTCTCGCAAAGCTTAGAAGCGATGTAATCACGGTTCAACTCAAAACCGGCAAATACAGCCATCCTCGACAGGCTTACGCCCAGAAGAAGCGGTATCATAAGAAAGGCCGTGATACGATAAAACATCGCACCAAAGGTAAAGAAATCTGAGGGTAACTACCATTATTAACTCTGGGATTTAATGCATAAAAATAATACTCTATTAAAACTATAGGCTTTAATGTTTATTTCTATATTTGCCTTAGCGCAATTCAACTTTTAAGGTATTTATATGCAACTAAGCTTTACACCACAGTCAAATCAATCAATATTAAACGGCCTAATCATTTCATGTTGTTGTTGCCTCTTTTGCCCGTAAATATTAAAGGAGTGCAGATTACAACAGATCAAAAACATGAAACCACGTATTACAAATATCTTTCAATCCTACATCTTCAAAAAATCAAGCATTTACAGGTATGTGCTGCTTGGCTTCTTATCAACGCAATTAACCGTTCAGGCACAGGAAACAAAACCTCTCATTAACTCCACATTGCGGGGCACGGTGATTGATGCCGACACGGAAGAGACACTTCCCGGAGCTTCTGTGCAGATTCAGGGAACTACACATTCAGCATCTACTGATAACAAAGGCGTATTCAATTTCGTAACAGGCCAGAAATTTCCGTACACACTTATCATTAAGTATGTAGGATATAAGCCTGAAACTGTAGTAGCAAACGGAAGCCCTGTTACTGTCAGACTAAAGGCTGAAAATAACCAACTTAACGATGTGGTCATCGTTGGCTATGGTGAGCAGAACAGAAAGACGCTGACGAGTTCTGTGGCTACTGTTTCAGAAAAGCAAATCAGGGATGTGCCGGCTGCCGGACTTGATCAGAAACTTCAAGGGCAAGCGTCCGGAGTGCTGGTTTCCGCTAATACCTCCGTCCCTGGTTCAGGGATCTTTCTGAGGGTAAGGGGCTCCACATCGATCAATGCAAGTAACGATCCGCTTTATGTAGTCGATGGTGTTTTTATTAACAATAGGACACTGCAGAGTATATCTACAGGTGGACAGCAAACTTCTCCAATAGCAGATTTGAATCCCGGCGATATAGAATCTATCGAAATTCTCAAAGATGCCAACGCTACAGCGATATACGGTTCAAGGGGAGCAAACGGTGTCGTGCTGATTACTACCAAGCGCGGAAAGCTTAACAGGAAGGCAAAGGTAGACTTCGGCTATTACCACGGTATCTCCAGTGCAATCAAGTTCTGGCCCACGCTGACCGGTGAGCAAGAGGCTATACTTCAGAATGAAACCTGGCTGAATGACGGAGGGGATGTTAGCAAACTTCCGTTCAGGTCGCGGGAAAGTGGCGGTCTTGGCCTCCCTTCAGAGCAGCAGACTGTCGACCGCGTCAGTCTCATCTTTCAAGACGCACCGTCAGACAATGTCGATATATCTTTAACAGGGGGCGATGCTAAGACGACGTATTATCTGGGAGGGAACTATCTCAATCAGAACGCTATCGTGAAACCCGACAAGTTCAGAAGAGCCAGCATAAGAACCAATTTAGACCACCGCTTCAACGAAAAGCTGAAGTTAGGGGTAACCTCTAACCTGGTAAGTACATACCGTGACATGACACCTAATAACAACGTGCCAAACGGTACGGTAAATGGTGCGCTTTATACACCTGTATATTTCCCACTCTACAATGAAGATGGAAGTTATGCCAGACCGACCTTGTTCGAGAATCCGGTTGCATCCGTTAAGGAAACCATCTTTAAAGATATCGGAACCCGCATTACGGCGAATGTCTTCGGAGATTACAAGATCAATGAAGAGTTGAAGTTCCGTACCAGCTGGAGCGTAGATTATAACGACAGCAAGGCCGACAACTACTTTAATTCAAAGCTGCAGCTTGGCCAGGCGCCAATCAACGGAATTGCGACCTCCGCTGTTAACCGCAACATCACATTGATCAACGAGCAGCTCTTGTCATACGACAAGGTATGGTCTTCGGTGCACCAGTTTAATGCAACGGTGGGTAACACCTTACAGAGGGAAACTTTTGAGAGTACAAGTATCACGGGCCGCGGTTTCCCTACCGATCAGTTCAGTCAGATAGCCTCCTCAGCAAGCCAAACCGGAACATCAAATAAGTCGCAGGCCGGACTTGTATCCTTCTTTGGCCGTTTAAGCTACGGATACAACAGAAAGTACATGTTCGACGCCAGCCTTCGCGCAGACGCTTCATCCCGCTTTGGTAAAGACAACCGATGGGGCTATTTCCCCGCAGCAGGCGTCGCATGGCGGGCAAGTGAAGAAGATTTCATCAAAGACCTGAAGATTTTCTCAGAACTGAAGTTTAACGCCAGCTATGGAACCACCGGTAACCAGAATGGCATCTCCGACTTTGCTGCTCTGGGTCTCTGGAACGGTGGAAACAGCTATCTTAATACCTCAGGGATCAGGCCTTTTCAATTAGCTAACCCCAACTTAAAATGGGAAACAACCACGCAGCTGAACATAGGTACCAACATGGGATTCTTTTCAAACAGACTTAACGTCGAGTTTAACTATTACGATAAGAACACCACTAATTTGCTGCTTCAGAAGCCCGTATCGCAAAAGTTGGGTTTCTCAAGTATTTTTTCCAACTCAGGAGAGATGAGTAATAAAGGCTTCGAGCTTGCTTTAAACGCAGGAATTATCGAAAAGAGAAAGCTGACATGGAACACTCGTTTTAATATCTCCACCAACAAGAACAAGATTGAGAAGCTGAGCACACCGATTCTGGACAACCGTACGCTAATGCAGGAAGGAAGCCCACTCTATTCATTTTACGCCCATAAACAATTAGGCGTAAATCCAGATAACGGCGACGTGCTGTTCGAAGACCTGAACGGAGATGGTAACCTCTCTGATGCGGATCTCCAGATCATCGGTGATGCGTGGCCTGACTTCTTTGGAGGCTTCGGTAATGATTTTACTTATCGTGGGCTTGATTTGAACATATTCTTCAATTTTTCCCTTGGCAACGATATATGGAATAATACCCGTTACCGGATGGGACATGGTGGTTCCCGGAACGGTGTCTTTGCCCAGCTTCAGGATCAGCTTGACCGCTGGCAGAAACCCGGCGATATTACAGACGTTCCCCGGATGACCGCTAAGGGAAACAACGCAAGTATCATTCCAAGCAGGTTTCTGGAAGACGGATCATATCTGCGTTTCAAGACCCTCTCGCTTGGTTACCGCATTCCACCTGCCGTTCTTTCGAGATATAAGATCTCTGCGCTAAGGGTATACTTCACGGCAACCAACTTGCTGACGTTTACCAACTATTCCGGCGTCGATCCGGAAGTAAATACACTTGGAGGTAATCAGAATGTAATGGGATATGACCAGGCAATTGCCTCTCAGCCCCGGACCTTCCAGTTGGGCATCAACCTTTCACTATAACTAACGAACGTTAATATGAACACAAATATATCAGGGCGTTTTCGCAACGTTATCCTTGCTTCCATTTTTTCGCTGGGTCTGGGCGGCTGCGACAGCCTGCTAAACCCGGAACCGTTACTTTACGTGGCCGAAGGCAGCAGCATCGTCAATAAGAAAAGTGCTGACGCGGCACTAACCGGTGCTTACAATGCATTCGGACAGAACAGTTATCACGGTAATACATTCCGGTATATCGCCAATCTGGCCTCTGATAATTTACGTTGGGTAGGAAACTCACCGTCAAACCGAGAGTTCGATGTGCACGACGTTTTTGCCACCAATAGCTCATTAAGCAGCTTATGGGGAGCCATCTACAGTACTATCAACAGTCTTAATAATATCATAAAAGTTGTTCCCGAAGTAGCGGATCAGACTTTCTCTGAAGCCGACCGGAACATCGTAGTAGGAGAAGCACATTTCATAAGGGCTGCAGCTTATTTTGACCTCGTTCGTTTATGGGAGAATGTACCTATCATAACCCAAAATACCCAATCACCGGACAGCGGGGACGGTATAGGTAACAGCACACCACAGGAAGTATACCAACAGGTTTTGAATGACCTGAATGAAGCCGAGCGCCTGTTACCTGCATCTCCATCTTCACTCAACAGGAACAGGGCATCCATTTACGCAGTACAAGCGTTGAAAGCGAGATTATTCCTTTATACAGGCGACTTTATCCAGGCAGAGAGATATGCTTCATTGGTCATTGACGCAAAAAACCGCTTCAGTCTGAATGCCACTTATCCCCAGTTCTTCACAGCGAAGAACACGGCCGAATCAATCTTTGAACTGGATTATACCATCAACAACAGCAATTCTTTCGCAACTAACTGGTTTGCCAGCAACATTACCGGCGGAACCAGAGAGCTGCTTCCAACAGATGATTTTATCCAGGTCGCCAGGGGGCCGAAAGGAGGAGATAGGAAGTCGCTTCTCCTTGACATTAACACACCACCAAGAGGTGTAATCACCTATGGTAATATGAATTTTAACATATCTAGTGGCGAGAATCAGGTTTATTTTCTTCGTTTGGCTGAAATATATCTCATAAGGGCCGAAGCGCTGGCGGAACTTGGCCGTTTGAGTGATGCTGTTGAGGACTTACAAGTACTGCGGCTTCGTGCCAATGCCAGCGTAGATGATCTGAACGGCCTTACGAACAAGGACCAGATCATTACAAGTGTCCTTCAAGAACGGCGTCTCGAACTGGCTTATGAAAGCCACAGATGGTTCGATCTGAAACGCCGCGGACTTGCTAAACAGGTTCTTGCTATCAGCGACGATAACAAACTTATTTATCCAATACCAAGACAGGAATTGCTGGTAGATCCGGCATTAAAGCAGAATCCAGGATATAATTAACAACCCTCAAATTGAAAATATATGAAAGCGATTAAAAACAATCTCAAGAGCCTGATCATGAGTTCAGCGCTCTTACTGCTTAGTGGAATGCTATTCGCCTTTGACGACAAAGCGGATAATGGTAATAAAGCGCCCGTAACGATCAATATCACAGGTACACGTTTTTTATTTCCTTTAATTGAACGCTGGGGTCAGGAGTTTACGAAAGTTCAACCGGGAGTGACCATTGTGGTTAAGCAGGGCGTACCCAACCCAGATATTAACGCTACCGCCGCACCGATTAAAAATCAGGATCCAAACAAGGGCAAATACGTAACGGTAAGCCGTTTCGCAATTGTGCCTATCGTCAACTCTCATAACCCCTCTTTGCAAAATCTCCAAAGCAAGGGTTTTAGCGAGAAAGACTTCGAAACCATCTATTTCAAGAAGGATAATACTTCAGAAAAGCCCTCAGCTTTTGAGGGTGATCCGCTTAACTACCGGGTTTATAGCCGAACAGCATGTACATCAGCTACTTTCTCTAATGCGTTTGGCGAAGAACTTAAAAATCTTAAAAATGTAGGCCAAAGAATCGAAAACGATAATCTGTTGTTAGAAACCATCGCGAAGGATACATTAGGCGTTGCTTATAATGATCTTGGCATCGTGTATGATCTGAAAACAAGAAAGCCCAAGGCCGGAATCAGCGTTGTACCATCAGACCTAAACGGCAATGGCGTTATTGAACCATCGGAGAACTTTTATAACAGTCTGGATGATGTAATCCGTAACCTGGAAAGTACGAGCTCCAACCTGCCTCCGCGCGGAGATTTTACGCTTGTATTCAAAGACACCAAGCCGGAAACGGCCGCTTTTGTCGACTGGATTCTTAAGGATGGACAAAAATATTTGCATGAATATGGTTTCCTCTCACGTAAGTAGGACAAGCCACTAAGCCAGCCAATGAAATTTTTACAAATACCTTTCAAAAACGACCTTTTTACCCACCGGGACAAACAAATGATCCTCTTTCAGTGATTTCGCTGGAAGGGGTTCTTTCGTTTTCCAGCTGACATTATGCCCCAGGTCGCGCACCAGCCTGTTCCCTCGTATCCCATAAGGCAGATGTTCACTTTACGCTTCTCTGGAAGCTTCATCAAACTTCTGATCTATCATTCCCTCACAAATGTCTTCAGGGTCTGCAATTAATAGTTTCATTTGCTAACTCCTTAGCTAACAGAAAATAGGTCGGGGAATACTTTCCTCAAATCAATATTTAAATTTCACAGATAGGGTAACACGAAATGGCTGAGCTTCTTGCAGAGGTGAAAGAATGCGCAATATCTCCTGTGGCGCTATTTTTGATCTTTTTTTAAAATGCTACAGTTTCCCTATTGAACAGCATAGCTCTAGTTGATTGGTTAAAATAAAACGCCTTGGCTTTCTACAATGTCAGAATCACACGTGTCCCGCTCCGCCTCCGCTACCATAGGCGCTAATCCTGTTAACCGTTCCTTTAAAAAATGCCCCCGGTGTGGAACGATGACAGACCATCGAATTAAACGAGGATTTTTTGCTCGCTTAGTCGAACCGATTGTTCAGCTTAAACGATATTCCTGTCTCAAATGCTTCAGGCGATTTTACGTAAGAACTTAAAAACTTACGTAATTAACGTGAGTTCGGGATAAAAGTTGGTTCAAAAACATGGTAAAAGCCGGAGTAGGTGCAAATGCATCAAATAAATTATTGGGTATCAATTTATTAAATCAGAAAAAAGCTCATACTTAGAGGTAAAAGCATATAAATTTTCGTTGATGCGGATGACTTTCCTGAAAAAAATTAAAGGGTCATCCCTTAGTTCTGATAAAGGCAGTAATTGTATGCAACCCATAACAGCCGGCTATTATTCCATGATAAGTCCGACGGTAACAGCCAAAAGTCGGACTTTTGGCTGTCTTTCATCTGAACCTATATGCTGCCATATAAAGGATATCCAGCTTAAGTACCCCGTCTCTTATATCATCAAATTTTCAAAAATCCATAAAATTTTGTCGAAAAACGGATAAAAATCGTCATGT